>ENA-ORBV01000186-ORBV01000186.1-microbial-mat-metagenome-genome-assembly--contig:-NODE-186-length-135183-cov-68.313894_pt1 | contig 135183 bp, 145 predicted proteins | sample MGYA00237777_ERZ505514 | MGnify/ENA primary metagenome ERZ505514 (study PRJEB26160, sample SAMN06269048) | microbial mat metagenome | isolation source: Oligotrophic lake microbial mat | place...
TTTCAAGCAGAAGACGGCATACGAGATTCGCCTTAGTCTCGTGGGCTCGGAGATGTGTATAAGAGACAGCCCCGCGAGGGGGCGGGGACGTTTCCGCGAGGTTGGAGTCAGCGCGCGCTCGTCACCGTGAATCGCGCGAGTTCGCGGGGCGGGAGGTCCCAGTCGGGTTTGAGCTCGGCGGCGCGGCGGTAGTCGGCGTAGGCGGCGGCGACGTTGTCGAGTTTTTCCTGCGCGATGGCGCGGTTGAAGTAGGCCTCGTGCGGATCTTCGGCGCCGAGCTCGAGGCCGCGATTGATGGACGCCAGCGCGCCTTCGAAGTCGCCGGTGAGGATGAGGGCCGCGCCCCGGTTCACATGCGCTTCGCCGAGGTCGGGCCGCCAGGAGATGGCGCGGTCGAAGTCGGTGAGGGCCTTGCCGGCGTCGCGGCGCAGGAGGTGGATGACGCCGCGATTGACGACGGTGGCCGCGCGGTCGCGGGCCGACAGTTCCTGGCCGGAGATGGCGCTGTCGCAATCGAGGATGGCGCTGAGGTCGGTGCGGCCATTGCTGGCGGCGTCGTAGCACGCGCGCGCGTCGCCGCCGCCGATGACGCTGGATGCGCCATGGGCATGACCGTGCAGCGCAAAGAGGATGACCGCGGCGGACGCGGCGACGATGACGAGTGACGTGAGGCGCATGGCGTGACTCCCTGCCGAACGGGAACTCTACGCCCGATCACCGAGACCGCGAAGTCCCGACACGTCGCCTTACCTATTATTGAGACGACTACTGCTGGCCGATGGCGGCGGGGCGTTCCCCGAGCTGTGCGGCGAGACGTTCGCGGCGACCCCGGACGAACCGGGCGAGTTCGGCTTCGGCGGGACCCCAGTCTGGCTGGATGGTGAGCGCGGTGTTGTAGTCCTCGTAGGCGCCGCGCACGTCGCCGAGGGCTTCACGCGCCGCACCCCGGTTGAAATAGGCCTTGTGCGGGTAGCGGACGCCGAGACCCAGCGCCTGGGTGATGGCGGCCACGGCCGGGCCGGGCCGGCCGGCGATCACGAGGGCCGCGCCCCGGTTCTGGTGGGCTTCGGCGTGCTTGGAATCGATGGCGATGACGGCGTCGAAGTCGGCCAGCGCCAGTTCCCCGGCCCGGCGGCGCAGGTGGATGGCGCCCCGGTTGATCAGGGTGGCGATGCGGTTGGCGCGGCTGAGACGTTCCGAGCCGATGGCGCGGTCGCATGCGGCGATGGCGTCATCGTCGAGCCGTCCGGCGGCGGCGGCGGCGGCGCATTCCCCCGAGGCTGGCGCGCCGACCATGGTGCTCGCGCCCTTGTTGCGCTCCTGACGGTCGGAAGGGGCGTCGTCGCCGATCCCGGCGGCGAACGCCGTCGCGCCCAAGGCCCCGGCGAGAACCACGCCGGCGAAAAGAGAGGGGAGAAAGCCAGCCGCCCGGACCTTCTCCGAACGCCTTGGAATGGCGTATCGGACCATGCTAGCACCCCTTGTTACCGGCGGTTGTGAGCGTTGTGAGACGTGGTTGTACATTAGTGCGACATAACTGCGTGGCGGATGGTCATGTCGGACGGCGAAGTATAAGTCGCGAATGAAATCACCGCCAGACTTGTGGGCGGTTCTTACGGTTACGAGCGCTTAAGGAGGCGGAGCGCGTGAAGAGGGGTTGGATCGGGTCGGCGCTTGCGCAGGCCCTTGTCTATACGTTCGTCGCCGGCGGGATCGCCGCGGCGCAAACCGTGACCGGTCCGGTCGACGGCGCCATCGGCTTGCAGCCGGCGGCGACGGAGATCGCGCAGGACATCGCGAACTTCCACACGCTGCTGCTCTGGATCATCACGGCGGTCACGCTCTTCGTACTGGCGCTGCTGATCTACGTGATGGTGCGCTTCAACAAGAGCGCCAATCCGACGCCGAAGAAGTTCACGCACAATCTCACCGTGGAGGTCGTGTGGACCGTCGTGCCGGTGCTGATCCTCGTCGGCATCTCGCTCTTCTCGTTCCCGCTGCTGTTCAAGCAGGAGCAGATTCCGGAAGCGGGGCTGACCATCAAGGCGACGGGCAATGCCTGGCGCTGGGACTATTCCTACCCCGACCAGGGCGTGGACATCACGTCGCTGCCGCTGAACGAGGCAGACGCCAAGGCGCAGAACCGGCCGTTCCGCATGGCGGTCGACGAGCCGATGTACGTGCCCGCCGGCGTCAACGTGCGCATGCTGGTCACCTCCAACGACGTGATCCACGCGTTCTCGGTGCCGTCCTTCGGCATCAAGGAAGACGCCGTGCCGGGGCGCATCAACGAGACGTGGTTCAACGTCCCGAAGGAAGGGATCTACTACGGCTTCTGCCAGGAGCTCTGCGGCATGCTGCACGGCTTCATGCCCATCGAGGTGCGGGTGGTGAGCCCGGCGGAATTCGACCGCTGGATCCAGTCCAAGGGCGGACAGCTTGCGAGCGCGGCGACCGTGATCGAAGCACCGACAACGCCTGCCGCAGCGCCGCCCGCTGAACCGGCTGCGGCGCCCGCGCCGACAGCGCCCGCGACGCCCGGCTGAACGTATTCCAGGAAGCGACGACCATGGCGACCAACACGACCGCACACGCCGACGAACACGCGCACGACCACGATCACCGGCCCAGCCCGTATGATCCGCGCCGGTGGCTGTTCTCCACCAACCACAAGGACATCGGCACGATGTACCTGATCTTCGCGATCATCGCGGGATTGGTGGGCGGCATACTGTCGGGTCTGATCCGCTGGGAGCTGGCGCAGCCGGGCATCCAGATCTTCTGGGGCATGGCGGAAGCGGGCAATCTCGGCACCGACAAGATGTTCTCGGTGGCGATGGCCGACGGCAGCCACAAGGCGATCTTCGGCAACGAGCACAGCTACAACGTCATGGTGACGATGCACGGCCTGATCATGATCTTCTTCATGGTCATGCCGGCGATGATCGGGGGCTTCGGCAACTGGTTCGTCCCGCTGATGATCGGCGCGCCGGACATGGCGTTCCCGCGCATGAACAACATCTCCTTCTGGCTGTTGCCGTTCTCGTTCGCGCTCGCGACGATCTCGATGCTCGTGCCGGGCGGATCGATGGGCGCGGGCTTCGGCGGCGGCTGGACGCTCTATGCGCCGCTCTCGACGAGCCAGCAGCTGCACGGCGGCCCGTCGATGGACCTGCTGATCCTGTCCCTGCACATCGCGGGCGTCAGCTCGGTGCTCGGCGCGATCAACTTCATCGTGACCATCTTCAACATGCGCGCGCCGGGCATGACGCTGCACCGCATGCCGCTGTTCGTGTGGTCGATCCTGGTGACGGTGTGGCTGCTGCTGCTGTCGCTGCCGGTGCTCGCCGGCGCGATCACCATGCTGCTGACGGACCGCAACTTCGGCACCAACTTCTTCAACGCCGCAGGCGGGGGCGACCCCGTGATGTACCAGCACCTGTTCTGGTTCTTCGGCCACCCGGAAGTCTACATCCTCATCCTGCCCGGCTTCGGCATCGTTTCGCAGATTGTGTCGACGTTCTCGAAGAAGCCGGTGTTCGGCTATCTCGGCATGGCCTACGCGATGGTTTCCATCGGCGTGATCGGCTTCATCGTGTGGGCGCACCACATGTACACGGTGGGCATGGGCCTTGAACTCGAGGCCTACTTCGTCGCCGCGACCATGATCATCGCCGTCCCGACGGGCATCAAGATCTTCTCGTGGATCGCCACCATGTGGGGCGGCTCCATCGACCTGAAGGTGCCGATGCTGTGGGCGATCGGCTTCATCTTCCTGTTCACCCTCGGCGGTGTGACTGGCGTCGTGCTGGCGAACTCCGGCATCGATACCGTGCTGCACGACACCTACTACGTCGTCGCGCACTTCCACTACGTGCTGTCGATGGGCGCGGTGTTCGCGATCTTCGCGGGCTTCTACTACTGGCTCCCGAAGATGAGCGGCCTGAAGTACTCGGGCTTCCTCGGCGGCCTGCACTTCTGGATATTCTTCGTCGGCGTGAACATCATCTTCTTCCCGCAGCACTTCCTCGGCCTGCAGGGCATGCCGCGCCGCTACGCCGACTATCCGGAGGGCTTCGCCTACTGGAACTACGTGTCGTCGGTCGGCTACGCGATCACGGCGGTCGGTGCGCTCGTCTTCTTCTACATGCTGCTCGACATGTTCGTGATCCGTCGCCGCAAGCTCTCGGCCGCGGAAAACGCGAGCCCGTGGGGCGAAGGCGCCACGACCCTCGAATGGACGCTCTCCTCGCCGCCGCCCTTCCACCAGTTCAACGAACTGCCGGTGGTGGTGGAAGAGAAGCACCACTGAGATTGTTAAATCCTTCTCCCCCGCGAGGGGGAGAAGGTGTCGGCGAAGCCGACGGATGAGGGGGTGTCGGGCAGGACTTGGCGTCTGAACCGACACCGCACTTCATTCTGAGGGGCACCCCCTCATCCGGCCTTCGGCCACCTTCTCCCCCTCGCGGGGGAGAAGGAAAAGGAGAACAAATGACCATCGCGGCCGATCCCGCACGCAGCGCCACCTCGGGCGACTACTTCGCGCTGATGAAGCCGCGCGTGATGTCGCTTGTGGTGTTCACGGCGCTGGCCGGCTGGTTTGCAGCGCCGGGCGCCAACGACATCGTGCTGACCTTCGCGTGCGCGCTGGCGATCGCCGCCGGAGCGGGCGCGGCCGGCGCGCTGAACATGTGGTACGACGCCGACATCGACGCGAAGATGACGCGCACGCGCGTGCGACCCGTGCCGTCGGGGCGTGTGGAAGCCGCCGAAGCGCTCGGCCTCGGCGTCGTCGTCTCGGTGCTTTCCGTGGTGATGCTGGCGCTGGCGTCGAACGTGCTGGCTGCGGGCCTGCTCGCGTTCACGATCTTCTTCTACGCCGTCATCTACACGATGGGCCTGAAGCGTCGCACGTCGCAGAACATCGTCATCGGCGGTCTCGCAGGCGCGCTGCCGCCGGCGATCGCGTGGGCCGCCAAGACAGGCTCGCTCGGTCTCGATCCCGCGATCCTCGTGCTCATCATCTTCATGTGGACGCCGCCGCACTTCTGGGCGCTGTGCCTCTATCAGCGCGGCGATTACGCCGCCGCCGGCGTGCCTATGCTGCCCGTGACGCACGGCGCGAAAGCCACCCGCACACAGATCCTGCTCTATTCCCTGCTGCTCGCGCCGCTCGGCCTCGCGCCGGTGTTCACCGGTCTCGGCGGATGGCTCTACGCGGTCGTTGCGGGTCTCGGCGGGCTGATGTTCGTGACGCTCGCGCTGCGCGTGGCGCGTTCGCGCGCGGGCGATGCGGAAGGCGACGGCGGCGCGGTCTATGACGCGCGCACGGAAAACCGCCCGGCGCTGCATCTTTTCGCGTTCTCGATCCTCTATCTCTTCGCGGTCTTCGGCGCGCTGCTCGCGGAGTACGCGTTCGGTCTGCACTGGCCAGTATCTTGGCCGGTGGCGCTCTGATGACGCCGGAAGCGGAAAAGGCGCAGAAGCGGCGCAACCTCATGCTGGCGCTGGCCATCGGCGCGTTCGTGCTGCTCGTCTTCCTCGTGACCGTCACCAAGCTGCGCGACGGCATCCTCGCCGGCGGCGGGTGACATGGCCCGGAAGATGGCGGTGAGCCGCAACACACGCTGGGTTGCGATCTGCGTGACCATCGTCGGCGCCATGCTGGCGGTCGCGCTGAACGCCGCGCCCCTCTACGCGGCTTTCTGCAAGGTGACCGGCTTCGGCGGCACGACCCAGACCGCCACCAAGGCGCCGGGCCTCATCCTCGACAAGTCCATCGAGGTCCGCTTCGACGTCAACGTGCCCCCCGGCACGCCGCTCGAGTTCAGGACCGCGCAGACCAGCGAGACGCTCCGCATCGGCGAGACCGGCATAGCCCACTTCACCGTCAAGAACCTCTCCGACCGGCCCGTGAAGGCCATCGCGAGCTATAACGTCACCCCGCACACCACGGGCATCTACTTCCAGAAGCTGCAGTGCTTCTGCTTCGAGGACATGGTCTTCCAGCCGGGCCAGACCCTCGACCTGCCCGTGATCTATTTCATCGACCCGGACATCGTGAAGAACCGCGACACCCGCGACGTCCACACGATCACGCTGAGCTACACGTATTACGAACAGGCGGGCGGCTAAACTGACGCAACCTGCGGCGGGCTCCGGCGCTTGGCGGGGCGGGCGACGCGGGCTAAACCACCCCGACCTTCACGGGCCCAACCCTTCCGGCGAGAGACCATGGCATCCCACGGCGACGTCAAGCACGACTACCACCTTGTGGACCCGAGCCCCTGGCCGATCGTCGGGTCGATCTCGCTGTTCGTCATGGCGCTGGGCGCCGTGGTCTGGATGAAGGGCCTCGGCGAGGCCAGCATCCTCGCCGCGAAGAACCCGATCCTCTTCTATGTCGGTTTCGCGGGCGTCCTCGGCACCATGATCGGCTGGTGGAGCGACGTGATCAAGGAAGGCCAGCAGGGTCACCACACGCCGGTGGTCGACATCCACATGCGCTACGGCATGATCCTCTTCATCGCGTCGGAAGTGATGTTCTTCGTGGCCTGGTTCTGGGCCTACTTCGAAATGTCGATCTTCCACGAGGCGCGCTCCGCGTGGACGATCGCGGGCGATCCTGAGGTGATGAAGGCGTGGGCGCACTGGCCGCCGCCGAACGTGGAGACGTTCGACCCCTTCCACCTGCCGCTGATCAACACGCTGGTCCTGCTGCTGTCGGGCACCACCGTGACGTGGGCGCACCACGCGCTGCAGACCGGGGACCGCAAGGGCGCCATGTGGGGCCTCATCCTCACGGTCGCGCTCGGGAGCCTCTTCACCTATGTGCAGTTCGGCATCGAATATCCCGAAGCCGGCTTCCAGTTCGGCAATACGGGCGACACGACGACGGCCAACCTCTACGGCTCGACCTTCTTCATGGCGACGGGCTTCCACGGCTTCCACGTCATCATCGGGACGATCTTTCTTGCGGTCTGCCTGATCCGCCTGCTGGCCGGCCAGTTCACGCCGCAGAAGCACTTCGGGTTCGAGGCGGCGGCCTGGTACTGGCACTTCGTCGACGTGGTCTGGCTCTTCCTCTTCGCGTTCGTGTACGTGACGCCGAAGCTGGCGATGGAAGGCTAGAGCCATGGCGGACGTCGGCGCGGCCATACGCGCGGGCGTCCTCGGGCGCTGCCCCAAGTGCGGGCGGGGCAAGCTCTACGCGTCGTACCTGAAGATCGCCGAGCGGTGCGCGTCCTGCGGCGCCGACTTCACCATGGCCGACAGCGGCGACGGGCCGACCGTCTTCGTCATCCTGATCGTCGGCGCGATCGTCGTGCCGCTCATTGTCGTGCTGCAGTTCGCGTTTCACTGGCCGGTGTGGGCGGTCGGGCTTGCGGGGCTGATCGCCACCCTCGCGCTCACCTTCGCGCTCCTGCCGGTGTTCAAGGGCGTGCTCTTCACGCTCCAGTGGGCGCACGGCGCGCGCGAGGGGCGGATGGAGGACTGAGCGAGCGATGCGCATCCGCCTCAAGCCGCTGCCCGTGATGACCGCCTGCGCGATTGCGGCGTTCATCGTGCTGATTGTGCTCGGAAGCTGGCAGTGGGGCCGTTACGGCGAGAAGCGCTTCCTCGCCGACACGACCATCGACGACGTCGCGCTCGCGCCCTTCACCGTCGCCGAGGGCGGCCCGCATCTTGTCTACGGCGTACGCGACGGCCAGCCGGGCTGGCGCGTCTTTCAGCCGATCCGCTACGGCGATGTGTCGATCTTCGTGGACGTGGCCCACGTCGCAGGTTCTGCGCCGCCGGACTGGCGCACGGTCGCGACGCCGCAATCGCTCACAGGCGCCCGCGCCGTCACCGGCATCCCCGTCACCCCGCGCAAGCAGAGCGCCTTCGCCGCGCGCAGCGATCCTGACGCGCACGTCTGGTACCAGATCGATCTCGCAGCCATGGGCGCGAGCGCAGGGCTGGACCACGTCGAGCCGTACTATGTCGCCATGCCCTATGTCGGCGCGACGGGGCAGGCCGAGGCCAATCCCTTCGCGGGCGCGGCCGCCCTCGATCCGCTCCCGCCGGAACGACACCTCGGCTACGCCGTGACATGGTGGGGGTTGGCGGCGGCGCTCGTGGGCGTTTACTTGGCCTTCCACGCGCGGGCGGGCCGCCTCGTCGTCACTCGCTGAAAGGCCAGATGCGTTACATCTCCACACGCGGCGAGGCCCCGGCGGTCTCGTTCCTCGATGCGATCCTGCGCGGCCTCGCGCCGGACGGCGGACTGTATGTTCCCGAAAGCTGGCCGAGCTTGCGCCCGTACCTGCGCGAAAACCGCGGCGCCATGGGCCATGCGGGGGCGGCGGCGGAAGCGCTTTATCTCTTCGCGGAAGACGATCTGAGTTTTGCGGGCGCAGCAGCGCTTGCGAACGAAGCCTATGGCCCCGAGTCGCGCTTCGCACATCCGGCGATTGCGCCGCTGAAACAGCTCGATGGTCGCACCTGGCTGATGGAGCTTTTTCACGGCCCCTCGCTCGCATTCAAGGACGTGGCGATGCAGCTCATCGGCGCGCTCTACACTGAGGCGCTCGCACGCAGCGGCGCAAGGCTCACCGTGGTGTGCGCGACGTCGGGCGATACGGGCGGCGCGGCGGTCGAAGCGCTGAAGGGTTCGGAGTCGGTCGATCTCTTTGTGATGCTGCCGAAGGGCCGCGTCTCGGAGGTGCAGCGGCGTTTCATGACCGCTTCGGGCGCGGCGAACGTCCACCCCATCCTCATCGACGGCGACTTCGACGATTGCCAGGCGATCCTGAAAGCGCTGTTCGCCGATCGCGCGTTCGCGGAAAGCGCATCGCTTTCCGGCGTCAACTCGATCTCGTGGGCGCGCATCGTCGCGCAGGCGGCGTATTTCATCACCGCGTCCTACGCGCTCGGCGGCGATGGCCCCGTGAACTTCGTGGTGCCGACGGGCAATTTCGGCGATGCGTTTGCGGGTTATGTGGCGAAGAAAATGGGCGCGCCGGTCGGGCGCATCCTGCTCGCCACCAACACCAACGACATTCTCGCGCGCACGATCGCGGCGGGCCGTTACGCGCGCGCGGCACACTCCAACGCCACCATCTCGCCAGCGATGGATATCCAGGTCGCCAGCAATTTCGAACGTCTCGTGTTCGAGTGCACCGGCCGCGATCCCGATCGCACCCGCGCACTCTACGCGGCCTTCGCGCAGTCCGGCGGTTTCGAGGTGCCGGCGCCCGCGCTCGACGCGATGCGCGAAACATTCTCGGCGGTCGCCATCAGCGATGACGAAACACGCGCGGCGATGAAGGCCGTGCATGCCAGCACGGGCGAGCTACTGTGTCCGCACAGCGCCATCGCCGCAGCCGCTGCCATGAAGGGCGCTGACGGATGGAATCCAGACGGGCCGGTCGTGCTGCTCGCCACCGCGCATCCCGCGAAATTCCCCGACACCGTGGAAGTCGCTACCGGCGTCGCGCCGCCGCTGCCTGCGCATTGCGCAACTCTCTATGATCGTCCTGAACGCGCCGACTCGCTGCCCAACGACGCCGAAGCGGTGAAGCGCTACGTGCGGGAGAGGACGCGCGCATGGCGGTGACCGAGCCAGAACTCGTCACGCTGCCCAACGGCGTGCGCATCGCGCTCGATCCGATGCCGGGGCTGGAGACGACGGCGCTTGGCGTGTGGGTGCGCGTCGGCGCGCGGCAGGAAACGCCCGAAAACAACGGCATCGCGCATCTCTTCGAGCACATGGCTTTCAAGGGCGCCGGCGGGCGCGATGCGCAAGCCTTCGCCGAAGCCATCGAAAATGTCGGCGGCTATCTCAACGCCGGCACCGGTTACGAGCGCACGTCCTACACCGCGCGCGTCGTACGTGAGCACGCGCCGTTCGCGCTCGACATGGTCGCCGACATGATCCTCGATCCGCATTGGGATGCGGAGGATCTCGAAAAGGAAAAAGGCGTCGTCGCGCAGGAGCGCGGTGAAGCGTTCGACCAGCCCGACGACCGCGTCTTCGAGCTGCATCAGCAGACGGTGTTCCCCGGGCAGCCGCTGGGGCGTCCCATTCTTGGTCTAGAAGAAACGGTCGGCGCCGTGACGGTCGATGACCTGCGCGCGTTCCGCGATCGCTACACCACGCCCGACAACGTCGTCCTTTGCATCGCCGGCGGCTACGATCGCGACGCCATCATCGAAGGCGCCTCGCGCCGCTTCGGCGCGCTAGCAAAATCCGTAGCGCCCGAGTCCGACAGCGCGGCGCCCGTGCGCGGCGAGAGTGGCGAAAGTCGCAAGCTCGAACAGGCGCATCTCGTCTTCTCCACCATCGGCCCGAAGGCGGGCGCCGATGAAGCGACTGCGGCGTGGATCCTCTCGGAGATCTTCGGCGGCGGCATGGCCTCGCGCCTCTTCCAGGAAGTGCGCGAGAAGCGCGGCCTCGTCTATGCGATCCACTCTTTCATGGATGCGTATGAGGACGCCGGCCGCATGGGCGTCTATGCGGGCTGCGAAGCCAAGAAGGCCAAGGAGGTCGCGGCCTGCGTGGCGGATGCGCTCCAAGCGCTCGCACATGGCGGCCCGACCGACGCCGAAATGGCGCGCGCGAAGGCCGTCGTGTCGGCGCAGATGCTGATGGGGGCGGAGGCGCCGCTGGCGCGCGCCGAGAGCCGCGCGGCGCAGGTGTTCCTGCGCAACCGCCTCGTGCCGTTCTCCGAACTGCGCGCGCGCATCGACGCGGTGAACGCCGACGATGTACGTCGTGTGGCGGAAGCTGCACTCGCCGGGCCGTTCGCGGCCACGGTTGTGGGTCCGAAGGCGGGGCTTGCGGCGGCGAGCGCGTTCACGGCGAAGATGGTCTGATGGCGTTTCTGAAATCCGACGATGGCCTGCGCCGCATCGAAGGCAAGAGCGTCTATCTGCGCGCGCCCGAAGCGCGCGACTATCAGGAGTGGGCGGAGCTGCGCGAAGCGAGCCGCACCTTCCTCACGCCGTGGGAGCCCACCTGGCCAGACGACGACATCTCGCGCGGTAGTTTCCGCTACAAGCTGCGCCGCTACACCGAAGACGCACGCGATGGCCGCGCCTATGCCTTCTACATCTTCCGCAGCGAGGACAGCGCGCTCGTCGGCGGCGCCACGCTGAGCCGCGTGCAGCGCGGCGTCGCGCTGTCGTGTTCGCTCGGCTACTGGATCGGCGCGCCGTTCCAGCGGCAGGGGTTCACAAGCGCTGGCGTGCGTGCGCTGGCGCGCTACGCGTTCGATGATCTGGGCCTCCACCGCGTCGAAGCCGCCTGCCAGCCCGACAACGCGCCCTCGCGCGCGCTGCTGGCGAAGGTGGGATTCACAGAGGAAGGCTTTGCGCGCGCCTATCTCAAGATTAACGGCGACTGGCGCGATCACGTCCTGTTCGGTCTCGTGAAGGGCGATCCCATTCGCTGACTCTGGCTGTCGCCGACAAATGGCGCCATGACGATTCCATGTCCGACCGCGAAGCCCTTTTCCGCGACATCGAGAACGCGCTCGCCACCGACGCGTTCGAGCCTGCGTTCCAGCCCGTCGCGCATCTCAGCGACGGCGCGATCGCGGGCTTTGAATCGCTCGCCCGCTGGCGGCGCGCGCCGGAAGTGCTGATCGAGCCCGCCGTCTTCATGGAAGAAGCGATGGCGCGCGATCTCGTGGGCCGCATTTCGCAACGCATCATGCGTGCGGCATGCGCAACGATGGCGCGTTGGCGGACCGACGGGGTGGACGGCGTCTTCTTCTCGGTGAACGTAGCGGGTCGCGATCTGGAGCGTGCGGATTTCGTCGATGAAGTCTTCGGCGTGATCGAGGGCGCGGGCATTCCGGCATCCTGCATCAAGATCGAAGTCACCGAACAGCAGGTGCTGCATGATCCGGCTCTTGTCGGGCGCCAGCTTGCGCGGCTGCGCGAAGCGGGCGTGAAAATCCTGTTCGACGATTTCGGCTCGGGTTTTTCGTCGTTCACCTGGCTCACGCGCCTGCCGGCGGATGCGCTCAAGTTCGACCAGACCATCATCGATCCCATTGTGGAACGCGGGACGCACTACAAGATCGTCGCCGCCATGATCCCGCTCGCGCACGATCTGGGGCTCGAAACCATTGCGGAGGGCGTTGAGACCGAAGCGCAACGCGATCTGCTGGCGGCCCTCGGTTGCGACTTCGCGCAGGGGCACTTCTACGCGAAAGCGTTGGGAGAAGCGGGCGCGCGGGCGATGGTGAGCGCGCGCGGCTGACGCAGCCAGATCGCCGCATTGCCTCCGTATCCGGCGCGGCGCATGAACGCCGACCATGACAGCGGCCCTCGATACACCTTCACAGAAGACCGGCGGCGCGTTGCTCGCGCTGTTCCTCGTCGTCTTCGTGTCGATGACGGGCTTCGGGGTGCTGGTGCCGATCACGCCGTTCTTCGGGCTCTATATGGGCGCCGACGCGGGGCAGATCACCATTGCGATGGGCGCCTATTCGCTGGGACAGCTCGTGGCGGCGCCGCTGTGGGGAAGGCTTTCCGATCGCTATGGCCGACGGCCCGTGCTCATCATCACGCTCGCGCTCACTGCCGTTTCCTATCTCGTGCTGGCGCGCGTGGAGACCATCTTCGCGTTCGGTTTCGTGCGCTTCGCGGCGGGATTGGCGGCGGGCAACATTGGCGCGGCGTTCGCTTCGGCCACCGACATTTCGACGCCTGCGACGCGCGCACGTGCGATGGGCGTCGTCGGCGCCGGTTTCGGCCTGGGCTTCATCGTCGGTCCCGCGATTGGCGGGTTGATCGCAGGGCAGAGTCCGGACGCAGCCGACTTTGCGCGCGTGTGCTACGTGGCGTGCGCGCTGGCCGGGGTGTCGGCTGCTGTGGCGTTTTTCCTGCTGAAGGAGACGCGTCCGCACGATCTGCCGTCGCGCAAGCCCGGACAATTCCGTGCGCTCTTCTCACGCAGCGTGCTTGTGCAACTCGTTGGCGCGACTTTGCTCGGCGTGACAGCGCAGGCGATGCTGGAAACGTCGTTCGGATTGTGGGCCGACGAGAAGCTCGGCTGGGGGCCGCCGGAGATCGGCGTCAATCTCGGCGCGCTAGGACTGGTCGCGGCGTTGCTGCAGGGCATGGGGGCGGGACCGCTGGCGAAGCGCTTCGGCGAAGCACGGCTGCTCGTCGTCGGCTATGCGCTCTATGCGAGCGGTTTCCTGTTGATCGCCGTCGCTGATGCGCCAGTGCTGGCGATCCTCGCGGTGACCATGCTCGGCATCGGCGCGGGCCTGATCGGGCCGAGCGCGCAATCGCTGATCAGCCAGCAGGCGGCGGACGACGAACGCGGCGCGGTGCTGGGCTTCCAGCAGTCGGCGTCCTCGCTCGGGCGCGTGATCGGGCCTTTGCTCGCGGGGCCGCTGCTGCATCACTACGGTCTGGCCACGCCGTACGTGGTCGCGAGCGTGATGTGCGCGGGCGCGCTGGCGCTCGCCTGGTCGTCGACGCGAAAACGCGCCTAGGCCTTCATCTGCCCTAGCTCTTCATTTGCTGGGGATCGTAGTAGAAGCGTTCCGTCTGGATGCGGTCTTGCGCCCAAGTCTGGAACGCGAGTTCGTCGATCTTCATCACCGTGTCGTCGGCGCGTGTAAACTCGAACACCCAGTGGATCACCACGCGGTCGCCGTCGATGAAGACGGCATCGGGAGGATGGGTGAGGACGTGCTTGTGGCGCGCCAGCATCGCGCGTTCGCCTGCGGCCAGCGCATCGCGGCCCGCGCGCGGCGGCGTGAGGTTCTCCTGCATGGAAGCGTCCTCATGGTAGAATTCCTCGATGGCTTCGGCGTGCGCGCCGGAAACGACACGGGCGATGAACTGTTCGACGCGTTCACGGGTCGGCATAATTTTCCCTAGCGGTTGAGCATGTCGGCGGCCCAATGGCCCGCTTCGGCGATGGCGTCGCGCGCGCCGGTCGAGATCGCCGTCATGTTGAAGAATCCATGCACCTGCGAGGCGTAGTTGCGATGCGTGACGGCGACGCCGCACGCAGCGAGCTTGTCGCCATAGGCCACGCCCTCGTCGAGCAGGGGATCGAAGCCGGCGGTGACGAGATAGGCGGGCGGCAGGCCGAAGAGATCGTTTTCGAGGATGGGCGAACAGCGCGTGTCGAGCGCGTCTTCGCGGGTGCGCAGGTACTTGTCGCGGAAGAAGTCCTGTGCGGCCTGCGTGAGGAAATAGCCTTCCTTCAGGCGGATCTGCGATGGCGTGAGCTGAAGGAACTGCGTGCACGGATAGATGAGCATCTGCGCGCGCAACGCCGCGCCGCCGCGCTTCTTGGTTTCCTGCGCGACGACCGCCGAGAGACATCCGCCCGCGCTGTCGCCCGCCACCATGATGCGGTCGGCGTCGAAACCGATGGCGTCGGCGTGCGTCGCCGCCCATTGCGTCGCGGCGTAGGCGTCTTCCGGCGCCGCAGGAAACTTGTGCTCTGGCGCGAGGCGATAGGCCACCGACAGCACGCGTACGCGCGCGGAATCCGCGAGCCGTCGACACAGCATTTCATGGCTGTCGAGATCGCCGACGGTGAAGCCGCCGCCGTGGAAGTAGATGATGCCCGGCCCGTGGTCGGCGCCGACGGCGTAGGGAACGTAGAGGCGCGCATCGAGCGGGCTTTCGGCGCCCGCGACCTTCACCGCCCGCGTCTCCAGCATGACCGGCGCGTCGGCTTCCAGCGCGTGCGCCTGCTTCCAGAACATGCGCCGCACTTCCTCGACGGAACTGCGCCAGTCGAAGCCGGGTTTTTCGCGCAGCTTGTCGAGATAGGACTGGAGGCGCGGGTCGAGTTGGATCATTGGGGCATTCTACATGAGCGCCCAGAGCATTCCAGCGTTGGCCGGCGCGATGGCGGAGGTCTGCGGATGCGACTATGGGTCATGGTGCTCGCGTTCTTCGGCGCGATCTTCGGAGCGGAAAGTCCGGCCCAAGAGGCAGTCATGGCGCGCGAAACGCTCGACCAACGCATGACGGCGATGATGCCATACGCCGATATCGTGAAACCGCAGGGCGCGGGGCCGTTTCCCGTCGTCGTGCAGATGCACGGTTGCGGCGGCAAGAAGTCGTTTCAGGCGACGTGGGCGCTAGAAGCGCAAAAGGCGGGCTGGGCGGTCATCGTGCTGGACAGCTACGCCCATCGCGGCATCTCCCGTCTTGGAGCCTACGCACGCGTCTGCACTGGAACGCATCTGTGGGGCCGGGAGCGCGCAGGCGATCTTTACGCGGCGCTGGAGTGGGCGCGTCGTCAGCCGTGGGCGGACGCCAGTCACATGGTTGCGGCGGGATGGAGCCATGGCGGGTGGAGCGTGCTGGATGCGCTTTCACTTGAGCCGGGCGCGGAAATGGCGGGCGCGACAAAGCTCGACGGCCTGCCCGCAGAACCGCTTGCCGGCGTTGTCGGCGCGTTTCTTGTCTATCCGTATTGCGGGTATGGCTGTGTCGCGCGTCGCAAGGGATTGCGTTTCGACGCGCGGCCTGTAGGGCTGCTCGGATCAGACGACATGATTGTCGGCGCCGAAGGCCTGCGTCGGACACTGTCGACGCTGCCGGCGCCCACGCCGATCGAGATCGAATGGCTGGAAGGCGCAACGCACGCCTTCGACGAGCCCGATGCAAAAGACCTGCGCGTGCGCTATTCGCCGGAAATCACCACGCACGCGCATCGTCTGTATCGGGCGTATCTGGAGAGCGTCCGCCGCTGACGCGGCTCAATGCTCCTGCATCAGTTCCTTCTTGCGCGCGGCCATTTCCGTGCCGAGGATTTCAAGATCGATGTCGCTCTTGCGCATCTGGGCGAACATGCCGCCCTTTTCCTCTTCTTCCTCAACGTGGTGCGCGATGATCTCGCTGAGCACCTTCATCTTGGCGTCGTAGAAGTCTTCGCCGGGGGACATTTCCTCGATCTCGCCGATGAGCTTCCTGGCGACATCATGCTCGATGATGGCCTCGTCGTTCATGTCTTCTTCGCCGGTCGCTTCGAGGAAGGCCGGGTAGAAGATTTCTTCCTCGATCTCGGTGTGCACGCGCAGGGCCTTGCAGATCTTGGCGGCGAGTTCGCCCTTGCGCTCGTCGCTGCGGGAGGACCCGAATGCTGCAAACCACTTCTCCACGTCGCGGTGATCGGCCTCGAGAAGCGCCACGGCATCAATGCCTTTGCGGCCGGCGGGCTTTTTGGCGGCGACCTTGGCGGGCGACTTCTTGCGGGTTTCGGTCTGCTTTGCGACAGCCATGATGGTTCTCCGGGGATGGTGGTTCCCGGCATGAACAGGCGCTTGAACCAGTGGTTCCGGCGCAGGCACCATTTCGCTGTTGTTGCGAGGCGTTCGCGCGTCAGCCGGCTGCAGCCTGCGCGGCGAGCATGGCGTCATGGCGTTCGACGATCCGGGGCCACAGCGTTGCGGCCTCGGGCGCATCCAGGTCGAATACCTCGCGCAGCGTGCGCGTGTAGGCGCCGGCGTCCGGTATCTCCTCGCGCGTTACGCCGGCAGGAGTGACGCGCTTGAGCACCTTGTTCACGAGCATCGCCATTGCGCCGTTGCCATGCCGCTGGATCACGCCGTTGCGCATGAAGAGGGAGGAGGGATCTGTCTGCAGGAAGGCGCAGCGTTCCGCGAGTCTGGCCTCGTCGCGCACGGCGAGATTGAAGTCGAACGAACGCGCGCCGCCCTCGGCATGGTTGTGCAGCCGCCACCAGCCGTCGCGCATGTCTTCGAGGCGGAAGTCGAACACGCTCTGGCGGATCGCGGCGTCCTTCAGCGGCACGGCCTCCACGAGACCATCGCCGAAGCCCACGTCCGCAAGCCACGGCTCGTCGAGATCGACGATGAGGACGAGGTGGTTGCCTATCTGGCCGTCGCCCGCGAATTCCCGCATCACCGCGCCCGCCAGCCGCGTGACCTTGAAACCGATCGCTTCGAGCGCGGTGCCGAACACTCCGTTCATTTCGTAGCACCAGCCGCCGCGGCGACGCGTGACGATCTTGGCGAAGGCGGCGGCCGGGTCGGGCGTCGTGGGCGCGCCGAGCTGCACGTCGAGGTTCTCGTAGGGGATGGCTTCGAGGTGGGCGCGATGGAGCGCGCGCAGCGTGGCGATGTCGGGACGCGGCGTGGCGTCGAAGCCGACGCGGGAGAGGTAGGCGGATAGATTCATGCGTCCGTTGTAACGGACGCGCGGGCTCAGCCAAATCGTTGTGCGTCTGCCGTCGGGATCACCGCTGACGCTGCGGCGCGCGGCTGGTGGGGCAGCGCGAACCGCACCGCCGCCGCCGTCAGGCGATCGCGGTCCACGGGCTTTTGCATGTGGTCGCAGGCGCCGAGATCGAGCGCACGCGCGCGGTCATCGTCGATGGTCACGACCAGCACGGGCAGGACCGACGTCTGCACGCCCGTCTTGATCCGTGCGAGTACATCCCAGCCGCTCATGTCGGGGAGGTGGATATCGAGGATGACGAGATCGGGCGCGCTGGCCTCGATCATCGCCAGGCCCTCTGCGGCGTTGGTCGCAGAGCGTACGTTGAACGAAAGCCGTGAGAGCGCGCGCACGGTGAGGTCGCGGGCGGTCGGGTCGTCTTCGATCACCAGCACCACGGGGCCGGCATTGATGTTTTCTCCGGCGGATTGCGCTGCGGGCGTCGCCGCAATCGTCAGCGTAAATGTCGAGCCGAGGCCCGGCGTGGAGACGAGCGAGACATCGCCGCCCATGGCCTGAGCAAGCTTGCGCGTGATCACGAGACCGAGACCGGTGCCATCCTGCTTGCGCGTCTCGGCGCTGTCGACCTGCACGAAGGGCTGGAAGAGGCGCGCCTGGTCTTCGTGCGAGATGCCGATGCCGCTATCGACGACGGCGACTTCGAGCACGGATGCGCCGCCGCGGGTCTCGATGGCCGCGCGGATGGTGACGCGTCCGTCCTTGGTGAACTTGCAGGCGTTGGTGGCGAGATTGAGCAAGCACTGCTTGAGGCGTGCGCCGTCGGTTTCGAGCGTGGGGATGCGGCCGACAATGTCGAGCACGACCTTGTTGCCGTTGCCGGCGCCGATGGGTCGCACGGTTTCTTCCACTTCCCGCAGGAGGGCAGCGACGTCGACCGGGCCGTCGATGAGTTCGAGGCGTCCGGCCTCGATCTTGGAGAGGTCGAGCACCTCGTTGATCAGCAGCAGCAGGTGGCGCGCGGCGCGACGGATGCGGCGTGCATCGTCGGCGTTGGCTTCCTCGGGAGCGGCTTCGAGATCTTCCTCGAGGATTTCTGCGTAGCCGATGATGGCGTTGAGCGGCGTGCGCAGCTCGTGGCTCATGGTCGTGAGGAACTGCGACTTCTGCACATTGGCGGTTTCGGCGAGCTGGCGCGCCGCGCGGTCTTCGCGCGCATGGTCGGCAAGCGACTGGCGGTCGCGCGCAGCGAACAGCACGGTCGCGAGCGTCTGCAGCGTCAGGTAGAGCATGAGCCACGGCGCGATGACCCCCACGTCCATCACGAAGGGTGCGACGACCACGCCGAGAATCTGCGGCGCGCAGGTCGCGAAGAAGGCCATGCGCGTGCGCGAGAAATAAGTGAGGTTGTGGACGATGGTGCCCCACAGCCAGGCTGCGGCGATGTAGACGCCGGTGACGGTGCCTTCGTACATCAGCGGGATCCAGCCGAGGCCGTAGATCACACCGCCGATGGCGAGCAGGATGGAGATGACGCCCGTGGCGAGGAGCGGGTTTTTCTCGATGTTGGGCCGCACCACCTTGCGATAGATGAGCGGGAACACCACGAGTTCGTGCGCCACGAGTGCTGCGATGATGAAGAACGGGTATTGCCAGCCCAGCCAGTACATCGAGAGCAGGGCCGTGAGGACGCCCGGCACCAGGCGGAACAGGAAGCCGCGCTTGGCGCTGCGCATGGTGTCGCGCATGACGATATCGAGGCTTTCATGCACGGGCGCGTCCGTCGGATCGGCAGTAGTAGCGGCAATCGACATGCGGGCTGTCCCATTCTGAGGCAGCCCACCATCGCGCGGAACCTTGAACAAACCTTTGCGCCCGAACGACTTTTGGGTTGAGAAAGTGTTGACGGGCGAACGGTGCGACGCCGCGTTTCAGCGCCCCGCCTTTTGCCGCTCGCTCACTTGACCGGCAGGTCGGAACTCCAGGAGTCGCGCGCCACGCGCCAGACGCCGTCGGCGTCCTTGTGGTAGATGTTGAGGCCCTTGCCCTTGTCGGTAAGGGCGACTCCGCCGGCCTTCGGCGTGTCGGTGCTTTCGTAGGCGTAGCGCTCGAACGCCCAGTCTCCTGCGACGATGAAGTCGAGCGCGGTCTTCTTCCACACGGTGGAATAGGCGCCGAAATAGCGCTCCACCCACGCGCGCACGGCGGCCTTGCCGACGATCTCGGGCTCATGCGGCGCCTGGTAGACGATGTCGTCGGTCAGTACGGCCGCGACCTTCGCCGCGTCGTTGGAATTGATCGCGTCCACGTAGGCCTTGTGTGCGGCCTCGCCGATAGCCGCGATTTCGGCCGGGGTGGGCGGCGCGGGCGTCTTCGGCGCGCAGGCGACGAGACCGAGCGCGAGCGCAAGGATGCCGAGTGTCCTGACCATCACGTGTCCCCGTCTTGAATGTCTCTCAAGTCGCGGACGCTAGGTCGTGGGCGCTTCTGTGACAACGTGGCGGCGACTTGATTTCGATCAAGGCGGACGCGGTTGCGCCCAAAATAATGACGCCTGCGTCAACTTCAAGATTGATCGCAAGGGAGTTCCGAAATGCGCGTCAAACTCGTCGACCGTCCGCCCCGCGAAGTCCAGGTTTTCGACAACGAACTGACCGACCAGCTCTCCCCCGACGATGTCGAGGTGGTGCGCGAGATTTTTTCCACGCCGCTCACCGGCTCCTACAACTGGGATTACGCGGCGGCCAACGGCAAGATCCGGCGGCTCTACGAGTTGGGCAAGAAATTCAACTGGAACGCTGAACTCGACATCGACTGGGACACGCCGTTCCCGAAGACGGAATTTCCCGACGACATCAGTCGCAGTCCGTTCACCGGCCATCCGGTCTATGAGGCGTTGAGCGAGGAGAAGAAGCGCGAATTCGCCTGGCGCAGCCTCTCGCAGACGCTGTCGCAGTTCATGCACGGCGAGCAGGGGGCGCTGCTGGTGGCCAGCCAGCTGGTCAGTTGCGCGCCGACCTACGACGCCAAGCTCTATGCCGCCTCGCAGACCTTCGACGAGGCCCGCCACGTCGAGGTGTTCCATCGGTATCTGCGGGAACGCTGCAAGGTCATCTATCCGATCAACGACAGCCTGAAGCTGCTGCTCGACAAGATCCTCACAGATGCACGGTGGGACCTGAAGTTCATCGGCATGCAGGTGCTCATCGAAGGGCTTGCGCTCGCGGCCTTCCAGTCGATCCACCAGACGACGCGCGACCCGCTCCTGCGGCAGGTCGTGGCGCTGGTGATGCGCGATGAAGGCCGTCACGTCGCCTTCGGCGTGAACTACCTCGAGGACTGGATCCGCGCGCTGCCGCAGGACCAGATCGAGGAGCGCGCGCAGTTCGCCTACGAGGCCTGCGCCATCATGCGCGAACGGCTGTTCTCCACCGACGTCGCCGAGGAATTCGGGTTTGATCGCGAAGAGGCGCGCCGCCTCACCATCGACAGCGAGGGCGGTCAGGCGTTCCGCACCTTCCTGTTCGAGCGCATGATCCCGAACCTCAAGCGCGTGGGACTTCTCACCGAGTCGGTGCGTCCGAAGTTCGCCGCGCTCGGCGTGCTGCAGTACGAGAACCTCTCTCACGACGGCCAGATCGACTGGGCCAATCTCGAAAAGCCGCTGCCGACGCGGGACTACCTCGAGCACGCCGCCGTCGCGGCGGAATAGGGCGACGTCTCCCCCGGCGGCGCATGGGCCGCCGGGGAACTGCGTCTGCGTCGCACGCCGGGGCCTTCCACTGGCGCGCGCGGCTCGCTACATCAGCGGCCAAATCCCCAGCAGAACGGCAGGCATCCCATGGCGGCTCAACCCGCGCAGTACATCTTTTCCATGCAGGGTCTCACCAAGGCCTATCCGGGCGGCAAGAAGGTGTTCGAGAACATCTGGCTGTCGTTCTTCCCGGACGCCAAGATCGGCGTGGTCGGCGTCAACGGCTCGGGCAAGTCGACGCTGCTGAAGATCATGGCGGGGATGGACAAGGACTTCACCGGTGAAGCCATGCCCATGGCCGGCACCAAGATGGGGTACCTGGAGCAGGAGCCGCATCTCGATCCCAAGCTGAACGTCTGGGAAAACACCGTGGTGTGGTGTAAGGAGAAGAAGCTCGTCGACCGTTTCAACGCGGTCTCCGCGCAGATGGCGGAGGACTACACCGACGAACTCATGGAGGAGATGACCGCGCTCCAGGAAAAGATCGACGCGGCGGATGCGTGGGACATCGACTCCAAGATCGAGATGGCCATGGGCGCGCTGCGCTGTGCGCCGAATGAATCGAGCGTGGAGAAGCTCTCCGGCGGGGAGCGCCGCCGCATCGCGCTCTGCCGCCTCCTGCTGTCCAAGCCCGACATGCTGCTGCTGGACGAGCCCACCAACCACCTCGACGCGGAATCCGTCGCCTGGCTCCAGCATCACCTCGAAGCGTTCCCCGGCTGCGTGATCCTCGTCACCCACGACCGCTACTTCCTCGACCAGGTCACGAAGTGGACGCTCGAACTCGACCGCGGCAAGGGCAATCCCTACGAGGGCAACTACTCCGCCTGGCTCGAACAGAAGTCCAAGCGCGCCGAGCAGGAGCAGTCGGAATCCGAAGCCCGCCGCAAGGCCATGGCGCGCGAACTCGAATGGGTGCGCTCTTCGCCGAAGGCGCGTCAGGCGAAGTCCAAGGCCCGTCTCAACCGCTACGAGGAAATGGCCAACGAGGCCGAGCGCGAGAAGCAGACCTTCGCCACCATCCAGATTCCGCCGGGCCCGCGCCTCGGCCAGAACGTCATCGAATTCGACAATCTCAAGAAGGCGTTCGGCGACAAGCTCCTCATCGACGGTCTCACCTTCAAGCTGCCGCCGGGCGGCATTGTCGGCATCATCGGCCCGAACGGGGCGGGCAAGTCGACGCTCTTCAAGATGATCACCGGCGAGGAAAAGCCCGACGCCGGCACCATCACGGTGGGCGAGACGGTGAAGCTCGGCTTCGTCGACCAGTCGCGCGATTCACTCGACGACAAGAAGAACGTCTGGGAGGAAATCTCCGGCGGCCTCGACATCCTCACCATCAACGGCCGCGACGTGCCGAGCCGCGCCTATGTCTCGTCGTTCAACTTCAAGGGCGGGGATCAGCAGAAGAAGATCGGGCTGCTCTCGGGCGGTGAACGCAACCGCGTGCATCTCGCCAAGACGCTGCTCACCGGCGCCAACGTGCTGCTGCTCGACGAGCCGACCAACGATCTCGACGTCGAAACCCTGCAGGCGCTCGAACTCGCGCTCGAAAGCTTCGCCGGCTGCGCGGTGGTCATCTCCCACGACCGCTGGTTCCTCAACCGCCTCGCCACGCACATCCTCGCCTTCGAAGGCGACAGCCACGTGGAATGGTTCGAAGGGGATTTCGACGGTTATGAGGAAGACAAGAAGCGCAGGCTCGGCGCGGACAGCCTGATCCCGCAGCGGATCAAGTATCAGAAGTTCGGGCGGTGAGGGAGAGCCCCTGATTTGTAATCAGGGGCTGCAAACTTTCAATCAGTCTTTCCGTCTGCGCGTATGGATAACATCCAAGCCGTGCTTGCTTGCCCACGCCTCAGCCATTTTCATGCCCGCTTCCTCGTCAGCCTCGTGGTCACCGGTCCAGAAGACCTGTTCGGGCAAAAAATTACCGATGTGGGATTATTCGGATCCTGCACGTTTCCTGAAACCCGAACTGCCCCACTTACAGGGTCTTGGTTCAGCAGAACATGATCGCCTGCGGGCGGAGAGTCGTGGGCGTCCAAGCCTTGCGTTTGCATGTGTTGCTTCCCCAGACTTTTCGAAGCATTTTCTAGCTACTGCTAGGCAGCTTGAATCGTAATGAAGTCGAGCGCGATAAGCTCAGTGAGCAGCGACATCCAGACGGATTGCGCACTTTCGCCTGAAAACTCGATATATCCTAAGTCCTTGAAGTCGCTTGGAAAGTCGACGCCAGCCTCTTTCAGGATGATGATCTTCTGGCCCCAAAGCACACTCGCCGCGCCCAACTCGAACACGACGTTCTCGCTTGGACGCCAAATTTCGGTTCCGTCCTCTCGGACAAATTTTTCGTCTTTGGTGAAGATAAAAATCCCCGCCGAACAAGACTTCATCAGGTCCGCGACTTTTTGCGAGATCGGGCGCCCACGATGCGGCTCCTCGACAGCTACAACATGTGGGATTCTGAACTTATCCAATCCAGATTTCACGGTCTTCAGGGGGCCGTGGCTCTTTCCGTGTGCAACAAAAAGCTGCTTCGGAGCCGCCCGTATAATTTCGGTCACCACAGCTTTGCCGGCGACTTCACCCTGATGCTCAAGATTATCCGTCGGCGTTTCGCTGTCGGCGCCGAACTCGTCAGCAATTAATTGCTGTGCCGATCTTGGGGGGAGAGGCGCCGAAGTTCCTGAGAGCGCTACGAACGGGCCGGTTTTTGTATCGACGATAATTCCCGAGAACTGGCCGTTCTTCTTGATGATATCGATTGCAGCTTCTGCGCGTTCTTTTCCCAAGCCCATAGAGACAAGCATATTCCGCAGGATTTCGTCCTTTGGCAATTTCGCTTTGTCGTACTTTGAGAAGAACTCGTTCATTATCCGCGGTTTTAGAACCGCGTCTCGACGCGCAGCTCTATCGTCGCCCTCTTCCAGAGGCGCGATAAGCCTGCGTCCAAGATCCGTGAGAGTAATTTCTGCGGCACCATAACCGCCGGTGCTCAATCCATACGCAATTGCAGATCCGCAGAGGTTCCACTCGATACGGAAAATCTCATCGAGCCGCATGGCGGTCGCGATGGCGAATTTGATGACCCGGGTCATGGGGATCGTCAGACGGTCGTTCTGGTCGAAATGCGCATAGAGGCGCTCAAGCTCCGCCTCGGTCGGCCGGCGCTCGCGCTCGGCGGGGGAACCCACAAGCCCAAGCCGCCGGAGCGCGACCCGCGCCAGGTCCACCGCTTGCGTGTTGACCGGAATGCCGTGCACCGCCGCTGCATGCCTCAGTACCGTTCCGATGAACGAGATATCGACCGCCAGCGTGGCCGGGCCAGCGCCTTCCTTGGCGCGCTGACGGCCATACATGACGAGCCGTTCGCGGGTGAGGTTCGAGAGGGCCGTATCCCCCAGCTCCCTTCGGAGGCGCCTCAACGTGTGGTCCTTCGAGCGGCGAAGTGGCTTGCCGACCCCGTGAAGGTCCTCGATATGCAGGTCAATCAGGCTCGCGAAAGTATCCTTCCGGCTGATGCGCTTGGTTGAAGGGTCGATCTCCTTGTCGATTGAGCGCTCGGCGTCGCGGGCCCACTCGTCCGCGTCGGCTTTGCGGTGGAAACTCTTGGAGAGCACATGACCATGCCGACGGATTTGCACCCGCCATTTGGTCCCGCGCTTCTGAACCGTCGCCACGGCATCACGCTCCAAGCCAGTCGCCCCAAACCACACTTGACCCCGGCACAATCCGGGCACAACCAGCCCAAATACGTGCGGCAACATGCGGAACTTAGAGCGAACAAACGGGCACAAATGGCGTCTCGAAATTTGTGCCCAACGCTTTGAGGGTGCTACAAAAAGCGATGAAAATCAACGCACACCGCTTCTCAGTCGCTCCAATGATGGACTGGACCGACCGGCATTGCCGGGCGTTTCATCGTGCGTTGACGCGTCGGGCTCTGCTGTACACCGAGATGGTGACGGCGGACGCCGTGATCCATGGGGATCGGGGGCGGTTGATCGGGTATTCCGCGCTCGAACATCCCGTCGCGTTGCAGCTGGGCGGCGCCGAGCCCGACAAGCTTGCGGCGGCCGCGCGGATCGGCGCGGATTTCGGCTACGACGAGATCAATCTCAACGTTGGTTGTCCGTCCGACCGCGTGCAGAGCGGGCGCTTCGGCGCGTGCCTGATGCGCGAGCCTGCGCTCGTCGCTGATCTGTACGCGGCGATGCAGGACGCGGCGCCGGATATTCCGGTGACGATCAAGTGTCGCATCGGCGTCGACGAGCAGGAGCCGCAGGAGGCGCTCTTCGATCTCGTGGATCGTGTTGGGGCGCGGGGATGTGCGACGTTCATCGTGCATGCGCGCAAGGCGTGGCTTGAAGGATTGTCGCCGAAGGAGAACCGCGAGCTGCCGCCGCTTGATTATGCGCTGGTGCGGAAACTCAAACTGGAACGGCCTGCGCTGAACATCATTCTCAACGGCGGCCTTGAAAGCCTCGCGCATGCGCGCGCGGAGATGGACGGCGTCGACGGCGTGATGCTGGGCCGGGCGGCGTACAAGACGCCGTTCGAACTGCTGCGCGTGGATTCTGCTTTTTTCGGCGCGCCCGATCCAGTCGCCACGGCGGCGGATGCAGTTGTCGCCTATCTGCCATACATCGAAGCGCGGCTGCGCGAGGGCTCGCACCTGCACGCAATGACGCGCCACATGCTCGGCCTCTTTCATGGACGGCCTGGCGGGCGCCTCTGGCGACGCGTGCTCTCGGAGGAGGGCGTGCGCGCGGGGGCGGGTGTGGAGGTCGTGGAGAAGGCGCTGGCGCAAGTGACGCGGGAATACGCGTCGGTGTAGGTTGCGGCAAACAGCAAGGGGACGAAACCATGAGCAAGGTTCTGGTCACGGGCGGGTCGGGGTTCATCGGCGCGCATTGCATTCTGCAATTGCTGGCGGCGGGGCATGAGGTGCGCACGAGAGTGCGCAGTCTGAAGCGCGAAGGCGACGTGCGCGCGATGCTGAAGGCCGGCGGCGTGGAGCCGGGTGCGACGCTGTCGTTCTACGTCACCGATCTTGAAAGCGATGCGGGTTGGGCCGAAGCGGTCGCGGGCTGCGATTATGTGCTGCATGTGGCCTCGCCCTTTCCGGCGGCGGCGCCGAAGGATGAAAACGAGCTGATCGTGCCGGCGCGCGAAGGCGCGCTGCGGGTGCTGCGCGCGGCGCGCGATGCGGGCGTCAAGCGCGTGGTGCTGACCTCATCGTTCGCGGCCTGCGGGTATGGGCAAAAGCCGCAGAAGGCGCCGTTCGACGAAACGAACTGGACCAACCCCGACGGCGACGATGTGCGCGCCTATGTGAAGTCGAAGACGCTCGCCGAGCGCGCGGCGTGGGACTTTATCGCGCAAGAAGGCGGCGCGCTCGAACTGGCGACGGTGCTGCCGGTCGGCGTGTTCGGACCAGTGCTCGGGCCGGATTATTCGACGTCGATCCTGGTCGTGCAGCGGCTTATGGACGGCGCCATGCCCGGCGCGCCGCGTCTGTCGTTCGGCATTGTCGACGTGCGCGACGTGGCGGACCTCCACATCCGCGCAATGACCGATCCCGCTGCGAAGGGCGAGCGCTTCCTCGCCGTCGCCGGCGATTTTCTCACCATCAGGCAGATCGCGCTCATCCTGAAAGCGCGCATGGGCGCGGCCGCCAAGCGTGTGCCGACAAACGAACTCCCCAACTGGCTCGTGCGGCTCGCGGCGATGAACGACGAGGCCGTGAAGCAGATCCTGCCCGAACTCGGCAAGCTGAAGAACGCGAGCAACGCCAAGGCGAAACGCCTGCTGGGTTGGGCACCGTGCTCGAACGACGACGCCGTGATCGCGACGGCGGAGAGCATGGTGCGGTTGGGATTGTTGAAGGGGTGACTGCCGTTCCAACCCTCCGCTCTGCTTGGTTGGCCGCTGCGCAATAACTATTCGTTCCCGGCTGCCATGATCATGAGGTAGGCCAGAATGCCGAGATCGGAGGTCACGTTTTTGCTGCGGGCAAGATCGATATCGTCTTGTGCGCCTCCCAGCGGGAGTATTCTCGAGGGATACCTAATCTGTATCTTCGCATCCGTATTCGACATACTGCGTTCCAAGATGCTTGTGCGCAAACTCCATGAAAACCAGAAAATCAGCTAACGTGTCGATCTTGGCGTAGATCTCAAATGGAATTTCCTGGTTCCAAATCGGACGTTTATCGCTCGTCTGAACGAAGTGGCTAAGCGCCGCTGATATCGCGTCTGTCATCCCCCTAAACCCGCGCCATCACCGTCCGCGTCATCAGCGTCATCACCAGTTCGCCCGACTGGTTCAGCACATCGTGCTGCGTGATCAGGATCCCTCGGTTTTCGTTGATCGGCTGCTTCGACATGAAGGTGATCTTCATCGTCAGCACATCGCCGGCATGCGCCGTCTTGTACCAGCGCACGGCGTCCTGGCCGAGGCGCGCGAGCACGGGCCAGTCCTTGGTTTCCTCCCACAGCATCCGCGACCACAGCGCGAAGACATGCGCCTGCGCAGCGGGCGGGCTGTCGGAAGGGTCGCCGTCCGCTTTCAGCGGCAGGTAGGGAGCGAAGCGTTCCTGGAAGAGGGCGAGATCATCGGCATCGACCTTCGCTGCCCCGAACTGGTGGACATATCCCACCGGGATGTCGTCGAAATGCCAACTCTGCCCCCGCACGCGCTTCATGCTTCGCCCCCCTTTCAGACCTTCGGCTCCGGCGAAACCTGCACCAGCAGTTTCCCGTCATGCTTGCCGTTGAACAGCAGCTTCACCGCCGAGACGGCGTTCTCCAGCCCCTGTTCGACGTGCACCTTGTACTTGATCTTGCCCTCGAGCACCCACTGCGCGAGCTCCATAGAGGCCTTCTCGAACTCGCTCATGTAGTCGATGACGATGAAGCCCTTCACGAGAATGCGCTTCATCAGGATCTGCTGGAAGTTCGACGGGCCGCGGCGATCGCCCTTGTCGTTGTACGTCGAGATGAGCCCGCACAGCGGCATGCGCGAGAAGTTGTTCATGCGCGCGAGCACGGCGTCCATGATCTCGCCGCCGACATTCTCGAAGTTCACGTCGATGCCGTTCGGGCAGTGCTTGTCCAAGGCCTTGCCGACGTCTTCGCTCTTGTAGTCGATCGCCGCGTCGAACCCGAGATCCTGCGTGATCCAGCGGCACTTCTCCGCGCCGCCCGCAATGCCGACCACGCGCGCGCCCTTGAGCTTGGCGATCTGCCCCACGATGGAGCCCACCGCGCCCGCCGCCGCCGACACGACGACGGTTTCGCCCGCTTTCGGTTTGCCGATGTCGAGCAGGCCGAAATACGCGGTCCAACCCGTCAGGCCGACCACCGACATGAACGCCGTCAGCGGCAGGCCGGGGATCGTCGGGATCGGGCGCACCATGCCGCCGGGCGACAGGTGCCAGTCCTGCCAGCCGCCCATCATCGGCGCCACGATCGACCCGACCTTGATGTTGGGGTCCTTCGATTCCTCCACCACGCCCACCGCGCCGCCGCGCATCACGTCGCCGATCTCCACCGGCGGCATGTACTGGTCCATGTCGCTCATCCAGATGCGGTTCGTCGGATCGAGCGAGAGATAGAGCGTGCGCACGAGGACGTGGCCGTCGGGCGTCTCGGGGAGCGGGGTCTCGACGAAGGCAAGGTCCCCCTCCGCGATGTCGCCCTCGGGACGGCGCTTGAGAAGCCATTGCCTGTTCGTGCGCGCCATCGTGTTTCGCTCCCTGTTTCGCCGAACCTTCGCAAAGCATGCGGTCACGCGCAACTGACCGTCATTCCTGAGCGTAAGGGTTGGCGGGGCGGGCGAGGAGCGCCTATGTCGCCTCCATCGAGTTCAGCCCGGCGAGTTCATGGCCCTGCGCGCATTCCTGTTCCTTCTCCTCGCGGCGTTTGCGTCTTTTGGCGCAGCGCCCGCGCACGCCCAGATCGTGCGCACCCAGAACGCAGAGACGGAACTCCTGTCTGCGCGCGCCGCCGCTGCGCCCGGCGAGACGGTGACGCTCGTCCTGCGCCAGAAGAAGCGCGAAGGCTGGCACACCTACTGGATCAATCCCGGCGACAGCGGCGAGCCGCCGCGCCTGACCTGGACGCTGCCGGCGGGCTACGAGGCGGGCGCGCTGCTGTACCCCGCGCCGCGCATCGAGCGTCTCGGCCCCATCACCACCTATGTCCATGACGACGAGACGCTCTATCCCATCGCGTTGAAAATCCCGGAAGATGCGCGCGCGGGCGCGGATGCTGCGATCTCGCTCAAGGCGACATGGCTCATCTGCGCGGAAATCTGCGTGCCGGAGGAGGGCGCATTCCGCCTCTCGCTCCCGATCCGCGCCGAAGGCCGCGATGACGCGCGCGGCGCACGCCTCGCCGATGAAGCGATCGCTGCGCTCCCGCAGTCGGTGACGACGCTGGGCTTCGACTTCAAGGCGGGCGACCGCATCTCCATTGGTTTCCCGCGCGCCGATGCGCCGCCCAATCCGCTGAGCGAAGCCATCACGGGCGTCAACCTGCGCAACCCGCAGTATTTTCCCTATTCGCAGGCGCTGATTGATCACGCGGGCGAGCAGACGGTCACGCGCCGCGACGGCCAGATCCTGATCGACATGCCGCTGTCGCTCTCCTTCATCAAGAACGAGGCGAAGGGCGAGGGGCTTCTCGTCGCCGAGATCAATGAGGGCGGACGCTGGACGAAACGCGCTTTCATGTTCGGCAATCCGCCGGATACGACGTTGTTGCCCACAGCCGTCGCGCGCGCATGGGCGGGCGAGGCGCCGCTCGCGAGCGCGCCGCGTGACGTGCAGCGGAGTGCGGGCTTCGTCGACTTCCTTGGCTACATTCTCGCGGCCTTCGTCGGCGGGCTCATCCTCAACATCATGCCGTGCGTGTTTCCGGTGCTGTCGATCAAGGCGCTGTCGCTCGCGGGCGGCGCGCATGCGGGAACCGCGCGGCGCCACGGACTCCTCTTCCTCGCCGGCGTGATGGCGACCTTCATGGCGCTCGCCGCCGTGCTGCTCGCACTGCGCGCGGCGGGATCGGCGGCGGGGTGGGGCTTCCAGTTGCAGGAGCCTGCTCTGATCGGCGCGCTGGCGCTCCTCTTCTTCGCCATCGGTCTCAATCTCATCGGCGCCTTCGACATCGGCGGCTCGCTGCAGAATGTCGGCGGTGGTCTCGCGGAGAAGGGCGGCGATGTCGGCGCGTTCGCCACCGGCGCGCTTGCGGTCGTCGCCGCAACGCCGTGCACGGCGCCATTCATGGCCGGGGCATTGGGTTGGGCGGCGACCGCGCCGCCGGTCGCATCGCTGGCGGTATTCGCAGGGCTTGGTCTCGGGTTCGCAGCGCCGTTCACGCTGCTCGCCTTCGCACCCGGTCTGCAGAAACTCTTGCCGAAACCCGGCGCATGGATGGACAAGGCCAAGCAGTTTCTCGCTTTCCCGATGTTCGCCGCCGCCGTGTGGCTCGTCTGGGTGCTCTCGGTGCAGACCGGGGCCATGGGCACGCTGGCGCTGCTCGCGGTGTTCGTGGCGTTCGCGTTCGCCGTGTGGGCATGGCGGCTGGGCTTTGTCTGGCGCGTGATCGCCGGGCTCGTGCTGATCGGCGTGCTCGCGGGCGCGTGGACGCCGATGACCACCGTCGTTTCCGCTGCCGACGCCGGCGCGCCGACCAAGAGCGCGTCCCTCGACGGCGAAGTCTGGAGCCCTGAACGTGTTGCGGAACTGCGCGCGGCCGGCGCGCCCGTCTTCGTCAATTTCACCGCCGCGTGGTGCGTCAGCTGCAAGTTCAATGAGGGTGCCGCGCTCTCGCGTCCGGGCCTGCGCAAATTCTTCGCCGAGCGCGGCGTCATCTATCTCAAGGGCGACTGGACCGCGCGCGATGATGTGATCGCCCGCGAGCTCGCCGCACATGGACGTTCCGGCGTGCCGCTCTATCTTTATTACGCGCCGGGCGCCGCTGAACCGGTGATCCTGCCGCAGATCCTCACCGAGGACATCGTCCGCAACGCCATCACTGCCGCCGGCACACCGCCACAAGGGGAGTCCTTATGAACAATGCCCGCCGCAACTTCGTCATCGCTGTCGGTGCAGGCGTCGCCGTTCTCGGCGGGGCGTTCGCGATGCTGCGCTCGCCTGCTGCGGAAGCCGCCGTGCAGAACGGCGCCGCAGCGCCCGGTTTCAGCGTCGTCGATTCAGCGGGTCGCACCCGCACGCTCGACGAATTCAACGGCAAGACCGTGGTGCTCGAATGGACCAACCACGACTGCCCGTACGTGAAAAAGCACTACGCCACCGGCAACATGCAGGCCCTGCAGCGCGAAGCGACGGCCGCCGGCGTCACGTGGCTCACCGTGATTTCCTCCGCACCCGGCAAGCAGGGCCACGTCAGCGGCGCCGCCGCCGACCAGCTCACCACCAGCCGCAGCGCCGCACCCAGCGCCGTTCTGCTCGATGAATCGGGCGCGGTCGGTCGCCTCTACGCCGCACGCACGACACCGCACATGTACGTCATCGGCCCCGACCGGAAGCTCGTCTATCAGGGCGGCATCGACGATCGAAACTCGAGCGATCACGCCACCGTGCAGGGCGCGCGCAACTACGTCCGCGAAGCGCTCGCTGCCGTCCGCGCCGGTCGCGCGCCCGAGACGGCGTCCGCGCCGCCCTACGGCTGCAGCATCAAGTACGCGGGGTAGTGTCTCCCATCCCCGGATTTCGCGGCACGCGAAAGTCCGGGCCCATTTTCCCGAGGCCCGCGCGAATAGGCCCCGGACTCGCCTGCGGCGATCCGGGGATGGGTGGGATGTAGGATTGACCACCTAGGCGAAATGTCCTACAGGTGGCCCATCACTTCCGCAGGGAGGGCAGCCGGTACCCTGTTCTGTCGGCGCGGTTGTGAGGTGATCGAGCGTGAGAAGCCGCTGCGCCGGGGGACCAGAACCCGGGGAAACGCGAGCGGAGTTCCGGGACTCTCAGGGAACAGCTGAGACCCGCACGCGCGTCGGCCGTACTGGACATGGGTCCTAACAAAGGCCCGGGGTCATGCTGGCGCGAAACGATCACGGGGACGCGGACGGCATTCGCATCTCTCTCACTACAAAATTCGCGGATGTCGTCCGCGTCCCCGGCCCTCCCATGCGAGCCCGCAGCGTGAAAACGCGTGCGGCAAGAAGAGTTGGGCCAACGGGAGCGCTTCGGAACCATCATCCCCGCGCGCCGTTTTCTCCAGCAACGACAGATCATCGGGACTGCCATGACCTTCAACGCCACCGATCGCCATGACCTCGCTGACAGCGCCGGGCGCGTGTCGGCGCTCACGGGCTATGGCCTCTACCTGCTGTCGATCCCGAGCCTGGCGCTATTTGCCCCGGTCGGCGCCGCCGTCGCCTGGTTCAGCCGCGCGGACGCAGCCCCGCTCGCGCGCGCCCACCTCGACGCGCAGCTGCGCCTCTTCGCCATGGCCGCGATCTGGGCGCTCGCGCTCTTCGCGCTCTCCATTCCCGCCTGGATACTGACCATCGTGCTGATCGGCATTCCGCTGCTGTGGGCCATCGCGCTGGCGGGCTTCATCGTCATGATCTGGTTCACGGCGAAAAGCGCGCTGGGGCTGCTTCGCCTGCTGGGCGGCGAAATGCCCTGACAGGGCGGCCCTGATCGGCCCTTCGACGCGCATACGTTGCCGCGCGGCGGGCCATCCGCTACCGAAGCGGCTTCATGACCGATTTCAGACCCAAGGCGCGCCGCCCGCGCGGATTCGCAGACCGTCGCGGGGCAACGCTCGCGCGCGAACGCGCCATCGTCGAGAAGGTGCTCGGCGTCTACGAGGCGTGGGGATTCGAGCGTCTCGAAACGTCGGCGTTCGAATACGCCGACGCGCTCGGCAAATTCCTGCCCGACCAGGATCGTCCCAACGAGGGCGTCTTCGCGCTGACCGACGACGACGAGCAGTGGATGGCGCTGCGTTACGATCTCACCGCGCCGCTCGCGCGGTTCGTCGCCGAAAACTACGACGCGCTGCCGAAACCCTATCGCCGCTGCGCAGCGGGACCGGTGTGGCGCAACGAAAAGCCGGGACCGGGACGCTTCCGCGAATTCTGGCAGTGCGACGCCGATACCGTAGGCGCGGCGAGCCCGGCGGCGGATGCGGAAATAGTAGCGATGGCCTGCGCAGCTCTTGAGGCGATTGGACTCAAGCGGGGTCAATTCGCCATTAAAGTCAGCGACCGCCGCCTCATGGACGGTCTTTTTGATAAATTAGGTTTGTCTGATTCAGATCGGACAACTCGAACCCGTGCATTGCGAGCAATCGATAAGTTTGACCGCCTAGGCGTTGAAGGAGTGCGCCTTCTGCTCGCAGACGGTCGTAAAGATGAGTCCGGCGACTTTACAGTAGGTGCCGGGCTCACTCCTCAAGCCAATTCAACAATCATCCAATTTGTCACCGGACAACAACTGACGATTTCGGCTGGTACGGTGACGATTAGGGTTGGAGAAGAAGCATCTCTTTCCACCAATCCGGCTCATCCAGACGTAAACTTGCAGAAGATCGAATTTTTGAGATCACAGCTAGCTGGTTCAGTCGTTGGGGAAAACGCGGTTGCTAGCTTAGCGGAAATGCACTCCAATCTTTGCTGCCTCGGCTACTCCTCCGAGTATTGGCAAATCGATACCTCTGTTGTCCGAGGCCTTGAATACTACACGGGCACAGTTTTCGAAGCCGAACTTCTCGGCGAAACGAAAGACGAAAACGGCGCCCTCGTTCGCTTCGGCTCCGTCGGCGGCGGCGGGCGCTATGACGATCTCGTCTCGCGCTTCAAGGGGACGCCGATCCCCGCGACAGGTTTCTCCGTCGGCGTGTCGCGTCTCGCGGCGGCGTTAAGCGCTCAAGAAGAGTCACGCGCGAGCGACGGTCCTGTCGTCGTGCTGCCGTTCGATGCGGCGGCGATGGGCGATTGCATGGCGCTGGCGGCGGAACTGCGTGCGGCGTTCGCGAAGCAAAACATCAAGCGCGCGGCGGAAGTGTATCTCGGCGGCTCGGGCCCGAAGGCGCAACTCAAGTACGCCGACAAGCGCGGCGCGCCGGCGGCGGTGATCGTCGGCGGCGACGAAGTCCGCGACAACACCGTCTCGATCAAGAATCTCCGCCTCGGCGCACAGGTCGCCGCCACGGCGGAAGACCGCGACGCCTGGAACAAGGCGCGCGGCGAAGTGCAGGTCACCGTGCCGCGCGGCGAGATGGTCGCGCGCGTCATCGCGATGTTGCAGGGCTGAGCCAGGGGAGAAGCACGATGATCCGTTTCATGCTGGCGTTGGCCGCCATCCTCTTCACCGCGACCGCGCACGCGGAAGTCACCGCCAGCGCGCCGAACGGCTTCGTCTCGCGCCATGTCGTCACCGTGCCGATGGCGCCCGCCGCCGCGTATGAACGCTTCGTGCGCGTGCAGGACTGGTGGGACGGCGCAGACACCTATTCGCGGAGCGCGGCCAATCTGAAACTCGAAGCGCGTCCCGGCGGCGCGTGGATCGAGACCCTGCCGGCGGGCGGTTTCGTCGAGCACATGCGTGTGCTGTTCGTCAGCCCCGGCAAGACGTTGCGCCTCGAAGGCGGTCTCGGGCCGCTGCAGGACATGCCCGTGCGCAGCGTGATGGCGGTGACGTTCGAAACCGACGGCTCCGGCACGAAAGTGACGATGACGTATTCGGTCGGCGGCTACTTCGCCAATGGCACGGCGCAGATCGCGCCGGGCGTGGACTTCGTGCTCGGCGCAGGCCTCGCGCGCTACGCCCAACCTCCTGCGCCAAGTCGATGAGCGTCGACGCAAGCCTCGCACTGCGCGCTGCCGCCAGCGCGCTCGCCGCCACATGGATCGACCCGCCCGTGCTGCAGCCGGCGGGGCTCTATCTCGAACTTGCCGGCGAAGACATCCGCGCGCGCGCCTACATGCTCGCTGGCGACGACGATGCCGCGCTCTGCCTGCGTCCCGACATGACCGCGCCCGCCGTGCGCGAGGCGCTGAAGCGCAACGACTGGAGCGCTGCGTTCGGGCTCGCCTATGACGGCCTCGTATTTCGCCGCCAGACAGACAACGCTAAGGAATCCGAATTCCGCCAGATCGGCGCTGAAGTGTTCGCGCCCGTGACCGACATCGCCTCGCGCGAAGCCGACATCACCATCGCCGCGCTCGATGCGTGCCGGGCCGTCGGCGTGCAACCACGCATGCGCCTCGGCGATGTCGCGGTGTTCGAGGCCATCGTCGACGCCTGCGCGCTGCCGGAGTCGTGGACGCGCCGCGTGAAGCGCGCGTTCTCGCGGCCGGGGGGGCTCGCCACCGTGTTGCGCGAAGCGGCTGCGCCCCCGGCGCCGGAAGAGAGCATTCTCGGCGAAGCGCTGGCGGCCCTGCCGGACGAACGCGCCGAAGCGGTGGTCGAAGAACTCCTCGCAGATGCGCGCATCGTGCTTGTGGGCGGACGCACCGTCGCCGAGATCGCCGCGCGTCTCAGGGAAAAGGGCCGCGCCATGCACGCCCCGCGCGCCGATGCGCAAGCGCTCGCGCTGATCGCCGAAGCGACCGCCATCGAAGCAGCCCCGGACGCCGCCTTCGAACAGCTGCGCAAGATCGCGGCGCGCCCGTCTGCGAAAAACCCGACAGCACTGCTCGCCGCCATCGACCGCGCCAGCGCGCGCTGGGATGCGGTGAAGCGCGACAATGCCCCCGAGGCCACCTTCTCCGCCGGCTTCGGTCGCGGCCTCGCTTACTACGACGGTTTCGTCTTCGAACTCGAAGCGCCGCTGCTGGGCGTGCGCGCGAGCCTCGGCGGCGGCGGCCGCTATGACGGCCTGCTGCAACGCATCACGTCCTCGCAAGGCAGCGGCCCGCCCGCATCGTGGGGCGCAGCCGGTTTCGCCATGCGACCGGCCCGACTTGCAGAGGCCGCACAATGAGCGCGCTCACCATCGCCGTGCCCTCGAAGGGCAGGCTGCAGGAACAGACGCTCGCGTTCTTCGCCGATTGCGGCCTCGCAATCTCGCAGGACGGCGGCAAGCGCGGCTACGTCGCGCGGATGGCGGGGCAGGGTGACGTCGAAGTGCGCCTGCTGTCGGCGGGAGACATCACGGCAGCGCTGCGTGACGGCGACGTGCATGTGGGCGTGACGGGCGAAGATCTGCTGCGCGAACTCGGCCCCGCATTCGAGCGCATCGTGATGGTCAAGCCGCTCGGCTTCGGCCGCGCCGATCTCGTGGTCGCTGCGCCCGCTGCGTGGCTCGACGTGACGACCATGGCGGACCTCGATGAAGTCAGCGCCGCGATGCGCGCGCGCACCGGCAAACGGCTGCGCGTCGCGACGAAATACCTGAAGCAGACGCACGCCTTCCTCGATGGCCGCGGCGTCGACGACTACCGCATCGTGGAAAGCCTCGGCGCCACCGAAGGCGCGCCCGCCGCCGGCGTCGCCGACGTGATCGTCGACATCACCACCACCGGCCAGACGCTTGCCGCCAACCACCTGAAGACTCTGACCGACGGCCTGATCCTCAAGAGCCAGGCGCAGCTCGCCGCGAGCCGCGCCGCGTCATGGACGCCCGCCGCGAAGGCCACCTTCGCCGCCATCCTCGACCAGATCGAAGCGCGCGAGCAGGGGCGGTCGCTGAAGCTCGTCCGCGCGGCGGTGGGCGGGGCGAGCGCGGACGCCCTCAATCAGCTCATCGCCCGCATGGGCGGCAGACTGGCGAGCGAATCCGAGCCCGGCCTCATCGCCTTCTACTGTCCCGCCGAGCGGGCTCCGGAGGCGTCCGCCGCTGCTGCAGCCCTTGGCGCGGGCCCGGTCGGGGTGTTCGGCTCCGACTATGTCTTCGAGCGGGTCGGCACCCTCAGCGCCCGCTTCGGTGAGGCGCTCGCGCCACGGTGACCCGTTTGAAGGCGCCCAAGCACACAAAACGGTCACATGGGGATTGACGCCCATGGGCAATCCCGGCACTGAGAGTGTGCGTTTCGGGGAGGAGACGCCTCCAGCCGCGCTAGACGGCCGGACGCACTCAACACACAAAAAAACTGGGCCGTGGCGTGAAAACGCTGCGGCCTTCGTCCTTTCTGGGCTCCGGCGTTGCCTCCTTTCCTTCTCCCCCGCGAGGGGGAGAAGGTGGCCGCGAAGCGGTCGGATGAGGGGGCGTCCCGGCGATTGGCCGCAACAGCCGACTTCATCCTAGATCTCACGCCCTCATCCGTCGACTTCGTCGTCACCTTCTCCCCCTCGCGGTGGAGAAGGGAAAATGAGTGATCCTTGCCCCATCGGCAGGCCTTCCGGTCGCCGCGCCTCACGCTATGGTGAGCGCAATGAAGCGTCGCGCAGCAAGCAGCGACCATCTGGGAGGAAGCGGCATGAAGCGCGTTGGCGCACTGGCGGCGTTGATCGCCGTGACCTTGCTGGTCGGTTGCAATCAATCGAAGGACGCGAGCGGCGTCGACGCGCGGCGCATCGAACGCGCCGACGCGGGCGAATGGCTCAACTATGGGCGCACCTACGACGAGCAGCGCTTCAGCCCGCTGGACAAGGTCAATCGCGGCAACGTCGCGCAGCTTGGCCTCGCATGGTTTGCGGAGTTCGACACCGATCGCGGCCAGGAAGCGACGCCGCTGATGGTCGACGGCGTGCTCTACACGACGACGGCGTGGAGCAAGGTCTATGCGTTCGATGCGCGCACCGGTGCGCAGAAGTGGTCCTATGATCCGAAGGTGCCCGGCGATCGCGGGTTCAGCGCGTGCTGCGACGTGGTCAACCGCGGCGTCGCGGTCTGGGGCGGCAAGGTCTATGTCGGTACGCTCGACGGACGCCTGATCGCGCTCGATGCGAAGACCGGCGCGGAGAAGTGGTCGGTCGTCACCGTCGACCAGTCCAAGCCCTACACGATCACCATGGCGCCGCGCGTGGTGCAGGGCCGTGTGCTGATCGGCAACAGCGGCGGCGAGTACGGCGTGCGCGGCTACCTCACCGCCTACGACGCCGCGACCGGCGACAAAGTCTGGCGCTTCTACACGACGCCGAACGCGGCGGGCCAGGCCGACAACGAAATCTCCGACGCGATCTTCGCGGAAAAGGCCAACGCCACGTGGAGCGACGGCGCCTGGAAGCAGTCTGGCGGCGGCGGCACGGTGTGGGATGCGCTCGCGTATGATCCCGCGCTGAACACCGTCTATGTCGGCGTCGGCAACGGCGCGCCGTGGAACCACCGCGTGCGCTCCGGCGGCAAGGGCGACAACCTCTTCCTGTCCTCGATCCTCGCGCTCGATGCGAAGACCGGCGCCTACAAGTGGCACTATCAGACGACGCCGGGCGAAACGTGGGACTACACCGCCACGCAGCACATCATGCTCGCCGACATGAACATCGGCGGGAAGCCGCGCAAGGTGGTGATGCAGGCGCCGAAGAACGGCTTCTTCTACGTCCTCGATCGCGAGACCGGCGAACTCCTCAGCGCCGACGCCTATATCCCCATGGCGCCTGAATCGGCGACGCCCGCAGGCGTGCCGATCTCGTGGTCCACGGGTGAGGTGAAGGACGGCCGTCCTGTCGAAAACCCGAGCGCGCGCTATCTGCAAGGCGCAGCCCTCGTCAGTCCCGCACCCTTCGGCGCACACAACTGGCAGCCGATGGCGTTCAACCCGACCGAAGGTCTCGTCTTCATTCCGGTGACGACGGCCGGCGCGCTCGCGCAGGTTTATGCCGACGACCCGACGTTCAAGTATCGTGAAGGCGGCTGGAACACCGGCATATCCATGAACCTCGGCGATCTGCCGAACGACGAAGCGCAACGCGCGGCGCTGAAGGCGATGTTGCGCGGACGTCTCGTCGCGTGGGATCCGGTGGCGCGCAAACCGCGCTGGTCGGTGGAGCTGCCGTCCTTCTGGAACGCCGGCGTGCTCTCGACGGCCGGCGGACTGGTGTTCCAGGGCGCCGCCGAAGGTGCGCTCCATGCTTACGACGCCACAGACGGCAAGAAGCTCTGGTCGTACGAAACCACCAACGGCATCATCGCCGCGCCGATGACCTACGCGCTCGACGGCGAACAATATGTGGCGGTGATGGTCGGATACGGCGGCGCGGGCGCGCTGTCGGCGGCGGCGTTCCTGCCGGATCGTCCGCGCCTGCCGGGCCGCATCATGGTGTTCAAGCTCGGCGCGACAGCGCAGGCGACGCCCTATGACATCCCGCCGAAACCCGCGATCGATCTCGCCGGCGTCGCCAGTCGCGGCAATGTTGCGGCGGGCCGCAGCGCGTTCAACGCCAACTGCCTCGTCTGCCACAGCGCCAACGCCAGCGGCGGCTATCTGCCTGATCTGCGCCGCTCGGCGATGATCCGCAGTGCAGAGAGCTTCAAGGGCGTGGTGATCGACGGCGCACTCGCTGCCAACGGCATGGCGAGCTTCTCGCGCTACCTCGATGCAGGGCAGGCGGAAAATGTCCGCGCCTACCTCATCACCGAGTCGCGCCGTCAGCAGGGGCTCGACGCCGCGGCGGCCCGCGCGGCGCCCAAGAAGTAAGGGTTCCCGGTTCCCCCGTCGCGGGAACCGGGAACCTTCACGTCTTCAACGGGTTAGTCCGGCTCCGCAACAAACCGACACGCGGGCGACACGCTCGCGCGTCACGATCACGGCGTCGCTTTCCGGGCGCGCGGTGACTAGCTCTCGTGCGGAAAGTCGACGGAACGCGGCTTTGGCTGCGTTCATGTCGCCTGTGCGAGACGAGGACCATGACTGACGCCGAAGACGCCATCACCAAGCCCCGTCGCCAAATCCCGTGGATGTGGGTCGCCATTGGCGTTGCCGTGCTCGTGGGCCTCTTCCTGATTTTCGGACGTGGCAAATCCGATGCCGATCCTTTTCGCACCAGCGCCGTCGATCGCGGCGAAATCGTGCGCGCCGTGAGCGCCACGGGACAGCTGCAGCCGCTGATCTCCGTCGACGTGGGCTCGACGGTGTCGGGCCCGATCCTGTCCGTCGAAGTCGATTTCAACGACACCGTGAAGAAGGGGCAGGTGCTCGCGCGCATTGATCCCGAGACGTTCCAGCAGCGCGTGCGCCAGGCCGAGGCCGGCGTCACCCAGGCCCGCGCCGAAGCGAATTCCACCCGCGCCGACTACGGGCGCTACGAGCGTCTGGCCAAGGAAGGCTTCGCCTCCGACCAACTCCTGCTGCAGAATCGCACCGCCGCCGCACGCGCAAACGCCTCGGTCAGCATCGCGAACGCGCAGCTCGCCGCCGCGCGCATCGATCTTGATCGCACCATCATCCGCTCACCCGTGGACGGCGTCGTCGTCGATCGCCAGGTCGATCCGGGACAGACCGTGGCCGCGAGCTTTCAGGCTGCGACCCTGTTCGTCATCGCGCAGGACTTGTCACAACTCGAAGCCGCCATCGTCGTCGACGAAGCCGACATCGGCGAAGTGCAGGAAGGCATGGCCGTGCGCTTCACCGTCGATGCCTTCGCCGACGAGACGTTCGAAGGTCGCGTGACGCAGGTGCGCAAGCAGGGCGTGCAGACGTCGGGCGTCGTCTCCTACACGGTCATCGTGCGCGCAGAGAACCGGGGCGGGCGCCTGTTGCCGGGCATGACCGCAAACGCCGAGATCATCGTCGAACAGAAGCCTGACGTGGTGCGTGTGGCCAACGGCGCGCTGCGGTTCGCGCCGGCCGATCCTGCGCTCGCGGCGAAGGGCCGCGCGCTGACGACGCCTGTGGGCGGCGCTGCAGGCAACGCGGCCACAACGGGCGAACCTCGTGGTCAAGGCGGGGGACAAGGCACCGGACAAGGCGCCGGACAAGGCGGGGGCCAGCGCGGTCAACGCGGCGGCGGTCAGCAGCTTGAACAGCTCGCTGCGCAACTGTCGTTGACGCCCGCACAGAAGGATCAGGCGCGCGACGTCATGCAGGCCGCGCGCGCCAACGCCGGCGCGCCTCCGGGCGCGGAAGCCACGCAAGCCGAACGGCGCGCCTTCATGCGCAAGGCGCGCGAAGCGTCCATGCGCGCCCTCGAACCGATCCTCACCGCCGAACAGAAGACCAAGTTCGCCGCATTGCGCGAAAGCGGCCCCGGTCGCGAGACGCGCGCGCGCAATGCGGTCGTGTGGGTGCTGCGCGACAACAAACCCGCGCCCGTGCGGGTGCAACTCGGCGTCGCTGCGGATGCGTTCACCGAAGTGGCTGGCGGCCTCAAGGAGGGTGATCTCGTCATCACTGGCGGCGGGCCCGCGTCGAAAGAGAAGAAACAGCAGGGCGGACCGATGGGCACGGGCGGCGGCGTCCGCATCCGGGGCTGATCATGTCGCTCATCGAAGCCAGATCCCTCGAGCGGACCTACCGAATGGGCGATGAAATCGTCCACGCACTGGACAAGGTCTCCTTCTCCGTGCCGCGCGGCGACTATATCGCCGTGATCGGTCCCTCGGGTTCGGGGAAGTCCACGCTGATGAACATCATCGGCGGGCTCGACACGCCGAGCGCGGGCACGCTCGTCGTCAACGGCGCCGATCTCGGCAAGCTCGACGACGAGGGCCTCGCGGGATTCCGCAACAAGACGATCGGCTTCGTGTTCCAGTCGTTCAATCTGCTGCCGCGCCTCACGGCGATGCAGAATGTCGAACTGCCCATGCTCTACTCCGGAACGCCGCCGTTGGAGCGGCAGGCGCGCGCGTCGCAACTTCTCGACCGCGTTGGCCTCGGTCAGCGCAAGACGCACCGGCCCACGCAGCTCTCCGGCGGCCAACAGCAGCGCGTCGCCATTGCGCGCGCACTTGCCTGCGAGCCGGCGGTCATCCTCGCCGACGAACCCACCGGCGCGCTCGACACCAACACAACCAAGGAGATCCTCGCGCTGTTCAAGGAACTCAACCGTGAAGGGGTGACGATCATCATCGTCACCCACGAACACGAAGTGGCGCAGGCCACCAAGCGCATCATTGAGATGCGCGACGGGTGCATCGTCTCGGACAAGCCTGTCTCATGAAAGCGATTTGCTCATGATGACGCCCCGCGATCTCGTCGCCACATCGGCCCGCGCGCTCCGCGTGAACCCGCTGCGCAGCGCGCTGACGGCGCTCGGCGTGATCATCGGCGTGGCGTCGGTCGTGGCGATGGTGGCGCTCGGCGAAGGCGCGCAGCAGCGCGTCACGTCGAGCATTTCAAGCCTCGGATCAAACCTGCTCATCATCGTGCCGGGCGCATCGCGTCAGGGCGGGGTGGCGCAGGCGCCGGGTTCGTTCAACTCGCTGACCATCGCGGACGCCGAAGCCATAGCGCGCGACGTTCCAGGCGCCGTGGCCGTTGCACCGTCGCAGCGCGGCAGCGCGCAGATCGTCGCTGACGGCGCCAACTGGAACACGCGCATCGAAGGCGTGACGCCGCCCTATCTCGACGCGCGCGACTGGGGCGTGTCGAGCGGGCGTTTCTTCGACGATCGCGAAGCGCGCCAGGCGCGCAAGGTCGCCGTGCTCGGCGCCACGGTGGCGAAGGAGCTCTTCCCCAACAGCGATCCGATCAGCCAGCGCATCCGCATTTCCGGCGGCCAGTACGAGATCATCGGCGTGCTGGAATCCAAGGGCCAGTCCGGCTTCGGCCAGGACCAGGACGACATCGTGCTCGCGCCGTTGCAGACGGTGAAGCGGCGCGTGTCGGGCCGGCAGGGGCGCGCCAACACCGTCAGCCAGATTTCCGTGAAGGCCGAGAGCGAAGCTGCGCTTACGCAATTGCAGACGGATGTCGAAACACTTCTGCGCCAGCGTCATCGCATCGCCGAGGGCGATACCGACGACTTCACCGTGCAGAACCTCTCCTCCATCGCCGACACGATGAAGCAGACGACGGCGGCTTTCACGGCGTTGCTCGCGGCGATTTCTGCGGTGTCGCTCGTGGTCGGCGGCATCGGCATCATGAACATCATGCTCGTCTCGGTGACGGAGCGGACGCGCGAGATCGGCCTGCGCAAGGCGCTCGGCGCACGGCGGCAGGACATCCTGTGGCAGTTCGGCCTCGAAGCGGTCGCGCTATCCATCGCCGGCGGCATCGTCGGGCTGCTGATCGGCTCCCTCGTTGCGTGGGGCGTGACGACGCTGATGCAGGTGCCGCTGGTGCTCGGCGGCATGACGGCCGTCACCGCCATCGGCTTTTCCGCACTCGTGGGCGTCGCGTTCGGCGCCTATCCCGCTTGGCGCGCCGCGCGCCTGGATCCCATCGAAGCGCTGCGGCGCGAATGACCTGGTGATGATGATGCGCAAGTTCCTTCTCGCTGCGGCCGCGTGGGCCGCCCTCACCGGCGGCGCCGCTGCCGACACGCTCACCGAAGCGATGACGTCGGCGCTTGAGACAAACCCGACCATCGAGGCGCGGCGCTCACGCCTTGACGCCACGAAGGAAAACCTGCCGCAGGCGCGCGCTGCGGCGCTGCCATCGGTATCGATCTCAGGCGGCGCGACGGCCTCGCAGCGAGACGGCGGCGGCGCGCCTGGTTCGAGCAACGAGAACTGGTCGACCTCCGCGTCCGCCTCGCAGCTCCTGTTCGGCAGCGGCGCGGTGGCGGCGTCCACACGTCAGGCGCGCGCGGGCATCGCCGGCGCCGAGGCCGACTACAACGGCGCGGTGCAGACGTTGCTGCTCGACGTGACGACGGCCTATGCGGGCGTACGTGAGGCGCAGGCGATCGTCACCGCGCGCCAGCGCACGGCGGAGAACCTCGAAACACAGCGCAAGTTCGCCGAAGCGCGCTTCAATGCGGGCGTCGCCACGCGCACCGATCTCGCCCAGGCGCAGGCGCGGCTCGCGCAGGCGCGCACGCAGCTTATCCAGTCGCAGGGCGCACTCGCCGCGGCGAACGAAGCGTATCTGCGCCTCATCGGACGGCCAGCGGGTCCTCTCGAACCTGTGCCCGCTGTCGCTGGATTGCCGGCGTCGCTCGACGCAGCGCTGTCGCTCGGCGCCGAACAGAGCCCGACGCTCATCAGCGCGCGCGCCGCCGAACTCTCCGCCGATGCAGCGGTTGCCGCGACGTACGCCGCGCGAGGACCACGTGTGTCGCTGGAAGCGGGCACGTCGCTCGGGAATGACTTCGATTCCGGCTTCAGCAATTCCAGCTCCGACAACGTCGGCGTGCGGGTGTCGATCCCGCTGTTCAGCGGCGGCGCTGCATCATCGCGAACGCGCCAGTCAAAGGCGCTGCGTCAGGCGGCGGGACTTGATCGTGCGGCGGCGGAACGGCAACTGCGTGAAACGGTGACGACGGCATGGACGTCGGTCGACACCGCGCGTGCGGCCTACAAGTCCGCGCAGGAGCAGCTTGAAGCCTCCGAACTCGCCTATCGCGGCGTGACGCTGGAGCAGGAGGTGGGCCTGCGTTCGACGGTGGAAGTGCTCGACCAGGAAGCCGATCTGCTGGCCGCACGTCTTGCGCTCGCGGCGGCGGAGCGGGAGCTGGCGATCGCGGAACGTCGCCTGCTGGCGACGACAGGCTCGCTCACGCAGCCGCGCTGAAGAACTCGCGCACGAGATAAGGCAGAACGCCGACGCTGAAATAGGTGAGCGCCGTCGCGCCCGCGACCCAGCCGAGCAGCGCATTCGCGCGCCCCGGAGTCGGCTTCTCGGCGTAGCCCGCAGCCACGAGAAACGCGCCGAAGCCCACGAGCGTCGCCGGCAGATACCACCAGCCCGATGCGCCGGTGGCGACAAACGAAAGCGCGCCGAACACGACGATGGCTGCGACAGTCGACGCCGTCGCCATCCCCGCGCGCACCGTGCCCCAGAGACTGGAGTAGGTGACGACGCCGGCGCGCTCATCGCCTCTCGCACGGCACTTGCGCGCAAATTCCATGGCCATCGCCGCCGCTGCGGAGAGCGCGAGGAAGACGGGCAGCGCCGGGCTCAGCGTGCCCGTTTCAGGCAATTGTCCGGCGGCGGCGGCGAACAACGCAACGAGCGGGAAGAAGACGAGGTGCAGCGCCAGCGACAACAGCGGGCGGCGCTTCAGCAGCGCGCGGTCGAAGAAGTCGTTGCGGACGAGAAAGATCCAGATCCACGGCAGCACGAGCAGCGCGAGCAGCGGCGGATGGAGCGCGGCCGTCAGCACCACTTGGATCGCCATGGCGCCGATGAAGAAGATGTCGAGCTCCGGCAGCGTGATCACGCCGCTCGGCACCGGCAGTTCGGGACGCGCCGCGAGGTCCTCGTCATAGTCGCGGTGCTCGTCGGCGACGCGCAGCTGGAAGAAGAGCAGGAACACCACGATCAGCACCACGAAGAGCGTCGGCGTGGGCGGCGCGCCGGGCAGGGTGCGGGTCAGCGCGCCGAAGCACACGCAGGCGAGCGCAAACAGCACGATCAGCGCGCCCTGCGACGTCACCGGGAAACGCACCGCCTGATACGTCCACAATCGCGCGGAAAGCGATCGGGGATCGAGCGCGACTGGTTTCTGCTCCGCCAAGATGTGGACCCTTGCGCCGCGGCCGCGAGGCGGCGCTTCTCGTGCGATGTGTTACGCAGACCCAGGCGAAAGCGCAAAGGTTGCGCCGCAGAGGCGAGTGAACGAGAACAGCACCCCAATGACGCGACGGGTTTCATGACAAAACGGTTGGTGATCGCCATCTCCGGCGCATCGGGCATCGTCTATGGCGTACGGCTGCTGGACCTGTGCGCGCAGGCGGGCGTGGAAACGCACCTCGTCGCCTCGAAATCCGCGCTGGTGACGCTCGCCTACGAGACGTCGCTGAAGTGGGCGGACGTCAAGAAGCGCGCGTCGAAGGTCTATGCCAACGAGGACGTCACGGCGGCCATTGCGTCAGGCTCCTTCCGCACGGACGGCATGATCATCGCGCCGTGTTCGATGAAGACGCTGGGTGAGATCGCGAGCGGGGCGGCGCAGGCGCTGATCTCGCGGGCGGCGGATGTGACGCTCAAGGAACGCCGCCGGCTGGTGATCTTCCCGCGCGAGACGCCGCTGCATCTGGGGCATCTGCGCAACATGGTGGCGGTGACCGAAATGGGCGCCATCGTCGCCCCGCCGATGCCGGCCTTCTACACGAACCCCCAAAGCGTCGACGAAATCGTCGACCACGGGGTGGGCCGCCTGCTCGACCTGTTCGACATCGATGTCGGCGTCGTGAAGCGCTGGGGTGAGGCGTGAACAGCAAAACGGCCCCGATCTGCATCGGGGCCGCTTCACATGATCTTGAGCAGATCGTTTCCGTCTAGCGGCGGAGCGTCGCCTTCAGCGTGAAGACGTTCGCAGAGAAGTCGCGGTCGCGTTGCACGCCCGCCGAGTCCTGGTCGTAGCGCTCATAGTTCGCGCCGAGCTTCAGGTGACGGTTGGTGTACCAGTCCACGCCCGCATTGAAGACCGAGCGGTCGTCTTCGCGATCGTAGGAGACGTAGTCGTCCTGATTGTAGTTGTAGCCGCCGGTCAGGATGATGTCGCGGCGCAGTTCGTGATCGACGCGTGCGCCGAAACTCGTGCGCTCGATGCCTGCCGCGCCGGTGATGCCGGCTTCGTCGGTTTCACGCGCGGCGTCGAATGTCAGCGTGGTGATCTGCGTGACGAACCACTCGACCTGACCGTAGGCGGCGAAGCCGTCCACGTCCGCGACCGACGGGCCGTCATATTCCGTCGTGTCGTAGCCGACAGCCGCTTCGCCGCGCACCACGGAGGTGAGATCGAAGTTGGCGCCGACCATATAGCGCCAGCCCTTGGCGTCGCGATCGAGGATCGGGAAGCCGTTGACCGGGTCGTCGTTGGTGAAGCCGCCGTCCTTGTCGAAGTCGCGCGTGTGGTGCGTGACCGAGCCGAAGACGGCCGTATCCGGGCTCAGCGCGTAGTCGGCGCGGCCCGTGATGTCGAGGAAGTCGTTGTCGCGATCGTCCTGGTCGAACCGGCGGTTCGGGACGATGATTGTCGGGTTCAGCTGGCCATCATGGAAGTCGTACTTGCCGTAGTCGAAGCCGATGCTGGCGCGCACGCGGTTCACGTCACGCACGAGGCGCGCGTTGGCTTCGGAGAAATCGAACTCGATGGGGCCGGTCAGCGCCGCCGGGCCGTTCCCGGAGAAACGCGACTCCGTGGCCTGTCCGAACGCCGCGCCGCCCTCGACATACATGTCGCGCACGATGTCGAAACGACCGTCCGCGCCGATGCGCCAGTCGTAAGCGTTGTCATCGCCATTGTCCGTGTAGGTGCGGCTCGTCACGCCGCCGAAGAAGTTCAGCGCGTGGCGCGACCATTGCGACGCAAGACGCGCCGAGGTGTCGGCGACCAGGATCCAGTCTTCCGTTTCCGCTGTCGGCGACGCGTAGATGTTGTCGTTGTACTGGGCGCCGATCGTGAGCTCGGGGTACAGCAGGAAGCCGCCAAGGCCGATGCCGAGAGGCGCGTGCTCCTCGTAGGCGCGCTCCTGGACGGAGACGTTGTGGTCGCGGTCGTAGGCGACCTGCGCGTGCGCCGGTCCCACGATCGCGCCGACGGCGAGACAGGCGCCCGCGCCGGTCATGAGAATGCGTTGTGAGACCATGATACCCCTCGAAATTTCAGTGTCCGCGCGGAATCGCACCACGCGGCAATCTGGAGGGTTATCGGCCTTAACCTTTTAATACGTGCTTAACGGCCCGGTCGGGCGCTGCGCGTCAGGCGGTCCCTACGGCAGCCAAATCCCCTCGCCACCGAAACGAACTTGGCTCATGGTGCGCGCACGAGCCCCGGCAGAGGGCGGCCGGGAGGCGATACATGGCCGACGTTACAGCGCCCGAAAGTGCGGGCGCGAGCACAGGTGCGCCGCGCGAGAAGATGAGTCTCGGCGCCATCAGCTGGGCGCTCTACGAGTGGGGCCGCAATCCTTACGTCGTCATCTGCACCATCTACGTCTTCGCGCCTTACCTCGCGGCGCAGGTGATCGGCGATCCCATCGAAGGTCAGGCGCAGATCGCCAGTCTCAACAAGTGGGCGGGCCTCGCCATTGCGTGTTTCGCGCCGTTCGTCGGCGCCGCCGCCGATCGCGCAGGCCGTCGCAAGATACCGCTCGGCGTCATCACCGGCTTCATGGCGCTCTGCATCGGCATGCTGTGGTTCGTGCAGCCGGGCGGCGGCGGGATATTCCCGGAGTGGATATGGTTTCCGCTGCTGCTCGTGATCGGCATGGCGTTTCCGCTGACGGAAGCCCTGCACAACGCCATGCTGTCGGGCGCGACGAGCCACCGCCTTCTGCCGCATGTCTCCGGTCTCGGCCTTGCGCTCGGCAACGCGGCGAGCGTGCTCATCCTCATCTTCACCCTCGTGTTCCTCGCGTTTCCGGGCAACGTCGACTGGTCGTGGATTCCGAAGGCGCCGGCGTTCGGTCTCGATCCCGCGACGTTCGAGCCGCAACGCTTCGTCGCCATCATGTGCGCAGGCTGGCTGGCGCTCTTCACCGTGCCGATGATGCTCTACACCGCCGACACCAAACGCGGCATGGGATGGATCGCGGCTGCACGGGAAGGCGTCGGCGGCGTGATCTCCACGCTGAGAACGATATCGAAAGATCGCCCCGACATCGTGCGCTTCCTGCTCGCGCGCATGCTCTACGCCGACGGCAAGACCGCCATTCTCATTTCCGGCGGCGTCTACGCGGCGGGCATGATGGGGTGGGGCTTCATCGAGATGGTGATCTACGGCATCTCGTTGTCGATCATCGCGGTGTTCGGCGGTTTCGTCGGCGCGTGGCTCGATGACAGGCTGGGGCCGAAACGCGCCATCCAGATCGAGATTGCGTTGACCGCGCTGGCGCTCGTCTCGATGGCGTCGTTCCAGAAGGACACCATCTTCTGGGTGATCAAGCCGGACATGACGCCGGTGTGGTCGTTCCCCTACTTCAACACCATTCCCGAGCTTGCCTATCTCGCCGTGGTGTCGGTGATCGCGGTTTCCATCACGGCGGCCTACGCGTCGAGCCGCACGTTCATGACGCGCCTCGCGCCGAAGGAAATGATCGGCGAACTGTTCGGCATCTATGCGCTCGCGGGCACGGCGACGGTGTGGATGGGGCCGCTCCTCGTCGACCTGCTCACGCGCTGGGGCCAGAAGAACGCGCCCGAGTGGGCGCTGCAGCTCGGGTTCGGCTCCATCGTGGTGCTGCTGATCGGCGGCTTTGCGATCCTGTGGGGCGTGAAGGAAAAGCCAGCCGCATCGACGTGAACGCAGGCCGGGCCGTCGCATTTCAATTGGCGGAGGCGCGTGGTGGGGTAATTTGGCGGAGAACAAGGGGACACCCATGCGCATTCCGCTTCTGCTCGCCGCGCTGTTGACGCTCGCCGCCTGCGCCACCGCGCCGTCGCCCGTGACGGGCTACGATCCCGCGCTCGCGCAGCGCCTCGGCGCGGATGCGCGCGGGATGAAGATGTATGTGATGGTGGTCCTGAAGACCGGGCCCAACACCACCGCGACGGCCGAGGAAAAGGAGGCGCTCTTCGAGGGCCACTTCGCCAACATCCAGCGCCTCGCGGATGCGGGCAAACTCGCCGTCGCCGGGCCGTTCGGCCAGAACGAGCGCCAGTGGCGCGGCCTCTACATCTTCAACGTCGCCACCGTCGCCGAAGCCATGGAGCTCACGCGCACCGATCCCGCCATCGCCGCCGGCATTTTCACTGTGGAAGCGACGCCCTGGTATGGCTCGGCGGCAATGCTGGAGGTGAACGGCATCCACAAGCGGCTGGAAGCGCCGAAGTAATCTGCGGTGGATTTCGCGCCGCTCAATCCACCCTACGAATTCATCCACTTGAACAGCCCGCGCAGCGGCAGCACCCACGCCACGCCCGCCACCGCGTAGAACAGGAGGGGCGCGATCGCCGGCAGGCCGTGCAGGCGCTCACCGATCATGACCGCCACCACGATATAGCCGACGAGCCACGTGAGGATCGCCAGCGAGCCGAGGGCTTTCTTCGCGCCGGGGGGCAGGGCCTTGGACATGGTCGTCATGGTTCTCCCGAGGCGGTGCGTCGCAGGTGCGTCCCTACGGCGCTTTCCCCGGACCCCCGCGCCTTCTATTTCGCGCGTTGTGACCACGGATCAACCCGTCCGCGACAATCTCGCGCCCGACCGCCTCGTCGGCCTCTGGCTCGCCGCCGTCTGCGTGTTGGTCATCGCCATGATCCTCGTGGGCGGCGCGACGCGCCTCACCGACAGCGGCCTCTCCATCACCGAATGGGATTTCGCAAAGCACTTCGTCCCGCCGCTGACGGAGAAGGGCTGGGCGGAAGAGTTCGATCTCTATCGCCGCACCACCGAATACCAGGAACAGAACCGGGGCATGGGCCTCGACGAGTTCCAGTTCATCTATCTCTGGGAGTGGGGGCACCGCTTCCTCGGCCAGTGCGTGGGGCTCGTGTTCGCGCTCCCGTACTTCACCTTCCTCGCGCTCGGACGCCTCAAGGGCCGCCTGCTCCCGGTGACGATCCTCGGCCTCATGGGCGGCATGCAGGGCGGGCTCGGCTGGTGGATGGTGACCAGCGGTCTCTACGGCGCGCTCGATGTCAGCGCCGTGCGGCTGGCGATCCACCTGTGCATGGCGTTCGCGATCCTGGCGCTCGGCTGGCGGCTGACGCTTTCGGCGTTCGGCTGGCCGCGTGAGGGCGGGGGCTGCGGGCTGATGGTCCGCTACCGGTGGGCGTTCTTTGCGCTGGTCTTCGCCCAGATCGCGGTCGGCGCGCTGGTGGCGGGCACGGACGCCGGTCGCGCCTTCGGCGACTGGCCGACCATCGGCGGCAGCTGGGTGCCGATCGGCTACAATCCCTTCACGCTGGAGGATCTGGCGTCCGTCCAGTTCACCCACCGGATGCTGGGCTATCTGGTGCTCGCCTTCGCGCTCGTCCTTGTCTGGGTGATGGGCCATTCGACGGCTGCGACCCGCAAACTCACCCTCGCGATCGCCGTGCTCTGCGTGGGGCAGGCGGTGATCGGGATCGCCACCATCCTCATCGGCGCGCCGCTCTGGATCAGCCTCGCCCACCAGTTTGGGGCGGTGGCCATCTGGTTGGCGGTCGGGGCGTGGATGCAAGCGCAAGCTGTCTCGTAACATATTACCACACGCGTATCCGCCATGCGGCCCAAGCGTTTTCGCTTTCTGTTTGACACCAAACCGGCGCCCCGCTAGCAACCCGCCTCTCCCGTGCGCCGGCTCTTCGGCGCGCTGGCATAAGGTCAAACCATGCTCACCACCGTGACCCGTCCGGCGAAGGCCGCCGAGACGACGAACAAATGGATCGTGGTGGACGCGGAAGGAGTCGTCGTCGGACGCCTCGCCACGTTCATCGCCATGCGCCTGCGCGGCAAGCACCGCCCGGACTTCACGCCCCACGCGGACGTCGGCGACTATGTCGTCGTCATCAACGCCGAGAAGGTCGTGTTCACGGGCCGCAAGCTCACCGACAAGATCTACTACCGCCACACCGGCTATCCGGGCGGCATCAAGGAACGCGTCGCCGGCAAGATCCTCGGCGGCAAGTATCCCGAGCGCGTTCTCGAAAAGGCCGTGGAGCGCATGCTCCCGAAGGAAAGCCCGCTCGCGCGCGGCCAGTTCGCGAAGCTGCGCGTCTATGCCGGCCCCGCGCACCCGCACGAAGCACAAAGCCCTGAAGTCTTCGACTTCAAATCCCGCAACCGCAAGAATTCACGGAACGGCTAACACCCATGTCGATGCAAGGATTTGAAGGCCTCCGCGATCTCGAAGTGGGCGGCGGCGCAGGCGTCCCCGGTCAGGAAGGCGTCCGCCAGGAAGCCGCCCCGCTGCGCGAGCGCAAGGTCGACGCACAGGGCCGCGCCTACGCCACCGGCAAGCGCAAGAACGCCATCGCGCGCGTCTGGGTGAAGCCGGGCAAGGGCTCGATCACCATCAACGGCCGCGACCAGACGGTGTATTTCGCACGCCCCGTGCTGCGCATGATGCTCGCCCAGCCGTTCCAGATGTCGGATCGCGAAGGCCAGTTCGACGTGATCTGCACGGTGTCGGGTTCGGGCCTCTCGGGGCAGGCCGGCGCGGTGCGTCACGGCATCTCCAAGGCGCTCTCGGATTTCGAACCCGCTCTGCGCCCGATCATGCGCAAGGCCGGCTTCCTGACCCGCGACAGCCGCGTTGTCGAACGCAAGAAGTACGGCCGCGCGAAAGCACGCCGCAGCTTCCAGTTCTCGAAGCGCTAAAACGAACCTTAAGTCTGTTCGCAGACGCGGGCGCTTCGGGAGACCGGAGCGCCCGTTTTGCGTTAAGAGGGCCATCATGACCCACACAGTTTTCATCGACGGCGAGGCGGGCACCACGGGTCTCCAGATCCGCGAGCGGCTGGAAAAGCGCGCCGATATCACGCTGCTGCAGATCGATCCGGCGCGCCGCAAGGATCCTGGCGCGCGCGCCGAGGCGCTCAACAGCGCGGACGCGGCGATCCTGTGCCTGCCGGACGACGCCGCGCGCGAGGCCGCGTCGCTCGTCACCAATCCGAAGACGGTCCTCATCGACGCCTCCACCGCGCATCGCGTGGCGCCGGGCTGGGCGTATGGGTTTGCGGAACTGTCGAGGACGCAGCGCGCGACGATCGCGGCGTCGAAACGCATTTCAAATCCGGGCTGCTATCCCACGGGCTTTCTGGCGCTCGTGCGGCCGCTCGTGGAAGCTGGGCTCGCGCCCGCCGACTGGCCGTTCACGCTCAACGCCGTCAGCGGCTACAGCGGCGGCGGCAAGGCGATGATCGCGGAGTTCGAGGACGAGGCGTCGCCGCACTACACGCGCGTCCCGTTCCGCATCTACGCGATGGGTCTCGCGCACAAGCACGTGGCCGAAATGCAGACGCACGCGGGCCTGAAGTACCCGCCGCTGTTCGCGCCGGCGGTGGGGCGATACGCGCAAGGGATGATCGTCGAGGTCCCGCTGCAGCTCTTCGCGCTGCCGCAGAAGCCGACGCCGGCGGCGCTGCATGAGACGATCGCCAACGCCTACGAAGGCGAGCAATTCATCGAGGTCGCGAGCCTCGCCGAAGCCGCCAACGTGAAGACGCTCGATCCCGAAGGCTTGAACGGCACCAACCGCATGAAACTCTTCGTTTTCGCCAACGCCGAAACCGGCCAGGCGCGGCTCGTGGCGCTGCTCGACAATCTCGGCAAGGGCGCGTCGGGGGCTGCGGTGCAGAACATGAACCTCGCGCTGGGGCTTGATGAGGCCGCAGGCCTCTAGGGACCTGTCGTCACCGGCTGGCGGGCGCCGCGCGCCGCGCTATATAGCCGGCTGAAACGACGCCGCGTCTCGTGCGTTCAAGCCCTGTTCTCCACCCAAAAGGGACACCCATGCTGCGCCTTCTGCCGATCCTCGCGCTCGCTCTCGCCTTGCCCGCCTGCAGTTCCCAGACCGGCGCCGGCGAGGAGACGACAGCCGCTGGAACCCGAGGCCCCGTCGAGACGGGCGGCCCCAATGGCGAAGGCCAGCGGCCTGCGTTCGCGGGGCAGACGCGCGCGCCGCAGCCCGAAACGCTGACGCAGGTCGACAAGGCGGTCTTCGCCAGCGACCTCGCCCAGCCCTGGGGGCTGGAAGCGCTGCCGGACGGCCGCTTCCTCGTCACAGAAAAGCCCGGGCGCCTGCGCGTGATCACGGCGGACGGGCGTGTGCTCGGCCCCATCGACGGCGTGCCCGAAGTGGATGCGCGCGGTCAGGGCGGCCTGCTCGACGTTGCGGCGAAACCGAACCCCGACGGCTCCTTCACGGTCTGCCTGTCTTACGCCGAACCGCGCGATGGCGGCGCGAACGCCACGGCGGTCGCATGCGCGCGCGCCAGCGGCGCCGAGAACATCCGGCTTGAACCCATGCGCGTGGTCTTCCGCCAGCAGCCCGCTTGGCGTTCCACCGGTCACTACGGATCGCGCATCGTCTTCGCGCCGGACGGCAACATCTTCATCACCACCGGTGAGCGGATGAGCGAAGAATCCCGCGTCAACGCGCAGACCAACGACAACACCATCGGCAAGGTCGTGCGCATCGCGGCGGACGGGTCGGCGGCGCGCGACAATCCCTTCGCCGCGCAGGGCGGGGAGGCGCAGTACGTCTGGTCGCTCGGCCATCGCAACCTGCAGGCCGCCGCCTGGCGCACTGAAACCGGCGCGCTGTGGACCGTCGAGCACGGACCGAAAGGCGGCGACGAACTCAACCGCCCGCAAGCCGGCAAGAATTACGGCTGGCCGGTCATCACTTACGGCGTCGACTACAACGGCCGCCCGATAGGTGAAGGCATCACCGCGAAGGAAGGCCTCGAACAGCCGGTGTATTACTGGGATCCGGTGATCGCGCCGTCGGGCATGATCTTCCACTCCGGCAAGCTCTTCACATCGTGGCGCGGCAATGCGCTGATCGGCGGGCTCGGCAGCCGTTCGGTGACGCGCCTCGTGTTCGACGGCGACCGGGTGGCGAACGAGGAGCGCATCGCCATCGACGGTCGCGTGCGCGATGTGGCCGAAGGCGTCGACGGCGCGCTCTACGTGTCGGTGGACGACGGGCGCATTTTGAAGCTGACGCCGAAAGCGCCGTAGTGGCGCAGAAGCCGAAACTTCTCGCCGGCGAAAACCCACAGATCGCCAAGGGCTACGGCGACGGCCCCGTGCAGGCCTATATCGACGCTGTGCCTTGCTGGAAGCAGGACGTGTGCCGCCGCATCGACGCGCTGATCGTGCGCGCAGTCCCGCGTGTGCAGAAGGCCGTGAAGTGGAATTCGCCGTTCTACGGTGTGGAGGAAGGCGTCTGGTTCATGAGCTTTCACTGCTTCGCGAAGTACGTGAAGGTGGCGTTCTTCCAGGGCGCGTCACTCGATCCCGTCCCGCCCGGCGCATCGAAGCAGAAGGACGTGCGCTATCTCGACATCCGCGAAACTGATGACTTCGACGAAAAGCAAATCGTGAAATGGGTGAAGGCGGCGAGCAAGCTGCCGGGGGAGAAGATGTGAGGGCGACAATGAAGATCGCGAAGCCCGAAACCTCCGCGCCCGCCCACATCGACGCCCGCATCGCCGAGCTGAACGACTGGCGTGGCGAGACACTTGCGAAAGTGCGCGCGATCATCACGTCGGCCGACCCCGGCGTCATCGAGACGTGGAAGTGGCGCGGCGTGCCGGTGTGGGAGCGTGACGGCATCATCTGCACCGGCGAGACCTACAAGGCGGTGGTGAAGCTGACCTTCGCGAAGGGCGCGAGCCTCGACGATCCCGCCGGTCTCTTCAATGCGAGCCTCGACGGCAATGCACGCCGCGCCATCGACATCCGCGAAGGCGACAAGATCAACGAGAAGGCGCTGAAGGCGCTCGTGAAGGCGGCGGCCGCACTGAATGCCGCGAAGAAGCCGGGGAGGAAGAAGGCGGGTTGAGAAACCCTTCGCCCCCGGGAGGGGGAGAAGGTGTCAGCGAAGCTGACGGATGAGGGGGCGTCCCGGAGATTGTCCCCAGCGCCCGACTTCATCCTACCCGTCGCCCCCTCATCCGGCCTTCGGCCACCTTCTCCCCCTCGCGGGGGCGAAGGGTTGTTTGAGCTGTATTGCGAAAAATTAGGGGGATTGCGGAGTCCTTCGTCCCTCGCTTTTCGGCGCGCCGGCTGATCGCCGGAGTTTTAATTCTGTTGGCGCGCAAGGGGACGACGGTCTGACGCCGCTCCCGGAAAAGAAAAAACCGGTATCTTGGCGCAGGCGGTGGAAGCGGTCTGAGCCGACCGGGGCCACATTCCCGGCATGTCGAACGCCATTGAAGAACTGAAACTGAAACGCGGCTCATTGCTGCTTCAGATCGCGGACGCGGAGCTGAAGGTTCACGCGCTCATGTTGGACCTGTCGCACGTTGAGGCGACGTTGCGCTTGCTCAAGCCGGGGATCGCGCTCAACGCGCCGGTGAAGCCGCCGCAGAAGCGCGCCGCGCGCGGTGAAGTCTCCCGGCCTATCCTGTCGGCGCTCCGCGTCGCACAGGGGCCAGTGACAACGCGAGAGCTTGCGCGGGCCATCCTACAGGCGAAGGGCCAGCCCGCCGTCCGCATATCCACCCGCGCTTACGATCAAGCCCGCTACGCACTGAAAGAGCTTCGCTCGCGTGGCGTGGTCGTGTCGGTCGGAAAGGAAGGCCAGTTGCAGACGTGGGCGCTCGTGCCGGACCAGACCTAGCGCCAGCCCGCGCGGCGTTCATCCGCCGCGATAATGAGCGGATGAACCACATTGAACGCCGCCGCGCCGCCGCGATCCAGCTACTCGCCATCCCCGCCGATCTGCGCCCCGTCTTCTGTCTGGATGAGGTTCTTCGCCATCGCCGCCACAAGGTCGCGCCTGCTGCCTTGGACCATGCCGAGCGAGGTAGTGAGAAGGGCGCTGGCGATAGCCTCTAGCTTTTCGTCGGCAACGTCGGTGGTTGGCGAGAGCACCGCGACAATCTCAATGGTGAGGACCATAAGCACGTCCGCGATTTCTTGGCTGTTAGGTTGATGTGTTAGCGCCATAGTGCCGTTCTCCGTGGAATCCGCGTTCTGAAAAATCGCGCAGATAATGGTCTCGACTTCTGCGGAGACCATCATGCGTTTGTGGCTGCTTCATCACTTCGCCCGCGCTCTAGGGCTGTTGGTTCGCGTAGATGGGCTGCCCTACGGCGCGGCGCGAGCGGCTATCCGAGGTTGCGATCTAGAAAAACGGCAGCGCCAGCACTGACGTTTTGCACGGCCCAGTCAGCAAATGGCGTGACTTCAAAGACGATATATCCATCGTTGCTGTCACCGTAGGTTTTCAAGGCGGCCCGCAGTTGCGAGGCAGTCTGGTTTACATCGACGATCCATGTGGATTCGAGGAGTTTCGCGCCTTTCACGCGGCGCAATTCGGCGATGAGTGAAACGTAGTCTTGGCCTGGTGAGTTCAGGTCGTATCCGACGACGAAGATGGTCATTGCATGTGCTCCGATCGGAGCCGCACAAGGTTGACCGGTTGCGCGTTACGCGAGAGTCTCGCGGTGCGATTGGTCGCCGGCCGCCCCTGCTTGGCGGTTGAGAACGCCGGGCCTTCCAAGGGGCTCGGCGTTCGCCATTGAGGGGTCGATTCGTTTTTCAGTGGGTTAGCGTCGAGTTAACGGCGACCATTTGAACGTGATACCGTCTCTTTTTTCGGGAGGGACGTATGAAGCCTTGGGCTCTGGCTGCGGCCATATCTGCGCTAACACTTGTCGCTTCTGCGCCGCGCGCCGCTGCTGACGCCGACGATTGTCGGCGGGCCGTGGAAGAATATAATTCCACACTGAATGAACTGTCTGACTACATCGTGCGCTACAATCGATGTGTCGGAAGTAGCCGTGGCACGGACGATTGCAGTCTTGAGTTCAGGCGGGTGAAGAACGCTCAGTTTGACTTCGAGTCCAATGTCTCCGACCATCAAATCTACTGTCGCCCTTACTAGCTTCGCTCACGCCGCCTTGTGGCGTTGGTAGTAGCCCGCGAAGTCCACGCTAGGCTTGCTGGACAGCGCCAGCGTCGCGACGCGGCGGACTTGGCTGCCGTTGTCCACGCGGCGGTTATCTTCACGCCATGCGGCTTCCTGCGCGTAGCGCAGCAGGTACGGGCCAGCGACGTGGTGGTTGTGGCCCATCTCGCCACGACGCATCCGCGCGAAGAAGGACTCTGCCCAATTGGTGCAGGCGCCGTCGAAGCTGTAGGCTTCTTGGTGGTTGATGCGCTTCATTTCAAAGCGGGCGTGCAGGCCATCCCATGAGGTCGCTTCGTCCGCTTGAATGAGCGTGTTCTTGCGCACACGGGCTTTGATGAAGCCGAGCGCCTGCGCTTCCGTGCGGAACACGCCGGGGAGCGTTTCGCCGCCCCGCTCGCGCACGATCACAGCCACTTTGCGTTTGCCGCTTTGGTTTTCGCGGAGGCGACGGTCAACGCGGTTCGTGCGGAGGTTCGCGGGGCGGACGTGACCACCGAAGTAGGCTCCGTCCGTCTCGACGACTTCGCCTTCACCGCCGACCATGCGGCCCTTCATTTCCGCCGCCATCGCTTCGCGCACCTTGTGCAGCAAAACCCAGCACGCCTTGTAGGACATGCCCAGATCACGCGAGAGCGCGAGCGCCGACTTGCCTTTGACTTCGTTCATGGCGACCGCGATGCACGCGAGGTAGGCGCGGAGCGGCGCTTTGTGCGACGCGAACAGCGTGCCAGACGTGATCGAGAAGTGCGCCTTGCAGGCTTTGCACTCGAACTGGAGCGAGCCAGTCGGGCGGCGGTACTCGTAGGCTTCCAGAACGCCACACTTGGGGCAGATCGGCGCGCCGTCCGTCTCGGGCCAGCGCAGCGACCGGAACATCGTCTCCGCTTGCTCATCGCTCATGCGAAAGACGGTCGCGAGCGACAGCGTCCTTGCGCGTGAGGTGGTGAGGAAGTGTGTCCCGGCCATGAAGTATCATATATGAGACTTTCACGGGGTTGGCAAGGGGAAAAGAACCAGATATGAGACTTTTCGCACGGAGGCGAGACTTATGGGATTTGCACAGACGGAAGCCGAGATCGCGGAACGGGCGGCCCGGTTTCTCAAGGCCGAACTGAAACGCGCGGGCGTGACCTACGAAGCGCTTGTCGAATTGCTCAAGGAGCACGGCCACCCGGAAGAGACGGTCGCCAGCGTCAAAAACAAGCTCGCGCGCGGGACTTTCCCGGCGACGTTCTTCCTGGCTACGGTTGCGGCGCTGGGGATCTCAAATGTCGACATGGAAACTATCTAGCGGGCGCACGTTCTTTGTAGTCGCCGCCGTCGCCGTCCTCGTCATCGCCGTTTCAATGGAGATGACGGGCCAGTTCGATAAGCCAAACGGCGAGACTAGCGCATCCGCCAGCCACGATGAGCACCCAGCCGTGTCGCGGGTGACCGTCACGAACAAAGGCGTAACCTACTATCACCAAGAAAAGGCCGAGCCAGAACACGAAGAGCCCGACTGGTGGTCTATTCCCTATGAGGGATGGGTCGCGCTCCTGACGGGCATGCTCTTCATTTCGACGACTTTGCTTTGGCTTTCCACCAACCAACTCTGGAAGAGCGCCGAGACGCAGGCCGTCGTTCTGGAGCGCGCGTATCTGCGGATAACGGTTGGCGCCAGCAACACGCAGCGCGCGATAGAGATGGCGCATCAAGACCAGCAGACCTTCGCTCCGCAGATAATGTTCACAGTGACCAACCACGGTAAGACGCCCGCCGATAACATCAGCGGGAGCGCGCAATTCGTTGCGAGCGTGGGGACAAAAACTCGAACCCATCAAAAGGATGACGGTGAGTTAGCCTTTGAGAGCCGCACTCTTGGCGCAGGAAAACCAACCACGCCGTTCATCGTCGTCGTCAAATCCGAATTCGGCGCTGCGGACGCCTTGGCAATCGACAAAGGCGGGGGAAAGCTCATGCTGTTGGGCGAAATCGTCTACTCCGACCTGTGGTCGAACCAATATGTCGAGCAATTCGAGGCGATCTATGAGCCCGCCCGTAAAACCTTCGCCATCAAGCGGGGCGAGCGCAAAACGGGAAAAGACCATGCCTTCCCGATCTCGCGGTGGGATACCTTCTGGAGCCGTGTCTACCACTTCCCGTACCGAGCCCAAGTTTGGTGGGGCGACCGAAAGATCGCCAGAGAACTCAAGCGGGCCAAGAAAAAGTGAAATGGCAGCGCCTAGCGCCGCGAACGCGGACACAGCCGCCTCCTAGCTCACATCACCCCACCTCTCGGAATGTGTGAACCGGCACGCCCGAAGGCTTCCACCGCTTGCGCCAAGAGTCCGGAAAAAACACAAAAACAATCCGACCGGGTCGCGACCGCGCCGACACTCCTCCTCACGCGCTGCCGGGATGGTCCCGATGGCGCGAAGAGGAGAGCAACAGATGCAGATCGTCCGACCGTTACGTCACCGCCGCGAAGCCTACGCCGCCGCCGCGCGCGATCTGCATCTGTGGCTGTTGCAGGTGCTCGCCTGGCTGATGGCCCGCGTACCTGCACCGCGTTTCCTGCGGCTCGATTTCCGGCGCGACATCCGCAAGACGCGCGCGGAAATCCGCACGCTGATCTTCCTGTCGATGTGCGCGCGCATGACGTTTCATGTCGACCGCACGAAATACACGCGTCGCCCGCACGGCATCGACGGCTATCAACGCCGCCGAATTCGACTGCTGCGATGGTACACGCGCGGCGTCCCACTGCGCACCGTCGCCGACATGCGCGACGCGCTGAAGGATTTCGACAAGACCGTGAAGCGCGCGCTCGCACGCCTGCCGCGGAAGGGCGGGGTGCTGGGCGCTGTCGTGGCGGTGGTTGCTGTGTCGATTGCGCTGAGCACGGATGCGTGCGCACCCGCCGCCGAAGCTGCAGACACGTCATGACTAATGATTCCGGACCGCGCACCTCCCGGTGCGCATACCCATTTTCAGGTCACGCAAGATTCCCCGGAGTCTGGCGTCGAGACCGCATGCGCAGCGGGAGCTGCGCGGTCCGGCATGAATACCGGCGCCCATCCACCGGTCACCCCCAACCCACCCCTTGCCCAAGCCTCTTGCTCAGGCCCTCGTCCTCCGGTAACACCCCCGGCTTCCACCCGGATGCGCTCGTGGCGGAATTGGTAGACGCACCACCTTGAGGTGGTGGCGAGTAACATCGTGGAGGTTCGAGTCCTCTCGAGCGCACCATTTTCCCGTTTCGGCGGTTGACGCCGGGACCGACGCGGCGTTCTCGGGGGGTGAACCCTCGCGGAGACGGCCATGGCGGAAAATCTGGAGCGTGACGCCGCCGCCGACGAGCCGGGCCACAGTGGGGAGCGCCAGCGCTTCGAAGTCGATCCGCACTTCGTCACCCAGGTCACCGGCGCGGCCTACGACCGCGACGCCCCCGAACTGCGCCGCCTCCTCAAGGGCATGCACCCCGCCGACCTCGCCGATGTCGTCGAGCAGATCCCCGACGAGGCGCTGAAGCGGCTCTTCCGCCTGATCGGTCCCGAGCTGCCCTCGGCCTTCCTCGCGGACGTGGAATGGGAGACCCGCGAGAAAGTCCTCGAACTGCTGCCCGCCGACTATGTGGGTCGCGCGCTCGGCGAACTCGACACCGATGACGCCGCGGCCGTCGCCGCCGACCTCGACGAGGACAAGCTCGAGCAGGCGCTCGCCGCCGCCGACGACGAGACGCGCCTCGCAGTCGAGCAGGGCCTCGCGGCCGAAGAAGACACCGCCGGTCGCCTCATGCAGCGCGAGCTGGTGGCCGCGCCCGAATTCTGGAGCGTGGGCGACGCCATCGACCACATGCGTTCCGAAGACACCGAGCTGCCGGAGACCTTCTTCGAACTCTATGTCGTGGACCCGGGTTTCCGCCCGATCGGCGCGGTGCCGCTGTCGACCCTGCTGCGGGCAGGCCGCGAGACGAAGCTCACCGACATCATGCGCCCCCCGCAGGCGCTGATCGCACCGGCGATGGACCAGGAAGAGGTCGCGTTCGTCTTCCAGAAATATCACCTCGCTTCCGCGCCGGTCGTCGACGAAGCAGGGCGGCTGACCGGCGTCGTGACCATCGACGACGTCGTCCACGTCATCAGCGACGAGAGCGAGGAAGACCTTCTGAAACTCTCGGGCGTCTCCGACGCCAACCAGTCCGACACCGTCGCCCGTTCGATCCGCTCGCGGGCGCCGTGGCTCGGGGTCAACCTCTTCACCGGCATCGCCTCGGCGAGCGTCATCGCCTTCTTCGGCGCCTCGATCGAGAAGGTCGTCGCGCTCGCGGTGCTGATGCCCATCGTCGCCTCGGTCGGCGGCAACGCCGGCACCCAAACGCTCGCAGTCGCAGTCCGCGCCATCGCCTCGCGGGACCTCACCGCCGGCAACGCCTTCCGCCACATCTGGCGCGAGCTGTTCACCGGCTTCTGCAACGGCGTGATGATGGCGGTCCTGCTCGCCGCCGTCTCGGGCGTGTGGTTCCATTCGGCGGGCATCAGTCTCGCCGTGGGACTGGCGGTGGTGATCAACCTTACCGCCGCGGGACTCGCCGGCATTCTCGTGCCGCTGACGCTGCGCCGCTTCGGCGCCGACCCGGCGGTGTCCTCGTCCGTGTTCGTCACCTTCGTGACCGATTTCACCGGTTTTCTGGCGTTTCTCGGTCTCGCGACCGTGATCCTCGGCTGAAGGGTAAACCGAAATTTCCCTCGTGCGGGGCGCCGACGGCCCCGGACTTGCGTCGCGGGATGCGTCCCATGGGCAAAAGCTCGCGGGATTGTCCCGTTTTGAGCGAAAGTCCGAACCATGCCGACGACCGTCTCCGCCGAAGGCCTCGCGCTTCTCAAGCGCTACGAAGGTTTCCGCGCCGAAGCGCTCACGCTCGCCGATGGCCGCGTGGTCGTGGGCCATGGTCACGTGCAGGCCCTGGCGCCCGCCGCGCCTGTCACCGAAGCCGAAGCCGAAGCGCTGCTGAAGCAGGATCTCGCCGCGATCGAATCAGCCATCGCCTCGCGCGTGCTCGCGCCGCTGACGCAGGCGCAGTTCGACGCGCTCGCCTCGTTCGTCTTCTCCATCGGCGTCGACGCGTTCGTGAAGAGCGACGTGCTGCGCCGTCTCAACGCGGGCGAACCGATCGCAGCGGCGTGTGCGATGGACGCCTGGCGCAAGAGCCGCGTGAACGGCGAACCGCAAGTTCTGGATGCACTCGTGCGTCGTCGTTCCGCCGAACGCGCGATGTTCCTGATGCTGGACGCGCCCGTCGCTGCGGCGTCGGCCTATGTCCGCGCCGAGATCGATCACGCCGCGAGCATTCTGAGCGCCTCGAAGGTCGCCGCTATGCCGCAAGCGGTGTCGGCGACGCAGAGCGCCGACGATGAGACGCGCAAGCTCGCCGAAATCCTCGCGCGCGATCCGTCCACCGCCCACGCGCTCAAGGCGCCGCCCGCGCCGGAGCCGGTGGAGGATGAACCGCTGGTGCTCACCAACGTCGTCCACAAGCCGGTGAACACGCCGCACGACATCACGGGTCTCGCACTCTTCGGCATCGCCGGGGCAGGACTTTTCGCGGCGGGGCTCGTCGGTCTCAATCAGGGCAAGAACGGCCTCTTCCTGCTGCTGACGGCGCCGGGCGCGGTCATGTTGATCGCCGCCGGCTGGCAGCTGCTGCGCGATCGTCTGGGCTCGTTCTGGCCGAACGGCGCGTTGCGGGGCTGACCGCACGGCGTTAAGCGTGGCGCATGCTGCGCAACACGCCCCAACTCGACTTCGACCTCGGCGAAAACGCCGAGATGATCCGTGATCTCACGGCCCGCTTCGCCGACAACGAGATCGCGCCCATCGCCGACCAGATCGACAAGACCAACGAATTTCCGCGCCACCTCTGGCCGAAGATCGGCGAACTGGGTCTGCACGGCATCACGGTGGAAGAGGAATGGGGCGGCGCAGGGCTCGGCTATCTTGAGCACGTCGTGGCGATGGAAGAGATCAGCCGCGCGTCCGCGAGCGTGGGCCTTAGCTACGGCGCGCATTCCAATCTCTGCGTTAATCAACTGCGCCGCTGGGGCAATGACGCGCAGAAGACGAAGTATCTCCCGAAGCTCATCAGCGGCGAACATGTGGGCTCGCTGGCCATGAGTGAAGCGGGCGCCGGGAGCGATGTCGTCTCCATGCGCATGAAGGCCGAGAAGAAGGGCGATCGCTACGTGCTCAACGGCACGAAGTTCTGGATCACCAATTCCCCGCACGCCGACACGCTCGTCGTTTATGCGAAGACCGATCCCGACGCGGGCGCGAAGGGCATCACGGCGTTTCTCATCGAGAAGGGCATGAAGGGTTTTTCGGTGTCGCCGAAGCTCGACAAGATCGGCATGCGCGGCAGCGATACCGCCGAGCTTGTGTTCGAGGACTGCGAAGTGCCTGACGAAAACATCATGGGCCCGCTCAACGAAGGCGTGCGCGTGCTGATGAGCGGCCTCGACTATGAGCGCGCGGTGCTGGCGGCGGGGCCGCTCGGCATCATGCAGGCGGCGCTCGATGTGGTCGTGCCCTATGTGAAGGAGCGCAAGCAGTTCGGCCGGCCGATCGGGGACTTCCAGCTCATGCAGGGCAAGCTCGCGGACATGTATGTCGCGCTCTCCACCTCGCGCGCCTATGTCTATGCGGTGGCGAAGGCGTGCGACGCCGGCAAGACCACGCGCAAGGACGCGGCCGGCGCCATCCTCTATGCAGCGGAGCAGGCGACGAAGGTCGCGCTCGAAGCCATCCAGGCGCTCGGCGGCAACGGCTACATCAACGACTATCCGACGGGGCGTTTGCTGCGCGATGCGAAGCTCTACGAGATCGGCGCGGGGACGAGCGAGATACGCCGCTTCCTGATTGGGCGGGAGTTGATGGGGGAGTGAGCGAACGCAGGCGGCCTCCACCAGAACAACTTATGCCGAAAATGTTGAACTTACGCGCGTTGGCAGCGCAAGCGGATGCGCGCCGCGCGTGCGAAATGATGCGGCAACATTTCCATCAAGACGCGCGCATCATTTGGATCGCTGGTATCACGCTGGTGCGAAGTGTCGGACACATCCTGCAAAAGCACGACGCAGTCGTGCATCCCACCATCGCGCAGCCGCTCAAAGGTTTCTGGGCGGCATGGCAAAATGAGATAATCTTTAAAAAATTTATAGAGCCAGAGCGGAACGTGCTCTTAAAGGAATTGGGTACAGCTTTCGAAACGGAGTTCATTTCAGAGGGCCTTCGATTTCAAATCGATCTGGGCGATCTCGGTTTGCAAAGCCCGATTGGCGCGTTGGAACTGTCGGTGGCGTGGTGGGGCCAAAAAATCTCTGATCTAGGGCAAGCGTGCGGAGCACAATTTGTTCCCGACGCCAGCGACACTCCTGCGCTTCACGACAATCTCGGCTGGATTGGCATCACGGGAGAAGTTGAAGGGCAGTAGTGGTGCGCCGCGATCTGAAAAACAAAACGCCGCCCCGGGTTTCCCCGGAGCGGCGCCATTGTCGGACCGCTGCGCGATCCCTGACCAGCTGCGCTTAGGCGCGAACCCCGTTCATGGAGGTCCAGGTCAGGCGGGCCGCTAACGGCGAACGACGATGAGACACTGGATCACCTCCTTTCAAAAGTTGAAGACAAACGGAAAGTAGGATGCGTCGCGGCGTTTGCAAAGGGTCTGCTGCAATTGGGTGATGGCCGTTGCAGACATGCGCGCCGGGAGGCGAAAAGCGGCCTGATGTGGCGCAGGTTTGGGCATTCACCCCTCTCCCGCCAGCGGGAGAGGGAAAGATCGCGGAGCGATCAGGGTGAGGGCGCGGTGGCGCAAGACGAGTCTCGTTCTGTGAGACCGGGCCCTCACCCGGCTTTCGCTTTGCTCAAGCTGTCCCTCTCCCGCAAGCGGGAGAGGGGTCACCGCTGCCGCATCCCCATCGGCGGGCTAACCGGCGTCAGCGGCAGGGACTGCCACGCCTTCACGCGCTCGCCGAGGATATCGAGCGGCACCGCGCCCGCGCCGAGCACGGTGTCGTGGAAACCCTTGATGTCGAAGCGGTCGCCGCGCGCGAGCCTGGCTTCCTCGCGCAGGCGCAGGATTTCCATCTGTCCGATCATGTAGGCCGTCGCCTGGCCGGGCATGACGATGTAGCGATCGATGTCCTTGCGCGCCTGTGCTTCGTCGCCGGGCTGGTTGGCGAGGATGTAGTCGATCGCCTGCTGGCGCGGCCAGCGCTTGTGATGGAGGCCGGTGTCGACGACGAGACGAATCGCGCGGCGCAGTTCGAGGACGAGGCGGCCGAAGTCCGAATACGGATCCTCATAGGCGCCCATCTCCTTGGCGAGACGCTCGCAGTAGAGACCCCAGCCTTCCGAATACGCCGTGTAGCCGCCGAAGCGGCGGAAGCGCGGCACGCCGTCAAGCTCCTGCGCGATGGCGATCTGCATGTGATGGCCCGGAATGCCTTCGTGATAGGCGAGCGCTTCGAGCTGATAGAGCGGCAGCGCCTTCATGTTGTAGGTGTTGGCGTAATAGATGCCCGGCCGCGAACCGTCGGGCGCGGGACGATTGTAGAAGGCGAGACCCGCCGACTGCTCGCGCCAGGTCTCCACCGCACGCACTTCCAGCGGCGCCTTCGGCAGACGGCCGAAATAGTCCGGCAGCTTGCCGCGCATCGCGTTGATCGCTTCCGCGGCCTTGGCGACATAACGCGCTTTGCCTTCCGGCGTTTCCGGCTCGTAGAAGCGCGGATCGGTTTCCATGAAGGTGAAGAATGCCCGCAGGTCGCCGCGGAAATTCACCCGCGTCATGATGGCCTGCATTTCGGTGTGGATGCGCGCGACCTGTGCGAGACCGATGGCGTGAATCTCGTCGCCCGTGCGCTTGGTCGTCGTTTGACGCTCCAGCAGGCTCGCATAATACGCCGCGCCGTCCGGCAAGCGCCACACGCCGTCGTCGGTCCCGGCGCGCGCCTTGTGCGCCTCCAGCATTGCGATGACGGCGTCATAGGCGGGTGCGACCGAGTCGCGGAGCGCGGCGTGGCCCTTCTGCAGCAGGATGGTCTTCTCGCCGGCCGGCGCGTCGAGCGCGGCGACCTTCTTCACGAAGTCGCCCCACAGCGGACTTTGCGGACCAGCAGGAACGGCGCCCGGCGCAAGCAGCGCCGCGAATTGGGTGTCCGACACCGCCGCATCGCCGAACGGCGCGCCGGTGATGATGTTGCGCGCGCCGGGGATCGCATAGTCGTAGACGAATTGCGGCATGAGGATGCCGGCGGCGGCGGAGGCCTCGTTCTCGGCGATCTGCTGACGCAGATAGGGGCCGAGACCCTGCAGGCGTTTCACATAGGCTTCGGCGTCCGCGACGCTCTGCACCTTGTGCTGGTTCAGCAGGAACGTGACCGCGCCCTGGTGCACGCCGCCCATCTGGTCGAAGCGGTAGCGCCAGCGACGCCACTTGAACGCCTCCGCCGCGCGCGCCTGTTCGGCCTCGAAGAGGCGGAAGGAGAGCTTGCCGTCCTCGGTCAGAAGCGCCGGATCGAAGCGCCGCCGCATCTCGGCGACCCGCGCGGCGCCGAGCGCGAGGTCCGCCTGCGCGCGGGCGTCGGAGGCGTCGTCCCACTGGTCGTAGCCGCGCCGGTCCCCGAGGCTCGTGGCCAGTTGCGGGGAGCGCGCGACCCGCTCCTCGAAGACCTCCTCGAAGAACGCGTCGAGCCGGGCGGTATGGGCCAGCACATCCACTTCACGGGCGCGTGAATCCCGCCCCGCGCAGGCGCTCGCCGCCGTCGCCATCAGGCCTGCGCCCGCCAACAGCACATTGCGTCTCGTCGTCATCCCCGACTCCGTCCACTCGTCGCATTCGGTTTCATTAACCATGGCCCGCCGACCCCGTCGACGGCGCTGCGATTGATTGCGGAGGCGGAACGATGACCGGCGCCGAGGTGCTCGATATCGGACGGGAAGCGATCTGGCTGACGGTGATCATTTCGGCGCCGTGCATGCTGGTGGGACTGGCGGTGGGCTTCGGCGTGTCGCTCCTGCAGACGCTGACGCAGATTCAGGAGCAGACCCTCGTCTTCGTGCCGAAGATCCTGTCGATCTTCGTGGCGCTCCTGCTGTTCCTGCCGATCATGGGCGGGCTGCTGGGACGGTTCACCGAAGACATCTTCGTCCGCATCGCGGCCTACTAGCGCGCTGGTCATGGAAATCTGGGGTTACGATCTGTGGTCGATGACGCTGGCCTTCGCCCGCATCGGCGCGCTCGTGATGCTGATGCCGGGTCTGGGGGAGGCGGCCGTGCCGGCGCGCGCGCGGCTCGGCTTTGCCTTGCTGCTGTCGATCATGCTTGCGCCGGAAGTGGCGCCCGCGCCGGACGATGTTTGGGGCGCCTCGGGCGTGGTGATCGGCGAGATCGCGGTCGGCATCGTGCTGGGCGGCGTGGCGCGCATCCTGATGACGGGCCTTGCGACCGCCGGCCAGATCTTCGGCCTCGAGACCGGATTGTCCTTCGCACAGGTGGCGGACCCGACGCAGACGCAGGCGGGGCAGGTCGTGGCAGTGTTTCTCGGGCTGATGGGCGTGGCGCTCGTCTTCGCGACGAACCTGCACCACGTCTTCATCCGCGGCATCGTGGACAGCTATCAGGTGTTCGCCGTCGGCAAACCGTTTCCCATGGGCGACGCGGCGGACTTCGCCGTGGAGGCGTTCAGCGACGCGTTCCGCATCGGCCTGCAGATCGCCGCGCCGGTGGTGCTGGCGGGGCTCGTCTTCCGTCTCGGGCTCGGCATTCTCGCGCGGCTCGCGCCGTCGATCCAGGTCTTCTTCGTGGCCATGCCGCTCAACATTCTCGGCGGCTTCATCGTGCTCACACTTGGTCTTTCGGCGGGTATGCTCGTCTGGCTCGATCGCCTGCAGACCTTCGGCGCGGCAGGGTGGCGGTAGACCATGGCTGAGGGCGCGGAAGACGACGACAAGACAGAAGAGCCGACACAGAAACGCTTCGACGATGCGCGCAAGCGCGGCGAGATCGTCTACAGCGCCGAGGTGGCGACGGCTTTTTCGCTGCTGGCGGTGACATTCATCGTCGCCTTCATGGCCGGGCCAATGGCTGGGGAGATCGGGCAGGCCTTGCGCGGCGCGCTCTCCAACGCCCATGCCTATCCCACCGACGGTCGCGCTCTGATGTCGCTCTATATGAGCCTCGGCGCAAAAGTTCTGGCGGCCGTAGGACTTGCCGCGCTCGTTCTGATGGGCGCGGGTATAGCCGCGCGCTTGGCGCAGGACCAACCGGTCTGGTCGGCCAAGCGTCTCGAACCCAAGCTTGACCGGCTCAATCCGTTCGAAGGCGCCAAGCGCATCTTCGGCAAGCAGGCGGCGGGCACGTTTGCGAAGACGCTGGCGAAGTTCGCGGTGGTGGGCGTCGCGGTGGGTCTCGCACTGTGGCCGCGTGACGGCACGCTGGAAATCCTGCCGACGCTCGATATCGCCGCACTGGGCCCGCTGATGCAGGAGCGTGCGGTGAGCCTGCTCATCACCTGCACCTGCGCGGCGGCGGCGATTGCGGTGATTGACTACATCTTTGTGCGACAGGCGCACCACAAGCGGCTGAAGATGACGCGCCACGAACTCAAGGAAGAGTTCCGCCAGAGCGACGGCGACCCGCAGATCAAGGCCAAGCTTCGTCAGATCCGGCAGGAGCGATCGCGTCGCCGCATGATGACCGCCGTGCCCGGCGCGACCGTCGTGATCACCAATCCGACGCACTATGCGGTGGCTCTCAAGTACGACCGCGACGAGAGCCCCGCGCCGACGTGTGTCGCCAAGGGTGTCAACGAGGTGGCGCTGCGCATCCGCGAGGTGGCCGAGGAAAACGGCGTGGCGATCATCGAGGATCCGCCGCTGGCGCGGGCCCTCTACGCCACCGCCGACATCGACGAGCCGATCCCGCGGGAACATTTCGAGGCGGTGGCCAAGGTCATCGGCTTCGTGCTGCGGCTCGCCGACCGGCGGCGCAGGTAAGGACGTGTTCATCAAGTGCGTGGCGAATCGGTCCAGACTGCCTTTCGCGCACGCACAGGTTCCACAATGACAGAAATGACGAGCCCCGGCCCCGAAGCCGATGGCCGCGAAGGCGGACACGGCCGACAAGGTCTCGATGCGCCTCGGGTGCTGTTCTGGGCGGCCCTGATGATGGGCATCGCCTCGGTCGGCGTCGTCGTTGCAGCCGGGGCGTCCGTCGGACGGGCCGGGGCCTTGCTGCTCATCGCGATGGCGGCGGCGGGCATGGTCTTCATCGTCTGGCTGCTGCGCGGCAACGGCAAGGCGGTGGGTCTTTTTCCGGGCAAGGGCGCTGCGGAGGCCGCTACCTTCGCAACAGTGCGCGGCGAACACGCGCTGCTGGATGCTCTGGAAGAGCCCGCACTGATCACAGATCGCGCTGGTTCGCCGCTTGTATCGAACGCGGCCTACAAGGCGCTTGCCGACGCGACCGGCGCGCTGGGCGAGAGTGAGCGTCCGCCGCTGATGGACCGCGTCTTCGGACACGATCCCGTTCTCAATCCCGCGATGTTCCGTCTGTCGCGCGCTGCCTCCGCTCAACAGAGCCGACGTGAAGTCCTGCCGCCCACGCGTGTCGGTGGGCGCGCCGATCTCGTGCGGTTTGAAGCGCAAGTTTCGCCGGCGCCGAATGGCAGGGTGCTTTGGCGCTTGCGCGAGCTCACGGAGCAGGCTGTCACGACCGATGCCGATGCGCGCGCACTGTTCATCGAGGACAGCCCGATCGGTTTCTTCGCCGCCAAGCCCGACGGCGCCGTCGTTTACATGAACCGCGCCTTGCGCGCGTCGCTCGGCGTCGAGGACGGCGAAATCCTCAAGGTGCGCGACATTCTGAAGGAAGACGCGGGCCGCGTTCTCCGTCGCGATCGAAAATCCGATGAAGCGCAACGCACGCCGGTGACGCTGAAGACGCGCGACGGTCGCGAAGTTCGTGCGAGCGCGCTCTCCATCTGGCCCGCGGGCGACGCCGACGGCGCGACGCGGACCTTCATCTTCTTCGAAGCGGTCCTTCCAGCTTCGGAGAGCCGTGCGCCGGTTTCGGCAGGCGCGGTCGACAGCTTCTTCGCCAACGCGCCGTTCGGCGCGGCGTTGCTCGACGGTTCGGACCCTGCGCTTTCGGCGGTGCTCGATTCCAACGCGGCGTTGATGGACATCGCGCAGGGACGTGCTTCGCCCGGCGTGGCGTTCAAGGACCTGTTCGATGCGTCGGAAGGCCCGCTCGTTCTCGCGCAGCGCCTGCGTCAGGCTTCGCGCGAGCCGGTTGAGCTGCAACTCGCCACCACGCCGCCGCGCGCAGCGCACGTTTATCTGGCGCCGGCGGATGACGGACGGGGCCTCGCCTACGTCATCAACGTCACCAAGCAGCGCGAGCTCGAACAGCGCCTGAGCCAGGCCGAGAAGATGCGCGAGATCGGCATGCTCGCCGGCGGCGTGGCGCATGACTTCAACAACCTGCTCATGGCGATGATGCAAAACTGCGACTACCTCCTCTCGCGCCACCCGGTCGGCGATCCCGACTACATGGATCTCTGCGAGATCAACCATCACGCGCTGCGTGCGAAGGAGCTCAGCGAACGTCTGCGCGCCTATGCGCGCCAGCAGACTTTCAAACGCGAAGTGGTCGAGGTGTCCGGCTTCGTCGCGCACATGCACGATCTCGTGCGGCGTCTGCTGGGCGAAACGATCCAATTCGAAGTGAAGCACGGCCGCGATCTGCCTTTCATCAAGGCGGACAAATCGCAGCTCGAACGCGTGCTCGTGAACCTCGCGACCAATGCGCGCGATGCGATGTTCGAAGGCGGCAGGCGGGGCAAGCTGACGATCACGACCTCCACGTCGACGGCGGAGGAGGCCCGCGCGCTCGGGCACAATCCGCTGCATGACGGAAACTATGTGCTGCTTGAAGTGAGCGACACCGGCCACGGCATCAAGCCGGAGGATCAGGCCCGCATCTTCCGGCCGTTTTTCTCGACGAAGGAGGCGGGTCTCGGAACGGGACTCGGTCTCGCGACGAGCTATGGCATCATCAAGCAGTCGGAAGGCTTCATCTTCTTCGACAGCGTCGTCGGTCGCGGCACGACGTTCCGCATCTATCTACCCGTGTACGAACCGACGCCGGAAGAGATCGAGGACATGTCGCGTCGTGAGCGCGACTCGGCGCGCCGGGCGCCTGTCGATCTCTCTGGGCGTGGTCGCATCCTTCTCGTGGAAGACGAAGATAAGCTGCGCAGCTCGATTGCGCGCAATCTCGTGAAGTGTGGCTACGAGATTGATGAAGCCGAAGACGGCGAGGACGGTCTTGCGAAACTCGAAGCCAATCCGGGCGGCTACGATCTCGTGATTTCCGACGTCACCATGCCGTTCATGACCGGCCCCGAAATGCTGAAGGCCGCAACGAGCGAGATGATCGGCGACGCCAAGATCCTCTTTCTCTCCGGCTATGCGCCGGAAAGTTTCGGCAAGGTGCTGGACGATTTCGAGGTCAGCTACATGGCCAAGCCCGTCGGCGTGCAGCAGCTTGCCCAGCGCGTGAAGGAGTTGATCGCGGCATGACGACGAAAATCCTTCTCGTGGAAGACGAAGATCCGCTGCGCGGCGCTATCGCGAAAACGCTGCGCGAGCGTGGCTACGAAGTCGACGAAGCGTGCGACGGCGAAGAGGGCCTCGAGCGCATCAAGGCGGCGAAGGGCGGCTACGCGCTCGTCATCTGCGATGTGGCCATGCCGGTGCTCGACGGGCTCGCGATGCTGAAGGCGGCGGGCAAGGGGCTCGGGTCGGCGCGCGTCCTGTTGATGAGTGGCTACGAAGTCGACCAGTCCCTGGCGGACTTCAAGGGCCGCACGGTCCACGCCTTGAAGAAGCCCATAGCGCATGCACAAGTGGCCGACGAAGCGGGCGCCTTGCTCGCGGCCTGAGGCTCTTCGATGCGCGTTCTGCCCATTGCGCTTTTCGTCGTCGCGGCCTGCGCCACCACGCCCACGGCGCCGGAGTTTGAAGGCGACTATTCCCGCCGGCACACGGTGCGCATGTTCAACGGCGAGCCGGATGCGGCGATGATCGACACCATCGACATCGGTCCGACGAAGGACGGTCGCGCTGTGTTCACGATCAACATGATGTTCGACAACGCGCACATCTGTTCGATCGAGGAAGCGACCGCCGGAGTGACACCGCAGGGCCTTGTCTATCGCGTGAACGATCCGACTGAAGGCGGCCCCTTCACGCTCGCTATCAACATCGCGGGCGACGTGGCGAAACTGCGCGTGCTGGAAGGGTCGGGGCTCCACTTTTGCGGCATGCGCGGCAACTGGTTCGGGGAGAAGGAATTCCGCAAGGAAGCGCCTGGGTCGAACGACTAGGGGCGCGGTGACCGGGCCGGACCGCCGGCGCCCTCGCCGGCATGCGGAGGCGCCGCCAGACTCCGGAGAATCTCGCGTGGGTTTGGCACTGAATGCCGGCGAGGGCGCCGGCGGTCCTGTATCAATAGTCATGACGTGTCTGCGGCTTCGGCGGCAGGTGCGGGAGCGCAAGGGGGCCGCACCACTGTCGGCGCGCGCGTCAGCACGAGCCCAGCGATCTTCATGCGTTTTGGCAGGCGCTTCTTCGCGCGTGCGACGACCTTGTCGAAATTATCCAGCACGCGCCGCATGTCCGCGATCGTGCGCAGACGTATCCCGCGCGTGTAGATCTTCATGATGTTCATGCGGCGGCGCTGCATGCGCCAGCCGAGCGCAGGCCCGCGCGGACGCGAGGTCCAGCGCTGTGTGACCGGGACGGCCATGCCCGCGATCATCGCGAGCGCGATGGTCAGGCGGATGTCGCGGCGCGCGCGGTGGATTTCATCGCGCACGTACTTGCGGACGCTCGCGGGCATCGGCATGTACGCCGCGATCCACGCGACGAATTCGATGAACCACAGGCGCAGGTCGCGCACGGTTTCAGCGATTTGCTGAGTGGTGACTTTCGAACGAACGACTTTCATGCGCGACCTCCTTTCCTTCAAGGCCGACAGCATTCCACGGGTCTGGACCCGGTCGGATTTATTTGCTGATTTTTCTTTGCCGGGAGAGCGCGGACCTTGTGCGCCATGAAAAGAAAAATGCACGCTCATGGAAAAGCGAGGGAAGAACGACTCCGCAATCGCCCTAATTGTCTGTCATGTTCGCGGGACAGGCGAAATCAAACGGAGCAGCGACGCCCCCGTCCTTCCCCGCGAGGGGAAGGTGGCGTTCGCGGGACGCGAACGTCGGATAGGGCGGCGGCTCCGTAGCCGAAAGCGAGCCTGCCACCCCATCAGTCGCGCGCGCCGCGCGCGACAGCTTCCCCTCGCGGGGAAGCACGGCGACTTCTGGTGACCAGTTTTGCTCAGTCGAGGAGTTCAGTCCTTTCGGTCCTGACTTTCCATAAACTTCGCAAAGTCCTTCCACGTGATGAAGTGCGGCTTTCCTTGTTGGCCACTCTTGAGCCAATAAACGCCGCCACTCGATGGTGTTAGCTCGCCAAGTTTTCCGGCATTGTCGGAAATGTCGAAAGCCGGCGCAGTCTGCCAGTTTTTGACTTCAAGCTTTCCGATTGTGAGATTTACGCTAGCCATTGTTGTCCCTCCACAGCCAAGTTCTATTGGCGACGAGAAGGGGTGGCAAGCAGGGCGCCTACATTCTGAAAACCCCAAACCGCGTCGGCTGGATCGGCGCGTTCAGCGCCGCGGCCAGACTCAACGCCACCACCCGCCGCGTTTGCGCGGGATCGATCACGCCGTCGTCCCACAGGCGCGCGGTGGCGAAGTAGGGCGAGCCTTCTTCCTCGTACTTGTCGCGGATCGGGGCCTTGAACTTTTCCTCGTCCTCGGCGCTCCACGACTGCCCGCGCAATTCCATGCCGTCGCGACGCACGGTGGCCAGCACGCTCGCGGCCTGTTCGCCGCCCATGACGGAGATGCGCGCGTTCGGCCACATATAGAGGAAGCGGGGGCCGTAGGCGCGGCCGCACATGCCGTAATTGCCCGCGCCGTAGCTGCCGCCGATGACGACGGTGATCTTCGGCACCTGTGCGCACGACACGGCGGTGACGAGCTTGGCGCCGTCCTTGGCGATGCCGCCGGCTTCGTACTTCGAGCCGACCATGAAGCCGGTGATGTTCTGCAGGAAGAGGAGCGGAATGTTGCGTTGGCAGCAGAGTTCGATGAAGTGCGCGCCCTTCAGCGCGCTTTCCGAGAACAGCACGCCATTGTTGGCGACGATGCCCACGGGCAGGCCCTCGATCTTCGCGAAGCCTGTGACGAGTGTTTCGCCGTAAAGCTTCTTGAACTCGTCGAATTCCGAGCCGTCCACCAGCCGCGCAATGACTTCGCGCACGTCATAGGGCTGGCGCAGGTCGTCGGGGACGACGCCGTAGATTTCTTCGGCATCGTAGAGCAGTGCGCGCGGCGCATCGGGTTCGAGCGCGAGTTTCTGCTTCGGCAAATGGCTGACGATCTGGCGCGCCAGATGCAGGGCGTGCTGGTCGTTCATGGCGTAGTGGTCGGCGACGCCGGAGCGGCGCGCGTGGACGTCGGCGCCGCCGAGATCTTCCGCCGAAATCACTTCGCCGGTCGCGGCCTTCACCAGCGGCGGGCCGCCGAGGAAGATGGTGCCTTGCTTGCGGACAATGATCGTCTCGTCGCTCATCGCCGGCACATAGGCGCCGCCCGCCGTGCATGAGCCCATGACCACAGCGATCTGCGGAATGCCTTCGGCGCTCATGTTGGCCTGGTTGAAGAAGATGCGGCCGAAGTGCTCGCGGTCGGGAAACACATCGGCCTGGAACGGCAGGTTCGCGCCGCCGGAGTCGACGAGATAGAGGCAGGGCAGCTTGTTCTCGCGCGCGATCTCGTGGGCGCGCAGATGCTTCTTCACGGTAATCGGATAATAGGTGCCGCCCTTCACGGTGGCGTCGTTGCACACGATCATCACCGTGCGGCCTTCGACGCGACCGATGCCGGTGATGAGCGAGGCGCCGTGCACGTCGCCTTCGTACATGCCGTTGGCCGCCAGTCCGCTCAGTTCGAGGAAGGGGCTCGCGGGGTCGATGAGCTGCTCCACGCGTTCGCGCGGCAGGAGCTTGCCGCGATCGGTGTGCTTCTTGCGCGCGTCTTCCGTGCCCCCGAGACTGGCGGTCGCGGTGCGGGCGCGGAGGTCTTCGACCAGGCCCCGCATGCGCGCGGCGTTGCGGGCGAAGGCGGGGGCGGCGGAATCGATCTGGGTTTCGAGAAGGGACATGGCCCTTGATGGCGCGGGCCGGACGCAAGGTCAAAGCGGGTCGCGCCCTGCGTCTTGGCAATCCGGGCGACACGGCGCACATGAGCCCCCATGAACCGCCACCTTGAGGACATCCCCATCCTGCGCGGCGCGAGTGCGGCGGCGCTCGCGGCGGCGGAGGCTGAGGCCGAGTGGTTTTCGCTGCCGGGGGGCTGGCCGCTCTTCCATGCGGGGGAAGCGTCTGACGGGCTCTTCTTTGTCGTGTCTGGGTCGCTGGCGGCCTTCCGCGGTACGGGGCCGGACCAGCAGCTCGTGGGTTACATCCGCGCGGGCGAGCCGGTGGGCGAGATGTCGCTCATCGCCGGAGACGGGCATTCGGGCTCGGTCTACGCGATCCGCGACACCGAGATGGTCAAGTTCTCGCGCGCGGCGTTCGAGCGCATGGTGGACATGCACCCGCAGATGATGCGCGAACTCGCGCGTCTGATGCTGGTGCGTGCGCGACAGGGGCCGCGCAAGAACACGCGCGCCGAGCCGAAGGTCTATGCGCTGATCGCCACCTCGCCGACGATCGATCTGCGCCTGCGCGCGCAGACGCTGGTGGAGGCGCTGGCCAAGCTCGGCAAGGTCGCGTGCGTGGTCGGCGAGGAAGCCGACGACATGCTGAGCGCGTGGTTCGATGCGCTGGAGCAGGACCACGACGCGGTGTTCCTGATCAGTCCCATCGCCGACACGACGTGGTTTCGCACGTGTCTGCGGCAGGCGGACCGGATCTGGATACTCGCGCGTTCGGACGCGGCGCCGTCGATTCCGCTGCTGCCGGAAACCGACAATTCACCTGCGCGTCAGTTCCGCTTCGTCGACGTGGTGCTGCTGCATCATGGCAAGGACCGGCACTTCGCCTCGGCGGAGCAGTGGCGGCGTGCGTGCGACGCGACGCGCATCCTGCACTGGCGCGGCCTCGTCGACGACGACGCCGATCGTCTCGCGCGCGTGATCGCGGGATCGGCGACGGGACTCGTGCTCTCGGGCGGCGGCGCGCGCGCCTATGCGCACATCGGCGTCATCCGCGCGCTGCGCGATGCAGCCACCCCCATCGATGTCATCGGCGGCACCTCGATGGGGGCGATCGTGGCGGCCTGCTACGCCATGGGCTGGGACGACAACGAAATCGAGACGCGTATCCGCAAGGCGTTCGTGGAAACCAATCCGCTCGGCGATTACGTCGTGCCGGTGGTGTCGCTCTCGCGCGGACGGCGCGTGGAGCAGCGCCTGCACGAACACTTCGGCGATACGCTGATCGAGGACCTCTACGTTCCGTTCTTCGCGGTTTCCACCAATCTCGTCACCGCGAGCGCCTACATCCACCGTTCGGGCAGCCTGCGCGATGCCCTGCGCGCGTCGATCTCGCTTCCGGGCATCCTGCCGCCGGTTGTGGACGGGGCGCAGTCGCTGCTGGTGGACGGAGCGGTGGTGAAGAACTTCCCCGTGGACGTGATGAAGGAGATGCATCGCGGGCCGATCATCGGCGTCGACGTCGCGCGCCGCTCCACCATCGATCCGATGGATTTCGTCGATGCGCCGGATTTCATCGGCTGGGTGACGCGCAAGGGCTTCCAGACCGCGCCGCCCATAGCGTCGCTGCTGATGCACACCGCAACGCTCACCGTGGATCCGTGGATGGGCCGCGACAGTGCCGATCTGCTGATCACGCCCGAGATGGCGACGGTGGACCTGCGCGACTGGAAGAAGTTCGACGAGGCGGTGACCTCCGGGTATGAAGCCACGGTGGCGGCGCTGAAGCGCAAGACCGAGGAAACCCCCTTGCCGCCGCCGGCGTCGGTCGAACAGATGCGCGCCGTGCGCGAGACGACCTGAAGGATTTGCCATGCGTCTTCTGCTCACCGTGATCGCAGCGGTCCTCGCGCTCGGCGCCTGCAAGCCCGCGACGAAGACCGCGTCAGCGCACGGCGGCGCGTGCGGGCGGGTGGTGGAACGCGCGGCGACCGTGACCGGCCCCGGCGATGTGATCGAGGCGCGCGCCATCGGCGCCGACTGCCCCAATGCCATAGTGGTGTGGACGCTGCGCACCAGCACGGGCAAGCCGGTCTGGACCCATGCAGCGCCCTACGAATGGCTCGCCACGCCCGTCGATCCGACGAGCACGTCGGAGATGGAGACATTCCTCGAAACCTGGGCGGGCGTGGCAGTGGACGACACGTCCGCGTCGCCCGTCTGGTCGGCGGAGGACGCCGGCGCGCCCGAGGCGTGGGGGCCGGGAGGCTCGAGCATGTTCCTGCGCGAGACCTATGAAAGCGTGCGCGCCGCCAAGTTGCCGCGCGTGTGCCTGCCGACGTCGAAGGAATCCTACCAGTGCATTTTCTATGACGCGGAAGCCGAAGCGGTGGACGTCCACTTCACCGGCGGCGCGTGAGTCGGAGACAGACATGCGCAACTTCATGATCGTGGGCGCCCTGGCTAGCGCACTGGCGCTTGCTCTCGCTGCCTGCGGCCCGAAGGCGGAGACGAAGCCCGAGGAGGCGCCCGCCGCATCGACGGCGCCGGCGTCCTCGTCGGGTGTCGCCGCGCTCGCGGATCCGAAAGGCGCATGCGCGGCGACGGCGACGCACACCTGGACGCCGAAGGGCGCAACGTCCGGCTACACGATCACCGGCGCAGCGGCCGGACCGACGTGCAACACCGGCGAGGCCGTGATCACTGTGCGCGACGCTGCGGGCAGGGTGCTGCTGTCCAATGGCGGATACGACGTGGGCGTCATGTCGAACACGGTATTTTCGACGGCGGTGTCGCCGGAGTCGCTCAAGGCCGCGGTGGCCGACTGGGTGTCGTCGGTTCACGAAGAGGATGCGACCGGTCAGCTGCCGGAGTGGAAGGCGGGCGCCGCGCAACCGACGGCGGGCGAGTTTCCCTTCTATCCGGAGGAAGGCATGACGCAGGCGCAGTACGCGGCGATCCGCGCGGCGAACAAGCCGATGTTCTGTCACGTGCAGGGCGGCGAGAGCCTCGCCTGCTATGCGGTGGATGGGGATACGCTGACGAAGGTCGGGCTGCAGAGCTTTCCGGGGTAGGCCCCCTCCGTCAGTCGCGTACCGCGACTGCCACCTCCCCCGTACGCTTCGCTACGGAGGAGGATAAGGCGCCGGCGCTTTGTCTTCCTCCGCTTGCGGGGGAAGTACCCGCGAAGCGGGGGATGGGGGCGGGCTCCGGGTACTACAATGTCGTCAGCGTCACCGCGCGCCGATCGCCTGCATAGGCATCGTTGAAGAAGCGCCGCGCGGCGGCTGCGCCATTTGAATCACCCTGCGCCTTGCGCGCTTCCGAAAGGCCCCAGAACGCATAGCCGTTGTTGGGGTGCTCCATCAGCGTGTGCAGGAATTCGCGCTCCGCACGCGCGGGATGACCGCCCGCCACGAGCGCCGCGCCGAGAGACTGGCGGACCGGAAAATAGAAATAGGGCGGCTCCATGTAGGGGAGCTTGGCCTGCATGTCGGTTGCTGTCTGGAACTGCGCCGCTGCGGCGTCGAACTTGCGTTCGCGCATCAGCGCACGGCCTTCCACGACGTGCCCGAAGATCGCGAGGATGTCCTTTACCGGAATGCCGCCCGCTTCCATCGCGCTGAAATTGCCTGAGCCGGAGAGCGCGGCGATCTTGGCGCTTTCCGTGCGCGCTTCGGTGAGGCGGTCCGAACGCACATAGGCGATGGCGCGGGCAAACAGCCACGACGCCTTCACATAGTCGACGCCGTCCGCGGGCGCCGGCTCCGCAAGGATCGCGGCGGGCGTCGCGAACTGCGCCTTGGCGAACCAGGGCGCGGCCTTCACCGGCTGCGCCAGCGGCACCGCACGCGCCATCTCCATCGGCAGCGCCGCATCGAGCCGCGTCGCCGACGTCAGCGCCGTGCGTGCATCGCCCGACATCTGCGCGCTCGTCATGATGAAGTGCAGATTGTGCGTGTAGTACCCGTACTGGTACATCGGGCTCGGATTGGCCGCCGCCATGTAGACTTCGTCGGCCCTGGCCGCGCGCTGATTGGCGCGGATGGAATCTCCGAAACGTCCCACGCGATAATAGATGTGCGCCGGCATGTGGACGAGGTGACCCGCGCTCGGCGTGAGACGCTCCAGCGTGTCGGCATACTTTTCCGCGCGCCACGGATCTGAGGACGCTTCGACAACGTGAATGTAGAGGTGGATCGCGCCCGCGTGACGGGGACTGCGGGCGAGCACCTTCTCCAGCCGCGTGACCATGTCGCCGGTGAAGCCGTAGGGCTCGCGTCCGCCGGCCTGCCAGTAGTTCCAGGGTTGCGTGTCCATCATCGCCTCGACGGCGAAGGTCTGGATGTTGTCGTCGTCGGCGTACTGGTCGGCGACGGTGCGCATGGCTTCGGCGTAGGCGCGATCGAGATGCGCGCGGTCTGCGGGCGCGCGGCGCGCGTAGCGGTGCATGATCGCGTCGATCAGCGCCTGCTCTTTCTCCGTGACGCCGTCAGCCTTGTCGAACGCAGCGCGCGCGGCCTTGTAGGCGGGTTCGTTGTCGTCGGGATTCATCGGCGCGTTGATGTTGGGGCCGAGCGCGAAGGCCTCGCCCCAGAAACACATCGCGCAATTCGGATCGAGGCGTTGCGCCTCGCGGAACGCGCGCGCCGCCTCGGCGTGGTTGAACCCGTGCAGCATTCTGAGGCCCTGGTCGAAATAGGCCTGTGCGCGCGCATTAGTGGTGGTGATTTTCATGTGCGTCTCGCCGAGGCCCGCCATCAGCGGTGGCGCGGCGGTCGGCTGGGCTTGCGCCTGCGTTTGTGCGTAAGCGCTCGCGGCGGCGAGGAAGTTGCGCACCCCCGCAGACATGGGCGCGCAGCGGGCCTGACCGATGGCGGCGGCGAGGATGGGGTCAACGGTTGGTGCGGGCGGCGCGAAAGCGGTCAGCGCGAGCGCGGCGGCGGATACGAGATAGGCGCGTTTCATCGGGCATCCCTCCCTTGAATGGGTCGGATGGTAGGCCCGCCGCCGGAGGGCGTCTAACGTTTTGTCGCGTCTAGTTTTTCGTCGCGGCGCGGGCCGGGGCGAGCGGCTTGCAGACGGCGTTCACTTCCGTGCGGTTCGCGCGGATGGTGTTGTAGGCGCCCTGTAGCTCGCTCACCGAGAGGCCGCTGCGGCTGGCGATGGTGAGCAGGCCCTGCAGCTGCCTGCCCTGGTTGGGCTCGTCGATGAGCGGGTCGATCTGCGGGATGAGGGCGAAGGCTTCGGGATCGAGCTTGGAGTAGGCGATGCCGACGCCGCAGGCGCAAACGCGGGGGTCCTCGCCGCGCCGCACGCAACCGTCCTGGATCGCGCGGGCGGAGGCCGCCGGGGTCGGTGGGGGCTGCTGCGCCATCAGGGGGGCGGCGGCGAGCAGGGTCGCGGCGACGCCGCCGGCGAGGAGGACGAGGGTGCGGCGCATGACAGTTCCTTCACAGAATGGTGCGGCTCGATGCCAGCGCCCGGCTGAACGGCGCCCGAACGTGTGGTCAAGTGTTTTGGCAAGGATGTGGCGCCGCGACCCGGCGCGACCTAGATTGTCCATAGAGCGAGACGAGCGCGTCAGGAGTACGCCCATGACACGGTTTTTCGTGGTCCTAGCAGCGCTGGCCCTCGCGGCCTGCGCCACGGCCACACCCTATCAGCCTGCCGCCCGCAGTGGCGACTACGGCTATGTGGAACGCAAGATCGAAGACAATCGGTACACGATCCAGTTCAACGGCAATTCCATCACCGAACGCGAAACCGTGGAGAGCTACCTGCTCTTCCGGGCTGCGGAACTCACGCTGCAGCAGGGCTTCGACTACTTCGTGGTCTCCCAGCGGGGCACCGAGGGCACGTCGCGCTTCGTGCCCTACGGCAACTCGGCTTATTCCGGGTTCCGCCCGTATTATTCGTGGTACGCGCCGCGCTATGGCTGGCGTCCGTTCTACGATCCCTTCTGGGACGACACGACCTACCGGGAAGTGACGCGCTACCAGGCGACCGCAGAAGTCGTGCTGTTCAAGGGTCCCAAGCCCGCCAACAACGCCCAGGCGTTCGACGCCCGGCAGGTGAAGCAGAACCTCGAGAGCGTGGTCCAGCGGCCGACGCCGGCGCCGGCGGGCTAGGCCGCATGTCCAATTTCGCCGCGCGCGCGTCTTGCGCGCGCGGCGCAGGCGGGCCACCTCATCGCCCATGTCATACCGCCGCCGCGTCCGCGACGACCTCGTCGATGTCGTTTTCGATGTGATCCGCAGCGCCTCGCCGCCCGGCGCGGCGGTTGCGGGCGATCCCGAAGCCATGCGCGTTCAGGCAGAGCGTGAAGCCGCGCGCCAGAGTGCGCGCCTCGAAAAGCAGCGCCTGCGCGAGGAGGCCTCGATCCGCCAGTACGCGGGCGTCGGCGCCGGCCTGCTGGCAGGCGGTCTGTCGTCGCTGGTGATGCCGACGCCGGCGGCGGTGGGCGTCGGCCTGCTCGCGGGTGGTTTCATGACCATGGTCATCAAGGCGATCCAGAGCGGCGCGCTGAAACCGCGGGGGCCGTTGTTTTCGCGCACGCAGAAGGTGCGCGCGATCGATCCCCCTGAAGTCGACGGTCGCGAGATCCCGAAGTCGCAGCGCGATGTGGTGCAGTCGGTGCTCGACGACGCGGCGACGTGCCTGCGCAAGCTCGACGCGGTCGCGCGGTCATTGCCGGAACGAGACGTGGACGTCGTCGGCTGTCTGCAGCGCATCGTGAAGGCCGGCGAACGCCTCTCCGACGCTGTCGCCGACGAGCCGGTGAAATTCCCGCTCGCCCAGCGCGTGCTGACCTACCACCTGCCGAAAGCCGTCTATCTCGCGGAGTCGCTGCAGGCGATGGGGCCTGAGGATGCGGAAAAACGCGCTGCGGAAGCACACCATCTGCTGATGCGCATGGAGATGATGTTCGAGAAGGCGCTCGTGGACATGAGCAGCGTCGACGCCGCCGAGATGGATCTCGAAATGCGCCTGATCAACCAGGCGCTGGACGAGGACCTCAACACCGATCCGCGTCGCAGAAAATAAGAGCAGCCCGTGAGCCGCCGTTACACCGTCCTCGACGTCTTCACCGACAAGGCCCTCACTGGCAACCCGCTCGCAGTGGTGCACGATGGCGCAGGTCTTGATGGTGCGCGCATGCAGGCCATCGCCAAGGAGTTCAATCTCTCCGAGACCGTCTTCCTCCTGCCGCCGGACGATCCGCACCGCCGCGCGAAACTGCGCATCTTCACGCCGGGTTCGGAATTGCCGTTCGCTCGACACCCGACCATCGGCTCAGCCGTTTTGCTGTCGTTGCTGCACGGCGACGAAGGCGCGTCCGCATTCGGCGTCGAGGAACAGGTCGGTGTGGTGTCGTGCGTGACGGAACGGCGCGGCGAACGGGCGGGATATGCGCGCTTCCGCGTGCCGAAGCTGCCGATGGAGACCGGACGGGGGCTCAGCGTCGAGGACGCCGCCGAAGCGCTGGGTCTGCGTGCCGAAGACATCGGCTTCGGGCATCACACGCCATCGCTGCGCGCCGTGGGCGGCGCCTTCCATCTCATACCGCTGGCCTCTCTCGACGCGCTGGCGCGGGCGTGGCCGAGCGGCGCCTTCCCGCGTCTCGTTGCGGGCGAACACCCCGCTGTTTTCCTCTACGCCGAAAGCGCCCACGGCCTGCGGGCGCGCATGTACGCTCCGGGCCTTGGCATTGCGGAGGATCCCGCCACCGGTTCAGCCAGCGCTTGCCTCGCCGGCGCACTGGCCGATCACGAGGGGCTCGGCGACGGCGTCCATGATTTCATCATCGATCAGGGCGTCGAGATGGGCCGGCCAAGCCGCATCGAACTGCAGATCACCCTTGAGGACGGCAAGCTGGTTTCCGCCGAGATCGGCGGCGGGGCCATCGTGGTCGCCGAAGGCGTGCTGTACGACTGACCACGCCAAGGCCTTTCCCTGTCCCGCGCGCCATGCTGAAACCCCTCCAAGGCTGTGATCACGACGCCGGGAGAGGAATAGACATGACTGCCGAGAAGGCCGATCTGCCGCCCAATTTTCCCGCCATGTCGGTAGCGGAAGCGCACGCGACCCTCGGCCAGCCGGGCACGGTGTTCGAGGTCGATGAGGCCGTGATCCGCGGCGTCAAGGTCAAGATCTGGAAGAATGCGCCGCCGACGCTGGGCGACATCTGGGCGCTCGGCGCAGCGCATGCGGCCAAGACCTACATCGTCCACGAGAACGAACGTGTGACGTTCGACGCGCACCGCCGCGCTGTGGCGGCGTTTGCGAAGCGCCTGCGCGAGGAAGGTGTGGTGAAGGGCGACCGCGTCGCCCTCATCATGCGCAACGTGCCGGAATGGTCTGTCGCGTTCTGGGCGGCGGCCCTCGTCGGCGCCATCGTCACCCCGCTCAATGCGTGGTGGACGGGCCCCGAACTCGAATACGGCCTGCAGGACTCCGGCGCCAAGATCGCCGTGCTCGATCATGAGCGCTGGGAGCGCATGCGTGAACATGCCGATGCGTGTCCGGCGCTGAAGCGGTGTTTCGTATCGCGTGCGGGCGAAGAGATCGCCGACCCGCGTGTGGTTAAACTCGAAAGTGTCATCGGCGCCGCCGATGCATGGCCCGATCTGCCCGACGCACAGCCGGAAATCGCCACCCTCGCGGCCGATGATGACGTGACGATCTTCTACACCTCGGGCACCACCGGAAAGCCCAAGGGCGCGATCATCACCCATCGCAACATCATTTCGAACTTCGTCAATGCGCTGAGCGCGGGCGGGCGGTCCTTCCTGCGACGCGGCGAGCAACCGCCGGCGCCCGATCCCGAGGCGCCGCAGCGCGCGGTGCTGCTGAGTGTGCCGTTCTTCCACGCGACCGGCTGCTTCGCAGTGATGATCCCGGTGATGTACGCGGGCTCCAAGATCGTGCTGCAGCGCAAGTGGGACGCCGAAGCCGCGCTCGGCCTCATCGAACGCGAGAAGATCAACCAGATCGGCGGCGTGCCGACGATCGCCTGGCAGGTGATCGAGCATCCGCGCGCGGGCGAATACGATCTTTCATCGATCGAGACGGTGTCCTACGGCGGCGCGCCCTCGGCGCCCGAACTCGTCAAGCGCATCAAGGAGCGCTTCCCGAATGCACAGCCCGGCCAGGGTTGGGGCATGACGGAGACTTCCGCGACAGCGACCTCGAACACGGCGGAAGACTACATCCTGCGACCGTCGAGCTGCGGCCCGCCGAGTGCGACGGGCGAAGTGCGCATCGTCGGCGAGGGCGACAAGGACATGGCCGTCGGCGAGGTGGGCGAGCTCTACTACAAGGGACCGACCGTCGTGCGCGGTTACTGGCAAAAGCCCGAGGCGACGGCGGAAACCTTCGTCGACGGTTGGGTGAAAACCGGCGATCTTGCACGCGTCGATGAGGAAGGCTTCGTCTATATCGTCGACCGCGCCAAGGACATGCTCATCCGCGGCGGCGAGAACATCTACTGCGTAGAAGTCGAGAACGCGCTCTACGACCATCCGGCGGTGATGGACGCGGCGGTGATCGGCATTGAACACCTCACGCTTGGCGAAGAGCCGGGCGCGGTGGTGCACCTCAAGCCCGGCGCGGAAGCGAGCGAAGCCGAACTGCGCCACCACGTTGCGCAGAAGCTCGCGGCGTTCAAAGTGCCGGTGAAGATCATTTTCTGGCCGGAAACGCTGCCGCGCAACGCCAACGGCAAGATCATCAAGCGCGACCTCAAGGGCGTGTTCGCAAAGTGAAAGGCGCAACCATGAAACGCGTTTTCCTAACCCTTGGCGTCCTCGCGCTTGTGGCGGCATGTTCGCCGAAGCCTGCCGAAAAGACCGAAAGGCCTGCGGAAACCACCGCGCCCGTCGCCGCCGGCGATGTCTCCAACTGGACCTGCGAGAACGGCGACAGCTTCCGCATGACGCTGATCGACGACCGCGCGGACTTCCTGTTCAAGGACGGCATTACGGCGACGATGACCCCGGCGATGGCGGCGTCGGGTAACCTCTTCAAGCACGCGAACGGGACAGACATCTTCCATACGAAAGGCAACGAGGGCTTCCTGCAGTTCGGCGGCAAGGAAACCAACTGCACCACGCCGGATATCGGCGGCTGACCCCTCGCCGCTCAAGTGCACGCGCGACCTGTTCAAATCAAAGACATGGAGTGACGACATGCGCCCTCATCTGATCGCCGCTGCCGCGGCGGCGCTCGCGCTTGCGGCGTGTTCGCCGCCTGCGGAAAAGGTGGCCGTGGAGGAGCAGGAGGCTGCGGCCGAGGCGACCTATGCGACGCCGCGTGAATGGGCATGCGCCGATGGACAAACGCTGACCATCGCTTTTCTGAGCGACCCGCAGCGCCTTGAGATCGCCTTCAAGGACGGCGGCCGCGTCATCCTTCCCGCATCAGAAGCCGCTTCGGGCGCGCGCTACAGCGACGCGACCAGCGATTTCCACTCCAAGGGCGATGAAGCCGTCTACAAGACGGGCGGGAAAGAAACGATCTGCAAACTCTCGAAAGGCGCATGATGCTCGTCACCGTCGACAAACGCGCGGGCGGCGTCGCCCTCGTCACGCTCAATCGCCCGGAGGCGATGAACGCACTGTCCAAGGCCATGCGCCAGGAAATCGCCACGACCTTCGCGGCGCTCAACGAGGACGCCGACATCCGCGCCATCGTGCTCACCGGCGCAGGCAAGGCGTTCACGGCGGGACTCGATCTCAAGGAGCTGGGCTCGGATGCGTCCGCCATGGGCGCGGCCAATGCGACGGACGCCGAACGCAATCCGGTCGTGGCGATCGAGAAGTGCTCCAAGCCCGTCATCGGCGCGATTAACGGCGCGGCCATCACCGGTGGCTTCGAACTCGCGCTCGCGTGCGACATCCTCATCGCTTCGGAGAACGCGAAGTTCGCGGACACGCATGCGCGTGTTGGCATCATGCCCGGCTGGGGCCTGTCGCAGAAGCTGTCGCGCATGCTCGGCATTTCGCGGGCGAAGGAACTGTCGCTTAGCGGAAATTTTCTCGACGCGCAGACGGCGTGCGCGTGGGGTCTCGTCAACCGCGTGGTCGCTCCGGAATTTCTTGTGGAGACGGCGCTGAAGCTCGCCGGCGACATCGCGACAGCGCTGCCAGACAAGGTGCAGGCCTACAAGCGCCTGATCGACGACGGTTTCGCGATTCCCTATGGCGACGCGCTGAAGCTGGAACGCGAGCGTTCCTCGAAGCTCAACGCGCAGGTGACACCGGACGTCGTCGCGAAAAACCGCGAAGATGTGATGGCGCGGGGTCGCGATCAGAAGACCTGATCACGCCCGATAGAACGGCTTGTCCCCCGCGATCGTCACGCGCTCCATCACGCGGACTGCGGGGAAATAGTCGGACGCGGCGTAGTGCTGGCACGCGCGATTGTCCCAGAACGCGATTGAACCCGGCGCCCAGCGGAAGCGGCACTGGTACTCGGGGATCGCGGCCTGCGCGTAGAGGTGCTCCAGCACCCAGTCGCTTTCCTTGCGCGACAGGCCCTTGATGTGCGTCGTGAACCCCGTGTTGACGTAGATCAGCGGCTTGCCCGTTTCCGGGTGCGTGCGGATGACGGGATGCTCCATCGGTGGAAACTTCGCGTGGAGATCTTCCGCGCTCTTCCTCAACCGCCCCGCGAACACGCGCGCGATGTCGTGCACGGCGGTGAGGCCGGTGACGAAGCGCTTCATCTCGGGGCTCAGGCCCTCGAACGCGGCGTACATGTCGCAGAACAGCGTGTCGCCGCCGACGTCGGGCAGTTCGATCGCACGCAGGATAGAGCCGAGAGATGGTGTTTCGCGCCACGTGACATCGGAATGCCAGTTGTTCTCCACCCCCCGACTGTTCGGCCCGTGCGCGATGCGCAAGACTTCGCGGTCTTCCTGGTCCGCCGGGGTCGCGGGATGAATCTCCAGCGCCCCGAACCGTCGTGCGAAGGCGATGTGTTGCGCGCGACTGATGTCCTGGTCGCGGAAGAACACGACCTTGTACTCCAGCAGCGCACGCCGCACTTCGTTGATCGCTTCGTCGCTCAGCGCAGCGCCGAGGTCGATGCCGAGAAGTTCGGCGCCGATCGTCGGCGAGAGCGGGCGCGGCGTGAACGCGGTGTAGGCCGCAGGCTTCACGGCGATGTTCATGGCGTCCTCCTTACGCGTGAACCGCAGGCGTTTGCCCATGCCAGGGGCGCGCCTGTTCCAGCTGGTAGGCGAGTTCGAGCAGCGTCTGTTCGTCGCCGGCCTTCGCCGCGAAGTGCGACCCCAGCGGCAAGCCCGTGGACGACATGCCGAGCGGCAGCGAGATCGCCGGTGCGCCGACCGCGTTGATGAGCGGCGTGTAGGCGACGTAATCCTGGATCGTCAGGAATTTCTCGAACGGCAAGGTCGGCGCGAATTCGCCGAGCGGTACGGGCGGCTTGGCCAGCACCGGCGTCAGCAGCACGTCGATGCCGGGGAAGATGCCTTCGTACTGGCGCTGTGTGCGCTGCAGCGCCGCCACCGCCCTCGCCATCCCGGCGGGGCCAGCTTTTTCCGCAAGGTCTGCGAGGCCGAGCGACAGGGGCTCGAGCAGCGTGTCGAGCGCGACGCCTGGCGCCATCTTTTTCACCTGCTCGCGGATGTCGAGCGCCATGCCCGCCCAGTAGAGGGTGAACGCATCAGAAAACGCCGCGCCGTCGATCGGCACGCGGAATTCGCGCACGTCGTGACCAAGCTCTTTCAGCAACGCCGCAACCTTCGCGGTTTCGCCCGCGACCTCGCCGTCGGGATCCTTGCCGAGGAAGGTCCTGATCTGCACGCCGATCTTCAGCTTGCGCGCGCTCGCGCCGGCGACCATGCCAACGGGATTGAACGCTTTGTCCGCGCCATAGCGTTGCGTGCTGATGAGCCAGGCAGCGCTGTCGCGCACGCTGCGGGAGACGCAGCCGTTCACCGAGATCGGCACCGGACCCTGATCGCGCTCGTCCTGGATATGGCGGTTGCGTGAAGGCTTCAGACCCACGAGGCCGCAGCACGACGCAGGAATGCGGATCGAGCCGCCGCCGTCGCTCGCATGCGCGATCGGCACCACGCCCGCCGCCACCGCCGCCGCAGCGCCGCCGGACGACCCGCCCGACGAGTGCGCGACATTCCACGGGTTCTTCGTCGGCCCCGTGAGCAGAGGTTCGGTCGTGGCGGTGAAGCCGAATTCCGGCGTTGTCGACTTGCCGATCGGCAGCACGCCCATCGCCATCAGGGAGTCGGCGTAGCCGGTCTGCGCGGTCGCAGCTGGTGCGTTGGCGAACGCGCGGCAACCGTACTTCGTCGGGAAGCCTTTGACGTCGAGCAGATCCTTGATCAGCGTCGGCACGCCCGAGAGCATGCCCTTACCGGGCTTGGCCGCCGCTTCACGCGCGTGCGCGAACATGTCGGTGACCATGAAGTTGAGCTGCGGCTGCATCTTCTCGGCGCGCGCGATGGCGGACTCGACGGCCTCGAGGGCGGTGAACTCCCCGTTGCGGATCTTCTCGGCGACGCCGACGGCGTCGAGATTGCCGAGCACGTCGCCGCGGGGCGCGACCTTTTCCTCGGCGCAGGCGCCAAGTGCTGCAACGCCGACTGCTGCGGCGCCCTCCATGAGGCGGCGGCGGGAAATTTCTCCAATACTCTTGTCGGTCATGTCTTCATCCTCCCCGCCCGTATGCTCGGGCTTTGGGGATCAGCCTTGCGCCTCGCCCGTCAGCGCGCAAGAGGAATGCGAAATGAACCGGATGCGCGCGGATCAGTTGCTGGTGGCGAAGGGCCTCGCGGAGAGCCGTGCGCGGGCGCAGGCCGCGATCGAGGCCGGCGGCGTGACCGCCGACGGGTCGCTTGTCACAAAGGCCGCGCAGATGCTGGCGCAGGACGCCGTGCTGACGCTGGAGGCGCCGCATCCGTGGGTGTCGCGGGCCGGGATGAAGCTCGATGCGGCGCTGACGGCGTTCGGCGTGTCGGTGGAAGGATGCAGCTGCCTCGACGTGGGCGCGTCCACCGGCGGCTTCACGCAGGTGCTGCTGACGCGCGGGGCTGCGCGCGTGGCGGCAGTGGATGTGGGGCGCGACCAGCTGCACCGCATTGTGCGCGACGATCCGCGCGTGACGGCGATGGAAGGCGTCGATGCGCGGGCGCTGACGGTCGAGGCGCTCGGCTTCGCGCCCACGCGTATCGTCTGCGATGCGAGCTTCATCGGTCTCGAAAAGGTGCTGCCCGTTCCGCTTTCGCACGCGGCGCCGCAGGCTGTGCTGATCGCGCTGGTGAAACCGCAGTATGAAATCGGACCGGGTCGCGGCGGCGCGTTGCTGCAGCACGAAGCCGCACGTCTGGTGGCGGAGCGGGTCGTGCGCGATCTCGACGGCCTGCACGGGTTCGTGGTGAAGAGCCTGATCGACAGCGACATTCGCGGCGGCGACGGAGCGCCGGAATTTGTCCTCCTGGCCGCGCGCTGCGCATGAGAAAAAGGCCCCGGCTTTCGCCGGGGCCAGTCTTCAATCCAGGGAGGGAGAGTTCGGAACCGCTACTGCGGGCGCCACACGCCGTCGCGGCTGCGGCACATGTAGACCTGCTCGGTCACCGTGCGGCCGCGATGGTCGCGGGTGGTGACGTCGCCCCACCGGCAGTTTGCGTCCTGGTAGCCGCCGGTGTTGCGGTATCCGCCGTTGTCGCGATAGCCGCGGTCGGGATAGCCCCCGTTGTCATGTCCGGGGCCGCCTTCGAGCGGGTAGTCGCCGCGATAGCCGGGCTGCGGTTCGTAGGCGGGCTCATAGGCAGGCTGCTGCTGGTACGGCTGCTGGTAGGGCTGCTGATAACCCTGATAGGTTCGTTGCGGCTGGCGAGAAGGAGCGCACTGGCCGGTCGAGCGACCGATCATGGCGCCGGTGGCCGCGCCGGCCACGCCGCCGAGGGCCGAGCCTTCGGTCTGGGCGTTGCGGGCCGCCAGGTTGTTGCCCAGCACCGCGCCGACCGCGGCGCCGATGGCGCCGCCGATCATCATGCGGTTCTGGCGCACCTGGGCGCAGTACGCATCCGGATGGACGCCGTTCTGGGCGCCGTTGTAGGACTGCGCGGACGCAGGCATGGCGGTCGCGGCAAGAGCCGCCGACATCGCCGAAAGAGCGAGCAGAGCTCTCAGACGAGGGGCTCGGACGCGCATGGTATAACCTCCATTCGAGGCTGGAGCGGAACACTCTCCGGCAGCCTTCGAGCGGCAAATAAGCAAAGTCGGCCTGAACACCACATGAAGCGTCTCGACCGATCCGCACGGCCCCGAAACGGAGCCCGCAAACCCGCCGCCACCGCCGCCACTGGCGGCGTGGACGCCGTGCTCGACATCACCGAAATGGGTGCGCGCGGGGATGCCCTGTCGCCGGGGCCAGACGGGCCGATCTATGTCGCCTACGCGCTGCCGGGCGAGCGGGTGCGCGCACGTGTGGCGGGCGGTCGTGCGAGCGGCCTCGTGGTGGAGACACCCAGCGCCGAACGCGTGATTCCGCCGTGCGAACACTTCACCCGCTGCGGCGGCTGCCAGCTGCAGCACTGGGCCGACGAACCCTATCTGGCGTGGAAGCGCGAGGAGGTGGTGCGTGCGCTCGCGCGGCGCGGTCTCGACGTCGAAGTGGCCCCGATCGTGGTGGCGTGGGGCGAAGGCAGACGTCGCGCGGCGTTCCATGCGCAACGCGTGGGCCGCACGGTGCGCTTCGGCTTCATCGAACGCGGCGGGGCGCGCATCGAGCCGATCAATGTGTGTCCCGTGCTTGCGCGGGCCATGGTCGATGCATTGCCGCGTTTGCGTGACCTCGCCGAAGCCTTCGCGCCCGCGCGCGGCGAGATCACGGTGCAGTGTCTCGCCACGGAGACGGGCCTCGACGTGTCGATCAAGGGCGCAGGACGTCCGGCGGCGTTCGATCGCGGGCGTCTGGAATCTGCGGCGCGCATCGCCGACCAGCTTGATCTCGCGCGGCTCGCGTTCGACGGCGAAACGCTGGTGGCGCGGCGCGCGCCGATGGTGACGATAGGGCCGGCGCGCGTCCATCCGCCGCCGGGCGCGTTCCTGCAGGCGACGCTGGAGGGCGAGCGCGTGCTGGGCGATCTCGTGCGCGAGGCGCTCATCGGTTCGGAACGGGTGGCCGATCTCTTCTCCGGTGTCGGCACATTTGCGCTGCGGGTGTGCGACTTCGCCGAAACACACGCCGTGGAAGGCGACATCGAAATGCTCAATGCGCTGAAGAAGGCCGCCGACGCCGTGGGCGGTCTGCGTGGCGTCAGCATCGAAAAACGCGATCTGCTCCGCACGCCGCTCGCCGCGCTCGAGCTGAAGCGCTATGATTCCGTCGTGTTCGATCCGCCCCGTTCCGGCGCCAAGCTGCAGGCCGAGCAGATCGGCGCGTCCAAGGCGCGTCGTGTCGCGGCGGTGTCGTGCGATCCCGCCACTTTCGCGCGCGACGTGCGGGTGCTGGTGGATGCGGGTTTCGTGCTGAAGGCGGTGACGCCGGTGGATCAGTTCCGCTGGACGCCGCATGTGGAGGTCGTCGGGGTGCTGGAGCGATGACGACGGCGCGCAAGAAGAAGGTCGAGCCAGAGCTGCCGTTCTGGAAGACCAAGACGTTGGCCGAGATGAACCCGCAGGAGTGGGAAAGCCTCTGCGACGGCTGCGGCAAGTGCTGCCTCATTGGCCTGGAGGACGCCGACACCGGCGAAATCTATCTGACCGACGTCGCGTGCAAGCAGCTCGATAACACGTCCTGCCAGTGCAAGGACTACGCGAACCGCAAGAAAATCGTGCCTGATTGCGTGCGCCTCACGCCGAAGAACGTGCCGCGCTACAAATGGATACCGAAGACGTGCGCCTATCGTCTCGTCTCGGAAGGCCGCGATCTCTTCTGGTGGCATCCCCTCGTCAGCGGCGACCGCGAGACCGTGCACCAGGCCAATGTCTCCGTGCGCGGCAAGACGCGGCCGGAAGGCCGCCTCAAGGTGCAGGGCCTGATGAAGCGCATCACGAAATGGCCGGTGCCCCTTGAAACCGCGCCCGGCAAACGCATCGTCAGGAAGAAGACGGCGAAGAAGGCGACGACATGAGCCTGACGGAAGACGTGGGACGGATCGCGGGCCGGGCCCGCTACACCATCGAGCAGGGCGCGCGGGTGGCGTGGTACTCCGCGCACTATCTGGCGGCGCGCCGCATCTCCAAACCCTTCGATCGTCCGGGCGAACCGAAGTTTCAACCCGCCGCGCCCGCCGGCGATTTCAAGCGCATCCGCAAGGCCTTCCTCGATCTCTTCGCCGCAGACCGCGCCAACATCGACGCAGGCCTCTATCCCGCCCCCCGTGACCTCAGTCCTGCGAAGATCCTGCGCGCTTTCGACCTGAGCCAGCGCTTCTTCAAGGACGTACCGCGTGTCGACGAACGCCGCATTGAACGGCGCGGCGCGGAGGTGCGCTCGAACGCCGATCAGGGACGCTACCCTGCGTATTACCTGCAGAACTTTCACTACCAGACGGGCGGGTGGCTCACCGAGGAAAGCGCGGCGCTCTATGACACGCAGGTCGAGGTGTTGTTCGCAGGCGCCGCCGACGCCATGCGCAGGATCGCGCTCGGCGCGCTCGCACGCGGGCTGAAAGGCAAGGACCAGCGGCGCGTGCGCTATCTCGATCTCGCGTGCGGGACGGGGCGTTTTCTCGCGCAGACCCTGCACGCGTTTCCCCGTCTCCCAGCGATGGGGCTCGATCTCTCGCCCGCCTATGCCGACGCTGCGCGCGCGCAGATTGCGCCATGGCCGCAGGCGGAGGCGATCGTCGGCAACGCCGAAGCGCTGCCGTTCGCGGATGGAAGCCTCGACGCGATCACCTCCATCTATCTCTTCCACGAACTGCCGCCGAAAGTCCGCCGCAGCGTGGCGCGCGAAATCGCGCGGGTGCTGAAACCCGGCGGCGTCTTCGTGTTCGGCGACAGCCTGCAGGCGGGCGATGCGCCCGATCTCGACCAGATGCTGGAATATTTCCCCGCGGGCTTCCACGAGCCGTTCTATGGTTCGTACCAGAAGGAAGACTTCGCGGCGCTCTTCGGCGTGGCCGGATTCGTCGCGGAAGAGACCGAACTTGCCTTTCTCACGAAAGTGATGCGGTTCACACGGGTGTAGGCGCCTGCAGCGGGATGGTGAGCACGAACGCCGCGCCCACGCCGACATCGCGACGCAGCGCCACCTTGCCGCCGAGCTGCACGGCGAGCTTTTGCGTAATCGCCAGACCGAGACCGACGCCGCCATGCTTGCGCGCGGCGCTCGCGTTGCCCTGCACGAAGGGCTCAAAAATGCGCGTCTGCTGCGACGGTGCGACGCCGGGACCCGTGTCGGCCACGGTGATCTCGACGCTGGCGCCGTCGTCGGTGCGTGCGGCTGTGACGCACACCGCGCCGTTTTCGGTGAACTTGCAGGCGTTGGAGACCAGGTGCATCACGCACTGGCGCAGGCGCGCGGCGTCAGTGAAGATACGCTCGACGTCGGGCGCGATCGACAGCGAGATCATGTCGCCATTGGCGCGTGCGAGATCGGCGGCTTCCGTGCAGACACCTTCGAAAAGCGCGCGCACGTCTGCGATTGCAGGCGTGATCGTCAGCGCACCGGTTTCGAGTTTCGAATAGTCGAGAATGTCGTTGACCATCGTCAGCAGGGATTGCGCCGACGTGGCGATGCGATCGGCATCTTCGGGGCCGGCCTGCGTCGCATCCGCGCGCAGTTCGTCGCCGAGAAGCTCCGCGTAGCCGATCACGGCGTTGAGCGGGGTGCGCAGTTCATGGCTCATGGCCGCGAGAAATTGCGACTTCGCCACATTCGCGGCGTTGGCTTGCGCGAGTGCGGCCGTCAGCGCGACTGTGCGTTCTCCGACGCGCGCTTCAAGCGCCGTACGTTCGGCTTCGAGCGCGGCGGTCGCCTTGCGCGTCTCGCGGTCGGAACGGTGCATGGCAAAACCGTTCGCGCCTATGGTCGCGCATGCGCCGAACGTGGAGAGGGTGGCGATTGTCGCCACCTGCCAATCCGTGGTTGTCCACACGAGGTGGGTCAGGATGACAAAGAGCGTCAACAGCGGCGCCGCCAGCAAGGCTAGCATCAGGCGCCAGTCCTTGTGGCCGCCGATGGCGCCGTAGAGCGCGACGGTGAAGAGGTCCATCAGCGCGGCGATCCGCGCGACTTCTGCTTGCGCCTGCCAGAGCATCAGCGCATGCGCGATCCAGCACAGGGACAGCCCGAAGAGGCCCGCGAGGTGCGCATGCCGGAAGCGTAGATCGCCCACGGCCACGCGGCGGCGCGAATAGATCGTCACGGCCTCGACCGCGAAGATGGCCGCCAACCACGCAAAGGCCTGCTCGGATCCGACGAAGGCGAAGAGGAAGCCCGATACGATCAGGTTGACTGGCAGGCGCATCAGCTCGCGCAGGCCGTGTTCGCGGGCGGTCTGGATGTGGCCGTCGAAGTTGAGTGCTGCGAACGTCGCCCCAGATGGGGCGATCGTGGGGGCGGTGAGAGACTTCATGGCGCTGTTAACCTGCACAAAAGTTCTGAAGAACCGGTGCAGACTGGGCGGAGGGCAGACCGCCCGTGGGTCACGCAGGCAGGTCACGCCAGCCGAGGAAATGCGCGAGATCGTCGGCTGCGGCATGGGCCTGACCGCGCACGTAGTCGCTGGGATCGTCGAGCGCGGCGTCGATCAGCGGCCGGACACGCGCTTCATCGAGGGCGCCGCACACCCGCGCGAGGTGACCGAAGCCGAGGATCGCGTTGCCGCGCACGTTGGCGACGCTGTGTGCGGCGAGACGGATGCAGATGCGCTCGGCCCATGCGCAGTCCGGCGGATCGAGCGAAACGGCGATGGCGACGTTCAGGAGTTCGCCGGGATCGTCGCGCTCCAGCAGCCGCTCCACTTCCGCGACGGTCCAACCAGCTTGCAGTGTCATGGCGTGGCGCGGAATTCGGCCGGCAGGTCGGCGCGTGCGCACGTTTCGTCTCGCGGGGGCGCGGCGTCGCCATTCTTGCGCGCGGTGACGATGGCGAGTGCGCAGACGGCGGACGGATAGCCGCGCTCGCGCGAGAGCGTGAGTTCGCGGAAGGCGGCTTCATCGTCGCGCGGCGCGCCGAGACCGGCGTGGTGCATGCGCGCGAGATTGAAAGGCGCGATGCTGTCGCCGGCGGCGGAGGCGCGTTCGAACAAGCCGCGTGCGGCGGCGTAGTCCACGGGCCGGTCGTTGAGGGCTTCGAGACTCGCGAGACCGAGCTCATTCAGCGCGATGGCGTCGCCGCTTTCGGCAGCCGCCAGCAGCAGCGTGCGTCCCTGCGCGTTGAGGTCGGCGACGCTTATCGTTGCGGGCAGGCCGAAATTCTTCGGGTTGGCGGGCACGCGGTGGCACGCGCCGCTTTCGGCGAGCGTTTTTGGATCGAACGTCGCATTCGGATCGACGTCGCACTTCATGTCCTGCGCGCGTCCCGCGGACCAGTGGAGCATGCCGAGCAGGGATTGCGCCTTCGTGTCTCCGTTCGCGGCGCAGCGCTCAAGCGCCTTGCTCGCGCGCCATTCGGTCTGCGCGCGCATGATGCCGCAATCGGCGGGCGCACATGCCGACGCTATCGCTAGGGAGAGAACAAGCGCGCCGAGGCGCACGGCGTTACGCACCGTTCTGGCCCCTATGGCGCAACACATGATCGGCCAGAACGCACGCGAGCATGGCTTCCGCCACAGGCGCCGCGCGAATGCCCACGCACGGATCGTGGCGTCCCTTGGTGGAGACTTCCGTCTCGCGCCCGTCTGCGGTGATCGTCTTGCGCGGCTTCAGGATGGAGGAGGTGGGCTTCACCGCGAAGCGCGCGACGATGTCCTGACCCGTGGAAATGCCGCCGAGCACGCCGCCCGCATTGTTTGACGCAAAGCGCGGCTTGCCGTCATTCCCCATCGACATCTCGTCGGCGTTGAGTTCGCCCGACAGCATGGCGGCGGAAAAGCCCGCGCCGATCTCCACGCCCTTTACGGCATTGATGCTCATCAGCGCGGCCGCGATGTCGGCGTCGAGCTTGCCGTAGATCGGCGCGCCCAAGCCTGCCGGTATGCCGCTCGCAATCACTTCGACGACGGCGCCGAGCGACGAGCCCGCCTTGCGTGCGGCGTCGAGATCGATGGCCCAGCGCGCGGCGGCGCTGGCGTCCGGCGACCAGAAGTCGTTGCGCTCGGTCTCGTCCCAATCCCAGGCGCTGCGGTCGATGGCGTCAGGGCCGATCTGAATGAGCGCGGCGCGGATTGTGACCTCGGCGCCAAGCACATGCGCCAGCACCTTGCGCGCGACGCCGCCCGCCGCGACCCGCGCCGCCGTCTCGCGCGCCGAGGAACGCCCGCCGCCGCGATAGTCGCGCACGCCATATTTTGCGTCATAGACGTAGTCGGCGTGGCCCGGTCGATAGACGTCGCGAATTTCGGAATAGTCCTTCGAGCGCTGGTCGACATTGTCGATGTGCAGCGCGATCGGCGTGCCGGTGGTGACGGGGCCACCCGTGCGCTCGTCCTCAAACACGCCGGAGAGGATATTCACCGCGTCGGGCTCGGCGCGCTGGGTGACGAACTTGCTCGTCCCCGGCCGGCGCCGGTCGAGCCAGTGCTGGAGGTCTTCCGCCGTCAGTTTCACCCCCGGCGGGCAGCCGTCCACGATGCAGCCGAGGGCCGGCCCGTGGCTTTCCCCCCAGGTGGTGACGCGGAAAAGGTGGCCGAAGGTGTTGTGGGACATGACCCCCCGATAGCTGCCCTGTATGAAGGGAGAGTGCAAATCGGACACCCTCCATGCCCCGCAATGACCTGATCCCGCCGTCGCCGAGTTCGGCAGAGTACGAGACGTCCGGCCCGCCGCCGGATGACGCGGCGCTCTTCGCCACCGACGAGCCGCTGGCGCTGTTCACGGCCTGGTACAAGGAGGCGCGGGAGAAGGAACTGAACGACTCGAACGCCATGTCTCTCGCCACCGCCGACGCCGACGGGTTTCCCGACGTGCGCATGGTGCTCCTGAAGGACTTCGACGCGCGGGGCTTCACGTTTTACTCGAACTTCGAGAGCGCCAAGGGCCGCCAGCTCACGGAAAATCCGCGCGCCGCCATCGCCTTTCACTGGAAGTCGCTGCGGCGGTCGATCCGCATTCGCGGCGCGGTGACGAAGGTCGATGACGCGACGGCGGACGCCTATTTCGCCTCCCGCGATCGCGGTGCGCGGATCGGGGCGTGGGCGTCCGAGCAGTCGCGCCCGCTGGAAAGCCGCTTCGCACTGGAACGGCGCATCGCCGAGCAGGCGGCGCGCTTCGGTCTGGGAGAGGTGCCGCGGCCGCCGCAATGGAGCGGGTGGCGTCTGGCGCCGTTGCGCATCGAGTTCTGGCGCGACCGGCCGTTCCGTTTGCACGACCGGCTCGAGTTCTCCCGTCCGACAGCCGGTGTGGCCTGGGAAAAGGCGCGGCTCTACCCCTGATCTATTCCCCCGAAAATTGCCTACGATTCGCGAAGTATTAACTGTGCGGGGCGAAGGCTTGGGCGATGAATTCTTCGCCGCCCGCGCGCCGCCGTCCTCGCAAGATCAAGACCGCCTGGGCGGGCCTCAGCGTCTTGGCCGCGCTGGTGATGACGCTGCTTTTCACCCGCCACGCGACGCGCCACGGCGCGCCGGAGCCGCAGCTTGAAACCACCGGCGCCCGCGCCGAGGTGCTGGCGCGCGAGGGCATCTCGCCGGTCCACTATGCCCTAGTGAATTCTCTCTGGGGCGACTACGCGGTGCCGACCTGCCGGGTCGCGACCGTCTGGGGCGACGGGCGCAAGGGCGCGGTCTTCTCGGCCACCATGCGCCTCACGATGAAGTCGCCGGTCCGGACCCCGGCCGCCGCCCTTCATGCGGCCACGTGGGTGGCCCGCGAAAAGATCGAACTGGAAGCCGCCAACGACGCCGACATCGCCGCCCGCTTTGTCAGCGTCGAGCCGGGGACGGCCCCAGTGGTGCGCATTTTTCGCGCCGCCCGGTTCAAGCCACGCACCGCGCAGTTCACGGCGTCCGCCTTCGCCGCCCAGTCCGGCCTGCGCCTGGCCGCCTAGCCAACGTAACTCCCGGTTCTAGCCTGGGGCAAATTGCCCGCGCGTCAGCCTGCCTCTAAGGTCCGTTCCAACGCGAGCACGCGCTATAGAAGCGAACCGGGAGACGACGCATGCAGGGCTTGATGCAGGACTGGCCGATGACGCTCGATCGCGTGATCACGCACGCGCGGACCGTCTGCCCGAACCGCGAGATCGTCACCCGCTCCGTCGAAGGCCCGATCGTCCGCACCACCTACACCGACCTTTGGACCCGTTCGCGGCAGGTGAGCCGGGCGCTGCTGGAGGGCGGCGTCACGCTCGGCGACCGCATCGCCACGCTCGCCTGGAACACCTCGCGGCACATGGAGGTGTGGTACGGCGCGATGGGTATCGGCGCGGTGCTGCACACGGTCAATCCGCGCCTCCTGCCCGAGCAGATCGCCTGGATCATGAACCACGCCGGCGACCGCATGCTGGCGTTCGACACGACCTTCCTGCCCATCGTGGAGAAGATCGCGCCGCTGCTGGAGACGGTGAACTTTTACGTCATCCTCACCGACGACGCGCACATGCCGCAGACGTCGCTGAAGAATGCGGTGAGCTACGAGTCCTGGATCGCGGGCCGCTCGACCGACGTCACCTGGGGCAGCTTCGACGAGAATACCGCAGCGGGCCTCTGTTACACGTCGGGCACCACGGGCAATCCCAAGGGCGTGCTCTACTCGCACCGCTCCAACATGCTGCACGCGTTCGCGGCCAACCAGGGCGACGCCTTCGGCCTGCGTGCGAAGGACGTGGTGCTGCCAGTGGTGCCGATGTTCCACGCCAACGCGTGGGCGATCACGTTCATCGCTCCGATGGCGGGTTGCAAGCTGGTGATGCCCGGCGCGAAACTCGACGGGGCATCGATCTACGAACTGCTCGAGACCGAGGGCGTGACGTTTACCGCGGCGGTGCCGACGGTGTGGCTCATGCTGCTCGCGCACCTGCGCGAAAACAACCTGAAGCTCTCCACCCTGAAGCGCGTGATCATCGGCGGTTCTGCGGTGCCGGAAGCGATCCTGCGCGCATTCGAGCAGGACTATGGCGTGGAGGTGATCCACGCCTGGGGCATGACCGAGATGAGCCCGATGGGCACGCTGTGCTCGATGGGGCCGGCGGAAGACGAACTTCCGCATGAGGAGCGTATCAAGCTGAAGCTGAAACAGGGCAAGACACCGTTCAGCGTCGAGATGAAGATCGTGGACGATGCGGGCGCCGATCTGCCGCGTGACGGCAAGACCTTCGGCCGGCTGCTGGTGCGCGGCCCGTCGGTGGCGAAGGCCTATTTCAAGAACGAAGGCGCGAAAAATCCCGACGGCACTGTGGTCGATGGCGAAGGCTGGTTCGACACCGGCGACGTGGCGACGATCTGCCCGAAAGGCTTCATGACCATCACCGATCGCGCCAAGGACGTCATCAAGTCGGGCGGGGAGTGGATCAGCTCGATCGACATCGAAAACATCGCGGTGGGCTGCCCCGGCGTGGCGAACGCCGCTGTCATCGGCATCTATCACCCGAAGTGGGATGAACGCCCGCTGCTCATCATCCAAAAGAAGCCGGGTGAGGAGGTTTCAAAGGAAGCGGTGCTGAAATTCCTCGAAGGCAAGATCGCCAAGTGGTGGACGCCCGACGACGTGCAGTACGTCGACGCGATCCCGCTCGGCGCCACCGGCAAGATCAACAAGATGGCGCTGCGCGATACGTTCAAGGACTACGTGCTGCCGACGGCGGCGTGAGGAAAAAAGGCCCCGGTGAAAACCGGGGCCTTTCTTAAATCAACGTCCCAGAGAGCGCTGCCGGATTGGGTAGAACTCCGCGGTCGGTTTCCAGTTCGGCCACGTTGCGCCATCCGCCACCGTGCGGCCCACCTCGTAGAAGAGCTGCAGGTCCTGCGTCTGGCCGGAGAGGTCCCATGACGGATCGAATTCGTCGTCGGGCTTATGGTAGCGGTTGGCGATGAACGCCTCGCCGAGCGCTTTGCCGCGCTCGACGCCGCCGTTGACGAGGTCTTGCCCCCCTTGCGCGTAGAGCACCGGAATGCCGACCTTGGCGAGATTGAAGTGGTCCGAGCGGTAGAACGAACCGCGCTCGGGGAACGCTTCGCCGCGCACCGTGCGGTTCTGGCCGCGCGCGGCTGTCGCCAGCAGATCCTCGAGATCGGACTTGCCGTAGCCGACGACGATCACGTCGCGCGTCGGCCCGTAGATCAGCGCGCCATCCATGTTCACCGCCGCGACCGTCTTGTTCGCAGGGATCGCAGGATTGCGTGCGTAGAATTCAGACCCGAGCAGGCCTTGCTCTTCCGCCGTGAACGCCACGAACACGACGCTGCGGCGCGGCGCTCCCTTGGCGGCGTACTCGCGCGCAAGCTCGATGAGGCCCGACGTGCCGGTCGCATTGTCGAGTGCGCCGTTGCAGATGTCGTCGCCGTCCACCGGCGTGCAACGGCCGAGGTGATCCCAGTGCGCGCCGTAGAGCACCGCTTCATCGGGCGCACCCGTGCCGCGCAGGATGCCGACAACGTTGTGCGAGGTAGAATCCTTCACGTCGGTTTCCAGATGCAGGCCGCCGGTGAGACCCATCGCACGCGGGCGGAAGCCCTGGCGTTGCGCCGCCGCCTTCAGCTCTGCGAAGTTGAGGCCCGCGCGCTGGAACATGTCCGTCGCGGTGGAGGTGCTGAGCCAACCTTCGACCTGCACACGATCGGCGCCCGTACCGCGCTTGAGATCGAACTGCGGGCCGGTCCATGAGGACTCCACCACCGCCCACGGATACGACGCCGGCGCCGTTTCGTGGATGATGAGCGCGCCCGCCGCGCCTTGGCGTCCGGCTTCCTCGTACTTGTAGGTCCAGCGACCGTAATACGTCATCGCCTTGCCGCCGAACTTGCCGGTGGTGGGATGGGCTGCGGGTGTTTCGAAGTCTGGATCGTTGATCAGGATGACCGCGATCTTGCCCTTCATGTCGACGCCGGCGTAATCATTCCAGCCGAGTTCCGGCGCGTTCACGCCGTAGCCGACGAACACGAGCGGCGCGTTCGCAATGTCGATCACCGGAGACGGGCGCTTGGTGAACATCACCACCTGATCGCGATACGAATAGCGCTTCGCGCCGTCGCGGCCGGTAATGCTGAGCGTGGGCTCGCCCTTTACGCTCGCTTCCACGAGCGGCACCGGCTGCAGGAACGAGCCGTTCCAGCCAGGTTGAAGACCCGCCGCTTTGAACTGCTGTGAGATGTAGTCGATCGTCAGCCGCTCACCGGGCGAGGAGGGCTCGCGACCGCCGAATTCATCCGACGACAGGATGCGCGCGTGCTGCGCGAGGGCTGCCGGCGACAGCGGCGGTCCCGCGGGTTCTGGCGCCACGATGCCGCCGCGCGGCGGTTCGGGATCGGCGTGCGGCGGTGCGGTGGTGCCGCACGACGCCAGCAGCAGGGCTGCGCCCGCTGCGATGAAGATGGAACGCATTGAATGCTCCGGTTTTCTGGTGAGCGCAGGTTCACGGCGGCAGCCGCGCCGTCAACCCTTCAGCGACAGAGGGCCGCGATCACATCGCCGTGGCGCCGCCATCGATCACGAAGGTCTGGCCGGTCGTGAACGCGCCGGCCTTCGACGCGAGGAACACCGCCATGCCGGCGATCTCCTCGGGTTCGCCGATGCGCTTGAGCGCGGAACCCGCCGTCGAGCGCTTGAGGATTTCGGGATTGTCCCACAGCGCCTTCGCGAAGTCGGTCTTCACGAGGCCCGGCGCAATCGTGTTCACGCGCACATTCGCTTCGCCAAACTCCACCGCGAGATTGCGCGCGAGTTGCATGTCCGCCGACTTCGAGATGCAGTAGGCGCCGAGCACAGGCGACCCCCGCAGGCCGCCGATCGACGAGATGATGATGATCGAGCCGTTCTTCCGCGCCGTCATCTCGGGCGCCACCATCTGGATGAGCCAGTGGTTGGAGACGATGTTGTTCTGCAGGATCTTCGTGAACTGGTCGTCGTTCATCCCCGACATCGGACCGAAGTAGGGATTGCTCGCGGCGTTGCAGACCAGAATGTCGATCTGGCCGAGCTTCGAGTGCGTCTCGTCGACGAGGTTCTGCAGCGCGCCCTTGTCGGCGATGTTGGCGGTGATGGTGATGGCTGTGTCGCGGCCGACCGCCTTGTTGATCTCGTCGCGTGCGGCGTCGCAGGCGTCGGCCTTGCGCGAAGAGATGACGACCTTGGCCCCGTGCGCGGCCAGCTGATGCGCGATCGCCTTGCCGATGCCCTTGGACGAACCGGTGATGACGGCGTTCTGGCCGGTGAGATCGAAAAGTGCGGACATGGGCGTGGTTCCTCCTGTTGGGCGGGACGATAGGGGAGCACGCCGCGCACGCACAACCCTCTCCCGCAAGCGGGAGAGGGACAGGCGAGCACCGCGAAGCCAGGGTGAGGGCGCAGTGGCGCAGAAGGAGCCTCAACCTTTGAGACCGGGCACTCACCCTGATCGTCGCGTTCGCGCCGATTGGGCCCTCCCCCGCAAGCGGGAGAGGGCTGCTCCCGCGCCATCGACAAACACTCCGACGCGTGTGAACCAGCGCTTCGATGCACGCTGACCTCCCGCTCTTTTCCCTCGCCCTCGCCGGCGCCGGGCTTTTCGCCGGGCTGATCGGGGGGCTGTTCGGGGTGGGGGGCGGCATCGTGATCGTGCCGGCGCTCTATCATGTGATGGGCGTGCTCGGCGTCGATGACGACGTGCGCAGCCATGTGGCGGTCGCGACCTCACTCTCGACCATCCTCGCCACCTCGTGGCGTTCGCTGGCGACGCACGCGAAGGCCGGCGCGGTGGATTTCGCGGTGCTGAAGGCATGGACGCCGTGGATCGCAATCGGCGCGCTCGCCGGCGCCATCGTGGCGGGCTTTGTGGAAGGCGACGTGCTGCTGCTCGTGTTCGGCGTCGGGCTTTTGCTGATCGCGGCGAACATGGCGTTCGGTCGCGATACATGGCGCCTCGCGCAGGACATGCCGGCCGGCTTCGGTCGCGGCGTGATCGCCAGCGTCATCGGTGGGCTCTCGGCGATGATGGGCATCGGCGGCGGCGCGTTTGGCGTCACGGTGATGACGCTGTGCGGACGCCCAATCCATCAGGCGGTGGCGACGGCGTCTGGCTTCGGCGCAGCCATCGCCGTACCGGCGGCGCTCGCGAACGTGGTCACCGGCTGGAACGCGCCGGGTCTGCCGCCCTTTTCGGCGGGCTATGTGAACCTGCCGGGCTTCGTGATCCTCGCGTTGCTGACATCCATCACCGCACCCATCGGCGCGCGCCTCGCGCATCGCCTCGATCGCGCAAGGCTGAAGCAGTTCTTCGCCGTCTTTCTCGCGATCACCGCCGCGAACATTCTCTGGGAGGCGCTGAAATGAGCGCGCTGGCGCTGGAGGGCGTCGCCAAGACGTTTCGCGGAAAAGGCGCGCCAACCGTCGCGCTCGACGACGTGAGTTTCACCGTGCCCGAGGGCGCGGTGTTCGGCCTGCTCGGTCCCAACGGCGCCGGCAAGAGCACCATGGTGCGCATCGTGCTCGGTCTTGTACGCGCGACGCGCGGGCGTGTGAGGATCTTCGATGTCGCCGACGCCCCGTTGCGCCAGGTCGGCGCGCTGATCGAGACGCCCGCTTTCTACCCCCATCTTACCGCGCGCGAAACGCTCGAGGCGCTCGCGCTCTACAGCGGCGTCCGTGATGGCGAGCGTACCGAGTATCTGCTCGCGCGCGTCGGCCTTTCCGAGGCTGCGCATCGACGCGTGCGTGACTTCTCCGTGGGCATGAAGCAGCGCCTCGGCCTCGCAGCGGCGCTTGTCGGGCGTCCGCGTCTGGTGGTGCTCGACGAGCCGACCAACGGGCTCGATCCGGCCGGCATTCTGGAAATGCGCAGCTTCATCCGCTCGCTTGCGCAGACGGATGGCTGCACGGTGGTGCTGTCGAGCCATCTCCTCGACGAGGTGGAGCGCACCTGCGATCACCTCGCCATTCTTGATCACGGCAAGCTCGTTGCCGCCGGCGCGACGCAGACGCTGCTTGCCGCATCGGACCGTTTGCGTATCGAAGTGGATCGCCCGGCAGACGCCGCGCGGCTTCTCGGCCCGAAGGCGGTGATCGAGGGCGAGGCGGTGTGGATCGAGGCGCAGCGCGCCGAAGCGCCAGGTGCCATTGCGATGCTGACGGGCGAAGGGTTTCAGGTGTTCGAGGCGCGTTGGGAGCGGGCGCGGCTCGAGGACATCTTCTTCCGGCTCACCGGAGGCGCGTCATGATTTTCGATGCGCTGAAGGCCGAATTCTTCAAGCTGTCGCGGGACCGCACGCTCTTGTTCTGGTGCGTGCTGGCGCCGGCGCTTGCGCACATTGTCGTTGGCGTGGCGCTCGAGCTTGCGGTGCGCGGCAGCGTCAGCGGTGCGGCGTCTCTCGCGCGGCCGAACGTGGCGCTGGAAGCGGTGCTGTCGGTCGGCGCGCCGGCCAATCCGTTCGTGGCGGGTTTTCTCGCGGCGGCGGCGGCCATCGTCATCGCCGGCGAGTATCGCTGGACCACCTGGCGTCTCATCGCGCCGCGCAATGACCGCGCCGCGATCCTCGTCGGCAAATACGGTGCGCTGCTCGCGTTGGCGCTGGCGAGCGTGGCGCTCTTCGCGATCAACGGCGTAGTCATCGCGTTCCTGAGTGCGTTCGTGAACGCCATGCCGCGCGAAGCCATTGCCGGCGGCGTGGCGTCAGGTCTGTCGGGCGTGGCGCTGGGCGCCTTGAGCGCGCTGCTGCATGTGGCGTTCGTCATCGGGCTGGTCGCGGTCGGCGCGATCGCCACGCGCTCCTTGCTGGTCAGCGCGCTGGTGGCGGCGGTGGGGATGATCGTGCTGGAAGGCGGCGTAGCACTGATCGCGCAGGACAATCCGGGCGCCGCACGCCTGCTGCCGGTCGGCGCGGCGGGGGAGGTGCGTCAGTACGCACGCGCACTGGCCGGGGATGAGGATGCGGAAGGCGCGGGCGGGCTCGGCGCCATGGTGATCGTGCAGGCGGCGTGGGCTTTCAGCCTCTTCGCGATCAGCTGGCTGTTGGTCCGTCGCCAGGAGTTCCCGCGCGAGTAGCTTCAATCCCGCAGACGCAGCGTCTGCCCGCGTACGTCGAACTGTTCGAGGCGCTCCAGGAAGCTCATCCCGAGCAGCGAGACCGAAAGCCCGCGCTCGATCACCATGGCTTCCACGTCGCGCACGCGGACGTTGCCGACCTGAATGCGCTCGAGCGTCACCGTCGCCGCGCGTGCTGTGCCGCTCGCGGTGCGCACGCGCGCGTCGTATCGGAGATTGCGGACGTCGATGCCGGCGGCTTTCGCGTCGTCCTGCGTCAGCGCCACGAGCGTCGCGCCCGTATCGACCATCAGCTCGACTTTGCGACCGTTCACCCGCGCCTCCGCGCGCCAGTGGCCGTCCGCGCCGCGTTCGAGCGCCGCCGATCCGGCGAACGCGTCGCCGGCGGTTGAAACGAGCAACAGGACGGCGAGGAGGGCGCGCATGAGGCTTAACAAGCACAGGCCCAGTTAGGGTCGCGTTCACAAACGCGGTTAGGGCGCCGTCAACCCTGCGCTCAACATGCGCCCCGGCAGCGCCTCCATGATCGCGCGACGCTCGGCGTCGGTGAAGCGCGTCCAGCCGCCGATCTCGGCGAGCGTGCGCCCGCAGCCGATGCACTGGTTGGTCATGCCGTTCACCGCGCAGACCTTCAGGCAGGGCGTTTCAATTACGGCGGGGCGCGGGCTGTCCATGGCGCTCGTCGCTAGTCCGCCGCCGCCCGTCGCTCAAGTCCGCCACAATTGATCATATTGTTTGTCGATAATTTCATATTGACAGTCGATGGGACATATCGTAAATCGATAACATCGAAATTCGATGAATGAGCCGCATCCAACCAGAGGCTCCGCTGCATCGAAGGTGTGTGGAACGGGCGGCCGCGATTGGCGCGGATCGCCGAAAAGCAAAAGGAAACCTCGTCATGAAACCGGCTGAAATCGTCACGGCGGTCGTCAGTGTCCCCGTCGTCGCCGCTTTCCTCGTGTCGGCCATCGCCGGCCCCGTGGAGCGCACGGCTCCGGCTGCGATCGCGATCGAGGCTCCCGCCAGCGTCGCAGACAATGTCGCCGATGAGATCGTCGTCATTGCCAAGCGCGCTGTCGCAAATCCGTCGACCTGATCCCGCTCCCGGGCTCGCTGTCCATCAGAACTCAAATCCAGAGGAGAATGAAATGTTGAAGTCTCTCGCTCTCGCCGTCCTCGCCCTGCCGTTGCTCGCTGCCCCGGCGCTCGCGGATGCGGAGCGGCTCTCCAGCGCTGATTTCCAGCGCGCCAACCGCTGCCTTGCCTACGCAAACCTGCAGGCGCTCGCGAACCATCCGATCGATCTCGGCGATCTGAACGCGCGCTTCGACACCGCCAAGGCCGCCGCATTCCATGAAGCCAAGACCGAAGCCGACACCGAAGCACGCGAAATTCGCGCCGCCGGCCGCATGGCCACGAACCCGGCGCGTGTCGAGCGCCTGAAAGCGCGCCGCGACCAGGCCTGCGCGTCCTTCACGGCGGGCGTCACCATGGCCGAGAAGTGAAGCGGGAGGTGACGCACCGGCATCGTCCATGACCCGCGCGTCAACTTGATGCGACGCGCATAGGCCACCATAGTCGCGGCACGGCGAGGCGCCCGCCTGCCGCGATGAGGGGCCGGGTCTGATGAACCTAGAATACTCGAAAGAAGAACAAGCGTTCCGGGACGAAGTCCGGGCCTTCATTCGCGACAACTACCCCAAGCATCTGCGCGACATCGAATCCCGCGACAAGATGAACCGCGAGGACTTCCTCGCGTGGCACAAGATCCTCGGCAAGAAGGGGTGGTCGGCCCCCGCATGGCCCGTCGAATACGGCGGCACCGGCTGGACCACGACGCAGCGCTACATCTGGGGTGAGGAAAACGCGCTCGCGGAGACGACGCCGCTGCTGCCGTTCGGCCTCTCGATGGTGGCGCCGGTGATCTACACGTTCGGCACGCCCGAGCAGAAAGCGAAATTCCTGCCCCGCATCCTCTCCGGTGAAGACTGGTGGTGTCAGGGTTATTCTGAACCCGGCGCCGGTTCCGATCTCGCGGGCCTCCGCACCACCGCCGTGCGCAAAGGCGACAAGTACGTCATCAACGGCCAGAAAACGTGGACCACGCTCGCGCAGTACGCCGACTGGGGCTTCTTCCTCTGCCGCACCAATCCGGAAGGCAAAAAGCAGGAAGGCATTTCCTTCATCCTCGTCGACATGAAGACACCGGGCGTCACCGTGCGTCCGATCATCATGCTCGACGGCGGCCATGAGGTGAACGACGTCTATCTCGACAATGTCGAGGTGCCGGTCGAAAATCTCGTCGGTCAGGAAAACCAGGGCTGGACCTGCGCGAAATTCCTGCTCGCGCACGAGCGTTCCGGCATCGCTGGCGTTGCGCGTTCCAAGCGCGGCGTGGAGCGTCTGAAAGATCTCGCGCGCGCCGAACTCGCCGACGACGGCGCACCACTGATCAAGGACGACGATTTCCGCAGGAAGATCGCCGAACTCGAGATCGATCTCTCCGCGCTCGAATACACCGAGCTACGCGTGCTCGCGAACGAATCTGCGGGGAAGGGCCCGGGCGTGGAAAGCTCGCTCCTGAAGGTGAAGGGCACCGAGATCCAGCAGCGCCTGACGGAGCTGACGATGGAAGCGGTCGGCAACTACGCCGCGCCCTACTTCCGCTCAATGCCGGAAGGCAACGAATATCCGGCGGGGCCCGACTACGCCAAGCTCGCCGCGCCGCAGTATTTCAACATGCGCAAGACCTCGATCTACGGCGGATCGAACGAAATCCAGCGCAACATCATCGCGAAGATGGTGCTCGGCCTCTGAGGCCGCGCCACCCTCGAAGCACACCGGGAGGACTACATGGATTTCAACTTCACCGACGAGCAGACGATGCTCCGCGACTCGATCGCGAAGTTCGTCGCCGCCGAATATGACTTCGACAAGCGCAAGGCGATCCTCGCGTCCGGCGACGGCTGGTCCAAGAAGGCGTGGTCGACGTTTGCGGAACTCGGTCTGATGGCGGCGCCCTTGCCGGAAGAGTACGGCGGTTTGGGCGGCGGGCCGGTCGATACGCTCGTGATCATGGAAGAATTCGGCAAGGGCCTCGTGGTCGAGCCGTGGATGCAGACTGTCGTGCTCGGCGGCGGCTTCCTGAAGCATGGCGGCACCGAAGCGCAGAAGCAGCAGCACATCGCGGCGATCGCGGGCGGTGAGAGCATTTTCGCGTTCGCCTATGCCGAGCCGAAGGGCCGCTACAATCTCGCCGATCTCACGACGACGGCGAAGAAGGACGGCGCGGGCTACGTCATCAACGGTCACAAGGCCGTGGTCATCGGCGGCCCGCAAGCCGACCACTTCATCGTCACCGCGCGCACGGCCGGTGGTCAACGCGACGCCAAGGGGGTGTCGGTGTTCATCGTAGCCAAGGCTGCGAAGGGCGTGACCACGCGCGACTATGCGACCGTCGACGGTTTCCGTGCATCGGAAGTCTATTTCGAGAACGTCTCCGTCGGCGCCGATGCGCTGATCGGCGCTGCCGACAACGGCCTGCCGTTGGTGGAGCAGGTGACGGACGAGGCGATCGCCGCGCTCTGCGCGGAAGCGGTCGGCACGTTCCGCCTGATGCATTCACTGACGCTCGAATACGCCCGCCAGCGCAAGCAGTTCGGCGTGGCGATCGGCTCGTTCCAGGTGCTGCAGCACCGCATGGTCGACATGTTCATGGCGACCGAGCAGTCGATCTCGATGGCCTATATGGCGACGCTGAAGCTTGACGAAAGCGCCGAGGACCGCGCGAAGGCCGCGAGCGCTGCAAAGGTGCAGATCGGCAAGTCGGGCCGGTTCATCGGCCAGGCGGCGGTGCAGATCCACGGCGGCATGGGCGTCACCGAGGAAATGCGCGTCGGCCACTACTTCAAGCGCGCAACGATGATCGACGCCCAGTTCGGCAACGTCGATCACCACGTGAAGCGCTTCACCAACCTCTCGATGCCGCAAGCGGCGTAGTCCAATGCTGGAGATGCGTCCGAACTGCGAGTGCTGCGACGCCGATCTCGCGCCGGAGACGTCCGGCGCGCTGATCTGCTCGTTCGAATGCACCTTCTGCGCATCCTGCGACGAGAAGCTTCAAGGCAAGTGCCCCAACTGCGGCGGCGCGCTGATGGCGCGACCGACGCGGTCGGCGGTGCTGCTGGTGAAGTATCCCGCGTCGGGCAAACGCGTGCTGCGCCCGGAGCCGTGCTTTAGCTGACGGCGCCGTCAGATCGGCATGCGCAGGATTTCCTGGTAGGCCTGGATCACCTGATCGCGCACGGCCATGACCGTTTCGAGCGTCGTTTCCGCCTGTGCGATCGCCGTCACGACGTTGACGATGTCGGCCTTGCCGCTCGCTGCTGCGAGGCCTGCCTGTTCAGCGCCCTGTGCTGCGCCCACCGCGTCGCCGATGGCGTTCTGCACCATCTGGCCGAAGTCGACGGTGTCGCCGGCTTCCACGCCGCCGCCGCGCATCGCGTTGCGCGCGACGTCCATGTAGGCTTTCGAGGCTGACAGCGGATCGATGGCCATGGTCTATGTTTCCTAGCGGCGCAGCATGTCGAGGGCGCGCGTCGTCATCGCGCGCGCATTCTCGATCATGTTGAGGTTGGCTTCGTAGGCGCGCGTCGCCTCGCGCAGATCCATCATCTCGATGAGCGGATCAACGTTCGGCAGTTTCACGTAGCCGCTGTCGTCGGCGCCCGGATGGCTCGGATTGTATTGCAGGCGGAACGCGGAGGGATCATCGGCAGCGCCGGTGACGCGCACGCCGCGCACGCCGTCGGCGAGTTTGCGTTCCTCCAGCATCGGCATGCGACGGCGATAGGGATCGCCGCCGGGCGTTTCTGACGTCGAATTTGCGTTGGCGACGTTCTCTGCGGCGACGCGCATGCGCAATGTCTGCGCGCGCAGCCCCGAACTCGCCGCGTTCATGGTCGCGCGGATGTCATCCATCTTGCTGCGCCTTCAATTCATCATCGGCCGGGCGGACGCGCCGCCATGCGCATGAGCTGCAAGCCCTTCTGATAGAGCGAGAGGCCCGTCTCGAAAGACATACGCGTCTCCATCGCGCGCATGGCTTGGTCTTCGAGCACCACGGAGTTGCCGTCGAGCGTCGTTTCGCTGTCAGGGCGGTCTACGGCGCGGGCGCTGTGGATGCGTGTCGCGTCGCCCGATTTCGTCGCGCGTTCGATGGCGCGTTCGAAGGATGCCGAATCAAGGTCGCGGGGCGTAAAGCCGGGCGTGTTGGCGTTCGCAATGTTCTCGGCGATCAGCTTTTGCCGGTCGCCGAGGAAATCGAGGCGCGCCCGCAACAGTGCGAAGTAGGGAGTATCGCCGATGCTCATGCTGGCGAGACTCACTGAACATGGTTAACCGCGCCTTTACTGGCGCAGCGATGGTAACTTCGCGCGCGAAACGGAGCGTCCAGAATGGACATTCTCGACTGGGTGCGCGCGGTCTTCGCCCTCATCGTAACCCTTGGCCTGATTGGGCTTGCGGCGCTCGCAGCGCGCAGACTGGGCATGCTGCAGGGCGTCGGTCCGGGGCAGGTGCGGCGTATGCGCGTGATCGAGCGATTGATGCTCGATCCACGCCGCAGCGTGGTGATCGTGCGAATCGATTCGGAAGAGCACGTGCTGCTGCTGTCGCCCTTCGGCGAGCGGAAACTCGCGCGACGACCCGCCGCGCCGGACCCCGTTCCGCCTGCGCCGGAATCGTCGGCGGAGTCTGCGGCGTGAGGCAGGGTTTCAGAATCTCACCGCTGTGGGCGGGGCTGGCGGCGGTTGCGGCGGTCGTCCTCATGCCGGCGCTGGCGCATGCGCAGGACGCGGCCCCCTCGATCAACATCGACCTCGGCACCGGCGGCGGCCTGACCGAGCGCATGCTGCAGCTCGTCGCGCTGGTGACGGTGCTCTCCATCGCGCCTTCGATGCTCATCATGACGACGAGCTTCATCCGCATCGTCATCGTGCTTTCGCTCCTGCGCACGGCCATCGGTCTGCAGCAGGCGCCGCCGAACGCCGTGATCATTTCGCTGGCGCTGTTCCTCACCGCCTTCGTCATGCAGCCGACCTGGCAGGCGGCGTGGGAAAGCGGGGTCAAGCCCGTGATGGATCAGGAGATGACGCTCACCGAGGGCTTCCCGCGGATCGCGGAGCCGGTGAAGGCCTTCATGCTGGTTCACACGCGCGAGGCCGACCTCGCGCTCTTCCTCGACATGGCCAAGCTCGATCCCGCGCCGCAGCGCGCCGAAGACACGCCCCTGCGCGTGGTCATTCCCGCGTTCATGATCTCGGAGCTCAGGCGCGCGTTCGAGATCGGCTTCATGTTGTTCATCCCGTTCCTCGTGATCGACCTCGTGGTGTCGTCACTGCTGATGAGCATGGGGATGATGATGGTGCCGCCGGTGACGATCAGCTTGCCGTTCAAGCTGATCTTCTTCGTCCTGGTGGACGGCTGGCGCCTCGTGGCGGGAAGCCTCGTGGAGAGCTTCGTCGCCGGCGCGCCGCCAGGTGGATAGGGCGGCGGAGGTTCAGGCGTTAACGCGCGTTCAGACGTCGAGCCCGTAGTGCGACGCGAGGCGCGCACCAAAGTTGCACGGGCGCGGCGCGAAGAGATTGGCGATCGCCCGGAAGAATTTGGTCCACATGGTCGGCCCCCCGTTTCTGGTTGCTACCAGTAGAACGCATCTGGCCTACGATTCGGTTTCACTCCGAACACAATTGCACCGCGCTGTGGCGCGGCTGCATCACTCCACCATCAACGTGGCGGTGCGGGCGTCGGCGTCACGACCGTCGGCGTCTTCGTCGCCCGCACCAAGTTCGGGTTGAGTGTCTGCGCCGGCGCGAGGCTGCGGCAGACCTCGCCGAACGTTCCAGCCGCGCGACGTTCGGCGCTGAGGCGCTGCAAGCTCGCGGCGGCCGATGTACATGTTTTCAGGCGATCGGCGTTCGTCCTCGCGTTCGGGGCCACCGAGCCGAGGAGCGTCGTTTCCTGCCGTGACAGCGCGCCGTCGGCGCTGAAGCCCGTGGTCGGCTGCGGCGCGGGGCAGAAGCGCGACAGGGCGGCGACGCAGGCGTCGAGCGCCTTGGTCTCCTCGGCGGCGCGTGTGTTCACCGTGGCGGTGTTGCTCGGGATCCGCTCGGGATTGGTGGAGATCGAGGGCGTCGTCCGCTGCGGCGGCGTGGTGACGACGGGAGGGTTGCGCGTCGGCGAAGTCGTCGTCGCCGGCGGTGTCGTGGTGACGGGCGGGGTCGTCGCGGGCCATGTCAGCGTGGCGCAGGCGTTGGACAGCACCGTTCCCGACGAAGCGCGACGACGCAACACGGCGGTCTCGCCAAGGCGCGCCTTGCACGCGGCGGCGGTCTCGGTCGCGACCGGGCGCGACACATCGAACTGTAGCGAGACGAGGAATTTCTGCTCGCCGGCGGCGAGTGATCCGTCAGAACGGAAGCCGACGGGGGAAGCGTTCGCCACGGCGCGTGGACACAGTCGCGCAAACTCCTGTGCGCAGGAGTCGAGGCCATCGAGCGCGGCGCGATCATCGGGCCGTGCCGGGGGGACCGTCTCAGGCGGCTTGGTCGGAGTGACGGGCGCGGGTGCAGCCGGCGTCGCCGGTTCTGCGGTCGGTGCGGGGGCCTCGGGCGGTTGGGTGACGCTGACGGACGGGTCCGGCGAGATGGCTGGCGACGGCGCGACGGTGGCGGTCGGCGCGCTCTGCGTCTTCGGCGCGAGCACGCCCATCTCGGTCAGCGCGCCCTGCGCCATCCAGAGGCCGCCGGAGATCACAACTGTCGCAACCACCGCGCCCATCGCCACGCGGGACGCGCGAGGGCCCATACGGCCGCGCGCGCCGGATGACGTGTAGCGACCGACATCCTCGGACGCGGCTTTCGCCGGCCCTAGACGCGCTTCCGCGCCGTGCGCTTCGCCGGGCGGCGGCGCGCCGGCGAGCATGCGGCGCTTGGCTTCCACCAGCGCGCGCACCTGGCGCAGCACCGCCATCCACTCGCCGTCGTCGGCGTTGCCGCGCCAGCGCGTGAGGTCGGCGCTCTGGATCATGTTGTAGGGGATGGGCGGGGAGCAGTCCTTGATGGTGACGGGCACCAGGGACTTGCGCGCGCTGCCGTGCGTCGTCTCGGCGACCACCCAGTCCGACTTCACCGACTTCGGCGACCAGACCGTGACCACCGCCGCTGCGTTGTCGAGCGCGCGACGGATCGCGTCGTTCCACTTCTTGCCGGGCTTGATTTCGGGGTCCCACCAGACGGCGAAGCCCTCGGCTGCGAGGCCGTACGCGATGAGGCGCACCTTGTCGCGGTCGCCGCGCGAGTAAGAAATGAAGACGTCGGTCATGGGCATCCCTCCGATGACGGACCGCGACGTTAGCACGGGTTCCCGGGGGCGCGCATGATTTCGCGCCGGACCTGTCGAACCCGCCGGGTCAGGTCCCCGCGACTGGGGAGAGGCGCAGGCGCAGGATCTTTTCCTGTCCGGCGCCCGCTATGCCTTCCACGTGGACCACGCGGACCCGATTGGCGCTGGTGCGGACGCAGACGCCCATGCCCCGGGCGAGGTCGCGGGCCGCAATCGGCGTGCGGCGCATGACGGCGCCGCTGCGGTTGCATTCCGCGTCTGTGGCGCGATCGAGGGGCACGGTCCGCATGCGCGCGCCGTTGGTGACGCCGAGATAGAGGCCGTCGCCGGACTTGTCGGGGGCGAACCAGATGTCGGTCTGGCGCTGCGGATCGCCGGCGTCGATGTCGACGAAACGGCCCTGACGGAGATTGATGCGGTGCGCGGCGGGCGCCGCGGGCGCCGGCGGGGCAGCGTGCACTGCGGCGGGCTGAACGGCGGGGCCGTCAGAGAAGGGCGGATCTGCGACCGGCGCCGAACGCGGCAGCTGACGAATGACCGGCGGCGGCACCCAGGTGTCTTCAAAGCGGGGCGCAGGCGCGCTTGTCGGCGTAAGGCTCGCGACCGCCATGGAAGGCAGTGTTGCGGCGGGCGGCGCATCCTCAAGCGTCGGCTCAACTGGCTCGATCGGCGTCGTCGCATCCACGGGCGTCAGCGGCGCGGCCGAGGCTAGGGTGGGTTCGGGGAGACGCTCCGGCGCTGGCGGGATGGCGGCCACTTCCGTCTGCGGCTCGAGGGCGGCCTGCCAGCGGGACGCCTCCTGACGGAGTTCGTCGCGGTAGTACCAGCCGCCGGCCGCGAGACCGGCGAGCGCCAGCACCATCAGCGCCGAGCCCGCGCCGCCGCTGCGGCGTTCCTCGTAGATCGGCGCCGGCGGCGGCAGATTGAGCGGCGGCAGGTTGAGGTGTGGCGCCTGGAAGGCGGCGCGCGGCGGCGCGATCTGTGGCGTCGGGCGATGCGGCGGCAATGCTTGCCCCTCGACGTGCTTGACCTCGGCGTCCTGCATCTTGGCGCGAATGGGATCGCGCAGGCGGATCCACGCCACGTCGATGGAGTCGCCGGCCCAGTCCTGGAGGTCGACGATCGGCGCGTTGTTGAAGGGCGGTGGCGGCGCGGTTTTGTCAGCCATCACATTGATGAGCGCATTTCTGCCATAGCCTGCAGTGGCTTCGCCGAGGATTGCGGGCGATGCCGCAGCCTGCTTCGACCAGATCACCACCACACACGCGCTGCGGGCGAGTGCGCTCGAGACCGCTTCGCTCCATTCGTCGCCGGGGCGATCGCTGCGGTCCCACCAGACGGAATGACCGTCTGCGGCGACGCGGTGGGCGATGAGGCGTGCAAGCTTGCGTTGGGCGTGATGATAGGAAATGAACGCTTGGCTCATGAAGTTCCCGCTGTTCTCGCCCAGATCCCGCAGCCTGTGTAGCGCGTGCGGCCCGGCGCGCCACATGCCAAGCGCACGTGTTGCGTTGATTTCATCATGACACGCGCGAGAGATATGCCGGCGCCGGTGGAACACGGGTGGCCTGCGTTCTGTCTCGTGCGTCCCCAGATGGGGGAAAACATCGGCGCGGTGGCGCGCGTGATGCTCAATTTCGGGCTCGTGAACATGCGCGTCGTGGAACCCCGCGATCGCTGGCCGAATCCCAAGGCGCAGATGGTGGCGTCGGGCGCCGATCGTGTGCTCGATGCCGCGCGCGTGGACTGGAAACTCGACGATGCGCTTGCGGACGCGACACTGGTGATCGCGTCGACGGCGCGACCGCGCGACATGGAAAAACCGGTGTGGAGCGCACGCGAGGCGGCGGCCAACGTGAACGCCGCGATCAACGCAGGTGGACGCCCTGTCATCCTCTTCGGCGCGGAAGCGACGGGCTTGAACAGCGATGAAGTCGCGCGTGCAGACGCCATCGTCACGCTGCCGGTGAATCCCGGGTTCGCTTCGCTCAATCTCGCCAATGCTGCAGCGGTGATCGCCTTCGCCATCGGCGAAGCGCGCGCGGAGGGCGCCGCGCCTTCATGGTTCCAGGACTCGCACGCGCCGCCGGCGACGCAAGGCGAGATCGACGGCCTCATCGGTCATTTCGAAACCGAACTGGAGTATGGCCGTTTCTATCATCCGATGGAGAAGGCGCCGCTCATGCGCCAGAACCTGCGCAACATCTTCATGAAGGCGCGGCTGACGGATCAGGAGGTGCGCACGATGCGCGGAGTCATCAAGGCGCTCGTCGTTGGACGCGGCGGTCGCAAGCTGCCGGGACCAGCGCCCAAGCGCGATGAAACGGATGAGAACGAAACCTGAAATTCACAGGCGTTGCGCGGTTCACCTCTGGGGCGAACTGGTTTATTCACTGCGCCGACTCTCCGCGAGGGGGGAAAGAAGAGGTCGTTTCATGCGCTGGATGCGGCGCCTTCTCCCGGGAAATGACAACCGCGCCGTTTCCTCTCCATGGGAAGGCGAGCAGGTCGACGTCGATCTCTATTGGGCGCAGGCGTGGGCAGATCTCCGCATCCGGCAAGGCGAGATGGCGCGCCGCCTCAAGCTCACCGACGCCACGTGGAAGGTAAACCAGGAAGCCGGCCTCATCGAATTCGAGCGCGCCGATGGCGCATTGGTGCGCGCGCCGGTCCAGATCATCGGCTCGTGGAACCCGAAGAACGAGATGTTCACCTGGGGCTGGGACCACCCGAGCGTCCACACCCGCTGCCGCGCCGACGCCGAGCGCACCCGCTGGTTCGGCGACGCGCACGAAGTCCGCGATCTCACCGCCCGACAGGTCCGCGTCAGCGAAGCCGAGGCTTGGCGGCTGACGGCGGTGGCGATGAAGGTCAACGCGGCGCAGGGCGCCTATCGCGGGCCGACGGAAGGCCCGGTCGTGTTCATGACCATGGGCGATCTGAAGGTGCTGGAAGAAGCGCTGCCGCCGCCGCGCTGAAGTGGCAGGGTCGGGGCGTTTCGTGATCTGCGCCAGACTGCGCCACACCCTGCCAGACTGCGCCGGAGTCTGACGTTCCCGATGTCAGGGTTTGGCGGGGTGACTTGGAACGAGAGGGCGGCGGGATTGCTCTTGATGCATCGGGAATATTATCCTATGCGACATCTGAAGTCAATCGATCCGTGATCCGCGCGATGCGCGCCGCGCGATCCGCCGGATCGTAGGCGACCTTGCCCTCCACGCCCCACACCGGCCCCGGCCACGCGGCGTCGCCCACCCAGCGCCCGACCACGTGGATATGAAGCTGCGGCACGACATTGCCGAGCGCGCCGATATTGGTGCGCTCCACACGCGGCTCGGCGCCGATCGCGCGGGCGCACAGTCTGATCTCGGCAAGCAGGCGCGCGGCGTCTTCGTCCGAGAGGTCGGTCAGTTCCTGCGCGTTCGCGACGCGGGGGACGAGGACCAGCCACGGCCAGCGTGCGTCGTCCTTCAGCAACACCGTCGAGAGCGGGAGATCGAGAAACGGCGCGGCGCTGCGCGTGATGCGGGGATCGATGGCGAACATGGGGGGAGTTTAGCGCTTTTCCTCCTCCGTGAGCGCAGCGAAACGGGGGAGGTGGCGCGCGCGGCGCGAGACGGAGGGGGCGATGCGTGAACGCGCAGGCGTGCCCCCATCCCCCGGCTGCCGCCGGGTACTTCCCCCGTGAACTGGGGAAGAAAACTGGCATCCCGTCCTCGACCAGCGCAGGATCACGAAAAACAAGGGAGGCTACAATGCGCGTCACACCAAGCGGGCAGGCGTGCGGGGCGACGGTCACGGACGTGGACCTCAACGCCCTCAATCGCGACACGGTGGCGGCGCTGCGCAAGGCGTGGCTCGACCATCAGGTGCTCGCCTTTCCCGATGCGGGGCTCGACGACGACGGGCTCGAGCGCTTCACGCAGGCGTTCGGAAATTTCGGCGAGGATCCATTCATCGCGCCGATCCCCGGACGCACGCACATTCTCGCGGTGAAGCGCGATGCGGATGAAACGGCGCCGCTGTTTGCGGAGAACTGGCATTCCGACTGGAGCTTTCTCGACGCGCCGCCGAGTGCGACGGTGCTGCACGGTCGCGTGATCCCGCCCGTCGGCGGCGACACGTTGTTCGCCAATCAGTACGCCGCCTACGACGCGCTGCCCGCCGCCACGAAAGCGCGCATCGAAGACATGCAAGCCTGGCACTCCGCCGCGCGCGGCTATGCGCCGGAAGGGATGTACGGGGACAAGGATGTGGGCCGCTCGATGAGCATCCGCCCCAGCGTCGAGGCCCGCAAACGCCGCGCGCAACCGATGGTGAAGACGCATCCCGAAACGGGGCGGAAAGCGCTCTTCGTCAATCCCGGCTACACCTGCGGCGTCGTCGACATGGACGAAGAGATCGGCTGGAAATTCCTGATGAAGCTCTTCGAGCACCAGACGGAAGACCGCTTCCAGTACCGCCACACATGGGCGCCCGACATGCTCGTGATGTGGGACAACCGGTGCTTATTGCACCGCGCGACGGGCGGGTATGAGGGGTATAAGCGCGTGCTGCATCGGACGACGGTGGCGGGGTGATACGTCCGCTTCTGCTTGCAACGTTGTTTTTGCTCTCGGCGTGCACCGCGCCGGAGCCTACAACCATGTGCGAGTTGGCGGCGCATCCGGAAGTGTTTCAGGGCAAGCGCATACGCGTAACTGCGAATTTGGTCTTCGGTCGGCACGGCGTCATGGCGTACGGGCCGTCATGCCCTGCCGTCGCCTTCGAATATGATGAGACGCCACGTTTCCGCCAAAGCCCCGAGTGGGATGAGCTTTCAACTGCGGTGTACTCAAGAGAATCCGCGCCTACGGGATCACTTGGACCAAGCAAGGACTTTCAGGCTGATATTATAGCGCGGTTCGATTGGCGTGTGCAGGAAGGCGACCGCGACGGCGACGAGAGCGTTCGCCCCGGACCTCTTACGGTAAGGCAGATCCATTCGTTTAGATTGGTGGATCGGGCCTACGCGGATGAGTATAAGGGGGCAATGGACAACTGCATCCTTCGCGCCACGCTGGGGCGTGAATTGGAGATTGCTCGAAAGGCCTGTGATCGCGCTGTTGAGTTGAGAGGCACAGGTCGATCTCACTTCCTCGCCGGCCTCGTGGCATTGGACGATCGGCGGTTCGCGGATGCGCGCCCACACTTTGACGCTGCTTATTTCAAGAATAGGGACAACCACTTAGCGCTATACGGACGTGGAATTGCCAACCAGCGACTAGGTAGGGGCGCCGAGGCGGTGCGCGACTTGTACGAAGCGCGGCGCGTATCAAGCGCTGGTCCCGCGACGGATCCTGCTGGTGCGTATTTTGAGATATTCCGACGGTTCGATCCATCCCATCGGAAATAACTAAGCAGCCCCACGCTCCCGCCCGAACATCCCCGGCGGCGGCGCCGTTTCCTCCATCAGGCTTTCCTTGATCGCGCGCGGTGCGCCGAACAGGTGGCCCTGGGCGTAGGGGATTTCGAGTTCGAGGATTTCCACGACGCTGGCTTCGTCCTCGATCCGCTCGGCGATGATGTCGATGCCGTAGCGGATGAAGACCGCGGCCACGTCGTTGGCCGCGATTTCCCGGGTGATCGACGATTTCGGGCGGATGCCCTGGTGGATCAGGCCCTCGATCAGCAGCGACGCCGGCGCCTTGAAGTAGCGCACGCCCGCGCGTTCCATGTCGACGATGTCGATGTCGAGCCGCGTGACCTTGTCGATGGAGAAGCGGTAGCCGAGGTCGGCGAGCTTGGCCATCGCTCGCGCTTCCACGCTCGTGCGCGCTTCGAACGCATCCTGCGGCAGCTCGAAGATCACCGCGCCCGCCATGTCGCGATGGTCGCGCAGGAAATCGAGGAATTGCGGGAAGAAGGCGTCGTCGCTCAGCGCGCGCGGCGTGATGTTGCAGAAGATCGCCACGCGGCGGTCCTTCTGCGCGAGCTTCTTCACGATCTGCACGCAGCGGAACAGCAGCATGTTGTCGATCACCGGCATCAGCCCCGCCTTCTCGGCGGCGGGCATGAAGTCGCCCGGCATGATGGTGCGGCCGACGTCGTCCTTCAGGCGCGTGAAGCCTTCGTAGAACACGCTCTTGCGCTGCGGCAGCGCGACGATGGGCTGGAGATGGAGTTCGACGCGATTGTCGTCGAGCGCCTCGCGCACCATGTCGATGGGGCCGCGCTCGCGTACGTTGCCGGTACCCGTTATGCGCGCGATCTGGCCGATGCGCTCGTCCATCTGGCGGCCGAGCTTGTCGACGATGCGGTCGATGAGTTTCACTTCCGGCTCGCGCGGCGCCTCGATGGGCCGGTGCGCGATTTCGGTGACGACGTTGTCGATGCGGTCGATGCGGTCGCCCATCGCATCCATTTCAGCGACGACCTCGCGGTGCGCGACGCGGAGCTTGTCCATGTCGGTCTTGATCTTCTTTTCTGTGCGCCCGACCGCGCCCGCTGCGTGCGCCGCCGAAAGCCCCGCATGCGTCAGCGAAAATGCGCAGAACAATGCGAGCGCGCCGATGGTCGCCTCGCCCGGCTCCGATCCGCCGACCTGCGCCAGCGCAAGTCCGGTCGTGAGCGCGAGGAGCGCGTAGCCCGCGTAGAGAAGGGCATGGGTGATCAACGGCATGGTCGCGAATCTCTTTCTCGCACCATGACATGCCCCGAGGCGTTGACGGAGCCTTAACCATGCCGGCGAGCCCTTGACGAAATTATTGTCTTACAATAATTAGTTGTCGTGAGGCTTGAGAGGGGCGGCAATGGCGACGGCGATGGCGACGGGTGAGGACTTCCAGAAGCGGTGCCGGACCCTGTCGGACCTGGCCGACTGGGCGGTGCTGCTGCTGGTGATCGGGATCATCGCGGAAGTGCTGTTGGCGGCGTTCGTGAAGCGCGCCGTGGGCGCCGGCGGCGATGATTTTCGCGCGACGATCCACACCCTCGGCGTCGGCCTCGTGCGCAATCTGCCCGCCATCTTCATCGCATTCGCGCTCGACAGCGTGCGCAAGGTGTTCAAGCGCATGGGCGCGGGCGTGGTGATGGACATCGCCAACGCCAAGGGTCTCGCCTCATGCGGGCATGGCCTGATCGAAGCGGCGGTCGCCGCGCTGATCATCACGCCGTCGGTGCTGGGGTGGCTCAACCGGGACGGCGGGATCGGCGTTGACTTCGAATGGACCTCCGTCGCGCTGCTGTTGCTCGGCATCGCGTTCACACTCTTCGCCGACGTGCTGCGCGATGCAGCCGCCGTGCGCGCCGAACTTGATGAAATCGTCTGAGGGAAAAGTCGTGCAACAGAACCAGAAGTGGGAAGACGCCATCGTGCGCGCGGCGGCTGAAGCAAGCCGCCTTGAGCCCTTGGCGACGGCGTTGCTGGTCGGCGCGATCCTCGTGCTCGCGGGCAGCGGCATCGTCGAGCCGATCGTCTTCGGCTCGCACGACCCGGAGTATTCGCTGGGCGAAGGCGTGCGGCAATCCTTGCGCAACATGCTCGAGGCATCGCCCGCCATCGCGCTGATCTGGGGGCTGGTGGAAACGCGCAGCTATCTCGGGCGGCTCGCGAAGGGTGAAGTCTGGGGACCGGCGACGATGCAGATGCTGGGTCGCGTGGGCGATGCGCTCCTGTCGGCGGCGGTGCTGGCGATCTTCATCGCACCGACCGTGCAGGGATGGGTGGATGGATCGATCGGCGCGCATGTGGACTGGGACGCGGGCTATCTCGCGCTCGCGGGTCTCGGCCTGCTGCTCACGCTGATTTCGCGCGTCGTGCGCAACGTGGTGGAGGTCGCCGCCGCGCTGAAGCAGGAAAACGACGAGATCGTGTGACGCCGTGCCGGTCATCGTTCGTCTCGATGTGATGCTGGCGCTGCGCAAGAAGCGCGCTAAGGATCTCGCCGCCGAGATCGGCATCACGGAAGCCAACCTGTCGCTCTTGCGCACGGGCAAGGTGAAGGGCGTGCGCTTCGACACGCTGTCGCGCATCTGCACGGCGCTTGCGTGCAAGCCCGGCGACATTCTCGATTTCGTGGAAGGCGAGGAGCTGCCGATCGAAGCGGCCGGCGACGTCTAGTCGAGCAGGCGAGCAGGCGCACGGCGTCGCGGCGGTTGCCGACGCCGGCGGGCGCCAGAATGTCGGACCCGTCATAGTCGGCGTTGAGATAGAGGTGCGGATTGCCGTTCAGGCTCAGGCTATTGGCGACGATGACGGTCCAGTCCGACTCTCGCGCGACGTCACTTGTGCCACCGACGTACAATTCGGCGTCCGGCGCATAGATGACACCGTCAAGCCGCTCGACATGCGTACTGTCGATCTCGAATATCTGCGTATTGCCTCGTTCGACCATCAGCACGAATCCGGACAGCGTCCCGCTTTCGCGGCCGCTCAATCTGATCAGCGCATCGTCCTTGAATTTCGTCTTCCAAGTACGATCGAAGATCATGACGACGTCGTCGCCGACCAGACGCGATTGCCCGCGCATTGTCAGGGAGCCGAGGACGAACCTGTGTTCGCCCGGCGCGAGATTCACGACGGCGTTGCCGCCGACATCCATCAGGCCACAGTGAACACCTGCCGGCAGTGTGATTTCGCCCGTCACCATCAGCGCTAGCGCGATATTCATGTTCTTCTTCAGGCAGAGAATGCCCGCGGTGCTCATGTCCAGGTCCGCGAAAGGGTCCGTGATCGGCGGCGCGTCGGTGATCGGATCCGGCGTGATATTACCAGTCGCCGAGCGCACTGCCTGCGTCTGGCCCGCGTCAATGCTGCCGCCCTTGACGTCCACGTCCCCGTTCGAATGCACGAGGCACAGCGGTGCGCGGATTTCCGGAGCGCCCTGCATCGTGAGCTTGTTCTGTTTGCTGTCGCTGAACGCCAGCACGCAGAGCGGCTTTGTCCCGATCGAGGACGCCGTGGCTTCCTGACCGTACTGCCAGCCACCGGGGGGCAGGAGGTCGCCGAAGAAGGAAGGGCGCCGCGCGTCGATCTCCACGTGAACGGCCTTCGCGCCGTGCTCCACGCGCAGCACCGATACGGCGACTTCCATGTGCGGCGCGTTACGCCACTCGCCGATCATCGCCAGCGCCATGCTCTTGGCATGCTCGGTCGCATCCGCTTCGCTCATCGCCACCGAAAGGTTGCGCGCGCCGGCAAGGGCCGCTGCTTCGGCGATCGAGCGCATGCGCTCGCGGTCGCCCATGATGGAGGCCACATCCGTGGCGCCGAGCACGAGCGTCGCGGCTGCCGGCAGGGCAAGCGCGAGGATCATGCCGACATTGCCCGCACGCGCACGCACGAGGCGCGCAAGGCCGCCGAGAAGGGTGAAATGGCCAGCCATCAAGACCCATCATGGGCTCTAAACATTAATGTCTGGCGCCGCACTGTGCCCTAAAATCCGTTAACCACCTTCGATGCGGACGATGCGGATCATGTTGGTTTTGCCCGGCCGTCCGAACGGCACGCCGGCGGTGATGACGATGCGATCGCCGGGGCCCGCCGCGCCGAGGCGCTGCACGCACGCTTCGGCCTTTGCGACCATGTCGTCGGTGTCTTGCGCATCGTCCGTGACCACGCTCGTCACGCCCCATGCGAGGCAGAGCTGGCGGGCCGTTTCCATGCGCGGCGACATCGCGATGATCCCGCGGCGCGGTCGTTCCCGCGACAGACGCAGCGCCGTGGAGCCGGTGGCCGTGTAGGCGACGACCTTCGCCGCATCGATCACTTCGGCGATGTTGCGCGCGGCCTGGGCGATGGCGTCGCCGGTGGTCTGCTCGGGACGCGCGGCGTCGCGCGCGAGATTGGCCCAGTGGTCGGGATCGCCTTCCACGGCCTTGATGATGCGATCCATGATCGCCACCGCGCTCGCCGGATGGCGGCCCACGGCGCTTTCCGCCGACAGCATCACCGCATCCGCGCCCTGATAGACGGCGGTGGCGACGTCGGAGGCTTCGGCACGGGTGGGCGTCGGCGCGTCGATCATCGATTCCAGCATGTGCGTCGCGACGATGACGGGTTTGCCGAAGATGCGCGCCACGCGGATGATGCGGCGCTGCGCGATCGGCACCTGCTCGGGCGGCAGCTCGACGCCGAGATCGCCGCGCGCGACCATGATCGCGTCAGAGAGCCGTGTGATCTCGCCGAGATCATCGAGCGCGGCGGGCTTTTCGATCTTGGAGATGATGCCGGCGCGGTCGCCGATCAGCGCGCGCGCTTCCTGCACATCTTCAGCCGATTGCACGAAGGAGAGCGCGACATAGTCGACACCTTGTTCGAGCGCGAAGGCGAGGTGATCCTTGTCCTGCTCGGTGAGCGCGGAAATCGGGATGCGGCGCGAGGGGACGTTCACGCCCTTGCGGTTCTTCAGCACGCCGCCGAAGTCCACACGCGCCTCGCGTTGCTTGCCCTTGATGGCGGTGATGGTGAGCTGGAGCTTGCCGTCGTCGAGCTTGAGGATGTCGCCGACTTCCAGCGTCTCCACGATCTCAGGATGCGGCAGGCGGATGATCGAGCCTTCGCCGAGTTCGCGGGAGGCTTCGAGGGTGACGATGTCGTTGTAGCGAAGCGTCACGCCGCCATCGACAAAGTCGCCCACGCGCAGCTTCGGCCCTTGCAAGTCGGCGATGATGGCGATCGGACGATCGATGCGCTTCTCGGCCTCGCGGATCGTGGCGACGCGCTTGGCGTGCTCGTCCTTCGAGCCGTGGCTGAAGTTCAGGCGAAAGCAGTCCACGCCCGCCTCGATGACCATCATCATCCGCTCGGGCGGGTCGCTGGCGGGCCCAAGGGTCGCCACGATCTTGCAGTCTCGACTGCGCATGTCCTGTCCCGCTTTCCGTTCTCGAATCCTGTCGCGTCGGCGTTTTAGGATATAACCGAGCGCGTCACACCCCATTCCTCGCGCCGGGAGCCCGCCATGCAGTACGTCCGTCTCGGAACTTCCGGCCTCAAGGTGTCACGCATCTGTCTTGGGACAATGGCCTATGGCGATCCGGCCAAGGGCAACCATCCCTGGTGCATGCGAGAGGAGGAGGGGCGACCCTTCTTCAAGCGGGCGCTGGAGGCCGGGATCAATTTCTTCGACACCGCGAACGTCTATTCCGAAGGCGCGAGCGAGGAAATCACGGGCCGCGCACTCAGGGATTTCGCGCGCCGCGACGAGGTCGTCGTCGCCACGAAAGTGCATGGCGAAATGCGGCCGGGGGATGCGAACGGCAAAGGGCTGTCGCGCAAGGCGATCCTCACGGAGATCGATCACAGCCTGCGGCGACTGGAGATGGACTATGTCGATCTCTACCAGATCCACCGCTTCGACTACGACACGCCGATCGAGGAGACGCTTGAGGCGCTGCACGACGTCGTGAAGGCGGGCAAGGCGCGCTACATCGGCGCGTCAAGCATGTGGGCGTGGCAGTTCATGCAGGCGCTGGCGATCCAGAAGGACAACGGCTGGTCGCGCTTCATCTCGATGCAGAACCATCTGAACCTGCTCTACCGCGAGGAAGAACGCGAAATGCTGCCGCTCTGCCGCAACCAGGGGATCGGCGTCATTCCCTGGTCGCCGCTGGCGCGGGGGCGGCTCGCACGCGAACCGGACGCGATGACGGCGCGGCTCGAAACCGATCGCTTCGACAAATTCCTCTACAAGCGCACCGAAGACGCCGACCGCCGCGTCATCGATCGCGTCGGCGAGATTGCGCAGGAACGCGGCCTGCCGCGCGCGCAGATCGCGCTGGCGTGGATGCTGGCGAAGGATGGAGTCACCGCGCCCATCGTGGGGGCCACGAAAATGGCGCAACTCGACGACGCGGTGGCGGCGGTGGAGGTGAAGCTCTCGGCCGACGAGATCAAGCGGCTGGAGGAGCCGTATGTGCCGCACGCCGTGGCGGGGTTTGCGTAGGCTTTATTCTGCCGCCACGGCCTCCGGCGCCGTCCACGCCTCCAGCAATCGCGCCTGCGTCTTGCGGCTGCGATAGAGAAAATTCGCCGGCAGACCCATGCGCACGCAGGCCTGTGCGGGCGGGGCGCTGGTGACGGGGATGCGGTCAGACAGAGCGCCCAGCCCACGGACAACGCGCGCGCCCATCGGCGAGAGATCGTATTCGGGGCCGAGTTCAAGTTTCTCGCGCACGATCTTCGGCAAGAGCGACACCGACGCGCGCGCGAACTGGCGGCTGAGCGATCGCGGCAATCCGGCGAGGCCCGCGCCGTTCTCGATGATGTCGAGGAATTCGCGCACAATGGGATGAGGCTCGAAGCGCGGCGCGAGCTTTTCCATCATCGCCATGAAATCTGCATCGGAGCGCAGCGTCGTCTTCACGCCGTAGAGCTGTGAGACCGCGCCGCCTTCGGTGTAGAAGCGTTGCTTCTCGGCGTCGGTGAGGGGAGTCACGAAACGGTCGTAGGCGTTGAGAAAACCATAGCCCGCCGTCGCGCTCACCCAGTCGAGCAGTTCGGTATCGAGCGCGTGATAAGCCTCGCCGCCCGGCGTCTTGCCTTCGACCCGCGCGTGCATGTTCGTCACGCCCTGTATGACGCGCCGCGCCGCTTCGCGGGGTGCATACACGCCCACCATCGCCGCCATGCCGGTGCGCCGCGAGCGCCCGATGGGATCGACCTTGTAAGTGGAGTGGTCCCACACGCCCGAACGGATGCGCGCGTCGGCGAACTCCAGCAGCACCGCCGCGATCCCGCCCACGCCGAGCGCGATGGGGTTCTTGAAGACGCGCCACTGCATCGAGTCCGGGCCCAGATAGGCGGGCGCGCCGGGCGGGTTGGCGAAGTCGATCTTCCAGCCGAGGTAGGAGTCCATGGGCGCCATGATGACCGCTCCCGCGCGCGTTGCGAACCCATGCCGCAGCGTTAGTCGCCACCACCGATTGCAAGTTCGCTCCGGAGGTGCTATGACCTTCCCATCGAAATCGTTTGTGGTTCGGTTGATCTACCGCCCCTCGCGCCTTGAAACGCGCGCCGGGCCCCGGACCTTCCCTCTGCCATCTCCGATCTGATCGCGCAGCCCATGTGGCGCTGCGCGCGTTACTCTATCTAAGGTGTTATCTAAAATGGCTATCGGCACAGTGAAGTGGTTCAACCCGGACAAGGGCTTCGGCTTCATCCAACCCGACAACGGCGGCGCGGACGTTTTCGTCCACATTTCGGCCGTTGAACGCGCTGGCTTTCGCTCTCTCCAAGAAGGCCAGAAAGTGAGTTTCGAACTCGAGAAGGACCAACGCTCCGGCAAGATGTCGGCGGGTCAGCTCGCAGCGGCCTAACGGCTGCACGGCGTCTTCAAGACGCTGAGCTCTGAACCAAGGGAAGGGCGGGTCGGCTTCGGTCGATCCGCCCTTTTCGCATTTGGCGCGATATGCTGCAGTTGCGGCGCAATCGAAGCAAGCGAGCAAGGACCTAGCCTCATGTCTCGTCTGGGTACGCACAAGGAAAGCCATTTCGTGTCGCGCATCGGGTGGATGCGTGCCGCAGTTCTGGGCGCCAATGACGGCATCGTCTCCACAGCCAGCCTTATTGTCGGCGTCGCCGCCGCCGGATCTTCGAAGAGCGCCATACTCGTCACAGGTCTCGCCGGTCTCGTCGCGGGCGCCATGTCGATGGCGGCGGGGGAATATGTTTCGGTCAGTTCGCAGTCGGACACCGAGATCGCCGATCTCGCGAAGGAAAAGCGCGAACTCGAGACCGATCCTGAACTCGAGCGCCAGGAACTGACATCGATCTACGTGGACCGCGGCCTGACGTCTGAACTTGCCCGACAGGTCGCCGAACAGCTCATGAGCAAGGATGCGCTCGGCGCGCATGCCCGTGACGAACTCGGCATCTCTGATTTCACAACGGCGCGGCCGGTGCAGGCTGCCCTGACCTCAGCGGCGACATTCGCCGTCGGCGCAGTCCTTCCGTTGTTGACGGTCCTTGTCGCGCCGGCGGGCGCCATCGTTCCGGTGGTGTCGGCGGCGGCGCTGATCTTCCTGGCGGCCCTCGGCGCGGCGGGTGCGCAGGCCGGCGGCGCGTCCGTGCTGAAGCCAGTGGTGCGGGTCGTTTTCTGGGGCGCGATTGCGCTGGCCGTCACCGCAGGCGTGGGCGCGATGTTTGGCGCGGCGGGGTGATGTCGGCGCCCCGTTGACGATACGGGCGACGCAGTTCAATTCGGCCCATGGCCCGACCCAATTCCGAAACAGCCGCCGCCCAACCCACCCACGACCGCGTCCTGATCATCGACTTCGGCAGTCAGGTCACGCAGCTCATCGCGCGGCGCGTCCGCGAGAGCGGGGTCTATTGCGAGATCCATCCGTTCAACAAGGCCCAAGGCGTCCTCGACGGCGGGTACAATCCGAAGGCGATCATTCTCTCCGGCGGGCCGGCGAGCGTCATCGAGGGCGAAAGCCCGCGTGCGCCGCAACAGGTCTTCGAGATGGGCGTGCCGGTGCTGGCCATCTGCTACGGCCAGCAGACGATGGCGGTGCAGCTCGGCGGCAAGGTCGAAGGCGGGCACGCGCGGGAATTCGGCCGCGCCGATGTGGAAATCCTGCGCGACAGCCCGCTGTTCGAAGGCTTCTGGGAGGTCGGCGGCAAATACCCGGTGTGGATGAGCCACGGCGACCGCGTCACGCAACTGCCGCAGGGCTTCACCGTCGTCGGCACCTCGCCGAACGCGCCGTACGCCATCGCCGTCGACGAGCAGTATCATTTCTACAGCGTGATGTTTCACCCCGAGGTCGTGCACACGCCGGACGGCGCGAAGCTCCTGCGCAATTTCACGCACAAGATCGCCGGCTGCGCGGGCGACTGGACGATGGCGGCGTTCAAGGACGAAGCCATCGCGCGCATCCGTGCACAGGTGGGGAAGGGCCGCGTGATCTGCGGGCTTTCGGGCGGCGTCGATTCAAGCGTGGCGGCCGTGTTGCTGCACGAGGCGATCGGCGATCAGCTCCACTGCGTGTTCGTGGATCACGGCCTGATGCGGAAGGACGAGGCGCAGGAAGTCGTCACGCTGTTCCGCGATCACTACAATATCCCGCTGATCCACGCTGACGAGCGCGAGCGCTTCGTCGGCGCGCTGGAAGGCGTGTCCGACCCCGAAACCAAGCGCAAGACCATCGGCAAGCTCTTCATCGACGTGTTTGAAGAGAAGGCGAAGTCCGTCGGCGGCGCCGATTTTCTCGCCCAGGGCACGCTCTATCCGGACGTCATCGAAAGCGTCAGCGCCATTGGCGGCCCGAGCGTCACCATCAAATCGCATCACAATGTGGGCGGCCTGCCCGAGCGCATGAACATGAAGCTCGTCGAACCGCTGCGCGAATTGTTCAAGGACGAAGTCCGCGCGCTCGGACGCGAACTCGGCCTGCCGGAACGTTTCGTCGGGCGCCATCCATTCCCGGGACCTGGCCTCGCGATCCGCCTGCCGGGCGAGATCACCGCCGAGAAGCTCGACATCCTGCGCGACGCCGACGCCATCTATCTCGACGAGATCCGCAAGGCGGGTCTCTACGACCAGATATGGCAGGCGTTTGCGGTGCTGTTGCCGGTGAAAACCGTCGGTGTCATGGGCGACGGGCGCACCTACGAACATGTGCTCGCGCTGCGCGCCGTGACCTCCACCGACGGCATGACGGCGGACTTCTTCCCGTTCCCGATGGATTTCCTCGGCCGCGCTGCAACGCGGATCATCAACGAGGTCAAGGGCGTCAACCGTGTGGTCTACGACGTGACGTCCAAGCCGCCGGGGACGATCGAGTGGGAATGATTCAATAGCCTTTTGAGGCTATCGTAGACTATCGGCAAATCGCCATTAAGTCCATGAAAAATAACTATAAATACCCCTATGTCTATCGGTGTCTATCGAGGGCCAACGAGAGCATTTGACGGCGCGGCTGACGGTCATCCGAATAGTTGCATCTGGGCCATTTGGACGATACCGTCCTTAGAAATCTCCACGTGACGGTATGAAAACTGGAGAAAAATGTTGTTAAAACAGCATTTTATGGTGAGTTTTGAGGGGTATTCGGCTGACGGTATTTTCGGCCGAAATGGGGCGGAAAATGTTGACGGACACAGCTCTCAAGCAACTGAAATCAAAAGAAAAAGACTATAAAGTTGCTGACCGCGACGGCATGTACGTCGTGGTCAAAAAGGCGGGCTCAGTTGTCTTTCGTCTTGACTACCGGCTGCATGGACGGCGCGAGACCCTCACCATCGGAAAGTATGGTCGAGACGGGCTGACGCTGGCCCAGGCGCGCGAGAAGTGTATGGCCGCACGGAAGGCGGTTCAGGACGGCCAGTCTCCCGCGCAGGAGAAGCAACGTGCGAAGCGGCGTTTGCAGGAGGCCAAGAGCTTCGGCCAGTTCTCGGAGCGGTGGCTTACTCAAGGACGCATGGCTGAGAGCACCAAGGCGATGCGCCGCCACATCTATGATCGCGATATCGCCCCGGCCTGGAAGAACCGGCTCCTGACGGAAATCACCCCCGATGACCTTCGAGCCCTATGCGCGCGCGTGAAGGACCGGGGCGCGCCGGCGACGGCCATCCACGTGCGCGATATCGTCAAACAGGTTTACGGGTTTGCCATCCTGCATGGCGAAAAGGTTCCCAACCCTGCCGACGAGGTGGGGCCGGCGTCCATCGCGACATTTGAGGTTCGCGACCGCGCGCTGTCACCCAGCGAAATCCGCATCGCCTTTACGCTCCTGGGGCGCATTGCGACGCTTCCGACTATTCGCCTCGGGCTTAAGCTCATTCTGCTGACGATGGTTCGCAAGAGTGAGCTGCAGGACGCCGTATGGTCAGAGGTGGATTTCGAGAACGCGGTCTGGTCAATCCCGAAAGAACGGATGAAGCGCTCCAAGCCCCACAACGTCTATCTGTCTCAGCAATCGCTGGACATTCTGATAGCGCTGAAAACTTGCGCCGGAAATTCACCGTACTTGCTGCCATCTCGCTATGAGGCCGACGAGCCGATGTCGCGCGCCACGTTCAACCGCGTCACCACGGCCATCCGTGACCTCGCAAAGGAGGAGAGTCTCCCGTTGGCGCCATTCACCGTGCATGACTTGCGTCGCACTGGATCGACGCTTCTCAACGAAGTGGGCTTCAATGCCGACTGGATTGAGAAGTGTCTCGCCCACGAAGACGGGCGGTCATCGCTCGGCGTGTACAATAAGGCCGAATACGAGCCTCAACGCCGGCATATGTTGCAGGAATGGGCCAACCTCGTCGATGCGTGGACCAAGGGCGAAAAGTATACACCGACGCTTCTGCCAACATCTGTGCAGATGGTTACACATGACCCGACGGCGTAAATGTCGGCGGTTGCCTACGCAGTCTGCGGCGTGACGACGGGTCGTGATTTCCGCAACCGGACATCAGGATGCGGTGCCGATGCGGCTCTCGCGCCGGAGGTTTTACGTCGCTCGTCGATCCACGCCTCGATCTCAAGGAGATCCCACACGACGCAGCGGGGTGTGAGGTGGAAACGTCGCGGGAATTCGCCGCGCTGCTCCATTTCGTAAATCGTGCTGTCAGCAAGTGGCACGATAGCGCGCAACTCGTGGCGGCGGATCATGCGCTTGTTGATGCCGGCCTTTTGAGTGCGGGAAGACGCCATCGGAATCCACCAATATTTCTGAAGCAATAGTGCTCGATTGATGCAACGCGCGCTTGTGCCTTCACCGCGTCGGCGAGCTTTCCGCGCGAACGCGCGTAGCAGCGTTTTCGGCGGGAAGACGCGGGACATGCGGGGACGAGGTTGCAGTCGGCATGTGAAGCTCACGTCACGCGATTGGGTCAGGTGGAGCGATCCGTGAAGTGTTTCGAGAATGAGGAGGAAAAGCTAGGAATGATGCGCGCGCTTGGACGGGCCATCGTCGATCTGCTGCAATGCTGCAATTGGAGGCGAACATGAGTGAGGCTTTTCCCGAGGAAGCGCTGGACCCGCAGACCTTGGACCTGGCCGATTGCCTGCGCCGTGCGCTCGATATGGGTGAGGTGCGTTCGACTCATGCGGTCTATGCGAGCGCACTGCATCTGGCATGGCGGCTGCAGGGTTTTCCCATGGCCGAGCGCATCCTATTGTATGAGGGCGTATCGGGGCTGCTTCGCGTCAATGCGCTCGGATATGACGAGGACGCCTAAGGCTAGGTCCGGCGGGTGGGGTACGCTCCTTTGGCCGGACCCAGCGGGCTGAGTGGAAAACGGAGTGGTACATTCTGCCAGCAGTGATGGATTGGACGGATTACGCTTAATTTCTAAGGGTTTTCGGCGTGTCGTGTGCACGACGTGTTCACAGCTACAGGGGGCTCACCCTAGTAGGCGCGCGGTCGTGTGCACTCGGCGCGCATAGCGAATATCGGGAACACCAGCGAGTTTAAGGGATCGGTCGGCGCACTAACGGCGCCTGGTACGTGGCGCAGCGCTCAGATGGCGCGTATTCGATTGCCCCGCGCGTTGTGCTCGACTTCCGCGAGCCCCAGCGCTTCCATCAATGGCGGCACATACATCCCGAACCGCCCACGCAATCCCTTCTTGAGCCCATACCAGCCGCCAACTGGATTGTTCGTCGATCGGCCCCAGGCTTCCACGGTTCCGGGCTTGGCGTCTTTTTGTTCGTCGGCGGAGCCAAGCTCCATCCAATCGCCATGCGCCTTGAGCATCGCGCGCAGGTCATCGAGGCACCGCGCGTCGTAGAGCAGCACTGTCTTCCCGACGGTGCAAACAAAGGACGTCCTTCCCGTCCTTCACGTCGCGATGCATCGTGAACTCGGAGGTTAGCGGCGGTGTTTTCAGCACCCATGGATCGTCAGGCGTTCCTTTGGTTTTGGCGGATTTCTTCGCGGCCATGGCACTGCTCCTGCGTTACTAAGTGTGAGGTTTATGATCTGCGACAGTCCAATGGACTGCAACTTCGTCCTTGAGACGTACGTCACCATCACGCCCAAATTCGCAGGTGGTAGACACTACGGCCCGCGTCGCTCGAAATGCACGTCGGGATATTGCGGGGCTGGTCCCGCAAGCAACGGCTGCGTCGGGGCGTCCTTCAAGTAGCGGTCAAAGAACGCGCGCGAATAGACGTTGATGATGGTGTGTGCGCGCCGCGCATCTATTGGACCCAGACCGAGCCAGCGGTTCAACGGCGAGGCCACAAAGTAGGGGAAGTCGGACAGATTTTGGTGAAACATGCCGGGCACAAGCACGAGATAGCCGTCACTGGAGAGGCTCCCGTATACGCTGCGCATGGTCGTTTGTGTCTCGTCAATATCGGCACGCGCCCAACCCTCGCGCCGCATTGTGTCCGCGTCTCTGCTGATCCACATGGTGGGTTGTCCAAGCCCGTCTCGAACGACATCGGCAGGCATATAGACATCCATCGGAAGACAGGCGCGCAGACGCGCATCGCGATGGCACGCTTCGGCAGTGACGGCGCCGCCAAGCGATACGCCGAACATGCCTGCGTGTTGCATGTCCAGCCTGCCGGTGAGGACGCCGTTGGGGTCTGAGCCGTTGATCGCCGCAAGTTGGTCGAGGGTGAAGCTGACATCCTGCGCCAGGAACGGCAGGACCCGATCCTGGAACCGGCGATCTGCAAAGCGTGGGTCGTACCTGACGCGGCGACCATCCGGAAAATCTACGCCAGCCGCCGCGTAGGGATGGTCGATCGCCGCGACGACGTAGCCGTGCGACACGAGTTCTTCAACCTGGAAGGTGTTGTGTTGGCGAACGCCGCCGCGCCCGTGCGAAAAGATCAGCACTGGGAAGGCGCCGGCGGCGTCCGCCATCGGCGCCGACGGCATGGCATCCGACGCAAAGGAAGCTGTGCTGAAGGCTGAGGCGGCAGTGAGGCAACTCGCACGCCACTAAATTGTGGCGGCGCCGGAAGAAGGGCGAGTGCGAGTTTCTATGTCTATCCATACGTCTCCGTCCGAGCGCATCGGCCCAAGGTTCGCGCGGAATCTGTTAGGCTCACTCGATAGCAAGATCGCGTCAAACGTGATTGCCGCCGGCGGCGACGTGGCAATGATCATCGATCGCGGCGGCTTTATCCGGGACATCGCCGTCAACAGCCGTGACATGGTCAATGACGGATTCGAAGGCTGGCTTGATCGCCGCTGGGCGGACACCGTCACCAGCGATAGCCGACAAAAAATCGAAGAAATGCTTCGCGACGCGGCAAACGATGTTGGGCCGCGTTGGCGCGAGATCAATCACACCATGGCGCAAGGCGATTCCGTCGCCGTGCGCTACATCGCTGTGAACGCCGGCGAAGACGGCCGCGTCATCGCGATCGGTCGCGACCATCGCGCCACCGCCGAGCTGCAACAACGTTTGATCCAAGCGCAGCAAACCATGGAGCGTGACTACACGCGCCTGCGCGAAGCTGAGTCGCGGTATCGGCTCCTGTTTCAACTCGCGTCCGAGGCCGTCATCGTAATCGACGCGGTCACGCGAAGAATCATTGAAGCCAATCCAGCGGCCGAAAAACTCATCGGCGGCGTCGCAGCGCCGCTCATCGGACGCGGATTTGCAGCGGCTTTCGACGCGCCTTCGCGCGATGCCGCGATTTCGTTGCTTGCGATGGCGCATGGCGGCGGCAATCAAACCGCGCAGACGACGCTCCAGTATGGCGGGCGCTCGTTCTCCGCTGCCGCATCTCTGTTCCGTCAGGACCGCGCCTCGCTCTTTCTTGTTCGTTTGAGCGTGCAAGATGCGGCGTCAACGCTGGTCTCCGAATCGGCGCAGCGTCTGATTGAT
>ENA-ORBV01000189-ORBV01000189.1-microbial-mat-metagenome-genome-assembly--contig:-NODE-189-length-134591-cov-10.228482_pt1 | contig 134591 bp, 146 predicted proteins | sample MGYA00237777_ERZ505514 | MGnify/ENA primary metagenome ERZ505514 (study PRJEB26160, sample SAMN06269048) | microbial mat metagenome | isolation source: Oligotrophic lake microbial mat | place...
CCTACCGGCGATTCCCCGATGACGCCTCAGAGGCATTCGCCCCCTTCAGCTCGTACACCACGCCTCGGGGCACGACCAGCCTTTGTCAGGCCGGCGCACCAGCCACAACGCACCATCCCGCTCGATCCGAAACGTCGCCCCAAACCGGCGCGGACGCTCGGTTTTCGCCGCGCGGCGCGGATAGGTTTCGGGCGCGCCGGTGGCGAAGGCGGCGCAGTCATCCCGCCACGGACAAACGCCACACTTCGGCGATTTCGGCGTGCAGATCGTGGCGCCCAGATCCATCAGCGCTTGCGCCCAGTCGCCCGGCCGCTCGGCCGTTACCAGTTCACCCGCGAGCCGGCGCAGCTCCGGCTTTGCCTCCGGCAGCGGCGCCTCGACCGCATAGAGCCGCGCCATCACCCGCTCGACATTGCCGTCGACAACATTGGTCGGTTCATCGAATGCAATCGCGGCGATCGCCGCCGCCGTGTACGGGCCGACGCCTGGCAATTCGCGCCAGCCCGCCTCGTTCGTCGGCACGCCGTCCGCCGCCAATTTCTGCGCCGCCGCGTGCAGATTGCGGGCGCGGGAGTAATAGCCAAGCCCCGCCCACGCCCCGAGCAGCTCGTCTCGCGGCGCCGCCCCCAGCGCTTCCACGTTCGGCCAGCGCTCTAAGAATCGCCGGAAGTACGGGCCAACGGCGGCGACCGTTGTCTGCTGCAGCATGATCTCGGAGAGCCAAACGCGGTAGGGGTCTGGCCGGCCGCCGCGCAGCCGCCAGGGCAGATCGCGGGCGTTGCAATCGTACCAGTTCAGCAATGATTTCCGCCACTTATCCCGAGTCGCGGATACCTTATCCACAGGCTGGGAGCGTCGGCGTGAGAGCGCGGGCATCGAGCGTCTTTACCCTTTGTTCATGGCTTTACGATTCGCTCAACGGTCCATGTCTCTGCGTGACCGCTTCATGCCCGGCTCTGCCGCGGCCGCCGATCCAAGAGCCGAGGCGCGCGCCGCCAAGCTCCTGGCCGGCAAGCGTGGCCGCACGACCATCGCCCCCGCCCCCAGCGCCGGCAAGGCCGTCACCGCTGTCCTGAAGCCCTTTCTGAAGGAGCAGGGCATGGGGCTCAACGAGCTGAAGCGCCGCTGGCCGGAAGTCGCCGGCGAGAGCTTTTCCCGGGCTGCGCCTGAAAAACTGGTCGCTGGCGTGCTGACCCTCAAAGTTCCAGGAGCGCTTGCGCCCTTTCTGCAGCAGCAAACGCCGCTTTTGATGGAGCGGCTGCGGGTGGCCGGGGCCAAGGTCAAATCGATCCGGATCGAGCAGCGCACCGCCGCCGCCCCGCGCCCGAACGTTCGCAAACTGGGCCGGGCGCTGACCCCGGCGGAAGAAACGGCGCTGGCGCAAGCGCTTGACCCGGTCGGCGACCCCAGCCTCAAATCGGCGCTGATGCGGCTTGGACGCGCGGTCAAGCAGGGGTGAGTTTCCCTGAACGGGAAAAAACTCTATGCCTCCCGGCCACATCTTGGAGGTTCGCCTATGTCTGCCATCCGGCGCCGTACTTTGATCCTGGGCGCTAGCGCGCTCGCTCTGGCCGGCTCGCTCGCCGCCTGTAATGGCTCGGCCAACGGCGCCGCCGTCGGCGCCGACGATATGGTGCTGGGCGAAGCCAATGCTCCGGTGACGCTGATCGAATACGCGTCGAGCACCTGCCCCCACTGCGCGACCTTCCACGAGGAAGTCTTCGAAGAGTTGAAGACCAATTACATCGACACCGGCAAGGTCCGGTACGTGTTCCGCGAATACCCGACGGCGCCGGCGCCAGTCGCGGTCGCGGGTTTCCAACTCGCACGCTGCGGCGGCGCTTCGCCCGAACAATATTTCACGCGCCTCGGCGAACTCTTCCGTCAGCAACGCGCGATCTTCGCTACCGGCACGATGGAAGGCGTCCGCCAAAAGTTTCTCGAGATCGGCGGCGCGGCTGGCCTGTCGGAAGAGCAAGTGATGCAATGCATCACCGATGAGCAAGGCGCCGATCGTATCCGCCGCATCGTCGACGCCGGCAACCGCGATTTCGGCATCACCGGCACGCCGACCTTTGTCATCAACGGCCAGAAGGTCGAAGACCCGACCGTGGTGACGTATGCGGGCCTTTCCCGCCTGCTCGACGCGGCCGGCGCGAACTAAGGAAAGCGCGCAGCGCCCGTGAACATCACCGAGCTGCGCCTCCTCGGCTTCAAGAGCTTCGTCGATCCGGCGAAAGCGCCGATCGAAAACGGACTCACTGGCGTCGTCGGTCCGAACGGCTGCGGCAAGTCGAATTTGCTCGAAGCCGTGCGCTGGGTGATGGGCGCGACCAGCGCCAAGTCAATGCGCGCCTCCGACATGGAGGACGTGATCTTCGCCGGCAGCGCTGGGCGCCCTTCGCGTGAGTTTGCCGAAGTCACGCTGGTGTTGACCGAAGCGCGCGGCCGCGCGCCGGCGCCGTTTCAGAACGAGGACGTGCTCGAAGTCACCCGCCGCATCCGGCGGGGCCTCGGTTCGCTCTATCGCATCAACGGCAAGGAAGTCCGCGCCAAGGATGTGCAGCTTCTGTTTGCCGACGCGGCGACCGGCGCGAACTCGCCGGCCCTGGTGCGGCAAGGGCAGATTAGCGAACTGATCGCCGCTAAGCCGCAGAACCGCCGCGGCATTCTCGAAGACGCGGCCGGCATCGCCGGCTTGCACGCGCGCCGTCACGACGCTGATCTGAAGCTGAAAGCGGCGGAGACCAATCTCACCCGCCTCGACGAAGTGCTGGCCGAGATCGAAGGCCAGGCGGCGAGCCTGAAGAAGCAAGCGCGGCAAGCCGAACGCTATCGCGGCTTGGCGCAGACTTTGCGCGAGACCGAAGCACTGCTGCTGCATCGCCGCTGGAGTGAAGCGCGGGAGCGTGAGGCCGAAGCGCATGGCTTTCTCCGCGATGCCGAACGCGTCGTCGCGCAGGCGGCGGCGGATGCAAGCGCGGCGGAACGTGCGGCTGAAACGGCGCGCGAGTCGCTTGGGCCGTTGCGCCAGGAAGAGCTGGTGGCGGCAGCGGTGCTGCGCCGGTTCGAAGGCATTCGCGTCGGGCTCGAGCGCGATGTCGCGGAAGCCGATGCGGTGATCGCGCGCTGCGACGAGGATGCACGGCGGGCGCAGGATGAACGCGAGCGGCTGGACGCCTTGAAGCGCGATGCGGAGGCGGCGCTGGCGCGGCTCACCGCGGAAGCTTCGGAGCTGGGCTCCGGCGACGAGAAGCAAGCGGCGGCGATGCTGAAAGCGGCGGAAGCCGCGCGCGATGCGGCGGCGGCGAAGCGGGCTGAGGCGGAAGCAAAGCTTGAAGCGCTGGCGTCCGATGCGGCGGCGCGGCGCGCGCGGGCGCAGGCGTTGAGCGACGCGGCAAGCGCGGCAAAGCAGCGGCTGGAGCGATTGGCGGAACGCAAGCGTGGGCTCGATGCGCAGGTGAAGGCGCTGCCGGCCAACGCTGAGTTGGAGCAACGCGCGAAAGCGGCGAAGACGGCGGTGGCGACTTCGGCGGACGGGACCGCGAAGCATCGCGTAGCCCTCGGCGAAGCTGAAGCGGCGCTGCTCAAAGCGGAAGCGGTTGATGAAAACACTTGGGGGCCATATCGCGGGGCTGAGACGGCCTTCAATGCGCTGCAAGCTGAAATGCGGGGGCTTGAAAAGCTGACGCCGCCAGAAGCGGGAAAATTTCCGCCGGTGCTGAATGCGATCGAAGTCGAGCCCGGTTTCGAGCGCGCTTTGGCTGCGGCGTTGGGTGAAGATATCGAGGCGTCTGTGAGCGCCGATGCGCCGTTGCGTTGGGCTGGCGCGGACGCCCCCTCCTCGGTTTTGCCGGCGGGTGCTGAACCGCTGGCGATGTTCGTGAAAGCGCCGCAAGCGCTGGCGGCGCGCTTGTCGTTGGTTGGCGTTGTCGATGCGAAGCACGGCGCAAAGCTCGCGAAGCAATTGGCGCCGGGCGCGCGCTTGGTTTCGCGCGAGGGTGATCTGTGGCGCTGGGATGGGTTCGTTCGCAGGTCGGACGCGCCGCAACCGGCGGCGGCGCGGCTTGAGCATAAGAACCGGCTTGTCGCGGCGCGCACTGAACTAAAGGGCGCAGAGGCAAAGCTTGCGGAGGCAAAAGCTGCATCCGACAAAGCCAGAGGCGAGCGCCAAAGCGTCGAAGCCAAGCTGAAGAGTTTGCGCGGCGATACGCAAAAGTTCGCCGCGGCTGAAGCGCAGGCTGTGCGGGAGGCCGAGCGTACTGAAGCCGAGCTTGCGCGGCTCGAGGAACGCCGTGCTGATCTTGATGCGCAGGCGCAAGCGTTGAGCGCGGAGATTGCGGAGGCTGAGGCGGCGGCGCAGGCGGCGTCGGGCGCGGTGGGCGAAACGCCGGCGGGCGGAGATGATGCGGCGGTGGCTGAGGCGCGGCGCGTCGTTGAATCGGCGCGCGGCGCGGCGGCGGAAGCGAGTGCGGCGGCGCAGAGTTTGGTGCGCGATAAGGCGCAGCGCGATGCGCGGCGCGGCGTGGTTTCGGCGGAGTGCAAGCAATGGCAGGTGCGCATTGCCGATGCCGACAAGCGCTTGGCGGCGTTGAGCGCGGAACTTGATGCGATCGAGAAGCGCCGCGAGGCGGCGAAGGCGGCGCCGGTTGCGGCGCGGTCGAAGCTTGAAGCGCTGATGGATGAAGCCGGCGCGGCCGAGCAACGCCGGCAGGCGGCGAGCGACAAAGTCGCGGAAGCCGAAACCGCGGCGCGGGTGGCGAGCGAAGCGGCGCGAGCTGCGGAGCATGCGCATGCGACGGCGCGCGAGCGGCGCGCGGGCGCCGAGGCGCACGCGGAGGCGGCGCGGGCGCGCGTTGTCGATGTGGCGACGCTGTCGCACGAACAGGCCAGCGTGCCGCCGGAGCAATTGGCGTCGCTGGCCGGCAGTTTGCTGACCGGGCCGCTGGGGCAAGCGCCGATCGGCGAAGTTGAGCGGCGGCTGGAGCGGTTGAAGGCCGAGCGTGAAGCGGCGGGGCCGGTCAATCTGCGGGCGCAGGAAGAATTGGCCGAAGCGCAGGAGCGGATCGATACGCTAACGCGCGAGAAGGACGATGTTGCTCAGGCTGTAACGAAACTGCGGCGCGCGATCACGACTTTGAACAATGAAGGCCGCTCGCGTTTGCTAAAGGCGTTCGAGCAGGTCGATGCGCATTTCGCGCAATTGTTCGCGACGCTGTTCGAAGGCGGTCAGGCGGCGCTGAAGCTGACCGAGAGCGAGGATCCGCTTGAGGCGGGCCTCGAAATTTTTGCGCAGCCGCCGGGCAAGCGGCTGACCAACCTCTCCCTCCTCTCCGGCGGCGAACAGGCGCTGACGGCGACGGCGCTGATCTTCGCGGTGTTCCTGGCGAATCCGGCGCCGCTCTGCGTGCTCGACGAAGTCGATGCGCCGCTCGATGACGCCAATGTCGATCGCTTCTGCCGCATGCTGGAAGAGATGAAGCGGCTAACGACGACGCGCTTTATCGTGATCACCCACAATCCGGTGACGATGTCGCGGATGGACCGGCTCTATGGCGTGACGATGCCGGAGCAAGGTTTGTCGCAGCTGGTGAGTGTCGATCTCGGGCGCGCTCAGGCGATGGCGGCGGAATAATAATCAGCGCGCGCGGGCGTCCGCGCAGAACGGGGTTCTGCACGGTGCACGAGATGCGGCTTGAGAAATGGCTTTACGACGTATCGGCGGCGGCGGGCGCTAAAGCCGGCGCGCTCTGCCACGCGCTCGCGCGCGGGCGCGCGACGATGAGCGGGCGTAGGCGTGTCAGGCGGCGGTAGAGCTTGCGGGCCAGCGCGTCGATATTGACGAGCGCGTCGAGCAGAATGGCGAGCCGCTGGCCAGGGTCGCGGTGGCGCAGCGCGCGGCGGATGCGCGACCCGATGGCGGAGCGCACAAGGTGATGCGGCGTGGCTCGCTGGCGCACGCCGTTCGGCGCGAAATGGCGCGACGTGCGGCGGTGACGGCGCGGCGGTGCGTACAGGATTGCGGCGCGGATCAGGATGAGACGCGCCACCGTGTTGGCCATGCGGCCGAGCGTCATGTGCTGATAGCGCGCGATGCGGCGGCGGTTGAAGGGCGCGCCAGGCGGCGCGAACATCAGCGCGCCCATCCACAACAGCACCAGCCGCGCCCAGGCCGTGAGCCTGTCGAAGCGGAGCGCGCTGATGAGTGATGGGATCTGGTTCATGGCCGCGAGTATGCGGCCATGTCGATGTGGGTCGGATAGATTTTGTGCGAGGCGTTGATGGGCTTGGGATTTTGGGTGTGAAATGCGGGGATAGATGGGTGCGCTATGCTCGCATCGGTTTAGCGCGGACGGCCGCCCGCTTCCGCACTTCCGGCTTTAGCCTCAGCGCGAGAGGGGCGTCGTGAGAGTGGCGTCCGTCCAAATGCCTGCGCTAATAACGCGGCCCTGTGAATTCCAAAGGACACCATAGCCGTTCCGACCGTCGTTCGCGAACTCGCCCTCATACCGGCTTCCATCAGAGTTGTAGTTCACTCCATGGCCGCTCCTAACGCTGTTGAGGAATTCGCCAGCGAAGCGCCGCCCTGAGTGCCAATGATAGACACCAACGCCGTTGCGGTCGCCCCTCGCATACTCCCCTTCGAAGCGCGACGCATTCACCGTGTTGCTGGCGTTTTGGCCGTACGTCATGACACCGACGCCTTCGCGACTGCCGCCGCTGAATTGTCCCGCGTAGCGATCGCCAGCCCAGTTGCCTGTGTAATCTGCCACACCGTAGCCGCTCGATGGCGAACGCACGCCGCTGGCTTCCGCTTGGCTCGCAGCTGCGCGGGCGCGCTGTGCTGCGGCTGTAGCGCGCGACTCCGCAGCGCGCGCTTGTTCGGCAGCGCGGCGGACGTCGGGATGGAGTTGGGTGAGATCGTAAGCGGCGTAGGTCGGCGTAGCGAGGCGCTGCCGTGCGGTGCGCGCTTCGCTGGCGTGACGGCCTGATGCGTAGGCGCTCAGATAGGCGTCATACCCAGCGACGGTGTTGGCGCGCTGGGCGACGGCCCACGCGTTGTCGTCAGCTTGATTGCGCGCCGCCAGTTCGCGCTGGCTTTGCTCACGTTGGAGACGCTCGCGCTCGGCGGCCTGGGCGGCGGTCTCGTTGCGCGCTTGCTCTTCGCGCTCGGCCTGCTGCGCGGCGTATTCACGCTGGATGCGCTCGCGTTCGGCTTGGCGCGCCGCTTCAATTTCAGAGTCGACATCACGTGCGGGCGTCGAAGGCGCGGCGGGCTCTGTGACTTCCGATTCCGCCAAGCTGGTGCGCGACTCCCAGGGCCGCAGCGCGATGATGGTTGCGATGAGCGCAAAAACGAAAACCGCACCAATGATGATTGGCCACGGCGGGCTGCGCCCATCCGGCGACGGCGCAGTTGGTGGCGGCGGTGGCCGATACGTGTCGCGATCGGGGCGCGGGATTTCGCGATCCCTCACCTGCGGCCGGTCGGTGACGTCGGCACTTGCGCCTTCGGCGGTCACGCGCGCTTCAATGGTTTCGATCTGGCCGCGGACGAAGCTGGCGAAAGCGCCGCGCGGATGGCGTTGAACGAAGGTGCGCAGCGCGCTGGCGTTACCGGCGAGTTGCGCGGCTTTGAAAGCTTCGAGTTCAGCCGCGGCAGCTTGCGCTTCCGGCGCACGCGAAGCGGCGCCGCCCAGTTGCACTTTGCGGCCGACGCGCGCTTCCAGTGCGCGCACCACGGCCTGGAAACCGGCGTGAGATATCTCGCCGTTCCAGTCCGAGAGGTCCTCAGTGTGGATAGCGCCAAAGCCGAACGGCAGTGGCACGTTGTCGATACGCACCGGGCAGAGCTTGCCTTGCGCCTTGGCGTGGCTGGCTTCGTCAGTGACGAAGTCGCTCTCGACGGCGCGCTCGCTCCACAGAACGATCGCGGCTTTGCACTGGTCGATAACGGTGCGGATGACTTTGCGGTAGCGCTCGCCGGACAGGAGATCGAAATCCCACCAGACTTCGAAACCCAATTGCTCAAGCGCAATAGAGAGGCGCTCGGCGATGCGCCGATCCTCGCGTTTGTAGGAAATGAAGACGTCCGCCATGATCGCCCCGCTTTCGGGACGCTAGCATGGCGGTTCCCTCGCGCGAAAGGCCCACCAAAAAACTAAGTCGCCGCCTCGGTTTAGCTCCTGACCCCGCGCGCACAGGCTTCGATGTTGTTGCCGTCGGGGTCGAGGACGAAGGCGCCGTAATAATCGCCGGCGCCTTCGCGCGGTCCGGGCGGGCCGTTGTCTGTGCCGCCGGCTTCGAGCGCGGCTTTGTAGAAGGCGTCGACGGCGGCTTTGTCCTTCGCGGCGAAGGCGACGTGCATTTGATTGACGCCCGCACGCGAGCCTTCGACCCAGTAGGACGGAATGAGCGTGCCGATCCATAAGTACGGATATTCGTTCGGGCCTCGCCCGAGCAGGAATGAGCCTTCGAAATTATAGACGGTCGCTAGGCCAAGCGGTTTGGCGATGGCGTCGTAAAAGCGGCGCGCTTTGGCCAGATCGGTGACGACGATTCCGGTGTGATCGAGCATGGGTGAAAAACGCGGAAGCGCGCGAAAAGTTTCGAGGCGCTAGAGATTCACAATCTCCGCCCTTCAATGACGATGTATTCAGGCGCGCGGCCAGTGCCTGGACCGCAGAGATTTTCCGTCTCGCTATCGATCCGCTGAATCACGCCATCGAGTTCGGGCGGCGCCGGCACGGTTTGCCATCGGATCGGCACCCGGAACGTGGCGCCGGGGACGTTCTGCAGTTGGGCGAAGGACTCTTCGGTCAAGGTGCGGCCGTTCATGAGCGCCAAGCCCGCGTCGCCGAAGCTCCGATTGTTCGGCCACTCAACGCCAACTTCGCAGCTGATCCGCCGATCAGCGCCAGCCGTGCAGCAGAGGTGCACGACGCCGGCGACGCCGCGCGCCAGCGCACGCTCCGGGTAAGCACGCTGCAACGGGCGCGTTGTTGGCTCAAGTCTCAGGGAAAACGCGGGGCTCTCCGTCGGCGCCGGCGGCTCTTCCTGCGCGAGCGCGGCGGTGACGACGCAGAGTCCGACAATGGCGGCGGCGATGAAGCGCATGGAGCTTTCTCCTAGCGCGGAGCTTATGCGGCTCTGCCGGTTAGGGAAAGCGCTGCCGCGTTAGCGTGTAATACTGAGCACTGATATCGGCCGTCATTCCGGACGCGCGGCTTGTCCGCCGAAGCTCGTAGAGCGAAGGCGGGAGCGCGGTCCGGAACCCAAGGGCCAACACACAGCTCGTTGGCCCTTGGGTTCCGGCCTCTTCGCTGCGCGAAGCCCCGGAATGACGAGTGAATGAATGTTGGCTGCTGGCCCGGAGCGCAAGTTGACGCGGTGCACTGACGCGCCTTCGTACTTACGTACAAAGAACAGGCGGCATCGAATGCCGGTTAGAAGACCGAGGGGCGAGTGATGAACTATCCTCTAGCGTGGGCCACGGTGATCTTCTGTATCGGATCGGGCGTCATGATGCTCTTCCGCGGAAGATGGATGCGCGATCGCAATGCGAAACCGGGCGACTTTCTTAGTGAGTTCGTATTTCACCCGTCGTACCTCCCATCGCTACGCCTGGGCGGGGTCATCTTCCTGATCTTTGGCGCCGTCCTGCTCGCGAAGCTTCTGGAGTCATTGCTCCCGGCCCCTTAGGAGATGGAATGTCCGTTCGGGGCAACCAGCGCGACGTTGGCCCCTGGGTTCCGGGCTCTCGCTTCGCGAGCCCCGGAATGACGGAGTTTTTTCTTAGCGATCCCGCTCAGCGATCGATGAATAGCGCGGCGGGGTGCTCGAGCATGCCCTTGACGCGCTGGATGAAGGCGGCGGCGTCGTAGCCGTCGACGACGCGGTGATCGAAGGACGAGCTTAGGTTCATCATTTTGCGGATGACGATGGCGCCGTTTTTCACCACTGGGCGCTCGACCAATTTGTTGACGCCGATGATCGCCACTTCCGGGTGATTGATCACGGGCGTCGTTACGATGCCGCCGAGGGCGCCGAGCGAGGTGATGGTGATGGTGGAGCCGGAGAGCTCCTCCTTCGTTGCGGTGTTGGCGCGCACAGCGGCGGCGAGGCGCGAGACTTCGGCGGCGCTCTCCCAGACGTCGCGCGCTTCGGCGTGGCGGACGACCGGCACGATAAGGCCGTTATCGGTTTGCGTGGCGATGCCGATGTCGACGTTGTCGTGGCGATAAACCACGCCCTGCTCGTCATCGAAGCGGGCGTTGATCTGCGGGAAGTCCGGCAGGCTCAGCACCAAAGCGCGCATCAGGAACGGCAGCAAAGTGAGCTTCGGTTGATCGCTGCGCTTGGTGGCGTTCAGGTGCGCGCGCAGTTCTTCCAGCTCGGTGAGGTCGGCCTCTTCGACATAGGCGTAGTGCGGGATGCGGCGCTTGGCGTCCTGCATCTTCTCGGCAATCTTGCGCCGGAGGCCGATAATCTTCACTGGCTCGACGCCGTTCTTCTCGGCCAGCGACGAGGCGCGGCGCGAACCGACGGCGGGGACGAGCACCGCGTCCAGATCTTCGTGGGTGATGCGGCCATCGGGGCCGGCGCCCCGCACTAGGCCAAGGTCGATGCCGAGCTTTTGCGCGCGGGCGCGGACGGCGGGCGAGGCTTGCGCCTGGCTCCATTCCTTCACCGCGGCGTCGCGCGGTTCGGGCCGGGCGATTGCTTGCGTCGGCGCAGGCTTCGGCGGCGGGGCTTTGGCTGTTGGCGTTGAGGCGGCGGGCACGGGCTTGGCTTGCGGGGCTGCGCCTTGCATCGCGGCCTGCACTTGGTCTTCCGACCAAGTCGCGCCGGCCGGCGCTTTGATCTTGGGCTTTGCGCCAGTGGTGGGCGGCGCTTGCGAGGGTTCGGAGTTTGCTGGCGTTGAAGTTAGGCCGTCGGCTTCGGGTGTCTTGGCGGCGGTGGTTTTTTGGACCGCCGGCGCCTCGCCGGCGGATTTCGGTGCAGCTGCGGCCACCGTCGCCGGCGAGGGCGCCGGCGGTCCAAGGTCGGCGCCGCCTTCGGTTTCGAATACCGCGATCGGTCCGCCGACGGGGGCCATGTCGCCGGGTTCGCCGTGGATGGAGATGATCTTGCCGGCGACGGGAGAGGTCATCTCCACGGTCGCTTTGTCGGTCATCACGTCAACCAGCGGCGCATCCTCTTGCACCATATCGCCGACACGCACGTGCCAGGCGACGATCTCGGCTTCGGCGGTGCCTTCGCCCACGTCGGGCAGCTTGAAAACGTACTGGCCCACGCGTCAGCCCTCCATCACGCGGCGCATGGCTTTGATGATGCGCGGCGGGGTTGGGAAATACTCCCATTCGAGGGAGTGCGGATAGGGTGTGTCATAGCCGGTCACGCGTTGGATCGGCGCTTCGAGTTTGTAAAAGCAGCGCTCCTGCACGAGGGCGCTGAGTTCGGCGCCGTAGCCGGAGGTGCGTGTGGCTTCGTGGACGATGACGCAGCGGCCGGTTTTGGAGACGGAGGCTTCGATGGTCTCGATGTCGACCGGCAGCAGCGTGCGCAGATCGATCACTTCAGCATCGATGCCGCTCTCTTTGGCGGCGGCGAGCGCAACGTGGACCATGGTGCCGTAGGCGAGAATGGTGAGCGCTTCGCCGGGGCGAACGATGTTGGCCTTGCCGAGCGGGATTTTGTAATAGCCGTCCGGCACGTCGCTGGCCGGGTGCTTCGACCACGGCGAGACTTGGCGATCGTGAAAGCCGTCGAACGGGCCGTTATAGATCCGCTTCGGCTCCATGAAGATGACCGGGTCATCTTCTTCGATGGCGGCGATGAGCAGGCCCTTGGCGTCGTACGGCGTGGACGGGATCACCGTCTTTAAGCCGGCGACGTGCGTGAAAAGTGCTTCCGGCGATTGGCTGTGGGTCTGGCCGCCGCGAATGCCGCCGCCATACGGCATGCGCACGGTGAGCGGCGCGGTGAAGTCGTTGGCGGAGCGATAGCGCAGGCGCGCTGCTTCGCTGACGAGTTGGTCGTACGCCGGGTACATGTAATCGGCGAACTGGATTTCGATGACGGGCCGCAGGCCGTAGGCGGCCATGCCGATGGCGACGCCGGCGATGCCGTTCTCGTTGATCGGCGCATCGAAGCAGCGCTTGGGGCCGTACTTTTTTTGCAGATGCTCGGTGACTTTGAAGACGCCGCCGAAATAGCCGACGTCCTCGCCGAAAGTGAGCACGTTGGGGTCGCGCCCCATCATGGTGTCGAGCGCCGAGTTCAGCGCTTGGATCATGGTCATCGTGGCCATGTTTAGGCGCCCTTCTTGTTGTTCGTTTCGATCAACCCGTCATCCTGGGGCTCGGCGAAGCCGAGAGCCCAGGACCCAGGGGCAAACGACGAGCTAGTAGCCCCTGGGTCCTGGGCTCTTCGCTGCGCGAAGCCCCAGGATGACGGATAGGAAACGGCAAGCATCATCACGACCCCGTCTCGTCGCATTGCTCGCGCAGGTGCCAGGGCATCTCTTTGTAGACGTCCTCGAACATGCTGGCGCGGGTGTGGGTGGCGGGGGCTTCGGCGCTGAGGACGCCGACCTTCTCTGCCTCGCGGCCGACGGCGCGGACGTTTTCGACCGCCTGCTCTTGCGCGGCGCGGTGCTGATCTTCCGACCATTCGCCGATCGAGATGAGATGATCCTTCAGCCGTGCGATCGGATCGCCGAGCGGCCAGGCGCGGCCTTCATCGGCAGGGCGATAGCGGGCCGGATCGTCCGACGTCGAGTGCGGGCCGGCGCGATAGCTGAAATGTTCGATCAAGGTCGGGCCGAGATTGGCGCGGGCGCGTTCGGCGGCCCATTGCGTCACGGCGTAGACGGCAAGGAAGTCGTTGCCGTCGACACGCAGCGGCGGGACGCCGTAGCCGACGCCGCGCGCGGCGAAGGTGGTGTTGTCGCCGCCGGCAATGCCTTGGAACGATGAGATCGCCCATTGATTGTTGACGACGTTGACGATCACCGGCGCTTTATAAACGGCGGCGAAGGTCATGGCGGCGTGGAAGTCGCCCTCGGCGGTAGAGCCCTCGCCTAGCCACGTGGAAGCAATGCGGCCATCGCCGGAATAGGCCGACGCCATCGCCCAGCCGACAGCTTGCGGCACTTGCGTGGCGAGGTTTCCCGACACCGTGAAGAAGCCGTCTTTCTTCGACGAATACATGACCGGCAATTGCCGGCCGCGCACCGGGTCGCTGTCGTTCGAATAGACCTGGTGCATCATGTCGATGAGCGGATAGTCGCGGGCGATCAGGATGCCTTGCTGGCGGTACGACGGAAAACACATGTCGTCGGGATTGAGCGCCAGCGCTTGTGCGATCGAGATCGCCTCTTCGCCGAGCGACTGCATGTAGAACGAGGTTTTGCCCTGGCGTTGAGCGCGGTGCATGCGCTCGTCGTAGGCGCGCAGCAGCAGCATGTATTTGATGCCGCGGCGCAGCGTTTCCGGCGCGATGTGCGGCGTCCACGGCCCGAGCGCGTTACCCTGCATGTCGAGCACGCGGATGAGGCCGTAAGCGTACTCGCGCAATTCCATCGAGGGCGTATCGAAATCCGGGCGCGGCGTGTCGCCCGGCTCCGGGAAGGTCCAGCCGCTGAAGTCCGGCTTGTCGCCGGGCCGCGCGCGCGGCGCGGGCACGTGCAGATCGAGAGCGTTCGATTTGCGGGAGCTCATTTAACCCTCAGTTCTTTGTCGCGGCGGCGATGCGTTCACGGACGATGCGGTCGGCGGCTTGATGCGGCGGGATGGTCTCGGACTTGGCCATATCAAGCACGTTCATGAGCCGCGTGGCGATAGCCCGGACCCGGCCTTCAACGACATCGGCGGCTTCGCCTAAATATTCAGCCGAGACGTTGATGATGCCGCCGGCATTGACGACGTAGTCCGGCGCATAGGCGATGCCGCGGGCCACGAGGCGAGCGCCATCCTCGTCGGTAGCGAGCTGGTTGTTGGCGGCGCCGCAAATAAACGGTGCGCCAAGCTCGGGGATGGTCTGCAGATTGAGACCGGCGCCGAGCGCGCACGGCGAGAACAGGTCGGCGTTGACGGCGTGGATCTGATCGACCGGCGCGATCTCGACGCCGAGCGCTTCGGCGCGGGTCAAGTTTGCTTTGTTCACATCGGCGACCACGAGCTTTGCGCCCTCAGCGCGGAGCAGCTTGCAGAGGTTGAAGCCGACAGCGCCAACGCCCTGCACCGCGATCGTGCGGCCCTGCACAGAGCCGCCGAGCAACGCTTGGATCGACACGAACACGCCAAGCGCCGTCATTGGCGAAGGATCGCCGCCGGCTTGGCCCTGCTCTTTCGGAATGCCGGCGACATAAGTTGTGCGGCTGGCGATGGCGCGCATATCGGCGACGGTGGCGCCGACATCTTCCGCGGTGATGTAGCGGCCGCCAAGGTTTTCGACCGCCGCGCCGAATTTTTGAAACGCGTCCACGCGATCGGTGTTGATGCGGTAGATCACGGCCTTGCCGCCGCCGAGCGGCAGATCGGCCATCGCGTTTTTGTAGGTCATGCCGCGCGAGAGACGCAGCGCATCGGTCAGCGCGTCATCGACGCTGTCATAATCCCAGATGCGGCAACCGCCAGCGGCGGGGCCGATGGCGGTGGAGTGGATGGCGACGATGCCGGCGAAGCCCTGCGTCTCGCCGCCGACGAAGACGACATCCTCGTGCCCGTCGAACGATGGGTGTTTCTTCGGGTCCATCATTGGATTGGCTCATCGAGCAAGAGTTGGCGGGCAAAACGGCCTGGGGGCGAGCCGAACGAGAGCACGCCGTCATGGTAGGCTTTGAGATTGAAGTCGGCGCGCGCTTGAGCCGCCGCGCGCGTTTCCAGGTGCTCTTGGAAGCCGACGAAATAGGTCGAGAGCTGGGTGAAGGAAATCTGCGCGCGGCGCCATTTGCCGGCGGCCTCTCGCTCTTCCTGGAACGCGGTCTCGGTGAGCAAGCGCATCATCTCGTCCTGCGACATGCCGTCGACATGGATGGCTTGATCGATGATCGAGTTGGTGATGGTGCGCAGCTGGATTTTGAGTTGCGTCAGCCGGAAGAGCGGATCGTCGGCGCGGAAGCCCTCCTGCACCATCATCTCTTCGGCATAGACGGCCCAGCCTTCGATGAACGAACCGGAGCCAAGCACCGCACGCAGCGTCGAGGGATAGCGGTTGGAGTGATAGATCTGGACGTAGTGGCCAGGCATGGCTTCGTGCACGGCGATGTCGAGCGTGCCGAGATTGTTGTACTCGCGCAGGAACGAAGTCGTCTGCGCGTCGGTCCAATCGTCGGGGATCGGCGAGACGGCGTAGAACGTATCGAGGTGGCGCTCGAGCGGGCCGGGTGAATCGCAATACGCGACGGCGTAACCGCGCTGGAATTCCGGCATCAGGATCACCCGCACCGGGCCTTCCGGCAGCGTAATCAGGTCCTTCTCGATGACGAAGCGGCGCGCTTCCTCGGTGGCGTCGGTCGCCGTTTGCACGAGCTGATCGCGCGCCGGGCGATCGGCGGCGGCGAGATCGAGCGCGGCGCGGATGGCGGCTTGTTGCTGCTCCGGCGTCGGCGCATCCGGCGTGGCCGGCGCATCGGCGCGGCCAGCGAGCGCGAGCTTGGAGACGCGGTACATCTCCTCGCGCACGCTGGCGACTGCGGCGTCGGCGCGGCGGCGGATTTCGGCGCGCGGCATCGTCGACATCAGGGTGAAGCCAAGCTGGGTGTCGAACGTTTCTCCGCCGACGCGGAAATCGGCCTGCGCGGCGGGGACGAGCGTGCCTTCGATCCACGCTTGGTGCTCATCGACAGCAGCGTTGAACGCGGCGATGGCGCGGTCCATGCGCGCCTGATCGCGGGTCGAAAGCTCGCCCTTATGCGGCTCGATCATGTCGGTGACGATCGATTTCAAACCGCGGTTCTGCGCGGCGTAGGTCTCGGCGTACGGCGTCGGAACGCGGGATGGCACAAGCTCCAAGCGCGTCTTGCGCAGCAGGTCCGGGATCTGCTCCATGCGCGTGATGGCCGAGCGCAGGCGCTGCGGCAGCGGCGCGAACTCGCGCGCCATCAGGCCATAGAGCGCACCGCCGGCGAGCGATTGGTAACCGAGCGGATTCCAGGCCCAGCTCTGCAGCGTTTCAGTTTGCCAGATTTGCGCGCGCAGCGTGTTTTCGAGAATGGCGGCGTCGACTTGATTGGCGCGAGAGAGCTGGGTGCGGTCGATGCGTTCGAGTTGGCGCAGCGTGTCTTGGGTGAAACGCAAAGCGGCGTTGCGGCCGGCGGCGCTGACATCGTCTATGCGGTTGTCGTAGCGGTGGTCGCCGATGGTGGTGGCCGAGACCGGCGAGTAGCGCATCGAGCGGTCGAGCCAGTTGCGGCCAATGGCTTCGAAGCTGCGGTCGGCGCGGCTTCTGGTTTGCGCGATGGCTTGTCCGGCGAAGAGCGGGACGAGCATGGTGGAGCCGAGTGCGAGGACGACCCGGCGGCGCGATGTTTTCATGTGGACGCTTCGCTCCCAGGGGCCGCTTCATGGCGCGGCCCGCTCTGATTTGCCGGCAAAATACTCACGTGCGCTGTTCGCGCAACAGACTGAGAAAATCACAAAAAATGTTGCGTATTTACCGGGCTAAGCAGGCATAAATGACCCTGCGCCTGCCATTGTGCGCCATTTCCTTTCTGCTGCACTTGCACATGAGCCAGCCTAGGCGCTTGCGGCGACGCGGCGTACCACGAGGCGGAACCGGCGCCCGCCAGTGCGGGTTGCCGGATCGGGAGGGCGCATGGCCGCCAAGAAGCGAAACGTCAACAATCTATCGTCCCTCCTCGACGTGCTGCAAAGCAAGGTCGACGACGGCGCCGGCGACGATCAGCCCAATGTGAAACTGCGCGACGTGCTGCAACTCGTGGGGCGGCGCGCTTACGGGCCGCTGCTGCTCATTGTCGGGCTCATCTCGATCTCGCCGCTGACGATGATCCCCGGCTCGACCTGGGCGTTCGCGCTGCTGACATTGCTGATCTCGATCCAATTGCTCTTTCACAAAGACACGCCGTGGCTGCCGCGCAGCGCGCTGGATCTGGAATTATCGGAAACTGCGCTCGGCAAGTTTATCGGCGCGTCGCGGCCAACGGCGCGGTTCATTGATCGAATTATCCGCCCCCGCTTGGAATTCATGGCGCAACCGCCGTTCGTGTTCTTGATCGCGCTTCTGTGCGTGATGGCGGCGCTCATCACCTTCCCGCTCGGGCTTATCCCGTTTGCCCCGGCCTTGCCTGGCTTGGCGATCACGCTGTTCGGGCTCGGCCTCACCGCGCGTGACGGCCTGCTGCTGACGTTGGGGACCGCGATCATGGGCGGGTCGTGCTGGCTTTTGTTCACGCGCGTCTTCTGAGCTTACTCCGGCTAAGCTATTGTTTGCCTTGATGTTCTGCCGGGCCCAGGTCGCTGAGGCGGCGCAGCAATGTTCCCTGCCTAGAAACCGACGCGCTTCCCCGGTATCTGATCTCCCGAAACCAGGAGCACCCTAGCGTGCATGTTCCGGCACTCGGCGGCCTTGGCATTTATCTCCCGCGCAACGTCGTTTCATCCCGCGATCTCGACGCGCAACTGGGGCTGCGGCCGGGATGGCTTGAGCGCAATTGCGGCGTGAAAACGCGCCATGTCGTCAGCGGCGACGAGACGCAAGAATACATGGGCGCCGAAGCCGCGCGCGCCGCCCTCGCCGACGCGCAGCTGGATGCGGGCGAGATCGATCTTCTGCTCTTCGCGGCAGCCGTGGGTCGTCAGCCAATCCCCGCGACGGCGCCGCTGATCAAACAACAGCTCGGCTTTAGCGACCAAGCGTTCGCCGCATACGACGTCAACGCCACCTGCCTCAGCGCGCTTGTGGCTATGGATGTCGCGGCCATGCATGTGCAGATGGGACGAGCGAAGGCGGTGCTGGTCGTCGCGTCGGAGATCGCTTCGCGCGCGCTGCCGTGGAAATCCGACCCGCGCACGGCTGGACTTTTCGGCGACGGCGCGGCGGCGTTCGTGGTGCGGGCTGCCGATGGCGGCGCGCGCTACAGGCTCGGCCCGACGCACATGGAGACCTACGCCGAGGGCTATGCCTATTGCGAACTGCGCGCCGGCGGCACGCGCTACGACTTCCAGGCCGACCACGACGCCTTCGCCGCCAATTCCGAGTTCGAGATGCACGGCGCTTCGCTTTATCGCATCAGCTCGGAAGCGGCGCCGAATTTTATTGCGCGGCTGCTGGAGAAAGCCGGTTGGGGCCAGGACGAGGTCGACCTCGTCGTCCCGCACCAGGCTAGCCCGCACGCCCTCGCGCACATCATCAAACGCTGCGGCTTCGCCGCTGATCGCGTCGTCGATCTGGTGGCGGAGATTGGCAACCAGGTCGCTGCGTCGTGGCCGATCGCGCTCTACAAGGCGCGCGAGGCGGGGCGCCTGCAGGCGGGCATGAAAGTGTTGGTCATCGGCACGTCGGCGGGGGTTTCGCTCGGCGGCGCGACCATGGTGGTGTGAGTGCGCATCCTGGTCACCGGCGCGACCGGCTTTCTCGGCGGCGCGCTGGTGCGGCGGCTGCAAGCGCTGGGGCATGATGTGATCGCGGCGGGGCGGGACCCGCGTAAGCTCGCCGCCTGTGCTGCTGGTGGCGCGATGCCGCTGGCGCTCGAGTTATCGGATGCTGGCGCGGCGATGCCTGCGATCGCGTGCGACGCCGTCGTGCATTGCGCCGCGCTCTCATCGCCGTGGGGAACGGACGCCGCCTTTCATGCTGCGAACGTCGTCGGCACGGAGACCGCGCTGCGGCTTGCGCGCAACGCCGACGCCAAGCGCTTCGTGCATATTTCGACGCCCAGCGTTTATTTCCGTTTCCGCGATCAGCTCGGCGTCCGTGAAAACGCGGCGCTGCCGCCGCCGGTGAACGCGTACGCCAGAACCAAGCGCCAAGCGGAAGAGCTGGTGCTCGCGGCACATGATCTCGATCCGGTGGTCCTGCGCCCGCGCGGGCTTTACGGCCCAGGCGACACGACGCTGCTGCCGCGCCTGATCGCTGCGGCGCGCAAACGGCCGCTGCCGCTGATGAATGGCGGGCGCGCGGCGACGGATCTGACTTATATTGATGACGTCGCGGACGCCGCGCGCGCCGCACTGGCCGTCACCGCGCCACCGTCGCAGCGCATCTTCAACATTTCCGGCGGCGAAGCGCTGAACGTGCGTGACGTCGCGGAGCGCGCGGCGGAGAAGGCGCGCTGCAACATACGTTGGCGCGTTGTGCCGGCGGCGGCGGTGCTGGCGTATGCGCGGGCGAGCGAGGCGGTGTGCAGAGCGCTGCCGTCACGCCCCGAGCCGACGATCACCGCATACGGCGCCGCCCTCTTCGCTTTCACGCAGACGCTGAATATCGACGCCGCGAATGAGCATCTCGGCTGGGCGCCGCGCGTGCGCTTTGATGAGGGCCTCGCGCGCACGTTTGAAAGTGCTTCCGCTTGAGTGCGCGCCCCACCTTCATAAACAGCGCCTTCGTGCGTGCGCCGGAGCGCTTTGTGCTGCGCGGCGGACGCTGGGCGGGCATCGATATTCCGGTGCGTTATGGCGTCTACAATCATCCGCGCGCCGGGCGTTGCTTGATCGACACTGGCTATACGAAGCGCGTCACTGAAGGCCGCCGCTCGTTGCCCTTGCAGCTTTATGCGAGCGCGCTGCGGCCACGTTTGCAGCCGGCGGCACTGCCGGACGCGGAGCCTGCGGTCACAACGATTCTCCTCACGCACCTTCATGCCGACCATGTGTCGGCGCTGCGCGATTATCCCGGCGCGTCGGTTTTCGCAGACGGGACTGGACTAGATCATTTTCTCGACGGCAGCGCAGCCGCGCGTGTTCGGCACGGCGTCTTCCGCGAACTGCTGCCGGATGATTTGCGCGCGCGTGTCATTCGCTTCGAGACACTGCCTGTCGTAGACGCACCTTTAGGACTTGGCCCCGCGCGGGATGTGTTTGGCGACGGCGAAGTGCTGGCCGTCTCGTTGCCGGGACACATGCGCGGCCATACCGGCTTCGTCTGGCCGCAGCTTCCGCGGCCCCTGCTCTATGCCGGCGACGCGCAATGGCTGGCGCGCGCGGTGATGGAGGATCGTCCGCCTGGAGCGCCAGCACGTTGGATCATGGATGATGTCGGCGCCGACAAGGAAACGCGCCGCCGCATCGCCGGCTTCGCGCGCGCTGGCGGCGAGGTTGCGTATTGTCACGATCCGGAGCCGGTCGCTTGAGCGCAATCCTGATCACCGGCGCGCGGGCCCCGATTGCGCTCGATCTGGCTCGTAGCTTCGCGGCGGCTGGGTGCGAGACGCATCTGGCGGACTCGATCCTGCCGTGGACGGCGCGGCTTTCGCGGCGCCCGAGGGAGCGCCTGCACCGGTTCGCGCCGCCGCGTTTCGCTTTCGCGCAGTTCGCCGAGGATCTGGATCGCCTGGTCGAGCGGCTGAATCCACGCTGGATCATCCCCACGTGCGAGGAAGTGTTTTACGTCGCCGAAGCAGCATCGCGGCGCGGCTTTGCTGATCGCGTGTTTGCGCCGCCGCCGGCCACGCTGCGCATGTTGCACTCCAAGCTGGAGTTCGCGTCGTTCGCGCGAACTCACGGCGTCGCGGCGCCGGCGACGACGCGCGTCAGCTCGCGCGAAGAGTTGACCGCTTGGCGTGACCGCGCGGACTCTATCGTGCTAAAGCCGGAGTTCTCGCGCTTCGCTTCCCACACCAAGGTCCGTCCGGATTTGCGCGCGTTCGATTCTGTGACGCCAACGCCAGAGGCGCCGTGGGTGGTGCAGGATTTCGCTGGAGGTGAAGAGCTTTGCATCTGGTCGGCCAGCGTGGCCGGCGACGTGGTGGCGTTCGCGGCCTACAAGCCGCTTTGGCGATTGGGCCGCTCGGCCAGCTTCTATTTCGAGACCGACCACGACCCGGCGCTGCTAGAGATGACACGCACCTTGGCACGCGCCGCAAACGTCACCGGTCAGCTCTCCTTCGATGTCATCCGCGGCGCCGATGGCGTGGTCGTCCCGATCGAGTGCAATCCGCGCGGCATTAGCGGCATTCACCTCTTCGACAGCGATCCGCGTTTGGCGCGCGCCATTCTCGGCCACGCGCCGTTGCAGACGCCGGACGCCGCAGCGCGTCACCTGGCGCCGGCGATGTGGCTGTTCGGCGCGCCGCAAGCTTTGGCGAACGGCAATTTTTCAGGCTTCCATGACGATCTCGCCGGCAGCCGTGATGTGCTCAGCGTCGCTGGTGAACCATGGCTGGGACTGGGCGCGCTGCTGGATGCGGGGCGTTTTACGCTGATTGGTTTGAGCCGCGGGCGCTCTGCTTCCGGCCAAAGCACCGACGACATCGAGTGGAACGGCGAGCCGATCGCGTGAGCGCGCCAGACCTCTTCGATCCATTGGTTGGGCCGAGCACGGGGTGGCCGGCTGGGTGCGAGGCGGAGCGCGCGTATCTCGAAGCATTCGCGCAAGACGGCTCGGCGCCGCTGATCAGCAATTTGCGTACGAAAGTGATGGGATTGCGCTCCGGCGCGCGCGTTTTTCCGGTGACGGTGAACGAGGCGGAATATGGCGACGCCTACGTGTGTCTGCCGCACACGGCCTATGCACTCTACGCCAAGGAGGAGCTGCGCATCGTTGACGCTGGGCCGTGGACGCCGGCGCTTGGCTTGCTCGCCAGCGGCGCCGGCGCGACCTTGCGGGCGGCGCGCGTCAACCGCATCGTCCACGTCAACAACTACATGCTCTCGACCAATCTGCACGGCGCCTGGCGCGGCGATGACATCGATGCGATCCGTGATCTATTGGTGAAGATCTATCCGGAACACCTAATCGCGGTCCGCTCACTTAACGCATGGTCGGACGAGAGCCTGTGCCAGCGCTTCCGCGATGCGGGCTGGAAAATGCTGCCCGCGCGGCAGATTTACGTCACCGACGATTTGGAGGCCGACTGGCTGCCGCACCGCGACACGCGCCGCGACCTGGACATCCTCGCCGCCAACGCTGATCGCATCGACGATATGGCCACATTGCGCCCCGGCGACGCGGAAAGGATCGCTGCGCTTTACGCAATGCTCTATCTTGAGCGCTATTCGAAGCTGAACCCAGCTTTCACGGCGGCCTACATCGAGATGACGCACCGCGCACAAGTTTTCCATTATCGCGGCCTCCGCGATGAACGCGGCGCGCTCGCCGCGATTGTCGGCTGCTTCGTGCGCGGCGGCGTGCTGACGACGCCGATCGTGGGCTATGACACGGGCCGCCCCGCTTCGGACGGGCTCTACCGCATCGCCAGTGTGATGCTGGCGCAGATGGCGATGGAGCGCGGCGCGCGGCTCAACGGCTCAGCTGGCGCAGCAAGTTTCAAGCGCAATCGCGGCGCGCGGGCTGTGATCGAGTATTCGGCCTATTTCGTGGATCACCTCTCGTTTGCGCGCCGCGCTGTGATCAACGGCATTGAGCGCCTGCTCAACAAGGTCGCGGTGCCGGTGATGCAGGAGCGCGGCCTGTGAGCGCGTTTCCGAAGGCGGTGGCGAGCGGTTGGTTTCCGATCGCGTCGGTGAAGCAGCTTGGCGCAAAGCCGTTGGCGCGGCGGCTGATGGATGTGCCGGTGGCGATCTTCGACAGTGCAACGGGTCCGGCGGTGCTGGTCGATCGCTGTCCGCATCGCAACATGGCGCTCTCGCGCGGCGCTGTGCATGGCGGCGAGATCGAGTGCCCGTACCATGGCTGGCGCTTCAACGGCGACGGCGCCTGTACGCTCACGCCTGGCGCCGATGCGCCGGCGCGGCACGCGGCGCAGAAGCTGCCGAGCGTCGTCCGCGCCGGCATGATCTGGACGACGCTGGCGAAGTCGCCAAACACCGAACCGTTCCTGCCGGCGCCGCTTGAGGCGGAAGGCTTCGATACGTTTTTGTGGCCGGTGAAAGCTTCTGAGGCGCGCCTCGTGGACGCCATCGAAAATCTGCTCGATCCGGCGCACCCGCACTTTCTGCACGCCGGCATCGTCCGCGCCCGCAACGTGCGCCGCCCGGTTGAAGTCACCGTGCGCGTGCGGCCGACATTCGCGGAGGCCGTCTATATCGAAAACGCCCGCGCCTCGGCGCTGATGCCGCGCCTCCTTGAAGGCTTGCGGGTTTCCAGCATCGGACGGTTCTTTCCGCCCTCTACCGGCCAGATCGCGTTCGAGGGCAAGGACGGGCTTAAGCTCGCCATCACCGTATTCTTCACGCCGGAGAGCGAGACGAGCGTCCGCCCGTTCGCGCACTTCGCTACGCCGAAAGGCGCCGCGCCGGCGTTCATTAAGGAAGCGCTGCTGCGGGCGTTTCACATCCCAGTACTGGCGCAGGACCGCGCCGCGTTGAAGCAACAGACAGACGACATCGCCCGCTTCGGCGCGCCGAAATATGCGCTAGGGCCGCTCGACTTTCTCTTGCCCGCGATTACCGCGCTCGCTGCTGGCGAAACGCCCGAGCCGAGCGAGCGCACCGAGATCGTGCATCTCTAAGCCGGCGGCCGCCATTCGCGGCGCACACGCCGGAGCTTGCGATCGAACGGGGTTGCGATGCCGCGTATGACGGCGACTACAGCGCCGCTTGCGCCTATCTTCGCCAGCGCGCCTCGTAAAGCCGCTGCTGCCCTCTCCGCAACCTCGTCCGGCACGTCGGCAGCGAGCGCGAGTTCAACGCGATCAGCCGCTGTCTGCACGATCCTGAAATCCTGGATGCGGCGATCGGCGTCCACAACGGCGTTGCGCATCACGTCTGGCGTCACGGGCAGAAACTTCTCACCCGCCGCCAGCATGAACACATCATCCTGGCGGCCCTCGACGCTGGCCACACGCTGCAGCGGCGAGCCGCAGGCGCACGGCGCATCGCTCAAGCGCAGCAGGTCATTCATGCGATAGCGCGCCATGATCTGGGTCGAACGGGTAAAGTCCGTAATCAATGGCGAAACGAGCCCGCCCGCCGCCGGCTCAAACTCGAACGCCACCACGTCTTCAGCGAGATGCAGCGACCCATGCGGGCAACCGACGCCGAACAGGCCCTCGGTCGCCATGTAAATCTCGCGCACCGGCGCGCCGAAGCGCGCTTCGATGATTTGGCGATCGAGTGGGTCGAGCACTTCGGCGCCGGAGAACACGTTCGCCGGCCGAAGCGCGCTCGTCTCCGCCAGGATGCGTAGCACTTTAGGCGGGGCGACAATCGTGTCCGGCGCAAACGCGCAGAGCTCATCGCGCCAGGCGTCAACGCCAGCGGCTAAATCGAAGAAGCGCATCGCCAACCGGCCGGTCTCGGCGGCCGAGGCGTAGAGGCGGCTATAGCCCGGCAACGCCAGCGCCACTTTGTGCCGCGCGAACGGAAAGTCCGGCAGCGTCTTCGCCAGCAGCACGCCGAGCCAGGTGAAGCGCTCGGCTTCGCTGATCACGAACACGCCGCGATTGCCGCTGGTGCCGGTGCTTTGGCCGACGATCAGGCCGTCAACGCGATCCTGTCCGGCATCGAGCGCGGCGCGCACCGCTTCGTACGTGACGCCGCGCACGTTCAGCTTGTCGAAGTGCGCGAGCACGAACGCCTTGTCGGTGATCGGGAGGTCTTCCAGCCGCGATGGGCGCTGGCCGGCGTAGAGGGCCACTTTGCCGACCCGTCGCGCCAGGAAGCGCTGAAGTTGCGTCTCGCGCCAGCGCGCAACGTCTTCCCTGGTCCGCAACCGCCGCGCCAAGCTTTTGGTGCGCCAAAAGGCGGCCAGGGCATGGAGGGCGGCGAGGTTCATGGCTGCGCCTTTAGCACGCCCGCGGCACCGGCTCGGTATTGGAACGAGGCATGGTCGGCCTTGGGCAGCCCCTGCCCGGGCTCCGGCCTTGCAACCGCCGCAGCGGACGGCTATGTCCCGCCCCTTCGCGCGCCCTTAGCTCAGCTGGATAGAGCACCAGACTACGAATCTGGGGGTCAGGAGTTCGAATCTCTTAGGGCGCGCCATATTTTCCGGGGATCTTCGACCCCTTCCTATCTCTCCCAAAACACGCGCAGCGCGAGCGCGTCCCCGCGCCGCCCGGAACGAAACGGCCTGCCTTCGGTTCAAACCGAAGGAGGAACGCATGATTAAGTGGGCGCTTATTTTTCTCGTCATCGCGTTGGTGGCTGGCTTGTTCGGGCTGAGTGGCCTTGCCGGCGCCGCCGTCGATATCGCCATGTTCCTGTTTGGCTTGGCGTTCGTGATCTTTCTCGTGCTGCTGATCCTTGGCTACACGGTCTATAAGAAGGTCACCTGACGTAGCGCGGCTAACTCAAATCGCGCCACGCTCTGTGCGCACCAACACTCTCGGCCGCATATACACCGCGCGCGACGGCGCGCGCGAGGCAGTCTGCTGCGAGCGCGCCGAAGCGTGCGATGGCTAACGCGCGCGACTCGGGCGTCGGTCGGGCCGCGGTCGCGAGTGCGAAGACGACATCACCATCGAACGGCGCGAACACCGGACGGATGGCGCGGGCGAGACCGGCGCTGGCCATTTGCGCGACGCGTTTGGCTTCTGCGGGCGTCAGATCTGCGTCGACTGCAACGCACGCGATCGTCGTGTTGGCCCGCGGCGCGGGGTTGAGTTTGGCGCCGTGCCAGTCTTCAGCATCGAAAGATTGAGCGATGGGCGCAACGGCGCCGAACTCCCCCGCGATTTCGAACGGGCTTGCCCAGAAGGCGCGCTGGTTCGGCAGCGTGGTCGAGCCGAAGCAATTGACGCAGGCAAGCGCAGCGATGGTGAAGCCGTCTTGCGTAACGATGCTGGCGCTGCCCTGCCCGCCTTTCAGCGCACCGGCGAGCGCGCCGAAGCCTGCGCCGATATTGCCGAGACGAACGTCACGGCCGCGCGCGGCGTACGCGGCGCGGCCGAGCGCAGCGTAAGGCGGCGCATCGCCCCAGGCTTTGTTGCCGCCATTGGCGAGATCGTAGAGAATGGCGGCCGGCACAACTGGAGAGCGCGGCACGCCCGGCGTTTGCACCAAGCCAAAGCCTTTGCCTTCGGCGCCCATCGCCGCGACAACGCCATCGGCGGCGGCGAGCCCATAGACGGAGCCGCCCGCGAGCACGAGCGCGTCGATCGCATCGACGAGGTTCTCAGGCGCCAATGCGTCCGTCTCGCGCGTGCCGGGGCCGCCGCCGCGCACATCGACGGCACATACCGCACGCGTATCCGGAACGATGACGGTGACACCGGTCAGCGCATCGGCGTCTTCGGCGCAGCCTATGGACAAACCACGCACATCACTCAAAGAATTGCTTGGGCCGGGACGCGCCATGGCGGGTCTTTCGCGTTGTCCAATCGACCTCGCCTCTCGTAGAAAGCTCCCCGATGTTTGACAAGCACAGAACCCTGAAGCGCTTGTGCGCGCCGATCTTCGCGCTGGCGCTGGCGGGGTGCGCGTCTGGGAGCACCCTCGGCGGTGAGCGTCAGGCGGCGCCAGCAACGGCGGAAGCGATGGCGACAGCGGCCAATCCTTACGCGGTGGAAGCGGCGGTTGAGATATTGCGCGCTGGCGGCAGCGCCGTCGATGCGGCGATCGCGGCCGAGATGGTGCTGGGCTTAGTGGAGCCGCAATCGTCGGGCGTCGGCGGCGGCGGCTTCTTGTTGTTCTACAACGCGGCGAACGAAGAGATCAGTGGTTACGACGGGCGCGAGTGGGCCCCAGCGGGCGCAACGGCGAACATGTTCCTCGATAATCGCGGACGCCCGCAGCCGTTCCTGGATGCGCAGACCAGCGGGCGCGCCACAGGCACGCCGCTCCTGGTCGCGATGTTGAAGCTCGCGCACGACGACCACGGCCGCTTGCCGTGGGCGGATCTGTTTGCGCCGGCGGAGCGCTTGGCGGACAGCGGTTTCATCGTGTCGCCGCGCATGGCGCGCTTGGTCGCGGCGCAAGCGCAGAACGGGCGCCTGCGCGCGGACTTCGGCACGCGCGGTTATTTCTTCGATCGCGAGGGCAATCCTATTCAAGCCGGCGCAACGCTGCGCAATCCGCAATATGCGGCGACGATGCGCGCGATTGCGGCGCAGGGGCCGCGTGCGTTGACGGAGGGGCCGATCGCGGAAGGCATCGTCGCGGCGGCGCGGCGTAATCCGCGCGGCGGAACGCTCACCATCGAGGATTTGCAGGCGGCGCAGCCGCGCCGGTTCGAGCCTGTGTGCGGCGTCTACCGCGTCTATCGCGTGTGCAGCACCGCGCCGCCGGCGTCGGGCAGCACCGTGATCGAAATCCTGGGCATCTATGAGCGGCTGCGTCCCGATCCAGAAGGCGCGAGCAGCGTCGATGATTGGGCGGCGTTCCTATGGGCGAGCCGCCTAGCTTATGCTGACCGCGATCATTACGTCGCCGACGATCAGTTCGTGCAAGTGCCGACGCAGGAGCTGATCGCGCCTGCCTATCTCGATCAGCGCGCCGCGCTTGCCGATCTTGCGCGCGCGCCGACGCATGTCGGCGCCGGCCAACCAGCTGGGCAGGAGCTTTACGACCGCTGGGGCCGCGACGATGGGCCGGAAAACGGCACAACGCATCTCGCCATTGTCGATGCCTGGGGAAACGCCGTGTCGATGACGGCGACGGTAGAGAGCGCCTTCGGGTCGCAACGCATGACCAACGGCTTTCTGCTCAACAACCAGCTCACCGATTTTGCGTTCGAGCCGACATTGAATGGCCGCCCTGTCGCCAACGCCGTGGCGCCGCACAAGCGCCCGCGTTCATCGATGGTCCCCACCATCGTTACCGACCGTAACGGCGATTTGCGGTTGGTGATTGGCTCACCTGGCGGCTCGGCGATCATCGGCTATGTCGCGCGCACCACTATCGGCATTCTCGATTGGGATCTGCCGGTGCAGGACGCGATCAATTTGAGCAACGCTACCGCGCGTAGCTCGCCTGCCAACGTTGAAGCATCGCGGATGCCGAGCGGCGTGATGGAGGGCTTGCGCCAGCGCGGGTGGGAGCTGCGCGATGTCGAGGGCCTGGAAGAAAGTGGCATACAGGCCATCCGGGTGACGCCGGGTGGACTGGAAGGCGGCGCCGATCCGCGACGCGAAGGCGTCGTTGGGCGCGTGCCGCCGCGTGCGCCGGCGCGCTAACGCGTCAGCAAATCGAGCAAAAGGCCGTAATCGTCGTCCATCAGGCCATTTCGGCGGGCACGGGCGACGGCTTCACGACCCTGCTCGGCCGTGCGCGGGGCCCAGTCGGCCAGTGCATTACAGCGTTGCACGGTGGGCCGCTCGCGGCGATCGACGGCGAGCCGCGCCAGTTGGCCGACATAGACGCGGACACCCTCACGCACTTCGCGCTCGCCGCCGCGGCTTGCGGCCGCGTTCATCGCGGCAATCTCAAGCGCGCCGACCAAGCCGGCGTCGATCACTTGGCGCATTGGCAACCCGCACCCGAAGCTATCGCCCAACGCGAGCGACCATGTCTCTGTCGCGTCCTCCACTTGCGCTTGCGAGGGCCGTCCCGCGAGCACTGACGCCAGCGTGCCGCGGCTGGCGGCGTCGGCGTAGCGCGGCATCGGCAGCGAGCTTGGCGTCGTGGCGCACGCGGTGAGCGCGACGAGGGCGGCAGTGAGAACGGCAATGCGCATGTGTATCTCCTAGTGACGCAATGCTCCGGGCGCGCGCGAAGTTCACGCCGCCGGCAGCGTGATTTGAAAGGTCGTGCCTTCGGCGCCTGTGCGGGTGAGCGCAAGTTCGCCGCCCATGGCGCGCGTCAGCTCTCGCGCGATGGCCAAGCCGAGCCCGGTGCCGCCGGCTTCAGGCGCGGCGGAGATGAAGGGTTCGAACAGACGATCGCGCAAATTCTCCCGCACGCCAGGGCCGTGATCGATCAACTCGATTTCGCAGCGGCCTTCCACGCGCGCGCCGCGGATGATCAGAGTTTTATCCTTGCGCGTGTGCTCGGTCATGGCTTGGCCGGCGTTGCGGATGAGGTTCACGAGAATGCGGTGCATATGGTCGGGATCGGCGACGCAGGCGAGGCCCGCCTCGATGTCGGGACGCCCCGTGATTTCCGGGAATGGTAGCAGCGCTTCCGCCAAAGCTTCGTCCACAGTCTCGGCTACCATCACCTTCTGCAACACCGGCGGCGCTTCATCCGCGCGCCCATACTTCAGCGTCGATGCGGCAAGCCCGGCGGCGCGATCGATGGTGCGCTCGAGCCGCGGCGCAAGTTGGCGCACGGCTGGATCGTCCGAGCGCGCCAACCGGTCGGCGACCAGTTGCGCGGTGGAGAGCATGTTGCGCAGATCGTGACCGATGCGCGCGACCGCCGCGCCCATTGCCGCCAGCCGCTCGCGTTGGCGCAAAGCGTTGCGCACTTGCTCAGCCATGTCGGCGGCGGCGCGTTGGGCGCGGCCGATCTCGTCGGCGCGCGGGCTGCGGGGGAAGGCGATGGAGACGTCTTCGGGCTTGTCGCGGAAGCGCTCGATCGCTTGTGTGAGTTCGCGCATCGGCCGCACGAAGGCGGCGCTCAGGGTGAAATAAATGAGCGCACCTGCCGCGAGCAGGATCAGCATCGAGACGCGCGCGAAGCGTTCTGCAAAATTTCCGAGCGCACGTTTTAGCGGCGCTTCGTTCAGGACGATCTCAATGAAGTCGCCGCTTTCAAAGCGCGGCTTGGCCAGCACACGCAACACCCGCCCCGGCGGTGCGAAAAATGTCTCGACCGCCCAGCTAAAACGCTGAAAGCCGCTGGCGGCGGTGTAATCGTAGGTAACGAGTTCCTCGGTCGACGGCGCATTCGGGTCTTCCAGCAACAGCACGCGTTCGCCTTCGCGTTGCATGGCGACGCGTTGCACCTCGGCATTGTTCAGCAGGTCGAATTCCAGCGACTCCGCCACTTCGAGGTCCGTAGACACCTCCAGCGCCAGCGAGGCGATCTGGGCGAGATTGATCCGCTCGCGCAGCCAAGCCTCGTGGAACCCAGCCAAGGCCGGGGCGAAGACGAAAATCTCTCCGGCCAACACGGCCAGCGCCGTTAGCCCCAACAGCCTTCCGGCGAGGCTATCGACAAACTCGCGGGCGCGCCGCCAGGGGCCGCTTCGCCGCACGGTGTTGTCCGAGAGGGTCATTCGGCTTTTGACCTAGCTCATGCGGGCCCGCGCTGTCCCCACTTCATGGCCGTACGGTAATTCCAACAGCAAATTCATTGGGGGCTCGCACCGATCTGGGCGTACCCTCAGGTTCCCGTCGCACCCCCGCGGCGGAGACTACGCCGGCTCCATCCCCCCTGGAGGCTCGCCATGTCCTACCGCTTTAAACCATCGCGTTCGCTCGTCTGGTTCGGCTCGCTTTGGGCTGTCGCACTCATCTTTGTTGCCGCCAGGGCGCTGCTTGGCGGCTGATCGCCTTGACGGTCTGGGGGCGCTGGGGTAATCCCCGCGCCTTCAATTTTATTGCCCTGGCAGATCGAGGCGCGTCGTGAGCACCAAGCGGACCTATCAACCGAGCCGGCTCGTCCGTAAGCGCCGCCACGGCTTCCGCGCCCGTATGGCGACCGCGGGCGGCCAAAAAGTGCTGGCGCGCCGCCGCGCCAAGGGCCGCAAGAAGCTTTCGGCTTAATCGCTTGCGCCGCCGGCCCTGAGCCGGCATCCCGGCCCGATCCTGTTTGCGCGGGGGGCCGGCCATGACCACACCACCAACCCTCCAGCGCCTGACCAAACGGGCGCAATTCCTGTTTGTGCGCCAAGGCGCCCGCGCGGCCAGGCCCAGCGTGCTGATTGAAGCGCGCCGGCGGGCCGAGGATGGGCCGATCGGCGTCGGCTTTACCGCCAGCAAGAAGGTGGGATCAGCCGTCATCCGCAACCGCGCGCGGCGGCGTTTGCGCGAAGCGGTGCGGCAATTGATGCCAGAGCTTGGGGTGGCTGGCGTGGACTATGTCTTGGTGGCGCGGCAACACACCCCAGACGCCGCCTGGGCCGCTTTGCTTGACGATGTTGGAAACGCGCTGATAAGGCTCCGCGCCGACTTACAAAGCGGAAATGAGCGCACTTCTCGCGGGCGCGTAACGAAGCGGCGCGACCCTCCTACCGAAAGCGACTGAATCCGATGCAGACTCCCGGCGGCTCGGGGCCGAACGACACCCGCAACGTTATCGTCGCGATCGTTCTGTCGGGCCTAATCCTTCTCGGCTTCGAGTTTTTTTATAACGCACCGCTGCGTCGGCAGCTGGCCGCGGAGCGTGCCCAGGTCGAAGAGCCGGTGCGCCCCGCTACGCCTGGCCAAGAAGGCGCCTCGACGGACACCCCCTCAGGCCGCCCGATCGCGCGTGAAGAAGTATTGGGCGCGTCGGCGCAGGCGCGTATCGCCATCGACACCGCCGCTGTTGATGGCTCAATCGCGCTCGAAGGCGGACGCATCGACGATCTGAATTTGCGTCAGTATCGCCTCACCGTCGATCCGACGAGCCCGGAAGTAACGCTGCTGACGCCGATGGCGTCCGACTTCGGTCACGACGCGTTTTTCGGTTGGGAGATGCAGTCCGGCTCTGACGTCGCAACACTCGCCGACGCGACCAGCCGATGGAGCGCCGATGCGGCCTCGCGGCTGACGCCGCAGACGCCGGTTACAATGACGCTACAAGCAGGCCCTGGCCTCAGCATCGAACGCACCATCACGATCGACGAGCATTTCATGTTCACGATCACAGACGTCGTCACCAATGCGCGCGACGTCGCCATCTCCGCTCGCCCGCTCGGCGTCGTACGCCGGCAAGGCACGCCGCAGGACTACCGCTTCAATCAAATCGTTCACCAGGGTCTCATCGGCACCTTCGGCGAGCGCACACGGCAAGTGACGTATCGCGACGCCGACAAGCACGCACGCGACCGTCTGCGCGGGCGTGTCGGGGCCGACGAGCGCATCGAAAGCCTGCAAGGCACGGGTAGCTGGCTTGGCGTCACCGACCATTACTGGCTGACGGCGATCGTCCCCGACGGCGCCGAGAACGTCACCGCCTATTTCGACGCGCGCACCGAGGAAGGCTCTAACGATTATCGCGCCGCATATCGCGGCTCATGGCACGAAGTGCCTGCAGGCGGCTCGGTCACCTACACGCAGCGCTTGTTCGCGGGCGCCAAGAATTACGAATTGCTCAACGCCTATGAGCGCGGCGACGACGCCGCAGGCGTGGCGCCGATCCCGCGGTTCGATTGGGCGATCGACTGGGGCAATTTTTGGTTTCTGACGCGCCCGTTCTTCCAATGGCTGCTGCACCCGCTCGCGCTCTTGTTCGGCAGCTGGGGCGTGATCTTCAATTTCGGCCTGGCGATCTTGGCCTCGACCATCGTCATCAAGGCGCTGCTCTTCCCGCTCGTCTATCACTCGTTCAAGGCGATGGCGAAGATGCGCGGCTTGCAGCCGAAGATGAAGGAAGTGCAGGAGCGCTACGCCGCCGATAAACAGCGTCAGCAGCAGGAAATTCTGAAGCTATATCAGACCGAGAAGATCAATCCGGTCTCCGGCTGCGTGCCGATCCTGCTGCAAATTCCTGTGTTCTTCGCGCTCTACAAAACGCTGACCGTCACGCTTGAGATGCGCCACGAGCCGTTCGTTGGCTGGATCAACGATCTCTCGGCGCCCGATCCGACGTCGATCTTCAATCTGTTCGGCCTGCTGCCGTTCGATCCGGCGACGATTCCGCTGCTCGGCGGCTTCCTCATCGTTGGCGTCTGGCCGATCCTTTACGGCATCTCGATGTGGGCGCTCCAGGCGCTGTCGCCGCCACCGGCGGACGCGATGCAAGCGCAGATTTTCCGGCTGCTGCCGATCCTCTTCACCTTTATGTTCGCCGGCTTCCCCGCGGGCCTGGTGATCTACTGGACCTGGTCCAACGTGCTCTCGATCCTGCAGCAATATTTTATCATGCGCAGGCAAGGGGTTGAGACCCAGCTGGATAAGATGATCGCGAAACGCTTCGGCAAGGGTGCGAGTCCGGCGGAATGATTGCTTCCGTCATCCCGGACGCGCGCAGCGCGATCCGGGACCCACGGGCAAACGGCGCAACGTTGGCCCCTGGGTTCCGGGTTCTCGCTTCGCGAGCCCCGGAATGACGGACGCAGAGATGGACGCGGATCGAGAAGCAGAACGCATCGAAGCCGGCCGGCTGCTGTTCGCCGGGCCGATTGCGTTTGAGCTGGGCGTCGTCAGCATGGATGGCTTGCCGGATTCCGAGTTGCCGGAGGTCGCGTTCGCGGGGCGCTCCAATGTTGGCAAGTCCAGTCTCGTCAACGCGCTGACCGGGCGGTTAAAGCTGGCGCGTGCTTCGACCGAGCCTGGGCGCACGCGCGAGCTCAACTTCTTCCGCATGGGCGACCGCATGCGGCTCGTAGATCTGCCTGGCTACGGTTACGCCAAAGCCGGCAGGGCTGACATCGAACGCTGGACCAGGCTGACGCGCGATTATCTGCGCGGGCGGCCGAGCTTAAAGCGCGTCATCCTGCTGATCGACTCGCGCCACGGCGTGAAGCCGCATGACAAGGATGTCATGGACGCGCTCGACACCTCCGCCGTCAATTATCAGCTGGTGCTGACCAAGTCGGACAAAGTGAAACCGACGGAGCTGGAAGAGCTGGCGGCCGCCACGCGCGCGCTGATCGCCAAGCGCCAGGCGGCGCATCCTGAGGTCATCGCGACATCCAGCGAAACCGGCCTGGGGATTGAACAGCTCAGAGCTGAAATCGCGGCCTTGGCGTGAACGGCGATACCGCTTAGGAACCGGCCGTGAGCAAGCTTCCCTCAAAAGACCGCCTGGCGGCGCTTGAAGACGGCTTGGCCAAAGCGAAGACGCTGGCCGAGGCCCTGCCCTTCATCCAAATCTACGACCGCGAAGTGATCGTGGTGAAATATGGCGGCCACGCCATGGGCGATACAGAAGCCGCCCGCAAATTCGCCGCAGACATCGTCCTTTTGAAGCTGGTGGGCATGCATCCGGTCGTCGTGCATGGCGGCGGCCCACAGATCAGCCGCATGCTCGACCGGGCGGGCGTGAAATCGCAATTCGTGGACGGCCTGCGCGTCACTGACGCGGAGACCATGGAAGTAGCGGAGATGGTCCTGTCGGGCAGCGTCAATAAAGAACTGGCGCACTTGATCACCGCCGCCGGCCGCGAGGCGGACGTGCGCGGCGTGGGCCTATCCGGCAAGGACGCGCGGCTGATCACGGTCGAGAAAGCCATGCGCTTGAAGAAAGATCCCGACAGCATGATCGAGCAGGTTGTCGATCTCGGTTATGTGGGCGAGCCGACCGAGGTCGATCCGACTTTGATCCAGGCGCTGATCAACGCGCCGGAAGATTACATCCCGGTGGTCGCGCCGATCGGCGTCGCCGAAGATGGCCGGACCTACAACATCAATGCCGACACCGCCGCCGGCGCGATCGCCAAGGCGCTGTCAGCGAAACGCTTCCTGCTGTTGTCCGACGTTCCGGGCGTGCTCGACGCGCAAGGTGAACTGGTCCGCGAGATGACCGTTGCCGACGCGCGCGCCGCGATCGCTAGCGGCGTCGCCACCGGCGGTATGATCCCGAAACTCGAAACTTGCATTGCCGCACTCGACAACGGCGTCGAGGCGGCTGTCATTCTCGATGGGCGCACCCCTCACGTCCTGCTGATGGAATTATTCACTGAACATGGCGCTGGCACGCTCATTCAATAAAGCCGGCGTTTTCGCCGCCGCTGCAGGCGCCGCGTTCGCGGCTCTGTTCATGTTCGCTGGCAGCGCCAGCGCGCAACAACAACAGCGTCAAGCAAGCGGCTGGCAAATCTGCAACGAGACCAGCTTCGTGCTCGAAGCCGCCACTGGCCGCCCCGACAACCGCACCATCCAAGTACAAGGTTGGACACGCCTGCGCCCTGGCGAATGCCGCATGGCCGTGGGCGCTCCGCTGGCGCGCGGCACGCACTATCTCTACGCCCGCACCTCGACCGCGCATCGCGGTGGGCGTCGGCAATGGGGCGGCGACGCCGTGCTCTGCGTCGATCCAGCCGACCAGTTTCAGATCGAGAATCCGCCGCGCTGCACGGATTCCTACGAAGGCCGCCGCTTCCGCCGCGTGCAGATCAACAAGCGCGACAGCTGGCGTACGTCGTTCTCGGAAGCGACGACCTACTCGCTGCCTCGCGCCCGCCAAGCCGGTCTGCAGCGACTGCTTGTCGATGCCGGTTATGATCTGCGTGAAGGCCGCCGCGGGGCCGACCCGCGCCGCATCGCGCAAGCCATTGCGCAGTTTCGCGCCACCGCACGCCTCGCCGCCAACGCCAGCGAAGATCAGCTCATCGATGCGCTCGAAGTCGCGGCGCGCCGCCGCGCCGGGCAAGTGGGGCTCACGCTCTGCAACCGCACCAATTCGCGCGTGTGGACCGCCGTCGGGCGCCGGCGCGGTGAAGGCTGGGAAAGCCGCGGCTGGTGGCCGCTCAACGCAGGCGGCTGCGTGCGCACCATCGACGAAGTGCTGATTCAGGAGCGCTATTACGTCTTCGCCAGCATGGAAACGCCAGAAGGTCCGCGCTTCCTGCAATCGGGCGAACCCTTCTGCACCAGCCCATCGCGCTTCGCGATCCTCGGGCGCACCAATTGCGATGGCCGCTTCTATCAGACCGCGCTGTTCTCCCCGATCCGTGTGCGCGACCGCACTGGCCTAGTGGTAGAGTTCGAAGAGCGCGACTTCCTCGAAGTCGGTGTCGCGCCTCGCCAGCTCGAAACCGCCGGCGCTACCGAAACATCGCCCAACGCCGACGCGCCGCGCCGCGGGCTTGTGCCGCGCGACGCGCCGGCTCAGGACGGCCCAGAAGCGCAATGAACGCAACACGCAACATCCGCGCCTGGGTGTTCGATCTCGACAATACGCTCTATCCCGCCAGCGATCTCTATGACGAAATCGGCGTGCGGATGACCGAGTACATCGCGCGCGCGCTCAGTGTGGGCAACGCGAGGGCGCAGGAGCTGCGTGAGCGCTATTTTCATGAGTACGGCGCAACGGTTGTCGGCCTCACCCGCCATCATGGCGTCGATGCGTCGGACTTCCTTCGCGACGTGCATACGGCGGACCACTCCGTGCTCTCGGCGGATCCTGAGCTGCGCGATCTGATCTCGGGTTTATCAGGCTGTCGTATCATTTTCACCAATGGCGGCGGGGGTCACGCCGAGCGCGTTCTCGAAGCGCTCGGCCTCGCCGACTTGTTCGAGATCGTGTTCGATATCGAAGCGGCGGAGTTGGCGCCGAAGCCGCAACAGCTGAGTTATGACCGGCTAATCGCCGCCAGCGGCATTGATCCCAGCCAATCCATTTTGGTCGAGGACACATTGCGCAATCTTGAGCCGGCGCACGCCATGGGCTTCGTCACCGCACTGGTGGGCGCCGTGCATCCCGATCCGCGCCCGGCGTACGTAGATCACTGGGCGCCGGACGTGAAAGCGTTGCTGCGCGCATTGGCCTGAGGCCGGTTGGCGTTGGCGGCAAAAGGCGCTAGCTCTCGGCCATGACCCACGCTGATCTCGCCGCCCACATCGAAGCCGCCTGGGAGCGCCGCACCGAGCTCACGCCCGCCAGCACAGGCGCCGATATCGAAGCGATCGAGGCCGCGCTCGATCTGCTCGATAGCGGCGAAGCGCGCGTCGCCCACCGCGACGGCGATGGCGTGTGGACGACGCATCAGTGGCTGAAGAAAGCCGTGCTGCTCTCCTTCCGTATCAGCGCCAACACATTGATCGGCGCCGCTGGCGGCAACGGCGATCCCTCGCCCGGCCCCTATTGGGACAAAGTGCCTTCGAAGTTTCTGGGCTGGGGCGCAGCCGCGTTCGAGAAGGCCGGCTTTCGCGCCGTGCCGGGCGCGGTGGCGCGCCGCGGCAGCTTCATTGGCAAGAACGTGGTGCTAATGCCGAGCTTCGTGAACATCGGCGCTTACGTCGATGAGGGCACGATGGTGGATACGTGGGCCACTGTCGGCTCGTGCGCGCAGATCGGCAAGAACGTCCACATTAGCGGCGGGGCCGGCATTGGCGGCGTGCTGGAGCCGATCCAGGCCAACCCGACAATTATCGAAGACGGCTGTTTTATCGGCGCGCGTTCGGAGGTTGCGGAAGGCGTCATCGTGCGCGAAGGCGCGGTGTTGGCGATGGGCACGTTCATCAGCCAATCCACCAAGATCGTCGACCGCGCCACCGGCGAAATCACACGCGGCGAAGTGCCGGCGTATTCGGTGATCGTACCGGGCTCACTGCCCGATCCGAAGGGCGGGCCGAGCCTTGCTTGCGTGGTGATCGTGAAGCGTGTCGACGCGCAAACGCGGTCGAAGACGGGCGTGAATGAGTTGCTGCGGGACTAGCGTTCTGCCCGTCATTCCGGGGCAATGCGAAGCATTGAGCCCGGAACCCAGGGGCCAACACACAGCTCGTGGCCCCTGGGTTCCGGATCGCGCTCCGCGCGTCCGGAATGACGGCAGCGATCGTTAGTGCGCGTGCGCGCGGCCAGCTTCCAGCCGCACGTTGATCGTCGTGCCGTCCGCGCCGGTTTGCGTCCACGTATCGCCGACATTCTTTTCGCCGGCATAAGCCAGGCAGCCGCGTTCGCCGCCGGCAGGCGTCAGGCACAATTGGTTGTCCGCCAGTTCATAGGTTCCGCTGATATGGCCGCTCGGCGTATGTGCGCCGAAGGTGTTGTCGGCGTTGAAGTGATAGCGCGCCTCGGCGCCGTTGGCGTAGGTGACGACGAACGTGTTTCCTTCCGCATTGGCGATCGGGTCGGCGAACGCCGCGCCGCTCGACAGCGCCAGGCCGAACGCCAGAACCGCTGCAAGTTTCTTCATATGGTTTCCTCCACCGCGCCTTAAGCCGGCGCCTACTTGGCCATAGCGACCGGTTTGCCGTAACTCAAGCGCCGCCACAGCCATTCGAGCGGCCCCATCTCGAAGCGCGCCAGCCAGAGCGGCGACCAGATCAGCTGCAGCGCCCACACGCCCAGCACGATCGCCCAAAGCGTCGGCCGATCGACTTCGCCGAACAGGCCAAACCCGCGTCCGCTCCAGAAAATCGTCGTCATGATCAGCGATTGAGCGATGTAGTTCGTGAACGCCATCCGCCCCACCGCCGCAAGCGGTTCGGTGAGGATGCGCGCGCCGGCTTTGACCAGCAGGATCAGCACGCTCGCGTACCCCAGCGACACGAAGATCGAGAGAAACGCGTTAGGCAGATTGCCGCGCGTGAGCATGTGAACCATGTCGAAACCGGCTTGGCTGTTCAGTATTGCTTGATAGCCAATGACAGCGAGCGCCGCGGCGCCGACCAAGCTCACCAGCACGTAAAGCCACGCTGGCGCGCGGCCGCTGAAAAAGCCCCATTTGTAGAGCGCCATGCCGATCATCATCACGCCGGCGGTGCGGACCATGAGGCCGAAGATCGAATTGGTGATCACCAGCACCCAGGTGTCGATGTTCTCGCGCAGCGCCGACATCAAGCCGCCTTGATAAGCCGCTTGCACGCGCGCCAATTCTTCCGAGGACGGTGCGAAATACGCACCGAGCTGCTCTTCGATGGCAGATCTCTCAGCAACCGGGATGAACTCCCAGGACACGCCAAGCACGCTCTGCAAGGCAAAGGCGAGCAAATAAAGCACGATGCCGACAATGGTCAGCGTCACCGGCCCCCATGACCGCACGAGCATCACCAAAAGCCCAGTGAGGGCGTAGAGAAAGAGGATGTCGCCGTACCAGATCAACAGTCCGTGGATGAGGCCGAACGCGGCGAGCCACAGCAAGCGCCGCGTGAGCACGCCGTTGCGCGTCTTGTCGCTTTTGTCGCCGCCAACGAGATAGATGCTGACGCCGAACAGCATCGAAAACAGGGTGATGCATTTGAACTCGAAGAACACATGCATCAGCAGCCACGACCACAGCGTTTGATCGGTCACATCGAGCGGCGGCAGAAGCGGGTTCTGCGAGGTCTGCCAAGGGGCGGCAAAGAAGGCCGCGTTCACCGCCAAAATGCCCAGAAGCGCAAAGCCGCGCATGACATCTAGGCTCTTGATCCGGCTGGCTTCCCGGACCGGCGCTACGTCGCTCATGCCGCATCTCCCCTTTTGCCCCGCCGCGAGCGCGGCTAGACCATCGCCATGACCACCTTAGCCGACCCCGTTCCGCTGGCCCAAGCCCTTATGCGACGGCCGTCGATTACGCCCGACGAGCAAGGCGCGCTCGATGTCGCGCAGACGGCGCTGGAGACGATGGGTTTTGCAACGCGGCGGCTGAAATTCGGGCTAGTGGACAATCTCTATGCGCGCCTTGGTGCGGCGCGGCCGAACTTCTGTTTCGCCGGCCACGTCGATGTGGTGCCGCCCGGTTCCGGTTGGACTAGCGATCCGTTCGCGGCCGAGATCCGCGATGGCGTGCTCTACGGCCGCGGCGCCACTGACATGAAGACGGCGATCGCCGCGATGATCGCGGCGACGGAGAATTATCTCGCCGCCAACGGCCCGCCGAAGGGTTCAATCTCGTTCCTTCTCACTTGCGACGAAGAAGGGCCGGCGGTTGATGGCACCAAGGCGGCTTTGGCGGTGCTGGCGGCGGAGGGCGAAGCGCTCGATCACTGCATTGTCGGCGAGCCGACTAGCGAAGACCGCGTCGGCGACACGATCAAGAACGGCCGCCGGGGCAGCCTCAATGTCGTCATCACCGTCGACGGCAAGCAAGGCCACGTCGCCTACCCGCATCGCGCCGTGAACCCGGTGACGGCACTGATCGAAATCGCAGCGGCGCTGAAGGCGCGCAAGCTGGATGAGGGGGCGCCCGGTTTCGATCCATCCAACTTGGAGATCACCACGCTCGATGTTGGCAACACCGCGCACAACGTCATCGCCCAGCGCGCCACCGCCAAGCTCAATATCCGCTTCAATACGCATCACAGCGGCGAAGCGTTGTTCGCGTGGATCAGCGAAACAGCGCGGAGCATCGCCGCCCGCACCGGGGCTACCGCCACGCTGCAGATCGCCTCGCAAAGCGTGCCGTTCTACACCGCGCCCGGGCCATTCACTGATCTCGTCTCCGAAGCCGTGCGCGAGAGCTTTGGAGCGGCCCCGGTGCTCGCCACCACCGGCGGCACCTCCGATGCGCGCTACATAAAGGATCACTGCCCGGTGGTGGAGCTAGGTTTGCGCAACGAAACCGCGCACATGGTCGATGAACATTGCGCCGTCGAAGACGTGCGTACGCTGGCGCACTGTTACGAAGCGGTGCTCCGGCGCTACTTCGCGGGATAATCCACGCGCACGAGATACAGCCCATCCGCGGGCGCCACCGGCCCGCAGCGGGTGCGATCGGCGGCGGCGAGTGCGGCGGCGACGTCATCTGCGCTCATCTTGCCCAAGCCGACTTCGGCTAAAGTGCCGACCATTGAGCGCACCTGCTTGTGCAAGAAGCTGCGCGCTTCGAACGTGATCGACGCCCAGCCGTCGCCAGCGGCGATCTCGGCAACATCCAGCGTCTTCATCGGACTTTGCGCTTGGCAGTTCGTGTCCCTGAACGTCGTAAAATCATGATGGCCGACGAGGCGCTGGGCTGCGTCGCGCATGGCGGCGACATCGAGCGCGCGCGGCAGACGCCAGATGTACCCGCGCTGCAAAGCCAACGGCGCGCGCCGCCAGAGCAGCTTGTAAACATAGACGCGCCGCACCGCGTCGAAGCGTGCGTGAAAATCGGGCGCGGCAGGCTCGGCTTCAAGAACCGCGATTGGATGCGGCCGCAGGTGTGCGTTCAGCGCATCGCGCAAGCGCCCCGGCTCGCGGGTCCACTCGATGTCCAGATGAGCGACCTGCCCGTACGCGTGCACGCCGGCATCGGTGCGGCCTGAGCCGATCACTTCGCCGCGCGCGCCGGTGAGCTTCTCAAGCGCGTCCTCAAGCGCGCCTTGCACGCTCGGCCCATCGGGCAGCCGCTGCCAGCCCTGGTAGGGCCCGCCATCGTACTCGATCGTGAGCTTGAAGCGCATTGCGCTCCTATGAGCGCCGATAATCCAGCATCGGACAAGCGCGCGCGCCTGCCGCGCCGGGCGCGCCGCCAATGACGCCGATGACCCGCATCGCCGCTTCGCCGGGGCCGGACGGCTCCCAGACCACGACGTTCGCCGCTTCGTCGGCGCCGCAAACGCCTTGGCCGTTCACCTTCGTCTCGCTGGTCACGCGATAGACCAGCACTTGCGGTTCTTCGACCGGGATATCGAGCAGCGCCCGCAGCGTCTGCCCCTGCACTTGCGTCGCCGGTGAAACGGCGCCGGCGATCTCCGCTTGCACCACCAGACCGTTAGCGCCGGTGAGCGTCAGCACTTCCTGCGCATCGGCGTTGGCTTCGCTTGCGTCCGGGAGGCGGAGCGTGATCGCCACGGTGAGCTGGCCGCTGACGGACGTCGCCGCGTCATTGCTGGGCGCGAACACGCGAGAGGCTTCGGTTTCGGGGGCCGGCGCGTCGAGTTGCGGGCCGCCTTCGCCACTTGGGTCAGTGGTCGCCGCTTGCTGATCGCAGCCCGCGAGAACCAGCGCCAAAGCCGCCGCAACGATCGCCACACGCATGAACATCCCTCCACGTTTGAATGTCTTAGCTGGGCGCGGGTTGGCCTTCAATGATGACCTAAGCGAGGCGCGCACCGGCCAGCGCGGCGTGGCCGCGCAAGAACGCGTCGGCTTCCATCGGGGCGCGGCCTTCGCGCTGCAGTCTCAACAGCCGCACCGCGCCGTCGCCGCATGCCACCCGCAACGTATCGTCCAGGAGTTCCCCGGGCGCGCCGGCGCCGTCGGCTAGCTGTGCGTGCAGCGCCTTCACCCGCGCGCCGTCCATTTCGAACCATGCGCCGGGCGATGGCGCGAGGCCGCGGATCATCCAGTCAATCTCGCGCGCTGGCCTAGTCCAATCGATGCGCGCCTCGGCTGGCGTGATCTTGTGCGCGTAGGTGACGCCCTCGTCCGGCTGCGGTGTTTCGGTGACGGCGCCGCGCTCAAGCTTCTCCAGCATCTCGCGCATTAGCGCGGCGCCGTTCGCGGCCAATCTATCGTGCACTGACGCGGTGTTGTCGGTTGGGCCGATGGGCGTCTGGAAGGTCGCGAGAACGGGACCGGTATCGAGGCCCTCTTCCATGCGCATGACTTGAACGCCGGTAACGGAATCGCCGGCCATGATCGCGCGCTGAATTGGCGCTGCGCCGCGCCAGCGCGGCAACAATGAACCGTGCAGATTGAACGCACCGAGGCGGGGCGCATCGAGAATGGCTTTCGGTAAGATGAGTCCGTAGGCGACGACGATCGCTGCATCGAGACTGAGCGCCGCGAACGCGGTTTGCTCTTCGGCCCGCTTCAAACTCTTCGGCGTTCGCACCTCAAGCCCACGCGCTGCGGCGAACGCGTGTACTGGCGTTTGCCGTTCTTGTTTGCCACGTCCCGCCGGCCGCGGCGGCTGCGAGTAAACGCACGCTATCTCGTGGCCCGCCGCTAGCAACGCCTCCAGCGTCGGCAGCGCGAATGTGGGCGAGCCCATGAAGGCGAGGCGCATCGTCATACGGGCGACATGCCCGATTTCGCGCGTCCCAAGCAACTCTCACGGGAACTTCAGGCGCGCCCCGCCGCTTTTCAAACGTGACGACAACACCCGACATCGCCCCCAAAGGCCCATTTTCGCTGACCCCCGCCCAATGGTGGGACGTGCTGAAGGGCGTCGCCGCGACCGCTGAGCGGGCCAATCTGGCGCTGATCTCGGCCGGCGTCGCCTTCTTCGGGCTCATGGCGGCGATCCCCGGCATCGCCGCCATCGTCGCGCTCGTCGGCCTGTTTGGCGACCCGACCTGGATAAGCGAACAGGTATACGCCTTCGGCGGGCTGGCGCCGGATGGCGTGCTGACGATCATTCACGAGCAGGTCGCGCGTCTCCTGGAGGCCCGCGACAGCACACTCATCGCCGGCGCAATCTTCAATCTGCTGCTCTCTCTGTGGAGCGCGTTGCAAGGCACACGCTGGCTGCTGATGGCGCTGACCGCCGTCAACCGCCGCGCCGAGGAGCGTAAGACCCTGCGGCGCTTCCTCGCCGCCGGCATGTTCACTCTGTACGGAATCGCGCTCAGCGTCGCCGCCGTGCTGCTGATGGGCTTTGCGCCGATCATCCTGACGTTGCTGCACGTCGAGACCGGCATGGAGGTGCTGCTGCTGGCGCTGCGTTGGCCGGTGCTGGGCGGCGCGGCGGTGACGGTGGCGATCCTGCTCTATCGCTGGGGTCCGCACCGGCGGCCGCCGCCGTGGCGCTGGCTGCTGCCGGGCGCGATCGCGGCGCCGATACTGTGGGTGCTCGCTTCAAGCGCGCTGACGTTCGGCTTGCGCGAGTTTCCGGGCTTCGGCGCAGCTTATGGCGGGTTGGCCAGCGTGGTGGCGCTGCTGCTGTGGCTCTACATCACGGCGCTCGTGTTCTTGCTTGGCGGCGCGCTGAACGCGGAGCTGGAGTTCTACGCCAAAGGCAAGCCTTCGATGCCGGTCGAGGCCGGAGAAAAGATCGAGCCGCCAATCGCTAGCGATGGCGGCTCGAAGCACGTCACAGAAAGGCCGCCGCCGGACCCGGCGACGGCTTAGCTCAGCAGGCCATGCCGGTTTCGCGTTGCATGCCGGTCAGGAACATACGCAGCGATTCCGCCAGTTCGCAGGCGGCGGCGTGCGCTTCTTCGCGCTCATCGGCGGGCAGCGCGTCCAGCAATTCGCGGCAAACGTCAGAGTGCTCGATGTCGGCGACTTCGTGGACTTGGAAGAATTTCAGCGCGCGCGGCTCATCCAGATCGTAGCGCTCGACCAGACCTTTGATCTTGGTGCGTGCGATTTCCGGCAATTGGCTCTCATAGGCGTAAAGCGCGGCGAGGCCCGATGCGTACGATTGGCGCGACAGCTTGCGGAAGGTGTCGATCAAATTTTGCGTCTCGGCATTGACGCTAACGGCGCGCACTTCGCCCTCGTCGGCGCCGAGCGAGGCGGCGAAACCCAGCCACAGAGCGGCGTGATCGTCCTTGCCTTCACCAAGGCCCTCTTCTTCAGCGAGGTTCTCCGCGAGTAAGCGGCGACCGGCGGCGTCCGGGCAATTGGCGTGCACGGCGCTGACGGCTCGCGGGAATGCCTCGACGTGATGGAAATATTGTTTGGCGTAGGCGCGCAGCGCGTCCTTGCTCAACGCGCCCGCTTCCCAGGCTTGGTAGAAGGGGTGGCTAAGCATCGCGCGCTCATCAATGGCCGCATCAATCGCAGCTGACGTGCACACATATCCGCGAAACGCATCGGTCATGAAAAACCCCTCCATGGGCGCGCGTCCGCGCGCTTGTTCGGCGCGCACATTAACGGTTTTCCGCATTTGCGAAAGAGGCTTAAAGCGCCGCTTCCTTGCGCGCCTTCTTCAGCTTGCGCAGCGCGTTTTCGCGCTTCAGCCGCGACAGATGGTCGATGAAGAGCACGCCTTCGAGGTGATCCATCTCGTGCTGGATGCACACCGCGTAGATGCCCTCAGCCTCTTCTTCGATCTGCTCGCCCTGATAGTTCAGGTAGCGCAGCTTCACCCGCGAGGGACGTTCCACATCGTCATAGATATCGGGAACGGAAAGACAGCCCTCTTCGTAGGGCTGTAAATCGTCAGCGGACCAGAGAATCTCCGGGTTGACAAAATAGCGCGGCTCTTTCGGATCGCCCTCGCGGGCCAGGTCCATAACGATGATCCGCAGCGGCTCGCCGATCTGGATCGCAGCCAAGCCGATGCCCGGCGCGTCGTACATGGTCTCCAACATGTCATCCATCAGCGCCCGATGCGCATTGGTAACCGGCCCTTCGATGGGGGCCGATTTTTGCTTCAGGCGCGGGTCGGGCGCGACGAGGATGGGGCGGATCGCCATGGTCCTGGAGGTATGAAGAGACGGGCTTTGCGTCAAGCGAGAGGCGTGGCGGAACCGCGGGAACTGGGCTGTAGCCCTTGATTTTGGCCCACGCTAACGCCGCGCTTTCCGCAGCCCTATTCCATGACGGGTTGCGCCCCCAGGGAACGGCGGCGTAGCTCGCACCATGTCGCCGCAACAATTGTACCGCTTCGCCGCCATCGCCGCGCTTTTGGGCGGAGCGGCCCGCATCTTCTCGGCTTTTCCCTTTGTCACCGATCCGATCACGTTGGAGTGGCTCTACACGGCGATCGATATTTTGCTGCTGTTCGGTCTGATGGGCGCTTATCTCATCCGAGCCGAGCGCCTGGGCTTGCTCGGCGCCGCGTCGTTTGCGGTTGGAGTCGCCGCCCTCTCCTTCATCGGCGGACCGGACGCCGATCCGTTCGCGTTCTCCACTTATGAACAAGGCGCCGCGACCTTGGCGATCGCAATGGTGGGGTTGAGCCTCGCGTGGCTGCGGGCGCGGGAGACGCCCTACTGGCCGGCGCTGTGCTGGTTTGCCAGCGTCATCGCGGCAGGGGTGATGGCGCTGCTGCCCGCGCCGATCCCGGATTATGGGCTCAGCGCCGCCGGCGTGCTGTTTGGCGCCGGCTTCATCTTCGCCGGCTGGGACATCCTGAGGCGCGGCCAATAAAAAGCCCGACAAACTGCCGGGCCTTAGGACGGTGAGGTGCGGGGAAAGGATTAAAGGATTAGCGAATAGCGATAGTCCGGCCGGTGGCGCGCACTTCCTGCAGACGGGCGCGCGGCTGCGCTTCGGCACGCTGCGAAACGCCTTCGTAGGATTGTTCCTCGGCGACCAGATCGCTGTCGGCGTACGGGGCGTCGCCCGGCTCCAGACCCGGGATTTCGACGGCCACGATATTACCAGCGGCGTCGCGTTCAACGCTGGTCACGCGGCCGAGCTCGGAGCCGTCATGGCTGCGCACAACCGCGCCGGTCGCGGCCTCAGGGAATTGATCGGCAGCCGCCAGGGAGGGGGCGGTCAGCGCTAGGGCGAAAATAAGGGTTCGCAGCATCTGCGTTCCGCGTTTTTTGCGCGGCCTCTTTGCAGTGGATGGACATTAGTTAAACGCCATCCCCCCAGAACCGTTCCCATGGCCAAGCTGACGCAGGCGCTTTCTGGCGCTTGCGGGCGGCGCCAGAGGTTGCGATATGAGCGGCGCAGGCAGGCGGCGGACGGCCGCCCCGCCAACCCGGTCAGGTCCGGAAGGAAGCAGCCGCAACGGGTTGCGTACGGGTCGTCGTTCTGTCTGCACTTTCCCCTTTTGAGCCTACTCCCGCCGCGTAACCGACTAGCCGAACACCGCGTCCCGCAGCAGCGCGCCGTTGTCGGCGACTTCGCCGACGAAGGCGCGCAGCAGGCTTGCCGCTTCCTCGGGGCGCTCCCAGTGCGGGGAGTGGCCTGTGGCGCGCAGCGTGTGGAGACGCGCTGAGGGCAGCGCGTCGCGCAGCGCCAGTTGATCGCCGTGCGGCACGAACACGTCCCAATCGCCGCGCATCAGAGCGACCGGCGCGCGGCATTGGCGGGCGGCGGCGATCGGGTCAGCGTTGAGCTGGCCGTCGAGCGCCGCGCGCCAGACGTTCGCCGGGCAGCGCAAGCTTTCGCTGACGACCACGTCGAGGAAGCTTTGCGGGATCATGTCGGCGATAGTGCTTTCCTGGAAAGCGAGCACGAATTCCGGATCGACCTTCGCGCCGAACTTGCCGACTTCGCTCGCGAGTTCGGCGACGTTCTCGTTGTCGCGATAGCCAGCAAAGGCGCCGATCAGCACCAAACCCTGGATGCGGTCGGGATAGTTCGCAGCCGCCTGAAGCGCGACCGCCGCGCCCATCGAGTGGCCGACAATGATCGCGCGCTCGATGCCGAGCGCGTCCAGAAACGCCGGCACGTCGGCGGCCAGATCGCGCAACGCATAGCCGCTGGCGGGTTTGTCGCTCTTGCCGTGACCGCGCTGGGTCAGGGCGATGACGCGCCACGCCTCTGGCAGATGCGGGCGCAGCAGGTCGAATGAGCGATGCGAGTCAGTGTAGCCGTGCAGCATCAGCACCACCGGCCCGTCGCGCTCGCCCTGCTCCACATAAGCAAAGCGCAGGCCGTTGGCGGCGCGGACGAATGAACAATCCGATCTCATCGGAGCAACTCCAAATCATGAAATGAACCGGCGGCCGATCGGCAGGGGGGCTGGGAGGATCAGCCGCCGGTTCTCTTCAAGCCGCGCGCGCCTTGGCGCTCAGCTCGCGGGCTTGGCGCGCGAGGCGTCCGGCCCAAGGACTTTGCGGCTTGTGCGCGAGCCGCTCGGCGGCGAACGCTTCCGCGGTGGACGCGAATCCGCCGCGCAGCGCCGCGTGCAGCGCGGTCAGCGTGATGATATCGCGCTGGGCATGGCTGCCGCCGAAACGTTGAGCGACGCCGCGGGTGGCGGCGATCTTCTCCACCGCTTCATCGTAGCGGCCGGCCTCGAAGGCGATGAACGCTTCCGCCAAGGGCAGACCGACTTTGCGCGTCATATACGCGTTGTCGCCGCCATCGGCCGCCGCCGCGCGCATTGTCTTCAGCGTGCGATCCGCATCGGTGGCGCGGCCGGCGCCGAGGAAGGCCATGATCGCGTGCAGATCGTTGAACGCGTAGATCGCATCCTCGCCTGCCCGCTGCCAGCACGCCGCCAGCTTGTCGAAGCGATCGCCGACATCGACACCTTCCAGATGCAGCCGCCACAACAGCGCCGACGCATCGATCCACTCCAGCACGACTTGCGCTTCGGTGTTCGGGCGCACTTGCTCGTCATAGAGCTTCAGCACTTGCGCGATATCGCCACGATCGAGGTGAAGCAGCGCGAGGTGCCACCAATTGTGATAGGCAAAGCCGCTCTCCGGCGCCCAATGCTGCGCGTTGTCCGCCAGCCACGGAATGCCGGCATCGAGGTCGCCGCGCATTTCGTTGACGTGGGCCACCGCGTGCACGGCCCAGCCGTCGCGCGGATCGGTCGCCACCGCTTGGCGGCCGTAAATGTCGGCGCGGGCGTAGTCGCCGCATTCTTCAAGGCCGAAGGCGGCCATGCCGAGGATGTAGCTGTAGCCGTCCTCACCGCTTTTGAAGGCGCGCATCGCTTGCAGCGGCCAATCGCGCAGCTCGCTTTGCATGCCGAGGAAGAAGCAGCCGACGTGCGCGTATTGCAGCGCCAGCAGATCGCGCGGGTTTTCTTGCGCGATGCGGGCGAGCCGCGCCGTGCCATCAGCATAGCGCCCTTCGGCCCAGTCGCGCGCCGCGGCCAGATGCTTGGTTTCGCGGTCGTTCAGATTGGCGGCGGCGCCGGCGCGGAGGCTTTTCGCCGTTTCTTCGGCGTAGGCTTTATCGGTCTGCTGCACGAGCAGCCCAGCGCGCGCGGCCCAAGCGCCGCCGAAATCGGGGTCTTCGGCCAGCGCCGCATCGAGCGCCGCGATGGGATCGCCGCGATAGAGGCGAATGAGGTCAAGCGCCTCGTTGTAATGATTGATCGCTTCTTGCGAGTTGGTGGAGGCGGCGTTGCCGTAGCGGTCTTTCAACATGGGAGGTCTCCGGGGAGGAAGATTAGGCTTGCAAAACTGGTGGGGTGACCGGCGTCAGAGCATCGGGACGCGCGCGACGGTCAGCGACAGCGCCGCCGCCGTGGCGTGCCAAAACACGATGCAAGACACCAATAAGGCGAGACCGCGGGACATGACGTTTCTTTCTCTCACTCGCGCGGACCAAGTGTCCGGCGATGGGAAAAAACTAGTGTTGCGCGCCGCGTGGAGATAGAAAACTCATGGTGCGGCGCCCGCACTTTGTAATTTTCGCAGTAAAATGACGATGTTACGGGCGTCACATCCGTGTTTTCACGCTTCTGCGTAATGACAAGCGTGAGAGAACCAAACCGCAGGTACTGTACTCGTGGTACAGTTTTGCGGGTGGAGAGATGACGATGGGTGTTCAAACTCAAACCCTGAGCAAAGGCGAGCAAACCCGCGAGCGCATCATGGACATCGCGCAGGACGCGGTGCTCCACAAAGGCTTAGCGTCGACGTCGATTGACGAAATCATCGTCGAGGCCGGCATCACAAAGTCGGGCTTCTTCTACCATTTCCGCGACAAGAACGATCTCGCGAAAGCGCTGCTGCAGCGCTACACCGACGACGAGTGGAAGGTGTTCGATCAGCTGTTCAAACAAGCTGACGAACTGAGCGAAGATCCGCTGCACAGCTTCCTGATCTTCCTGAAACTGTTCGCCGAGTTGATGGGCGATTTGCCGAATGGCCATCCCGGCTGCCTGATAGCGTCGTATGTCTATCAAGACTTCATGTTCAGCGGCGAAGTGCGCGAGCTTACGACTGAGGGGCACCGCATCTGGCGCCGACGTTTCCGTGAGCGGCTTGATCGGATCGCCGCTCGCTACCCATCGCGGATCGAAGTCAATCTCGATGACATGGCCGACATGCTCTCGGCCGTCGCCGATGGCGGCATTATCCTATCGAAGAGCCTGCACGACCCCAGCCTGCTGCCACGGCAGATCTTGCAGTACCGCGCCTATGTGCGGCTCGTGTTTTTGGGTAACTAAGCCGCGATCGCCTGCAGCGCCGCGTTCACCGGCAGATAGAGCGTAAACGTGGAGCCGCGGCCCAGCTTACTGGCCGCTTGCACATCGCCGCCCATGGCGCGCGCCAAGCGACGCGTAATCACGAGGCCGAGGCCGGCGCCGTCGTGCTCGCGGGTCTTGGTGACATCTACCTGCATGAACGGCTGAAAGAGCTTCGCCAGATCGTCGGGACCAATGCCTTTACCGGTATCGCGCACCGAGATCGCCACGCCTTGCGCGCTGCCGATCCGGCACGGCCGCAGATCAAGCGCGATGACGCCGTCCTGCGTAAATTTCGCCGCGTTTGATAGCAGGTTAAGCACGCATTGGCGGACACGCGTCTCGTCGGCGACGATGGCGCCGATGCCGGGGGCCGCGTTGAACTGGCACACGGTGCGGTTCCGACTCGCCATCGGTCGCACCGTATCAAGCGCGCCGCGCAGTACGGCGCCAATATCGAACTCTGCTGGCCGCAATTCGAGCTTGCCGGCTTCAATGCGCGAAAGGTCCAGAACTTCGTTGATCAAGGCGAGCAGGTGCCCAGCCGCGCCGCGAATTTTGGCCAGATCGGCGGCGCTTTGCTGCGTCTCGCCGCTGGCCAAATCCTCCTCGACAATCTCGGAATAGCCGATGACGGCGTTGAGCGGCGTGCGGAGCTCGTGGCTCATGTTCGCTAGGAAGACGGATTTTGCCTTGTTGGCCGCTTGCGCGCGCTGTGTCGCGACCGAGAGCTGCGCCGTGCGCTCCCGCACCCGGCGCTCCAAGTCTTCGGCTGCCTCTTCCGCATTCAGCCGCGCCTGAATCAAGGCGCCGAAACTGGTCGCGCCACCGCGGGCGGCGACGATGGCGTTGAAGCCGAGCAGTCCGCCCATCGCAGCCAGCACCACGGCCGAAAACCCCTCCCCGAAAGCCGCTGCGTTCAGCACGAGGCCAAGCACGACGGCCGGGACGGTGTAGAAGATCATCGTCCGCGTCATGACATGCAGAGTCGCGCAGATAAGCCCCGCACCAGCACAGAAGAGCAGTCCAATCACCGGCGCGGGCTGCGGCGCGAACGCGAGCACCGAATAGGGTAGCACATAAGCGGCGGTGATCGCCGCCAGGGCGGCGATGTGGCGGCCGACGGCGGCGCGCACTTGGGCGTCGTCCAACTGGTCAACCTCGGCGCTTAGCCGCGAGAACGCCTTCTGGGCCCGCAGGTCAACAACGATGCCAAGGGCCGCGCCGACGGCGCAGGGAACCCACCAGAATCCCGGCGCCAGCAGCGCCACCAAGACCGGCGTCAGGCACACGGAGATGTAGCGGGTCGGTCCATGCCGGGTCCACGCCACCTCGGCAAACCGCCGGATTGTCATTTCCCAGGTGCGCCGGGATGGCTCTGCCATCGTCATGCCCCTCCCCGGAGCCCGCTGCCGTAACGTCCTGGTGTATGGCCAAGAACGTAAATGGCTGACGAACGGCCGCCCGGCGGGGGTCGCGTTTCGGCTAAAACGTACTACCTTTCGACAGTGGACGAATCCTCATCCCCCAACCTTTTCGGCGACGATACGACCGGCCCTGGCTACGTCGTGTTGGCCCGGAAATACCGGCCTCGCACTTTTGCCGACCTGATCGGCCAGGAGGCGATGGTCCGCACCATCGGGAACTCGTTCGCGCTCGGCCGCATCCCGCACGCCTACATGCTGACCGGCGTCCGCGGCGTCGGGAAGACGACGACCGCCCGCCTGCTAGCCCGCGCGCTCAATTACAAAAGCGGCGACATCAACGCCGCCCAGATCGATCTCGATCCCCAAAAAGATGGAAGTATGGGCGAGCATTGCCAAGCGATCATGGAGAGCCGCCATCCCGACGTGCACGAGATGGACGCCGCCTCCCGCACCGGCATCGGCGACATCCGCGAAATTCTGGACAGCGTCCGCTACGCGCCGGTGATGGCGCGCAACAAGATTTACATCATCGACGAAGTTCACATGCTGTCGAACCAGGCCTTCAACGGCCTGCTGAAGACGCTGGAAGAGCCGCCGCCGCACGTGAAGTTCATCTTCGCGACGACCGAAATCCGCAAAGTGCCCGTCACTGTGCTCTCACGCTGCCAGCGCTTCGATCTGAAGCGCATCGATAGCGAGCGACTGGCCGAGCACCTCGCCAACATCTGCGCTAAGGAAGGCGTGAAGGTCGATCCGGACGGCGTGGCGCTGATCGCCCGCGCGGCGGAAGGCTCGGCGCGCGATGGCTTGTCGCTGTTGGATCAAGCGCTGGTGCAGAAGCCGGGCGCGACCGTCACCGCCGCCGATGTGCGCGAAATGCTTGGCCTAGCCGATCGCGGCCGCGTGCTGGACCTCTTCGAAGCCATCGCTAAAGGCGATGCTAAGACGGCGCTCACCGAAGCGCGCAGCCAGTATGATAGCGGCGCCGATCCGGCGCTCATCCTGCGAGACCTACTCGACATCGGCCACGAAGCCGCGCGCGCCCAGGCGCTCGGCGCTGACGCCCGGCTGCTCGGCGGCGCCGATTGGGTGACGCGTGTGCGCGGCTTGGCGGAGCGCCTCAGCCCCGCGCAACTCTCGCGCATCTGGCAGATGCTGCTAAAGGCGCTCGAAGAAGCCAGCAAAGCGCCAGACCCGATCGCCGCTGTCGAAATGGCGATGGTGCGCCTCTGCGCCGCGCAGTCGTTGCCGCCGCCAGAAGACGCAGCGCGGCTTTTGCGCGACGGTGCGTCAGCGGCGCCCAGCAAACGCGCCGAGGCGCCGCAAAGCGGTGGCGGCCCGACGGCGAACCATCAGGCGCCTCCTGAAGGCAAAATTCGCGGAGCCCAGCCCCAAACGCTACGCCGCGCCCCGCGTCAACACCCGAACCACCCGCGCAACGCCTACCTCCGCTCACAGATGTTCGAGGACATCGTCAACATGGCGGCGACGGTGCGCGGTAGAGAACATTTGTTCGAACCGCTGGAGCGCATGGAAAAGCTGGTGCTGTGCTTCAAGCATGCGGTCTTGGAATTCCGCGCCGCGCCCGATCAGCCGCCGAACTTCGCGGAAGAACTCACCAAGATGATGTGGGAAGATGAGGGCGTCGATTGGCACATCCGCGCGATTCCACCCGGTGAGCAGGCGCAAGGGTGCAAAGGCGTCCCAGACCACGAAGCTCCGATTCACGAACTGCGAAGCTTCGAGGACGTTGTCTGGCTCGTTGGCCGCGAGCGCATGGTCGATCTTGAACTCACGCTAGAACGCCTGAAGGTCGTACACTTCTCGCCGAACGGCGAGATCGTCTTCGAGCATAGCGATGACTTCCCTCGCGATCTGGTGCGTACGCTAAAACCGCTGCTCGAAGAGGAAACCGGCATCGAGTGGCACATTCGCGTCAGCGCGGAAATGGCCCCTGTCGAAAGCCTTTCCGATCGGCGCAAGCGCGAAGAGATACGCGCGCTCGAAGAATTAAAGCGCCAGCCTTTCGTCGCCGAAGCGCTAAAGCATTTTCCCAACGCGGAAGTGGCCGCCGTCCGTCAGCCGATCGATGAGAACGGCGGCGGCGATGTCGTGGCAATGCCGACCGCCGCGAAACCACCGGCGCCCTCCGCGCGCAAAAAGGAAGCCGACCGATGAAGGACATCTCGCAGATCATGCGCCAGGCGCAGGCCATGCAGGCCAAGATCAACGAGGCGCAAAAGAAACTTGAAGCGATGGAAGTCGAAGGCACCTCCGGCGGCGGCATGGTGCGCCTGCGCATTTCCGGCAAGAACGCGCTGCTTGGCCTCACGATCGATCCGTCTCTAATGGTCGCCGACGAGCGCGAGATCCTCGAAGACCTGATCAAAGCCGCTCACGACGACGCCCGCCGCAAACTCGAAGACGCTCAAGGCGAAGAAATGAAGGGCCTCTCCGGCGGCATGGGCCTGCTGCCCGGCTTCAAGATGCCATTCTGAGCGGCTGGCGGTGCGAACGCCGCCAGCCGCCAGAGTCTAGCAGAACATCGCTGACGCTTCCTCGACGCGCGCACGCGCCTTCGGGCTAAGTTCGCCCAGCGCCGCAAGGAAGTTCTTGTTGCGCATCGCCGAACCCAAGAACGTCCAGCGCAATGCCTGGTGCTGCACGTGCAGGAATTGCTCCTGCTGGTCTGGCGTGAGCGCACGCCCAGTAGTGCGCTCAAAACTTTCGAGATCGAGTTGCGCCAAGCTCTTCAGCCCACCGTCCAGAAACGCGCCGATCTCGAAATACTCGTCGATCGCGCGATCGACCTTCTCTGGCGTCGTACTACGCGCGAGCTCTTTCAGCAGCAGCGCGTCAATGCGCGCGTGCTGAGATTCTTCCTGCCAGTGGTGCTTCAGGAGGCTCTTAAACTGCGGGTCGAGATCGGCGTCGTCGCGGACGCTTTCAACGTAATGCGCTTGCGACATCCATTCGATCCCGAGCGTGGCGATCGCCACTGCCATGGGCTGATGCGCCAGAAACGCGTCACGCACGGCTTCCGGCGGGCCGATGAAGCCGCACTCGCTGCCGAAGCCAGCGGCGAATTCGCGGCGGAAGCGGCGGAAGAGCTCCATGTGTTTGACCTCCTCCTCCGCGAACTGCAAAAGCGCCGGCACCCGATGCGGTTCTCCCGCGTCATGCTCGATCGCCATATTCACAAACGGCAGGATGCACTCTTCCACCAGGCCGAACATGGCGAGATAGCCATGGGCGCGAATGTGATTGAGCGTGAGGCGCTCGCCATCTGAGAGAAAAGCCAGCGCCTCGGTGCGCGCGAATGTTTCCGGCAAGAACGGCTTGCTGAAATTCAGTTTCTTGTCGCCGCCGATAATGTCGTCGATGCGCCAATTCACACGCTTCGACACGTCGAGCAGTGTTTGATAAGTATGCTGTTGCACTCACGTGCCTCCTTGCGTCCACCCGCGAGTGAGGAGATGCCTTTATCGCACGGCGCCTTGGAGTGGCGGAACGCCCTTGATAGAGGCAAAACGGACATCCTTGGAGGGCGATTGGTGCAAAAGCCGATCAAAGTTGCGATTTTAGCGACGCCTGAAGTGGAGCCCTGGGTGGCGCTCGGCATCCATGACTCGCTTTGGGCGGTTGGCGTGCTGTGGAATCGGGTGATGGGCGAACCTGAAACCCCCGCCTTCGCCCCGCAGATCGTATCGGTCGACGGCGCGGTGATGAAAACCAGCACTGGCGTGCAGATCAGCCCGCAAGGAACGCTGGCCGCAATGACCGACGCCGACATTATTTTTGTGCCCTCGGTTCTGATTGCGTCCGGGGCTGAGTTCGGCCGCAGCAATCCAGAAGTGCTCGCGTGGATGAAGACGGCGCACGCAAACGGAGCGCGCGTCGTTTCGTCGTGTACTGGCTCGTTTGTGCTGGCCGAAGCGGGCCTGCTGGATGGCCGTGAGTCAACGACGCATTGGGCTTTCGTCGAACCGATGCGCCAGGAGTATCCCAAGGTCAAAGTGCGCGGCGACCGGATCATTGTTGCCGCCGACGAAGATGGGAAAATTGTAACAGCCGGCGGCGCGACCTCGTGGACAGATCTCGTGCTGTATTTGGTTGGCCGCTTCGTCAGTCAGGAGGACGCGCGGCGGCTGGCGAAGATGTCTTTATTCGACTGGCACCATCAGGGCCAAAACCCCTATGCGCGTCTCGTCACCAACTCCCAGCGCGACGACGCTGCGATTCACGCGGTGCAGGAATGGATCGCGCTGAACTACGCCGAGCCCGATATCGTCACGGCCATGACGGCCCGCACGCAGCTGTCGGACAAAACCTTCGCTCGGCGCTTCAAGGCCGCCACGGGCTACGCGCCGCTGGAGTACGTGCAGCGTCTGCGCGTGGAAGAGAGCAAGCAATTGCTCGAAACGACCTCCGAAGCCATCGAAGCGATCGGCGAAAAGGTCGGCTATATGGACTCGGCATCGTTTCGGCGGCTGTTCCGGCGCCTGGTAGGCGAGTCACCGGCGGAGTACCGGCGCCGCCAAGCCGTGCCCGACCACATCAAAAAGCTCCCCAGCTAGCCTCCATCTGCGGCTTTGAGACCCTCGCGGAGCAGGCGCGGGATCGCTATCTCTCATCTATGCGCTCCAAATCAGCCACCGCCGCGCCCGAGATAGAGGCGTTGATAGCTCTGCTCGCGAAGGTGCCGGGGCTTGGGCCCCGCTCCGCGCGGCGTGCGGCGTTACAGCTTTTAAAGAAGAAGGACGCGCTGCTGAAACCGCTCGCGGCAGCGCTCAGCGAAGCGGCGGAGAAGGTGCGGGCCTGCTCCAATTGCGGCGCGCTCGACACGCAAGACCCGTGCGCGCTGTGCAGCAATCCGGAGCGCGACGATGCATTGATCTGCGTCGTCGCCGAAGTCGGCGATGTATGGGCGCTTGAGCGGGCGGGCGCGTTCAAGGGCCGCTATCACGTGCTCGGCGGCGTGCTCTCGGCGCTCGACGGCGTACGGCCGGACGATCTGCGCATCACCCGGCTGATGGAGCGCGCTAGCGGGACAGGCGTGCGGGAAGTCATCTTGGCGCTGTCAGCCACAGTCGATGGCCAAACGACGGCGCACTATCTGGCCGAGCGGCTGCAACCGCTCGGCATCACCATCAGCCGGCTCTCGCACGGCGTCCCCGTTGGCGGCGAGCTTGATCTGCTGGACGACGGCACGCTGTTCGCCGCGCTGCAAAGCCGAAGGCCGTCTTAGCCCGAGCGTCCCTCTTCTGGGTGCCGCTCTATGCACTTGGTGCGCGCGCGCGTGGCGGCCGGCGCCATAAGTCCGGTTTCGCGAAAACGCTGCAATGCCGCTTCGTATTCCTCGTGCGTCATTGTGCGTGTGATTTGATCCCAGGTGCAGGTGCAAACGGCGCTCGCGGGTGGACACGACGCTTCAAAGCGCGCACGCGCGCTTTCGGGATAGGGGTTCGGCGCGGGCTCGCCGCACGCCGACACCATGAGCAAAAACACCGGCGCGCAAAGCGCGAAGGGAATGCGCATCTCTCATCTCCGCCCGGCAAAAATTGCCGCGCATGAGCAACATTATGCGCGCGCAGGGTTAAGATGAGAGCGAAAAAACGTCCTAAACGCGCACTCAGGCGGGGCGGAGAACAATGGTCCCGCCATCGTCGGCGGTTAGGACGAGCGTATCGCCGAGCCGGCGATATGTGCGAGACGCCGAGAGCGCCTCGAAGAACGACGCCTCACGCGCCATAATCGGCGGCTCGCACGCCATTTCTGTGCTGCCAACGGCGCCGACAGAGATCGTTTGCGCTTCAACGGTGTAGGTGCCGAAATAGCGGTTACATCCGCCGGTGCCGACGATGCGGTCACCCGCGAATTCTATCGTTGGAGGGCGTTCGACGATGATTTGCCCGCCGAGTGTTGCGACGCGCCACTGCGTGCCAGAGAGCTCGTTTTGCGGTGCGCTGGACGCGCACGCGGCCGCAATCAGCGCACCTGCAGTGCAAAGAGCCGCCATTGGCATGCGTGTCGGGAACAATTTCACAGTAGGCACAACGTTACGGCGCGGGCGCCGGTTCCACAGGCGCCGCCGCCGTCGATGCGTTGCATGCCATCGCGAATTGCTCGATCTGGCCAGTGATCGGGTGCGCTTCGCGCTCCGGCCCCGGCAGGCGCTCAAGCGCCGCAAAATCATTAGGCTCGATCTCGGCTTCGATTCGATCCCAGGTGCAGGCGCACAGAGTGCTCTCTGCGCCTTGCGACTGGCACGCCTGCATGAAGTTCATCTCGACACCCGGCGGATAACCCACGGCGGCGGGCCCGCACGCGGCGAGCGAAACCAGAGCGAGAATGGCGATCGTCATGCGCATGTCAGTTCACGCCCTCTTCCAGCAGTCGTCGGCCAATGACCATAGCCTGAATCTCGCCGGCGCCCTCGAAAATATTGAGGATGCGCGCGTCGGCCAGCACGCGGCTGATCGGATACTCCACCGCAAAGCCGTTGCCGCCATGGATCTGCAGCGCGTTGTCCGCGGCTGCCCAGGCAACGCGGGCGGCGAGAAGCTTCGCCATGCCGGCTTCGAGGTCACAGCGTTTGCCACTGTCCTTGCGGCGCGCTGAGAAATAGGTGAGCTGACGCACACCCATCAGCTCCGCCGCGATCATCACCAGCTTGTTCGACACGCGCGGGAAGTGGAAAATCTCCTGCCCGAACTGCTTGCGGTCGATCGCGTATTTCAGCCCCAGTTCGAGCGCGCTTTGCGCCACGCCGACGGCGCGCGCCGCGGTTTGGATACGGGCGCTCTCGAATGTCGCCATCAATTGCTTGAAGCCTTGGCCCTCGACTCCGCCCAACAGATTGGCCGCCGGCACTTTGAAGCCGTCAAAGCCGATCTCGTATTCCTTCATGCCGCGATAGCCAATGACCTCGATCTCGCCGCCGCTCATGCCTGGCGTCGGGAACGGATTGGCCTCATCGCCGCGCTGCTTCGGGGCCAGCAGCATGGAAAGGCCGTTAAAACCGTTTGTGCTTGGATCCGTGCGCACCAAAAGCGTCATGACGTCGGCACGGGCCGCGTGCGTGATCCAGGTCTTGTTGCCGGTGACGACGTATTCGTCGCCCTCGCGCACGGCACGCGTCCGCAACGAGCCGAGATCGCTGCCAGTGTTCGGTTCGGTGAACACTGCTGTCGGCAACACTTCGGCGCTGGCTATCTTCGGCAGCCACTCGCTTTTCTGCTCGGCGGTGCCGCCGATCAGGATCAACTCAGCGGCGATCTCGCTGCGCGTGCCAAGTGAGCCAGTTCCGATCCAGGCACGGGACAACTCTTCCGACACCACGCACATCGCAATCTTGCCGAGCCCCGAGCCGCCATATTCCTCCGGGATTGTCAGCCCGAACACGCCAAGCGCGCCCATCTCCTCGAGGACGCTCATCGGGATGAGTTCGTCGTTGCAGTGCCAATCGTGCGCGAACGGCATGATCTTATCGTCGGCGAATTTGCGGAACTGGTCGCGCACCATCTCCATGTCCGCATCGAGATTGGTGTTCTCGAACGTCGCGCGCCCTTGCGCCTCGTGCAGCAGCGCCGCGAGCTTTTGCTTTTGCTCTTGCGTGAAGCGCAGCGACACCGCCGGCGGCGGCACGCCGAAATCGGCGGGGCGAATGATCTCGACCTGCGTCATCGGCACGCCGCCCGCGAGCTGTGCTGAGTATTCCGCCGCCAAGAGCTGGGCCAATAGTTGTTCGGTTTCGCCGAACGCCCCGGCCTCGCTCAGCGCACCCGCCCAGTCGCGCACTTGCCGCAACGTTTCGGCGTAAGTGGCCACCCAGGCGAGGCCATGCACCAGGTGCTGTTCGCGATCGAGCGCGGCGCGGTCGAGCTTGCCGCCCACCGTCACCAGCGGCCGCACCGCCGCCTTCGCCGCCTCCGCATAGCGCTCGGCGGCGCCCGCGGCGGTTTCCAAGTGCGTTAAGACGTCAGCGGTCATGCAATCCCTCGCGAGTCAGCCCACTTAAACTGGCTTTTCGCACTTGCGAAAGAGGGGTCGCACTGTGACGTTGCGACGCCGCGCCCCAGGAGTATTGGACCGATGCACATCGCCGACGGCGGGAACGAGGTGCTGATCCAGGCGCTGCTCTTCCTCGGCGCGGCCTGCATCGTGATTCCCGCCATGCGCAAAGCGCGGCTGAGCACCGTGATGGGCTTTCTCATCATCGGCGTCGCCATGGGCCCGCACGTGCTCGGGCGCCTGGCGGCGGAGGCGCCGTGGCTGAGCGGCTTTGAACTCGAAGATGGCGAACCCACAATGCTGTTGGGCGAGCTCGGCGTCGTCTTTTTGCTGTTCATCATCGGGCTTGAAGTTTCGTTCGAGCGCTTGTGGGCGCTGAAGCGCTACGTCTTTGGCCTCGGCGTTGCGCAAGTCGCGATTACGGCGGTGGCGATCGGCGCCATCGCGCTCGGCTTCGGCAACAGCTTCAGCGTCGCCGCCGTGCTTGGGCTTGCCTTCGCGCTCTCCTCGACGGCGCTCGTCCTGCAGCTGCTGCGTGAACGCAGCCAAATCACCACCACAGTCGGCCGCACCAGCTTCTCGGTGCTGCTCATGCAGGACCTGATGGTGGTGCCGATCCTCTTCATCGTCGCCGCGCTCAGCCCCGCCAGCGGCGCGTTCGGTGAGAACCAAATCGGCGTCGCGCTCCTCATCGCACTCGCCGCGATTGCGGCAATCTTGATCCTCGGGCGGCTCCTGCTGCGGCCACTCTTCCGCTGGGTCGCCAGCGCCAACAGCCGCGCCGTCTTCATCGCCGCCGCGCTGTTGGCGGCCATCGGTATGGCGACGGCGGCGGATTCAGCCGGGCTCTCCGCGGCGCTCGGCGCTTTCCTTGCTGGGTTGCTGCTGGCCGAAACTGAATTCCGCCATCAGATCGAAACCGACCTTGAGCCGTTCAAGGATCTGTTGCTCGGGCTCTTCTTCGTCACCGTCGGCATGCAGATCGACATCGCGCTGCTGCTCAGCGAACCGCTCCGCATTCTGATTGGTGTTGCGGGCCTGCTGGTGCTGAAAACCGCAATCATCGCGCCACTGGCGCGCGCGTTCGGCTTATCCTGGCCGCGCGCCATCGAAGTGGCGTTCCTGCTTGGCCAGGCCGGCGAATTCGGTTTCGTCGTCATTGCAGCGGCGCGTGGCGGCGGCGCCATTCCAGAAGCGACAGCCGATTACATGCTGCTGGTTACGGCGCTTTCCATCTTCGTCACGCCCTTCTTCGCCACTCTGGGCAGCTCCATCAGCCGCAGGATGACGGCAAACGCGCACGAGGCGCCGGAGATCGACGAAAACGCAGCCGGTCACATCGTCATCGCCGGCTTTGGCCGTGTCGGCGAAACCCTGGCGGACATTCTGGACGCGCAGGAAATTTCGCACGTCGCCGTCGAGTCGGACGCCGCTCTGGTGAGCCAAGCCCGCAAGCGCAATCGGCCGGTTCATTTCGGTGACGCCAGAAGCAGCGACGTCTTGGCCGGCCTCGGCGCGGCTAATGCCGGCGCCATCGTGGTCACCATCAACGACGCCGAAGCTGTCGAGCGCATCGTTGCGGAAGCGCGCCGCTCCTGGCCGCATATCCCCATCTACGCCCGCGCCCGCGACGCCGAACATGCCCGCCGCTTGCATGAAATGGGCGCGGCGCTCGCTAGCCCCGACAGCATAGAAGCGGCGCTACAGCTGGGCGAAGCGCTGCTCAACGGCGTCGGTGTTCCTGACGAAATCGCGCGCCGGGTCATCCAGGACAGACGCGAAGCCGAGTTCGCCAAAGCGATTTACCGCGCTCCCCGCTAAAAGCGCGCCATCTTGCCGCCATGCGTCCAGACCAGAAGGCGTTAAGAGGTCCGCATGCTGCGTCTTATCTCCGTCCTCGCGCTCGCCCTGGCTGGCTGTTCGCCGCCGGCTGAAGCGCCGGTAAAGCACGCCGAAACTGTGGACGCCGTCCTCTCCATCGTCGTCACCGCACCGCGACAAGGCGCGCGCGTAACCAGCCCGCTGCGCATAGAGGGCACAGCGCCCGGCGACTGGTTTTTCGAAGCGGTGTTTCCAGCCGAGCTGCGGAGCGCGACCGGCGAATTGTTGGCCGAAGCGCCAGCGCAAGCGCAGCGCGATTGGATGACGGAAGCGCCCGTGCCCTATGTTGCCGAGCTATCGTTTGATGTGGTTGAAGAGACGCCGGCGACCCTGGTGCTGAAGGAAGACATGCCGAGCGGCCTGCCCGGACAACGCGAGATAAGCATTCCAATTGTGCTAGTGCCGGCCAGCTAGCCGCTAGCTCATCCACTTCAGAACGGTCGGCTCGATCGGGTTGACGAAGTCGCGTTCTTCCTCGCGGCTCTTCGTCCATTCGCGCTTCAGCTTCAGGTACCACTTCGCTTGCACGTCGATATCGTCGATCCAGAGCATGGACGGGCTATAGGCCAGCCCTGAGTTCTGCAGATCGACCATGCGGCCGTCCTGATCGAGAAACTCGCGGCCGGCTGGAATAAGCATCGGCTTCAGCGCATCGAGCAGCGGCGCGTTCTTCCAGTACGTGACTTGCGTGATGCGGGTGGAGGTTTCGTTCTCCGGCGTCAGGCATGTCAGCGTAAACAGACGCGACTTTGGATTATCGACCACCTCCCAGCGGAAGCCGGGCAGCATGAACGAAATCTCGGTGGTCACCTGCCCGCCGAACAGCATGCGATAGGCCAGCGAATTGCCGCTCGGCGCGTGACGTTCGATCGCCCAGCCGCGCTCGCGCGGCACGAACCGCTTTTGCTTCAATTTGCGGCCCGCGCTCGGCGGGCGCCACCACCATTGATTATGCACGTAAGGCACATGCGCGGGGTCCATCAGACCGACGACAGCGTTGTCCATCGTCGCAGCGAAGATGCGGTCGATGACGAATTTCGGCTCGACCAGATCGCCTAGCCCGAACTCGGGCGGCGCGGGCGGCTCGCCGATGGAGCGCGGGTCGGCGGAGACGAACACCAGCACGATGCCGTTGGCTTCGTGCGTCGGAAAACGGCGCACGCGGATACGGCTCGCGTCATAGGGCTGCCCTTCGACCAGCGACGGGATTTGCTTGCAGACGCCGTCCTGCGTCCCGAAGCGCCAGCCGTGATACGGGCACTCCACCGTCTGCGCGCCGTTGGTGTCGGTGATGCGCCCTGCCGACAGCGGCACGGCGCGGTGTGGGCAGATGTCGCGCAGCGCGAACGCGCGCCCCTCCTCGTCGCGGCCAAGCAGCACCGGCTCGCCGAGGATTTCGCGCCGGAACATCGCCCCACGCTTCAGCTCCCGCGAAACGGCGGCGAAGTACCAAAGATCACGCAGAAGGTCGCTCATTGGGAGGCGAGATACAGCAAGGCGGGTATTCCGACAAAGCCTGCAGCCGCCGATGCGACGATGCCACCCACGCAAAGCGCAGCCAGAATGCCGCGCCGACGCCGCAGCTCGGCCGGCCGCGCCGGGTTCATCGCCCCGCCTGCGAAATAAATCGCGCCAAGCGAGCCGGCGACAACACCGGCCAGCGCCAATGCGTAGAGCAGGAATTGGAGCGTCAGAGTTACCATACTGGCTCGGGCTAGCACGACGCCTTCAGCGCAGACAGTCCTCGCCCTAGCCAAGCGCAGCCATAGCTTGGCGCGTGGCATCGTCGACAGGGAAAAGGAGTTCAAGGCGAAGGTCCCGGACGGTGACATCCTCGCTAGTGCCAAAGTGGGCGATGGTGGAGAGAAAGCTCAAATCGCCGGTGGGGCTTCGCAGGATAATCGGCGCCAACGGACGGCGCTGCGCGGCGCCCGACGCGGGGTGAAGGCGCATCACTTCTTCCAGCGCGCGCAGATGCTCAGCCAGCACGGGGTCGGCCCCGGCTTCCAGCGCTTCGAGGCGAATGCGCCCCGCCATCTCTTGGAGAACCTCTGGATAGTTCGCGATGCCCTGCGCCGCGAGCGGGCTGGTAGCCAGCATGCGTACGACATTCGTATCGCTACTATCGCCCTGTAATCCCGCGAGCAGCACGCGCGCACTCGGTGTGGCATCCAGAACGGTCCAGTGACGATCGCATAGGAGCGCCGGGTTCGGCGCGTGGCGCTGCATCATCTCATCGAGGATCACGCGCAGCGGCGCGAGAGCTGCGGCGTCAAGTGGCGTCAAGTGGCGTCACGGGGAAGAATGCGGCGAAGCCGGCCGCGTTCAGCAGCGTGTTGCAGGCCGCGCGCGGCAACACCATCGCGTCGGCCAGCGCCAGCACCATGTCTCGGCTGGGCTTGGCACGATTCGTTTCGAGGAATGAGAGATGCCGCGGCGAGGCGTCGGCGGCGAGCGCCAGGTTGAGTTGGCTCAAACCACGCGCGCGCCGCCAGGCGCGAAGTGCGGCGCCAAAGCCGCCGTCATCGACATCAGACACTGCCATGATGGAGACTATTCCCGTCGCGCGCGTCCTCTGTCCATGACCTCTGAGGGAATTGCGGTCATTCCCTCCCTGCGGTCACCTTCGGCCATTACAGCAGGAGAGTTTGACATGAGTGGGTTCTGGAAAGCGTGGTTGCTGATCTGGTGCTGGGCGACGATGGGCATTGGCGTCCTGTTCGCTGCGGCGGCTGTTCCCGCGCTCGAAGGCGGGGTGCGGCTCTTCTACGACACCATCTACTGGCCGATCGACGGGACAAGTCCGTACAGCGAGAACGTGCAACTGACGGCGGCTTTGCTTGGCGCAGTCATGATCGGCTGGGCGATCGCCATTCTCGGACTGGTGAGCGCGGCTGATACCGTTGGTGCGCCGGCATGGCGAACGCTGACGCTTTCAATCGTGGCTTGGTACGTGATCGACTCGATCATCTCGGTGGCGCTCGGCGCTCCAGTGAATGGCCTGTCGAACACAGCCCTGCTCGTCACCTTCCTCGCCCCTATTCTCGGCAGCGGCGTGCTGCAGACAGGCGGCGCGCGATTGGCTACCGCGCCACGATCGTGACGCGAAAGGTGTCGCTGGCGGGCTCGTTGCTTTCCCACGGGCGGCGCTGCTCGATCACCAGATCGCCCGTCCCCGCCGCGGTGGCCGAGAACATCAGCACTTCCCAGTGGTTGCCCCCGGTAAAGCCGGGCTGGCTCTGGGCGGCGCTGGTGTTGCCGCTGGCCTCGCCAGCGCGCGTGACAAATCCCGGCACTTGCGCCGGCGCCCACACATAGCCCGCCGTCGGCACGCCCACGAGTTCAACAGCGAAACGTTGGTTGATCGCCACTTCGACGGTCTGGCCGTTCTGCGCCGCGCTGATGCGAATCGCCACGTCGCTCGGCGTCGGGGCCGGCACGGCGCTATTAGTCGCCACCGGCGCATCCTCCTTCGCATCCTGACCAGGCGCACAAGCGCACAACGTCGCAGCAAACGCCGCCAGCACGATGCGGATCATTGCATTGCTCCTGCTTCCATCAACCCGATGTAGAAACGGATCATGCGGTCGAGATTATCGACCGACAGCCGTTCATTGAGGCCGTGCGGCATTTCCAGATCTTCCGCCGTCAACAAGATCGGCTGAAACCGGTAGACGTTCTCGGCTACGCCGTAATAGTGGCGTGAATCTGTACCGGCCAGCACCAGCCCCGGCGCCACCGGCGCGTCCGGCAGGATTTCCCGCGAGAGCGCTGCAATCAGCGCGTAGCTGGACGATGTCGTGCTTGAGATGCTCGTCGCATCGCGCGGCGTCTCCGCCCAATCTACGGTGACGCCATCGAGGTCGGCCACCGCCTGGCGCGCGCGGCGCAGCAGGCCAGCGGAATCGTCGCGCGGATGAATGCGGAAATTGATCATCGCCGTCGCTTCCGCCGGCAAGACGTTTGGCCTGACGCCGCCGGAGATCATGGTCGGCGCGACAGTGGTGCCGAGTAACGCCTGGGCGGCGGGATTGCCCTCCATGCGCTGACGCAGCAGCGGGGCAAACAGCCATTCGTTCGACACCGCCATGCGATTGGTGAAGCTGAGCTCCGGCGCTAGCGCGCGCATCATGCCGAGCGCCGGCCCGCCCTCGAGCTTGCGCTCAATTGGCATTGCATGAATTCGGTCAACCGCTTCCGACACCAGCGACACCGCCGTCTCGCTCGGCGGCATGGAAGAGTGCCCCGGCTGACCGACCGCGCGCACGCGCAACGTGCCAGAGCCGCGCTCCGAAATGCCGATCATCGCCGCCGGCCCTCCGGTCAGCGGGTGGCGGTCCAGCGCCGCCAAGCCTTCGTCGAGCACAAACCACGCCCGCACGCCGCGATCTGCAAGCGCGCGCGCCATCAGCACGGCGCCGCCCTCGCCGCCAAGCTCTTCATCATGTCCGAACGCGAAGATGATGGTGCGCACCGGACGCCTTCCCTGTGCCGCAAGAAACTCCGCCGCCTCCAACAGCGCGACGAGCGAGCCCTTGTCATCGATGGCGCCGCGGCCCCACACGGCATTGTCGCGCACCAGCCCGCCGAACGGATCAACCGTCCAGGCGCGCAATGTATCTTCCGCGACCGGCACCACATCTTGGTGCGCCAGCAGCAAGATCGGCGGCTGCGCTGGATCGCTGCCTTCCCAGGTGTAGAGCAGCGATAGTTCGCCGACGATTTCGCGCCGCGCCGCAACGTGGAACGCCGGATAACGCTGCTGCATCCAGACGTGAAATTGCTCGAACTGGGCGCGATCGTCGCCGTCCTCGACCAGCGACACGGTGCGGAAGCGGATCGCTTCACCAAGACGGATGGCGGCCGCGCCTGCGTCAATGGCGTAAGCTGCGGTGTCCGCGAGTTCGACCGAGGCTGGCGGCGGCGGCGCTGTGAACGAATAGGTGCGAAAACCAATGAAGCCGACGGCGGCCAAAAGTATGACGCCGAGCGCCGCTAGAATGAGCCGAACCATGCTGTCCCCACTGCCGCCTGGCGGGATTGGAGGCCCTATGGCGGCCAAGGTCAACGGCGTACGGATCGCCCTGCGCTTCAAGTGTCGCTCGGCGCTGAATGGAGCCCCTGCGGCAGAGCAGGTTCCGTCACGTCGAACGCATAGCTGGCGCTTGGAACGATAAGACCCGCGTATGGTTGTGGCAGCACCATAGAAGGAGCGCCCAAATGCGTATCATCATCGCTGTCGCGGCCCTTGCCGCCCTCGCCGCCTGTAGTCAAGAAACCACCACGACGACGCCGCCTGAAACAACGGCTGAAGTCACCACGCCAGCGCCGGGCCCATCGCCGACCGTAATCGTCCTGACTGAAACCGACGCGCGCACGCGTCTGGAAACCGCCGGCTACACCAACGTCACCGGCCTGATGCAAAACCCAGACGGCACCTGGAGCGCCACCGGCACCAACAATGGTCAAACCACGCAAGTGACGATCAGCGACAGCGGCGTCTCCATGACGACGACGCCGTAACGCAATCTCCGCGTCAAGAAGTCGCCTCGCTCGGATGCGCGGGGCGACTTTTGTGTCGAGAAGCAGATCTTCGCGTTGTGACGCGCCGCGCGGTAGGGCTAAGTTCGCCAAGCGCGGGGTAGCATGGCGGATGTCTTCATTTCCTATAAGCGGGAGGAGCGCGCTCAGATCGAGCGTCTCGCCGCGGCTCTGCGCGACCTCGGACTAAGCGTTTGGTTCGATGCAAGTCTCAGCGCCGGGGAGTCATTTTCGTCCGAGATAGATCGAGAGGCACGCGCGGCGAAAGCCATCCTCGTTTGCTGGTCGCCGACTGCACGCGAGTCCCGCTGGGTCATCGCCGAAGCGCAGATCGGATTCGAGAAGGACAACCTCGCCGCCGCCTATGTCGCCGGGCCAGACGGATTTGCACCACCGGTGCCCTTCAACACAATTCACGCTGAAGACTTGCGCGCCTGGCTTAGCGCGCCTGACCTCGTTCACTCGGGTTGGCGCAGCTTGCTGCGTCGCATCGGCAAGCTCTGCCAACGCGCTGACATGGAAAGCTTTGGCGCGCTCGACGCGCAAGCCAGCGCTGCGCAACTGAATGCTTGGCTTACCAAGCATGAAAGCAGCCCGCTCTTCATGGCAGTAGATTCGCTGTTGCAGGCCAGACGAACGGCAGAAGCCGAACGCACCGCGCTCGAACATGCGGCACGGGAAAAGCGCAGGCGCGAGGAAGAGGAAGCTCGGCAACACGCAGAGCGCGAACGGCTAGAGCGCGAGCAAGCTGCCAGTACAGCGGAAGCCGACGCCCTGAAGGCCGCAGCGCGGCGGAGGCGTCGTTTCGCGTCAGTCGCAGCCGCTGCGGGCGTGGGCGGCGTGCTTCTAGTCGGAGCGATTTTCGCCCTCGACTTGATGAATGGACAAACGCGTTGTTCGAACGGCGCATGCGGCAACGCCGAAACATACCGCGAAACCGCCAGCGCCAGGCGAGACGAGTTTGATCTTGCCGTGGTGGAGCCGCTAGTAAATCGGCCCCAACCCGCGACTCCAACAAACACAGCGCCATCCTCTCGAATTGGCGATGAGACCGACCATCGTAATGAACTAGCGGTTTCCGGACCCGTGTCACTCAATCCCGGGACTGCAAATCCGGCGACCGACGCAAGTCGCCCGACGGATAATCAAACAACCCGCGGGACAATCACCTGGACACAAAGGCCAAGCGCACGTGTGATGGCAAATCTCTATCCCGCCAGCGCTCTTCAGCAGGGAATCGGGGAAGGGCCACTCTAGATTGCGTCATCCGCGACGACCTGGGCGTCAATTGCGCCATCGCTAGTGAATCACCGGGCGGCCATAATTTCGGCGGAGCTGCCCTCGCCGCAGCGGAATACTATCGCGCCCGCGCTACACTTAGCGACGGAACGAATGCAACAGGCACAAGGGCACGCATAGCTATCCACTTTCAAGCTCCAACGACAACACCCATCGTCACCCGCTAGCCGCACTCCCCTCAAGCACATCCTCAAACGTTCGGAGCCCGCTGCGCTGCGCGTTCACCAGTACCGCCATGTTGCCCGGCGCGTGCTTGTTATCGAGCATCTTCTCGTGCGCGTCGGGGATTTTGTCCCAGGGGAGGACTTCGCTCATCGCCGGATCGATGCGGCGGTCGATGACGAGCTGGTTAGCTTGGCTAGCGTGATAGAGGTGGGCGAAGTGTGAGCCTTGCACGCGTTTTTGACGCATCCAAAGGAAGCGCGCATCCATGGTGAGATTGTAGCCCGTGGTGCCAGCGCAGATCACGACCATGCCGCCGCGTTTGCAGACGAGAACTGACACCGGAAACGTCGATTCACCTGGGTGCTCGAAGACGATGTCGACGTCCTTGCCGCCCGTGTGCGCCCAGATCGCTTTGCCGAACTTGCGGCTCTCTTTCATGTAGTCGCCGAACTCGGGCCCGTTCACGGTCGGCAACTGGCCCCAACAATTGAAGTCCTTGCGGTTCAGCACCGCCTTCGCGCCCATCGAAAGCACGTAATCCTTTTTGCTATCGTCCGAGACGACGCCGATCGCGTGCGCGCCAGATACGGCGCAGAGCTGTACAGCAAAAACGCCGAGACCGCCGGACGCGCCCCACACCAACACGTTCTGGCCGGGCCGCAGCACGTTCGGACGCCAGCCGAACAGCATGCGATACGCCGTCGCCAGCGTCAGCGTGTAGCAAGCGCTCTCTTCCCAAGTCAGATGCTGCGGGCGCGGCATCATTTGGCGCGCTTGCACTTTGCAGAATTGGGCGAAGGAGCCGTCGGTGGTTTCGTAGCCCCAGATGCGCTGGCTGGGCGAGAACATCGGGTCGCCGCCGTTGCATTCTTCGTCGTCGCCATCGTCCTGGTTGCAGTGGATGACGACCTCGTCGCCTGGCTTCCAGCGCTTAACCTTGGCGCCCACCGCCCAGACAATGCCGGACGCATCGGAGCCGGCGATGTGGTAGGGCTGCTTGTGGACGTCCAACGGCGAGAGCGGCTCACCTAGAGCCGCCCACACGCCGTTATAATTGACCCCCGCCGCCATAACGAGGACCAGCGCCTCGTCCTCGCCGCACACCGGCGTCGGCACCTGCTCCAGCTGCATGGCTTTCAGTGGCCGGCCATGCCGCTCTTTGCGGATCGCCCACGCCCACATCTTTTCAGGCACGTGATATTGCGGCGGAATCTCGCCGATGGCGTAAATGTCTTTGACCGCTTTCAAGTTCGGTTGCGTCATGGCGCCTGCCCCGTAGTGAAATGTTGCGCTGCACAATGAGGCGTTTCTCGTGGCAGCGTCAATGGTTTGCGCCGCGTACAAAAAAAGCGGCCCCAGTCACCCGGGGCCGCTTCTGCTCGCCTCTGCCTTAGCTCATTTCTCTTCGTTGCCAGGCTGAGCCCGCGGCCGATGGCGCGGCCGATGGCGCTGCGGCGCCGGCGCCAGGGTCGTCACTGTCTCTTCTTGCAAGATGACAGCTTGAGGCGCCGAGACGGCCTGCGGGATCACCGCCGCTGCGATAACGACGCCGCCAGAGGGACACGGCGTGCCCGCTTCAGCCATCGCGTTTCGCACGCTGTCATCCACACACATCAGGGCCGTTGCCGCGCGCTGGTAGCCAAGCGCCACCAATTGGCGCGAGTTCTTCAAACGCTGGCAGTTCTCGTCTTGCCACGTGGTGCCGATCGATAAACCGAAGCTCACCGCCTGGGCGCCCATCGAGCTGGAACCCATGCAGGTATCTTCACCCACCGCGAGCGGTGCGGCGTAGGCCGTGCTCACCGGATTGCGTTCGTTGTAGGTGTTGACGCTTTGGCTCGAGTTGTTCGAGTTCGAGTTGTCGCTGTCGTTGTTCGCGGACTGCGACTGGCTGTTCGAGTTGGTTGAACTCGAATTGTTGTTGCCGTTATTGTTGCCGTTATCGTTTCCGTTATTATTGCCGTTATTATCGGCGCTCGACGAGCCGCCCGTTGCGTTGCTTGAGCCGCCGGTGGCGTTGCTCGAATTGTCAGCGCTGTTGACGTTGCTGTTATTCGCCGTGCCACCAGTTCCGCCAGCGCCGCCTGAGCCGCCGTTGCCGCCAGCGCCGCCGGTGGCGTTGCTGGAATTGTTGGCGTTGTTGCTGTTGGCGTTGATCGCGGTGCCGCCGCCGGCAATCACCGTGTTGTTGTTTTGCGCGTTGTTGGTGTTGGCGTTGTTAGCGGAACCGCCGGCGCCGCCTTGGGCCCAAGCGCCACTGTTGTTGTTGATGTCAGCGTCGATATCGACTGACGCGCCGTCGCCGCCGCCGTTGCTCGTTCCACAATTCTGCCGGCACGGCTGATTGTGGTTGTCATTGGTGGCGAACGCTGCTGGCGAGAACGCGAAAGCGCTCACCAGCGTGAGGGTTGCCACGTACATTCCAATTTTCACTTACTTCACTCCTGGCTAAATCGCCCGCTGGAGTGGCGGCTGCAAATGCTGCACCGCGCTTTCGTGCCGACGCAGCGCAAAAAGTATGTGCACGCGCGAATAGCCGCGCGTGCTTTTCCCCAACCGCGCGGCGCTAAGTTCCGAGCCGCGTCGGGGAATCCCACATCGAACATGTGCTTACCGTAACGGCTTTCACGGGAGCGCATTGGCGCTCAATCATTTGGATCATCGTCGGCGCCATCGCCGGCTTTTTGGCTGGCCTGGTTGTTAAGGGCTACGGCTTGGGCCTAGTCGGCAACATCATCGTCGGCATCGTCGGCGCGTTTCTGGCCGGCTGGCTGCTGCCAACTTTGGGCGTCGGTTTCTCGCTTGGAAGCCCGCTCCTCACGTCAATTGCCTACGCCACCATCGGCGCCATCGTACTTCTGCTCCTGATCGGGCTCGTGCGACGGGCGAATTAACTCAAGGTTCGGCGCGCCATCGGCACACTCCTTCTTGCAGTGCAGCATGAAGCAGTGTTCGGTGGCGCGACGAGCCCTTGATGAGTGCATTTCAACACCCGCCTGATCCACCCTGGATTTTCCGCACCTATGCGGGACACTCGACGCCGGCGGAGTCGAACAAGCTCTACCGCGCCAATCTAGCGAGGGGTCAGACCGGCCTCTCCGTGGCTTTCGATCTGCCGACGCAGACCGGTTATGATAGCGACCACATCCTGGCGCGCGGCGAAGTCGGCAAGGTCGGCGTGCCGGTTGGGCATCTGGGCGACATGCGCGCCCTGTTCGACGGCATCCCGCTCGACCAGATGAACACCTCGATGACCATCAACGCACCGGCCGCCTGGCTGTTGGCGCTCTATGTGTCGCTGGCGGAGGAGCAAGGCGCCGATGCCGCGAAGCTCACCGGCACGACGCAGAACGACATCCTCAAGGAATATCTCTCGCGCGGCACCTACATCTTCCCGCCCGCGCCGAGCCTGAAGCTCACCGCCGACACCATCGCCTGGAGCCTCGACGCGATTCCGAAATGGAACGCGATGAATGTCTGCTCCTACCATTTGCAAGAAGCTGGCGCGACGCCGGAGCAGGAGTTGGCCTTCGCGCTAGCGGCGGCCATCGCGGTGCTGGACGAGGTGATGGCGCGCGGTGAAGTTGCGCCGGAGCGGATCACGTCGGTGTTTTCGCGCATGTCGTTCTTCGTCAATGCGGGCATGCGCTTCATCACCGAGCTGTCGAAGATGCGCGCGTTCGTCGAACTCTGGGACGAGATCGGCCGTGAACGGTATGGCGTCGACGACGAAAAGGCCCGCCGCTTTCGCTATGGCGTGCAGGTCAACTCGCTGGGACTGACCGAGCAGCAGGCGGAAAACAACGTCTATCGCATCTTGCTTGAAACCCTCGCCGTCACGCTCTCCAAAGGCGCGCGCGCGCGCGCGGTGCAGTTGCCGGCGTGGAATGAAGCGCTCGGCTTGCCGCGCCCGTGGGATCAGCAATGGTCTCTGCGGATGCAGCAAGTGCTGGCCTACGAAACCGACCTGCTTGAGTTCGAGGACATTTTCGACGGGTCGAAAGTGATCGAAGCGAAGGTCGCGCAATTGGTCGAAGGCGCACGCGCGGAGCTGGCGAAGATCGAAGCGACCGGCGGCGCAGTAGCGAACGTTGAGTACATGAAGGCGGCTTTGGTCGAGTCCAACCGCCGCCGTATCGAACAGATCGAAGCCGGCGGCCAGAAGGTGATCGGCGTCAACGCCTTCACCGAGGGCGAGCCCTCGCCGCTTGAGGCCGGCGAGAAGAACATCCACACCGTCGATCTCGCCGTCGAAGCCGAGCAGATCGCGCGGCTGAAAGCTTGGCGCAACGCCCGCGACGGCGGAGCCGTCGAAGCGGCGCTAGCCGCGTTGCTCGCGGCAGCGCGAGAAGACAAAAACATCATGCCCGCCTCGATCGCCGCCGCCAAAGCCGGCGTCACCACTGGCGAGTGGGCGACGGCGCTGCGGCAAGTTTACGGCGAGTATCGCGGACCGACCGGCGTCGCACTGGTGATCGAAACCGCTGGCGAAGACATCGACGCCGTGAAGCAGGACGTCGCCGCGCTCAGCGAACGCCTCGGCCGCCAACTCACCTTCCTCGTCGGCAAGCCAGGTCTCGATGGTCACTCCAACGGCGCCGAGCAGATCGCGGCGCGCGCCCGCGCTGTCGGTATGGACGCGATCTATGAAGGCATTCGCCTGACGCCGGCCGAGATCGTCGCAGCAGCCAAAGAAAAGAAGGCCCACGCTGTCGGCCTTTCGATCCTCTCGGGCTCGCACCTCGACCTCGTTCAAGAGGTCGTGCGGTTGATGCGTGCTGAAGGCATGGACCACGTACCGCTCATCGTCGGCGGCATCATTCCGCCGGTCGATGCGCTGGCGCTCAAGCAGATGGGTGTCGCCGGCGTCTACACGCCGAAGGACTTCAAGATCACCGGCATCATGGCGGACGTCGTGAAGCTGGTGGCGGCGCGCGCGTGAGCGCAACCGTCCTTGCGCTCGAACACGCTTGCATCCACGCTTGGCCCGCAAAGCACGCCAGCGAGATCGACGGCTGGCGCGCGTTTGCAACGTCGGGCCGATCGTGGCGCGTCAACTCAACGTGGCCCCTAGCCTGGACGGGCGCGGACCTTGACGCTTCCATCGACGCCGCCGAATGTTGGGCCAGCGAGCACGCCATTCGCCCTGCCTTCAAGCTTGCCGACGGCGCCGTTCATCCACCGCATCTGCCGGCCGTTCTAGCGCAACGCGGCTACGCGCCGTTCATGCCAACTTTGGTGATGACGCGCTTGCTCGGCGCCACGCCGGCCCCGGATCGCCCGGTGACGCTCGACAACGAGCCCACCGACTCATTCTGGACGCCGCTGCGCCTCGCCGCACCAAGCCCCGAAGATTTTGCTGAGCGCGCTGACATTGCCTTACGCACCACCACGCCGCGCACCTTCGCCATCGCGCGACTGGAGCATCAACCGGCGGCGATTGGCTTCGGCGATGTGACGGAGGATCTGCTCGGCCTTTATCTGATGCGCACTGCGCCGAACGCGCGCCGTCAGGGCCTAGCGCGCGATATCGTTCGCGCAATCTGTGGCTGGGGCGCGGCGAACGGCGCACAGACGGCATACCTGCAAGTCGAGCAGGGCAACGAAGCCGCCGTGGCGCTCTACGCAAGCGACGGCTTTGACACGGCTTACGCCTACACTTACTGGGTCAAAGACTAAGATCGCGGCGCCGCGAGCTTGGCGCCGAACCACGCCGCGAGTGGCACGAACACGATGCAGACAATGGTCATCCAGAGCGGATGCGAGATCATGACTAAGTTCGCGAACGTCGCGGCGGTCAGCACTCCGCCTGCGATCCAGCCGACCCACACGCGCGCCGCGATTTTCGCGCCGGCGAAGGCCGCCACGAGCGAAGCGATCGTGTAGGCGACCGGAAGGCCGATGAGCTTGTAAAACGGCGCGTTCCGAGAGTAGTCGAGCCATTGCTCGGGTGGTGGTGGTGGAAACATCGCGTGATTGATCATGTCGCCAGCAATCACCGCGCCCAGACCAACCGCAATGCCGATCACGATACCGAGAATAATCCTGACAATCCCCACATTCGCCTCCTCCGACCAACTCTATTTTCTAGCACCCGCCTGCCGCGCACCTAGGAAAGCGGCGCCGAACTTCGTCGCGAACGATAGCGCGAGCAGTCCCATCTGCTGGCCCAGCGCTCCAACGGCCGCGATAATCGCTATGTCGACCAACGCGTAGAGCCCAGTGAACGTCAGCGCGAACGCCAGCGCAGAGCGCGCCGGCCGGCGCATACCCAGAAGCCAAGCAGCGGCGAAGAACAACAGCGCTCCGGCTATCACGCTGGACCACGGAGCAATACGCCTTGCCGCTGCTTCGTAGTACGCCGCTTCGTGCCCTGGCGCGATGACGTGCCCGTACACCGCCATTACCGCGAACGCGATCGCGACATTCACGATCATCAGCAAGAGCGCGACGCCGAGCGCCTTTAAATAGTCAATGATTTGCAACGCCGCCCCCTAGACGTGATCGTGCCCCGCAGGCGCATCGAGCGCTTTGCCTTGCGCCACCGTGTCGATGCGCGAGAGGAACCAACCCCAGCCGAACGGATAATCGCTGATGTCGACTGCGCGCACGAAGCCGTCGTGCACCATCTCGACGCGCGTGCCCTCGCCTTCGGGCTTCAGCTGCCAGAGCACCCGCTGATCCGGGACGGTCTTGTCGCCGCGCCAATCCGGCCATGAGATAGCGAGCCGCTCGTTTTCAACAATGTCGAGAATCTTGCACGGCGGAGATGTCATCTTCTGCCCGTCCTTCTCGAACTCCATCTTCAAATGCCAAGCGCCGCCGATGCGCGGATCGACAGCCGCCGCGACGCCAAACCATTGCTGGATTTTTTCTGGATCGATCAGCGTGCGGAAGACGGCCGAGGGCGGCGCGTCGATGTAAATGGAGAGGGCGACGTTCGCATCCTTCTGCGAGTAATCGACCAGAAGCTTGCCCTTCCCGCCCGCCAGATGCGCGGAGAAATTGCCCCAGTTAAAGCGCCAGAGGTCGTCCACCATTTCCTTGGCGCGGTTGATCGACGGCGCTTCCGCGAATGTGTGCGTGGCTTTGATAACACTCGCTTCGGCATTCTCGGGATCGGCCTCGACCTCAAACGCCACTTCGCTATCGCGATCTTCCAATCGCCACGTGTAAGCGATGCTCTTGCCTGCCTCGAAACGGGTGATCTTGCCGGTGGCCTCCGCCTGCGATGGCGTGCCGAGGGTATGCTTGCCCCAGAAGCGATAGGCGCCGCCGACGCGCGGCTCGACTTCCGCATGCTCGGCGAACCAAGCTTGCAACTCCTTCGCGTCGGTGAGCGCGGCGAACGCGCGCGCAGGCGGCGCTGGAATTTTCCACGTGAACGCGTGCTTCAGTTCGCTCATGACTCACCCTTTTTCGGTTTGGCTTTCGCCTCTGCTTCGACCACGCGCTTCAAATCGATCAGCTTCGCCGCCCAGAACAGCCGGTACGGCGCAAGCCACTGGTCCACCGCTTGCAAAGCGGCCGGATCCAGCTGGTAGTAGCGCGACGTCGCTTCGCGCCGCTCGCGCAACAATCCCGCCTGCCGCAACACCCGCACGTGCCGCGCGATGGCCGGACGACTGACCGGAAACCGCCGGGCGATGTCGCCCGCGCTCATCTCCCGATGCCGCACCAGATCGAGGATCGCCCGCCGCGTCGGATCGGCGATCGCGCCAAACGCGCGCTCCGTCCGGGGATGGGCTTTTGTAACCATGTGGTTACATTATGGGCATCGGCGTTCGGACGCAAGCGAAATCAAACGCGCCGGGTACCGCCGTCGTTATTTCACCGATTGCACCAAGCGCGTCATCGCGCTTGCGCCCACGAGCGGCGCGAAGAATGGGATGACCGAACAAGCGAGGCCGACAAAGAAAACGCGGAGCCCGTTGCGCTTTCGCAGCGCCACCGCGTCGCGGTAGCTCATGTGTCGCGTGGCGGCGACGGTGGCGTATTCCCGGCCCATCAGGAAACCGTTCAGCGTGTAGAACACGACGGCGTTCACACCGGGAATGAAGTAGAACGGAATTGCGATCAGATTGAAGAACAGCGCCGGCAGCGCGATGCGCGCGCCGTTCCCGATCCCCTCCGACAGCGGCACCTTGCGCGCGAGCGGCGCGCCCAGCTTTTTCTCCACCCGCTCGGCCGCGACATCGAACAGCAAACCGCCAACCAGCATCGAAATCGCCGGCGACAGCGCGATCGCCAGCACCACGACGGCGACGCTGGCGACGAACTCGCCCATGGTCGAGACAGTCGCCAACCAGCCGCCGCCATCGGGGATTAGCGGCACCACGTATTTGATCAGCGCGCCGGCTGCCATGATCGTCAACGTCACTGCGATGACGAGGTTGAGCAGCGCCAACAAGGTGAGACGCCCGAAGATCACATCCTTCAGGCCGCCCAGAATTGCCGTCATCGCCTTCGTCAAAGCCCACCTCCGTCGCTGCCGGCTTGACGCTAACCTATTCGCCCAGCACGCTTGCGCCAGAGGAGAAGCTTCGATGGCGGACGCAAATATCCAAGCTGGCTGGCGCGGCGAAGCCGCCGAGTGGCTGCGCACGCTCGCCGCCGCGTTCCTAGCCTACGTCGCCTTCACCACCGTCGCCTTCGCGCAGTACCAGATTCCGTCGGAAAGCATGGTTCCGCACCTGGAGGTCGGCGACCGGGTCACCGTGTCGAAGTTCGCCTATGGCTTCAGCCGTTATTCGCTGCCGTTCGAAGCCGGCCGGCTGCTGCCAGCGAGCGCGCAGCGTGTATTCGGCGGCTTGCCGCGGCGCGGCGATGTGGCGGTGTTCATTCACCCAGTCACTGGCGTCACCATGATCAAGCGCGCCATCGGCCTGCCGGGCGACGTCATTGAAATGCACGACGGCGATCTCATCATCAACGGCCGCGCCGTTGACACCGGTCCGCGCCAAACTTTGCGCCGGCAAGCGCATGACGGGCCGCGCCAATGGGCCGAACGCTATGAGGAAGCCCTGCCCGACGGCGCCAGGCACTCGACGCTTAATCTCACCAATGGCGCGCCGTTCGACAATTTCGGCCCGTTCACTGTGCCGGAAGGCCATCTCTTCTTCATGGGCGACAATCGCGACAACTCGCTCGACAGCCGCTGGGACGGCATGGGCGTTGTGCCAATCGAAAACCTGATCGGCCGGGCCGAGATTGTTTACGTAACAGGCAGTGACGCATGCGGGCGCGATCACACTGTTGGCTGCACCATGCAACGCTGGCTGCGGCCGACGCATCACTGACGCGCGCGCTGCACCACGAACAAGCCGGCGAGGATTAGCGCGGCGCCTGCTAGTGCGAAGGCGCCGAGCGCTTCTCCGAAAATAATCCACGAGAGCACTGCGGCTGAAAGCGGCTGCATCCAGATCAGAACTGTCGAGACCACGATCGGCAAGCGCCCGACGCCGTAAGCGATCAAGCCCTGGCCGCCGACTTGCACGATGAGCCCGAGCCCCGCCAGCATTGCCCAGCCCTGCAGCGAATGCGGCAGCAACGTTTCTCCCAGCACTAGGCTCAACACTAACGCGTACGCCGCCCCGCTCAGCGACGCCCAGAACATCACCGCGCCAACACTGACCCGCTGGCCGAGCGAACGCACGATCAGCAGATAGCCGGCGTACCCGACGGCCGCGGACAGCCCCAGAGCATCGCCGATCCACCCTTCTTCCGGGCTCGCCGGCCCGCCACCCGATTGCGCCCGCGCCAGCGCCAGGATCACAGCCCCAGCCAACGCCGTCAGCCCGCCGGCCAGCACGCCAGCGCCGAGTCGCTCCTTAAACACGAACCAGCCGAAGCCGGCGGCGAAGATCGGGGTCATGTTGGCGAGCAAAGTGGCGTTGGCGATGGTGGTTTTGCCCAGAGCCGCCGCCCAGAGACTCAGTTCGAGCCCAAACAACACGCCGGCAACCAGGAGCCAGCCGGTGTCGCGGCGACTCAGGCGCGGACTCAGGGCCGCCCAGACGGCGAGAATCGGCAGCGCGAACAAGAATCGCCACATATTGGTGGCCTGGGGACCGATCTCCGAGAGCCGTATCCAGATCGGCGCGATCCCTAACAGGCTCGCCCCAACCATCGCCGCCAACGCCGCCTTCGCCCGCCCCTGAGTCTCAGCCATTCGCCTGAAAAACGCCGGATTTCACCGCTGCGCAAGGGCGCAAGTACGGTTTTATAATACCACCCAAGACAGCGCTAGAATGTTAATTTCGATCGCAGTAGGCGGCCCATCCTCACAGATTCTGGATGGCTAAAAGGAGCGAAACTCGGCTTCGGCATTGACCCTGAATTAACGGATGTCATCACTATATGTAGCGGTACGCTTCGGACTTAAGCCCCAGGGATCGTGGTTTGGGCCAGAAGCGAGTCGAGTTAACACAGAACTAAATTCGGGGGCTGGAACATGCAGGCAAGAGCGGAAAAAGCAGGGGTCCACCGTATGGGCGACGTCCACCGTGGCAAGCCCAAGCCGCTGCGTCCGCTGAAGGTCGTGGAGAAGGTCGTTACGGATCCGAGCCGTGATGCTTTGCTGACGGAGTTCGGCAAGACCACGCTGCGCGATCGCTATCTGCTGCCGGGCGAAAGCTATCAGGACATGTTCGCGCGCGTCGCCATCGCGTTCGCCGACGATATCGGCCACGCGCAACGCATCTACGATTATATGTCGAAGCTCTGGTTCATGCCGGCGACGCCTGTCCTTTCCAATGGCGGCGCCGAACGCGGACTGCCGATCTCGTGCTTCTTGAATGCGGTCGGCGATTCACTCGACGGCATCATGGACACGTGGAACGAGAACGTGTGGCTCGCGTCCAATGGCGGCGGCATCGGCACTTATTGGGGCGGTGTTCGTTCCATTGGCGAAAAAGTCGGTCAGAACGGCCAGACGTCCGGCATTATTCCGTTCATTCGAGTGATGGACTCGCTGACGCTCGCGATCAGCCAAGGTTCGCTGCGCCGTGGTTCGGCGGCGGTGTATCTCGACATCCACCACCCGGAGATCGAGGAATTCCTCGAAATCCGCAAAGCCGCCGGTGACTTCAACCGCAAGAGCTTGAACCTGCACCACGGCTTGAACATCACCGACGAGTTCATGCTCGCAGTGCAGGACGATCTGCCGTTCGCGCTGCGCTCACCGAAGGACGGCTCGCCGCTGAAGCACGTCAACGCCCGCAAGCTTTGGCAGAAGATCCTCGAGCTTCGCCTGCAAACCGGCGAGCCCTACATCATCTTCTCCGACACCGTGAACAAACAGATGCCGAGCCACCAAAAGAAGCTTGGCCTCAAGGTTCGCCAATCGAACCTGTGCTCGGAAATCATGCTGCACACCGGCATGGACCATAACGGCCGCGAGCGCACGGCTGTGTGCTGCCTCTCCTCGTTGAACGCCGAGACCTTCCAAGAGTGGGAAAAGGACCCGGAGTTCCTCGAAGATGTGTTCCGCTTCCTCGACAACGTGCTGCAGGACTTCATCGAGCGCGCGCCGCCGGAAATGGAACGCGCGATCTATGCGGCTATGCGCGAGCGTTCGGTTGGCCTCGGCCTCATGGGCTTTCACTCGTTCCTGCAGCGCCAAGGCGTCAGCATGGAATCGGCGATGGCGAAGGTCTGGAACAACAAGATCTTCCGTCACATCCGCCGCGGCGCCGACGCTGCTTCGGTGAAGCTGGCGCAAGAGCGCGGCCCCTGCCCCGATGCAGCCGAGAACAATGTGATGGCGCGCTTCTCACATAAGCTCGCGATCGCGCCGACGGCTTCGATCTCGATCATTTGCGGCGGCACCTCCGCGGGCATCGAGCCAATCCCAGCCAACATCTACACGCACAAGACGCTTTCGGGCTCTTTCGCGGTGAAGAATCCTTACTTGGAGCAATTGCTCGAAGAGAAAGGCAAGAACACCGAGAGCGTGTGGTCGTCGATCCTGAAGAACGAAGGCTCGGTACAGCACTTGGATTGCTTGACCGACGACGAGAAGAGCATCTTCAAGACCGCGTTCGAAATCGACCAACGCTGGGTGATTGAACTGGCCGCCGACCGGACGCCGCTGATCTGCCAGTCGCAATCGCTCAACGTCTTCCTGCCGGGCGATGTCGATAAGTGGGATCTGCACATGCTGCACTGGATGGCCTGGGAGCGCGGCGTAAAGAGCCTCTATTATTGCCGCTCCAAGAGCGTGCAGCGCGCAGGCTTCGCCGGCGAAGACAACAAAGCCGACATCGTCGCCGATAGCCCCATGAACATGGGTGAGAAGACCGATTACGAGGAATGTCTAGCGTGCCAATAGCGCGCTGAGTGGTTTGGGTTGGAAGCACTGAGCGCGGAGGCCAACCTCCGCGCTCTTTCTTTTGTCAGAGCGCTTGGAACCCGGCTCGGCGGGAACCGTTGCCACCGGATGTCCGGCCCTCAGAACAATTTCAAACAGCTATCCCCGCAGGCATATGCCTGGGCGGGGTATGTCGGGCTGGGGGGATGCGTCGCCGCGGTGGCTGGAGACTCCGCTTCTGTGGCCCTCCGCGACGGCATGAGCCTTATCGCGGACTCCATCAGCAGAACCGCCGCTGGCGAACATTCGATCATGGTCGACGCTGGCCTCTGCTTCTTCGCGTTGGGCATCCTCGGCATCGCGCGAGCGCTGCATCATTGGAAGCTCGACGGCAAAGCCTATCGCTTCGGCACGATTTCATTGGCCCTCTGCGCCGCCTCGATTTTCTTCTTGGCCGTATGGGACGGCTACGATCCTGACGCGGCCGACGACCTCGGCCTGCACATGATGTTGCTTTACGCGATGTCGGTTCTGTTTCCGCTTTCACTTCTGTTGTTGGCCAGCGGCCTTGGCGAAGTGCATCGCAACTGGAAACTCTTCTGCTGGGCGGTGGTCGCCCTCTGGATCATTGCCGGCCCGATCTACTACCTCAATCCTGATCACCTGAAGGGCCTGTTCGAACGGGTGACGATGTCGCTGATCGTCATCTGGGTCGCCGCCATTTCTGTGCTGCTCATCCGTCGTAGCGGCCGCGCGGCGGTCGCTTCTGTGCATGACGAGCGCTGGCGCGCCGCCAAGCGTTGATTGCCAATTTGGCGGGCATCACGACGACCGCCCGCCTCGTCGGCGCCCGATGCCGATGCGGGACGGGGCCGACGCACGAAAGCAACTGGCGCCAGGTTGGCGCGTTGGGCAGTGTTCACATTGGAGGCACAATGCGCATTCGAGCCGGCTTTGACATCACGTACGAATGCCCGGCGCCGGCTTCAGCGGTCCTGACGCTGAATGTGCATCCGAGCCGCCAACACGATCTGATCACGCCCGATATCCTCAGCAACAATCGCGGCGTTGAGATGGGCCAGTATCTCGACAGCTTCGGCAATATCTGCACCCGGGTATTGCTGCCCGCTGGTTCGACCACGTTCTCAAGCAACTTCGTCATCCAGGACACCGGCCTCCCCGACCCAGTCCTTCCGGACGCGAAGTTGACCCGTGTGGAGGCCCTACCTGATGACGTGATGCTGTTCTTGTTGGGCAGCCGCTATTGCGAGACGGACCGCATGAGCGAGTTTGCGTGGTCCTTGTTCGGCAGCACCCCGCCCGGTTGGGCGCGAGTTCAGCGCATCGTTGACTACACCCACGCGCGCATCGCCTTCGGCTACCCGAACGCGCGCGCCACGCGCACAGCCTGGGAAGCGCACGAAGAAGGCATGGGCGTGTGCCGCGACTTCGCTCATCTCGCGGTCACCTTGTGCCGGTGCATGAGCGTGCCTGCACGCTACTGCACCGGCTATCTGGGCGACATCGGGGTGCCGGCGGTCGATGCGCCGATGGATTTCAGCGCCTGGTTCGAAGCTTATCTGGATGGCGAGTGGCACACCTTCGATGCGCGTCACAACACGCCGCGCATCGGACGAATCTTGATCGCGCGCGGCCGCGACGCCACCGATGTGGCGATTGCAACCACCTACGGCGCGGCCACGCTGACCGGATTCCAGGTTATGACGGACGAAATTCGCCCGTAGAGACGCTTCGGACGTCAACTCGTGACTGCGGTCACGCCCTGCATCCAAATCAGCCCTTAGATTCATCTCGTCTTCAGGAACTTTGGCCTGCAGAGGGGAGTTGAAAGGGCCATGACGAAATTAGTTGCCTCCGGATTTGCCACGGTCATCGCCATAGCAGCGATTGTTGGCACGGCGGGCGTCGGCATGAGCGTGCAACGCACAGAAGCGCAAACGCCGGTAGCGCAAGTGGCCGCTGCGCCAGTGGACACTATGCGTATTGGCCAGTGTCGGATAAACTACGCCGAACTCCCCGACCAACATCAGCCTGTAGCGATGGAGTGCGAGCACGCCAATTGGGTCGCGCGCAATTGGGGCGGCCAAGTTTTACAGCGCACCGAAACTGGCGTGAGCGAGTTGGCGTCATACGAAGGCCGCAACGATTTCACCGGAGTACCGGCGAGCGCCCTACCACGTGGCGGCTACTGCCGTGCTTGGCTCGAGAACGTCACCGCTGACTTGCAACCGGTAGAGAGTGACTGCCGCGTTGCGCGCCGCGTCGCCGCCGAGCGCGGCGGTCGCGTCCTGTTCATGCCGCTTTAATTAGCGCATCGCGCCAAAGATGCTCGCATGCCCGCGCATGATGCGGGCGATCGCAGCAGGATCTGGTTCTAGCGACCACTCGCCGCGATCAAAGGTGCCGCCAAGCACGATCCCGTCACGCCGGCCAAACATGTAGCCCTCGCGCCCAATCGTGTTGTAGTTGACCTCCGGCTGCGGCAGCAGGATCGCCAATTGCCCACGCACAGGCATGATCTCGGCATCGCCAAACAACCTCCCCGCGCCAAGCCCCGTGCAATTGAACACAGTCCTCTCCGGTAAAGCTTGCACCTGCGCGATGTCCTCAAACGACCGCACCACGATCTCAGCGCCGGCCAAGCGCACGTCGGTCTCCATCTTGCGCAGATAAAGCGGCGTTTCGATCATCATCGTGTCGAACTGGCGCACGTAGGGCCTCGGGAAATTGTGCTCCCCCTGATCAAGATCGCGCTGGTTCACCACCAGTTCGCGCATCGGGTCACCCTCGGCGGCCGGGTATGAGCTATTGGCGCGGTTGGAGAAACTATAGTTGCGCTCCCAGCTCACACCGTACGCATCGCCGACCAAGGTCTGATAACGGCGGAAGGCAAAGCGCGCGGCCTGGATGTGCTGCTCCAGAAACGCCGGGGTTGCATGATCGTCGTCGTAAACCGAGGCCGGCCACCATTGCGCGCCAGCGACATTAGAGGTCGTGTTCGGCGGCAAGTCGCGTGCGTACACGCGCACATTGGCGCCGCGTTCCTGCAATAGCCGCGCTGTCGCCAAGCCCACCGCGCCGCAGCCAAGTACGGCGCAATCCGGCTTGCTCGGATCGAAACCCAAATCCACCGCCAGCTTAGCCGTGCCCCAGGACAGCGTGATGCCGCCGCCGCCGTGTCCATAATTGTGCACCAGCACTTTGTCGCCCAGCGCTTCGCGCGCCACGCGAAAACCGCTCGGCCGAAACGGACGCAAGCCAACATCGATGCGGATGACGCGCTCTTCAGCGACCAGCACCGGCGGCAAGCGCACTGGCTCGCGCGGCTCCCGCCCGAGATCGCGCATCAGACCATCGCCGAAGCCCCGCGTCGCTGCGCACGACGACACCAGCCCCGCCGCGCCGAGCGCCATCACTGTCCGCCTAGTCCGCATAGCTACACCCTTCACATCGCATCAGAGACTTGCCCCATTCTCTGTCAACGGAGTCTTGCGGTACGTACGATTCTGCCCCACATCACCGCGATGCACGGGCATCACGGGCACGCACACGACCACCACGATCACGCCCATCACCACTCCGCCCCCTCCGACAAACGTTATACAATCGCAATCGCGCTGAACCTCGGCTTCGTCATCATCGAAGCCGCCGCCGGTTTTATGGCGAACTCAACCGCGCTGCTTTCGGACGCCACGCACAATCTTTCCGATGTGCTCGGGCTCGCGCTGGCTGGCGGCGCCGCGTGGCTGGCGAAACGCCAATCGAGCGAACGGCGCACCTACGGCTACGCCAAAGCGACTGTGCTCGCCGCGCTCGCCAACGCGTTGGTGCTGGTCATCGCCTGCGGCGGGATTTTGTGGGAGGCGCTGTCGCGTCTCTGGGCGCCGGAGCCTACGCAGCCGTTCTTCGTCATGGGCGTCGCAGCTATTGGCGTGTTGATCAACGGCGCGACCGCGATGCTCTTCCTGGCTGGTCGCAAGGAGGACGTGAACGTGCGCGGCGCCTATCTGCACATGCTGGCCGACGCCGGTGTCTCCGCTGCTGTCATCGTCGCCGGCGCACTGATCTGGCTGACGGCGCTCGACTGGATCGACCCGGCGATCTCAGTTGCGGTCGTCCTGCTGATCCTTTGGGGCACATGGGGGCTCTTGCGCGAGTCGCTCGATCTCACGCTCGACGCGGCGCCGGCGCATATCGATGTCGCCGAGGTGCGCTCATTCCTGGCAGAGCAGTCCGGCGTCATAGCCGTGCATGATCTCCACGTTTGGGCCATGGGTGCGACCAAGCCAGCGCTGACAGCGCACCTTGTTCGCCCCGAAGGTAGCGACGATGCATTCTTGGCCGATGTCGCGGCCGCCATCACCAAACGCTTCGGCATCGCGCACGTGACGTTGCAAGTCGAACGCACCCAGCGCGACGATTGCGCCGAGTGCCACTGAACGGCGCTACCCTTCAGACCACGTCTTCAACAATTGATGCGCGATCGCGAACGACGGCGGCGCGAACGCGTCTGGATGCTTGCCGGCAATCAGCAACTTCGCTTCATCGCGCGTAAACCAGCGGACGCTCTCAAGCTCGAACGTATCCACTGTCTCGGAATCGTTCTCGACCTCGCACAGCACGCCGATCATCAGCGAATGTGGAAATGGCCACGGCTGCGTTGAGTGCATGGTTACTTGCTTCACGATGAGCCCCGCCTCCTCGTGCGTCTCACGCGCCACGGCTTCCTCGATCGCTTCGCCCGGCTCGATAAAGCCAGCCAACGCCGAGAACATGCCGCGCGGCCACACCTTCTGGCGGCCGAGCAAACACTTGTCGCCGAAGGTCGGGACCATGATGCAAACCGGATCGACGCGCGGAAAATGCTCGGCCGAGCACCGTGGGCACTCACGTTTCCAGCCGGCCTCGACCACAAGCGTTGGCCCACCGCAATTGGCGCAATAGCCGTTCTTCACATGCCACTCGAACACCGCCTTGGCTGGCCCGAGCGTCGCCAGATCATCACGCGACAGCCGTGAGCCCAGCGCACGAAGATCGTCGAAGCGGCCCAGCCCCTCCAGCCGGCTGGGATCAGCAACATCGATGGCGAAATGCGCGAGGCCCGCCGCGTTCACACCTAGAAACAGCGTTCCCGCATCCGCCGGTGCGATGCGCGTGCGCGCATGCGCCGTGAGCCAGCCGGGCGCGACGACCCCCGCCTCCTCAGTCACGAACGGCTGCTGCTGGTGAAACGGCAGGATCAGCGTGTCCGCCGCATCGAGCGCAGCGGCAAGCCAGGCCGCATCGCGGCGGTGGTGACCGGCCCGGTCGAGCGGCGCGCCGGTGAAGGCGTTTGGATTGAGCGGCTGCAAGATCAGGCCGCCGGCTTCCGGAAGCGCAGCACAAACTGATCGGTGTGGCCGCGAATGTCGCCTTCGAAAACGCGCACGGTGTGATCGTCGGCCGGATTGCGCAGCACCTCGCTCTCGCCATCCAGCACAAAACCCGCCGCTTCCGCTTCGCGGATGACTTGCGCGCGATCGATGCGGTGGAGGTCGGCTTGCGGGTCAGGGTTGATCGTGTGGCCCGGCACGGCGGCGTGATCGATGATCACATACACACCGCCCGGCTTCAGCGCCGCGAACACGGCGCGATTGATCGCCGGGACGTCGAGCCCGAGCTGCGGGTAGAAGAAGTCGTGATAAATCTGCGAGACGAACACTGCGTCGAGCGGCTCGGCGATGCTCCAACCCTGATAGCCGTTCTGCAGCACACTGATGTTCTGATACTGCGGCGCGACCGCGAGAATGGCCCGCGGGCGATCCGGCGCCGCGTTCGGGCGATCGATGGCATAGACGTGGCCGCTATCGCCGACAGCAACCGAGAAGAGCCGCGTGTAATAGCCGCCGCCCGGCCCATAATCGGCGATACGCCAGCCCTCGCGGACGCCAGCGAACGCCATGATCTCAGCCGGGTGGCGCAGCGCGTCGCGGGTGCGGTCAGCTTCGGGCCGGCGCGCATCGGCCACGGCGGCGGCGATGTGCGGCGCGCTTGCGGTCACCTCGGGCGGCGCATTGAGCGCCCCGCCGCCAGCGCACGCCCCGATCAAAAGCGCCGCGCCCAGCCCAGCCAGCAGATTTCGCATGGAATTCTCCCTTGTTGGACCGGGTTCTAGCCCGCCGCCGCGCGCCCTGTCTCCCGTATTTGAACGATTGGAAACCTGGGCGCGTTACACTGGTGCTCATGATTCCCGTGACGCCCACCCTCGCCATCGACGAGCGCGACCTTGAGGAGCGGTTCATCCGCGCCGCCGGGCCGGGCGGCCAGAACGTCAACAAGGTCTCCACCGCGGTGGAGCTGCGCTTCAACGTCAACGGCTACACGGAGCTGCCCGACGACATCCGCGCGCGGCTGGCAAAGCTCGCCGGCCGGCGCCTGACGCTCGACGGCGAGATCGTGCTGCGCGCCGACGAACACCGCACGCAAGACCGCAATCGCTCCGAGGCATTGGCGCGGCTCGTGGCGTTGGTTGAGCAAGCCAGCCACCGCCCCAAGCCGCGCAAGAAAACCAAGGTGCCACGCGCTGCAAAGCAAAAGCGCCTTGATGGCAAGACACGGCGCGGCGACGTGAAGGCCAAACGCGGTCGCGTGCGCGATCACGATTGATCAATGTCCCGCGCGTCCGGAATGGCGCTCGGTGGTGAAACGCTAACCCGGCTTCCGAAACCGCAGCATGAACTGATCGGTGCGACCACGGATGGCCGGATCGAACACGTTGGTGGTGCGGCTGTCCTGGGGATTGCGCAGAGCTTGGCTTTCGCCGTCGAACACAAAGCCTGCCGCTTCCACTTCCTGGCGCACGATCGCCGGATCAATGCGATGCAGAATGGCATCGCCGCTGGTCTCGATCGGCGCACCGGCGACAGCGGTGTGATCGATCACCACATAGAGCCCGCCCGGCTTCAGCGCCGCGAACGCCGCGCGGTTCATCGCCGCGCGATCGCCGAGCGCGTATTCGGTGATCGCCATGTCGTGATAGTTTTGCGCCGTGAAGATCACGTCGAGCGGTTCTGGGAACGCCAGCGCATCATACGGCGTGCGCGCCATCACCGCGTTCGGATATTGCGCCGCGACCGCGAGCACTGGTGTCTCATATTCACCGGCGACGCCATCGGGACGAATGGTCGGATAAACCCGGCCCTCATCGCCGACGGCCACCGCGAACAAGCGCGTCCAGTACCCACCACCCGGGAAAATGTCAGCGACGCGGTCACCCGGCTCGATCTGCGCGAACGCTAGGGTTTCAGCCGGATAGCGCATGGCGTCCCGCTCGACATCGGTGGCGGGACGGCGCGGGTCAGCGAGTGCGGCGACAATATTGGCGGCGTCAGCGGTGACTTCCACCGGCGCTGGCGGCGCCGCCGCTTGCTGCTGGCCGCAAGCGCTCAGCGCCACGGCTGCGGCAGCTGCGATCAGAAAATGTCTCATGATGGTCCTCCTCCGCCTGGATAGCCGGGCGGAGAACGCGCTTCACCTCAAACGCGACGAACGGCAGCGCCAAGCGCGATCAGCGCCCGCGCTTGACGCTCTGCGGCGGGGGCGTGAGTTCCAGCTGCTCTGGCGGCGCCGGCAAGCGCGGGGCAGCCTCGATCTGAGCGGGCGCGGCGATATCGATGCCGGCGTCGCCCGCGCCCAATTCCTTGAACTTGCGCGCCTGCGGCATGACCCGGCTTTCGACGGAGCCGAGCAGCGCGTTGTAGCGGGTCACCGTGCTGCCGAGGGCGTCGCCAACTTTGCCCATGTGATCGGCCATAACCGCCATGCGGCGATAGAGTTCGCGGCCAAGCTCGGCGATCTCCTGCGCGTTCTTAGCGCTCTGCTCCTGGCGCCAGCCATAGGCGACCGACTTCGCCAGCGCCACCATCGTGCTTGGCGTGGTGATAATCACCTTCGACGCGAACGCGTCGTCAAACAGGTTCGGATCGCGCTCGGCGGCGGCGGAGAGAAATTGCTCGCCCGGCACGAACAGCACGACAAAGTCCGCCGTTGCCGGCACGTGCTTCCAATAATCTTTCGACGCCAAGCTTCGCACGTGCGCCTTCAACTCGGCGGCGTGCTTCTTCAAAAAGCCCTCGCGCGCGACCTCATCTGTGGCTTCCATGGCGTCGAGATAGCCAGAGAGCGCCACTTTCGAATCCACCACGATGCAGCGGCCGCCCGGCAGATTGATCACCACGTCCGGCCGCAGCCGCGAGCCTTCGCCATCGGTGGTGGAAACCTGTTCAATGAAATCGACATTCGCCGCGAGCCCCGAAAGCTCCAACACGTTGCGCAACGTTTGCTCGCCCCAACGGCCGCGCATCTTCGGCGAGGCGCGCAAGGCCGTCAGCAAATTCTGCGTTGTCTTGTTGTTGGAGCCAACGGCGTCCATGATCTGGCGCACCTGCTCGCCCATCGCCGACTTGTCCTGCAGCCGCGCCTTCTCCAGCGCATCAACGGACGTCGCCAATTTCGCCAACGCTTCCTGCGCCGGGGTCAGCACTTCCTTCACGCCGCCGGCGGCGGCCTGCTTGTGTTTTTCGAACGTCTCATTGGCCAAACTCATAAAACTGGCTTGCGACGCCTCGAGCGCCTTGGCGGCCAGCGCCAGGAAGCGCGCCTCCTCGGATTCCGAGCGCTCGCTTTTTTGGGCCTTGGCGCCGGCAAGTTCGGTCGCCAGTTCGAGGTTCTGTTTACGGGCGCCCTCAAGCTCCGCCCGAAGCCGGTCACGCTCGGCCCGGATCGGCTCGACCCCGGCGGAACGGTAGGCAAACCAGCCCGCGGCGCCGATGGCGACCACGGCCAGCAATAGCAAAAGTGATTCGATCATTCCGGAAGCCTAGCAGTCTGCCGGCCCCGACCACATGCCAAGCCAGTATAGGGTTGATCTGGCGCATGGCGGAAGAGCCAGGCGGGGCCTATTTTCCGTGGATGAACGCATTCGATTACCTGATCCCGATCGCCCTGCTGGTTGTGTTCGGGGTGCTGTGCTTTGGCATTTTCGCCATGTTTCGCGGCGGCGATTTCGGGCGCTCCTGGTCGAACAAGGCCATGCGCCTGCGGGTGGTCGCGCAATTCGTTGCGGTCCTGATCCTAGTTGCGGCGCTGTGGTTTAAGCAGCAATACGGGTGACATGGTTCGCATCGATAAAATCGTCACCAAGGCCGGCGACGGCGGCAAGACCCGCCTCGCCACCGGCGAGCAGGTTTCCAAAGCCAGCGCGCGCGTTGAAGCTTACGGCGCTGTGGACGAGGCCAACTCGGCCATTGGCGTTGCGCGCCTTCACACCACCGCCGACGCCGTGCTCGACCCCATCCTCGACCGCGCGCAGAACGATCTCTTCGATCTCGGCGCCGATCTCGCAACGCCGCAGGCTGACGACCTGAAGTTCGAACCGCTGCGCATCCAAGAGAGCCAGACGCTGCGGTTGGAAGCGGAGATCGATCAGCTCAACGAAACGCTTGAGCCGCTAACCTCCTTCATCCTGCCGGGCGGCTCGCCTGCCGCGGCGCATCTTCACCTTGCGCGCGCCATCGCGCGCCGGGCCGAACGCGCGATCGTCGCGGCGGCTGCGGTGGAGACTATCTCGCCGGAGGCGATCAAGTTTGCGAACCGGCTTTCGGATCTGCTGTTCGTCGCGGCCCGCTACGCTAACGATCAGGGCAAGGCCGATCTGCTGTGGAAACCGGGGGCGAACCGCTGATGCGCGGCGGCATCCATCACATCGATCTCACTGTGAAAGACGCGTACGCGTCACGCGCGTTTTACGAAAGCGTTCTCGGCTTCATGGGCTATCGCATTTCGGGTTCGATTTCTGACTTTAGCGACACCGCGCCAAACGGCTACGACTTCGATCTGCGCGACGGCGGCGATTTCTGCTCCATCGGAATCCTCAGCGCACGCGGCCCCAACGCGGGCCGTGGACATGATCGCTACAGCGCCGGTCTTCATCACATCGCTTGGACTGCAGCAAGCCGGGACGATGTTGACGCCATGCACCAGCATCTGCTCAGCATGGGCGCGACAATTCTGGACGCGCCTGCCGAATATCCCCGATATGGCGCGGGCTATTACGCGGTGTTCTTCGCCGATCCGGACGGCTTGAAGCTGGAATACGTCCACAAACCCTAGACGAAGAAACGGGCCGCGCTTTCACGCGGGCCGTTCTCCAAACGCTGATAAGCGCGATTTTTAGTTTTTGTCTTTCATCGCGTCCTTGGCGTCGCCAAGCTTGTCGCGGGCTTCGCCCTTAGCTTGATCGATCTTGCCTTTGATCTTCATTGACTCATCGCCAGTGACGTTGCCGATGCCTTCTTTGATGGCGCCCGACGCTTTGTCGGCCGCACCTTTTGCGTGCTCTTTGTCCATGATTTCTCTCCTTGGGTATGTGAGAGAAACGTCTTGCGCGCCGACCTGTTCCGAATGGAACATCAGGCGATGTATTGCGCGCCGTTCATGGTAAGCGTCGCGCCAGTCATGAAACCCGCGCCATCTGACGCGAGAAACGCGACGGCATGTGCGATCTCTTCGCCCCTGCCTAAGCGTCCCACTGGAATCGTGCCGATAATTTTCTTCAACACGTCTTCCGGCACCGCAGCGACCATTTCTGTATCGATGTAACCAGGCGCGATCGCGTTTACGGTAACGCCCTTATTTGCGCCTTCTTGCGCCAGTGCTTTGGTGAAGCCGATCATGCCGGCCTTGGCGGCGGAATAATTCACCTGCCCGACTTGGCCCTTCTGGCCATTGATCGAGCTGATGTTGATGATGCGCCCGAAGCCGCGCGTGCGCATGCCTTCGATCACTTGGCGCGTCATGTTGAAACACGAATCCATGTTGACGCGGATAACTTCCGACCACTGCTCGTGGGTCATCTTGTGAAAGAACCCGTCGCGGGTGATGCCAGCATTGTTCACGAGCACGTCGATCGGCCCAAGTTCGGCCTCCACCGCCTTCGCGGCGGCGGCGCAATCTTCGAATGAACCGACATTGCCCTTGATGACCATGATGCCGAGTTCTCTGGCGGTCGCCTGCGCCGCTTCCTCGTTGCCCGAATAGCCGGCAGCGACCTTCATGCCGTCGGCCTTCAGCCGCGCCGAGATAGCTTTGCCAATGCCTCGTGTTCCACCCGTCACGAACGCCACGCGCGTCATATGCTTCCTCCCGAATTTTCGTCTAATGCGAAATCTTCTGGGATCACATTGCCCGACTCCATGAGAGAGGCAACAGCGCCCGGCAAAAATGCTATGGTGCGCCAAGAATGGAGCCCCAATGACCGATCTCACCGCCGCCCGCCAGCAGACCGTGCGCGACCACATGGCGCTCGAAGTCACGCACGACTGGGACGGCGTCATCGCCACCTTCCAGCACCCGCGCTACGAGATGCACGGCGGCGGCCAAGTGTTTGACGGCGAGGCCGCCGTGCGCGGCTACTTCTCCGCCTCGCGGACGCCGTTTCCGGATCAGGGCAACGAGATCATCGCCCTCGCGGCGGACGGCGACACCGTGCTGGTCGAGTTCTGGCTGACGGGCACGCACCTAGGCCCACTCACGCTCGGCGGGCGCACCATCGCGCCCACCGGCAAAACTTTTCGCATCCGCATTGCCGCCAGCTTCGAGTTCGCGCCGAACAGCGACAAGATTGTTTGTGAGCGGCCTTATTTCGATCAAGGCGCGGTGCTGCGGGCGCTTGAGCTAGTCTGAGCCGCTCTCATTATCGTGCCGGTGCTTGTACTTAGCGCGCTGCACTTTGTGGATGCCCTTCCACTTGGCGCGGTTTGCCGCCGCAGCGGCCGGGTCTTCTTTGCTCGCTACGAACGCGAGTTCGCGTTGCAGTTTCAAATACGATTCCCAACGCTCGGCGCTGAGACTGCCATCGGCGAGCGCAGCCAGAATGGCGCAGCCGGGCTCGGAACCGTGCGTGCAATTGGAAAATTTACAGGCCGGCATCAGCATCATGATGTCGGTGAAGCTTTCATCCAGCGCCGCCTCATCAGCTACTAAGCCAAGCTCGCGCATGCCAGGCGTGTCGATCAGCAGCGCGCCGCCGGGCAAACGAAACAGCTCGCGGTGCGTCGTCGTGTGGCGGCCGCGATCGTCGTCCTCGCGCACCGCGCCGGTCGACATCAGCTCCTGACCGGCCAACGCGTTCAGCAACGTCGACTTGCCGGCGCCGGAACTGCCCAGCAGCGCCGCCGTCACGCCCGGCTGCAGCCACTGATCCAGCGCGTGGACGCCATCGCCGGTTAGGGCCGAGAGCGTCACCACCGGCGCACCGGCGGCGATGTCGACAACGGCTTGGCGTTCGCCGTCCAAATCCAGGCTCAAATCAGCCTTGGTCAGCACCACAACCGGCGACGCGCCGCTATCGCGCGCCGCGATCAGATAGCGCTCCAGCCGGCGCGGGTTGAGATCGTTGTTCAGGCCGGCGACCAGGAACGCGATGTCGACATTGGCGGCGACCACCTGCACGCCGACGCCGCCCGCGGCGCGGCGCGTGAACGCGCTCTTGCGCGGCATCAGCGCATGAATCAGCGCGTCGCCATCCTCGGTCTCGCGACTGATCGCCAACCAGTCGCCGACCACGGGATGATCGCCTCGCGCCGCTTCGGCAGCAAAGCGCCCGCTCATCCGCCCCGCACACTCGCCGGCATCCGTCGCCAAACGCCAAAGCCCACGATGGTGCGCGATCACGCGCGCGGGCGACAAACCCGCCGCGGCATGCGGCGCAAAAGCGGCTTGAAGCGCATCGCTCCAGCCAAAATCATTGATCATGCTGCCAGCCTAGCAGATTTCGCGCCCACGCGCGCTAAGCCAGCATCTTTTCGTAGCGCCAGATATCAAGCGGGAACAGCGCGCCATCCGGCATATCGAGCTGGATGGTGGAGACGCCGGTATTGCGCCAGCCGCTCTTATCGTAGAACCGCGCGGCGCGCCCGTTGCCGATGGCGCAGGCTAGCCAGATCAGCGGCGCGCCTTTGGCCTTCAGTCGCAGTTCAGCGTCGGCGATGAGCGCTGCGGCCACGCCGGTCCCGCGCGCTTCGGCAGCGACATAGAGCTGATTTAGCTCGTCGCCTTTCATCAGCGAGAACCCTACCGGCGCGCCCACTGGGCCAGCGACGCGCGCGTCGGCCAACGTCTTTGTCAAATGAAGCTCGAAGTTTTCAACCGTACGAATGCGCTTGATCTCGTCCGGCATCAGCGCCGCGTGCGCATCCTGCCAGCCTGCATGCCAGAGCCGCGCAATACGTGGAACTTCGGAAGCCTCAGCAGCGCGGACGATCATGAGCGCTCGAATAGCGGCCCGGACTTGAAGGCCAGCATCAACGCTATGCCAAGCGCAGGCCACTGCACCCAGAACCCCTCGCCTGTCATCACATCCAGCACCAGCAGCACCGCCAGGATGACGACCCAGCGCTGCGCCAACGCGATGACTTTCGCTTTCTCCGACCCCGGCGCGGACGGCGCTTTGCGGCCCTTGCCCCTCTTGCCGGCCGCAGCGCCATCGCCGTCGCCGACGCTATAGACGTTGACACCCTCGGCGAAATTCTTTGGCTGCTTTTCGCCCAGATAGTGGAAGCCGACCGAGAGCTTCTTCTGCACCTGATCGTACACTTGCTGCGAAATCAGGATGCCGCCGGGCTCAGCCATGCTCTGCAGCCGCGCCGCAAGATTGACGCCCTCACCCAACAGATCGTCGCCATCGACCATCACGTCGCCGAGATGAATGCCGATGCGGAAGCGCAAGGCGTTCTCTGCGTCAGCCGCAAGTTCGCGCTGCACTTCGATGGCGCACTGCACCGCTTCAACGACCGACGGAAATTCCGCGATCAACCCGTCGCCCGCCGTGTTTGCGATCCGGCCATGGTGACGCGCGATGAATTGCGAGAACACGCCCCGCGCCGCCCGCAACGCCCCCAGCGTGGCGACCTCGTCCGCCTCCATGACGCGGCTATAACTGGCCGCGTCAGCAGCGAGGATGGTGGTGAGTTTGCGTTGGACTTGGGACATTGCGAACCGCTTAGCGCATTTCGACCAGGCGAGCGCCTGCGATTAAATGCGCATCAACGATGAAGCGCAAGCGCACGGTCATTCGGCCGCGACGACGACCGGATGCCCCAATTGCGCGACTGCATAGGCCAGCGCGGCGCGAATATCGTCACGCTCCAGATCGGGAAAATCGGCTAGGATTTCATCCTCGGTCGCGCCATGCGCGAGCATTTCGAGAATGTCCACCACGCGAATGCGCATGCCCCGAATGCAAGGCCGCCCGTGGCACTGCTCAGGCCGCACGGTGATGCGCGAGAGGAGGTCGTTGCTCATCGCCGCAAGATAGCACGCTGGCAGGCAGCCGCCAATCCGGGCGCGCGGGGCTAGCCTTGCCGGAGGATTTTCTCGATGGCTTTGCCCTTCGCCAACTCGTCGATCAGCTTATCCAGATAGCGAATTTCGCGCATCAGCGGCTCTTCGACGTTCTCGACCCGTACGCCGCAGACGACGCCCGTAATCAGATCGCGCGCAGGATTGAGCTTCGGCGCTTCGGCGAAGAAATCTTCAAAGCTCGTCTGCTTCTTGATCTGCGCATTGAGCTTCGCCTGCGTGTACCCCGTCAGCCAGCGAATGATCTCATCCACCTCCGCCTTCGTCCGCCCCTTCTTCTCGGCCTTGGCGACGTAGTGCGGATACACGCTGGCGAAGCTGATGGAATAGATGCGGTGCTTGGCGGGCGCAGCTTTCGCGGACTTGGGCTTGGACGCAGACATGGCTGCCAAGTGTAGCGCGTCGCGATCGAGATCGCTACAACGTCCCAATGGGGATCGCCTTAGAATTGCTCATGGCCCGCGACGAGGACATTGCGACCCTTGTGCGTAAACCCAAGCAGACGCGCGCTGTCATCGACAAGAATTGGAGCGGCGCAGAGTCCGAAAAGGATCATCAAGCACGCCGGAGCATGAGCATCTGGCGCACCTTCGGCGAACTCGACTACGTCTTGCGTGCCGGGCGCCCGCAGGGCGAATTGCCACTTGGTTTTCTCGGCGCAGACGGACACGTGCTGGGTAAGGTCAAACGCACGCGCCGAATCCACGTCGGCGATAAGGTCGTTGAATATCCCGAATATGAAAACGAAAAGGACTTTTACAACGGCCCGCCGAGCGCCTTCCTCTCAAATCAGGTCGCGGAGGTTAACCACGCGCTCGGTCAGGTCGACGACGATTGGATCAAGCGGGCTTACAACCCGGATGATCTCATCGCCCCTATCACGCTAGAAGCACCAGCTTTCGACCTCGACCAACACGTCCGTGAGCATGTCCAAGCGTGCCAAGAGATCACGTGCGAGCTGAAGGCCTTCATCGCGCGAGCGGCGCGCGATGAAATGGGCCTAATTCGCTTTCACTGGTAACTGGCTCGCGAGGTCACCGCTCCACACACACCGCGATCCCCATACCGCCGCCGATGCAGAGCGTCGCTAGGCCCTTGCTTTTCCCGCGGCGTTGCAGCTCATAGAGCAGCGTCGTCAGCACGCGCGCGCCGCTGGCGCCAATCGGATGGCCGATCGCGATCGCGCCGCCGTTGACGTTCACGATGGCCGGATCCCAACCCATATCCTTGTTCACGGCGCAGGCTTGTGCGGCGAAGGCTTCGTTGGCTTCGACCAGATCGAGATCGCCGACCTTCCAACCTGCCCGCTCCAGCGCCGCTTTCGACGATGGAATCGGCCCCGCGCCCATCAAAGCCGGATCGACGCCGCGCGAAGCCCATGAGGCGATGCGGGCGAGCGGCGTGAGGCCACGCTTCTTGGCTTCGTCAGCGGTCATCAGCACCAAAGCCGCGGCGCCGTCATTGATGCCGGACGCGTTGGCGGCGGTGACTGTGCCGTCTTTCTTGAACGCCGCGCGCAAACCGGCGGCGCCTTCGACGGTGGCGTCGTGTTTGATATATTCGTCGTTCTCAACCACCGTATCGCCCTTGCGGCCCTTCACGGTGACGGCGACGATCTCGTCCTTGAACTTGCCGGCCTTCTGCGCCGCGCTCGCCTTCTGCTGGCTGAGCGTGGCGAACTGATCTTGCTGCTCGCGCGTGATCTGCCATTTTTCGGCGACGTTCTCGGCGGTGACGCCCATGTGATAGGCGTTGAAGACGTCCGTCAGGCCATCCTTGATCATCGTGTCGCTGAACGAAAGATCGCCCATCTTCTGGCCGGCGCGTAAGTGCGCGGCGTGCGGCGAGAGGCTCATGTTCTCTTGCCCGCCGGCGACGACGACCGTGGCATCGCCCGCCTTCAGCTGCTGGTAGCCCACGACCACCGCGCGCAGACCCGAGCCGCACACCTGGTTCAAGCTCCAGGCCGGGCTCTCGTCCGGCACGCCGGCGGCGCGCGAGGCTTGCCGCGCCGGGTTCATGCCCTGGTTAGCGGTAAGGACCTGCCCGAGCACCACCTCAGACACATCCTTAGCGTCGACTTTGGCGCGCTGCAGCGCGGCTGTGATCGCTGTGCGGCCAAGCTCATGAGCCGGCACTGCAGCAAAGCTGCCATTGAACGAGCCAACCGGGGTGCGGGCGGCGGAAACGATGACGATGTCGGTCATGAGACGGGGCTCCAGGGGCGCGAACGCCTTGGTCTGAAAGGGAGACTTAACCTCCTATCGCACAAGCAGGGGGCGAAATCCAAGTCGGCCCGTCGCAATCGCTGACCCAAAACAGAGGCTTTGTCTTGCATTGCGGCGAAGGACGCGGGATTCTCCCTTTAGGCCCGCGCCTTCGCGGGCGCCAGATTCAAGGAATACCCACGTGGCGGATGCGAACGGCCAGCAGGCGAATGACGCCGGCGGTGACGCTGAGGCTCAAGGCGAGCCAGTCGTCATCAAGAAGTACGCCAACCGGCGGCTCTACAATACCGCGGCCTCGAGCTATGTGACGCTCGACCACCTCTCCGAAATGGTGCGCGCCAACACCGACTTTATCGTGCTCGACGCCAAGACCGGCGATGACATCACCCGCTCGGTGCTGACGCAGATCATTTTCGAGCAAGAGAGCAAAGGCCAGAGCATGCTGCCGGTGCAGTTTCTGCGCCGCCTGATCCGCTTCTATGGCGACCAGATGCAAGGCTTCCTGCCGCCCTATCTCGACATGAGCATGGAGAGCTTCTCCAAGGCGCAGGAGCAGATGCGCGAAAACTTCTCGCGCACCTTCGGCGCAGCGACGCCGATGGCAGGCTTCGAGGAGCAAGCGCAGCGCAATGTGGCGCTGTTTCAGCAAGCGATGAAAGTCTGGACCCCGTTCGCGGCGGCCGGGATGCAAGGCATGCCGGGAATGCCAGGCGTCGCGCCGAAAACGGCGGCGCAGGAAGATGCCGACAAAGACGAGCAACTCGCCGAACTGCGCAAGCAGATGGAAGCGATGCAAAAGCAGCTCGACGCGATGGCCCGCGCCAAGGGCTAAGCGCTACAGCGACGGTGGCGTCGTCGTGAAGATCTCGAACATGACCAGCAGCGTGTAAGCGCCCCAGATCGCGGTGAGAATGATTGCGCCGATCATCGGCAGCAGCGCCGAGCCGTCGGATGTGCGCGCGTGCGCGGTGGTCGTGGCTTCATGTGTCATGGCGCGAGGCTACGCCGAAGATGCTGTTCCCGCCAAGGGTTTCAATCCCAGACCGGCGGCTTGCGGTCCTTCCACGGCATTTCCTTCTCTAACTGCCCCGCCAGCCGAAAGAGCGTCGCTTCGTCGGCGTAGCGGGCGGTGAACATCATGCCGATCGGCAGCCCGCTCGCGCTTTGCGCCAACGGCAGAGACAGCGACGGCTGGCCGGTCATGTTGAACGGCGGCGTAAAGCCAAACGTCGAAGCTTGGCGATTATCGAACTCGCGCAGATCGTCAGTTAGCGTGTCGAGGTAGTCGACGCGCGGCGGCGGCGTGCACATCACGGGGGACAGCCACACGTCCCATGTCTCAAAGCGCTGCAGTATTTGGCGGCTCAGCAGCCGCAATTGTTGCGCGCCCCAAAGCGCGTCCTGACCGGTCATCGCGAGGCCGCGCTCGTAGAGCCGTCGCGCCAACCCTTCGATCTCGTCGCCCGGCTCACGGCCAATGACTTCGATCCAGCGCTTCATGCCAGCGGCGAAGGCCGACGCGGAAACCATGCCTTGCGCCTGATAGAGTGCGCGATAGTCGATCCCGAGCCCCTCCTCACGCACGTCATGGCCAAGGGCGGCCAGCGTCTCCGCCGTCCGCTCCAATGCCGCCTGTACTTCCGGATCGATCGGGTTCCCAGTTGGCGTTTCGCTCGACCAGGCGATACGCAGCCGCCCCGGGCTTTTGCTGACGTCATCGAGATACGGCCCATCCTGCCGCGGCGCCGCATACGGGCTTGCCGGTTGCGGGTAGCCGGTCGCGTCCAGCATCGCGGCGCTGTCGCGCACAGTGCGGCTGACGACGTGATCGACCGAAAAGCCGATGACGCGATCCGTGTCGTGAATGCCGTTCGGGTTGCGGTCGCGCGTCGTCTTCATGCCCACGAGGCCGCAGCACGCTGCCGGAATGCGGATCGAGCCGAGGCCGTCGCTCGCATGCGCCAGAGGGACCATGCCCGCCGCCACCGCGCTCGCTGCGCCGCCGGATGAGCCGCCCGAAATGTGATCGGTATTCCAAGGATTGCGGCAGGGCCCAAGCAGCGCTGAGGTGGTTACGCCAGGAATGCCGAATTCCGGCGTATTGGTTTTGCCCGCCATTACCACGCCCGCGGCGCGGTAGCGCGTGATCAGTTCGCTATCCTCTTTGTCGGCGGCAACGCGCGCGAAGCGGCTCGCCGACGTGCGCGGCCAGCCTTTAACTCTGACGCCCAGGTCCTTGATCAAAAACGGCACGCCTTTGAAGGGCCCGTCCGGCAGTGGCGCAGCGGCGACGGCGCGCGCTTCCTCGAACGCCTGGTAAACGACGGCGTTGAGCTTGCCGTTGTGGCGCTCTATGCGCGTGATGGCAGCGTCCAATACTTCGCTTGGCGTCACCTCGCCCTTGCGCACCAGCGCCGCCAGCCCGAGCCCATCGTAGTTCGCATAATCCTGCATGCTCGCCTCCGGCGACAACGATAGCGGTTAATTCGCATTTGGCACGTTCGATGCAGCGTCCCTGCGCATGAGCGCCGCCCGCCTTCTGTCCGTTGTGGACGCTGAGTTCCAAGAACTCGGTGAACAGCGCCAGGGCGATCGCCGCGCCGCCAATCGCCGCGCGCCGCGCGCCAAGCTCGACACCATGTTCGCCGCGACGCTGATCAACCATGTCACGGCGCCCGAAGCGCCACACGCAAACGCCTACGCCGCGCCGACGCTGCGCGTTGGTATCGTGGCGAACGTCGTCGCCTAGGCGCCGACGGACCGCCGGCTTCCAGCCGGCATGCGGTGTTTAAGCTGGGACGGCTTGTTCTGGGGCTTGACGAAAGAGCCGGCTGGAAGCCGGCGGTCCGATGGAGCTGCGTTAAGCGCGCTTCTTGCCGGTTTCGAATTCAGCCAGCCAGGTATCGATCGCATCGAGCCGCGCTTCGATGTCGGACAGACGGTCACCAGAATCGCCGGTTGCCGACGGCGGCTCGCGCGACGCGACGCCGCTCTTCAACGTCACCATCACCAAATCGGCGCTCAGCACGGTAGCGAAGACGCTCAGCTCTTCCGCCGTCGGCGCCCGTTCATTGGTAAAGACGCGGTGCAGCTCCGCCCGCTCCATCCCTGCGGCGACAGCGAGCGACGTGCGGTCGAGGCCCCGTTCCGTCAGCTTCGCATCGAACCAGTCGGCGTCGAAAAACAGGGACATCGGGTCACTCAAGCTTCAATCGGCGCCGTTCGTGCAACGGCGCTGGATCATGGACGGCCTTATCCTTCCCCGATTCGCCCGCTGGCTCGACTTCTCAATCGCTCTGGCTGTGGGGATGTGGTGTCTGTGAGCACCTAGCCGCACAAGGAAAAGGGCGGCGGGGAAAGCCCCACCGCCCTCTCAACTTGTTGTCGTGAGCGATCAGCCCTGACCGGCGAACTCAACGTCGCGGCGGGCGGAGATAATCGTCACCACGACGCCAGCCAGAACGTCCAGCAGCGACATGATCATGATGATGAAGAACACGCTGGTGGCGAACGCCGGGTGCAGCAGGAATTCCACCAAGCAGATGATAAACACCAACATCGACAGCGCATGATTAAAGATCGCCGCGGTGCCGGTTGACGTCGATTTCAGCAACTCGATGAAAAGCAGGATCAGCGCCAGCAAAACCATCACGTCACCGAACGTGAGAATCCACTGCACGCCGGAGGCCATGCCCACCGACATCCATTCGGCGCCGAGATGTGTGCGCACATCGACGCCGTCTGCCGTGGCGGTCGCGCCGAACGCCCAAATATTATACGTCAAAACCGGGATTAGGATCAGCGGAAAGACGTTGAAAATGGCCCCCATGGGACTCCCCTCGTTCGCAGGCCGACGGCGATTTCTCGACGCAGCCGCAGCCAAACCAGCCGTACCTAACGGATTGCCGCTCATAGCTCGTCCGTCCCCCCCGGCAACCGCGCCCGGCTTCTGAGCCACATAACCCCCCAAAGGTCGGTCATGTTCGCGGCCAGTCTGCCAAGATTGGTATATTTCGAGCGCCCAGCGCCCCTGTGTCGATGGTTAACCTCTAAAAACTCCACTGCATAGCCTTCGCGCAACATCAGAGCGGCCATAAAGCGGTGCATGTGATCAAAGTACGGGAGGCGCAAAAAAGCATCCCGTTTGAACACCTTGATACCGGAGCCGCTGTCGTCAGCGCCATCTTTCAGGGCGCTCTTGCGGATGTTGTTGGCGATGCGCGAGGCGACCCGTTTGCTCCAGGAATCCTGACGCTTGCCGCGCTTGCCGGCCACCATGCCGAGATCGGAGGGGGCGTCTGCGCGCGTCAGGCGAGTCAACAGGCGCGGCAGGTCAGCCGGATCGTTCTGGCCGTCGCCGTCGAGGGTGCCTATCACCGGCGCCCGCGCCGCCAGCACGCCCGTCCGAACGGCCCGGCTTTGGCCGGAATTCTTGCGGTGGCCAATGAGCCGTAGAGCCGGCAGCTCCTGCTTCAGCGCGGCCAGTTCGCCGCGCGTGTCGTCACGGCTGGCGTCATCGACGAAAATCATCTCGTAGGAGCGCCCGTCGAGCACGGCGGCAATTTCGCGCGCCAGGGCGGCGGCGTTGCCGGCCTCATCGCGCATCGGCACGACCACGCTGAACTCGATCGTTTCGGGCAAGCCGTCAGCCTCAATCCGCCCGTCTTTTGGCGGGGCCGGCTCTCTTAGCGGTTCGCCGGGACGGAGGCGAGGGCGCAAACCGTGCAAACGGGCGCCCTTTCCCGGCCAAATCCCGGTACACCGCCCCGATGCGCGCGCCCGACACCATCTCGCTCTACGATCAGTTCGCCCGAGGCTGGCGTGGCTTTGCGCTGATTGCCCTGATCGGACTGGTATCGAGCCAGTTCGGGGCCGGCCGAATCCCAGTCATCGACACCGACGAGGCCCGCTTCGCCCAGGCCACGCGGCAGATGGTCGAAACCGGCGACTACACCGAAATCCGGCTGCAGGACGAAGCCCGCAACAAGAAGCCCATCGGCGTGCACTGGCTGCAGGCCGCGTCGGTGCAGCTGTTGGAGCCGTTCAGCGGCCGCCGCAACGCTGTCTGGCCCTACCGCCTGCCCTCCGCGCTCGGCATCGTGCTGGCGGCGATGGCGACGCTGTGGGGCGGGGCGGCCCTGATCGGGCAGCGCCCCGCCTTCTTCGGAGCCGGGCTCTTCGCGGCGGGCATGCTCGCCGGCTTTCAAGGCATGTTGGCCACCACCGACGCGCTCCTGCTAGGGTTCACAACCGCTGCGCTCGCCGCACTAGCGCGGCTGCGTGCGCCGCCAGAAGCCGACGCTCGCTTTGGTCCGCGGGCAGTGAGTCTGGTGTTCTGGACGGCGCTTGGCTGCGGGGTCATGATCAAGGGTCCGGTTACGCCGCTCGTTGTCGGGCTGACGCTGCTGGCGCTCGCTGGCTGGGAGCGGCGGGCGGCATGGATGAAGCCGCTGCTCTGGTGGCCGGGACCGGCGCTGGCGCTACTCATTGTGCTGCCGTGGACGATCGCGATCTGGCTGCGCACGGACGGGCAGTTCTTTCACGACATGCTCTTCCTCGACATCGCGCCAAAACTCCTGGGCGGTCACGAGGGTCACTTCGCGCTGCCCGGCTTTCACACATTTCTGCTGCCATTCCTCATCTTCCCCGCCACCTACGCGCTCCCCGCCGCCGCCCGTATCATCTGGGACGGCGTGCGAGCGCCGCGCGGCGACGAGGCGCATGCCGGCGTGCGCTTTCTGCTGGCTTGGGCGGTGCCGACGCTGATCTTCTTCGAACTCGCGCCCACCAAACTCCCGCACTACGCGCTGCCGGTTTATCCCGCCATTGCACTCCTCTGCGGCGCCGGGCTTGCCGCCATGCACGGGCGGCGGTGGCGTTCGACGCATCCCGCGGGTCTCGTGCTATTCGCCGTCAGCGGCCTCGTCATCGTGACGTTGATGGCGGCGAGCGCGACGTTCATGCCGGGCGACGGCGCCGCTGACTTTCGCCGCGCCGTATCGACCGCACTGATAGGACTCGGAATCGTCGGCGCTGCCTTCACCGGGTTGATTATGTTGCACCGTCCGGTGGCGCGCGCGGCAGTGCTTGTGATGTGCGCGCTGGCGCTTTCGTTCAGCCTACGCGAGCGGCTGCTGCCGGAAGCGCGCTCACTCTTCGTCAGCAACGAAGCGACGGCGGCGCTGACCCGCGCCCGCCTCACCCCGCGCGACGACCGCCCGCTCTGGGTAGTCGGCTATAGCGAGCCCAGCCTCATCTTCCTCACTCGCACCTCGATCCGACTGGCCGAACCAGCCGAAGCCAGCGCGCAGGCGCAAACCGGCGACGCCATGATCGTCGAAGGCCGGCTGCTGCAAACGATGGCGTCTGAGCTCGCCGTGCGCGGTTTGATCTTCGCATCGGCCGAGCCGCCGGTGCGCGGCTTCACGCTCGGACGCGGCGAGAGGGTGGCATTGTTCGTGGGTGAGATATCAGAGGCGGCCGCGCTCAGCGAAGCGGCGGACGCCCCACCACAAAGTCCTTGAGCGCCAGCAGAACCGCAAGCGCCGGCCCAGCAATCCAAGCGAACGCCTTCTCTATCGGGGTCTTGGCGCTTTTGCTCGCGAACAACGCCAAGCCTTGCGCCTGCCTGCGACCACGCAGATCGCGCTCAAACTGCACGCCCGCCGCCGCCGGCTGAAACAACACGCTGCCGCCCGCAGCTGATGCGCGCCGGCAAAGATCTAAATCGGCCGCATCGGTGACGAACGCTTCGTCGAAGCCTTTAAGGCCAAGGAAATCACCGCGTTCCATCAGCATGAACGCACCCGACACAGCCGCCACAGGCGTTGCCGCCGAGCCGCCGCGCCGCTTGCGTTTGCCGCATGGAATGTCCATCGCCACCGCCAGCGCCGAAAACGCTGTCAGCGCGCCAGCGCGCGCGCCAATGCGGTCACGGCCTTTGATGTCGGTAAGCCTGCCGCCGACAATGCAGGGCGTTCGCGCGTTGCCGCCGGCGTTGGCCAAACGCGCCACCGCGCCACGCTGCACAACCACATCCGGATCGAGAAACAAGAGCCAACGTCCACGCGCCTGCTGTGCTCCCAGATTGGCGGCCGCCGCGGCGCCGACGTCTTCCTTTACGCTGACCAATTTCACATCCCGCCGATCGACCTGAAACGCGCGCAGCATCGAGGACACCAGCGGTTCGTTAGCGAGATCGACGATGATCAACTCGTCAATGAGCATGTCGTTGAGGGCGCTGCGCAGACAAAGGTCGAGCCGTTTGCGTGTCGACCCGGTGGGGCTCACCTTCTGCGCAACCACAATGGCGCTGACGCGCAACTCAAAGGTCGTCGCGGTCGGGCGGGCATGTGTTGGGAACTTATCCACGCTGTCTCCGCCCCCGGGGGCCCTTGAGTCCGTCGACAATCTGTCTGTTGGTTGTGGCCACGTCTAGAGCAGGTTGTGGCCACCTTGTGGACGGACAGCCCTATTCAACCCCAGATTTAGCCGTTCAAGCGCTTTTGATCGGGCGGAGCGGCGTCGTTGAGCAATGTGGCAAGCGCCGCGTCGAGGCCCAGCACCGACTGCGCCTCGCCGCCAAAGCGCCGCAGCGCCACCGCCCGCTCCTCCGCTTCCTTCTTGCCGACCACGGCGATGACCGGGACCTTCTGCAAGGAGTGTTCGCGGACTTTGTAGCCGACCTTCTCATTGCGCAGATCGACTTCAACGCGCAGCCCCGCAGCGCGCATCGCCGCCGCCACCTCCTTGGCGTAGGCGTCACCGTCTGACGTGATCGTCGCAACAACGACCTGCACGGGCGCCAGCCACATTGGAAACGCGCCGGCATAGTGCTCGATCAGCACGCCGATGAAGCGTTCCATCGAGCCACAGATCGCCCGGTGCAGCATGACAGGGCGATGCTTCTGGCCGTCTTCGGCGATGTAGGCGGCATCGAGCCGCTCGGGCAGCACGTAATCGAGCTGTAGCGTACCGCATTGCCAGGTGCGGCCGATGGCGTCGCGCAAGTGAAACTCGAGCTTCGGGCCGTAGAAGGCGCCTTCATTGGCGATGCGCTCGACTTGCACGCCGGCCAGATTCGCCGCCTGCTCAAGCTTATCTTCCGCGATCGTCCATTGCTCGTCCGTGCCGAAGCGCTGGTCGGGACGCAGCGCCAGCTTCACTGAATGCAGTTCAACGCCGAAATCAGCGTAGACCAAATTCAAGAGATCGATGAACGCCTTGGATTCTTCAACGATCTGATCGTCGGTGCAGAAAATATGCGCGTCGTCCTGGCTCATCTGGCGCACGCGCAAGAGTCCGTGCGTTGAGCCTGAACTCTCGCAGCGATGCAGACCCTCAAACTCCGCCATGCGGATCGGCAGATCGCGATACGAGCGCTGGCCGTGATTGAAAATCTGAACATGGCAGGGGCAGTTCATCGGCTTCACAGCCATGACCTCGCCCTCGTCCGTTTCGCAGACGAACATGCTGTCGTGGAATTTCTGCCAGTGGCCTGACTTTTCCCAGAACGATTGCTCCAGGATTTGGGGCGTCTTCACTTCGACATAGCCGACCGCTTCGATGCGCCGGCGCATGTAGGACAACATCGTCCGATAAAGCGTCCAGCCCTTCGGGTGCCAGAAGATCATGCCTTTGCCCTCTTCCTGGATATGGAAAAGGTCCAGTTCGCGGCCGAGTTTCCGGTGGTCGCGCTTCTCGGCTTCCTCCAGGCGCTTCAGATACTCTTCAAGCTGCTTCTCATCGGCCCAAGCCGTGCCGTAGATGCGTTGCAGCTGCTGATTTTTCTGATCGCCGCGCCAGTACGCGCCCGCCAGCTTCATCAGCTTGAAGGCTTTGCCGAGCTTGCCCGTGGATGGGAGGTGGGGGCCTCGGCACAGGTCACCCCATTTGTCGCCGTGGCTATAAACCGTGATGGCGTTGCCCGGCTTGATCACTTCATCGATCGTCTCGGCCTTGTAGATTTCACCGATGGAGCGGAAGTGCGCGATCGCCGCGTCCTTCTCCCAAACGCTGCGGATGATCGGCAGATCAGCGTCCACGATCTCGCGCATGCGCTTTTCGATTTTGCCAAAATCTTCCGTCGAGAACGGCTCATCGCGCGCGAAGTCGTAGTAGAAGCCATCTTCCGTCACCGGGCCGAACGTGACTTGCGTGCCGGGAAATAATTCCTGCACCGCTTGCGCCAAAACATGCGCCGCGTCGTGCCGCAGCACTTCGAGGCCATCGGCGCTGTCGCGCATCACCAACTCAAACTTGCCGCCACTCTCAAGCGGACGCGTCAAATCCCACCAAGCGCCATCGACCTTGGCGGCGACGACCTTCTTCGCCAGCGACTTGGAAATGCCATCGGCGACCGCGAGCGGCGTCACGCCCTCGTCATAGTCACGCACGGCGCCATCGGGAAATTGGAGAGAGATGCTCATGGTTTACTCTTAACGGATTCAGGTTCGTTCGGCGGGGCCCTGTAGCCCCGTTTCCAATCGCCATAGCGCCAAGGCCGCCACCAGGAATTGGTGCGGACCGTTTCCGGCGCCGGGTCCCAACCATTGCCGCCCCAGGGGTGGCAACGGCAGATGCGCGCGCCGGCCATCCAGCTGCCGGCCCAGGCGCCATGCTGGCGGATAGAATCCGCCGCATAGGACGAGCACGTGGGCAAGTAGCGGCAATCGCGCCCGATCAGGGGCGAGAGCGTCCACTTATAGAGCTGGATCAGGCCAAGAAGGCCCCGCGCTGGAAGGCTCGGCGACATCTCTAGGGTGCGATTGGGTTGATGAGAGACCGGGACACGACTGCGCCGCTGCGACGCGCCCGATCTCGCGCCGCCGGCTTTAATAGGTAGTGGTCGTCGTGCTTGCCGAGTACATGCGCGCCATATAGCAGCTTTCGCCGATTTGAACACCTGTTCCGGGCGGCGGAACAAACCCTGCCTCACCGGATTGAGAGGCGTCATGAGCGCGAGCCCCCCTGCTGGTCGGGTTATCCTGACCTATGGCCGTAGCCTGATGGCTATGGTGATCGCCCGCTCTTTGGCCGAGCGCGGCGTCGAGGTCATCGGCTGCGACGACGTCAATCTCACGGTCCTCTCCTTCTCGCGCCACGTGCAGGAAACCTTCCTCGTCGCGCCGTGGGACAAGGAGCCCGAACAATTCCTCCAGGACCTGGAAGCCGCCGTCCTCGAATACGCGCCGACCGATGGCCGCCCTTACGTGCTGATGCCCGTCTTCCGCGAGATCGACCTCATCGCCGGCAACCGCGCCCGCTTCGAACCGGCGATCAAGATCGCCGCGCCCGGTATCAAGAGCATCGAAAGCGTCACGCCGAAAAACCACTTGGCCGATCTTGCGCGCCAGTTCGATCTCGACATCCCCGAAACTTGGCGCCCGCAATCGCTTGAGGAGCTGCGCCAGCGCGCGCCGAAACTGATCTATCCGCGCATCGTCAAACCCGTCGACGGCGCCGGTGGACGCGGTGTCTCTTGCGCGACGACGCCGGAAGAAATCATCGAACAAGCCGAAGCTCTGGGCTTCGACGAACCGCCGCTGGTGCAAGAGTGCATCGAGGGTGAGGATTATTGCGTCGCAGTGTTGGCGAGCGCAGGCGAAGTGCGGGCCATTATGGCGTACCGCAATGTCACCACCTTTCCGCGCGAGGCCGGCGCTGGGGCCGTGCGCGAAACGGTCGACGCTGCTCCCTTCCGAAAAGAGGTGGAGAAGCTCGTCGCCGCGACCAACTGGAACGGCGTCGCGCAAATCGATTTCCGCTGGAGCGGCAAGCCAACTGACGCTCCGAAGCTGATCGAAGTGAACGCCCGCTTTTGGGCCGGCATTTTTCACTCAGTTGAATCCGGCGTCGATTTTCCCTGGCTGCTCTACGCGCAAACCGTCGGTCTACCAATCGAGGCCGAACCGGAGGCGCAGGTCGGCGCCGTCACCAAGACCAGCGGCGCTTGGCTGCTGGCCGCCATAGAAGATGTGGCGGCCTCCGATCCGCACTTCACCGCCGCCGCCGAAGCTTGGCGCAACGCCAAAACGCAGGTGAAATCGGGCGATCTGCTCACAGCGCTCGAAAACACCGGCAAAGCTGTCGGCAACACGCTCTCGGTAGCCTCCGCCGTAAAACAATTGCGCGATTCCGTGCGCGATCTGAAGGACGCGCCGAGCGAACTTAGTTCATCGAACGATCCGCTTGTCGGGCTCGGCGCGCTGTTCGTGTTGTCGTCGCTGGTGCGCCACGGCAAGCTGCCCCCGGAAGTCACATACAATCCCGACGAATCCGAACCGCTGGACCTCGCGCCACCCGAACGCAAACGCCCGATCATCGGCATCACGAAGCCAGAAAGCGGCGATACACTGGCGTTTCTGGCGATGAAATTCGCTGTCTGGCTGGCCGGCGGCGACCCTGTGAAAGTCACTGCCCGCGCCCCGCGCGACCCGCGCGCCATTGACGGCCTCATCTTCGGCGGCGGCGCTGACGTCTTCCCTAAGCGCTACCAAGGCCAGCCCAAGCCGGGCTATCGCTACGATCTCGCGCGCGGCGACATGGAAGCGTCGTGGGCGATGGCGGCGCGGCGGCAGGACCTGCCGGTGCTCGGCGTTTGCCGCGGCGCGCAAATGCTGAACGTGTTGGCGGGCGGCACGTTGCACGCGGACCTCTCCGAGTTCGAAGTCAAACGCCCGAGCCATCAGATCGCGCGCTTCTTTCACCGCATGCCGGTGCGCCTGCGCTTTAAATCAAAACTGGCGCGGGTGACCGGTTGCGCAGGAGAAATGCGCGTCAACGCCATTCACAACCAAGCCATTGACCGCCTGGGCGCTGGCCTCACGGTCAGCGCGCGCGAAGCCAACGGCGTCATCCAGGGCATTGAAGATACGAGCGAACGCTTCTGGCTCGGCGTGCAATTCCACCCCGAATTCCTGATTTACCGCGCGCCCTTCCGCCGCTTGTTCAAAGCGTTGGTGGAAGCTGCGCGGACGCGCGCGCATGAGCGCCGCGCTGCAATTATGGCGAAAATCGCGCCGGCGCCGGCGCCCGATCAGGCTGCGCCGGTCGCCATCACGTCGTAATCAACTCTGCGCTGTGGCGGCGCAGCGCACGAAGGTGAACGCGCCCCAGCACTCGACGCGAGCGTCAGCGGCGGTAGGCATCGAATATTTCGAGGCGACGTAGAACGTCTCATACTCGCCACTGCTGAGCTGTGCTGCGCTATTGCCGATGACGCCGCCGATATCGAGCTGCTCCAAGTCTGCACTCGCGGCTGCTTGCAGCGCGTCGCGCGCGGGGGTTTCGTAGGCCGGCGCCTTCGGATTGGTGAAATACGCAGCCACGCCGACGATGACGAGCAAAAGAAGAATTCTAAGCATGACGGTGTGTCCCCAATTTAATGTCTCGCGGGAGGATGCTAGCGCCAAACGCGGGCCCCCGGAAGCGCGTCCGTCGGCTTTTCGTCGAGCGCTAGAGGTAGGCGCCGGGAAAAACCATGCTCTGCCCCTGAGACCGGGGCCCGCGCCGCGCCAGTTTCTGGCGGCTACCAGATATTTCCCGGCCGCCGGCGGAACAGCTTGGCGTCAGAACGGTTTCCGAGCCACCACATCGGAGCAACATCACATGAACGAAGTTTCTATCATCGGCGCGATCATTATCGGCATTCTCGCCGGCTGGATTGCCGAACAGGTGTTGGGCCGCAGTCACGGGCTGGTCACCAACCTTATCGTCGGCGTCGTTGGCGCCTTCCTCGGCGCCTTTCTCGCAGGCGCGCTCGGCATCAATTTCGCCGGCTTCTGGGGCAGCCTGATCGTTTCCGCTATTGGCGCGATCATTCTGTTGGCGCTGTTGCGGATGATTAAGCGTCGCCCGGTCTAACGCTCGCTACTTGGGCGCTGCTTCGGCAGCGTCCAAGGCGCTGCACGCCGCGTCGAATGCCAACATGGTTGAGGCATGACGCGCCGGGTAGTCCCGCACACCCTCCAGATGTCGCAGCTCCCAGAAGCGCCCGCCCGGTGGCAGCGAACCGTCTTTCAGCATCGCTTTTAAACCATCGCGCGCCTCGCGGATTTCCGCCGGCGTCGCGCCGATTGCATGCATAGCCAGCACGCCCGTCGCCGCCTGCCCCAGTGCGCACGCCTTGGGATGTACCGCGATCGCGCTGACGGCGCCGTCTTTCAAGCTGAGCTCCACCGTCACCACCGAACCGCAAACGCGGCTGACCTTAGTACTCGCCCCATCCGGCGCGTCGAGGCGGCCAAGATGGGGGATATCGGCCGCCAGTTCCAGGATGCGCGGGTGGTAGAGATCGTCCATCCGCCCTTATGTGGCCTTCCTTCTCGCGCACGCAACGGGCAAACAGTCCTCCGGAGACGCCGTCATGTTGCGACGCATTCTGCTCATTTCAGCCATCGCCGCGGCGGTCACACCAGCGCTCGCGCAAACCACGACGACACCGCCAGCCGCGCCGGCGCCGTCCACACCCACGCCGCCGCCCCTGCAACCCTACGAGCCCTCGAACGCTCTCGAACACACCTTCCTTGCAGCCTACCAAAGCGCGCCGATGCGTCCGCGCTTCCGCCAGCAATTTCTCGAAACTAACGTTCTGCTTGCGACGGTCGACGCGACGCCGGATTCTGCACCGCGCCTGGCGAGCGGCCCGGGCGGACAACAAGTTGCATTGATCTTCACCAGCGGCGCATTGCTGGATGCTCGTCTTGGTCCGGACACGCCGCGCCTCGCCATGACGGGGCGCGCTGCGCTAACTCGCGTCAGCGAAACCCACGTAATCATTAATCCTGGGTACGCGCCTATGCTGGCGCTCGATCCGGCGGGCATCGCCGGCTTTCTCGACATTCCGGCGACTTTGAACTCAGCCGGTCCCGCCCAATAGGCCGTCGCCACCGCAGCGCCGATCGTAGAGCGCGCGCGTGTGGGTGAGCATTCCGTTGCCGACGGTATCGAACACATGGACCTGCCACGTATGCGTGCAGCCCGCTTGCGTGATCGTGCGCCGGCACACTTGCGCTGGCGGCGCGCCGCGGCCTTGGTCCAAAGGCGGCGCAGCGCCGCATACGAACTGATTGCGCTGTAAGTCGCGTGCGACCGTTGAGATGGGGACGCCCGCCCCGTAACGGCCGTTGACGCCTTGCTGGAAGGCGCGAAGCGTTTCTCCTTCACTGGCCCTACGCCAATCGCCCAAGCTGATCGACGACAATGGAATGGTTGACGAGCCGCCGGGCGCCGAGACGCCGCCCACCGGCGTCGCGCACGCTGCCAACGCTAACGCCGCAAGCGCGAGGGCGGCGCGCTTCATCATTGCGGATTTGCGCCCAGGCACATTTGGTCAAAGCCGGCGATCGGTTCCGGGCGCGTGCGCACGACCACGACATACCAGTCGAACGCGCACTGGCGTTCCATGATCTCGATGCGGCAATCGAGACGTTGGGCATCTTCGCAAGCAAAACCATTGGCTTCGAGATCAGCGCGGATTTGCGCGGTGTTGCGGCCGTCATTGTAACGCTGACGGATCTGGATCTGGAACGTCGGCGCGTAAGCAGCCGGATCGGCCCCCCGCCATTGGCCAAAATCGATGCCGCCAGCAGCGCGTCCCTCCGGCGGCGCGGATTGGTTCGAGCCCGGCGCCGGAGGCGGTATCGCAGAACCGCGCTCGACCGGGAACGGTGATGCGCCCAACTCCGCCTCAGGGTCAGCAGCGCCGCTCGCGCATGCGGCCATCAACGAAACGAGAGCGAGCGCCAAGATCCGCATGCGTTATCCTTATTCCTCTGCGCTCGGCTTAGAGGGCCAAGCGCTGCGCATCAAGGCGCGTCCTCTGCTGCTGCGCTCCCACAAAGAGAGAAGCGATGCCCCACGCATCGCCCGCGAACGCGCATCAACCTTAATTCGCGCTCCTAGCGCGCAATGCGGCCCGGGTTTTGCTCCAAATCGGCGCACGCGCGGAGGGGGAAACCCGCTCGCCTGGCTGGCATGGCCGTTGCAGCCGCCGCGTTAACGCCCGCAAACCGCGGGTGCGCGGGAGTTTACGATGTACTTTGATCATGAGGACGATGATCGCGATCCGTTTGCGGCGTTCAGCGAAGCTGACGCCAGCGACGATGGCTTCGCGACGGATGAATTCAGCGCCACGGTGCAACAACCGGCCGTGGTCGAACCTGAAACCGAAACCAAACTGAAGACGGGCTTCTCGTGGGCCGGCTTCATGGGTGGTCTCGCCGCCGTAGTGTGGATCGGCGGCGCCATTGGCGGCCCGCTCACCTATTTCGGCGTCGACGCCGTCATGGCCATGGACCCGGCGATGCAAGCCGGCCTGATCGCCCTGGCGTTCGGCCCGGCGCTGCTGTTCTGGGTCACGGCCTCGGCCGCGGGCGAATCGCTGAAAGCGCGTCGCCTGACCATGCAGTTGACGCGCATGGCGCAAGAAAACCGCTTCCCGACGGAAGCCACCGAGAAGCACGCGCAACGTCTCACCGACACGGTGAAGAACGAAATCGAGTCGCTGAACGACGCGGTCGCCACCGCGCTCAATCGGCTGGCCGAACTTGAGCGCGCCGCGCAACGCAACGCCGCCCTGTTCGGCGAAGCAGTCGCCGCCTCGCGTGAAAACACCGAGTCGATGACGCAAGCTCTGAAGACCGAGCGCGACGCCATCGTCGAGCTGAACGGCGACCTCAAAGGTCAAACCGACACGATGGCCCACTCCATCGGCCGCCAAATCCGGCTGATGCGCGAAGCCTCTAAAATGGTGAAGAGCGAAGTCAGCTCAGCCGAAGACGCGCTCGAAAGCCACCTTGCGGCTTTCACGGCTTCAGCCACGGTCATGGGCGAGCGCACCGCGCACTTCCATGTCGTTGCCGATAAAGCCGCGGCCACCACGTCACAACTGAACGGCACCATGAGCAACATGCTCGATGGCCTGAGCGAAGCCACCCGCTTGACCGAAACCGCCCGCAAGTCGACCGAGCAAGCCGTAATGGCGGCCAACGAAACCGCCGGCGCCGTGCGCGAAACCACCCGCGCCGCCGTCTTCGAAGCCAAGCGCGCGGCGCAACTCATCCGCGCCGAAACCGTCGCCATGCAGGAAGCCGCCAACGATACGCTGGCCAAGCTGCAAGACGCCGCCAACGCCGCCCGTATGGCGTCGGTGGAAAGCGAAGCCGCGGCTGACCGCTACACTGCCTCGATCGAGAAGCGCCTCGGCGCCCTCGCTTCCGTGGCCGGTGGCAAGAAAGCCGTCGCGCAGCGCCCGGTAGAACGCACGGTGGAGCGCACCATCGACCGCACCTCCGAGCACGTCGAAGAAGTGACCACGCTGCACGCGGCCGCTAACGCCGCCGTCGCCCGCGGCGGCCGCCCGCGCGTCGAAACGCGGACGGAAGTCGCCGACACGCAGCCGAAGCGCGTCTTCAAAGGCTTCGGATCGTGGGGCAACTTCATGCCGCCGCAGCACCGCGAAGAAGAAGCAACGCCGATCGCCGCCAACGAAAGCGATAGCGCCTTCGAACTGGCTGACTTCGGTTCTGATCCAGACGCGCAACTGAAGGCCCGCGCTGTCGATCTCGTGATCAACTCAGGCGTCGATCTCGAAGACGTGCTGGCGCCAACCGATCTCGAGCGCATCGCCCGCTCCTCGCGCGACGGGGCGACTGCCCGCCGCCGCGCGGTGATCGATGCGGCGCCGGGCGCGGTGGGTCGTATCGCCCGCCACGTGAAGCGCAGCACCTCGGCGCAAGATCTGGCCAGCGCGTTCCGCGCCCGTCCGGACCTCGCCAAGAGCGATAAGAAGAGCGAAGGCCCGGACCTGGTCCGCGCCTACCTGCTGATCGACGCCGCTCTGGCCTGATCAGTCTTCGGCGGCGTCCGCCCGCGCGGTCGCCGCCGCATCTGCCGCAAACTCCCCAATGCGCGCGCTGCCTTCACGGGCGGCGCGCGCAAGTGCATTGGCGGCCACCGATGACGAACGCGACGCGACCGGCGCTTCGGTCGAGATGATCTGCGACGCGATAATGCGCCGGCCTTGCGTGACGATGCGCACGTCGGCGACGAAATGCGCCGTCATCGTCTCTTCGCGCACTTCGAAGTCGAGCACGTCCCAACGGATCTCGTAGTCGGCGCGGGCTTCGCCGCTGCGGCTCGCGGCGCGGAAGCGGCCCTGACGAATCAAGGTCTCGGTCAAGACCTGCTGCAGCGAACTAGAGGCGCGGCTCGACCATTGCGATTGATCGACATAGGCGATGGTGTCGCCGGTGCGCCAGATCAGATCGCTGCCGAGAATGGTGCGCTCACCCGTCGGCTGCGACACCGCAATGACGGCGTCGATCGGCGCGCCGTTGAGCGCGGCGACATCCTGCGCTTCGAGCACATAGGTGCGCGGCGCCGGCGGCGGATCGGGCAGCAGCGAAATACAGCCGCCAAGAAGGGTCAGCGAGGCAAGAAGGGCAGCGCGCATCATGGCTCAAGCTCCACGGTTGTCCGCGGCGCGCGCGGGGTGAGGAAGGAGGGATTGTCTTCAAGGCCGTCGGTGAAGCTGGTGATGCCAGCGGCGGCGCGGCGGATTTCCTCGGCCGCCAACGCCAGTTCCGGCAAGGTTTGGCCGGAGGCCACGTTAGCGGCGTCATTCACCTCCGTCAGCACGTCATCCAGCTGCGCCAAATCCGTTTGCATCTGTCGCGCAAGCGCGGCGATCTCGTTCGCCGCCTGGCCGCCCTGCACCAGCACTGAATCCTGCGACGCCAACTGATCGGACGCGGCTTCGAGGTTCTCGATGATGCGGGTGACGCGGGCAATGTTTTCGTCGGTCAACAAATCGCGCACCGCCGCCATCGCTTCACCGGCCCGGAGCGCCACTTCTTCGCCGCGCGCCACGATCTGATCGATCTGGCTGCCTTGCCCCACCAGCCGCGGCGGCGGACCGCCGAAGCCCGGCCGCAACAGTTCGGCATCGGCTCCGCCGGCGGAGAGCTGGATCAGCGTCACGCCAGTGAGGCCGACCGGCTCCAACTGCGCCAAGCTATCTGTTTTCACCGGCACGTCGGTGGAAACGCGGATGCGGGCGATAACACGGTTGGTGTTGTCCGGATCGATGCGCAGCGATTCCACTTCGCCGACCTTGATGCCGTTGAAGCGCACTTCGCCGCCTTCTGTGAGGCCGCGCACCGGATCGTCGAACACGACGTCGTAAGTGTTGTGCCCACGGCGGAATTCGCCGCTGGTGATCCACATTGCGAACAACATGATCAGCAGCGCGCCGACGACCGTTGCACCGCCGATGAAGACGTAATTGGCTTTCGTTTCCATGCCTCTACCCTCCCGCAACACCGCGCCCTGCGGCGCGGCCACGCGGACCTGAGAAATATTCCTTCACCCAACCCGTAGCGTTGGCTTCGATCTCCGGGATCGTGCCGATGGCTGCTACTTTGCCGTCGTAAAGAACGGCGACGCGGTCACAGATGGCGTTGAGCGTATCGAGATCGTGCGTCACCAAAAACACGGTGAGGCCGAGCGAACGCGCGAGATCGCGCGTCATTTCGTCGAAGTTCGCGGCGGAAATCGGATCGAGGCCCGCCGTTGGCTCATCCAGGAACAAGAGTTCAGGATCGAGCGCGATGGCCCGCGCCACAGCGGCGCGCTTGCGCATGCCGCCGGAGATTTGCGAGGGCCTTTTGTGGTGCGATTCCGGCCCCAAGCCCGCCATCGAGAGCTTTAGCGCCGCGATCTCGCTGCGCAGCCGGTGAGAGAGGTGCGTGTGCTCGCGGAGCGGCGCTTCGACATTCTCCAACACCGTCAACGTCGAAAACAGCGCGCCGTCCTGGAACATCACGCCGCGGCACGGTTCAAGGTCGTTCTCATCGAAGTACGGAAAGGTGATCTCACCCTCTGTCGGCACTTCGAGTCCAACGATTTCGCGCAGCAGCACCGATTTGCCCGTACCGGACGGGCCGACGACGCCAAGAATCTCGCCACGTCGCACGTCGAGGTCCAAACCATTGTGAACGGTCTGCTCGCCGAAGCGCGTAACCAGGCCGCGCACACGAATGACGATTTCCTCGCTCACCAGTTCATCTCCAGGAACCAGAGGGCGAAGATCGCATCGAGCAGAATGACCATGAAGATCGCTTGCACCACCGACGTGGTGACGCGCTGACCGAGCGAGCCGACATCGCCGCCGACTGAAAGACCCTGCTTGCAGCCGATGATGGCCAGCACCAGCGCGAACGCCGGCGCTTTTGCAAAACCCACCCAGAAGTGCTGCCCCGGCACCACTTCGGCGACGCGGCCGAAGAACATCCCCGGGCTGATGCCAAGCTCGGCCCAGCACACGATCAAGCCACCGAAGATGCCGGACATCATTGCCGCGAAGGTGAGGATCGGCGTCGTGATCAGCATCGCGATCACGCGCGGCGCGACCAACGCCTCCATCGGATCGATGCCGATGACGCGCATGGCGTCGATTTCCTGGCGCATCTTCATGGCGCCGATCTCGGCGGTGAAAGCGCTATTGGTGCGGCCAGCCAAGAGCACCGCAGTGATGACGACGCCGAACTCGCGCAACATCGAGAACGCGATCAGATCGACGGTGAACACCGCTGCGCCAAAATCGCCAAGAATGCGCGCGCCAAGATAGGCGACGACCATGCCAATAAAGAAGGCGAGCAGCAGTACGATCGGCAGCGCGTTGAAGCCGGCCACCTGCATCGTGTGGACGATCGACACCCAGCGGATGCGGCCGGGGTTGCGGATGAGATTGGTGATGACGACCAAGGTCTCGCCGAAGAAGGACACCGTCTCCAGGATTTCTTCGCCGATGGCGGCGGCGGCGCGGCCAACGTTTTCGAGAAAGCCAACAAAGCCGGTCGGCACATCCGGCGGCTCAACCGGCGGCGCAGCGGACTTGCGGGCCGCCTGCAAAAGGCGCAGCGCGTTGACGTGCTGACCGCGAATGGCGATCCGCGACTCTTCACCAACAACTCCCTCACGCAAGGTGCGATCGACGAGATAGGCGCCGGCAACATCGAAGCGGCCCAGCTGCTCGACATCGATAACGGCGCCGGCCGTCATGCGCTGCCCAAGCGCCAATAGCTCGCTTTCGAGGCCGGCGATGGTGTCCACCGTCCAGTCCCCGCGCAACGCCAAGACTGGCGCGCGGTCATCCTCTCGGAAATCGAAAGCGGCCTCAGCGGCCATGCAGATGGAACCTCTCGCGCCCGAAACGGGCCATTTCCCCTCAACCGATAACGGCTAACAGAAAATAATAGGCAAAGAAGCCAATCGCTCTCCTTGGGCGATGTTCCCGCGAGAGGCGAGTTTCTTAACGAGGTGTTGCGGAAACGCGCTCGCGCGGCTCGAGCAAAAGCAGCGCTAACGCACCGCCAGCCGCCGCCATGGCGGCCATCGCCCAATAGCCGCGCGCGCCGCCGAGATCGTAGAGATAGCCCGATAGCAGCGTTGATCCGCCCATCAGCAAGCCCGCTGAGAGCGCTGCATAAAGCGTTTGGGCCATGGTGGCCGCACTTTCTGGCGCCTCGCGATAAAGCAGGCGCATGGCCCCGACATGCGCGGCGGCAAAGCTCAGCGCATGAAGCGCCTGTAGCGGCCAGAGCACAAAACCAGTCGGCGCAAAGCCCATGCACAGCCATCGCGCGACAGCGCCGCCGGCGCCGATGAGGATCAACGCTTCGGGTCCGATTCGCTTTTCGATCCGAGGCAAATTCAGCAGAAACAAAATCTCGATGGCGACGCCGAACCCCCACAGCACGCCCACCATCTCCGGCGACAATCCCTGCCCGCGCCAGACCAGGGTCGAGAAGCCGTAGTAGAAACCGTGCGCGCTCTGGATCAGCCCGCACGACACGATCAGGATCAGAAAGCGTCGGTTGCGCAACAATGTGCCAATCGCGCCGGCGCGGTCAGCGTGGCTCTGCGCCAGCGGCGGATCGCGCGGCAGGCCCAGCCACGACGTCGCGACAACCAGCGCCAAGCCGCTCAGCACCCAAACAATGACAGCGCCCAACCCAAACTGTGAGATCAGAACGCCGCCCGCAATGTTGGCGACGATGAACGCAAACGAGCCGATGCCGCGCGCAACGCCGTAGCTCATCTTGCCTTGCGCCGTGGCGCGCAACGTCGCTGCTTCGATCAACGGGTTCAAAGCTTGCGTTAGCGAGAGCGCGACAAAGCCAAACGCCAGCAACTGCCAGAAGCCGTCCGCAATAAAGAAGAACGCTGCGTAGGCCGTCAGTGCGGCCACCGACACCCATTTCAAGGCCGCCGCGCGATCACCTATGCCGTCGGCCCAATACGCGATCGCCGTGCCGGTAAAAATCCGGGCAAACTGCGCCAGCGAAAGCACCGCGCCAATCTCGGCGCCGGAAAGCGTCCGCTCTACCTCAAGCCAGCGCGGCAAGAACACCAGCACCACGCCGGTCGTCCCAAACAGCGCCGACATCACCATCGTCACCCGCGCCGCGCGGGAGGAGAAGATCGAGGTGTGGGCGGGTCGGTCGGTCACGACCCCGCGCGTAGCATCGCGCGCACGGCGGCGGGAGGGGAATTAAGCGCGCCGCCTTGCTCATGCCCTCGCGCGCCCCTAACCAAGCGGCATGTACGGACAAAGCCACCGCCGCGACCTCTATCCGTCGCTCGAAGCCTTCCAGAGCGAGATGCTCAAGGTTTCTGACCTGCACACGCTCTATGTTGAGCAGAGCGGCAACCCGCACGGGCGCCCGGCGGTCGCACTCCACGGCGGTCCGGGCGGCGGGCTTTCGCCGGAGATGCGCCGCTTCTTCGATCCGGCGCGCTACCGCATCGTCATGATGGACCAGCGCGGCTGCGGCCGTTCGACGCCGCATGCGGAACTGAAAGACAACACCACTTGGGATCTGGTCGCCGACATCGAGCGTGTACGCGAACGCTGCGGCATCGACAAATGGCTGGTGTTCGGCGGCTCCTGGGGCTCAACGCTTGCGCTGGCCTACGCCGCCAGGCACCCAGAGCGCGTCGCCGGCCTCGTTCTGCGCGGCATCTTCCTGTTGCGCAAAAGCGAGATCGACTGGTTCTACCAAAACGGCGCCAGCCACGTTTTTCCGGACGCGTTCGCGCGCTACGCCGCCGTCATCCCGGAAGCCGAGCGCGGCGACTTTCTCGCCGCCTATCACAAGCGCCTCACCTCGCAAGACTGGGACACGCGCCTCAAGGCCGCGCGCGCCTGGGCGCGGTGGGAAGGTGAAACCATTTCGATCGCCGGCCCCAGCGCGTTGCCGTCACGCTTCAATGAAGATCGGTTCGTCGAAGCCTTCGCGCGCATCGAGAACCATTACTTCGTCAACAACGGCTTCTTCGATCACGACGGCTGGCTGCTCGACCAAGCGCCGCGCCTGCGCCACATCCCCTGCCGCATCGCACACGGCCGCTACGACATGTGCACCCCGCTGACGACGGCGTGGGAGCTGAAACAACGCTGGCCCGAAGCCGAGTTAGAAATCATCCACGACGCCGGCCACTCAAGCCTGGAGCCCGGCATTGTAGACGCGCTGATGCGGGCGACAGACTGGATGGCCGATAAAGCGAAGTGGTGATCCGTTTCCCTCCCCCGCTTCTCGGGGCGAGGGTAACTACCAGAGCCAGCCCCGCGCGCCATGTTGATCGCGGTGCAAGTCGATCGACAACACGATCGCGTATCCCGCCAACAGCGTAAACATCGCGGTGCCGCCGAAGCTGATGATTGGCAGCGGAATGCCCACCACCGGCACCAACCCAATCACCATGGCCGTATTGATAAACACGTAGCACGCCAATGTCGCCGCGATGCCGGCCGCCGCGAGGCGCCCGAACAGCGAGCGCGCACGCAAAGCCACTTGCATCGTCAGCGCCATCAAGGCGCCGAAAAGGCCGAGCACCAACGCGCCGCCCAGCAGCCCGAACTCCTCCACGATCATCGTGAAGATAAAGTCGGTGTGCTTCTCCGGCAGGAAGTCGAGCTGGCTTTGCGTGCCCTGCAGGTAGCCGCGGCCTAAAAGGCCCGCCGAGCCGATGGCGATCTTCGATTGCAGCACGTGATAGCCGGCGCCCAGCGGATCGTCGGTAATACCGAGGAACACGTTGACGCGGTCGCGCTGATAATCGTGCAACAGAGAAGTGTACGCGAAGATCGCCCCACCCACCGCGACAATCGCCCCCGCGCCAATGATGCGCCAGAGCAAGCCACCTAGAAACATGACGGCGATGCCCGCAAACAGGATCATCAGCGACGTGCCGAGATCCGGCTGGTGCATGACCAGCGCCACCGGCGCGACGATCATCAGGAACGGCGGGATCGCCCACAGCACGGTGCCGGTCTTGCGTGGATCGAGCGAGTGATAATAGCGCGCCAGCGCCAACACGATGCCGACCTTCATCAACTCTGAAGGTTGCAACGACAACGGCCCGATATCGAGCCACCGCGTCGCGCCCATGCGCGTCGAGCCGGCGACCTCAACCGCCACCAGCAACAACAGCGCCAACGCATAAAGCGGATACGAAATGGCGAGCCAGAAGCGCGCATCGAGAAACATCGCCGCGAGCACGATAATGCTCATCATCGCCACGAAGCGGATGCCGTGCGTGAGCGGCATATCCGTCCACGCGCCCGACGATACCGAGAAGTGCATCAGCACGCCCACGAAGGCGAGCGCGATCAGGATCGTGATGATCCCCCAGTTCAGCTTGGCGAACCGGTCGAAAATCGTGCTGGGAGCTTGCGTGGCGGCGAGCGTCATGCGTTGCGCCCCAAGTTTTGCTCAAGCGCCGCGAGGTTCGCCGCCGCGCGGCGCGATGGGTCGCGCTGCAGCGTCGCCTTCATGATTTCCTTAGCGATCGGGCCGGCGACCGCCGACCCGGCGCCGCCATGCTCGACCACTACCGCACACGCATAACGCGGCTCATGCCACGGCCCGAAGCAGCAGAAGAGCGCGTTGTCACGATACTTCCACTCAATCGTTGAGAAGTGACGGCCACGATTGGCGCCCAGCGCGCGGACTTGCGCCGTGCCGGTCTTGCCGGCGATCTGCACAGGTTGCCAACTTCGGTTATCAGGCGTCAGCGGCACGGCGGCGCCGGTCTCCGGATGCCGGACCAGTTCGAGCGCCCCCGCTCGCATAGCGGTGCCGCCAGGTTCGTTGCAAACGCCGAACATTCCATCGCGCACTCGCGTCAGATGCTCGGCCTCGATACCGCTCATATGCGCCGGGCGCGGTGGATCGGAAATGCCGGGGCCCTCGCGCACTAACCGTGGCGATACGGCCAAACCATTGTTGCCGAGACGCGCCGCCATCACCGCAAGTTGCAACGGCGTCACCCCCATTGCGCCCTGCCCGATGCCGTAATTGACCGTGAGGCCGCCGGTCCAACCCTCGTTGCGATTGGCGCGCCACCACGTTGGATCGGGGATGAGGCCATCGCGAATGTTCGGCACGCTGACGTCAAAATGCTCGCCCAAGCCGAACTGACGCGCGACCGAGGCGATGCGCTCCGGCCCGGCGCGCAAGGCAGCTTGATAGAAATAGACGTCGCACGAATGTTTGATGGCGTCGTGCAACGCCATGCGCCCGTGACCGCCCGCGCGCCAGCAGTGGAAGGTGCGGCCGCCGTAATAGAAACCACCAGAGCAGCCGACAGCCCAATCATCTTCCACGCCGGCTTGCTTGGCAGCGATACCGACGATCATTTTGAACGTCGAGCCCGGCGCGTACACGCCTGTCACCGTCTTGTGGTAGAGTGGCTTCTTCTCATCGAGGTTGTAAGCGTCGAAATTCGTCTGGCTGATGCCATTGACGAAGAGGTTGGGATCAAAGCCCGGCGCCGACGCCATCACCAGTAAATCGCCGGTGAAGATATCCATCACCACGGCCGAGCCTGATTGCTCGCCGAAATTCTGCATGGCAATGCGCTGCAGATCGTGATCGAGCGTCAGCACCAGCCCTGAGCCGCGCACGGGTTCGCGCCGTTCGCGCTCGTCTTCACCCTGCTCAACGCCGCGCGCGTTGACGATGACTTTGCGCCAACCGGCCTCGCCGTGTAGCACCGTCTCCATCGACGCCTCAAGGCCGGCCTTGCCAACCCGTACGTACGGATTGCGCAGATAAACCGAGCGGCTCTGCCCCTGCTCAGGATCAGCCATGGCGGCGTCGAGATCGCGCTGCGTCGGCTTCTGCACGTAGCCGATCGGATGGCCGTAAACGACATCGTAGGGATAGGCGCGCACGTCCGCCGATTGCGCCACCACGCCGCGCAATTCCGGCAGCCGCACATTGATGGCGTTGAACTGCTCCCAGGTGAGCCCCGCTTCAAGCGGCTGGGGCTCGTAGCGCGAAGCGCCGCGCACGCGGACCAGCGCGCGCCGCGCCCATTCCGGCGTCAGTCCCAAAATCTGGCGCACGCGATCAATGACGCCTTCGAGGTCCTCGGCGTCGTCTTGCACGACGGCGACCTGATAATCCTTGCTGGTCTGCGCCAGGATGGTGCCGAAGCGATCATAGATGATGCCGCGCGGCGGCGGCACGATGCGCGTGTCGAAGCGGTTCTCATCAGCCGCCGCCGTATATTCGCGGCTGATCAGATTGGTCGCCTGCAACTGGCCCATGCGGAAGAGGATCGCGCCCATGACGCCAGCGCCCGCGAACGACAGCAGCGCCGCACGGCGACTGAAGATCGCGTTCGAGTCGCGCTTCGGCAGCGTTGAACCTACGCGCTTGCCTTTCATCGCCGGCTCCCCTGCCGCACGCTCGCGCCAGCGGTCATGTAGAGCGGGCGCACCAGTGGGAAGAAGATGGCGGTGATCAGCGCCGCTTCCGCGTACGGCACCACCGCGATAGGCGCGAGCAGGCGCTCAACGCCGACAACGATCAAAATGGTGAGCAGCGCCGTAAAGATGAAGCCGCCCCAGAGCGAAACCAGGTTCGGCGCCGACATCGCCACCGCGGCGATGCGCCCGATTAAATACGCCGAGAGATAAATCAGCACGAACAAGCCATACGGCCCGCCCGCGAGTTGATCATGCAGCAAGCCTAGCAGCGCCAGCGTCAACGGCGCGCGCCAGCCGCTCTCATCTTCCGCCGCCCAACCATAAGCGGCCCAGAGCACTGCCAGCGGCAGCGGCGGTTGCGCAAACAACGGCCCTAGCGGCAGCGCCGGCAGGATCACGCTCAGCACCGCTAGCGCGAAACCCCAGCCGCGTAACGCGCGCCGGCTCGGCGCACGGAGGCTGAACGCGTTCACTCTTGCGGCTCCGCCGGCGGCGGATCGGCCGGTTGCTCAGTTGGGGCAGCAGCTGGCGGCGTCGCGGCAGCCGGCGTAGAGGCCGGGCGCTGCGCGGGTGTTTGTGGACGCGGGCGCGGTTGCGCCGGCGGCGCGGTCGTGCTCGGAATCGTCGCCGTCGGCGCCATGGTCTGGCGGCTGATCACCGCGACTGAAGACGAAGACGCCAAAGGCGGCCCCTCGCTTTCGACTGGCTCATCTTCAGGCGAAACAACACCGACATACGGAATGATGCGCACAAAATCGATTGGGCGCTGCGCCGCCGCAAGCGCCACGCGCCAAGAGCCGTCATTCTGCCGGCGCGCCACGCCGACAGGAATACCGCGCGGATAAAGCCCACCGTCGCCCGACGTGATGATGCGCTCGCCTTCGCGCAGGCTTTGCGCGCCGACGATGAAATCCATGCGCGGCGCCTGCACTTGATAGGGATGCGTGGTCAGCTCCGGCGGACGCGTCGCCTGCCCGGCCAGCACCGCCCGCACGCGCGACGCTTCGCCCATCACCGGAATGCGAGAATTGTAGTCGTCCAGCATCAGCACCCGCGATGCGCGCCGGCCAACCGAGACCACGCGCCCGATCAACCCATTCTCGTTGACTGCGATATATCCGTTGCGCACGCCGTGATCTGCGCCAGCGTTAGCGACCAGAGTCCGCGTAAACGGCCCGCCACTATCCAGCACCAATTGCGCGGCGATCGAATTTTCGATGTCCGCGCCTTCGCCAAACGAATCCGCCGGCATCCGCAGCAGCGCTTCGTAACGGGCATTGCGTTCGGCTAGGCGCTCGGCCAATTCGCGCCATGCTTGCAGTTCGCGATTTTCCTGTTCGAGCTCTTCGATGCGGTCGGTCGCGCCCCACATGCCGCCAAGGCGCGAGAAGAACCCCTCGCTTGCGCGCGCCGGTCCTGTCGCCACACGCCCAGCCGCAGCCGCGCCGTCATCGCCAGCTTGCATCACCGCGTCGGAGCTTGGCCCAAGGCTGGTGCGCGCCACGATCAGCGCCACCGCGCCAATGACCAGCACGATCGCCAGCAACACGCCAGCCGGCACTCGCCGCCCCGCGCCCGCACGCCGCACACCGCTCCTGCGCCTGGCCACTCTTTGCCTCTTATTCCGTGCGCGGTTTGATTAGACTTCTTCGGTGAGCAGTCGGCGCGCTTCCGACGAATTTATAGTGTCGAGCGCGATTCCGCAGCCCTTGACCACACACCGCAGCGGATCGTCAGCTACTGAGACGCGGATCGAGATGCGTTCTTGCAGCACCGTATCGAGATTGCGCAGTAGCGCGCCGCCGCCGGTCATCATCAGGCCGTGATCGTAGATGTCAGCGGCCAGTTCGGGCGGCATCTGCTCGAACGCCTGACGCACGGCGTCGACGATGCGCGTCACTGGCTCGGCCAGCGCGTCCGCCACCATCGCTTCGGTGACGATGATTTCCTTCGGCACGCCGGAGAGATTGTCGCGGCCCTTGATCGGCATCGACATGCCTTGGCCGACGTCCGGCGCCTTAGCGGTGCCGATTTCCTTCTTGATCCGCTCGGCGGTTGAATCGCCGATCATCAGGTTTTCTTGGCGGCGCAGATACTGGATGATCGCCTCATCCATCTTGTCGCCGGCTTCGCGCAGGCTGCGCGACCAGACCAGACCCCCGAGCGAAAGCACCGCGATTTCGGTGGTGCCGCCGCCAATATCGACAACCATGCAGCCCGACGGGTCGTCGATCTGCAGGCCGGCGCCAAGCGCCGCCGCGACCGGCTCTTCGATCAACTTCACGCGGCGCGCGCCCGAAGCTTGCGCGCTTTCCAGAATGGTGCGGCGCTCAACCGGCGTCGCGCCGGTCGGCACGCAGATGACGATCTGCGGCGAAATCAGCGCCGGGCGCGGCAGCACCTTGCGGATGAATTGCTTGATCATCTCCTCGGCCACGTCGAAATCGGCAATGACGCCGTCGCGCAGCGGGCGGATGACTTCCATATTGCGGTGGGTCTTGCCGAGCATCGTCTTGGCTTCGGCGCCGACAGCGTACACGACCTTGCGGCCGCCCTCATTGACGTACGCGACCACGGACGGCTCATCGAGCACGATGCCGCGGCCCTTGACGTGAATCAGCGTGTTCGCGGTCCCCAGATCGATAGCCAGATCCGGCGCAACGAGACCGAACATGTTGCCGAGCATGCGTTGAAAACCCTCGCCGTTACTTCTTAGCGCCGAATCAGCCCTGACCCGGGCTTAACGCGGCAAGCTTAACAATTCTGAGACGATATCGGCCGCGCGCCGGGTTCCGAAGAACACGGTCACAGGGCCGAATTGAGGGCGATGGGGCGCAAATGCGCGACAGGCTTCACATGCCCCGCGCGCTCCGCCCGCGACCGCCCCCGTCGCCGACGGATTGGACTTGCCGTTGTCCGCTGCGCGATGCAAGGCCCGGGCCGCTTTTGGCCGCAGCAACGCCGCATTTGTTCAGAAAGACACAGCCGCGCAACAAGCTGGCGCGCGCGCTTGCGGGCCGGCGTGCGGCGCCCGATTATTCCGGTGGGGCAACCGAAGGCCCGGTGGGGAAAAGCTTGGCCATCAAGGCGTTAAGGTTTTTGGCGGCCGCACTCGCGCTCGTCTTCGTAAACTCGGCGGCGGCGCAGACCAGCGTCGACGAGGCCGAGCAAGGAATCGTGCGCGTCGTTGTCATCCTGCAGACCAGCGAAGGGCGCATGCTCTACGGTTCTGGTTCCGGCTTCGTTGTTGCGCCGGGCCTGGTCGTCACCAACGCACACGTGGTGGCCCCTGCCCGCCAACAAGCCGATCAATACGGCGTCGCCATCGTGCCGCCGCAGGGCGACGGGCTGATCACCGCCACCATCGTGCGCTATTCGCCCCTGAGTGAACTGGCGCTGCTTGAATTCCGCAGTGGCCCGCCGCTGACGCCGCTTACGATATCCACAGTTGAGCCCCGTCCGGGCGATGGCGTCGTCGCGCTCGGCTATCCGGACGTCGACTACCAAGGCGCCACCGGCGCCGATCTCCTGCGCCCCACGCCCGCCTCGCGCACCTCCGGCCAGATCGCTTCCTTGCGCGACCGCGCCCCGACTGGCGACCCGATCCCGACCATCAACCACCAGGCCGTCATCTCCTCCGGTTCCTCCGGCGGGCCGCTGCTGGACGAGTGCGGCCGCGTCATCGGGGTCAATTCCTGGCACGTCTCCGGCGCCGACACGCGCGAGACGCGCGGCGTCTCCACCCGCGCCGCCCAGCTGCTGCAATTCCTCGACGAAGCCGGCGTCAGCCCCACGCTCAGCGACGAGCCGTGCCTATCGTTACCGGAGCGCGTCGAAGCCGAGCGCGCCGCCACCATCGACGCGCTGCAAGTTCAGAATGAAGAACTGGCGAGCAAGCTCGAAACCGCCGACCGGCTGACTCGCATCGCCGTGGTCATTCTGATTGGCGGCACACTGGCGCTGTTCGTCGCCGTCTGCGTGCTTGGCGCGGTGGTGCTGTCGCGCCGGCGCGGCAATGGCCACGCCGCCGCGCAGCATCCCCATCACGAGCCTGAACCGTTCGAAACGCCTCGCCGTCGTGGTGGTGTCGTCGCCGTCGTCGGCGGGGCCGCCATCGCCGCCATCCTGATCGTCGCCGCCGGCGTCGCGCTGTTGCGCGCGCAAAATTCGGGCGAAGAAGAAATCGTCGCCGCGCCTGCCGCCTTCAACGGCGCCATCACCTGCACGCTCGACCGTGAAGCCAGCACCGGCGCCGCTGGCGTCGCCGACATGAGCTTCAGCGCCTCAGGCGCGCTCTGCGTCAACGAACGCACGCTCTACGCCCCGATCGATGACGGCGCCCGCTTCCGCCGCGCCATCGTGCTCGGCGAAGCGCGCGCCCTCGACGTGCTCACCATCGATCCCAATAGCGGCGAATTCCGCCGCGAGCGCTATCCGCTCGACGATGAGGCTTTCGCCGCCGCCAACGGCGCCGTCTCGTCCTCGGCCACCGGCCGCGGCTGCAGCGGCGAAGGCGCCGCCGAAGCCGTCTCACGCCGCAACGACATCCTCATGCGCTACGCCCAAGGCGCCCCCTCGCAACGCTTGGTCTGGGCTTGCGAAGCGCGGTAGTCAGCGTTTTCGCGGCCGCTGCGTGGGCGCGGAGTCCTCAGGCGTATGAGTCACGGAAAGCAGACACTCACGCCGACCCCGACGAGCGACCGCTATTGGCCCGAAGCGGACGTTGATTAGATCGAGAGGTTGGCTATCGTTGCGGCGAGGAAAACGATGCGCTCATGGCGGGCATACAGAGCCAACAAAGTGGCTCAATTCATCGGCTTTGGGTCGGTGTCCTTGTTCCTTGTGAGTCAGTTTCTTCCGGAGAATGCGCGCTCCGCAATGAGCGAGTGGATCAACGAAAACGTTGCCGTTTCTGCCTTGGTATTCGTGCTCCTGATGCTGCTCATGATCGTCCCGACGTTCAACCTCATCAATTGGAAATGCCCGCGATGTGGGGAGCTGTTTTCCTATCCTGCTCGAAACAGGGGCGCTTGCCAAAACTGCGGACTGACCAAATTCGCCGACCCCCAGGCCGGTGAGAGCTAAAGTCTGCTATCGGCGACGGCTAGCCGATTGAAACTTACTGTTGGTGGGGGGAAGCGTGCGGGAGAAGCAGGTTCTTTGGCTTACGCTCGCGGTGTTGTTTGGTGCGGCGGTTGCTCTGACAGGTGTAGGTTGGTTGCTCTTTGTCTCGGCTCGCGATGGCTTGTTCGTGGGGTTAATGATCGTCGCTGTAGGACTGGTCGGATATTTTCTCCCAGTTCCAAAGCTTCCCGCGGGCATGTCCTTCAAGATGATTTTCGCTTGCGAAGTACTGATGACGTTGGGGTGTCTCACCTTACTCGCGCTCTTGCTGCCGCCGGACTTGCAGCCCTATTTCCCAACAATGATCGCGACCTTCGGTGCCTTTTCTGGAAGCCAGCTCCTTCGCGCGAGGAATGATTATCTAAGAAGCGGCTCCTTGACCAAGTGATCCATACCGGACTTTGCGAGTTTCGCGTCCTGGATGGCAGTTGCTGCACCGTGCAGCGGACAAGGTAGCGGGTCCATCGACCGGGCGCGCGCGCCCGGTGTCTTGGTCACGCGCCCGAAAGGGCATAGCCGCGCGACTGGCAGTTGACGGCGAACTTAGGCCTCTGCGACCTCGGTACAATAGGCGGCAGCTTTGGAGCGAGCCAGTCATTCGCGAGTTTCAGCGGCGCGACGCGAGCCGGGCATTCGCGCATTTGACCGCTCGAACGACATGCTCATAGATTTGGCATTGGGGGATCGAGCATGGCGGCCTGGCATTTCAAGTTTGGCCTGATACCAGCCGACGGATTGAAACGAGTTTTCGGTAAGGCAGACGTCGCCATTATTCCGGAATACGTGTCGCATCCTGATGGGCCTCGATACCTGGAGCCAGAAGAACTTGAAGGCCTTCCCAACTATTGGAGCGATCCGACTAAGCTTCGCCAAATTGCGATGGGCCTTTCATCTTTCATGCCCGAGATGAAATCTTGGAGCGAGAAAGCTCGCATGTTCGGCAATGACGAAGATGAGCGCGTTGAGGTGTGGGATAACCACGTCAATTGTCGCATCAACATGGGCAAGGTGAATTTTGAACTGCTGGATAAGCTCTTGGCGTTGGCGCAGCGGTTTGATTGTAAGCTGGTGATTGACGGCACAGGCGCTTTGGCCAGTGCTGACATGGCTTCACTCACACCGCACGTGGAGGCTTCTACCGCCTACAAATTCTGCCGCGATCCAGAAGGCACATTGCGGGCGATAGCCCGAACGCAGGAATGACGTCTTCCGGCGAAATCCTTCCGCTCGTGCAGGCAACGTCCGACGTCTGCATTGGAGCGTGGCTGACGTTCGCCACAATCGCTGTGCCTCTCGGCACCCAATCACGACATTGAGCCGTCGGCGAGAATATGCGAGCTTTCTTCTGCGGAAAGAACCGCGTTGAGCTGCCAAATGACGCACACGCGCGTTGCGAGCCCATAAAATTGGAGACACTTGGATGAGCAGAGTGAACGGCTCTTGCCATTGCGGCGCCGTCCGCTTCGAGGTCGAGGCGCCCGAGTGGGTGCTGGACTGCAATTGCTCGCATTGCCGGCTCTATGGCGGCCTTTGGGCCTATTATCCGCAACGCGACGTGCGCTTTGCAACTCCGCCGGACACGTTCATCTACATGTGGGGCGATCGCGCGTTAGAGTTTCACCATTGCCGCACCTGCGGCTGCGCCACCCACTTCACCCAGGTTGGTAGCGACGACGCCGAGCGCATCGCCGTCAATGCGCGCCTGATGCGCGGGCTCGACCCAAAGCGCGTTCGGCTTGTGCAAAAGAACAACGGCAATGACGGCGTGTTTTGGACCAAATCCGACGAGCCGGTCCTACCCAGTCACGATACTTGAAGTCGAAAACGCGCCGCAATATTTTGCCGATCACCGCGAGGGACTAAGCCATGAGCTATGCCGTCGGACCCGGCGATCTCGTTCTCTGTGTCAACGCCGCCCCAAACCATGTCACCGGAGAGCCAGTGCCGCTCGTCGCCGGCGAGACCTACACGGTCGCGGCGGTCATGGAATTTGCATGTCCGTGCGGGCGTTCCGATGCGTTGCTCGACGTCGGTGTCGATTTCGCCTGGTGCCAAACCCGCTTCCGGCTTCTGCCCAAGCCAAAGTTCGAAGCTAAGACGCATCGCGTCTCCGCTCCAAATGAGAAGGAGCCGGTGCGATGAGGGGTTGCGGTCCCCTGGCGAGCAGGACGCATGCCTGCACTCAGGGCGCGGCCGCTTCCGGATAGGCAACACGCCAGATGATGTCGCCCGCATCGTCCGCCACCAGCACCGCCCCGGTGCGATCCGTCGCCACGCCAACCGGACGCCCACGCGCGCGGCCGCGTTCATCGACAAAGCCGGTTAGAAAATCCTGCGGCGGACCACTCGGCATCCCGTTGGCGAACGGGACGTAGATCACCTTGTAGCCGGCCAGCTCACTGCGATTCCAAGAGCCATGCTGCCCGATGAAAGCGCCATTCCAATAGGTCTCTGGGAGAACATCGGCCTCGTAAAAATGCAAACCGAGCGACGCCGTATGTGCACCGAGCGCATAGTCCGGCACAATCGGCGCGCGCAGCCTCACGTTGGCGGGGATGTCGACGCGCTCATCGCGATTGTCGCCGAAATAATAATACGGCCAGCCATAGAAGCCGCCGTCCTGCACGCTGGTCATGTAATCGGGCACCAAATTGTCGCCGAGCATGTCGCGCTCATTGACTGCAACCCACAGCGTGTTGGTCCCCGGCGCCCATGCCGTGCCGACGGGATTGCGCAAGCCCGAAGCAAATATCCGCGCCTCCGAGCCGTCTGGATTGAACTCCCAGATCGCCGCGCGCCCCTCCTCGATCGCCATGCCCTCGTCAGCGGCGTTCGAAACCGAACCCACAGCAACATAGAGCTTCGAGCCATCGGCATTGGCGACGAGACTGCGCGTCCAGTGGCCGTTATTGCCCTCATTGTACGGAATGACCAACACCTGCTCGGCCGCGCCGCTGACGCTGGTGGCGCCGGCCGTGTACGCAAAACGCACCACAGCATCCGTGTTGGCGATGTAGATGTGCTCACCGACCAGCACCATGCCGAACGGCTGATTCAAATTTTCCGCAAACACATGCCGTTCATCGACGTCGCCGTCGCCATCGCTGTCGCGCAGCAGCGTGACGCGGTTGGCGTTCTCCGCGATAGCGCCGGCGTTGCGCTGTACCATGTTGCGGATCCACGCCATGAAGCCGCCCTCGGACGGAGTCGTCGAGCTTTCCGCCACCAGCACGTCGCCGTTCGGCAGCAGATAAAGCCAACGCGGATGCGTCAAACCCTCGGCATAGCGTGTGACTGCGAAGCCCGCTGGCGCGACCGGCGCGCCATCGGCGGTCCAGCCAATCGCCTCGGCGGCGTTGAGCGTTGGCAGTGCGCCATCCGGATTGGGCGCAGGCAATTGCGGATCGGCGCCGTAGCCCTGGTCGGCGGGCGGGGCGCCTTGGGCGCAGGCTGTCAGAGCGAGGGCGGCGGCGAACAGGATGTTTCTCATCGGCCCTATCTAGGGCCCAGCGTCGCCCGCGTCCTCCCCTGGGGGCGAATTTCCCGCCGGCGGCCGGAGCCATTTGCGCACGATGACCACGATCGCCACCCAAACGACGATCGCCAGCACCGCCATCACCGCCGCCGCCAGGAACTCGCCCTGCAAAGCATCGAGAATGCTGTCGCCGGCGAAGGCGACAAGAACCGTTTTCGGCAACACGCCGATCGTGAGCCCTAAAATGAAGGCCCAGAAATTTACCCGCGCCGCCCCGAACGCCATGTTCACAACCACGAACGGCGCCGTCGGAATCAAGCGGACGATGAGGCTGGCTAGAAAGCCATTTTTCCCCATGAAGCGAGTAAACCGCCCACCGGTCGCACCGCCGAAGCGCTTTTGAGTCTCGGTGCTGGTTAGCCGGCCGGTAAAGTAAGTGGCGACGCCCGAGACGATAGTTGCGATCCAAGCGTTCCAGAAACCAGCCTCCGGCCCGAACGCCACCACGCACGCGCCGATGAGCACGATTTGCGGCGCGCCGACATAGGCGGTCAGCGTGAACACCAGAACGGTCGCCAGCAGACCCCAATGGCCACGCTCGGCCTCGCCCAGGGTGCCGTCGATAAAGCCGCGGACCTCGTCGCCGTAATAGGTGCGGCCGACCAGCAGCACCACCAACACCACGACGACCATGGCGACAGACATCGCCACCGCCCGCCAGGCGCGCGCATCCATGTTGTTGGCGAAATCCGCGAGCTTCGCGAACAGCCCCAATTTCGGCTCGGGCCCGGCTTCAGTCATTCAGCCCCGGCTGTCGCGCGCCGGGGGCGGCTGGTCAAGCAATCACGCGCGTTGCGGGGGCCGGCCCAGCAGCGCACTCAGATCGAACGCCCGCGCCGCCGCGGCTGTGCGCCGGGCCGCCTTGGCCTGCGGAATCTCAACGTCATTCATGCGCGGCTTCAGGCTGTGGATGAGGTCCTCCTCAATCCGGCGGCGATCGGCCTCGTCACGGATCGGGCCCAGCACGAAGCGCTCGGTGGCGCCGTAATACCAATAGGCGCGGCCCCACTTCTCGTGGCCGAGCAGGCGCGAGCGCAAATCGTGCGCCTTGCCGACATAGAGCGTCTCCAGCCAAAACGCCCAACGTCGGCGGACGAAAATATAGATGCCGCCCTGTCCCGCCGGCGGCAGCCCGGCCTTGGTCAGAACGCACTTGAAACGATAGCGCCGGCCACTTTCACCGCGCCAGGAATGCGCTCCGAAGAACAACATGGGACTGCTCCGTATTTGAACGCGGAAGCTCCGCTCCGAATCGTAAACGACGCGTTAAGACATTGCGTCCGCTCTGGGGCGGCGCGATGCTTCCGACTCATGGCCGCCAACGTCCTGCCCACGCTGTCCATGCGCGACCACCGCGCCGACCCAAGCGGCTTCGCGCGCGCCATGGGCGAAAGCTACGCATTGTACGGCTTCGCGATCGTCCGCGACCACGGGCTCGATGCGGCACTCATCGCACGCGCGCTCGTGGCAACGAGACAGCTGTTCGCGCTGCCGGAGAGCGTGAAGCGCCGCTATCACGTGCAGGGCGGCGCCGGCCAACGCGGCTACATCCCGTTCGGCGTTGAAGCGGCGAAGGGCGCGAGCGCCGTCGATTTGAAGGAATTCTGGCACGTCGGCCGCGAATTGCCGGAGGGCCACCGCTATCGCCCGCACATGCCGCACAATTTGTGGCCGTCGGAAGTCCCCGCGTTCCGCGCGGATGTGTATGCGCTCTACGCCGCCTTCGATGCGCTCGGCGCCGAACTGCTGCAATCGATCGCGCTATTCCTCGGCCTGCCGACTGACTTTTTCGCCGCTGCCACCCGCGACGGCAATTCGGTGCTGCGGCTGCTGCATTATCCGCCGACGCCGCCGAACCCGACTGGTGTCCGCGCCGAGGCGCATGAGGACATCAACGTCATCACGCTGCTGCTGGGGGCCGAGGAAGCTGGACTGCAATTGCTGACGCGTGAAGGCGAATGGTTGGACGTGGCCCCGCCCGAAGGCGCGCTAGTGGTGAACATCGGCGACATGCTGCAGCGTCTGACTAACCATGCGCTGCCGTCCACCTCGCACCGCGTGGTCAATCCGGCGCCGGACCGCGCTCACCTGCCGCGCTATTCGATCCCCTACTTCCTGCACTTCGGGCCCGACTATGTGATCGAAACGCTGCCCAGCTGCATCACGCCAAAGAATCAAAACCGCTATCCCGAACCGATCACGGCGCAAGACTTCCTGTACCAGCGCTTGCGCGAAATCAGGCTGACCTAAGCGTTCAGCAGCGTGCGCAAAAACGTCGCGTCGGACCACGCATTGTCATCGCGTTGACGGCGGCGGAGCGCGCGGAGAATGCCACTGGCTTGGCGGGCGATGACGAGGCGCTGTTGCGGTATCAGATAGAGCCGCTGATCGCCAGCGCCGGCGGCCATGCTGATCGGCCCGAACTGGCGCACGAGCGCGGGATTGACGTCAACGGTCTGCGACCGGCCCGGCGCGACGAGACCTTCGCGCCAGAGCCACCACGATAAGCCGTAACCAGGGTTGGCGCGCGTACCGATGAAGCATTGCGCCAACGCCTCGGCGTCGAGCCGGCCCTCGCCGTCCTGCATGACGAACCAGCCAAAGCGGGCCCAATCGCGCGCGGTGAGACCGGCGCCGGACGGCATGTGCGGATTGCCATCACCGCCGCGGCGCCAATGCGTGGGATCGATTGAGAGCGGCTCAAACACCCGGCGCTGCAGATACGCCAACGGATCGCCGTTGGATTTGCGCTTGATGATCTCGCCGAAAACCTGAAACGGCGTTGGGCCATAGGCGAACCTCGCGCCGGGTTCGGCCTCCGATGGCGTGGCGACAGCGTCGGCATAATTGGGCGGGCGCGCAATCGGGCCGCCAGCAACGCCGCTGGTGAGCGAGAGCAGATGACGGATGGTGATGCGCCGACGCTCATCGCCCCGCCATTCGCTCAGCGTATCTGCGCATGGCTCGTCCCAGCTGAGCAAACGATCCTGCACGGCTGCGGCGGCGATGACGCCAGTGAAACTTTTCGTACCGCTGGCGAGTTCGTGGCCTTCGCTGGCGCCGCCGCCGTTGGGATAATCCTCAAAGACCGTACGGCCGTCGCGCATCACCAAAAGCGATACGCCGCGTCGTTCGGCGGAGTACGCGGCGGCCGCCGAGAAATCGAGCGCCTGGGCAAAGGCAGGGCTGGCGACGCTGGCGGCGGCGCTGGCGACGAGGAAGGTGCGGCGGTTCAAAT
>ENA-ORBV01000191-ORBV01000191.1-microbial-mat-metagenome-genome-assembly--contig:-NODE-191-length-134420-cov-10.485928_pt1 | contig 134420 bp, 136 predicted proteins | sample MGYA00237777_ERZ505514 | MGnify/ENA primary metagenome ERZ505514 (study PRJEB26160, sample SAMN06269048) | microbial mat metagenome | isolation source: Oligotrophic lake microbial mat | place...
CCCACCTCAATTGGTGGACCTCAACAGGTGGGGAATTTCAGTGAGCAGCTCCGAGGAGATTCACATGAGCGTGATCAAGCGGCGACCTGTTCGGGCTGCTCGATCACTACGGCCACGCCGATGCAGTGTTCGTCGGCCACGACTGGGGCGCAATGGTCACGTGGGACTCGGCTCGAATCGCGCCCGAGCGCGTTCGCGGCGTCGTCTGCGTGAGTGTGCCGTACTTGGAATGGCCGGCGCCGCCAACCGAACTGTTCAAGATGCTGTACGGCGACCGCTTCTTCTACATCCTCTACTTCCAGCAGGTCGGGCCACCCGAGGCCGAATTGGGTGCCGATGCGCGGCGCACTATGTCGCACATGATGCACGGCGCATCCGGCACCGGCGTCGCTGGCCGCACACGACCACCTGAGCAACCACCGATGGAAGGCACCGGCTTTCTCACGCTGATGGCCGAGCCACCACCGCTTCCGTACACAGGGCCCGAAGGCCCGTGGTTCACGCAGGCCGACCTCGACCTGTATGCAAACGAGTTCACGCACAGCGGGTTCTTCGGACCTGTCAGCTGGTACCGCAATATGGATGCGAACGCGGTGCGCATGACCGGGCTGGGCGCGGATCTGCTCACGATGCCGTGCGCGTTCATCTGGAGCGAATTCGACGTCGTGAAGATGATGGACCCGAACGGCGCCGAGCGAATGCAGGCTCAACTTCCTAACTTTCGCGGTTTCACCGAGATCCCCGGTGCCGGCCACTGGATGCAGCAGGAAACGCCGAAGGCATTCAACGACGCGCTACTGGGTTACCTCGCCGAATTTTAGGACATTGGCCGACTTCTAGCGGCGGTTGAGCTTGGCGAGCAGGCGCAAGATCTCGAGGTACAACCACACCAGCGTGGCCAGCAACCCGAACGCGCAATACCACTCCATGCCCTTGGGCCAACCGGCGGCGACGCCGCGCTCGATCGTGTCGAAGTTGACGGCTAACAGCATCGCGGCAAGCCCAGCTGCCGCAACGCTGAAGAGAATTCCCATCGGGCTCGACGAGTTGAGGAACGGCACGCTGCCACCGGCGAGGTTGATCACGAACGAGATGAGGTAGAACCCCATCAGGCCCATCGTCGCCATGATCACGATGCGGCGGAACCGGTCGGTGACCTTGATGATGCGCGACTTATACAGGAACAGCATCACTGCGAACACGGCCAGCGTGGCGCCGACCGCTTGCACGACGATGCCGTCGTACGCCTCGTTGTACACCTTCGAGATGGCGCCGAGAAAGAAGCCTTCGGCGAGGGCGTAGACCGGCGCCAAGACCCTGGCAAATGTGGGCTTGAAATGCAGCACGATGGCGCATACGAAACCGAGCAGCACGCCACCAATCGCGAGGGCAGGGAATTTGACTTCCCCCGACACGGCGTTGGATTCGGTCATCGCCCAGCCGGCGACGGCAGATGCGAGCAGCAAAACGAGCAGCACACCCGTGGCCGTCGCCGTGCCGCTGATGGTCATCGTGCCGTGCGAGTTCCAGCCGCTGACCGGCCCGTCGGTGATCGGCGTATTGCGCGTGCGCGTCGAAGGGTCGGGCGCACCCCAACCGGCGCGAGCGGCCTGGTCGACCGCCTTGTCTGACATGAGTGGATTCATTGCTGCCTCCTGCATCGAAATAGTCCTACATCGAAAACTGGTCTTGCATCGAAGTGGTCGAAACGCTAACACCGGGTTAGCGCAGATCGTGGGCGCTCACGCCATCCCACAGGTCAATCTTCGGGGCCGACGTCAGCAACCCCGTGCAGCTCTTCGCCATCGCGATCATGGCGGGGCTATCGAAGTGCGCGCGTTGTGCCGCCCCCGAATCCCACTTCTGGATCAACAGGTAGCAACCGGGGTTGGTGGCCGACGCACACAGGTCGACATTGCGGCAACCGGGCTCCATGCGGGTCAGCACTACGTACTTGGACAACACCGCCAGCAACGATTCCACATCGGCTGCCCGGAAATCCATCGTCACGATTGTCAGCTCAATAGCGCAGAACCATATCTGTGAACGACAGCTAGTGAAATCGTGCACGGGGGTTGTGGCCCTTGACGCAGTCGGTATCGTAACGAAATCACCGGGTACTTCTGACGTTCGAAGGTCGGTCGCCCTGGTAACCGTTCAGTCCCAGCCGTTCAGTGCAGGTTTTTGAGTTGAGGGAGCAAAGTGGCGAAAGATCGAGTGGAACGGGACGAAGAGGACCTGGTCCGCCTGTATCTGACCGATATTGGCCAATACACCCTGCTGACCAAGGACGACGAGGTTCGCCTCGCCAAAGCGATCGAAGCTGGCAAGCTTGCCAACGAAGAATTGTCCGACGCCAAGGGCCTGACTGCGCCACGCAAGCGCGAGCTGCGCCGCGCCGCCCGTGAGGGCGAAGACGCCGAGCGCGGATTCGTGCAAAGCAACCTGCGCTTGGTGGTGTCGATCGCCAAGAAATACCAGGCATCTGGCCTGCCGCTGCTCGACCTCATTCAAGAAGGCAACTTGGGCCTGATGCACGCCGTCGAGAAGTTCGACTGGCGTAAGGGCTTCAAGTTCTCGACGTACGCGACGTGGTGGATCCGCCAAGCGATCACCCGCGGCATCGCGAACACCGGTCGCACGATCCGCCTGCCAGTCCATGCTGGCGACACGCTCGCTCGCCTCCAGAAGGCACGCAGCCGCCTCGAGCTGAAGATGGGTCGCCCGGCGACGCTCAGCGAGCTCGCCAAAGAAGTCGAGATGCCCGAAGACAAAGTCACCGAAGCGCTCCGTTTCGCTGCCGAGCCGCTGTCGCTCAGCGAGCCGCTTCGCGAGGATGGCGATGCCGAACTGGGCGACGTCGTGGAAGACCGTTCCGCCGAAAGCCCGTTCGAGGTTGCCGCCACCGCACTATTGCCCGAAGAGATCTCGCGACTGCTGGCACCGCTCGACGAGCGCGAGCGCGAAATCCTGAAGCTGCGCTTCGGTCTCGATCGTGGCGAGCCGCGCACGCTGGAAGAGGTTGGCGAGCATTTCAACCTCACTCGCGAGCGCATCCGCCAGATCGAGGCGCGGGCGATGAGCAAGCTGCGCCATCCATCGTCGGACACCGGTGCGCGCGACCTGCTTGCCGTGTGATGTCTGTCCAGGTGCGGGTTGCGCAACCTGACGACGCCGACGCCATCGCAGCGGCGCACATCGAAGGCTGGCGGGTCGGTTACCGCCACGTGTTTCCCACCGAGTTTCTCGATGCCCCCGAGTTCGCCTCTTCACGAATCGAGCGTTGGCGCGCGTGGTCATGGAGCGAATTCGCCGATTCGGAGTTATTCGTCGTGCTACTCCGCGAACGCGTGATCGGGTTCGGCCATGTTGGGCCAGAGCGCGTCGACCCCGTCTGCGAGCAAAGTGGCACCGACGCAAATCCGCCGACCACCACGGCTACGACCGGTCTCGGTCGCGGTGAGGTGTACGGGTTCTACCTGCACCCCGACGCATGGGGCTCCGGCGCGGCCTCGGCGCTCATCGCCCGCTGCCACGAATACCTGCGCGACGAGGGCTTCGCGGAAGCCGTGCTGTGGGTTCTGCGCGACAACCCGCGCGCGCGAGTGTTCTACGAGAAGTCAGGTTGGCTGGCTACTGGGCTGGAGCTGATGTTCGAGCCCCAGAACGCTGGTCCGGTCCCGGAAGTCCAATACCTCGTTCGCCTCTAGAGGTTGCTCGTTTCTTAACCCGCCTGCGCTCAAGGTCGCAGCCTGGGGTGGCGATATCCATTCATGGAGTTCGTCGATCTTGTTCCAAACTCGCTGACGTTTCGCGTCATCAACACGATCGAGATCGCGGACGAAGCCGAGATGCCTGCCGGTTACACGGGCCGCGTTCGGCGATACGTCGAGGGGAAGCTGGCGTATGTGGCCTGGTATCGCGACGGCCTGTTGCACAACCCAGGGCGATCAAGTGCCGCTTACAAACGCCTGCGCGGCGACGGCAAGGTGAAGTACGAGTTGTTCTACTCGCATGGCCTGCTCAATGATCCCTCGGGTGGCCCCGCGGTAAAGGGTTTCTACGCCGACGGCGCGGTGCACTACGAAGAGCGCTATCGCGACGGCAAGCGCAACGACGCCGACGATGGCACCCCCGCAATCCGCAAGTGGCGAAACGATGGAAGCGTCCGCCACGAGCTGCGGTACGTCCACGGACACCGCAGCGCTGGCCAGACACTCGTTGGCAACTGGTAGCCCGCACTCAGATTCCGCGGGTATATCTCGGTCGTGCAATGCTCAGCGCATGACCGACCGAATTGCCGCCCCATCGTTACGCCGTCGCCTGTGGTTCTGGTTCGAACGGATGATGGCCCGTGGCGCCGGGCCACTGATCGCACTGCTGGCGTTAGTCACACTCTTGCTGATTGTCTTCTGCGCGACCGTCGTGTTCGTCGGGGGCATCACCAATCCCAGCGGCGAACAGGGCTTTATCGAGGCAGGTTGGTCGTCACTAATGCGCACGTTCGACCCCGGCACGATGGGCGGCGACAGCGGATGGTCACTGCGTGGAGTCAGCTTGATCGCGACCCTCGGCGGTCTCTTCATCGTCAGTGCACTCATCGGCGTGATTACCACCGGCCTCGACGGACGGTTGCAGGCACTGCGACGCGGTCGCGGTTCGGTGGCGCTCACCGGCCACACGCTGATTCTTGGTTGGTCGTCCGCAGTCGAAGCGATCATCACTGAGTTGGCCGAGGCGAACAGCAATCAGCGCAAGTCGGCGGTAGTCGTGCTCGCAGATGTCCCGAAGGAAACGATGGACGACGCATTGTCGACGGTCTCCAAGATCAACAAGCGGATGATCACGATCACGCGCACCGGCGAAACGGCGAGCGTCGAGAATCTGCGCACGGTCGGCGTTGAGACCGCCAAGTCGGTCATCATTGTTTCCGGCGAACAGTCTGAAGATGCCGACCCCGATGCCGTGCGCACAACCCTCGCCGTTCTCAATGCAACCGACTTCAAGGGACACGCGGTGGTCGAATTGAAGCGGCGCAGCTTGGCCGACACTTTGCACGCCGTGTCGCTCGGTCGGGCGCTTGCCGTCACTGGGCCGCACGTGATCGCACAGGTCACCGCCGAAGTTTGCCGGTACCACGGCATGAGCGAGGTCTACCAAGAGCTGTTCGACTTCGACGGCGACGAGATCTATTTCCACCACGAGCCAGGGTTGGTCGGTCGCTCATTCGGCGACGCGGTGCAGTCGTTCGATTCATCGTCGATTCTTGGAATGCGTGGTGCCGATGGCTCGATTCGCCTCGCGCCACCTGTCGACACAGTTGTTACCGAGGGCGACCAGTTGATTGCAATCAGCGAGGACGACGACACGATCGTGCTCGTTCCGGGTATGCAGCCCGCCGCGATCGAGAGCGCGGCGTGGCACGAGACGACGGCCGCGACACCGATCCTCTTGCTGGGTTGGAATCACTTGGCGTTGCCGTTGCTCGCGCAGCTCGACCGCCGGCTACCGGAAGGTTCCCAGATCATGGTCTGCGATGCCGAGCCGCCGGACGCCTCCATGCAACTGGCGCGCTGCAAGCTGCAGGTGCTGAAGGGCGATCCGCAGGACCACACCACGCTGCAGCAGTTGGTACGCGAGCGCGGCTATCACACCATCGCGATCCTCAGCGGACGTGCGCGCAGCGTGGCCGACGATGACAGCCGCAACCTATTGACCTTGCTCAGCCTGCGTCAGATACTCGACGAACCGAATTGCCCGAGCGCCGATGCATTCATCCTCACCGAGTTACGCAACGCGGCCAACGTGCAAATTGCGGGTGGCTCCGACAGTGACAACTTCATCGTCAGCGATCGACTCGTCGCGCAGCTCATGTCGCAACTGTCCGAGAACCACGAACTGATGTCGGTGTTCAACAGCCTCTTCGATGCCAGCCAAGTCGAGCTGTCGGTCGTCCCGCTCGACCGGTTGGGGATCACGCAGTCGTGCACAGTGCGCGACGTGGTGGTGGCCGGGCTCGAACGAGCCATGGTCGTGCTCGGGACCATCAGCGACTCAACGGTGAACGTGAACGCCGCGAAGTCCACGCCGATCACCGATCCAGCGGGCGCGGCCGCGATCGTGTTGCGGCGGCCACAATCCTGACGGCCGGGGGCAAGGACGCGTCACCGCCGGCACATGATCCGCCCGTGCTGCTCGGCGACGATCCAATCGCCGACTTCACGAAGGCTCGCGCCGACACGCTGAAGACCTTTGGCGCCAGGTGTCATCGAAAACACAGGGCCATCGATCGGCAATGCGTTGAGCGATTAGCCACTGCACGGCTGGGATCTGGCCCGCGCGACCGGCCAGGACACCACGATTCCCGAGCCGGCCTCAATCCCACTCCCCGACCTCATCGGCGCGTGTGGGATTCATCAGCAGCGAGCGGCTCTCGCTCGGGGTCCACTCCGCTGCGCTCGTCGATCTTCCTAGCGTCGACGACTGGGAGGTCGTGTGGTGGGGTGATTCCGGGGTCTCGTTCACGTCGGTCGGCTCGGAGAGAGGTGATGATGGCGATGGTGAGCACGAGGGCGATGACGCTGAGCGAGATGTAGGTCGGCAGGTGGACTTCGAACGGTTTGCCGATGAGGAGCATCTTGAAACCGACGAAGGCCAAGATGACGCCGAGGCCGATGTTGAGGTAGCGGAACTTGCCCTGCATTCCGCCGAGCAGGAAGTAGAGGGACCGCAATCCGACGATGGCGAAGGCGTTGGCGGCGAACACGATGAACGGTTCGCGGCTGACGGCGAGGATTGCAGGGACGGAGTCGACGGCGAAGACGACATCGGTGGCTTCAATGAGGATCAGCACCGCGAACAGCGGTGTCGCGACCCGTTTGCCGTTGCGACGGGTGAAGAGTTTCTGTCCGTCGTACTCGTCGGTGGTCGGCACAAAACGTCGCACGAGTCGCATGGCAATGTTGTTGTTGTAGTCGACCTTTTTGTTTTCGTCGTGGCGCGCGATCTTGACGGCGGTGTAGAGCAAGAACGCACCGAAGACGTACAGGATCCACTCGAACCGTTCGATGAGTGAGACACCAGCAAAGATGAACACGGCGCGCAGGACGAGCGCTCCGAAGATGCCCCAGAACAGAACCCGGAACTGGTAGTCGCGAGGCACGCCGAAGAACGAGAAGATGACGGCCCACACAAACACGTTGTCGACCGACAGGCTCTTTTCGATGAGGAACCCGGCGTAGTACTCGCTGCCCGCCTGGCCGCCTTGCCAGATCAGTATCACCACGCCGAACAGCAGACCGATCGAGACCCAGATCGCTGACTCGATCGACGCTTCTTTGATCGTGATCACATGTGCGGTGCGGTGCACCAGCAACAGATCGGCAATCAGCATGACGGCGATCACCCCGACGAGGGTGATCCATACCCACAGGGGGACGCTGAAACTGGCGAAGTTGTCCTCGACCACGCTTTCGGTGGCGAGGAAGAATGTTGAGGGTAGAGCGAGCATGTGTGTGTCCTTGGATAGGCGATCGGAGTTGAGGCGTCAGCAGGTGAGCACGTCGACGGAAGCGCCCGTCGCCAGCGCGGACCCCGCCCGTCGGGAGAAGGGGGAGGTTGGCACGGGTCAATTGTCGACTGCGCTAACCAAGAAGCCAATCCCTAACTTCGGGCGTTTCCGAAGCGTTTTCTTGCCGAATACCGGAGTGTTAGTTCGAGATCTGGGACTGTGCTCTGGGACTCGTTGGTGGCAATCAGGGGTCGGGCGCGGACCGCAAGTTCAAGCACGAAACGGCCTTCAGGGTCGTAGGGGGAATGACCGGTGAGCTGGGTGATCCGTTGCAGCCGATAGCCGACTGCTCGGGGGCTGAGGTGCAACGCCCGCGCCGTGGCCGAGAGATTACCCAACGCGGAGATGTGGGCCTCGAGTGTCTCGATGAGATGCTGCGCTCCGCCTCGAGCACGCTGCAGCGGCCCGAGAACCGTCGCGACCAGCTCGCCGACCAAGCCAACGTCGGCAGTCAAGACGCGATACGGCACGAGCTCCTCGAAGCGGGCGACCGAGCTGGCGCGGTTCAGCCGACCAGCAAGCTCCAGAGACTGGCGGGCCTCAGCGTAGGAGCGGACCAGGCCACCAGGGCCGCGACCGGGGCTACCGATTCCGAGTCGCCATGGTTCTTCGCCGGTTTCTTCCAGGGACCGGATGAGGTCGGTAGCCGGGTCTCGGGCGGCGCCAGGAAAGACGCAGACCAGCAGTCCTTCCTTGGTGGCAACCATGACATCGCGCCCTCCATACGTAGCCAGGACATGGGCTTCGACCCGGCTATGGATCGGGCCGGCCTCGAGTAGTCGCCGACCGGTTCGGGCGACGGCGACTTGGTGGGTGCCAGCCAGGTTGAACCCGAAACGGGCGGCTCGCTCCAGCATCAGATCCGGCTCCCCGCTCCCCGCGAGGAGGTCGTCGATGAACTCGCGGCGGAGTGATTCCTCGAAACGAATAGTGCGACGCTGGGCACGCGCGTAACCATCCGCGAGGGCCTGGGCGGCGTCGTCAGCCGCCCGAAACATCGTCGCCGCTGCCGCCGCCACAGTGGTCGCGTTCGAACGTGCTGCCCGGGTGTCGATCTCGGCCCACAACCGCCAGGTGGCGCTGAGATACAAGTCGAGCACCGCCGACAGGGCAAGGCCCTGATCGGCGGCCTCCTCACCCTGGTAGCGGCACGTCTCGAGATCGACGCGTGACAGACGTTGCCCGCTCCGAACTACATCGATGATGGTGCGCAGGTACTCGCCCAGCATCGCGGGCTCGACGCCTGCGTCATGGGCGGCGAGAGCGCCGACTTTGTCGGCGTTCGTCGCTGATGGTCCAACGAGCGCCTCGATGTCTGAGCGGCTACTGGCGGATCGTGAGACCATCGCTTGAGTCTGCCCGGTTTCGGAAACAAACGCGCCTGAATCCTGCCGATATGGGCCGTTGTATTCTATAAACCGGCGTAGGAGAGTATGTCGCATGAGCACCCGGCCCGACACCTCCCCTCAACACCCCAACAAGGAAGAGCCTTCATGAATCACTCACTACTCGCCGAACTCCAGCGCCAAGACGCATACCCGAGCGTCTCCCTGCTCCTCACGACCAAACCGGGACCGTCGATGGCCTCAAGTGACCTCGACGCGTTGATCGGGCTCGCCGACACCGCCGACCGCAGGCTCGAAGGCGACGTGCCCGACGAAACCCGTCGGACCGTGATCGAATCGGTCAGAGGCCTCATCGCATCGGTCGCCGAACAGAGAGCGACCAAGGCAATCGCGGTGTTCGCGTCGCCCAACTACTCGGCAGTCGTCCATCTCGGAGCCGCAACACGCGACCGCGTCGTGATCGACGACACCTTTGCGACACGCGACCTCGTCGCCGACGCCAATAGGACGGCGCTATATCGAGTCGTCACGCTCAGCGACCACAAGTCCCGGGTGTTCCTCGGCGACCGCGCCCGATTGGTCGAGGAACGGACCCAAGTATGGCCACTTCACCGCGTGGAGGACCAGAGCCTGGCCTCATGGGCCCACGCAGTGACCGCCGCCGTCGCAGCAGAACACGCTCGACAACCACTCCCGACCTTGGTAGCCGGCGTCAATCGCTCGGCCCGCGAAGTCGCGAAGGCGAGCAACATCGACGTGATCGGGATCATTCGCGGCAACCACGACCGGACAAGCTGGGCAGATCTCCACAACCAGGCGTGGCCACTCGTCTGCGACTGGCTACGCATCGACAGCCAACGAGCACTCGGCCAGCTCGACACAGCCCGTGGCGCCCACCGATACGCAGGCGGTGTCAACGAGGTCTGGGAGCTCGCCCACGACGCACGCGTCGAACTCCTCGTCGTTGAGGAAACCTACGCCTACCCGGCGCGACTTCGCGACGGACAGCTCATCGCCGCCGTCGACACCGAAGCCCCCGACGTGATCGACGACGCCATCGACGAACTGATCGAGATCGTCCTGAACAACAGAGGGCGCGTCGCGATCATCGCCGACGGAAATCTGGCCGATCACGACCGACTCGCCGCAGTCCTTCGGTACTAGACATGTGCGTCTTGGGTTGGCCAACACCACGTTTCGCCTCGGTGACGCGCAATGCCAGCTGATCTCGCGTCACGAGACGAACGGATCGTCATTCACGATCGCAGCGGTAACAGCTTGCCGTTCTCGCGTGGCATTATGGCAACCAGCCTGCTCGCGACTGGCATCCCGACCGAAGACGCGTACAGGTTGGCGTCTGCTGTGCAGTTGCAGTTGTTGGAGACCGGCACCAACGACCTCGACGCGGAGGATCTCGTTGCGTTCACGACCGCAGCGCTCGGCGAGATCGTCGGCGGGTCCGAAATCGCCGAACGCTGGGAATCGTGGCGCCAAGCGAAGCGAACAGGCCGACCTTTGGTGATCGTGTTGGGTGGTGCCCCTGGGGTGGGAAAGAGCACGATCGCGACGCGGCTGGCGGTGCGACTCGGCATCACCCGAGTGGTCACCACCGACACCATCCGCGAGGTGCTCCGGACCGTCGTACCCGCAGTGGTGCTCCCTGAACTACATCAGTCGACGTTTGAACTCGTGGTCGACGGCTCCATAGATCCCTATGCCAGCTTCGATCGGCAATGCGATGCCGTCGGTGCAGCCGCTGTCGCCGTGGCCGACCGACTCGCATGCGAGCACCGATCGATGATCATCGAAGGGGTGCATCTTCGACCGGGGACACTCTCGACAGCGCTAGCCGAACATCCGGCGGACCCGATCGTTGTCGAGCGGTTGATTGTAAAGCATCGAATCGACCTTCACGAAGAGAACCTCCGGCGGCGCGGGTTCAGCGAGCCGCTGCGGGCGGGCCACCGGCACCTCGATGGTCTCGAGCGGATCCGATCGATCCAGGAACACCTGGTCGCGCAGGCCGATCTCGCACGAGTTCTTGTCATCGACATCGCCGATACCGGTGAGTTTACGCAGGACCTCATTCAAGAGATCGTTCAACGGATTGGGCCACAGGCCGTCGCTCCGTGAACGCCCCAGGACCGGGAAACATCAGATCGGTGCCGCAACTACTGGTGCTCGACGGCCAGGGTGTGGTGTTCAACAACCCGTTTCCGACGTTCCTCGCCGACCTCGGGGTTCGCAGCGGGCTCGGTGAACGGGAGGTCTCCTCCCGATGGTCCGATGAGCTCCGTCTGCCGTTCTGGACCGGCCAACTCGGCGAGGCAGAAATGTGGGCGCGACTTGCGCCCGGGCTGCCGACCTCGGACCTTCGGAGGGACCTCGAGCGGCGTTACGCGCCGGGTCCGCTGTTCGATCTCGTTCGGCGCTCGACTGGGCGGCTGTGGTTGCTGTCGAACCATCGTGGTGACTGGTTGCGACCGCGTCTCGAACGGTTCGCGCTGACCGACCGATTCGAAAGGATTCTCGTTTCCGACGAACACGGCATTTCGAAGCCGTCTCCCGAGGCGTTCGCTGATCTGGTCGACTCAGGATGTCTCTACGTGGACGATGCTGCGCAGAACGTTGATGTTGCACGATCGCTGGGTATCGATGCGATCCACGTCGACGAGGCGGTCAGGCGGTTGGCGCACAAATAGCGAGTTGGCGGAGGTGGACGGGAATCGAACCCGCCGGACGAGGATCGCTCGTCCCAACCGCTTTGAAGGCGGCGGAGTCCACCAGATACCCGGACACCTCCGCGTTACAAGGTACCCCGACTCGCTACGCTCACCACCATGAAGCGCCTGCTCCTCCTCATCATCGTGATCGCACTCGCGGTTGTAGCCGTGAAGAAAGTGCAAGCCTCCTGAGCCTCACGCTTCTCTGCTCGGATGCATCCATCGAGCAGTACGGCGCAACCTGGCGGCAGATCGACCCAACACTGCGGCTTCTGCCGCTTCCGAGCGATCGGATGTTGGATGCCGATGAAATTGCGAGCATCGACCTTGCAGTGTTCTCCGCCGATTTGTGGTCCGGTAACCGCGGGCCTTCGTTCTTCAAGGTGCTCCTACAGGCACAACCGAAGTGGCTGCATATTTTTGCGGCGGGTGTCGATAACCCGGTGTTTGCTGAGATCCGCAGCCGCGGCATCCGGCTGACCCACTCGGCAGGTTCTTCGGCCATACCGATCGCACACACGGTGATCATGCAAGTGCTTGCGTTGTCTCGCGCTGCACGAACGTTCGCGGTCGCGCAATCGGCACATGAATGGGCGGAAACGGATGTTGTCGACGTCGAAGGCCGCACGATGGGCATCGTCGGCCTCGGCAACATTGGTGCCGAGGTTGCGCGGCTGGCGCAGCAGTTCGGCATGCGTGTCATCGGTGTGCGCCGATCACCAACCGGCGATGAGCCGTGCGAGACATGGTCGACGGATCGGTTGCACGAACTGTTGCCGATGGTCGATGTGCTCGTGTTGACTGCACCACTCAACGCCGACACGCTTGGCATGATCGGTGCCAAGGAGTTAGCGCTGCTGCCCGCTGGCGCGCATGTCGTCAACGTTGGCCGCGGGAAGGTGATCGACGAGCCAGCGCTCGCTGCGGCATTGGCCTCAGGCCATCTCGGTGGTGCCTCGCTCGACGTGTTCGTGGTCGAGCCGTTGCCAACCGAAAGTCCGCTCTGGGACCTGCCGAACGTGATCCTCACCCCGCACTCCGCCGGCGACACCCCGTTGGCGGCGGCACGTGCAGCCGAAATCTTCGCCGACAACCTCGGTCGCTTCGTTCGCGGCGAACCGCTGTGCAACGAAGTGACATGACCACACGACGAGTGAGCCTGGCGGTCGGCGCACTCCTGATTGGTGGCTTCGCCTCGTCGGGATGCACGACGACGACCACTACCACCGCCACCGTTGTCCTGATCAGCCCAACGCTTCCTACCCCCGACCACATCGTGGTCGTCATCGAAGAGAACCGCTCGGACACATCAATCATCGGCAACATTGAAGCGCCGTACATCAACTCTCTCGCCACTGCCGGCGCGCTATTCACCGAGTCGTACGCGACACATCATCCAAGTCAGCCGAACTACCTCGCTCTGTTCTCGGGAAGCGACCAGGGCGTGACCGACGACGCCTGCCCACCGGCGGGCTCGCCGTACATCACCGATAATTTGGGAGCTCAGCTCATCGCCGCCGGAAGGACCTTTGTCGGCTACTCGGAATCGTTGTCAGCTGCTGGCTCCCTTGAATGCGAAAACGGGGGAAGCCGCGGATACCAACGCAAGCACAATCCGTGGGTCAACTTCGCCAACGTCCCCGCCGAATCCAATCAGCCCTTCACCTCCTTCCCGAACGACTTCAGCACCCTTCCAACGGTCTCATTTGTGGTGCCCAACCAGCTCCATGACATGCACGACGGCACGATTGCTGAAGGCGACGAATGGCTGCAGAGCAACATCGATAGCTACGCGCAATGGGCGCAAACTCACAACAGCCTGCTCATCGTCACATGGGACGAAGATGACTACGTCGACGACAACAAGATCGTCACCATTTTCGTCGGCCAACAGGTGAAGCCCGGGATGTATAGGACAACGATCAGCCACTACGACGTGCTGCGCACCATCCAGGACACCTACGGACTGCCATCGGTAGCCAACAGCACCACCGCCACGGCGATCACCGGCTGCTGGCTTCCCTAGTCGTTACTCGATCCAGGTTGGCGCGACCCAGCGCAGTCGGTATGGTCGGCGACGACTCCCCCAGTCGCAGCTCCAGTCTCCTGGGAGTACGTCATGTTTCTCTGCTGGTCCGCGAAGGGCGGCAGTGGCACCACCGTCATCGCCGCTGCTCTCGCACTCGTTCTTTCTCAACGCGACGCCACAACCAATCCCACGACCGTCGTCGACCTCGCCGGCGATCTTCCGGCGGCGCTCGGCATCGCCGAACCAGCCGGTCCCGGTGTGCGCGACTGGATGGCATCGTCCACCGCCGACGCCGCGGCGCTTCAACGTCTGTGTGTCGCGGTCAGCGACACACTGCAGTTGTTGCCCGTCGGTAACGCGCTACCGATCATTGATCGATGGGCAGACCTTGCCGAAACACTCCGACGACATGCGGTCGTCGTCGATGCTGGAACCGGTGTTCCACCGGCACCACTGATCGCGGCGGCCGACCACAACCTGCTGGTCACCCGACCGTGCTACCTCGCGCTGCGCCTTGCTACGGCATCGGGCGTGCAACCGACAGGCATCGTGCTCGTCGGTGAGCCGGGGCGAGCCCTCACCGCCCGCGACATCGAGCGCGCCGTCGGTGCTCCAGTCGTCGCCGAGTTGCACTACGACCCAACCGTCGCGCGTGCCGTCGATGCCGGTCTTCTGGCCGCCCGCCTACCGGCGACTTTGGCACACGCACTGTCGCGCGCGCTGAAGAAGGCAGCATGATCGACCTCGTTGCCGAGCAGGGTCCTCTTGGTGGACTCGAGCGCTGGCTGCGCGATCCGTCAGTGACCGAATTGATGGTCAACGCGGGCAGCGAAGTCTGGGTCGAACGAGCGGGCGTAGTAGCTCACGTTGGTCGCATGCGTCCGGCGACATTGCTGGCGACGATCGAACACATCCTCACGCCCATCGGCAGGCGCCTCGATCGCGCACACCCGATGGTCGATGCAAGGCTTCCCGACGGCTCACGAGTGTGCGCGGTGCTCGCACCCATCGCAGTTGATGGCCCGTGCCTCGCCATCCGCCGCTTTCAGCAGCGCACCATCGGCCTCGATCAGTTCGCGGCTTCTCCACTTGTGCCGTTGCTCCGCGAGCTCGTGCAGCGGCGCTGCAATGTGGTGGTCAGTGGAGCCACCTCGTCGGGAAAGACGACGCTGCTGAACACGCTCGCGATCGAAATCGAAGCCGGCGCGCGCCTGATCACGTTGGAAGACACTGCCGAGCTGCACTTGCCGCATCCTCACGTAGTGCGGCTGGAGACACGAGAAGCAACGCCGGACGGCGTTGGTGAGGTCACGCTCGCCCATCTGCTGCGTACCGCGCTGCGACTGCGCCCCGATCGGCTGGTCGTTGGCGAGATTCGCGGCGAGGAAGCGGTGCACTTGTTGCAGGCGTTAAACACCGGCCACGACGGCTCGATGGCAACCGTTCACGCGAACAGCGCCGACGACGCTCTGTCGCGGCTGAGTTCGTTGGTGCTGCACGAGGTCGGCAATTGGCCGCTCGCCGCTGTACTGCATCACGTCGCGCGCGCGGTCGACGCTGTCGTGCACGTCGCGCGCGGTGCCGACGGGCAGCGCACCGTCGTCGAGGTGGTGGAAGTACTCACCGAGTTGCGCGGTGATGCGAGCGGACCCACCATTGCGACTCGCCGACTCGCTGATTCCGCAACCGTTACGGGCGTACTGCAGCGTGGCCGCCGATGAGCACGGCAACGCGCACAGCGCTGCTCGTCGTCGGCTTTCTGGTGACTGCCCGTGTTCTGCGACCTGGCGGCTCGCGGATCGACATCGGCGTCGAGTCGATGCACCGGTCAATGCCACATTGGTTCGCGCAACGGCGCACAACCATTGCGTCAGCTGGCGAATGGGCCGCTTTCCTCGACACCACGTCGAGCGAGGTACGTAGCGGTAGTTCGCTCGTAGCGGCACTGGCGCACTCACGCACACGCCATCCGACGCTCGCTACTCGCGCCATCGCGCTCGCGGGCCACACCGACCCAGATCCAGATCTCGCGGTCGTCGCCCAATCGTTGGCGGCCGCGCTGGAACTGGGCGGACCAGTTGCGGCAACACTTCACCACGGCGCGGCCTTGCTGCGCGAACGCGAAGCGCAACGAGCAGAGGCTCGAGCCCACAGTGCGCAGGCGAGGCTGAGCGCGAAAGTGTTGACGGCTGTGCCGTTGCTATTCGCGGCGTGGAGTGCAACGACCAGCGCGACGTTCCGGCAAGCGGTCGTCAGTCCAACCGGACTCGTCGCCGCATCGGCTGGTCTGGCCAGTAACACGATCGGCTGGTGGTGGATGCGTCGCATCGTCGACAAGGCAGCGCGATGATCGCCGCGCTCATTGCCGTCGTTGCGTTGTTTGTTATCGCCGTGCGCATACGCCCGCGAGCGACCATGCGCACCGGCCCGATACCGCCGCAGCGCGCTTGGCCCATTCGGCGTCGCGCAATTGCGCGCAATGCCCAGCGTGCGCTCCCCGACGCCATCGACCTCTTTGTGCTGGCAGTGCGGGCTGGTCATCTTCCTTCGGCTGCGGTCGACGTTGTGCTGCCACATCTTGCCGCCACGCTGCAGCCGGCGTTCGCGGAAGTGTCCGATGCCGTTCGCAACGGCAGCCGTTTCTCCGATGCACTTGCTTTCTTGCCATTGAGGCTCGGTCCGCAGGCCGCGCCGCTGGCCGACTCGCTGATCGCGGCCGATCGTTACGGCCTACCACTGGCACCCGTGCTCGATCGCCTTGCGGACGAGGCGCGACAGCATCGCCGCCGTTTGGCCGACGCGAGTGCCCGCCAATTGCCGGTTCGTCTCTCACTGCCACTGGTGCTGTGCACCCTGCCGTCGTTCGTACTGCTCGCTGTCGTCCCATTGCTGCTCGCAGCCTTCTCGTCGCTCAAGCAGTAGGAGGACTCATGAGTTCATTCATCGCCAGGTTTCACGCTTGGCTCACCGACGAAGACGGCCAGGCAACGACCGAGTATGCGCTCGTCCTACTTGGCGCGGCGTTGATCGCGCTGCTCGTCATCGGCTGGGCAACGACGGGTGGTGGGTCCGACAAGGTCGGCCAACTCTTCGACACCGTGATCGACAGCGTGATTGGCAAACTTTGATGAAATTCTCGACGACACCCTCGATGTCCAATTCACGCCGCGACGAGGGCCAGGCCACAGTGGAGCTCGCACTCTCATTGCCGCTGCTGTGCTTGTTGCTGCTGGGCATGGTGCAGGTCGCAGTCGTCGGTCGCGGACAACTGGCGGTGCAGCTTGCGGCACACGAGGCGGCTCGCGCGGCGGCCGTCTCGGCCGACTCGGAGGCCGCTGCGATCGCCGCGGCGAATCGCGCCATCTCGTTGCGACCACTGATCGTTGAAGTCGCGGTGAACGCCGAGACCGTCACCGTCACGGTGACCTACGTCGATCACACCGACGTCTCGATGGCGGGAGCACTCATCCCCGACGTCACCCTGCAAGCCAGCGCGACAATGGCCTTCGAACCACCGTGATCACGGCTTCTTGGGCTTACGTACGCCGCGTTTGTCGAGCGCCTTCTCTGCCGCACGTTGTTCCTCTTCCAGCGCAAGCTCCTCGGCGACGAGGCGCTGCATGCTGTCGAGGCGGCGGACATCGAGAGTTCCGGCCGCGATCGCATTGCGCACCGCGCAGTCGGGCTCGTCGTCGTGTTTGCAGTCGCGGAAACGGCACTGGTCCATCAGGTCGAAGACGTCGGAGAAGGCGCGCTCGATACCGCGGCCACTACTCCACAAGCTGACGGCGCGCACTCCCGGTGTGTCAACGAGCCACCCGCCGGCCGGCAAACGCACGAGTTCCGACGCAGTTGTGGTGTGGCGGCCACGCTGATCGCCATCGCGAACTTCGGCAGTCGCCTGGCGACCGTGCCCCACAAGCGCGTTCACCAATGTGCTCTTGCCCACACCGCTGGCGCCCAGCAGCGCGATCGTTGCGTTATCGGCTGCGTAGGACCGCAACCGCTCGACACCGGTGCCAGTGATGCCGCTGGCCACGCACACATCAACACCGGGAGCGACATCGTGTAGTGAGGCAACCATTTTGGCGGGGTCCTCCACCAAATCGTCCTTGGTCAGCACCACGACAGGAACGGCACCGCTGTCCCACGCCAGCACCAACTCGCGCTCCAATCGACGCTGCTTCGGCGGCGACGTCAAGGCGTGAATCAGCATTACCACGTCGATATTGGCGGCGATGGTGTGCGCTTCTGCGCGGCTTCCCTCGAAGGAAGCTCGCCGCACAAACGCACTGCGCCGTGTGAACACATGGTGCACCCGCTCGGCATCACAATCCGCAACGACAAAGTCACCGACGGCGACATCGGCGCCGATGTTGCGCACGCGAATCGGCTCGAGACCAACGCCGATGAGCACCGAACTCCATCCGCGATCCAAACGGCTGACGCGACCCGGTCGGACCGAAGTAGCAAGCGCACGCCATTCGGTCTCCAGCGCGTCGGACCAACCAAGATTGGCGTCGGCAGACCAGTCGATGGCTTCACGGTAGCGGCCTGCAGGCTTTAGCATTGGCACTACCTATGGTTCGAAAGATCGAAGCAGACAACCTGTCGGGCGACCGACTGGAGATCGTGCGACACGGCTACGACCCCTACCAAGTGCAGAGGCTTGTCTCGACGCTCGCCACGGAGTTGAAAGCACTCGCCGCCGAGAACGATGCCCTGCGCGGTCGCCTAAACGACGCTCCCGTGCGCGCACGCGATGCGAGCGGTGGTTTCATCGAACGACGCGCAGCGGGTTCGGCACCAGCCACGGTGCTGGAAAATGCTGAACTTCGTGAAAATCTCCGTTGGGCACGAGCAGCGCTTGACGGCCTGCTCGGTCAGCTCGCCGGTCAGCCCGATTCGGCCGGCGACCGGCGCGAACAGGGCGCCCTTTGAGCGAACTGCCCGCCCCAAAGGTGCGCACCGAACAATTGATTGCGCTCGCCGAGGCGGTCTCCCGCCAACCGCTACCCCTGCGCACCCGAATCTTGCTGCCAGCAATCCTGCTGGTGATCGGCGTGGGTGCGTTTTGGTTCGGCCTCCGCGATGACGACACCAACCAGTCGCCGGAAACACCGTCGACTCCCGCGACAGGGGTCGTTGTCGAGACCAGTGTTGTGTTCACTGCACCACCCTGAGTGGGGGATGCTTGACACGCAGGGGTCAAATCACGTAGCGATACCTTGATGGCAAAACCCCTCGTCATCGTGGAATCCCCCGCGAAGGCAAAAACGATCACGAAATTCCTCGGCGACGCCTACGACGTACGCGCCTCTGTTGGCCATGTCGCGGACCTTCCGAGCAAGGGATTGTCGATCGATGTCGACAATGGTTTCAAGCCGACGTACGAATTGACCGTTCGCGGCAAGGACGTGGTGAAAGACCTGCGTGCGGCCATGAAGGGCGCGAGCGAGTTGTACCTCGCGACCGACGAAGACCGTGAGGGCGAGGCGATCAGCTGGCACCTGTTGGAGTATTTGCAGCCGAAAATTCCGGTGAAGCGCATGGTGTTTCACGAAATCACGAAGGCTGCCATTGATCACGCCGTCGCCAACCCCCGCGATATCGATTACGGGCTTGTCGACGCCGCCGAAACCCGCCGACTGCTCGACCGGCTCTATGGGTATGAGGTATCGCCCGTGCTCTGGCGGCGCGTCAACCGCGGACTTTCGGCCGGGCGGGTGCAATCACCGTCGATTCGGCTGATCGTCGAGCGCGAACGCGAACGAATCGCGTTCACCAGCGCCGGTTACTGGGACATCGAGCTGCTGACTTCGACCTCGCCAGCCTTCACCGCCACGTTGATCGCCCTCGACGGCACCAAGGTTGCCACCGGCAAGGACTTCACCTCCGACGGCTTGCCGAAACCAAACGTCGCTGTCGTTGCAGAAGAGCGGGCGCACTCACTAGCAGAGGCGCTGCGCAACAGTCAGTTCAGCGTTCGCTCGGTCGAAGAGAAGCCGTATCGCAGCTCGCCGAAAGCCCCCTTCATGACCAGCACGCTGCAGCAGGAGGGCGGCCGCAAGCTGCGCCTCGGCGCGGCACAGGTGATGCGTGTGGCGCAGGGCCTCTACGAGCGTGGCTACATCACCTACATGCGAACCGACAACGTGGTGCTCAGCGCCGAAGCCCTTGCCGCAGCACGCAGCGAGGTCAAGAGCCTCTATGGCGAACAGTTCCTGTCACCGGCGCCACGGCAATTCACCACCAAGGTGAAGAACGCGCAGGAAGCCCACGAAGCGATCCGTCCGACGACACCGATGCGCAGCCCCGACTCCGTTGCAACCGAGCTGAACCCGCAGGAACTCAATCTGTATCGGTTGGTCTGGCAGCGGACGCTGGCATCGCAAATGGCCGATGCAACCGGTATCACCGTTTCGGTGCGGCTTGCCGCCAGCGCCAGCGGGACAGATTGCGAGTTCTCGGCAAGTGGCACGACGATCACGTTCGCTGGCTATCGCCAGGTGTACGTCGAAAGCAGCGATGACTCCGAAACGTCCGAAGACGACAAGGAAGCACTGCTGCCCGCGTTGACGGTGGGCGAAGGCGTGCCGGTCAGCGAACTCACACCCAACGGCCACGCCACCGTCCCGCCGGCTCGTTATACCGAGGCGTCGTTGATCAAGAAGCTCGAGGAATTGGGAATCGGTCGACCGAGCACGTGGGCGTCGATCATCCAAACCGTGCAAGACCGCGGCTACGTGTGGAAGAAGGGCCAAGCGCTGGTGCCGACGTGGACTGCATTCGCCGTCGTCGGGCTGCTCGAAAAGCACTTCGACGAATTGGTCGACTACGCGTTCACGGCGCGGATTGAGGAAGACCTCGATGCGATCGCTCGTAAGGAACGGCAGAAGCAGGATTGGTTGCAGACGTTCTACTTCGGCGACGAGACCGAGAAAATGCCGGGACTCAAGCGGTTAGTGGAAGAGAACCTTGATCAGATCGACGCCGCCGAGATCAACACGTTCCCCCTCGGCAACGACGCCGATGGCAACCAGGTAATAGTCAAGCCCGGCAAGTACGGCCCTTACGTGAAGCGCGGCGAAGACACGGCAAGCGTGCCCGACACGATGACGCCAGACGAACTCACCCTCGAGGTGGCGCTGAAGCTGCTGGCCATGCCCAAGAACGACCAACCGATCGGCGAACTCGACGGCTTTCCGGTGTTCGCCAAGAACGGCCGCTACGGCCCGTACGTGCAGTGGGGTGCTCCCGACAATCTACCGCCCGGTTTGGTGAAGCCGAAGATGGCGAGCCTGTTCAAGACAATGGTGTTCGAACGCATCACCGAAGCGGAAGCCAAAGAGTTGCTGCAGTTGCCGCGCAGTCTGGGAATCGATCCTTCCGATGAACAGGAGATCTTTGCCAACAACGGTCGCTACGGGCCGTACATCATGAAGGGCAAGGACTACCGCAACATCAACACCGAAGAGCAGTTGTTCACCATCACACTGGCAGAGGCCCTCGTTATCTTCAGCCAGCCCAAGGTCTTTCGCCGCGGCAACATGGCAGCACGGGGCCCGATACGCGAATTCGGCACCGACCCGGTCAGCGAAAAACTGGTGGTCGCCCGCGAAGGCAAATTCGGTGTCTACGTCACCGACGGCGAGACCAATGCATCGATCTCGCGCGGTGACCGCCTGGAAGAAATGATTCCCGAGCGGGCATACGAACTGTTGGCCGCTCGACGGGAGGCGATCATCGAGAAGGGTGGCGCGCCAGGCAAGCGGGCGGCGGCAACGAAGCGGGCCGCAGTAAAGCGCGCTGCGCCCAAGAAGAAGGCCCCCGCCAAGAAGAAGGCGACTGCGAAAAAGAAAGCCCCCGCCAAGAAGAAGGCCCCGGCCAAGAAGCCCGCGCCGAGTACCACGGCCTAACCGTTCCGCAGTCGGTATGGTGCGACGGATATGTCGGATGGTCGCTACATAGCGCTCGAAGGGGCTGAGGGGTGCGGGAAAAGTACGCACGCCGGTCGACTCGCATCAGCGCTCGGTGCCGTTTTGACTCGGGAGACGGGCGGGACCGTCATCGGGCGGCAGATCCGTTCGATTCTGCACGATACGTCCATCGCCAATTTGTCGCACCGAGCGGAAGCATTGCTCGCGGCCGCCGATCGAGCACAGCACATTGAAGAGGTTGTGGCGCCTGCGCTGGCGGCTGGCAGGCATGTCGTCAGTGACCGCAGCGTGTACTCGACGCTCGCGTACCAGGGTTACGGCCGCGAATTGGCCGTCACCGAGCTTCGGGCGTTCAACGAATGGGCCGTCAACGGGCATTGGCCCGAGCTTGTTCTGCTCATCGACGCACCACCGGAGGTGCTCGAACGACGCATGCGGGGTCGGCAACTCGATCGCTTCGAACGCGAGGGCGACGTATTTCATCAGCGCGTGCTCGAAGGTTTTCGACAGATGGCGATCGATGAACCCGAGCGCTGGGTCGTGATCGACGGGTCAAAGTCCCTGGATGCTGTCGCCACCGAGATACGTGCGGCCGTGCGCGGCCGCCTGGGGGTTTGATGTTCCCCGAGTACTCGAAGTCGATGTGGAGTGAGGTCGTCGGCCAGGACCGGGCGGTCGCGCAACTCAACCACGCCGCGCTTGCGCCGGTGCATGCGTACCTGTTTGTCGGGCCAGCTGGGTGCACCAAGGACGAAGCCGCGCGGGCGTTCGCTGCGCGAGTGCTGACTGGCGCCGACGAGGCAGATTCACGCGACGCGCGGTTGGTCCTTGCTGGCGAACACCCCGACGTGCGCGAGATCGAGCGCACCGGTGCGCGGATTTCGGCAGACCAGGTCGCCGACATCATTCGCAACGCTTCGCTTGCGCCGATCGAAGGTGAACGCAAAGTGATGGTGTTGCACGAGTTCCATTTGCTCGACGCCACTGGCGCGGCACGACTACTCAAGACGCTTGAGGAACCACCCGCCAGCACCACATTCATCGTGCTCGCCGATCAGGTGCCACCCGAACTAGTCACCCTTGCATCACGATGCGTGCGCATCGACTTCGGCACCATCAGCGAATCGACGATCTGCGAGTTCTTGACCCACGAAGGGTGTAGCCCACAAGCTGCCACACAGGCAGCTGCAGCCGCAGAAGGAAACCTCACCCGCGCGCGCGTGCTTGCCAACGATCCAACGCTGATGGAACGCCGCTCGGTGTTCGCCGCGGTGCCGACACGACTCGACGGCACCGGCGCGATGGTCGTTGCTACGTGCCAACAACTGAATGCGCTGATCGAGGCGGCCGCGGCTCCGCTGGAAGCACGGCACGCGCGAGAGGTCACCGAGCTCGATGAACGGGCTGCTGCAGTGGGCGAGAAGGGTGGCGGTCGCAAGCAATTGGAGGACCGACACAAGCGAGAACTACGGCGGCACCGCATCGACGAACTGCGCAGCGGCCTTGGTGTCATCGCTGGCTCATACCGCGACGCACTCGTCGAACAGCGCGCCACACGGCCCGAGGCCGTGGCGCAAGCGGTGCACCGCATTCATCAAACCCTTGAAGCACTTGAGCGCAACCCGAATGAACTGTTGCTATTGCAGTCACTGCTCCTCGACCTGCCGTCGCTAGCATTGCTGCCTGCGCCCAGGTAGCTCAGTCGGTAGAGCAACGCACTCGTAATGCGTAGGTCAGGAGTTCGATTCTCCTCTTGGGCTCTCAGAAATTTTCCGGTACAGCGATTACGGCTTTGGCCCGGGTTGTTGTCTTCTGTCGTAGTCGTTCGTAGGGGTTTGTCCATCGAGACCGCCGTAGGGTCGGCGGAAGTTGTAGAAGTTTTCCGCTGCGATTCGTGGACGCGCACTCTGGGTTGCGGCCGATGCGTGCCTACTCGGGTGAAGTCGTCTCGACGAACGCGTCCCGATGAAGTATCGCGATGCTCATGAATCGGATACTGGGGACCCGAAGGTGATAGGTGGCGTTCCTTGCCTCCGTGGGCTTCGTATGCCAGTCGTCACGGTGGTGAACATGGTCGCGGGCGGGCTCACGGTCCAAGAGATCGTCGACGAGCTTCCACCGTTGGAAGCCGACGATGTCGCCGCAGCACTGGCGTTTCGCAGCGGACGCAGTCTCCGATCGTGAGATCTTGCTCCAAGCGACCGCGTGAAGTTCCTCATCGATCAGAACCGGTCGCCTCGACTGGCAGCATTGCTCCGTGAGCGTGGACACGATGCCGTTCGCGCCATCGAACTCGGCCTCGAGCGAGCCGAAGACATCGACCTCTTGCTGCTTGCCGACCGGCACGCGGAAGATCGCCGTCGGCGGCGGCGCTCGTTTGCCGATCCGGATCCGGCAATGCGATCGGTCGGCAGTAGCCCATCCGCCAACACGACATCGCACCACAGCGCCCGACAAGTACTGCGCAGCTGGTCGTGCAGCACGCACTCCGACCGGAACCACCCGGATTCGAGATCGGCTTGTGGCACGACAGTTCGTTCATGCGTGCAGGTCATCTCGTGAACCGGGCCGCGACCGACCGCGCATCGTCCTCGACCTGCTCGGCGACGCTTCGACACCGAGCGCCTTCTCGCCGCGCACCTTTTGCCCTCGCCCGCAGACGTGCGGCCGTCCGTCGCCTGCGGCCGCAGTAGAGTTGGTGCCATGGCATCAAAGCTGTGGACGGCTGCAGAACTCGAGCGGATGACCCCCGCCGAACGTCAGGCCGTCTTCAACGCCAGCATCGTGACCGACCTCGACCAAGTGCCTCCCGAGTTCCTGGCACGGGTCCGCGGGCGCGTCGAGAAGATCATCGCCGAAACCGAGTCGACCGACCACGCGTGAGCGACGGCCGATACCAGGTTCGAGCATCGGCGAGCTTCTTCGAGGATCTCGACCGACAGCTGCGACCTGAGCGTGGCCCGAACGGCGAACCGTCGACGACCGACTTCCAGGCGTTCGAACTGCTTGACATTGTCGAGCGGTTCGCGACCGGCTTCGACGATCTGCCGCCGCTCGTCCCAGGGCGAAGCGACTATCGGGTGCTCGTGTCGACCGCTGAAATGGCCGCCGCCATCCAAGAAACAGCGTGATACAGGGCACCACGAGCCGACTCGTAATGCGTAGGTCAGGAGTTCGATTCTCCTCTTGGGCTCTCAGACATTTTCCGGTACAGCGATTAACACGTCTCCCAGAAGCTCTCGGGGTGGTGACGTGAAGAACTGCCCGAAGTCGGCAAGGATCGCGTTCACCTCATCGTTCACGGCGTCGAAAGCGTCCTCACTCTCGAACACGGCGAACGACGTGCCCTCGCCTGTAGCGCGGTTCGCAACAAGATGCCATGAGGTCAGGCCTGGGAAAGCGGCGATCTGGTCCTTCACCGACGACCCGAACGCGAGGACCTCCTCCCACCGGTCTGGGTCGAGGTCGACGGTCACAGTCCGTGCGTACATGCTTGCTCCAGTTTCGAGGGGTGCCGAGAGCCTACACACGGTGACACCCGGCGCGACTGCCGGCTCGAATGACCGTCGCACATCCACATCAGGCGTTCGGCAAACTTTGACGACACCGTCGGCGTATTCTCATTGGTGGCTGGATTGAGCGACGATGGACATCGCTCGCCACTTGACGGCACCCACTGAGGAACTTCAGGTCCCGCCTGTAAGGCTGCGCTTCATGAAACTGCGCGAGGTTGATGTTGTCGTAGTCGGAATGGGGCCAGGCGGCGAGGACGCTGCCGGTCAGCTCGCTGAAGCCGGACTCTCGGTCGTTGGAATCGAAAGCCACCTCGTCGGTGGCGAGTGCCCGTATTACGGATGCATTCCATCAAAGATGATGATTCGGGCGGACACGGAACCTGCTCGGCATCGGGCTGGACGCTGTCGGGCTCGACGAGAACGCCGCCGCTCAATCACCGTTGACGGCCGGCGACATCTTGCAGATTGTTTCGATTTCTCCTCTTTCGCCGCGCTCTAACCGAGTGTAGATTGGCCCACCAGCACAAAGAGGGGGGCCAATGAACGGTCGTGGATTGCAGCGTCGGGAGCGGCGGCTAGTAAGGGTTCGCGAGTTAGCGGTTTCGGGTTTGGTGGCGGGTTTGTTGGCTGCCGGTGTGGCCACTGTTGCCACTTTGTTGGACACGCACGCCGCTGGTGGTACGGCATCGACCTTTGTTCCGATTACGCCCTGTCGACTGGCCGACACCCGCGCCGGTGCTGGCATTGGCACTCGCAACACACCACTGGTCGCTGCCGAAACGCACACGTTCGCGGTGTGGGGAACTAACGGTAACTGCACAATTCCCGCTAGCGCCACCGGGATTGTGGCCAACATCACCGCCACCGGGCCCACCGCTGGCACCTTTCTCACTGTCTTTCCCGCCGACGCTTCCCTTCCGAACACTTCCAACCTCAACCCTGGCGCCGGTAGCCCACCAACACCCAACCAGGTCACCGTTGCCCTCTCCGCTGGCGGTGCGATCAAGATTTACAACTACGCGGGCACCGTCGACTTGATCATCGATCTCGCCGGCTATTACACGCCAGCGATCAGCGCCGGGCAAGGGCTGGCACCGACCAGACGTTCACTCACCACCGTCGACAGCACCGGCGCCACCGGGGTGTTCACGTCGATCGCGATCGGGTTCGACGGCAACCCCATCATCAGCTACTACGACGCCACTGCCGAGGATTTGCGGGTCGCCAAATGCGCCAACCCGGCCTGCACCGGCGCGGCAACCTTGACCACCATCGACAGCACCGGCGACACCGGGAGCACTACGTCGATCGCGATCGGCGTCGACGGCAACCCTGTCATCAGCTACCGGGACTTCACTGCCGGTGATTTGCGGGTCGCCAAATGCGCCAACCCGGCCTGCACCAGTGCCACCTTGACCACCATCGACAGCGCCGGCAACACCGGGGTGTTCACGTCGATCGCGATCGGCGTCGACGGCAACCCCATCATCAGCTACTGGGACCTCACTGCCGGTGATTTGCGGGTCGCCAAATGCGCCAACCCGGCCTGCACCGGTTCCGCCACCATCACCACCATCGACAGCACCGGCGACACCGGGCAGGACACGTCGATCGCGATCGGCGTCGACGGCAACCCCATCATCAGCTACTACGATGCCACTGCCGAGGATTTGCGGGTCGCCAAATGCGCCAACCCGGCCTGCACCGCCGCCACCCCCGTCACCGTCGACAGCACCTTCACCGCCGGGCTGGCCACGTCGATCGCGATCGGCGTTGACGGCAACCCGATCATCAGCTACAACGACGGTGTTGGTGATTTGCGGGTCGCCAAATGCGCCAACCCGGCCTGCACCGCCGGTACAGCCACCTTGACCACCGTCGACACCGGGCAGTACACGTCGATCGCGATCGGCGTCGACGGCAACCCGATCATCAGCTACTACGACTTCACTACCGACGATTTGCGGGTCGCTCAATGTGACAACTGGTTCTGCGCTACCGTCCGTACACGCTCCAACCCCTAGTCGCCGGACACTGGGACGAATCGGTTCCCGCCTGTAAGGCTGCATGTTATGAGACTGCGCGAGGTTGACGTTGTTGTAGTCGGGATGGGGCCAGGCGGCGAGGACGCTGCCGGTCAGCTCGCTGAAGCGGGACTCTCGGTCGTTCGACCGCGCATCGTCCTCGACCTGCTCGGCGACGCTTCGACACCGAGCGCCTTCTCGCCGCGCACCTTTTGCCCTCGCCCGCAGACGTGCGGCCGTCCGTCGCCTGCGGCCGCAGTAGAGTTGGTGCCATGGCATCAAAGCTGTGGACGGCTGCAGAACTCGAGCGGATGACCCCCGCCGAACGTCAGGCCGTCTTCAACGCCAGCATCGTGACCGACCTCGACCAAGTGCCTCCCGAGTTCCTGGCACGGGTCCGCGGGCGCGTCGAGAAGATCATCGCCGAAACCGAGTCGACCGACCACGCGTGAGCGACGGCCGATACCAGGTTCGAGCATCGGCGAGCTTCTTCGAGGATCTCGACCGACAGCTGCGACCTGAGCGTGGCCCGAACGGCGAACCGTCGACGACCGACTTCCAGGCGTTCGAACTGCTTGACATTGTCGAGCGGTTCGCGACCGGCTTCGACGATCTGCCGCCGCTCGTCCCAGGGCGAAGCGACTATCGGGTGCTCGTGTCGACCGCTGAAATGGCCGCCGCCATCCAAGAAACAGCGTGATACAGGGCACCACGAGCCGACTCGTAATGCGTAGGTCAGGAGTTCGATTCTCCTCTTGGGCTCTCAGACATTTTCCGGTACAGCGATTAACACGTCTCCCAGAAGCTCTCGGGGTGGTGACGTGAAGAACTGCCCGAAGTCGGCAAGGATCGCGTTCACCTCATCGTTCACGGCGTCGAAAGCGTCCTCACTCTCGAACACGGCGAACGACGTGCCCTCGCCTGTAGCGCGGTTCGCAACAAGATGCCATGAGGTCAGGCCTGGGAAAGCGGCGATCTGGTCCTTCACCGACGACCCGAACGCGAGGACCTCCTCCCACCGGTCTCGGTCAAGGTCGACGGTCACAGTCCGTGCGTACATGCTTGCTCCAGTTTCGAGGGGTGCCGAGAGCCTACGCACGGTGACACCCGACCCGAGCGCTGGCTCGAATGACCGTCGCACATCCACATCAGGCGTTCGGCAAACTTTGATGACACCGTCGGCGTATTCTCATTAGTGGCTGGACTGAGCGACGATGGACATCGCTCGCCACTTGACGGCACCCACTGAGGAACTTCAGGTCCCGTCTGTAAGGCTGCGCTTCATGAAAGTGCGTGAGGTTGACGTTGTTGTAGTCGGAATGGGGCCAGGCGGCGAAGAGGCAGCTGGTCAGCTCGCTGAAGCGGGACTCTCGATCGTTGGAATCGAAAGCCACCTCGTCGGTGGCGAGTGCCCGTACTACGGATGCATTCCATCGAAGATGATGATTCGGGCAGCCAATCTGTTGGAAGAGGCTCGTCGGGTCAATGTGATGGCTGGCACCGCAACAGTCGTGCCCGACTACTCCCGCGTCGCCGACCGCATTCGCGACGAGGCGACCGACGATTGGGACGACACCGTGGCGGTTGACCGGTTCGTCGGGAAGGGTGGAACGTTCGTGCGCGGGACGGGCGTTCTCGACGGGCCTGGTCGGGTACGAGTCGGCGACGACGTGTTTGTCGCCAGTCGCGGCGTCGTCATCGCGACGGGAACGTCGCCGGCGATCCCTCCCGTACAGGGACTCGTTGAATCCAAGCCGTGGACCAACCGCGACGTTTTCAAGATTCGATCAGCACCGAAGTCGTTGGCAGTGATGGGTGGCGGCGCGATAGGTCTCGAATTGGCTCAGGCGTTTTCGCGTTTTGGCACAAAGGTCACTGTCATCGAAGCCGCCGATCGCGTCCTCGTGCCGGAGGAGCCCGAGACCAGCGAGCTACTCACCACGGTGCTGCGCCGTGAAGGGATCGACGTTCGCACAGGGGCAGCAGCGTCGGCGGTGACACGTGACGGCAAAGTCGGTTTCACGATCGACCTCGCCGATGGCTCGCGAGTGATCGCGGATGAACTGCTGGTCGCGGCCGGACGCACACTGAACCTACGTGGAATTGGATTGGACAGTGTGGGACTGGACGAGAAGGCACGCCCATCGATCACCGTTGACGACCGAATGCGAGTGAACGGTGCCAGCAACCTGTGGGCGCTCGGCGACGTTGCGGGCCTCGGGGCCTTCACGCACATGGCTGCCTTCGAGGCCGGAGTCGTGGTCGACGACATCTTGGGGGCCGTCGAGCCGCGGCTTGCTCACACGCACGCCGTTTCCCGTGTCACATTCACCGATCCGGAGGTCGGCTCAGTAGGGCTCACCGAGGCGGAAGCTCGGGGTGCCGGGCTGAACGTGCGAGTGGGTCTTGTGAACAGTGCAACATCGAGTCGCGGGTGGCTCCATGGCGAAGGCAACGAGGGCCTGATGAAGCTGATCGAGGATGCAGACCGCGGCGTGCTGGTCGGTGCTACAGCCGTTGGTCCACACGGTGGCGAAGTGCTCGGACTCTTCAACCTCGCCGTACATGCCAGCGTGCCGGTCAGTGATCTGCGCTCGATGATCTACGCCTACCCCACGTTCTACCGCGGCGCACTCGACGCGCTACAGGCGCTGCAGGGCTAATCGCAGCACGACTATGGGTGACGTCATCGACCGTGACTACCCTGACGCGATCATGGCAACGCTGCCCTTGAAGCGCCATCTCGATCCGCGTCATTCGGAGGTCTATGACCTCGCTGTGCGCATCGCGCTCGCGTGGCGCGAACTTCGTCGTGGCGCGGCCACCTCGGGATTGCGCGACTTTCTGTACGGCCGCGACGAAGAATCAATCGAGCAAGGCCAGATGGACACGCTCGACGTCTTAGCCCAGCGACCGACGTGGAAGATGAGCGAGCTCGCCGACGCGTTGCATGTCGAGCCGTCAACCGCCACGCGAGCCGTCGAACGTTTAGTCAAGGCGGAAATGGCCGAGCGGCAGACCTGTGTGGATGACGGTCGGGTAGTACGGGTATCAATCACCCCGCAGGGCCAGTGCATCCACGAAACAATCGTCGAGCGCCGCACCGAGCTGCTGACGTTCATTCTCAAGTCGTACAGCCGAACGGAGCTGCCGGTCTTCGCCGACATGCTGGAACGCATGGTCGCAGCTGTTGACGAGTTTGTGGCCGAACACGATGGCTGATCGCAAAGACTTCGCCGAGCAGGCAATGCAATTCGCGCCGCAGTTGTATAGCTCGGCGCTGCGCATGACCCGCAACGCGGCAGACGCGGAAGATCTGGTGCAAGAAACGTACCTGCGCGCGTACCGCGGTTACGACAACTTCACCGAGGGCACGAACCTTCGTGCATGGCTGTTTCGCATCCTGACCAATACCTATATCAACCGCTATCGCGCCAAACAGCGGCGGCCCCAAGAAACCGAACTCGCCGACGCAGAAGATCTCTACCTCTACAAGCGAATCAGTGGGCTCGACGTCGCGAGTCGCAGCGCCGAGGACACGCTTTTCGAGCTGTTCACCGACGACGAGGTCAAAGCAGCGCTCGAGGACCTACCCGAGGCTTTTCGATTGCCGGTGCTGCTGGCCGACGTCGAAGGGTTTTCCTACAAAGAAATTGCCGAAATGCTGGAGGTGCCCGTCGGAACGGTGATGTCTCGGCTTCATCGGGGAAGAAAGGCGATGCAGAAAGCGTTGATCGACTTCGCGACCGAGAGAGGACTTCTCAATGGCTGACTGCGCCGAAACCATCCGTGAACTGGAAGCGTTCCTCGACACCGCGCTCGCGCCCGGGATTCGTGCCGGAATCGAGGCCCACCTTGGCGGCTGCAACGACTGCTTGCAGGCATTCGACTTTCACGCCGAACTGCGCACCGTCATCCGGCAGAAGTGCCACACCGACGAGATGCCGCCGGGTTTGCTGTCCCGCATTGAGTTGTGCCTCAACGAGGACTTCGACGGGGACGGCGACATCGGCTAGCGGGTCAGTTTGATTCTGCGGGTGGTTGATGTTGGATGCTTGAGCGCTCACGATGGGGGTATGGCGAAACGCTCCCGAAAGCCCGTCGATGTCAACTCGTTGGCCGCCGCGATCGTCGCGCAGTCCGTGACTGACGAGGGCGACACGGCGGATTCTCGCGATCCTCGGTTCGTTGAGAGTGGTCGCCGCGGCGGCCTAAAAGGCGGATTGGCCAGAGCGGATCATCTGACGGCCGAGGAGCGAAGTCGGATCGCCCGAATCGCGGCCGCGGCACGCTGGCGGACGTCAGGCGGCGCTAGCAAACGGATCTGAATCGTCCCGTGGCCCGCGGGCGTCGATGACATTGCGGATGATCTGCCGCAGCTCCGCACCTAACGTATAGAAGCGACCCCGTTTTTCACCATGGGGTTCAAGCAGACCTACTTCGTGAAGTTGCTTAAGGTCGCGGCTGGCTACCGCTTCGGCGATTTCTTCGCCATCAGCTAGAAGGGTCGCGCGGTATGTCGTATTTCGGATGCGGTATCCGAGTAGGGCTTCGTACAGCGCTGTGGTGCAGCGCGGGTTTAGCCGATGTGTGTTGACTAGTCGATCCAAGTCCAGCCAGATCCTTTCAACCTCCTGAGTTCGGCGGAGCGTGGTTGTCGCCTGACGCAAGTGCGCTGTGAGCATGAATCTCAGCCACGGACGAGCGTCGTTTTGTGGGTTCCAGCGGCCTTGACCTACTTGGGCAAGGATGTCGTAGTACGCAAGCGTGTTGTGGCCGAGGTATTCCTCCACGCTGCAGAAGACAGGCGACAGAACACCGTTGCGAGCAAGTACGAGACTCTGAACGCAACGAGCCATGCGACCGTTGCCGTCGCTGAAGGGATGAACCATCACCAGGTTCAGGTGCGCCATCGCCGCTGCGACAATCGGTTGGTCGTAGGTGCGGTGCTCTAGTCGCTTCACGAGAGAATGCACCAAATCGGGGATCATCTCAACGTCGGGACCTTCGTAAACGATCTTGCTCGTTGCTTCGTCCTCAACCCAGATCGCACCCGGTCGCCACAGTCCCGGCCGCTTGCGCATGTCGTAATTGAGCATCATGAAGTGCAAGGCCTTGAGCAACTGTTCCCCAAAGTGGAAGTTCGGCTCCTTGTGCAGTTGAAGCACATAGGTCATCGCGTCCGAGTAGCCCTTGATGGCCAAACGGGTTTCCTCGTCGGCGTCTAGGGGCTCCTCCCGCAGGCCGATAGCCGCCGCATCGTCAAGTTTGGCGTCGTACCCTTCGATGCTGTTTGATCCCTGGACGGCGCGGGTGAACTGGACTCGCCGAAGCGTGCCCTGCCAACGGTTCGGGAACTGAAGCCGCAATCGAAGTCGCTCGTGAAGCGCCTCGATCTCCTTGATGACTGCACGTTCAGGGCCGGCAAGGCTTGGGGTCCTGAACAACAGTGGTGTAACTTCCTTACCTTCGCTCATGACGTTGGATATTATCATTTACACTGATAAAAAGAAACCTTTACAAAGTGGGTTTACTTCCCTGTATCCCTCAAGCATAATAGTCAGTATGAACAGGTTGAGTACAGAACAGCGGGCGCAGGTCGTCGGCTGCCTCTTAGAAGGCATGAGCATCAGGGCAACGGTTCGCGTCACCGGTGTAGCGAAGAACACCATCGTGAAGCTGCTGGTCGATCTCGGTACGGCGTGCGCAGAGTTTCAGGACGGTGAACTAGCGAACCTGGACTGCAAGCGCATCGAGTGCGACGAGATTTGGTCATTCTGCTACGCGAAGCAGAAGAACGTGCCCGACGAGTTTCAAGACACGTTCGGCTATGGCGATGTGTGGACATGGACCGCCATCGACGCGGACACGAAATTGGTCCCGTCGTGGCTGGTCGGTGAGCGCACGAGTCAGGATTGCTGGGCGTTCCTTCACGATCTGCGTTCGCGGCTGCTGCCCGGTCAGCGCATCCAGCTGACAACTGACCTACAAGGTCACCGACATAAACGTGTTGAACGGCGAACCCAGCCTTGATCACGCCTCAACGTCAGACGTCGAGCGTCAGAACTTGACGATGCGTATGGGTATGCGCCGCTTCACCAGGTTGACGAACGGGTTCTCCAAGAAGGTCGAGAACCTGACCCACGCCGTGAGCCTGCATTACATGTACTACAACTTCTGCCGCCCGCACATCACACTGACCAAGAAGTTCGGCAAGCCCACCACCCCGGCAATGGCCGCAGGAGTCGCGAAGTACCCGTGGTCAGTTCACCAGCTCGTCGGACTGCTCGACTGACGGCTAGCGCAGACCGTCGGGCTAGGCTGGCCGAATGGTCGCGGTAATTTTTCACTGGTGGCTCGGAGTCGGTTTCACGCTGATCGGGGTGGCCACCACGATCGCAATGATCGCCGGCTACCTCAAGAAGGTCACGCTGCCGCAGTACCCGGGCAAACGCAACCGCGAAGACTGACGTGCAAGCAGCGCTGCTAGCACGCTGCACGTTTCCCTCGCCGGGCACCGAGGTTGCCTGCGCAGTTTCGGGTGGTGCCGATTCGCTTGCACTCCTCACGCTCGCTGTCGCCGCCGGGTGTCGTGCGACGGCAATTCACGTCGATCACGGGCTACGCACTGGCTCGGCTGCCGAGGCCGACCTCGTTGCGGCCGCAGCACAACAACTCGGGGCCGACTTTCGCGCCGTGAAGGTGCATGTTGGCCAAGGTCCGAATCTGGAAGCCAGAGCACGCGCCGCCCGTTACGAGGCACTTCCGGCCGATGTGATGACCGGTCACACCGCCGACGACCAAGCCGAGACGATGCTGGTCAACCTCCTGCGCGGCGCCGCGAGCAGCGGCCTCAGCGCGATGCGGCCCGGTGTGCGCCGACCGATTCTGGCCCTTCGCCGTCACGAAACTGAGGGCCTCTGCACGGCAATGGGGCTGCAGGTTTTCGTCGATCCGACGAACACCGACCCGCGTCACTTGCGCAACCGCGTGCGTCACGAACTGTTGCCGCTGCTCGCCCAAATTTCCCAACGCGACCCAGTACCCGTGCTGGTGCGTCAGTCCGATATCGCCCGCGCCGACGCCGACCTTCTCGACGAGCTGGCGTTGGAGATCGATCCGAGCGACGCGCGTACGTTGGCGGTGGCGCCGATCGCGCTGGCGCGGCGCGCCGTGCGACGGTGGCTACGGGGCGATCACCCTCCGGACTCCGCCACTGTCGAGCGGGTGCTGGCGGTCGCCCGCGGCGAAGTTGCGGCAACCGACGTGGGTGGCGGTCAGGCTGTGCGCCGTTCGCAGCAACGATTACATCTGCTTCCAAGAGCCGCCGTTCCAACAACGAACCCTCTAACCAGCGAGTAACCTTGCCCGATGCCTCCGAGACTGCGCGGGAAGTGGGCGCTTGGCATCACGCCTCGCAACTTCACGTGGTTCATGAAAGAAAAGCTTGCCGTCTGCGAGCGCCCCGGGGGTAGTGGCGACAACCATCGCCGGGTGCGCCGACAGGAAGAAATCATCTGGCTGCGCGAAAACGGCTTCGGGTGCGTCGTCAGCATCATCCCAGCGCCGCACAACCTGCACAACTACGACGAGTTGAACATGCCGTATCTGCACCGGCCGTTCACAGGCATCGACGATCTCGGCGAGTGGTTGAAGGCGTTCTACACCGAGATTCAAGGATTACTGGAGGCGGGAACGAAAGTGATCGCCCACAACGAGTCGGTCGACGATCGCATCATCGGCATCATGGGCGGCTACATCCGCTGGAGCGGCATGGTCGACGATCCGTCGATGGTGATCAACCTCACCGAGCAGATCGCCAAACGGCAGCTCGATCCGTTCGCGCGCCAGGTCATCCTGATGGCTCACGAGCTGCGCTGAGAATTACGCTGACGCTATGAGCACCACGCCTGCCAACTGGTATCCGGACCCGATGAATCGCCACGAGCTGCGTTACTGGAACGGCACGGCGTGGACCGAGCACGTGAGCAACAACGGGATTCAGTCCGTCGATCCGCTGCAGCCCAAAGGACTAGACCGCCTCGACAACGCGCTCACGATTGGCAACGAGGGCGACCCAAACAAGATCCAAACGCAGCTGCACAGCGAATCGAAGTATCGCGGCGCACAGGTTGGAGCAGTCGCGTTTCAAGGTGGCGGCACAATCTTCACCGAGCCGATATTGGTGGTGAACCAAAAGGCCAAGCTCATCGAGCTCAACAATCAGTACGGCGTGTTCAACAAGGATGGCCAGCAGTTGGCGGCTGTCAATCAAGTTGGGCAGAACGCGGCGAAGAAGGCCCTTCGACTGCTGACCAATCTCGACCAATTCCTGACACACAAACTGGAGATCACCGACGCACACGGCCGAGTCGTACTGAAGATCACCCGTCCCGCAAAAGTGATGAAGAGCACCGTGATTGTCAGCGACGGCAACGATCAAGAGATCGGCCGCATCGTGCAGGACAACATGTTCGGAAAGATCCACTTCAGCCTGCAATCAGGCGGCCATACGTATGGTTCGATCAAGGCCGAGAACTGGCGCGCTTGGAACTTCCGTATCGAGGACCACACTGGGCAGGAAGTTGCTCGCATCACCAAGACATTCGAAGGTATTGCAAAGACGCTGTTCACGACCGCCGACAACTACGTCGTGCAGATTCATACCGTGCTGCCGCAACCGTTGAACAGCCTGGTGGTCGCGTCGGCGCTGTCCGTCGACACTGCGCTGAAGCAGGACAGTCGCGGCTTGGGCTGACCGGTAACCTCCAACCGATGTCGGGTCAACGTGTACTCGTCAGCGGCATGGGCAGCGAGCTCGGCTCGCTGGTTGCCGTCAAACTCGAAGCTCAGCCGTGGGTCGGCTCGCTTGTAGGCATCGACGCCGATCCGCCTCGACGCCGTTTACGCAAGGCCGAGTTCCACTTGCTCGCACCGTCGCAGCGCGAGCGAATCGTCGATGTGGTCACCGAGTTCAATCCGCACGTACTGATCAACATCAGTGTGTGGGAGCCCAATGCTCGGGTGGGGCTACACGACGCTCGCAAGTTCACCGCTGACGCCGCGATGTCGATCATCGGCGCTGCCGCCGAATGTTCCGCTCTGGAGTCTGTCGTCGTCCGCAGCGGTATCGAGGTTTACGGGCGCGGGCGCGGAAGCGGCACCCGTCCCGACGAATCGGCACCGGTGCAACCAACCAGCGAGTTCGGCAAGATGCTGGCCAATCTTGAACAGCAGTCGTCGGTGTTGGCTGGTCGCACGGGTGTCGCCGTCGGAACACTTCGCCTGGCACCGGTGTTGGGCAAGCACGTGCCCAGTCCGCTCGGTCGGCTCTTGCGGCAACCCATCGTTCCGTACAGTGTGCTCGCCGACTCACCCTTTGCCGTTGTCGCGGATAGCGACGCAGCGGATGCCTTTGTCGCAGCCGCTGCAGCCCGGCTAGGCGAGCCATTGAACATCGTTGCGCCGGGAGCGATCACGACGTTGCAGGCGGCACTGCGAGGACGGCGGATTCCGCTGCCATTGCTCGGCCCCGGCTGGGGGCTGGCGAGCCGGCTGAGCCACATTGCTGGCGCGCCGATTCCCGATCACGTCATGGAGGTGATGCATCGAGGCCGACTCGCCGACGGTTCGCGTGCAGCCGAAGTACTGGGCTTCACCCCCGCCGATAGCACGCCGCAGGTGATCGACCACCTGTACGCGTGGGAAAGCGTCGTGCGTATCGGCAGCATCAGCCAGGCAGTGGCGTGATGGCTGCCTACGCCGTCGACGACTACGGCCGCGACCCGCATTTGGTTGCGGCGCTGTCGCCGCTCGCTCGTCTGCGTTGGAACGTGCACGTGACCGGCATGGACAACGTCCCGGTCTCAGCCGCGTTACTGGTGTGCAACTCGCGAAAATTCGCGTTGGGCTCGGTGTACGCCGCACTGGGATTAACCGAGGCGACGGGCCGCACAATTCGGTTCGTCGGCCGTCCCGACACTGCACCCTTGGGTGCGCTGATGCGACGCGTCGGCGCGCTGCTCGCCCATCCAGCCGATGTCTTGGGTGCTTTACGCGATGGCGAGCTGGTGCTGATCTCGGCGGCCGGTACCCGAAACGGACGCCAGGCGGGCGTCGTGCCCTACGAGCTGATCGGGCAAGCGGTGATCGCCGACGTGCCGGTGCTACCGGTCACGACGATCAGCAGCAGCTTTGGCCGAACGGCGCATGTTGCGGTTGGGACACCTGTGCTCGCTCGCCGCGAGCGCACCGGCCCGCTGGCGCATGTCGAACTGGCGGAACAGGTGCAACACGATCTACAGCGAATGCTGGATCGGGACTAGCGATGCCGCACGCTCACGCTCTCGACGGAACTCGCTTGCATTACGAGGTGCTCGGTCGCGCGAGTGCCCCTGCTGTGTTGATGATCCAAGGGCTCGGGGCCGACAAGCACGGCTGGAACATGCAACGAATCCCGCTGGCGTTGCACTACCGCGTGATCGCGTTTGATAACCGTGGTGCCGGCCGCAGCGACAAGCCGTTCGCGAACTATTCCCTCGAACAGATGGCCGACGATGCAATCGCGGTGCTGGATGCAGTCGGTGTCGAACGGGCACACATCGTCGGTGCTTCGATGGGTGGCGCTATCACGCAGATCATCGGACTGAAGTATCCCGAGCGCGTGATCTCGCTGGTGCTTGCTTGCACAGCCTGTCGCAACCACGCTTGGCGCAAAGAGCTTTTGCAGCATTGGGCGACCACGGCGACCGAGCGTGGCATGTCGGCGATGACGCGCGAAGCGGCACGCTGGGTGATCGGGCCGCGCTCGTTCCGCAGGCTGCTTCCCGCGATCGGCTGGTTGGGACCTTTGGGGCCGAATCGTCCGGCACACGGATTTGCAGCGCAGGTGCGCGCGATCCTCGATGTGGAGGAAACGGTCGCTGATCAACTAGCTCAGGTCGCAGCTCCGACGCTGGTGGTAGTTGGCAACCAAGACATCCTGACGCCGCGGGGCGACAGTGAAGAGATCGCCGACCGTCTGCCGAACGCGGAACTCGTCGTCATCAGCGGTGCGGCACACGGACTGATGGTGGAACACGCAACCACGTTCAACCGAGTGTTGATCGAGTTCCTCGGCAGAGTTACTCGTGCCGATCAGGCGGTGGCGGTCGCTTCACCACCAACGTCAACAACAACGTCACCAACAACGTCAACAACAACGTCAAAAACAGCGTCGGCCGCGTCCAACTCGTCGCGGCGGTCGTAGGCCCACCCGGGGCCGCGCAGCACGAAGCCGAGCCGGTCGCGCCAGTTGGTGCTGCGTGCTACATCGCGAAACATGTCGCGGTACTCGTGAATGCTCATGGTTGCAAGGTTGTGCGACTTGATGTTTCTGGTCAGTCCGTAGACGACCGGATCTTCCTTGGGTAGCTCGCGCTGAAACGTGCCGAACAATTTGTCCCAGATAATCAGAATGCCACCATGGTTGCGATCGAGATATCGCTTGTTGCTGCCGTGGTGGACGCGGTGATGCGACGGAGTGTTGAGCGCCGGCTCCATCGGACCGATGCTGCGCACGGTGTCGGTGTGAATCCAGTACTGGTAGATCAGGTTCAACGCCCTCGACGTTTCGATCAGGTTTGGGCGAACACCCAGTCGAGCGAGCGCCCCGTATGGCACGAACACGCCGAATGCTCCGGCCACGGGTTGACGCAACGCTGTCGACAAGTTGTAGTGCTCGCTGCTGTGATGCGGCACATGGATCGCCCACAGTGCGCGGACTTCGTGCATCAGTCGATGGTTCCAGTAGTAGACGAAATCCCAGCCGACCATCGCAGCGCTCCATCCAACGACACCGTTCCCAAGGTCGCGCTTCTCACCCTTCGCCCACTGCCGCTTTGAGCCAGTGAGAAACGTCGCCGCTGCGCTCACCGCAAGTCCAGCACCGGCGATCGCCGCTACGCCTCCGACCTCGGCAACCTTGCGCGCCTGCGCCTTCACGCGCCGCCCGGCAGCGGTAGCTCCGTCGGCACGCGCCGCAACAAGGTCGGCGATCGTTGTCGCAACTGCGCCCACAACAGCGACGCCTACGACGACACGACCAATGCGACCCCTTGCGCCACGCCGAGGGATCGCGTGTCGCACCAGCGCCATCGTGAGTGGTGTCGACAGGCTGAGCACACCCATGCCGAGGCTGGCGATGGTGTCGGGCTTGGCGTAATTCGCGGCTGCTGACTCAACTGAACCCTCGGAGAGCTCGCGCCGCTTCAGCGCGTGATGCTCCCAGGCCATCGAGCCGAAGTAGAGCGGTGTCACCGCTACCGTCAAATCCATGTAGTCAGAATAGGGTCGGGTCGATGATCACGCACGAGCCAGCGCTGCGCGATCTTTTGGTGTGCAACTTGGCGAAACACGAATTGCTCACAGTTCCCGAAGGTAAACACCGGCGAGCGGCGGTGGCCGTCGTGATTGTCGATAGTCGGGTCGGCGATTCCGATGGGCTGCCCATCGCCACGCCGGAAGCGGCCGTGCGCCAGATGGCACAGGTGCCCGGCGATTTGGCCGGGTTCGATGGCTCTATGAACAACGTTTCTGGTGGTGCGGCGTTCCTGCTGTGCCTGCGTGCGACAACGTTGCGCAACCACGGCGGCCAATTCGCACTTCCAGGAGGTCGCCTCGAACCAGGAGAGTCCGCGGAGCACGCGGCTCGACGAGAGCTATCCGAAGAGTTGGGGCTCACCCTCGGTGCCGATGCGGCGCTTGGTCGGCTGGATGACTATGTAACCCGATCGGGGTTCGTGATCACACCAGTCGTGTTGTGGGCCGAAGTGGGCGAGGACGTAGTTCAGCCTGACCCGGCGGAAGTTGCGTCTGCGCATCGCGTCGGCCTGCACGAACTACAGCGCGCCGATTCGCCGCGCTTCGTCACCATCTCTGAAAGCGACCGACCAGTCGTGCAATTGCCAATCGGTCGCAACCTGATTCACGCGCCGACCGGGGCGGTGCTGCTGCAGTTCCGATGGGTTGCGATGGAGGGACAAGTTGGTCGGCGAGTGAACGAACTCGAGCAACCAGTCTTCGCCTGGAAGTAGCACTTCGTTAGCGACCAGAGTGGCCGAAGCCGCCGCCACGGTTTTCACCATCGAGCTGTTGCACGATTTGCCATTCGACCTGTTCGACGCGTTGCACGACAAGCTGCGCGATCCGGTCGCCACGATTGACTTGGAACGATTCGGTGGGATCCGTGTTCAGCAAAATGACCTTGATCTCGCCGCGGTACGCAGCATCGATGAGCCCTGGCGCATTGACTACTGCCAGCCCGTGCCGCAGGGCATGACCGCTGCGTGGCAGCACGAACCCTGCGTGGCCCGCCGGGATCGCGATACTGATACCGGTCGGCATCAACAACCGGCCACCGGCCGCCGCGAGGACAGCACGCTCGCGTGCATACAGGTCGAGGCCAGCATCTCCGGCATGCGCGTAGCTGGGCAGCGGAAGTTCGGGGTCGAGTTGCACGATCGGCACGGGCAGCATGATTCGCCGAGTGTACGGCTGCCGCCAGCAGCAGTCGGCACTGCGCCGAGCGACGCACTACCACTATCGTCGCAGTCATGCCTGGCCGCAGTAAGTCGCAACGCCGTGCCGATGCCGTGCGTCGTCTTGAGAACGATGCCGATGTTTGGATTTCCACTGCAAGTCTCAGCGGTGTTCCCCACCTCGTTCCACTGTCACTCTCTTGGGATGGCGAGCAACTTCTTGTGGCTACGCCCAGCAATACACCGACGGCGCAGAACGCGGCATCAACGGGGCGGGCGCGTGCAGCGCTCGACAGCTCCTCGGATGTTGTGGTCATGGATTGCAGCGTCAAAGTGATCGACATCACTCAATTCGACCAAGGCACGATCGACGCGTTCGTTGCGCGAGTTGGTTGGGATCCTCGCAATGACCCCGGCGACTGGGTGCTGCTCGTTCTTACGCCTGGCCGTATCCAGTCGTGGCAGGGCGTCGGCGAGATGGACAACCGGACCCTCATGCGCGACGGCATCTGGATCGACTGACAAGCGTCGCGATGAGTCCAACGGAACGACCTCCTAGCGTCGATCGACTGGCGCGGGAAATGGCGGCAACCATCGATCTGCCCCATGCGGTTTGTGTCGAGCTCGCACGGCAGGCGATCGCCGAAGGTCCCGACGGATATGCACCGGCAGCGGCCGCCGCGCGGGCGCAACGGTTTCGCGATTCGCTACTCGGACCGGTGATCAACGCGACCGGTGTGTTGCTACACACGAACCTCGGGCGCGCACCGTACGCGGTCGCCACTCCTGCGCAAGCGATGAATATCGAGTTCGACCTTGCATCTGGCGAGCGGGGCTCACGACAGGCCGCGGTTGGCGGCCTGTTCGCAATGTTGTGCGGCACCGAGGCTGCGATGGTGGTGAACAACAACGCGGCAGCCGTTCTGCTCGTGCTGGCGGCACTTGCCAACGGTCGCGATGTGTTGGTCAGTCGCGGTGAGAGCGTCGAGATCGGCGGCGGCTTTCGCGTTCCAGAGGTAATGGAACAGAGTGGCGCTCGCCTGGTCGATGTCGGCACCACCAACCGAACTCGCCTCAGCGACTACTCGAAAGCGATCGGGCGCCGGAACGCCGACGTTGCCGTCGTGTTGAAGGTGCACCCCAGCAACTACCGCATCGATGGATTCGTCGAACACACTTCGGTCGCGCAGCTCGCAACGTTAGGTGTGCCAGTCGTTGCCGACATCGGCAGTGGATTGATCGATGCCAACTGTCCCTGGCTACCCGGCGCGCCCCCGGCATGGTTGGCTAGCGAGCCCGCTGCTAGCCAGACGCTCGCCGAAGGCGCTGCTCTCGTCACGTTCAGCGGTGACAAGTTGTTCGGTGGACCACAGGCTGGAATCATCGCTGGGCGCGCCGATCTTGTTCAGGCGTGCAAGCAACACGCACTTGCGCGAGCGCTGCGGCCTGGTAGCCATGTGCTGTTGGCGCTGCAAGAACTCGCACTCGCGTATCTCGACCGCTCGGTTGTTGATTCGGTGCCGTTCTGGCAGATGGCCACCGCGACCGTCAACGATCTCTCTGTCCGTGCCCACCAATTGGCGGCTGCAGCCGGGGTCGGCGAGGTCGTAGCCACCGAGGCAACCCCAGGTGCTGGCTCCGCGCCGAACGCTGGCATTGCTTCGGTCGGTGTTCGCATCAACGGCGATCACCTCGTCGCGCTGCGCAATGCGAGACCGCCGATCATCGCCCGTAATCGCGATAGAGCGACGGTGCTGGATCTGCGCACGGTGCACCCCTCCGACGACCACCACTTGGTCGAAGCGTTGCGCGCATGCGCGTCGTAGCGACCGCTGGCCACGTCGATCACGGTAAATCGTCGTTGGTGCAGGCGCTCACGGGCGTCAACCCTGACCGGTTTGAAGAGGAACGTCGCCGCGGGCTAACGATCGATCTCGGCTTCGCGCATATGCCTTCCAGCGGGGGCATTGACCTCAGCTTCATCGACGTTCCAGGGCACGTTCGGTTTCTGCGCAACATGTTGGCTGGCGTTGGTGGAGTCGACGCGTGCATGTTCGTAATCGCCGCCACCGAGGGATGGAAGCCGCAGAGCGAGGAACACTTGCGAATTTTGCAACTGCTCGGCCTGCGCCATGGTGTGGTGGTACTCACCAAGGTCGATCTTGTCGCACCTGATTTCGCGGAGTTGCAGGCACTCGAAGTTCGCGATCGTTTGGCCGGAACGTTTCTCGTCGACGCACCGATCGTGCCCGTCAGCTCGACCACCGGAGCCGGACTCGACGAACTCCGCTCGACCCTCGCTGCGCTGATTGCTGCGACGCCGGCGGCACGCGACCGTGGCCGCCCACGGCTGTGGATCGATCGGGTCTTTGCCGCGAAGGGAAGCGGCACGGTCGTGACAGGAACGCTGACCGACGGGTCGATAGCTGTCGAGGACCAACTGCTCGCCGGCGCTCACCAGGTTCGCGTGCGCGGCATCCAGTCACATGGTGAGGCTCGCGAGGCAATCGGACCTGGAAATCGGGTTGCTTTGAACCTCGCCGGTGTCGACCACACGCAGTTGCAGCGTGGCGATGCCGTCGTTCGTGCTGCGCAGTGGCGGCCGACTAGTCGCTTCGATGCGGGCCTAACCGTGCTGCCATCGCTGACTCACGCAGTGTCTCGGCGCGGAGCGTACGTCGCCTACATCGGCTCTGGCGAGTTCGCCGTCCGTTTGCGCGTGTTGGGCCACGAGTCGATCGCTGCTGGTCAGTCGGGACTCGTGCGACTACACGTCACGACGTCATCACCATTGCCACTGCTTCCGGGCGATCGTTTCGTGTTGCGTGAATCAGGCCGTGATGAAACCGTCGGCGGTGGCGAAGTGCTTGATGTCGCCCCAAAACTGCCAGCCTCGCGAGCAAGACCGGATCGCGATGTCGATCGCGTCATCAGCGAGCACGGCTGGCTGTCAGTTGACGATTTTGAGGGCATGACCGGAGAACGACGCGATGCAACTGTTGGCAGTTGGGTCGTGTCAGCCGCGCAGTTGGAGGCGACCGAACGAGCCCTACAGGACCGCGTTGCCAATGCTGGCGAGCTTGGACTCGACATCGCGGCACTCGTCGAGCGCGAGCGTGCGGTGTTGAATGCGATGAGCGTTCAGGGTGGCATCGCGATCGAGAACGGTCGCGCTCGCATGGCAGGAACTCGCGACCCTCTGAAAGACCATCCATTCGTAGCGGCTTTACTCGCGGGCAGATTTGCGCCGCCAGACGCCAGCGTTGTCGACAAGGCACAGCTGCGCGAGTTGGTCCGGCGGCAACTGATTGTCGAGCGTGACGGCGTGCACTTCCATCCCGACGCTGTGGCGGCGGCAGCACAAGTCGCCGCCGCGTTGCTGAAATCGAATCTGCAGGGCTTCACGGTCAGCCAGTTCCGTGAAGCACTCGGCAACACCCGCAAACACGCTTTGCCGCTGGCCGCGGAACTCGATGCAACCGGCGTCACCCGTCGCCGTGACGACGTCCGCATCGGCGGCCCAAAGCTGCCACCAATCAGATAGGTCGGCGGCGGGTAAGGCTCTGGATTCGGCGTAGGCCCTTGCGTTTGTCTGCCGGAGCCTGCTGCTCTAACTCGCGTGCTGCTTGTGCGACGCGCACGTCGTTGGTGATTACCTGCCCGAAGTGTTTCGGGTCGGCAAGCAACCAACTGTGCGAGCCCTCCACGACGGTTCCCTCAACACCGGAGGCGACGCACAGCGCCTCAAACGACTCGCGTGTGATGATGCCGTCCCGGGTACCCCAAAGAATGCTGATCGGCATGCCGTCGTCGCGCAACGATTCCAGTTCGACGCGCATGTCGGCGCGTCTCGCCAGGTTGGCCACGCGCACAATCGCGCGCGGATTGCGCGCCAGGTTGGGCAAGAAGTCCTCCATCACAACCGGCAGCACACGCGTCGCCTGGCGCAGCGGCCACACGTCGCTCGGGAAGTGCAGCCCCCAATCCCACAACGGTCGCTCGGCAATGCTGCGCAGCGTCTTGCCCCGCTTCCACGACGAGCCGCCGACGGAGTTGACCAGCACAAGACTGCGCACGCGCGGGCGATGGTCGAACGCGAGTCGAATGGCAACGCCACCGCCAAACGAGTGGCCCAGCACGACTGCCGACTCTTCTATGTCGAGCGCGTCCAGCAGATCGGCGACCCACTGCGCATACCCGCGCATTGAGAAGGCATCACCCGGAAGATCGCGTGTACCGCCAAAGCCTGGCATTGCCGGTGCAATCACCTGGCAGCCCTGCGCGGCGATGGTTCCGATCACGCCTTTGTAGGTGTGATGTGCGAGGGCCCAACCGTGTAACAACAGAACCGGCATTCCAGTGCCGGCGATGCTGTACGCCGCCGGCCGCCCCTGCACGAACGTGCGCCGCTCGACTACTGCAATGGCAACCATCGATTACTTGGCGCGGCGCTCGCGGTAGTCGCGGGCTGCGCCTTCCATCGGCGCGACCTCGAGCGTGACGCCATCAATCGCCACGACGCGCAGTTCGGCGCCCGCGGCGAGCGGCGTGGCTCGGTTGGTGCGCGCTCGCCACTTGCTTTCACCGACTTGCGCAACGCCTTCCGGGTCGATGGCGCCCACGGCAAGGCCGCTACTGCCGATCATCCAGTCGCGTCCGATCGTCGGCGTCGCGAAGCGTGTACGAACCATCGATGGCATGCCGACGACGAAGGTCAACAACACACCGATGATGGCGACGGCGAGCGTGAACCAACTCAAGCGCAGATCATTGCCAGGCAAGGGGTCGAACAGGAACCAAGCGCCGAGTGCGAACAGGATCGTGCCGACACCGGTCCACAGTCGGGGGATGCCCACCTGCACATCGATCGCGAATGCAACCATCGCGAGCACCAGCAATGCGATCGCGCCTGGGCGAGTGGGCAGCTCCGCGAATCCGTAGCAACCGAGAACTGTCAGAACGAGGCCGATGAAGCCAGCGATGCCGACACCAGCGGTGAACAGCTCGAAGATCAGCAAACAGAAGCCGATGATGAAGAAGAGGAATGCAATCGGCGGACTGGCCACCGTGTGAAACAGCTCGTCGATCAGGCCGATCGATGAGAAGCGAACGAGCGTCGACATGTTCTGCGAATCGCCCTCGTCGTTGAGTTCCTGCACGACGGTGTCCAGTACGGTGCCGTCGTCCAACCGCACGCCGTCGAGCGCCAACACCATGCTGCGCACGGTGGGCACACCCTCGTCGGTGATGTCGAGGCGCAAAACGCCGAGCGTTCGTGCCTGCGCGAACGACATCGTGCCGTTGCGCAACTGCTCGGCACCAGCACCGAGGTCGACCTCGGCGCCATCGAGTTCCAGCAGTTCGCCGGTGTGCCCGATGCGCGTTCCGGCAACCATTGCTGTCACGTCGGCGACACCAAACAGCTGAGCCGGTCGGCCGTAGGTATGGGCATCGCGCGACGGGCCGACCCACAACCCGATGGCGACCTTCGCGTCGGCGACGCGTTGCAGTAGTTCGGTCATGCGCTCGTCGGTAACGACCGCGCCGCCGGTATTGAGTTGCAAGATGAGCGCCTGCGAGCCGTTGCCCTCGCTAGTCGCGATTGCATCCTCGATTGCGTCGACCATTACCGAGTCCAGCAAACCCGAGACTTCGAAGACGTCGACCGGTGCCAACTGCTCGGCTGCGCTGCCGCTATCTGACTCGTCGCCATCGCCTGCCGAGGCAGCCGAACTGAGCAGCGAAAGCCCAACGAGCCCCGCAAGCGGGGCAACGAGAAAGGTAATCGCTAACCTGCGCACAAGTGCCTCCGAAGACAGTGAATCCGCTGCAGTTCCTCACCTCCGCGACGGTAACGATCGTGGCGGGCAAGGGTGGAGTCGGAAAGACAACGGTAACCGCCGTGTTGGCGCGAGCGGCAATCCGCAACGGTTTGCGGGTGCTGGTCGTGGAACTCGACGGGAAACCGGCCCTCGGGCGGCTGCTTCCGGGCGTCGAGGTCCTCCAGTTGTCGGCAACCGCGGCCCTCGCCGAGTACCTGGACACGCACGGATTCTCCAGGGTCGCCAAACGGCTGGCGCGAACTGGTGTCATTGATGTGGTCGCGGCAGCGGCGCCGGGGATCGACGACATTGTGGTGCTGGGCAAAATCAAGCAACTGGAACTGACCGGCGACTACGACCTCATCGTGGTCGATGGGCCGGCCGCTGGCCACGCCATCTCGTTCCTACAATCGGCGCGCAGCCTGATGGACACCATCCGCAGCGGACCTGTACACACGCAAGCTGGGGAAGTCGCGGCGATGATGACCGACGCCGCTCGCTGCCAGGTGGCGTTGGTGACGTTGCCCGAGACCACGCCAGTGAACGAAACAGTCGAGACCGCATATGCGTTGGAAGATCGGGTGGGCATTCACCTTGGCCCACTGGTAGTCAACGGTGTCGACCAGGGTGGATTACTGGCGGTGGCTTCCGCTCCGTCGGGCAGTGCCCTGCAACTTGCTGCCGAGTTTCGCAATGCGCGGCGCGCCATGCACGCGGCCGAATGCAGTCGGATGGCCGACGAGTTGGCGTTACCGCAAGTACACCTGCCGTTGATTGCAGGCTCGCAGTTGGTGGCCGACGACATCGAGAAGCTCGCCGATGCTCTGTTGGCAGTGAGTGCGCCATGACGCTGACAGAGCACGTGGGTAGCGCAGAGGTAATCGTGTGTTGTGGGTCCGGAGGCGTCGGCAAAACGACTGTGGCCGCCGCGCTCGGTTTACAAGCGGCGCGTATGGGGCGCCGCGCAGTTGTCGCGACCATCGACCCTGCTAAGCGCCTTGCCGATGCGCTCGGCGTGCCTGGTGGATTGGGCAACGACCCAGTGAAACTTGGTGTCGATGGCCCCGGCGAACTGTGGGCGCTGATGCTCGATACGGCGAGCACGTTCGATGGCCTGGTTCGTGCCAACGCCGAGACCGTCGAGCAGGCTGAACGCATTCTGGCCAACGGCTTCTACCGCAACGTGGCCGGCTCGCTGAGCGGCACACAGGAATACATGGCCGCCGAGCGACTGCATGCGTTGCACGACGACGAACGATTCGATCTCGTGATCATCGATACACCGCCCACGCGCAACGCGCTCGATTTTCTGGACGCACCAAACACGCTGACCAAGTTCATCGATCACCCGCTGTTCAAGATATTGATGGTGCCGACTCGCCGCGGGTTGAAAGTGCTGAACATCGCCGCCCAGCCGATCCTGCGCACGATCGGCAAAGTGGTCGGTGGCGCCGCGTTGGCCGATGCGGTGGCGTTCTTTCAGGCGTTCGCGGGAATGGAAACCGGCTTCCGCCAGCGCGCCGAAGAAGTGATGGTCCTGTTGCACGCTGATGTCAGTCGCTTTGTTCTCGTCGCCTCACCGCGGGCCGACACGATCGAGGAAGCGCGCTACTTCGCCGACCGGCTACAGGGCAGCAACCTGGCCGTTGCCGCGACCGTGGTCAATCGGTGCACGCCAACGTTTGGCGAGCTGCCAGAGAGCCGTCCGAACGGCCCCGAGGATGCAGCGCTGTACGACAACCTCGCGGAGTTGCAGACGGCCGCCGTTGCCGAGCGGACGCAAGCGAGTGAGTTGCTGGCAGAGGAGGTGGTGCACACAACCTGGGTGCCAACGTTGCCCGGTGATGTGCATTCGCTCGAGTCGCTAGAGACGATTCGCGCCCTGCTATTCGACTAGCCCTTGACTACCTAGCAGGTCCAGCCGGTAACGTTCGCGACGTGCACATTCTCGTTGCTGCCGACGCCGACTACGTCGTGAACGATGTTGTTTCGGCGCTTACCGGGCCGGATACCTCGTTCACGATCACCCACGAGGGGCGCGATGTTTCGCCGATCGTCGCCGATCGCACGCCCGACCTGGTGATTCTCGACCTGCAGATTGGCTCGATGGGCGCGATGGCCGCCACGATGGCCCTGCGGCTCGACGCCAGCTCCGGCAACGCCCCCGACGTGAAAATTCTGATGCTGCTCGACCGTGCCGCCGACATCCACCTGGCCAAGCGTTCGGCGGCCAATGCGTGGATCGTCAAGCCATTCGACGCAATCACGCTGCAGGTCGCCGTCAACGCAGCACTTGCTGAGCCGGTTGACCTGCTCGAGGTGCCTGAGGCGGAACCAGTAGCCGCCGGATAACATGGCGGCTCGCTACGGGGTGTAGCGCAGCTTGGTTAGCGCGCCACGTTCGGGACGTGGAGGCCGGAAGTTCAAATCTTCTCACCCCGACGGTTTAGGCACAGGCACACGGCAACTGCGAACAACGCGGGCAGCCGCTCTCGTAGCGACTCACCGCCTCGGTCAGGTCGACCCCCATCTGGTTCGCCAGCGTTGCTACCCAAGCGATGACGTCGCCGAACTCGTGCACCTGTTGCGCGTGGTCGCCCTTACGCACTGCTTGCGCTAGCTCGCCCACTTCTTCGGCGAGCCAGGCGACGCTTGCTGGCACTCCCCGCTCGCGATCACGGTCTCCGAATGTGCGCTCAATGACGTCCTGCAGCTGCGCTAGATCCATCACCACGTTCTAGTCGGGTGTCGAGGTAACCCTCGCCACAAAGTGTCTAGAGCAGGAGTTCGGCGATTTGGATGGCGTTGAGGGCGGCGCCCTTGCGCAGGTTGTCGTTGCTGACGAACAGCACGAGGCCGTTGCCGTCGGGAAGCGATTCGTCCTTGCGGATGCGGCCGACGTAGCACGGATCTTTCCCCGCAGCGTCCAGCGGCGTCGGCACATCGCTGAGCTCCACGCCCGGCGCGGCCGCGAGCAGCTCGGTTGCGCGCGCGACCGAGATCGGGCGATCGAACTCGAGGGTCAGGCTGAGCGAGTGGCCGGTAAACACGGGCACGCGCACGCACGTCCCGCTGACACGCAACTGTGGGATATTGAGGATTTTGCGGCTCTCGTTGCGCAGCTTCTGTTCCTCGTCGGTTTCGAACGAGCCGTCTTCGATCAACTTGCCCGCATAGGGCAACACGTTGAAGGCGATCGGCTTGACGAACTTGGTCGGCGTCGGGAAGATGACGGCATCACCGTCGTGGGTCAACAAACGAGCCTGATCGACAACCTGGCGCGCCTGCTTATCCAGCTCGTCGACACCGGACAATCCACCACCGCTAACCGCCTGATAGGTCGAGGTGATCATGCGCACCAAGCCCGCCTCATCGTGTAGCGGCTTCAGCACCGGCATTGCGGCCATCGTCGTGCAGTTCGGGTTGGCGATGATGCCCTTGCGTGCGTTTGCGATCTCGCCCGGATTCACCTCCGACACAATCAGCGGCACATCCGGATCCATCCGCCAGGCCGACGAGTTATCGACCACCGTCGCGCCAGCGGCAGCGAACCGCGGAGCAAGCTCGCGCGAGCCGGTAGCACCGGCGGAGAACAGTGCGATGTCGATGCCACTGCAGTCGGCGGTGGCAGCGTCCTCGACGGTGATGTCGGTGCCCTTCCACGGCAGTGTCGTGCCGGCACTGCGGGCGGATGCGAAGTAACGCATCTCGGTGACAGGGAAGTTCCGCTCGGCGAGGATCGAGCGCATCGCTGCGCCGACCTGACCAGTTGCACCAACGATTGCGACTCTCATCCGAGCAAGTTTAGCGAGCAGTGCTCACTTGCCCTGCCCTACTTCACGGTGGCGACTATCCACCAGTGACTGGGGTGCACTCCCTCAAACGTGCGATCTGCCGTGTTGGGTACGTCGAACGCTCTGCGATGGGGACTCCGGAAAATCGCGATCTCGTCGACGTCGGGACCAATGGCATCAAACACATCGCTCGGTGAAAGCCGATTGGCCTGCCAGCCCAGTCGGGCAGGTAACCGGCGTTGAGCAATCAACCTGCCCACACGTGGCAAACGCCACGAGGCGCGCGCCAATTTTCCGGCTGGCCACAACCCGATGTCTTGTGGCACCCAAGTGCGAAAGTTGAGTGCGATGTGGCCACCGGGCCGCGTGACCCGCACGGATTCGCGCGCCAGGGCCAAGGCATCGGCGCGATGGCAGTGCTGCAGCGTGATGTAACTGAACACAATGTCGGCAGAGTCGTGGGGTAGTCCGAGCGTGCGACCATCCACCACTCGCGATGTCTGCAACCGATCGGGCCGACCGAACTGCGCAACCGTCTCGCGGCAACGCTCGAGGAACGCGGCGTCCAGATCAGCAGCGACCACCTTGTTGAACATGCGAGTGAAGCTGGCCGTCATACGGCCAATACCGCTTCCAACTTCGACCAGCGTTTGCGTCGGTGCATCAGCGGTCAGCAGGTCGAACGCTTGCAGGTAGGCAATCGTTTCGTGATCGCCGGTGTTGACGAATTTGGCGAGATTCAGTTGATCGCCTGTTCGGTTGTTGAACACCCAACCCGTGCCGCGCACGACATCGTCGGCGGAGTGCTCGGATTCCGATGCTGAACCGGCAGCAATCCACGGAACGTGTTGTCGACGACGAGGCATTAGCCGTTCAACCTAATGGCTACTTCCGCTCGGGCAGTGGCGCTGAATACGCCTGCCCAGTATCGAGACCGAACGCCGTGTGCAGCGCACGACTCGCACGCTCCAAGTCGGCCGCGGCCGTCACCACGCTGATGCGAATCGTGCTGGTACTGATCATCTCGATGTTCACACTTTCGTCGGCCAAGGTTCGGAACATCTTTGCCGCGATACCGGGGCTTGTCTTCATCCCCGCGCCGACCAGACTGATCTTGGCAATGTTGGCGTCGTGCTCGACGCCTTTGGCCCCAATCTCTTTGGCGATTCGAACGACGATGGCCTCGGCGGTCGCGATGTCGGACTTCGGCATCGTGAAGCTGATGTCGGTGGTGCCGTCGTGGCCGGTGTTCTGCACGATCATGTCGACATTGACATTCGCCGCCGCCAACGGTTCGAACAACGTTGCTGAAACCCCCGGGCGATCGGGCACCGCGATGACGGTGATCTTGGCCTCTGTGATGTCGGTGACGACACCGGAGATGATCGGATCTTCCATGTTCGGCTCCTGAGAGGTGACCCACGTGCCTGGTTCCCAGGTGAAGCTGGAACGCACGTGGAGGGGGACATTGTGATTGCGAGCGAACTCGACGCTGCGCAGTGCGAGCACCTTGCTGCCGGCACCCGCCATCTCGAGCATTTCGTCGAAGTTGACGTGCGGAAGTTTGCGGGCCTGCGGCACGATGCGCGGATCGGCAGAAAAGACGCCGGTGACATCGGTGTAGATCTCGCAGCTGTCCGCTTGCAGCGCCGCCGCTAGGGCAACCGCGGTCGTATCGCTGCCACCGCGACCGAGCGTCGTGATTTCCTTGTCGGTGCTGACGCCTTGGAAGCCGGCGACGACGCACACCTGCCCCGCCGCCACGGCAGCACGAACACGATCGCCCTTCACTTCCAGAATCTTCGCCTTGCCGTGGGCGGTGTCAGTAATGATCCCGACCTGGCTACCGGTGAAGCTCATCGCCTCGATGCCGACGTCGGCAAGCGCCATACACAGCAGCGCCATCGAAACTCGCTCGCCCGTAGTCAGCAACATGTCCATCTCGCGCCCGGGCTGAGTAGGGGAAACGTCGTTGGCCAGCTGGATGAGCGTGTCGGTTGTCTTTCCCATGGCACTAACGACCACGACCACATCGTTGCCGTGTCGCTTGGTGAACGCTATGTGCTCGGCGACAGCCTGCATTCGTTCCGGGTCGGCGACGGACGTACCGCCATATTTCTGAACGATCAGGGCCACGGAGGCCGAATTCTAACGGCCGAGGGTCGATATCGTCGGCACCCATGCTGCGCCGCGCACTTGATGACAGCTTCCCCACCGACGTGCGCGATCGCGTCACGCTACTGACGGTTGCGCGCACCGCTGTCAACTCGTGCGTCCGCTTCGCCCCACCGTTTCTGGCAACGATCGCCCGCGGAAACGACACGACACTGGCCGGGATCGGAGTCGCTGTTGCGATCAGCGAGTTGTCGGGTCTGCTCTCGCCGCTCAACGCCGAAATCGTCGAGCGGCTGCACCGACGGACGGCGATGGTGCTCGGCCTGATTGGTGTTGTTCTCGGAGTTTCGGTGGCAGCAAGCAGCGTGCACCCGGCGATGTTCGCCGTCGGGCTGATCGTGCTCTCGCAAAGCAAGTTGATGTTCGACCTCGGCCTCGGCTCGTGGACCACCGACCGTGTGCCCTACGCACAACGCGGTCGCGTGATGGGTCTCATCGAGATCTCGTGGGCGCTCGGTTTGTTGGTCGGTGTGTCGGCGATGGGTCTGCTGACGGCTGCAACAAATTGGCGAGTCGGATACGGCCTCGGTGCCGCGGCAGTTGTCGTCGTAGCAGCCTTGGTCGCGCGACGGATCGAACCCGACTCTGGACCACACACGCGCGCCTCGCGCACAGCGCGCGTGCCGATCAAGGTGCGAGAGATTGCGGTACTGATCTTCGGATGGTTCTGCCTGATGGCCGCGAGCCAGGCCCTGTTCGTCACGTTCGGAAGCTGGCTCGAGGATGCGTTCGACTTCACGCCCGCTGCGCTGAGCTTCGTTGTCATCGGTTTGGGATTCGCCGAGTTGACCGCCTCGATCACATCGGCGCGTCGCACCGATGCATGGGGGAAGGAGCGCAGCACTGCAATCGGCGCTTCCTTGATGGTGCTTGCAAGTCTGGGGCTGGCGATCTGGCACAGCCACCTGTGGATTGCATTGCCGCTCTGCATCCTGGCGATTGCGGTCTTCGAGTTTGCGATCGTCAGCGCGATACCACTCTCCACGGCAGCGATCGTGGGTTCACCCGCTCGCGGCATGGCGCTGATGATGGGCGCCGGCACTCTCGGCCGAGCGGCGGCCAGCATCCCGGCCACACGGCTCTACGAAAGCTACGGAATGGCCTGGCCGGCGGCGATGTGCGCAGTCCTCGGCATCGGCACCGTCGTCACAATGGTCGTGCTTGACGGCGCTAGCCGCGGTAGCCGTTTGTAATCGGTAGGCGTCGGTCTTTGCCGAATGCCTTTGGGCTTACTCGCACACCTGGCGGGCACTGCCGGCGCTTGTATTCGTTGAGGTCCACGAGGCGGGCGATGCGACGCACGATCGCTTCATCGTGGCCGAGTTCGATGATCTCGTTGGCGGTGCGATCCTCCTCAACGTAAAGCCGCAGGACCGGATCGAGAACCTCGTAGGGCGGCAGGCTTTGATCGTCGCGCTGATCGGGGCGCAACTCCGCGGATGGCGGCTTGTTGATCACGCTCTCGCTGATGATCTCGCTGCCCGCGCGCCGGTTGTAATAGCGACAGAGGTCGTACACGCGAGTCTTCAATACATCCTTGATCACCGCGTAGCCGCCAACTGAGTCGCCGTAGAGCGTGAAGTAGCCGACGGCCATCTCGCTCTTGTTGCCAGTCGCGAGCACCATCCATCCGAGCTTGTTCGACAATGCCATCAGCGTCACGCCGCGAATTCGGCTCTGGAGGTTCTCTTCGGTCAGGTCAGCTGGCTTGCCCGCAAAGGACTCGGATGTCATTTCGAGGAACGCGGTGAACGCGGGCTCGATTGCGATGGTGCGGTAGTCGATACCGAGCTTGCCCGCCAGGTCGGCTGCGTCGGACTTCGAGTGGTCGCTGCTGTAGCGCGACGGCATTGAAACGCCGTGCACATGATCGGCGCCGAGCGCGTCGACGGCGATGCATGCGACCAGCGTCGAGTCGATACCACCCGAGAGACCGATCACGACGTCGGTAAACCCGTTCTTGCGCACGTAGTCGCCTGTTCCGAGAACAATCGCGTCGTACAGCTCGGCATCGAGTTCGGGCATCGCCGCAATCGGTCCGACGAGCGGCGTGTCATGCGCTACAGGCGCATCGCTGACGTGAACGAGCCGCATCGGCTCGTCCGTGCGATGCCCACGCGGGTCGAGCAGCCGCTTGCGATACACCGGATCGATCTCGACATCAGTAATCAGCAGTTCTTCGCGTAGCAGCGCCGCACGCGCGATCAGTGTGCCCTCGGCGTCGAACACCATGCTGCCACCGTCGAAGACAAGCTCGTCCTGCCCGCACATCTGGTTGACGTACACCAGGGCGCAACTGGCATCAGCTGCGCGCGTGGCAAGCATCCGTTCACGCTCGCTCACCTTCGCCGCGTGATACGGCGAACCGTTGATGTTGATGTTCAACTCGGCTCCACCCGCAGCCTGCTCGGCCAACGGCCCCGTCGGGCTCCACACATCCTCACAAATGCTGATGCCGACTTTGACCCCGCCGATCACGTACAGCTCGTACGGATCGCTGACGTCGCCAGGTGTGAAGTAGCGCGCCTCATCGAACACCGCATAGTTGGGCAGTACGCGCTTGCGGTACGTCCCGACGACCTCGCCGCCAACGCAAACGGCCGCCGCGTTGTACAGGTCGCGATCGCTCGCCACGAATCCGACGACCGCAACGCAGCGACCCGTGTGCGCCGCAACCTTGCCAAGTGCGGTCAGGTTGTCGGTAACGAACCCCGACTTCAGCACCAGGTCTTCTGGCGGGTACCCGGTGATTGACAGCTCCCCAAAGGCGACAATGTCGCAGCCAGCGGCTTCGGCCTGGTCGTAAGCGGCACAAATCGCAGCAACGTTGCCGTCAAGATCGCCGACGATGGGGTTTAACTGTGCGAGCGCTATGCGCAGCCGTGTCACGTGGCCAGGCTATCTATCGCGCTGAACCGCAACCCAGACCGCGACCCAAACAACAACGTCAGCAGGTGGCGTCGCCCGGAAGGACCGCTACTGCGTACAACTGGTACGTGGCGCCGGCTTCCTCAAAGAACGTCAACTGGTTCGCAGTGGTCAACAGTTCGTCGACCGCATCAGCGTCGACCGTTGCACACTCTGTCGACTCGGCGAGCATGGCGCCCGTGCCCGCTGGCCACGGCACAATCGTCGGCGACGGATCGGTGAACGCCTTCGGGTCGACCACCTGTGCCTGAAAGCGATATTGCTCGGCGACGAACGAATGCTCGTCACCAACGTTGCCGCTTCCGGCCACCTTGGCGATGTCGCCAACGAGCCTTAGGAATGTCTGCAGGTTCTCGCGAGCGGCGGTGGGCCGTGGGCCATTGGGGTCCTCGAACCCGAGTGCAGGGGCGAGGTGCTCGTAGACCTTGCCGTTCACGTTGATCACGACCAATGTGTCGGGCACGTCGGCGACGGCGAGGTTGTCGGGCAGCGAGTAGTCGGGGGGCGCGCCAAGCAGGCCGGCCTCGTCGGCTAACTGCAGTACCTTCTGGATCCCGGCGTCGGTGATCGAACGCTCGGATATGGCGGGCAACAGCGGCCCTGGATAGATCTCGATCTGGGCGCCGGGGGTGAACACCCGACCGTCGCCGCTGATCAGCAGCGCGGGCAGATTGACGAAGAAGAAGCCAGCGGGGACGAAGCCGCCCTCGTTGGTGATCTTGATGACCACGTCTTGCGGGCCGCTGGGGATCGAGGTGAACGTGCGCTTGCTGTCGTCGCCACAGGCAGCGACCAGCACGGCGAGGGCGGGGGTGCCGGCAAGTGCGGCCAGAAAAGTGCGTCGGTTCATGGCACTTTCGACGTTCGCCGACAAGGGGCTGGTTCCCGACTTCACAGAGCGTTCACATTCGGGCAACGAAGCCGAAACGGCCCGTCGCCAGACTGGTTGCCAATTCTCAACACGCCGACACGAGCAAAGGACGAACTCTGTGGCCCGCCAAGCTGAATACATCTGGATCGACGGAACCGAACCGACACCGCTGCTGCGCTCGAAGACCAAGATTCTCCGTGACAAGGGTGAGGCTCCGGTCTGGGGTTTCGACGGATCCTCCACCAACCAAGCAACGGGCGAATCGAGCGACTGCGAACTGAAGCCAGTGTTCACGTGCCCGGACCCGATTCGTGGCGGCGACAACGTGCTGGTGATGTGCGAGGTCGACTTGGCGATCAACGATCAGCCGCACCCGACGAACACCCGCGACGCTTGCGTGGCGACGGCGAAGAAGTACGCCAGCCACGAAATGATCTTCGGCATCGAGCAGGAGTACACCTTCATGAAGCTCGATGGCGAGCCACTCGGCTTTCCCGCTCGTGGCTTTCCGGCGCCGCAGGGGCCGTACTACTGCGGCGTCGGCGCCGGTCGGGTCTATGCCCGCGAGATCATCGAAGAGCACACCCAGGCCTGTCTCGATGCCGAGTTGATGATCGAGGGCACGAACGCCGAGGTCATGCCTGGCCAGTGGGAGTTCCAAATCGGTGCCACCGACGCGGTGACGGTCAGCGATCATCTCTACGTAGCTCGCTGGCTGCTGCACCGAATTGCCGAGGATTACGACGTAGTCGTCAGCCTTGACGCCAAGCCACAGAAGGGCGACTGGAACGGCGCCGGCGCGCACACCAACTTCTCGACCAAGGCGATGCGCGAAGACACCGGGATGAAAGCCATCGAAGCGGCGTGCCATGCACTGGGTAAGAAGATCGACCTGCATGTCAGCAACTACGGCCACGACATCGAGAGCCGGCTCACCGGCGCGCACGAGACTGCTCCGTACTACGAGTTCAGCTTTGGTGTGTCGAACCGTGCCGCCAGCATCCGCATCCCGTGGCAGGTGGAGCGCGCAGGCAAGGGCTACGCCGAAGATCGTCGTCCGAATGCCAACTGCGACCCGTACACGGTGACCCGTTTGATCACCGAAACGGTGTGCAGCGCCGTCTGACGCACGAGCAATACCGCTGAACGACTGAGGCTCGTCAAAGCGGCCGTGGCAGACTGCCTAGGTAGGGAAACGGTCTAGGAGACCAGCCATGCTTGACCAACAACGCGATTACGTTCTGCGCACCGTTGAAGAGCGCGGGGTGCGGCTGGTTCGCCTGTGGTTCACCGACGTTCTCGGCAACCTGAAGAGCTTCGCGATCAGCCCCGCGGAACTGGAGAACGCACTCTCCGATGGCATGACGTTCGATGGCTCGGCCATCGACGGCTTCAGCAGGGTGCAGGAAGCCGATGTGCTGGCGATGCCAGACGCCAATACCTTCGAGGTATTGCCATGGGGCGACCCCAAGTCGGTTGAAGCGCGCGTCTTCTGCGACATCCACAATCTCGACGGCACGCCGTTCCAGGGCGACCCGCGCCAGGTGTTGCGCCGCAATTTAGGTGCAGCACGCGACCAGGGCTTCACGTTCTACGTGGCACCCGACATCGAGTTCTTTTATTTCGCGCCGCCTGAGAAGGGCCAGGCACCCGTGCCTCTCGATGAGGGCGGCTTCTTCGATCTAACCACCACCGACGTCGCTGGCACGCTACGCAAGGAAACCATTCGCACGCTCGAAACGATGAGCATTCCCGTCGAGTACAGCTTCCACGAAGATGCGCCCAGCCAGCACGAGATCGACTTGCGCCACACAGACGCGCTGACGATGGCCGACAGTGTGATGACCTTCCGCCTCGTAGTGAAGGAAGTTGCCGCCAAGCAGGGCGTGCACGCGACGTTCATGCCCAAGCCGCTCGAAGGTGTGCAAGGCAGCGGCATGCACATGCACTTCAGCCTCTTTAAGGGCGACGACAACGCGTTCTACAGCCCCGACGACAACTACAACCTGTCGCCGACCGCAAAGCATTTCATGGCCGGCCTGCTGCATCACGCGGCGGAACTGACCGCGATCACCAACCAAACGGTCAACAGCTACAAGCGACTGGTGCCCGGCTTCGAAGCACCGGTGCACATCAGTTGGGCGCGTAACAATCGCAGCGGTCTGATTCGCGTCCCCGTCGCCAAGCGCGCCAACCCGAGCGCGACGCGCATCGAGTACCGCTCACCCGACCCTGCTTGCAATCCATACCTCGCTATGAGTGTGATTCTCGCGGCCGGCCTGCGCGGAATTGCCGAAGGCTACGAGTTACCACCAGAGGCCGACGCCAATCTGTTCGAGATAGACGATGTGTCGCTGACCAAGTTGGGCATCGACACATTGCCACAGTCGCTCAGCGACTCGTTGAAGGTGATGGAGACTTCCACACTCGTGCAGGAAGCCCTTGGCGAGCACATCTTCGAGTGGTTCCTGCGCAATAAGCGCAGCGAGTGGCAGTCGTACAAAACACACGTCACACAGTTCGAGTTCGATCGCTACTTGCGAGCCCTGTGATCGACGGCCCATGAGCACCGGCGCCCTTCACGATTTACTGGCGGTATTTCCTGACTCGCCGCCGGTCGACCTCGCTCGCACGCTCGACCTTGCGGGGTACCGATGGAAGGCTGTTTCGTCGGCGACGGAAGCCATCGCGCACGAGCCATCTTCTGGTTGGGCCGGAGCCGTCGTTGCATGCGACTCGGATGCCGAAGGCGCCTGGGCATTCTGCAGCGCTCTGCGCCGCCGAGAGAACCCCGTACAGCCTCTGCTGGTGCTGATCACCGGTGCACAGCTCAACGACTTGGACATGCGCCACGACCTGTTCGACGACTTCTGCATCACGCCGTGCCATCCGGTGGAAATCGAAACGCGCCTACGCCACCTACTCGTTCGTGGGGGCAGTGAAGTGCGGCCCGATCTAGTTCAGTACAACAGCCTCGTGCTCAACCTCGAGACGTATCAGGCCACGATCGCGGGGACGCCACTCGATCTCACGTACATGGAGTACGAGTTGTTGAAGTTCCTCGCACAGAATCCGGGCAAGGTCTTCACGCGCGAGATCCTGCTGAGCCGAGTGTGGGGCTACGAGTACTACGGCGGCGCTCGCACAGTCGACGTTCATGTGCGCCGCCTGCGCGCCAAGTTGGGCGAGGAACACGCCAACTTCATTGAGACCGTGCGTTCGGTCGGTTATCGATTCGGTCAGAGCCGCTGGACGGCCTGAACCACCAACTCCGCGAACGCGAGTTGTCCTTCATCGTTCGGGTGTAAGTTGTCGCCGCGTAGGACATTGACGTCGGGATCGGCAGCGATCGAGTACCAATCGGCGATCACAGAATTGCCGCGAGCGAACAGCACGCCATCCACCACCTCGTTGAACACCCTTGTCTCGCGCAAGTTGTCCGAGCGGTAGACGTTGACCCACACCAGCGGTACCGCTGGCGGCAGCAGCGCGATGAGTCGTTCGATGAGTTCGACGCAGTTTTGCGGTGTGCCGAAGCTTCCAACGTCGTTCGTGCCGAGAGCGATCACCCACACCGACGGGTCGGCGCCATCATCGAGCAGCGCCTCGATGGCGCGTATCCCGCTCAACGAGTGGCCGTTCTTGCCGCTTCCGTTTTCGATCCTGCGACTGGTTTCGCCATCGATGGTCACGTCGTCGATGTCCAAGTCGGCGAACGCATCGCGCAACTCCCCGGCGCTGCCATCGGTGATCGAGTCGCCAACGATCGCGACGGAGTCAATCTGCACTCGTAGAAAGGGTCCGGTTTCGGTGGGTACGTCCGCGGTGGTGGTGGTGGGGGGCACGCCATCGGGGCCAGCAAACGTCTTCGTCGTCGAACACCCGGCGACAAGTCCGAGTCCGGCCGTCAGCAACGATCGGCGCGACAGCGGATTCACGCCCTCAATGTAGGGGCTCAGGTGATGGCGGCGACCGCGGTGACGGTGCCAAACACGATGAATGCCGCGCCGGCGACGCGTTGGACAGTTCGCAGCGCGATGTGCTGCACGATCCAGCGACCCACCGTCACAGCAAGACCAGCGACGAGCGCTAGCGCCGAGAGTGCACCGAGCCCAACGGCAATCGGTGCCGAGTAGCGGGCCGCGATGCCGGCCGTTGCCAACTGCGTGAGGTCGCCGAACTCGGCGAGCCCGACAACCGATGCAGACGTGAGAGCGACTCGTAGAAATGTCGTCGGTGCCGCCTGGTCGGTGGCCTCCTCGTCGTCGCCTTCAGCCCGCAGCAGGACGACACCACCGATCAGAAACAATGCAGCGACCGCCAGTTGCACCGGCGTGGTAGGGAGTCGCCGCAGCGTGGCGCCTATTGCTACGGCCAATACGACGTGCACAGAGAACGCGCCGACAACACCCAGCCACACTGCGAGCGGTCGACGGAACCGCGTCGTGAGCACCAGTGTCGCAAACATCGTCTTGTCCGGCAGTTCGGCGAGAAAGACAGTGCCGAACGCAACCCCAAACGCGACCCAGAAGTTCACGTCAAGCGCTGGATACGCGCTGCGTGTTGCGCATGGCTGTGCAGGAGCGCCGGAAGGTCGGGATGCTCGATCTCGCCGTTGCGCACTACGAATCGGCCATTCACAATCGTGTGCCACGCGCCGGTTGGCCCACAGCGCAGCCAGGCTTCGACCGGGTCGGCGACGGCACCGGAGTAGCTCGGCCCGGTCAGGCGCCAAATCGCCACGTCTGCAACGGCGCCGGGGGCAAGCGCACCGATCTCACCGACGCGACCGAGGCAGCCAGCGCCGCCAAGCGTCGCCATCTCCAGGGCCATCCGTGCGGTACTGGCCTGCGCTCCGTCGCGCAGTTTGGCCAGCAGCATCGCCGTGCGTGCCTCCAGCCAGACGGACGCACTGTCGGCGGACGAGGAGCCATCGACGCCGAGGCCGACCTTGACCCCCGCAGCGCGCATCGCCATCACCGGCGAGATGCCCGACGAGAGGATCAGATTGCTACTCGGGCAATGCGCCACTCCGATTCCGGCTGCGCCGAGACGCTGAATCTCATCCGGGTTCGGCATCACGCAATGCGCGACCCAAGTGCGATCGGTGCACCAACCAGTTCGTTCCAGGTACTCCATCGGCCGGCAACCAAACGAGGCGAGCGAGAACTCGTCGTCCTCCGCGTTTTCGGCAAAGTGGGTGTGCAGCCGCACGTCCAGCCGCTCGGCAAGCTCGGCGCTGCGCACCATCAGTTGCTCGGTGACGCTGAACGGACTGCACGGCGCCAACGCAATGCGAACCATCGCTCCGTGGCTGCGGTCGTGGTGAGTTGCCACAGCCAATTCGCTCGCCGCCAGGATGTCGTCGTCGTCTGCTACTACGTCATCGGGCGGTAGCCCACCATCTTTCTCACTCAGGCTCATCGAGCCGCGCGTTGGGTGAAAGCGCATTCCGATGTGGCGGGCGGCGGCAATCTCGGCGCTCAGCAAGTCACCGGCACCCTTCGGATGTAGGTACAGATGGTCGGCGCTGGTCGTGCAGCCGCTCAATGCCAGTTCGGCAAGCCCGACGAACGCGCTGGCATAAACCGATTCTTCGTCTATCGATCGCCACAGCGGATACAGCGACTGCAGCCAACCGAACAGCGGTTTGTCGGTCATCGGTGGAAACGCGCGAGTGAGGTTCTGGAAGATGTGGTGATGGGCGTTGATGAGCCCCGGCGTCACCAGGCAATCGCTGGCATCCACGATGCGATCCGCCGCTGGAACTGGGTCGGTGCTTGCGCCGACAGCTTCGATCAGGTTGTCGGTGATCGCGACCCAACCACCGGGAAGCTCACGCCGTTGCGCATCAACGGTGGCCACCAGTCGGGCATTGCGAATCAGCAAGTCAGTCATGTGGCGCTCAGCGCAGGGAATCGATGATCAGGCGAATGTCGTCAATCGTGGTGAGCGGGTTGACGACACAAATGCGCAACACCATCTCGCCAGCCCACGTGGTTGGAACGATGAAGCCGACACCATCGGCAAGCAACTTGTCGCTCCACGCGCGGTACTCCGTTGGCCCCCACCCGGTACGCGCAAACAGCACGACGCTGAGTTCGGGTTCCATGATCAGTTCGAGGTGCTTGGCTTCGTCGATCAGCCGCGCCCCTTCGTGTGCTACCGACAGCGTCTGCTCGACCGCGTCGCGATAGGCGGTGGTGCCATGCGTGGCGAGGCTGAACCAAAAGGGAAGCCCACGCGCGCGCCGCGTGAGGTGGTGAGCGAAGTCGCTGGGGTTCCAATCCTCTTCGGCTGTGTGCAACACATCGAGGTATTCGGCGTGTTGCGTATGCGCCTCGCGCGCTTGCAACGGATCGCGATAGATCAGCGCGCAGCAGTCGTATGGGGCGAAGAGCCACTTGTGGGGATCGATGATCAGGCTGTCGGCGCGCTCGATGCCGTCGTAACGCGCACGCACGCTGGGTGCCGCGAGCCCAGCACCGCCGTACGCGCCATCGACGTGGAACCACGCGCCCAACTCGTCGGCAACATCGGCGGCGCCCGCCAACGGGTCGATGACGCCTGCATTGGTCGTTCCGCTGGTAGCGACGACGGCAAAAACGCGCTCACGGTCTTCCTTCGAGAGACCCTTCACCAGCGCTCGCAGCGAGTCAAGACGCAGTCGCCCCTGATCGTCGGCATCGGCACTGACGACGTCGATATCCATCGCGCGCCCCGCCGAGGCCACGCTGCTGTGCGCCCCCTTGCTGACGACGATGAGGCCGCGAGTTCGATCGTGGCGGCCGTCGGAGCGTTGACGCCAACGGTGACGGGCAGCGACGAGCGCGCTGAGATTGCCGGCGGTACCACCGGTAACGAACACTCCGCCAGCGCTGGCGGGCATTCCGGCGAGATCAGCGAGGTAGCGCAACGCCTCGTTCTCTGCGTACACGGCGCCGCCGCCCTCCATCCACGAGCCGCCATAAATACTGGAAGCGCCGACGACGAGGTCGAACAGAATCGATGCTTCCGTTGGCGCCGCTGGCACGAACGAGAGGAATCGCGGATGATCAACCGAGATGCATGCCTGCGCCAGCACATCGCCGAACACGCGCAACGCCTCAAGCCCGCCGATACCGCGTTGGGTAATCGTCTTGCCAGCCATCGCCCGCAGCTCGGCGGCAGTTCGCGGCCCATCGAGGGGCGGCGGGTCGAGCCGCACGCGGTCTACGGCATAGCGCACGATTGCTTGGGTCAGAACCTCAGTCGCGGCGTCGTGCTGGTGCATCAGCTCGGCCGCTCAGTAGTTCGTGTCGAGCAGCTCACTGCCGGCATTTCGTTGCTCGCCATCGCGGTCAAGCAGAACGCCGAGCAGCACCGCAATTGTGGCCGACCCCATGATCGCCATGATCGGGAACAGCAGCAGGACGACAAGGATTGCAATAGCGCCGGGCACAAGGATCAGCCTAGTTGCCCTTGGCCAGCGGCTTGAAGGCCCACGCTTCGATTTCGACTGCTCCGCCAGCCGGTAGCGCCGCGACGCCAACGGTGCTGCGCGCCGGACGGTGATCGCCGAAGCCAGCCACGTATGCATCGTTGAACTCAGCGAACGTGGACATATCGGTGAGGAAGCAGAGTGTCTTGGCCACGTCGTCGACGGTCGCGCCCATGGTCGACAGCTGCGCCTTCAGGTTGACGACCGCCTGCGCTGTTTGGGCTGTCACGCCACCCTCGACGATTGCACCGTCTTTCATGCCGAGCTGACCGCTGACGATGATCCAATCGCCTGCGCGCACTACGGGGGTATACGGTCCAAGAGGTTTCGTCATGCCCGCAGCGTAGGCAGCCAGAGGCAGCACTAGCGTTGACCGACATGAGCTTCCCAGCGATGACGCGTCGACAGTTACTCGTTGCGACAGGCGGTGCAATGGCATTCGCTGCCTGCGGCGACGAGGCGGCAAAGTCCTCGACAGAGTCCACGGCAAAGCCCGCGACACCGCCGACGACAAAGTTTTCGGTCGTCCAGCGGTTTCCGAACTATCCGTTGCTCACACCAGGTGAGTTGCGACTGCCGATTTCGTTGGCCACCGAGGGAACGCTGGGTGACGGACCGGACACGTTGACCGGGTGGATAGAGGACTTCGACGGTGCCCGAGTCGTCGACATCACCGCGCCGCGTCGAGCCGTCGGCATTGAGACCCCCTACTGGGAAGTGCGCGTAACACTGCCAACGGCGTTGGTGTACACGATGCGGTTTGAGGGCGACGACGGCTTCGGCGCAGCCTTCGAGCTATTCGAAGAATCTGAGGTCGTTTCTCCGCTGACAGGCAAGCCGCTGCCACCCTTCGACACTCCGACCGTTGACGATCATCGTGGTGTCGAGCCGTATTGCTCGTTGACTCCCGAACCGTGCCCGTTGCACGAAGTCACCCTGACCGACGCGCTCACGGCCGCAGCCGCGAATGGAACGCCGCTGATCTACATGGTCGGTACGCCGGCGCACTGCCAAACCGGCACTTGCGCACCCGGGCTGGAATTCCTGGTCGTCGAACACGAGCGGTTGGGCGACCAGGTCGCCATGGTGCATGCCGACGTCTACGCCGACGACGCGGCGACCACGATCGCGCCGGCGGTCCTGGCGTTGAACGTGCAGTACGAACCGATCATCTACCTGTGTACCTCCGACGGTGTGATCGTCGACCGCCTCGACGGCATCTGGGACGCGAGCGAACTGCGCGAACGAATCGACTTGCTTCTCGCCCGCGTTTGACACATTCTTCAGCCATCACCCGCTTCTGTTTGGAGCAGCTCGTAACGCCTCGAGGATCAGCGGGATCACAATCATGAGCCGCCCATGGCTACTCGTTTCCGTCGGGTCACACGGCTGCGGCGGCGGCCGCATGGTCGGCGATCGCGCTCATCCTCGGACACGGCAGCTCAAAGCTGGTGAGAGCACTACTCGCGGGCGCTGCGTGCTTGATCGCCGTCTCCGTCGCTGCCAGGCGAGCAGCCGGATGTCTCGTCAGCTTGAGGTTGCACACAGAATCAGTGATCGCGGGTTGACCTCGAACTTGAGCTTCTTCGCTTTCCCTTTCACACCGCCGTCAAGCTCGAACCGACGCTTGCGGTCGAAGGTCACCGTCACCGAAGTGCCCGACCCCATCTCGGCGTGGTTCGACGACTCCTGGCGACGGAACACGGAACTCACCATCAGGCCAGCCCATTCGCGCATTCCAGCGGCGGTGACAACAGCGACGTGCAGCAGGCCATCGGTGGGGGTGGCCTCGGGGAATGCCTTGAGGCCACCCTTGAGCGAACCGAGTTTGCCGATGAGCACGCAACTCGCTTCTCCCTCGTAGAACACCACGTCGTCGATCGCGACCTTGGCATCGAAGAGCTTCAAGTGACGGATCTGATCGACACCAGCGCGTAGATAAGCGAGTGTCCCGAGCCGCGTCTTGTCATCTTCAGCCTGAGCGAGCATGCCGACGTCGAATCCAATGCCAGCCATCACATTGAAGGTCTGCCCATTACACCATGCTGTATCGATGCTGCGTCGGTCCCCGCTGACAATCAAGTCGACGATGTCTTGGATATCGGTGGGTAGCTGAAGACCGGTGGCGAAAAGGTTCGCCGTGCCGCTCGGCACCACCGCTAGCGCGGCGGACGTGTTGACCATCGCCTCGGCTGCAGAACGGACGGTCCCGTCGCCACCGCACACCACGATGGTTTGGGCGCCACGCTTCAACGCCTTTGCTGCAGCTTTCTTAGCTTCCGAACCCTTGGCAATCGGCAACCAGCACACATCTTCAACGCCAGCAGCGGCCAGCGATGCGCGCAGGACACGAGCGTTCTTCTTGTCGATCTTCTCAGTGTTGGCGATTACCGCGACTGTTGAAGCGGGGGGCTTTGCGTTCATTGACGCCGGATACCCCCAAGTGAGCGAGGGCAAACCGTCACTACATCAGGTTTAGCTGAAGCTCTGGCCGCAGCCGCAGCTGCGCTGTGCATTCGGGTTCGTGATCGCGAAGCCAGCCTGGTTGAGGCCGTCCTTGTAGTCGAGCGTCGCGCCAGCCAAGAGCTGCGCTGAGGCACTGTCAACGACGACCTTCACCGGGTCGGCTCCGAACTCGGCCTTTTCGTCGTCGGCTGCAACATCGCCATCAAAGAACATCTCGTACGAATAGCCGCTGCAACCACCGGGGCGAACAGCGACGCGCAACGCAAGATCAGTGGCACCTTCGGCCTCAAGGAGTTCCTTCACTTTGCGGGCGGCGGGTTCGGTGAGCGTGATCACGATGACTCCCTTTTCTTAACGGCTGGTCTTAACGGCTGATTTTCTTATCGGCTGGCGTGCTACTGGCGGTCAGTGTACCTGCGAATTACCGTAGCATTGACTTCGTGATTCAAGCTCCGCCGAGTGTCGACCAGGTGTTTGAGCTGCTGCGTGCCGTCATCGACCCCGAATTGGGCGCCGACATCGTCTCGCTTGGCATGGTGCCGGGGGTGACGGTCTCGCCCGAAGGTGATGTCAAAGTGGGAGTCAAGCTGACCATCGGCGGCTGCCCGCTGCGAGCGCAGATCAAGAAGGACGTCGAGAGCCGCGTGGCTGTGCACCCCGGCGTGCGCGATGTGCGCATCGAGTGGGGCGAGATGAACGCCGACGAGCGCACCGACGTGATGTTGAAGGCTCGCTGGAACGCTCGCGAGCAAGCACCCGATACGGCCGTTCCGTTGACGACCCGGGTGTTAGCGATTGCCAGTGGCAAAGGCGGCGTCGGCAAGAGCGCCGTGACCGTAAACCTGGCCGCCGCGGTGGCCGCGCAGGGCTTCACGGTTGGCGTGCTCGACGCCGACATCTGGGGTTTCTCCGTACCGCGATTGCTCGGCATCGACGAGCCGCTCGAAGCGCAGAGGGTGGAGGGCAGTGACAAGCCCAAGATCATTCCCAACGAGTTGCCGGTGGGGCCGAAGTCGCGTGGCGGGCTGTTGAAGGTTGTTAGCACTGGCTTTCTCGTCGAGGAAGGCACTGCCCTGATGTGGCGCGGCTTGATGCTGACCAAGGCCGTCGAGCAGTTCTTGCACGACGTCGAGTGGGGCGAACTCGATTACCTGTTCATCGACATGCCGCCCGGTACCGGCGACGTACAGATGGGACTCGCTCGCATGCTGCCGCGAACCGATCTCCTGATCGTCACCACTCCTGCGCTAGCCGCACAGAAGGTCGCTGCACGTGCGGCCGACATGGCGCGGCGCAGTTTCCTGCGCGTGTGCGGCGTTATCGAGAACATGAGCTCGTTCACCTGCGACCACGGCGAGACCTATGCGCTGTTTGGTGAGGGCGGCGGTCAGGCGCTGGCCGACGAGATCGGCGTGCCACTGCTCGGTCGCATTCCGCTTGAGGGCGCTGTCTCTGCTGGCGGCGACGCGGGCACGCCCGTGTCGCTCGCCGGTACCGGGTTCGCAGCCAAGGAGTTCCGCGCGATCGCGCAACGCATCGTCGAGGATGTCGCCCCGCCGACCAACATGGCTGGCTGCAGCGCCCGCATGCTGAACCTCGCCGCCGCAGCCCTGGACGCCCACGACACCGCCAAGTAGTTCAGTTCTCGAAGGTGTCGTAGTCGGGGTCGTCGGGCATCGCGAACGCGGTGATGCGGCCGGTCTCGTCGACTCGAACCTTGGGCAGCACACACGGCGGCCTGCCGACTGCCCACCCGGCGCTCATTGCGTCGGCCACAGTCTTGTGCATCGCCAAGAAGCGCAGGTTGGCGATCGTCGGGGGCATCAGACGCAACTCGCGTGCGTCGTGCCGGGCGAGTGCATCCGCAGGGCGTACCCACATGCTGGCGACGGTCTCGTTGTCGTCATGGTGCGAGGTCTGGCCCTCGGGATGGGCGACCATGAAGAACCGAGTGTCGAACCGGCGAGTGGACTCGCCTTTGGGAGTGATCCAGTGACTGACCCACGGCAGCGCATCGGTCGCCAGCCGCAGCCCGTGCTCCGCGGCAAGTGCACGCACATCGACGCTGCCGTCGTAGACCTCCGCTCGGTGTGCGAGCGCGGGGTGACCGTCGTGCACCATGTCGCCTTTGGTGTCGACGGCGAGCAGCACGCCGGCTTCCTCGTAGCACTCGCGAATCGCGGCGACCCGAAACGCCTCGTCGCCTTCGCCATCGGCCACATCAACCTTGCCGCCGGGAAACACATACATCCCGCTGGCGAAGACCGCTGCACTCGATCGGCGCAGCACGAAGACCTCCAGGCCCTCTGCTGTGTCGCGCAACAGCATCACTGTTGCGGCGGGTCGGATGGGCACCTCGGTCTCGGCCATACGCGGCACGGTAGCCTGCGACGCGTGCTGGTATGGATGGATCTCGAAATGACCGGACTCGACCCCGCGACGAATGTGATCGTCGAGATCGCCACCATCGTCACCGACGACGAGCTGAATGTCGTCGCCGAGGGGCCAGATCTGGTCGTGCATGCGACCGAGGATGCGCTCGCCGTGATGGACCCCGTCGTCGTCGAGATGCACACAAAGAGCGGCCTGCTCGATGCAATTCGAGCGTCCACGGTGTCGCTCGCCGAGGCAGGGGCGCAGACACTCGAGTTCATCAAGACTCACGTTCCGGAGGGCACGAGAGTACCGCTATGCGGGAACTCGATCGGCATGGATCGGCGCTTCCTCGCCGCCTACCTGCCCGAGATCGAGAACTTCCTGCACTACCGCAGCGTCGATGTCAGCAGCATCAAAGAGCTGGTGCGCCGGTGGTACCCGCAGCTGGGTAACGGCCACAACAACAAGGCGGGGACGCACCGGGCGCTCGACGACATTCGGGAGAGCATCGCCGAGCTTCGCTTCTACCGGGAACGAGTCTTTGTGCCGCCGACGCCCGGCCCAATAGTCGTAGAGCCCCAATAGTCGTAGAGGCCCAATAGTCGTCGAGGCCCAATAGTCGTCGACGCCGAATAAATGATTTGACGACGGGTCAAGAACATGGTTTCCTTTCCCTTCTTCGCATCTACCGAACGACTCAGCCCGCAAGAAGGACAAGCCCGATGAAAAAGACCACTGTCGCACCGAAGCAGCCCGCTGTGGCCTGCGCGCGCGCCCGTGGCGCGTTCGGCATGGTCATTCTTGGATTCGATGGCTCGACGACTGCCACCAATCTCTCCACCCGACGCCTCGGGATGCGAACGACGTAAACACGTCGCAAGCAACCTCCGAGGCCGTCGGGATCGCAAGATCCCGGCGGCCTTTCTGCTTTTCCAGTATCCGTAAGTGCACAAGAAATGGACTCAGGTCATGTACACCCTGAACACCGACAACCTAAACACCGACGACCTGAACGACCAACAGGTCCAGGTCACCTTCGACGAGCTCGTCGAGCCAATGGCAGTGCGCGTTGCACGGCCACGCTGCTCGGACGGTCACGGCACGCTGACCCACCTGTTCTTCTCGGAGAACCATGTGGACACCGCGCGAGCAAAGGCGATCTGCAGCAAGTGCCGACTGGCCGAGGATTGCCTGGCCGGTGCGGTCGAGCGCGCCGAGCCGTGGGGTGTGTGGGGTGGCGAGCTGATCGAAAACGGTCGCGTCGTCGCCAGCAAGCGCCCCCGCGGCCGGCCGCCAAAGCACCCACGCCCAGCAGTGGTCATCGAGGAGGCCCCAATCCCCCCGCACCTCGTCGCCTGATCAGCCCTCGGGCTCCGGGTAGGCGTGAAAGCGCCTACCCGGGGGTGCCTGGGTGGGCCGGAACCGTCACAGGTAGGTTGAGTCCGTGAAGGCGCGTACGCGGAATCAACTGTGGGTCTTCGTTGGTGTGGCAGTTCTAGTCGCCGGGAGTTTGGCTTACGCCGTGTTGAACCAGACCGATGACGACACTGCTGTCCTGAACCCGCGAACCACGATCGAGCAGTCTGGCATCGGAACCAACGCCCCCGTTGAGGGCACTGGGCTCCCCGATGCGACGGTGCAGAACCTACAGGGCGACGACATCGCCATCTCCTCCTTGATCGGGCATCCGATGGTCATCAACATCTGGGGCAGCACTTGTGGTCCGTGCAAGAAGGAACTTCCCGACTTTGCCGCCGCGCACCTGCAATACGGCGACGACGTGCGGTTCGTTGGCATCGATTACTTGCCGGCCAGTGATCGTGAGGAAGCCTTCGCACGCGACAAGGGCGTGCAGTACGAGTTGCTGTACGACGGCACCGGCGAGTTCATCGCCGACGTCGGCCTTGCGGCGTTCCCGGTCACGCTGTTCGTCGACGCGAACGGCCGCATCGTGCGCCAAACAGGCCAGCTCAATGAAGCGCAACTGATCGCCATTATCGAGCGCGACCTGCTGTGAACTTGTCGCTCAGTTTCATAAAGGGGTTACTTGCCTCGATCAACCCGTGTGGCTTTGTACTGCTGCCGACCTACCTAATGTATTTCCTCGGGATCAACGCCAACGATCCGCAAGCGCAACGGGCGCCGATCACTCGGGCGCTCACTGTCGGCACGATGGTGTCGGCTGGGTTCTTTGCTGTGTTTTTCGTCATCGGCGCGGCGACGCAATACTGGACGTACACGCTGCTAGAGAACGCTAAGTACGCAACGTTTGTCATCGGCCTGCTCTTCGTCGTTCTCGGCATCGCGATCCTGTTCGGTTACAAGTTGCCGATCACAACCCCCCGCGTCGAAATCGGCGAGCGCGACCGGACCGTGCGAACCATGTTTCTGTACGGCGTCGCCTACGCAGTCGCGTCGGTCGGGTGCACCCTGCCGCTATTTGTCGGAGTGCTCTTCCAAACCGGCGAGCGCGAGGGCTACTGGGCCGGAGTCGCCAACGTGCTCGCCTACGCGGCGGGCATGGCGTTGATTGTGATCTCGCTCACGCTCGCGCTGGCCACGGCCAACCGAGGCTTTGTCCGCTGGCTGCGCGCCAAGATGCAGTACGTCGAGATGGTGTCCGGCGCTTTCGTGCTGCTCTCGGGGCTCTACCTGCTGTGGTACTTCTGGAAGCGCGATGTGCAGGGCGATGGCGACCCGATCACCGATTCGGTCGAACGACTGCAACTCGATGTCCAGTCGTGGCTGAACGATCATTGGCAGCTCACAGCTTGGGTATTGGGCGGCGTGGTTGCCCTTGGCGTGTTGTACGCGGTACTGCGCGAACGCCCCAGCCAGCGGCCAGGCGAGTGACGACCTCCACAGCATTCCGTGAGTTGCTGGACAGCGATGGAGTGCACGAGGTCTGCCACCTTCGTGGTCGGCTGGGCTTTATGGCGTACCACGGCGGTTCGTTAGAGGCGCTCACCGATGTGATTGCCGATCGTGCCGCCGAACGCAGCGGTGCCAGCTATTACGGCGTGCTACAGCCACCCGATCTGAATTGGCACATTCCGTCGCATCTAGTCGGTCCCGCCGAGTCGGATGTGCTCGCAGATTTTCTGGAACACGTCGACGTGGTCATCACCATTCACGGATTCGGTCGTCACGGGTATTGGACAACGCTGCTTCTTGGCGGCCAGAACCGTGCGCTTGCCGATCATGTCGCCGGTCACCTGCGCCCACAACTGCCCGACTATCGAATCGAAACCGACGTCGACGCGATGCCCACCGAACTACGTGGACTGCACGCTCGCAACCCTGTGAACCTGCCGCGCCGGCAGGGAGTGCAGATCGAACTACCGCCGCGTGTGCGCGGTGTGAGCCCTATCTGGCAGGACTGGGCCGGACCGGGGCTTGTGCCGCATAGCGACGCGTTGATCGACGGGCTTGCGGCCGCCGCGACCACGTGGCCTACGGCGCCAGCCGATTGAGCTGCCAACCAGCCGACGAGTCGCTCGCCGGCGTGTAGCGAATCCGGTCGTGAAGCCGACTTGGCCGACCCTGCCAGAACTCGTACAGCCGGGGTCGCAGCAGCCAGCCGCCCCAGAACATCGGGCGCGTGATGTCTCCCTTGCCGAGGGTGGCGGTCATCTGCTCGACGCGCTGTTCCAACCACTCGCGGTCCGGAATCGGCTGTGACTGCGGCGACGACCAGGCGCCAATCTGCGATTCGCGCGGGCGCGACGCAAAGTACTCGTCGCTCTCCAATTCGGGAAGTCGTTCGACATCACCGACGACGCGCACCTGTCGGTGCAGTTGCAACCAAGTAAACAGCATCGATGCGCGACCGGAGTCGGCAAGTTGCTGGCTCTTCGCCGATTCGTAGTTGGTGAAGAAGACGAACCCGCGCTCGTCAGCACCGCGCACAAGCAGGTATCGCGACTGCGGCCAGCCGTCGGCATCGATCGTCGACAGCACGAACGCATTCGGCTCAGTGCAATTGGCCGCGCTCGCGTCTGTGTACCACCGCTGCCACTGGTCGATCGGATTGGCGACAACATCAGCAACATCCAGCCCAGCGGTCTCGTACTCCTTGCGTCGCGACGCCAGGTCGTTTAGGTCACGGTCGTTTAGGTCACGGTCGTTTAGGTCACGGTCGTTTAGGTCACGGTCGTTTAGGTCACGGTCGTTCATCGCGCGTTGATCGAGGTTGCGCCGCGCATGTACGGGTGCAGCACGGCGGGAATCTCGACGGAACCATCGGCCAGGCGGAAGTTCTCGAGAATCGCTGCCCACACGCGCGGTACGGCCAACGCCGAGCCGTTCAGCGTGTTGGCGATGTTCGTTCCCTTCTCGCCCGCCTTACGGAAGCGAATGTCGGCACGCCGCGCCTGATAGTCGCTGAACCAACTGACCGAGCTGACCTCCAGCCAGTTGTCGCAACCCGGTGCGTAGACCTCGATGTCGAAGCTGCGGTGGTGGCTCTGCCCCATGTCACCGGTGCAGATCTCGATGATGCGATACGGCAGCCCGAGCCCGCTGATCAACTTCTCTGCCCGGTCGCGCAACTCGACCAGTAGCGCCGGCGCTTGCTCGGGCGTCGACACGGCAAGGATCTCGACCTTGTCGAACTCGTGCACACGCAGCATGCCGCGCGTGTCGCGACCAGCCGAGCCGGCTTCACGGCGATAGCAGGGCGAGTACGCCATCATCCGGATTGGGAGCTGACCCTCATCAAGAACTTCGCCCGCGTACAGCGATGTCAGCGGAACCTCAGCCGTTGGGATGCACCACAGGTCGTCGCGCTCGATGGCGTACGCATCGTCGGCGAACTTAGGCAGCTGCCCGGTCGCCGTCAACGTCGCCGTCGTAACCAGCGACGGTGGACGAATCTCTTCGAATGCGTCCGCGTTGGAGTCGAGCGCGTACTGGCACAGCGCCCGCGACAACGTCGCGCCAGCACCGCGTTGCATGGCGAACATCGCGCCGCTGATCTTGGTCGCCCGTTCTGTGTCAAGAATGCCAAGCGCGGCCGCCGTCTCCCAGTGCGGCACTCGTTGGTAATCCGCGAACGTCGCCGGAACGAACGGACCCTTGATGATCGGGTTATCGCTGTCGTCGGCACCGTCGGGTGCTTCCGGATGCGGCAAGTTCGGGATGCGAAGTAGCAGTTCGTGCAGCTCGCCCTGCACCACATCAAGTTTGTCGGCGAGCGCCTTCTCCTGGTCGCCCAGCGACCGGCTCTGTGCCTGCAGCGACTCCGCGGCCGCTGTGTCGCCCTCACGCCGTTTCGTTGCGACCTGCTTCGATACGTCGTTGACCTCCGCGCGCAATGTGTCGCGCTTGGCCTGGATCGAGCGCACCTCAACATCGAGCTCAACGGCACGATCGACTTGCGCCAACACTTCCGGGGCGTGCCGCCGTGCTAGCGCGCTGCGCACGCCTTCCGCATCGGTGCGGAGTAGCCGGACGTCGATCACGTCGTCACGCTAGGGGTCGCGCGGCGGTAGGTGTTTTCGCCGGTCCAACCCCTCGCGAAGCGGCGGAAGAACATGAAGATCACGATCGACCATAGGTACATGCCGCCAGCCAGCTTCATGATCGCGCCAGCCAACTGTTGGTCGTTGGCAACGCTGATGCCCCACACACGCACAGGCTGGTTTCCGTAATGCGTGTAGACAGCGCCCTCAGCGAAGGTGAGCCACGCTGCTGGCACCGTCGGTACAACGCTCTGCAGAAACAGGTAGATCATCTTGCCGGCGTAACCCATGTGGAACTCTCGGAATGGACCGACCACCGGCATCCACATCAGTAGCGCGGACAGCACGACAGCCAGGTGGAGTGCGTAGTGCAACGGACCGTTCGTCGTCGATGCATTCACAATGACCGGGATGTGGGTGACCATCACGATCACATTGAATGTGACACCCGCGATTACCGGCCGCGACACGAAACGGACGGCGCGGTACAACCGGCCATTACCGACCAGCACCCGCAGCAACCATTCCGGCGTGGCGAGCAAAATCAGCGGTGGCATCAGGTAACTGAGCATCATGTGCTGCAACATGTGTGCGCTGTAGAGATACTCCTCGCCGATCTGGTGGATCGGCCACGTACTCGCCGCGAACAGCAGCATCATCGCGCCGCAGAAGCACAGCACGTTGCGACGAGTGATTACCGGTTGACCCTCTGCGACCGCGTTGGGACCGATCGCGCGCACCACGTAGATGTATGCACCAATCAGGAACGCAACGAGTACGTAGACCTCGATGTTCGCCTGAAAGCGCCACGGATCCGCGAACGGAACGGCGGCCAACATCAGTTCACCCTGCGAAGAACTGGAAGGTACAGAGCGCCGCTAGGTACACACCAAGAGCCAGCCCAAGCCCGATGTAGAACATGGCGCCGAACAGCTTGCTGTCGTACTTGAGGTGCATGAAGACGAGCAAGATCACGAAGAACTTAATCGTCATCAAGATCAGCAGCAGCGGAGTGGCAAACGAGCCGAAGTCGATCCAGTACGTGGAGGTCTCGAGCGCGGTGAAAATCGCCAGCACGATCGCGGTCCAGATGAAGTATTGGTTCGTCGGGTGGTCGTGCACCTCGGCGTGGTCGGCTTGGTCGTTCATCATGGCTTGGTCGTTCATCATGGCTTGGTCGTTCATCATGGCTTGGTCGTTCATCATGCCGGAATCAGATAGACGAGGGTGAAGATGACGACCCAGACGACGTCGACGAAGTGCCAGTAGAGGCCGATCATCTCGACCGCTTCCGCCTTATCGCCGGTGATCTTGTCGCGCGAGATAATCGCCACCAACGCCAGCAGCATCATCACGCCGATGCTGACGTGCACTCCGTGGAAACCGGTCAGCGAGTAGAAGCTGCTCGAGAACAAGCTGGTGGTGAAGCCGAGCCCCTCCTTGTAAAAGACGGTGAATTCGTACACCTGGCCACCGACGAACAAGGCGCCCAGCAGCGCCGTCACCGTCAGCCACAACTTCGTGGTGCGATCGTCCTTTGCCTTCGCCGCGTTGACGGCGAGCACCATCGTGAGCGAGCTCATGAGCAGCACGAAGCTGCTGACAGACGTCAGCGGGATGTCGAAGACTTGTCCCGGGGCAGGGTCGCCCGCATGTCGGCCGCGGTACAGCATGTAGGTGCTGATCAGCCCGCCGAACAGCAGGCACTCGCTGCCGAGGAATAGCCACATAGCCAGCTTGTTGTTGCTCAGGCCGGTGGTCGTACCGTGACCCGGCGTTCCGTGACCCAGCGTTCCGTGACCCGGTGCGTGCGTCGGTGCGTGTGATTCGTGAACTGCTGTGTCAGCCAACGGAAGCCAACTCCTTCGGTGAGTCGTCGCCATCGCCCTCAGAAGGCGGCGGCGGATCGTATTCGTCGACACCGGCGACCGATGGCTCGAGTACCCAGCCGAACGCCGCCAGCAGCAAGATGATCGCGCCGATGACACACAAGGTCCGGTTAAAGATCACGCCGTAAGCGATGATCGGCAGCGAGAACGCCAGCACGATCGGCCAATACGACGGCGAAGGCATATGCATGTTCTCATCGGGGGTCGCCGTTTCCTCGGCGTAAATCTCTTCTGCGGTCTTAACACGTACCAAGCGCTGTCCCTCTGGGGTGTCGACCTCTTCGTACTTGCGGTGGAAAAACTCGTCCAAGGCGTGCACGGTCGGAATCCTGTCGAAGTTGTGCTCCTTGGGCGGATTGGCGGTCAACCACTCCAGGGTGCGCGCATCCCACGGATCGAGCGGTGCCTTCTCGGGTTTCTTCGCAGTGATGTACACGTTGATCACGAATAGCAGGACGCCAAGGGCGATGGTGAACGCACCCCACGTTGCGATCTGGTTCCAGAACCCGAGGTTGAAGAAACCATCGCCTGTCAACTTCTCGGGCCATACAACCATTCGGCGCGGTTGGCCCTGCATGCCGAGAATGTGCATCGACCCGAAGGCCAAGTTGATGCCAATGAACATCAACCAGAAGTTCCATTTGCCCAGTTTTTCGTTGAGCATTTTGCCGGAGATCTTCGGCCACCAGTAGTAAAAGCCAGCGAAGATGCCCATCACACCACCACCAACGATGACGTAATGGAAGTGAGCGACGATGTGGTACGTGTCGGTCTGTTGCGTGTCGGCTGGAGCGGCCGCGTGCGTGACACCAGACAGACCACCAATAGTGAAGAGCACGATCATCGCGATCGCAAAGCTCATCGCCGTGCTGAACCACAACTTGCCGCCCCACATCGTGAGCGTCCAGTTCACGATCTTCACACCGGTGGGGATGGCGATCAGCATCGTCGAGACCGAGAACACAGCAACACTGACCGGGCCGAGGCCGCTGGCGAACATGTGGTGCGCCCACACACCCCAACCGAGGAAGCCGATCGCGGCGCCAGAGAAGACAACAAACTTGTAGCCGAACAGTGGCTTGCGTGCGAAGGTCGGCAGCACTTCGGAGACAATGCCGAAGCTGGGCAGAACGATGATGTACACCTCGGGATGCCCGAAGATCCAGAACAGGTGCTGCCACAACAGTGGATCGGCGCCCTGATCGACATCGAAGAATGCGGCGCCGAAGTTGCGTTGGAAGCTGAGCAGGAACAATGCGACCGTGATGACCGGAATCGCGAACAACAGCAGGAACTGCGTGACCAACTGCATCCAGGTGAAGACCGGCAGGCGCATCAGCGACATGCCTGGTGCACGCATGTTGATGACGGTGACGATCAGGTTGATCGCGCCGACCAGCGAGGCGATACCGGCGATTTGAAGGCCGAGAACCCAGAAGTCGACGCCGTGGGTTGGTGAGAACAGGCCGCTGGAGTTCGGCGAGTACATGAACCAGCCGCCATCGGGCGCGCCACCAAAAAACCACGCCGAGTTCAAGAAGATGCCAGCGAACAGAAACAACCAGAAGCCGAGCGCGTTCATGCGTGGGAACGCGACATCGCGTGCGCCAATCTGCAGCGGCAGCAAGTAGTTGGCAAAGGCGGCCGCCATCGGCATGACGAAGAGGAAGATCATCGTCGTGCCGTGCATGGTGAACATCTGGTTGTACAAGTCGGCGCTGAGGACGGTGTTGTCTGGTGCAGAGAGCTGCAACCGAATCAGCAGCACCTCGCTACCCCCGACAAGGAAGAAGAACATCGCAACGGCGCCGTACATGATGCCGATCTTCTTGTGATCGACAGTGAAGACCCAGGACTTCCACCCGGTAGTGGCGACGGGTCGACGGAAGATGCCGAGCGCCTGGGTAGGGGTCGCCGGGGCCGGGTCGTTACCAGAACGAAGTTCGAGGGTAGTCATCTCTGTATCCCTTAATTCCGCTCAAGTAGGTAGGCAATGAGCTGATCGATCTGATCTTCTGTGAGATTCAGGTTAGGCATCCCGCGGGTGCGGCCGCCGGTCGATGACAGATTGTTCGGATCGACAAACATCGGCTTCATCGCAGCGGGGTCGCGCAACCAGTCGCGCAACGTCGCTTCATCGAAACAAATCGGCTTCCTGGCATCAGCGGCGCTGTTCATCCAGACACCCTGCAGGTAGAGGTCGCCGAACTCGGCTGGCGGGGCGTCCCACAACTGCTCGCGACACTCCTCTGTCAGTAGATCGAATGTCCAACCGGCGATTGCCGTGCGTGTCATCAGGTTGGTCAGGTTTGGGGCCGCGCCCGACACGACGTAGAGGTCGGGTTCTGCGAGCACCGGTGTACCGTCGGTCGCAAGCAGATCGTTGATCTGGTGGCAGCGACTGCACTGATTGATGAACGTGGCCTCGCCGCTCGCAGCGAGCGAGCCGGGTTCCGGTGCGTTGTCCGTGTACGCCTCAAGTTGGTTGTCGACCCACGTCTGGAAGTCGTCCATGTCGAGCGCGACGGCGGCCTGACGCATGCGCGCGTGGCTCAGTCCGCAAAACTCGGTGCACTGGCCGACGTAGATACCGGCCTCGTCGGCTTCCATGCGGAGTGTCCGCAAACTGCCGGGCATGGCATCGCGCTTACCGTTTAATGCCGGAATCCAGTAGCTGTGAATCACATCGCGGCTGGTGATACGCAACAGCACCGGCGTGCCCACCGGGATGACGAGTTCGCTGCTAGTGACGATCGGCTTGGTGATCTCGACGTCGCCGCACTTGCCGGTGTAGTCGTACTCCCACCACCATTGCTGGCCAGTGACGTTAATAACACACTCGTTGGACTGATCGTCAAGTTCGAAAATCGCGGCAACAGTCGGGATACTGACACCGACGAGAATCACGGCTGGAATCACGGTCAGCAGAACTTCCAGCCAAGTCTTGCCGTGCGTCTGTTGTGGCATCTCTTGGCCACGATCCTTGAATCGCACCAGCACGTAGGCGATCACCGCGAAGACGATCAAACCAACGAGGCCAGCGACGTAGAACAAAGGACGCTGCAGGTCGTCGATCGTGCGAGCGTTTGGCCCCTCTGGTTTGAACGTGTCTTGCGGTGCGTTTTTGGCGCAACCTGCGAACACGATGCCGGCGAGAACAGTTACGCCGGCGAGACGGCGACGTCGCGAGGGGGACAGAGCAGTCATATCAGGGCACCACGATCTGGATAGTTGCGCCTTCGACGCCGGGGACGATGAATTCGAATGGCGTGCTGCTGGCAGCGTTGGTCTTCGAAATCTGGAAGCCCAAATACGCAGACTTGCCAGGATGAACAGCCGTAGTGCAGCTCACGGCCTCGGGCTGTTCGGGGAACGAGCCAAATCGGCCTGTGAGGCGATGTGATTCAGCGCTCTCGTTGTGAAAGATGACGCCAAGGTGCGCGCTGCGCGGAATCACGATCTGCTGAGAAAAGTCATTGGCGTAGCCGCGAACCCGCGCCACCAATTCCCCGTTCTCCTGCAGATACACATCAGCGACGATGTTGCTCTTCAACGACACATCCTGCGAAGCGTGCTCGTCGACCTCTTCCTCGCCGCCTTCAAGACACAGCGCCTTCTGGCTCGGGTCGTCGATCGTCGGGTGCGGATGAATCGTGCGTTGTCCCGAGAGCGCCGAGGCGACGCCGACGCCCATCAAGACCACCGCACTGGCGGTGAGTATCACTGCCATCGTGCGCTTGGAGGACTTGGGCGCGCTCGCGAATATGAATCCACCGGTGACGATCAGGGCTCCGACCGCGATGAAGATCCATAGACCAGCGCCGGGATCGGCAGTGAGAAGCACACGCGAGAACGCGTAGACGACGGCCCCGGCGCCAATCGATGCCAGAATCGGGAACTCGAGCGAGTGCATCATACGTCCGCGCAAGCCAGCGTTGAAGCGATCGTCGCTACTCGCCCGCTCACTCCAGCCCTGCACCATCCACTCGACGACAGCAGCGAGTAGCACCACGATGGAGACCTTGAACACGACAGGCCTGCTGACGGCACCGACGACGAGTCCACCGACGCCGACGGCGGCGAAGATTGGCCACATGCTGCGACCGACCGGTGGCTGTGCGGCAGACGAGGTGTGTTCGACACCCTGTTGCATGCTGGGCGTATTGCCGTCGCGCGTAAAGAAGTTGATGCCTGCGAGGAACGCGAAGACGATCGCGACCGTGACCAAACCAACCGTACCCAGCAGGCCAGTGGCGCCGCCCGTAGATGCGGCGAAGACAACGGCGGCGACGACCGACAACGTCGTGGCGCCCAAGAACATCTTCGATCCGGTGGTGAACATTGCGCTCCGTTACTTCGTCACGTAAATCACGAACCACAACATCGCGAAAGCGAAGCTGAGGAAGTACCAATAGAGGGCGTGGGCAGTCACAAGTTCGCGGTCGGCGGTGCGACCACCGAGGTAGCGAAACGCCGTGACGGCGCTAAACAACGCGCCGGCCCCAAAGAGCGCAACCATGATGCCGGTCAGCGCGTAGAACATCGTGTTGAACGTCTCGCCCGTCGCGGGGACCGCCATGCGTTCGTAAATGTTGACCTGCGCGTTGATCATCGCAACTCCGAGCAGCGCGACGAGCCACAACGCGACACCGGTGTGCACACGATCGTCGCGCTTGGCCGAATAGACGGCCCACTGCGAGATGATGGCGATCGGTAACATCGCGCACAGCATCACGTTGGCCGGCACCATCGGCACCTCGACACCGTCGGGCAACCAGTGGCCGCTCGCCGCCAGCGATTGATCTCGTAGACGCAGGTAAAGGGCCATCATGCCGCCGAGCAGCGCAGCGAGACCGGCGCAGGTGAGTGCTGTACCAACGAATAACTGACGGCGCGGTGCCGGAACAGGGCCAGCAGGCAGTGCGTGCATCAGCGAGTGCTCTTTTCTGCGACGCGTAGATCGAGCAATGGCTCGGCCGACGCCACAATGTGCACTTCTGCGAAGTTGTTGCCAGGCGCCGGCGAGCTTGTCGCCCACTCCAGCGTCTGGCCGTTCCATGGGTCGTTAACTAAGGGGTCGTTAACTAAGGGGTCGTTAACTAAGGGGTCGTTAACTAAGGGGTCGTTAACGTCGCCGCGGAACGAACGCACCGCGAGTGCGACGAACGCCAATACAGCGAGCGTGACGACCGCTAGTCCGACGGTGCTGACCGTGTTCCAAAGACTTGGGTTGCCGGCGTACTCGAAGTTGACGACGGCATCAGAGCCGGTGCCGATTGCCGGGAAGATTGCGCCAGGCTGATCGGCGAACCCGGCGATCATCAGTGGCAACGTCGCCAGCTCGGCGCCGAGGAATGCCAACAACGCGAGTGGCAGCAGCGCCTTGTTCGGCATCGTGCGTCCCCACCATTTCGGTCCCCAGTACGCAACCGCGCCCATAGCCACCAACGCACCGGAGAAGACAACCATCAGCCAGTTGCCTTCCTCGAAGGTGGTGCCTGCCAACGCGGCATCACCGATGTGGAAGAGCGCGCTGGCGGCGGCGGCCGTCAGTGCCAACAGCGCCGCGAACAATCCGAAGAACAGCGGGGCTTGGATCGCGGGTCGACTTGCCAAGTTCTTCGCAACAAGTGCGAAGGCGACAAACGCGCCGAGTAGCGGCAGCCCGTGCACCAACGCAAACGGGACGAGGTCGGCGAGCTTGTCGCCGAGGTCGAGCGCCGAGAACGCCGGGCGAAGTGTGACGGGTGCCTGAACCGCCGACGCGAACATCGCCACACCGACCAAACCGATAGCTGTGAACAGGATGCCGCGTGGCGCCAAACGGCGGCCGGTAGCGGAAGCCGCTGTCTCGGCGAAGAAACCAAACACCGGAACAACGAACAGCAATGTGGTCGGCTGACTGAAACCGAACCCGACCCAATCATTGATCGCGGTGCTCGCGCTCAACACGTTGCCGGTCGACGGATACCGGTAGGCGATCCAGGTGAATACCAGATCGCCAGCGACAACTGGCAGTGCGACCAGCAGCGCCAGTGAAGCGATCAGCACCGACCATGAGAAGTATGGGACGCGGCGCATGTTCATGCCCGGCGCGCGTGTCGTAAGGATGCTGGTGGCCAAGCACACAACAGCGGCGATGAGACCGACGATCACCAGCACCGCCGACATGTTGAACAGTTCGACGAACCTAGTGTTGCCTCCGTTTGGGCCACCGTTGAGAAGAATGGAATAGACGGCCAGCACAGCGCCGACGAGCCACATCCAGAATCCGGCCAGCGCTAGTCGTGGAAATGCCAGCGAACGCGCACCAAGCTGCAACGGAACCACGGCCAGCGCGATTCCGATGATCAGCGGCGCCAGGCCGAGATAGGTCAACCCGAAACGTTCGAATCCGAACAACTGTGGAAGCGAGTTGCCGTTCAGCAATTCGCTGCCGGTTGAGATGCGCTCGGCACCGAGCAACACTGCGACGACGACCGCCCCCAGGAAACCCAGCCCACCGCCGCCGAGGTACAGACGACCGATGCGCTTGTGATCGGTGGTGGTCAGCCAGTCGCCGACGCACGCGAGTCCGGTGCCCGCTGAGGGGGCACTACTCGCGGAGGTGTCGATGGTGGTCATAGGCGAATGGCTCATTTCGTGCGGGAATGCGCGACGGCTTTGACATTACCCTGCAAGCCTCGGCGGAACGGAAATCCTCAGTGCGGCGATCGGATCAGCACATCGGCGGTCATCGCGCCGAACAAAAGGGTGACGTAGGTAATGCTGTAGCCGAAGACTCGCATGGAACGCGCCGGGGTCGGATTTCGACCGAGGTCGATGGTCCCCCACAGGAACAGCGCGCCAAGCAGCACAGCCGCGATTCCATACAGCAGGCCGAGCTCGGCAACGGGCCACAGTGCGATCGTGCCAGCCACCATCAGCGCCGTGTAGCGCACCATCTTGGTGACGGTGACTTCTAGTGAGGCGACGGCAGGCAGCATCGGGACGTTGGCCGCCCGGTAGTCGTCGGCGTAACGAATCGCCAATGCCCAAAAGTGTGGTGGAGTCCAGAGAAACATGACGACGAACAGCAGCACGGCCGACCACGTGACGTTGTTCTGGACAGCGGACCAACCAACAAGCACCGGCACCGCGCCTGCCGCTCCGCCGATCACGATGTTCTGAGTGCTCGTGCGCTTCAGCCACATCGTGTAGACGAAGACGTAGAACAGAGTCGCTGACAGTGCCAGCACCGCCGACAAAAGGTTGGCCCAGCGCCACAGCACAGCGAACGCGACGGCTTCCAACATCAACGCGAACACCAATGCCTCGCGCGGACCAACGAGGCCAGTGACCAACGGGCGACCTTGGGTGCGCGGCATCAGCGCATCGATATCGCGGTCGACGACCATGTTGATGGCATTCGCCCCGCCCGCTGCGAGCGTGCCACCGAGCAGCGTGAACAGAACCAGCGACGTGCGCGGCCACCCGCCCTCGGCCAGAACCATCGTCGGGACGGTGGTGATGAGCAGCAACTCGATGATGCGCGGCTTGGTGAGAGCGATGAAGCCGCCGATGCGAGAGGTGGGAACGCGGCGCGAAGAGTGCGCCACGCCACCCGGCGCTAACCGGGAGGGAACGAGCGGGCGCGAACCAACAGCCATGGACCGCCATCGTACGGGTACCTTGTGAGGTAATGCCCATCGCTGCCCCAGTCGAGGTCAAACAACCCGAAATCGACGAGCACACTTCACCGGACCGACCGTGGATTGTGCTGGTCTGGAACGACCCGATCAATCTGATGAGCTACGTCACCTTCGTGTTTCAGAAGGTCTTCGGTTACAGCCTCGAAAAGGCGACCGAGCTGATGCTCGACGTGCACCACAAGGGCCGCGCCGTCGTGAGCAGCGGCGCTCGCGAGAAGGCGGAGATCGACGTGTTCAAGCTGCATGAGCACGGCTTATGGGCGACCATGCAGCAGGACACGTAAATCCGTGCCCGCAGCGGCACAGGAACCGGTCGACGGGTATTACGTCTCGGGCCGCGGTCACCGCATCGTCGCTGGTGCCGTGAGTTGGTCGGCCACGCGCAGCGGCGGTCCTGGCGGACAGCATGCCAACACCACCGATTCGGCAGTCACCATCACCATTGATGTCGCCGCCACCGGGCTCGCGCCGGCGCTCATCGAGCGAATTGCAGCTGCGCTCGGCCCGACGGTCGTTGCTACCTCGGCCCGCTCTCGATCGCAGTGGCGCAACCGCCAACTGGCGTGGACCGAAGCACTCGCCCGCTTCGACGAGGCCGCTGCTCCTCCCCAGCCACCGCGTGCCCGCACGCGCCCGAGCCGCGCAGCCCGCGAGACTCGCTTGCGCGATAAGAAAGCGGCAGCGGAGCGCAAACGCTCGCGTCAGCGGCCAGATCGCGACAGCTGACCGCCCATCTAACTGGCCTTGACCCGTCTCAAGTGTTTGTTAACCGGGCTCGCAGGCTGCGAAGGGACGAACGCTGAGAGTAGTTCATTGACACTCTACGTGAGATGAGTGTTACCATGCCCGCATCTACAGGGGGTCCGGGCAACCAATGAACTTGTCACAACTGCAGCTCGAGGTCCCTTCGGTCGTCGGCGACCACACCGAAGTTGCAGCCGTCCTCATCGCTGTTGTCGCTGTCATGCTGGCGGCGCTGGCCGCCTACATCGCAATCGGCCGTTCGCCGCACGTCGTCCTGCGCGCAGACGACTTGCCAGTCCGACTGAGCGATGTTGTCGGCGCATCAACGACTAAGCGCGATGTCGTCGACACGCTCAACCTGTTTCACAACCACGACACGTTTCGACAAGAGATGGGCGGCTCGGCACGTCGCGGTGTACTGCTGGAAGGTCCGCCAGGAACCGGCAAGACATACCTCGCAAGGGCGGTGGCGGCCGAGGCGGGCGTGCCGTTTCATTCCGTGCACGCTGGCGCGTTTCAATCGATGTTCGTCGGTCAGACGAAACGGAAAGTGCGCAACTTCTTCAAGCATCTGCGGCGGGCCGCGCGGGCGAACGATGGCGCGATTGGTTTCATCGACGAGTTCGATGCGATCGGCGGCACCCGTTCGGGCGCTCGCACAGGGCGCGACGGCGGCGCGGAAATCATCTACGAGCTGCTGCTGCAAATGCACAACTTCGACCGTCCTTCAGCGCCGTGCCGGCTGGTCGGCAGAGTCGTGCACAGCGTCAACCGCGTGCTGCCAGCCAAGCTCGCGCTGAAACGACCAACGACGCGAGAGGCAAACGTACTGGTCATTGCAGCAACAAATCGCGCCGCCGATCTCGACCCGGCGCTGATTCGGCCGGGGCGCTTCGATCGCACAATCCACTTCGACCTTCCGCCGCGCGTCGACCGGCTGGAGATCGCCGAGTTCTACCTCGCGCGCAAGAGTCACGAGCTTTCCGTGTCAGCGGCGTTGGTGGCCGACTTGACGGTTGGCTACACCCCGGTACGTATCGAGCGACTGCTCGACGAAGCGCTGATCCTTGCGCTGCGCGACGACCGCGTGGCCATGCGCTACCACGATGTAATCGCCGCGCAGTTGGTCACCGCGGTTGGCCTGGCACAAGAGGTCGGCTATCACCCCGACGAGCGCCGACGCGTCGCAATTCACGAAGCTGGCCATGCCTTAGCCGCCGCCCTCGCTGGCCGCGACGTGAAGTTGGCGAGCATTCTGCGTCGATCTGGCTCGATCGGACTCGTCGCTCACGACGAAGTCGACGAGCGCCACATGCAGACACCCAGCGAAGCCCGCGACGTGATGATGGTCGCGCTTGCAGGGCGCGCCGCCGAGATTCAAGAGTTTGGTGAAGCCTCCAGCGGCGTTGCCAACGACCTGCACACAGCGACAACCATCGCTGCTGAGTTGGTGGGGATGCTGGGGGCGAGCGACAGCTTGTTGAGCCTCGACGCCGCCGAGAGTGGGCCGGGCGGCAATCTCGTGGCGAAGGTGTTCCAGGACACGACCGCGCGTGCGAAAGCCGATCAGTTGATGAACGCCGCCGCCGACCGCGCCGCCTGCGCCGTCTTGGAACACCGCCGCGCACTGTTAGCGCTGGCAGATGCGTTGGTCGAGCAGGACGAACTAAGCGGTGACGAAGTCCACATCATCGTGGCGGGTGCGCTCACCACTTAGTGGCGTAAGTGGTTAGCGGTTCCCATGACCATGTTTGCCATGGTCATGATTGCCGTTGCCGTGTTCACCGTCCTTGGACTTCTCGTCCTTGGACTTCTCGTCCTTGGACTTCTCGTCCTTGGACTTCTCGTCCTTGGACTTCTCGTCGGTCGGCTGGGCAGCCGTCGGCGGATCGCCCGCAGGATTGGCGACGGTCGGCGAGACGTCGGCAGGCTTCGAATCAGTCGCGGCGTCGTTCGCTGGCTTTGTGGCTGTAAGCGGCTCATCTGCTGGGACAGGCGCGGCCAGCACCGTTGTGCAGTACTCATCAATCGTGAGGACAGCAGCATCGGCTGCCGCGAACAATGGGGCGAACGACGGGTTGATTGCTTCAGCGGCCGAGACATACATCCACGATGTGCACTTGCCGTGGAAGTCGGGATTGTCGACTGGTTCGACCTCAACGACGATCGTTGGGGCTTCTCCCGGCATGCGGTCATCGACTGTTGATGGCGCACTTGGAGCAGTATTCGACGGGTGAATGAAGTCGTCAATCGTCGGCACGTTGTCCACGACTGCCGTGGGCATGTCTTCGTAGAACACCGGCAGTACGCCAGCAGCCGCAGCCGCAGCCGCAGCCGTGCCAGCGGCCAGCATGGTGATAGCGACGATGGTCAGCGCCTTGCGGGTAACGCGAGTTGCAAATATTGGGTTGCTTCGCAGCGTCGCGGGCGAGAACGAGGCTTCGCTACAAAACCCAGCATCACCAAGTAGCCCCGGTGCCGGAACGGGCGTCGCCCGAGTCACACGCGTCGAAGCGTTCGAGACGGCGTGGATTTCGGCAGAGAACTGGCGAACTCGAGCAGCCATCGAAGCCAACTCGGCGTCCGAACCGGGCCTCCCCGCAACATTGAGTAAGCTGACGGCGCTCCGAAGGCCCTTCGGCGCGACGTCGGCCGCAAGCCCACCGTCGAAGAGGCCGTCGGCCAGGGGCGGGATTTGATCGTCAGTCACGGTGTAGAGATCGCCGGTTCTGCCTGCGGAATTACACGACGGCCAGAATTGTCGTCGCCAGCAGCGCTATCGAGTACAACGGCCAGTCGACGCAGTGCCCGATGTTGCGTCACGCGCACCCAATTTGGCGATCGCCCCATGATCTCGGCAACACGCAATACGTCCAATCCGCCAAGTACTCGCAGCATCAGTAGCTCGGCGTGTTCTTCGGGCAGCGACGAAGTGATGAGGTCGATCGCGCCCTGGCCCGACAACCGTTCGATCACTTCCGCTGCAGTATCGCTGCTAGCGCCGCGGTCGCTGAAGAACTCAGTGCCAACCGGCACCGCTGGGCGACGCCCTGCTGCGCGGCGATAATCGACCGCTCGACGGCGAGCGATAGTAAACACCCACGCTCTGAAGCCGGTGAGGTCACCCTCGAACCCACCGATGCCGCGGGCCATCGCCAGCCACACCTCGCCGGCTAAATCGTCGGCGGCCCCCGCCTCGAGGCCGTTTAAGAAGCGCAGGAGCCGTGGCTGGAGATCGATAAACAACTCCTCGATCGCCCACTCCTGGCCGCCCTTAGCCGCGCGCAAAACGTCGGGAAACGACGTTGCATCGAGGGGACCGCGGGCAGAGGGCATGCCAACTGTTATCGGCAGCAAGACATGTGCAATCAAGCCCGGATCTTGAAATTGTCCTTCGGAACTGCCACAGGATCACAGGGGCGTCGAGACCAGACGACAAAAAGCGTGGCGGAGGCACACGCGCATTTGCCTAACGTCAGCGCAATGTCTGGCGTGCACTTTCGAATGGCCGAGCGAACCGACCTATCCGCGCTCTGCGCGTTGATCAACACGGCGAACCGCGCCGACGACATTCCACAGGTCTTGGACTTGGCCGAGTTGACCGAGGACCTCGACGACGCAGGTGATCTAACCGTCGATGTGCAATTGGCGATCATCGGGTCGGAACTCGTCGGTTATGTGCGAACACTGCACTTTCCGAGCGACGAGTTGTGGGAGCGTTGCTACTTGATCGGCGCGGTGGATCCACAACACCGCGGCCGCGGTATCGGCCACGACCTAATGACGTGGGCCACTAATCGCGGCACCGATCTCTTGCGGTCATCAACCAACGACCTGCCGAAGTACCTGCGCGTCGAGGTCAGCGAACACGGTGCGGTTGCGCGCCACTTGTTTCACCGATTCGGCTTTCGCGAGGTACGGCAGTTTGAAGAATTGCTACGTTCCCTCACGGAGTTGCCGCCTGTGAACGACCTAGACGGCGTGCGCATAGTGTCATGGCCCGACGATCGCGACACAGAAATTCTCGAGGTGAAGAACGTTGCCTTCGCGGACCACTGGGGCTCGACACCAACGCCCGCACACAAGTGGAACACCTGGGTTCGCGGCGTTGGCGGCTATCCCGAGCAGTCGTTCATTGCGCTTGATGAAACCGATCGAGTAGTCGCGTACTCGCTCAACCAGCGCTACGCGGCCGACGACGAGTTGCTCGGTCGGCGCGATGGCTGGATCGACAATCTCGGAACACTGCCGGAATGGCGCGGCCGCGGCCTTGCCTCTGCATTGATCGTTCGCTCGTTGCATGCGTTCGCCGCTGCGGGCCTCACCCATGCGTCAATAGGCGTGGACAGCGACAGCCTCACCGGAGCAGTGCGCCTCTACAAGTCGCTTGGCTTCGCTGTGAATCGACGCCACGACACGCTGGAGATTGAGCTACCCCGCGCCACGGATGCCTAACGGTTGGATTGCTGGTACGCACACCCGTTCGCATTCCGAACCACACTCCAACGGCACAAAAAAGGTTGAAAAGTTTCAGGGCTACCATTGACGCCATGGACCCCACCGTCACCCCGCTCGCCGACATTGCTCCGAAGGTCGCCGCTGCTCGCTCCGCCTTCGCGGCCGGCACGACTCGACCGCAATCGTGGCGACGGGCAACATTGGAACGGCTACGCGACCTCGTGCAAGAGCGCGAGGAACAATTGCTCGACGCTTTGGCCGCCGACTTCGGGAAGCCACGGTTCGAGGGGTGGACGACCGAACTCGGCTACATCGTCAGCGAGATCAACCACACGCTCTCCCATCTCAACTCGTGGATGCGGCCCGATCGCGTCGGCACACCACTGGCCTTTAAGCCGGGATCGTCGCACATCATCGCCGAGCCCGTCGGCGTCGCCTGCGTCATTGCACCGTGGAACTACCCGGTGCAGTTGTTGCTCGCGCCGATGGTCGCGGCCATTGCCGCTGGCAACGCCGTGGTTGCCAAGCCCAGCGAGCTGGCACCGCACGCCAGCGCCACCGTGACGGCACTCGTCGAAGCGCTCGACGATCCGGCAATTGCTGTCGTGCAGGGTGGCGTCGCCGAGACCACCGAGCTGCTTGCTCAACGGTTCGACCACATTCTCTACACGGGGAACTCGCGCGTCGCCCGCATCGTGATGCGCGCTGCGGCCGAGCATCTCACGCCGGTGACTTTGGAGCTGGGCGGTAAGAGTCCCGCCGTCGTCAGCCGTCACGCCAACATCGGCGTTGCCGCCCGCCGCATCGCGTGGGGCAAGTTCATCAACGCCGGCCAAACCTGCATCGCGCCCGATTACGTGCTCGTCGAACGACCGGTGCACGACGAGTTGGTCGCCGCGATCGGCAAGCACATCGACGCCTTCTACGGTGGCGATCCGCGGGCCAGCGATGACTACGCACGCATCGTCAACGAGCCGCACTTCCATCGCCTAGAGAAAATGCTGGACAGTGGAACCGTCGCCATCGGTGGCACCACCGACGTCGACACCCGCTACATCGCACCAACTGTGTTGACCGGCATCACTGCCGAAGACCCGGTAATGGCGGAAGAAATTTTCGGGCCGATTCTGCCCGTCATCACGGTCGACTCGGTCAATGAAGCGATCACGTTCGTACAGCAACGAGCAAAGGCAGGCGACAAGCCGCTATCGCTCTACACATTCAGCGAGAACGACGACGAGAACGACGCTGTCATCGCGGGAACCAGCAGCGGCGGTGTCTGTGTCAACGGCACGCTGCTGCACTTCAGCAACCCGAACCTCCCATTCGGTGGCGTCGGTGAGAGTGGCATGGGTTCGTACCACGGCAAGTTCGGGTTCGACACATTCAGCCATCTCCGCGGTATTCACACGCGCAGTACTCGAATCGACCCCGCGCTGATGTACCCGCCGTACACGCCAAAGAAGCAGAAGCTCGTGCGCAGAGGCATGACCATGCTTGATCCGCGCGACCTCGGCGCCAAACTGCGCGGAGCACTTCACCGCGATTGATCGCGGCTTACGGCGTCAGCAATGCAATGAGATGGCGCTGCATCGCTTCGATGCCCGTGCCCTTCGCAGCGCTAGCCCACATGATGTCGCCCTCCGCGAGCGAACATCCGGCCGCGAGTTGCTTGCGGCGAGTCGCCAGCTTCGAGGGCCGCACCTTGTCGAGTTTCGTTGCGACCACCGCGTGCGGCACTTCGTTGCCGCGCAACCAATCGAGCATCTGCACATCAAGCTTTGTCGGGCCGATCTCGCCATCGACTAGCACGAGTACGAGTTCGAGCCCTTCGCGCTCGAGCAGGTAGCCCTCGATCATGGCGCGCCAGCCAGCGCGTTCGCGCCCAGGTACCTTCGCGAATCCGTAGCCGGGAAGATCGACGACCGTGCCGCCAGTCGGCAGCCGGAACAGGTTCAACAACTGCGTACGACCAGGCGTGTTCGAGACCTTGGCAAGCTGACGATGATTCGCCAAGGCGTTGATCAACGACGACTTGCCCACGTTGCTGCGGCCAACGAACGCGACCTCGCACGGTGACTCCGGCAGATCGACATGACGCTTCGCCGAAGTAACGAATATCAACTGCAACGGCATCTGATCACGGTAACCCGCTGAGTAGCGTCGCCAACGTGCCGTTGCTTCCCGCGCAGACCCATCCGGATGCTGGAGTGCTGTTGGCAACGCGGGCAGTACGCGGCTTCGTCGACGGGTTGATCAGCGTCGCCATTGCAGCACTGCTACCCCTACTCGGTTTCTCCGACCTCCAAATAGGCGTCACCGTCACGGGCATGCTGCTCGGTTCGGCGACGGTCACGTTGTTGGTCGGCACCCGCGGCAACGCGATCCCGCGGCGGACACTGCTCTTCGCTGGCGCAGCGCTGATGATCGCCAGCGGTCTTGCCTTCGGCGCGTTCACCCAGTTCGCGATATTGCTGGCTATCGGCGTCGTCGGGACCTTGAACCCATCGGCGGGTGATGTCAGCATTTTTCTGCCTCTCGAACAATCACTGCTGGCCGCGACTACCACAGCACAGTCGCGAACCGGGTTGTACGCCCGCTATGCGTTCGCGGGCGGACTTGCGGGCGCCCTCGGCTCACAGGCGATCGCAATTCCCGAGGCAATCGCACGCCACACATCGGTTTCGCAGTCGACCGCGTTGCGCGCGTGTTTCCTGCTCTACTCGCTCGCCGGTGTCGTGGTCCTGGTGATGTACCGCTCGCTCACGCAGGAGCGCCACGTCGATGCCGTGCCCGCGACACGGCTTGGGCCTTCGCGCGCCGTCGTCTATCGCCTCGCGGCTCTGTTCTCGCTCGACGCGTTTGGCGGCGGTTTCGTGGTGCAATCGCTGTTGGTGCTGTGGCTATTTCAGCGATTCCACATCAGCGTCAGCGGTGTGGGCACGCTGCTGCTCGTCACCGGCGTATGTAGCGCAGCGTCCGGGTTCGTCGCCGCATGGCTGGCGACGCGCATCGGGCCAATTCGCACGATGGTGTTCACGCACCTACCGGCGAACTGCTTTCTCATCGCGGCCGCATTGATGCCATCGATGTCGTGGGCGCTGACGATGTTGGTGCTGCGCAGCCTGCTCAGCCAGATGGACGTACCTGTGCGCACGGCGTACGTGATGTCCGTAGTGTCGCCGCCCGAGCGCGCTGCCGCGGCGAGCGTCACCAACGTGCCGCGCAGTCTGGCGTCGGCACTATCGCCGACGCTGGCCGGTTGGATGCTGAACGAGAGTTCGTTCGGCTGGCCGCTGATCGTCGCCGGTACATGCAAGATCGCGTACGACGTACTGCTACTCGCCGGCTTCCACAGCTCTCATCCGACTGAAGCCCAAGAGAGCTAGGAAGCTAGCGACGCAGCAAGCGATCAGCGGCAGCTTCGATCTCGCTCTCGCTGAGCAGCACCAACTTCGCTGCGTCGCCCAGCGGAATGAAGCTGTCCTTGCTGGCAACGCGTGCCATCGGGCCGCTGAAACCGTAGTCGATGAGCGTCGCGAGTACACCCTCTGCCACTCCACCCGACGAACGAGTTTCATCGACGACCAGCACCTTGCCAGTGGCCTTGGCTTCGCGCAGAATGTCGTCGACCGGCAGGGGACTGATCCAACGCATGTCGACGACTCGCACTTTTTTGCCGCGCTCGCGCAAACGATTGGCAACGCGTAGCGACATATAGAGCCCGTTCCCGAAGGTGAGAATCGTCAGGTCCTTGCCGTCGCCATAGGTACGCGCGGTGCCGATGGGAACATGGACACCGCGGTCGGGCGACGCAACCCATGCTCGGTCGCCAGGTTCAAGCATGTCGATCGTGTGATAGCGCGCGATGGGCTCCACGAAAACGCTGACCGTGCCGTCGATTCGAGCGGCGGCCACAAGTGTGCGCAGCATCGCCGCTGCGTCGTCGGGGCGCGCGGGGACGGCGACGACGACGCCGGGCAGGTCGCGCAAAACGGTCACCGAATCGTCGTTGTGAAAGTGACCGCCAAACCCTTCCTGGTAGCCGAGCCCAGCAATGCGCACCACCATGCCATTGCGATACTGGCCATTCGAGAAGAACTGCAGCGTTGCAGCCTCACCACGTAACTGGTCTTGCGCGTTGTGTAGGTAGGCGAGGTACTGGATCTCGGGGATCGGCACGAACCCACTCACCGCGGTACCCAGTGCCAGGCCCAGAATGCTGGTCTCGTCGAGCAGCGTGTCGAAGACTCGGGCTGCGCCAGCTTGGCCGAGCAGTCCTTTGGTGACGCCATACACACCGCCCTTGGCGGCGACGTCTTCGCCAAAGAGAATTACTTCTGGATGGTCGCGCAATAGTTCCGCGAGCGTGGCGTTAATCGACTGCGCCAACGTCATCGGTGGCCGCGGCTCGCCAGTGGCAGACTCCGCTACTTCGTCGGGCACGAGAATCGAGCGCGCGACTTCCTGCGGGTTTCGCGGCGCCAACGGTGCCATCACGACGTCGGCTGTCTTCAGTTGCGCCAACTCGGCCACCTCAACGGCGGTTTTGTACACGCTGTTACGAAGCTGATCGTGGCGGGCAGCGAGGCCCGCTCCCGTGTGCGCGCCCGTCGCCACCAATGCGCGAGCGGTGGCGAGAATCGGGTCGCGTGCGCCATCGGCACGCATCTCGGCCGGCGTTCGATACGCGGCCTCAACGTCGGTGCCGGCGTGCCCGCCAAAGCGAACGGTGCGTAAGTGCAAGAACGCTGGCTTGCGACGCGTGCGAACCCAATCGCCAAGTTCCGCCGTGACCGACAACACGGCCAATGGATCCGTGCCGTCGACCGATTCGTAGCGCAGGTGTGCGCGGTTGGCGTACGCCGTTTCGATCCAGTCCGCGGGCGTTCGCACGCTGATGCCGAAGCCGTTGTCCTCGCAAACGAACAGCAGCGGCAGTGGCAAGCGTTGGTGTGCACAGTGCAGCGCGGCGTTGATCGACCCGGTAGCCACCGAGTGATTCGCCGATGCATCACCGAAGGAACACACGGCCAGCGCATCGGAGGGCCACGGGGACGCGATTCCAAGACGGGAGCTACGACCGATAGCGAACGCAACACCGAGGGCACGCGGTAGGTGCGACGCAATCGTCGATGTCTGTGGAATGACGGCCAGGTCGTGACGTCCGAACACCTTGTGACGCCCGCCGGAAATCGGCTCGTCGGTCGCGGCGACGACGCCAGCGAGAATGTCGCGCACACCGGCGAGCCCAGCGCGGCCGAGATAGAAGCCGCCGCTGCGGTAGTGAAGTAGTGCCGGGTCGGTGGGGTGCAGCGCCAACGCCACTGCGGCGTTGCTCTCGTGGCCCGCCGAACTGATCGTGTAAAAGCCTTTGCCTTGCCTGCGTAACCAGCGAGCCGCCAGGTCGCAATGGCGGCTCGCGACTTGCGCCACGAACAATCGATCGAGCTGCGCCGAGGAGCGCTCGCCGGAAACGACATCGACGGTCGCCGGCTGCTCGTCGAGCGCAAGCAGCGCTGCGTGCAACGAAGCCTCGAGTGCGCCGCGTTCGGGGTCGATCATCGTCACAGTTTGCCAGGCAATCAGATGTCGAGCCGATAGCGCACGACCACCGGATCGCCGCTGGGCTGCACGACGGCTCGATAGCGGTTGATTAACGCGCGCATGGGCACGTTCTCGCGCAGAACGTCGGCGTGGATCCGACGCAACCCGCGTTGGCGCGCCAACGCGAGTAAGGAATCCATCAGACGTGTGCCGACACCAAGTCCGTGATACTCGTCGATGACGGTGACCGACAGTTCGGGTGGGCCAGCGGGTTGCTCATTGGCCTGGCTCGTCATCCAGCGGGCCACCCCAATCGGCTTGCCTTCGGGGTGATCCGGCGAGCATCGAGCGGCATCGAAAGCCAACACCGCCGCGTTCACAATGCCGTCCACCTCGCTCAGGCGCGCTTTGATCGCGTCGGGCAATTCGCGCACTGGCGTAAAGAACCGCAGATGGCGCGAAGCGGGGCTGAGTTCCTCGAAGGCTTCCGCGAAGTAGCGGTCGAAGTCGACGCGGGCGGCCTCGCGGGTGACGATCAATGGCGGTTGGTTGATCCCGTCATTGTGCCGGAATGTCGCGGCCCCGTCGCTGCGACGGTTGACACGTCGCCGGAGCCGCGCACTGCCGAACGCCTTACTCCTTCAGTTTTTTGACAACCTTCTTCGCCTGGTCGGCGACGGCTTCCACCTTGTCGTCAATGGAGTCGGGGGTCTTGCTCTCGATGGCATCGGCAATTTTGTCGATCACGTCGTTCGCCTTGCTCTTCTTGCCGCCGACTAGGCCCTTGATCTTGTCGAGAAAACTCATTATTGATGGTCCTTCGGGTACGCCGCACGATTTGCGGGCAGGAACATTCGCACAGCCAAGGGAGTGGCGTCCAAACCGGGAGCGTCGCGGTGACCCGCAGCCCGCTTGGCCTGATGCGCCCAGCCCTGACATTGATCATTCCGACAGGGAAGCCACCGCCGGGAGCCAAGAGCCCGTCGCACCTGGAGTGATGCTGCGGCGCTCAATGGTCAATCGGATGCACGACTACAACTCGACTGTTATCGACTCGATGTCAGTCAGCGGAGCACAGTGTCGTCGAGCATCGGGGTTCGACGTAGCGCGCTTCGAGCAAGCGTCCGGGCGGCTAGCGCGACGAGGAGCACTATTAGGACACCCGCGAGGAAGGGTGTTGCGACGGCGGCGACACTACGCGAGGGGACGGCTCTATCGGATGCGATGGAGGATGCAAGGATCGCCGCCGCGGGTCCAAGAATTGCTGCTGAGATGAGGTAGGCGGCAATGGGTTCGACGATCTCGATTGTGGCCAGTTCGGCGGGTCGGAGCCCGAGGACGTGGAGGTATCCGTTTTGTGAGTGTCGTTCGATGGCGATGGTGATCAGGCTTACGGCGAGGCCAACCAGCGCTGCGATCGCCGAGTAGAGGCCTGCCCAACGGAGCACGTCGAGGCCAGCGTTTCCCTCAGATGCTCCGGCAACCCCCTCGAACGACTCAATCCTCACGTGTGTGGTTGGGTCGGCGGCAACGATGTAGTCGATGAGTGGTATCGCCTGGTCGGCGTCGACCAGAACCAGCATGATGGATCGGGGTGGCACTCTGATGGTTTCGCCGGGCGGGACGATCCAGATCACCGAACCCCAAAGGGAGTCGCTCCGCGTGCCCGGTGCAATCTCTACCACCACCCCGGATGGCAGACCGTCGGGCATCATCCCAACAGGGTCGATATAGATGCCCCCAATTGGGCAAGGAGTCGGGTCGATTCCCTGTATTCGCCGGAGGTCGGTGCAGGTGCCGTAGAACTCTGATGACTTGGTGTTGTCTTCGGGCCCGATCAGCTTGGGTGCTAGCCCGACTGTGGCGAGCACTCTGCCGTCACCGCGGAGGCGGACGACAACCTGTCCGTCGGGAGACATCTCGCCAAGTGGTACTACCCGCGACGAAGCAAGCTCCACGGTCGACGAAGCGATGCTGAGCAGGTAGATGCCACCCGCGAACGCAACTCCCGCGATCACGACTGCTGAGGTCGGGCGGCGCAGCCGTGCTCCGACGACGACTGCCAATGGTTCTTGGCCGGCGAAGAGTCGTCTGCCGATGGCCGCCAGGACGAAGGAAGTTACGGCGAGAGCGCCGATGATCACCACAATGCGGGCGAGAGCAGCGTCGAGGGAGCCGCTCGACAGGAGGAGTCCAGCAACAACGCCGACGACAACCAAGCCCGCCCCAGCAGCCGCCAGCCGCCAGCCCTTCGACGCTGCTCTACCACGCCCAGCGTCGACGCGCACCCGACGCACTGCCCACATCATCCCCACTGCTGCCGACGCGACCACGACCGCGATACACATCAAGTATCCGACCAACGAGAGCCTGTATGCGCTCGGGTATGCACGAAGACCGGCGAACGTGGGCGAGTTGCTCCCCGTCCACCACCATGCGGCAGCAGCGCCCACGGTCGCTCCAATGCCAGCGCGCGACACAGCGGCTGAGGCCAACAGCGTCCGGGATGTCGACTCCGACGTTCCGATCAACTGCAACAGCCGTGCTTCCCGTAAGCGCGCCTTCAGGTCGAGCGCGACTAGCAGGTATATGAGGATGGCGGTCGATGGCACGATGAAGCTCAGCCCGAACGCCCGAATAACCGACTTGCTCATTCGTGTCGTGTCCTCGACCCACGCCGTCCGAGCAGCACCGAACCTGTCGACGCGGCCTGCGAAACCTCCATCGGCGAGCACGCCTGGGTCTGCTCCTACGATCACCCTCAACTCGTTTGACGCCAACAAGCCATCGCGGCCGATCACACCATCGATGCGCGGGAATCGTGCCTTCATCGTCGGATCTGTGACGGCAAGCTCGACAGTCTGTGGAGATGCCCACACCTCCCCCACTGCGGGCCATGCGTCCAGTCCCGGCGGTGGTGCGACGGTGGCGCAGCGCTCCTCACCGGATCGGGCGAGCACAAGCCGTTCGTATTGGATGGACCCGTACGGATCGAACATCGGGCTGAACAGGACGCAGCCGTCGCTGGTTTGCGGCCCCGGGTACCGCGCGTCACTGATGCGCCCGGCGTCGCCAAGAAAGGCGACGAGACCAAAAACTATTGCGAGCGCGATCGTGGACAGCGCGCCGACCAGCACTGACGCGACTCCACTCAGCCATCGCCCGCGACCACCAAATCGCACGGCAAGACTCAACAATGTCATCCATCGTCGAAATCGTGGCCATAGAGAGTGCACGGCTGACCGAACGTCTAACCGAGCAACTCAAGCACGTTGACGGCGGTCGACCGAAGCCGTTGATCGTGAGATGCCGTCACCACACACGCCCCACGCTCGGCAGCGCCTAGCAGAGCCGCAACAACCGACTCACGGCTTTCATCATCCAGAAACGCAGTCGGTTCATCGGCCAGCACGATTGCTGGCTCCTTGGCAAGCGCACGAGCGACCGACGCTCGTTGAGCTTGACCACCGGAAATCTCGCCGGGATAGCTGTCAACGACCTCCGACAGCCCAAGACGATCCAACCACTCTGTTGCGCTCGCGACTGCTACCGATTCTTCGATGCCCTGCAATCGCAGTGGCAACGCCACGTTCTCAATCACGGACAAGTCGGGAAGGAGTTCGCCCCGCTGAAACACGAAACCCACGTGCGCTAAACGTGCCGCAGCCCGACGAGAACGCGAACGAGGAAGCGGTTCGGCGCCGTAGAACACCTGGCCGCGACATTCGAACACTCCAGCGAGACACATCAACAACGTGCTCTTACCAGCACCAGACGGACCCACGATCGCCGACACCTCACCGGCCGGCATTTCGAACGTGATGTCCCGAAACACGTCGCCGCCGCCTGGATAAGCAAACCCGACGTTACGCGCTATCAAATCCACTGAAGGTCACGATATGTCATCCGAACCGCGACCTAGCCGAAAAATCAGACAAACCCCCTGGTCAGGGGGCTTGTTCGTGGTCGAGACCGGCGTCGATCCGGTGACCCTACGCTTTTCAGGCGTATGCTCTGCCGACTGAGCTACTCGACCGTGTGTACTTGAATTTCCGTTCGGGTTGACACCCGAGCGGTCCCGACGGGACTCGAACCCGCGACCTCCGGCTTGACAGGCCGGCGTGAACTCCAACTTCACCACGGGACCTTGCTGCATTCGGCTGAAATCAGCTTGGTCAATTGCGCACCCCCAACGGGATTCGAACCCGTGCCGCCACCTTGAAAGGGTGGTGTCCTAGGCCACTAGACGATGGGGGCTAGTTCGTCCTCCGGTTGAGAGCGTCGAAACACTACCAGCCAAAGTCGGGCTTACCCCAGGCGAGTTTGCCTAGTCGATCCGGCCTCAACAGTTACCGTGCACGCGTGCGACTTTCGCTGCAACCATCACTCAAGACGGGCGACTACGGATTCAGCCATCAGATACGCGTCCGCTTCGCCGAAACCGACGCGATGGGCATCGTGCACCACAGTCGTTACCTGCCCTGGCTGGAATCTGCCCGCGTCGAATATCTCCGCGATCTGGGGCACCCATACGCCGAATTGCGCGTCGAGGGCATCGACTTCACGGTGCTTGAGGCTTACGTGCAATATCGGCAACCGGTGCAATTCGACGAGTTGGTCGATGTGCACCTACGCCTGGGCGGTGTCACACGAGCGACATTCCAGATCGGCTACCTGCTGACGGTCGCCAGCGAGACACGCGCAACCGGCGTGACGGTGCACGGCTGCGTCAACGCGCAGGGCCGGCCGTTGCGCATGCCCGCGTGGTTGCTCAACCTGGCTGACGGCTGAGCGCCTCGACCGCACTATCGAGCACGAAGCTGAGAAACTGGTAGAGGTGATGCTCGCCGATCATCGGGTCGTCGTCGCTCAGGTCTTCGGGGTTGTGGGTCTCGCCCACGTCGAGCAAGGTGCCCAGCACCAATCGCACCGCGTTCAGCGCCCGAAGTAACCCCTGCATGGCCTCATCGCTCAGTGGTGCGTCGCTACTCAGGAAACGACCCGCCTCCTCAATTGCCGCCAGCCGCGACGCAACTAGTTCCTCGCGCATCAACCGCTGATACTCGGCGTCGGCCTCCGCATCGTCGGCCAGGTGATACGCCGGGGGAAACAGCCGACGCAGCAGCGGCTCCGAGAGCGGATCGTTGGCCAAGAGCAGTCCCTGCAACTCGCCAATCAGTCGCACGACGAGGTCGCGTTCGTCGCGCCGAAGGTTGATGATGAACCCGCCATCTGTCGGCTCGAAGAGTAGACGGGGCTTCCTACGGGCCATGACCGCGAGCGTACCTACTCGCTTCGACCAAGTTACCGACGGGTAGCTACGCTCAGCGGATGGACGAAATCGCGCGCATCGGAATTCTCGGTTCCGGAATCATGGGCGCTGGCCTCGCGGAGGTTGCAGCTCGCGCCGGCTACCAGGTGGTCGTGCGATCGCGATCGAAAGATGCGGCCAGCGAGATGATGACGACGATCGACAAGGGCTTCGTGAAGGCCATCGCGCGCGGCAAGTCCACCGAGGATGAACGTGCGGCCGTGCTCGCGCGAATCAGCGCCACTGATCAGCTCGATGGAGTCGCCGACTGCGACCTCGTCATCGAATCAGTCATCGAAGATCTGGCGGTCAAGCAGGGACTGTTCGCGGAACTCGATCGAGTGGTCAAGCCCGGAGCGATCCTCGCCACAAACACCAGCACCTTGCCCGTCATTGAACTCGCGAAAGCAACCCAGCGTCCCGAGCTCGTCTGTGGCATCCACTTCTTCAATCCCGCTCCGCTGATGACGTTGGTGGAAGTAGTGCGGCCACTCACCGCCAGCGATGCAACGATCGCTACCGCCATCGCATTCGCCGTCAGTTGCGGCAAAGACGTCGTCGAGACCAAAGATCACGCCGGGTTCGTCGTCAACGCACTGCTCTTCCCCTACCTGAACAACGCCGTGCGCATGCTGGAGCGTGAAACTGCGCCGATGGAGAGCATCGACATCGCGATGAAGGGCGGCTGCAACTTTCCGATGGGGCCGTTTGCACTACTCGACCTCGTTGGCCTCGACACGTCGGTCGCCATTCTCGATGCGCTGCATGCCCAATTCGGCGACGCGCATTACGCGGCGGCGCCGACTCTGCGCAGAATGGTCGCAGATGGTCACCTCGGTCGTAAGACGAAGCGCGGTTTCTACACGTACTGACGTGGCACCGTGAGCGCGCCGCCCGTTGAACCCGCGCTCACACGTTGGCAGCTGCCTTCGCCCAACGACGCCGATGAAAACGGATTCGTCGGTGTCGGCGCCGATCTCGAGCCCGGCACGCTGCTCGCCGCTTACCGCCACGGGTTGTTCCCGATGCCGTTTCGCAAACAGTTGGTCGGTTGGTGGTCGCCCGACCCACGCGGCATCCTGCCCCTCGATGGATTGATTGTGTCGCGGTCGCTGCGCGCCAGCGTGCGCCACTTCGAGATTCGTATCGACACGGCGTTCACGGAAGTGATGCGACGCTGCGGCGACCCGATGCGGCCGCACGGCTGGATCAATGACGACTTCATCCAGGCGTACACGCGGTTGCACGAGCTCGGGTGGGCGCACAGCATCGAAACATGGCGCGACGACGAATTGGTCGGGGGGTTGTACGGCGTGCGCATCGCTGGGCTGTTCGCCGGCGAGAGCAAGTTCCACACGGTGACCGATGCTTCGAAGGTTGCCGTTGTCGCAACCGTCGAGTGGTTGCGTGCCAGTGGGGGGACGCTGTTCGACGTGCAATGGCGCACGGAACATCTCGCCACTTTGGGCGCCGTGGCGATCGATCGCAGCGAGTACCTGGGACTCGTAACGGCTGCGATCAAGCCGATTCCGGACTTACGTCAGGTGTAGTCAGGTGGTCCGGCTTCGGACGAGTCGTCATGACGAGCCAGCCTCCACGACGAGCCGGCAATTTTGACCGTTCTGTCACCTTCGCCCCGGTCGCGCACTAGGCGACACGAAAGCCAGGACCCTTTCGGCGGTACTTCCAGGCCAAGACCGGTCGCGATCCGTGGATGCGATCCCTGATGACCGAGCACGATCAATCCCTCAGCGCGCAGCGCATTGCGGGCGTCGCGCACTCGCTTCGGACCATCATCCTGTCGGGCCACAGTGAGGACCACCTCTCGACGGACAACGCGTTGCTGCACACGGCGGAACAGTTCGGTCACGCGGCCCTGGCCGGACAGCGAATCACTCAGAATCGCGTCACGTGTGAGTTCGTCGAGGTGAAGTAGAAGGTTCTCGGCGAGCGCCCCCGGGTTCACCAGCCACGTCATGGCCGCTAGCCCGTCCTTAGTCAGACTGCGCTTCTTATCCTTGTTCTCGCCTCGCTTCAACCGCGCATCTTCGGCACGCACAATCCCTACTTGAAACTGTGATTTGTTGTCATCACCAGTCAGACACAGACACAACTCGCCGACGGCCTCAGTCGGGATCATCCAGCCTCCCGATTTCATCGACCACTTGGAGTCGAGTTCTTGTTCGTCAACCAGATAGTCGAGCCGCCGTCCGCGCTGCAGCCCGAACTCATCCTGAACAACTATCTCAATCTTGGTACCGATGTAGGTCTTCTCGACCTTGGAGAGTTGCTCCAGCCGATAGCGGCCAGTCCGCTGGCCGTCGAAGACCTCGTCGAAGCTCTGTCGGATGGCCCCGGCGAATCGCTCGTGCACCCGAGGCTGGCTACGAAACCAGCCGACCGCTCTGTCGAGTCCATCATCGGGAAGCATCGGCGGAACTACTCCGGGTGACTCTCCGCAAAGGCGTGTTCAAAAACGAAGTCAGCAATCGCCTTGCCGAGTAAAGGGGGGACGGCGTTACCAATCTGACGCGCTATCTCAATCTTCTTTCCTTCAAAGACGTACCAATCAGGGAACGACTGAAGTCGCGTTGCTTCCCGGTGAGAAATCACGCGGTTGGCAGACGGATGAAGGTAACGGCCTTTTTCGGGCTTGAAAAACTCGGTACGAATGGTCGCCGACGGCCGATCCCACCACAGCCGACCCATCACATCGGTCGTGCCTGTCGGCTTGTTCAGCCAGCAATCCGGGGTGATGTCAGGTCGGTTGCGCATCAAGTCGAAACGGTTCCCGCCCGGCGGAATTGCTCGATAGCGCTCCATCGACATCGCCAGCGGTCGGCGGCCAAAGTGGAGATGCTGGCTCCCGCCGTCACCGATCACAGGATCAGTTCCGCGGGTACGCGCTGGCAGATCACCGATCGCATCCTTGACCGTGACGTACGGCAGTCCAGATTCGGATGCTGGACCGTGCGTCGGCGGTGGCGGCCACGACAACGAGTCGATGTCTCGAATCGCCACAAGTATCCCGCGCCGGCGACGCTGCGGAACGCCGTAGTCCGCGGCATTGAGTACGCCGTATGCGATCGCGTACGCGCTGAGTTCAGAGTCAGAGTCGGTATCAAGGAGATGAAGCAGTTCAAAGAATTGCTCGGAACGCTGAAACTCTGGCACATTCTCAATCACGAATGCCTTCGGGCGTAGAGTTCGGACCGCGTCGAGGTAGTGCTTCCATAATCCGTTGAGCCGAGCACGGCTCGCGTCGTCGCGATCCCGGCCGAGGGGGCTGAAGCCTTGGCACGGCGGCCCCCCAATGATCACGTCGGCTGACTTGGGATACGACGGTCCGTACTCGATGTCACCGTCGAACACCTCGCACCCGAAATTACGTTCGAAGGTTGCCGCTGCCGCGTGATCATGCTCAACGGCGAAGACGGGCTTGAAGCCGTGACCTGCCAAGTGGAAGCCCAGGCTCAGGCCGCCCGCACCAGCGAAGAGGTCGACCGTTGAGATCGTACGTTGAGCCGCGCTTCCATGAGCCGCGACACCCGACTTCGTCTCGAACATCGTCATTTGCCTGCTGCTCCGTGGTGGCTTCATTCGCCAGTCCCTCCAGGATTGATGGTCCAAAGGGAAGTGGCTTGAACTTACGCGGACGGTGTGACACGGAAACCAATGCCGACCTCGCCCAAGGCCTGACATTAGAGGAGCACGCGTCGGCATTGAGCGACTCAACCGATGCGCTGAGCTGGGAAGATTGGTGCTCGGTGCCGGGGGCGAACCCCCGGCACCGGGGTACTGAAGAAGGGTGAGTTCCGCCCGAACCCAACCACTTCAGTGTCCACCGCTTGAGCATCCGCCTGCTCACGCACCGTTACGGCAGAAAGTATCGGAGCGTTCGAGCGGAACTTGAGCAGTTCTTGACACTTGCTGTCGGCACTACGAGCAAACGGCGGAATTCGGCTTACTCATCGGTAACACTGTGCAGATGGCGAACCAGCGCGACGCGGCGTGGGTGATGCGGACCTATTCGGGGCATTCCACCGCCCAGGCCAGCAACGAGCTGTACCGCAGCAACCTCGCCAAGGGCCAGACCGGCCTGTCGATCGCCTTCGACCTGCCCACACAAACGGGCTACGACCCGGATCACCCGCTCGCCCGCGGCGAAGTCGGCAGAGTCGGCGTGCCCGTCGCCCACCTCGGCCACATGCGGACATTGCTGACTGGCATTCCGCCCGGCCAGATGAACACCTCGATGACGATCAACGCGACGGCCGCGTGGCTACTGGCGCTGTATGTCGCCAACGCCGAAGAGCAAGGCGTTGCTGCGTCCGACCTGCGGGGGACCACACAGAACGACATCGTGAAGGAGTACCTGTCGCGCGGCACCTACATCTTTCCCCCGGAGCCTTCACGCCGACTGATCGTCGACATGGTCGCGTGGTGCGCGCAGCACGCGCCGAAGTGGAACCCGATGAACGTATGCAGCTATCACCTGCAAGAGGCCGGCGCAACTCCGGTGCAGGAGATCGCGTTCTCGTTGGCGACCGCGGTCGATGTCCTCGACGCGGTACGCGATTCCGGACAGGTCGCGCCCGAGCAGTTCAGTCAGGTCTTCGGAAGCGTTTCGTTCTTCGTCAACGCGGGTGTGCGCTTCATCGAAGAGATGTGCAAACTACGGGCCTTCGCCGAACTATGGGACCGGATCGGTAGCGAGCGCTATGGCGTCACCGACGAAAAGGCACGCAGATTCCGCTACGGCGTGCAGGTCAACTCGCTCGGTCTCACTGCCGCGCAACCAGAGAACAACGTGCAACGGATCGTGCTCGAGATGCTTGCCGTCACCATGAGCAAGCGGGCGAGAGCGCGCAGCGTGCAGTTGCCAGCGTGGAACGAAGCGCTCGGCTTGCCACGGCCATGGGACCAGCAGTGGTCGCTGCGCATGCAGCAGGTCCTCGCGTTCGAAAGCGACATCCTTGAGTACGACGATCTCTTCGACGGATCGCACGTGGTCGAGGCGCGTACCGCGGAGTTGCGCGACGCGGCATGGGCGGAGTTTGAGGGTGTGCTCGAACTAGGCGGCGCATTCGCCGCTATCGACGAGCTCAAGGGCCGGCTCGTGAGTTCGATGGCCGACCGTGCGCGCCGCATCGAGAGCGGCGACCAGATCGTCGTCGGCGTCAACGCATTCACCGAGGGCGAGGTTTCACCGCTCGATACACCCGGCAACTTCCTCACCATCGATGCCGGCGTTGAACAAGCGATGGTCGACGACGTATGCACCTGGCGCGCAACTCGCGATGGTGCGTCAATGGATGCGGCCCTTGCAGAGTTGCGGCGTGCCGCGTCGAGCGGCCAGAACCTGATGCCAGCTTCGATCGCGCTCGCCAAGGCGGGCGGTACCACTGGGGAATGGGCGGGCGCTTTGCGCGATGCGTTTGGCGAGTATCGCGGTCCCACCGGGGTTGCCGCCGCGGTCGGTCGCCGAGCTGGCGAGTTGGCGAGCGTCGCCGAGTTCGTGCGCTCGATTCCGAGTGGCCCGCCGCGGTTCCTCGTTGCCAAAGCCGGGCTCGATGGGCATAGCAACGGCGCCGAGCAGATCGCCGTCGCGGCTCGCGACGCAGGGATGGAAGTGATCTACTCCGGTATTCGCCTGACCGACGCGCAGATCGTCGCGTCCGCACGCGATGAAGACCCGGATGTGATCGGCCTCTCGATCCTCAGCGGTTCGCACCTTTCACTTGTGCCATCGATCATTCGCGATCTGCGGGCCAACGGCGTCGATGCGCCTGTGATTGTCGGCGGCATCATCCCCGATGGTGATCGCGCTGCGCTCGCCGCGGCCGGCGTCGCGGCGGTGTACACGCCGAAGGACTACGCGATGTCGCGCATCATGCGCGAAATTGCCGAGCTCGCCGTCGCCAACCGCGATTAGTTGACGGCTGGCACCTGACTGTCGATCCAGTCGAGCAGCTGTGGCGAACTTTCGAGGCTGGTGATCAGCGCGTAACGGGGCGAATTGCCGTTGTGCACCACGACATGCCACAGGCGTTGCGTATCCACCACGAAACGAGCACCACGCGACAACGGCACGCGCCGTTCGGTGCTCGCGATCGGTAAGTGCTGATCGTCGAGGTCCATCAGCAGCATGTAACTGTCGGGATTGTCGGTGAGTTCCACCCAGGTACGTACGACCCAGCCCTCATTGTCGGGGTTGAAGCGATTGTTGTCGTCGCGGTGGAAGCTTGGGAGCGCAGCGTCGCGATCTTGTGGCTCAAGTTTGATGATGCGGACGCGCCCAAAGTTGGCGCCAACACTGTCGACATAGCGACGCAGCGTCGGAGCCTTGTCGGCATTCGAGGTCCACAGCGCGTCTTTGTCGGTCTTGCCCTTGTCCCAGAAGCCACGACAATCCAGTTCGCCATCGGCCGAGGCGAGGGGCGCAAAGTTGGTGTCGCCGCCGCTCTTCCAATCCATGTATTCGAGCCCGAGATATTCCTGTTCAGGAACCTCGAAGTCGGCGGGTGTCAGCGCCACGAACCCGGTCTCGGCCAGCTGAGGCAAACGGTAGTGCGGCGTGTCGAGTGGAATCTCGACGCTCCAATGCTCGCTGGTTGGCCAAAAAGCGGTTGTCACGGCGAGGGCAACGTCGAAGTCGAGGTCGGAAGTTCGGAGATCACTATTCGCTGCGGCGGAATTTTAATTGCTTGGCCGACCTCAACGTGGTTTTTGTCGGTGATGCCGTTGAGTTCCATCATCTGGTTGAGGTCGACGTTAAACGCGTTGGCGATCGCACCCAAGGAATCGCCCTCTTTCACGAAGTAAACCGTGATTTGCGGTAGCGAGGTCGACACATCGATGGTCGTCGTTGGCGGAAACGTTACGAACGGAGGCAGCGTGTCGCGCGTCTCACCACGGTTACTGCAGGCCGCTGCCATGACCGGCAACAGTGCGGCGGGCAAGAGCAGCGCGGCGCGTTTGACCAATTTCATGCTTGAAGGATAGATGGATTCGGCGGTCGTACAACGTCGCGACTAGACGAAACGGTTGCTGACGTACGCGGCCAACGCCACCAATTCGCTGCGAGCTTCCGACGTAATCGGGGCGAGCTCGATCGCCGCAATGGCTTCCACTGCCAGGCGTTCGATCGTGGATTCCAGATCGGCCAACGCTCCGGAATCGACAATTGCCTGCTGCACACGCGCCACGTCGTCGTCGCTGAGGCCAGCGCGGCCGACAAGTGCAAGTACCCCGGCCTGCGCGGTGTTGGCGGCCTCGACGGCGCGCGCCATCAGTGGGGTCGGCTTGCCCTCACGTAAATCGCCGCCGACGGGTTTGCCGGTGATGGCCGAGTCGCCAAACGCCCCCATCACGTCGTCGCGCATCTGAAACGCGTCGCCGAGCGGCAGGCCATACGCGCTGAGCGCTGGCAACAAGATCTCGGCCCGCTCTGGCGCAGCCATCACCGCGCCAAGGTGCAGCGGACGCTCGATCGTGTACTTGCCGCTCTTATAGCGACAGATCCGCTCGGCCTTGACGCGGCTGCGTTCGTTTCGCACGCTGCCCGCCATGTCGAGCACTTGGCCGATGTTGAGTTCGATGCGCAGTTCGTTCCAGATCGCCCACGCTTGTCGGCTTGCACCAGCCATCATCATGTCGCTGTACACAAACGCAAGGTCGCCGACCAAGACGGCAACACCTTCGCCAAACCTGCGGGCATCGCCTGCCCACCCTTCCTCGCGGTGACGTTCGGCGAAGACAGTGTGCGTCGTGACGTTGCCCCGGCGACTTGCTGCATCGTCCATCACATCGTCGTGGAACAAGGCGAACGCGTGCATCAGTTCGAACGCGGCACCGGCGTTGGTGATCATCGGATCTTGGGGGTCGCCACCAGCGCCAACGAAACCCCAATGACAAAACGCCGGCCGCAGTCGCTTGCCGCCCGCGAGCACGAGTCGGCCGATGTGTGAGATCGGTTCGGCCAATTCGGGATCGAACTTCGCCCAACGAGCTTGTTCCGGTTCGAGAAACTCGCGCAGTCGGCGTTCGACGCGCGTTGCGATGGCAATCAGCGATGCCGGCACCGGCGCGCTGGTCAGGTCAACCATCGGCGCCTAGGTCGGCGACAACCTGTTCGATCTGCATACGTGCGTTACCGATACGCGCGCGGCAGAAACCAATCAGCTCGACAGCGCGCTTCACGCGCTCGGCCAGCACATCGACATCGACATCTGCCCGCTCGAGTTCCGCGAGGATGGCTTCCAGTTCCGCGAGCGCTTCGGCGTAACCCACTGCGACCGGTTGAGCTGATGTTGTCATGGTGTGATTTCCTCCACGCGTGTCGATGTGGTGCCTTTGGCAAAGGTAGTGACGATGACGTCGCCGACGTGCAGTGCCGACGCGTCGACCAGGGCGCGACCGCCAGCGGTGCGCGCGATGCTGTAGCCGCGAGCAAGCGTGCTGGCAGGGTCGAGTAACCGCAGCCGTTCGTTGACCGCGGCTAGATGACGCAGTTCGGGTTCGAGTCGCGACGGCACCCGGCCGATGGCGGCGGTTGCGGCGCTGAGCTGCACGTCGGCACGCTGCACCACGCGGTCGGCGCCAACGCGCACACCGCGCGCACGCTGCCCCAGACGATGGTCGGCGCGATCGACTGACGCGACAACCTGATGGCGAATCGACCGCGCCACGTCGGCCACCTCTGTTTCCGCAACCGCCACTGCGCGCTGGGCGCGATACCCAATCGCCGACCATGTCTGCTCGCACCGTTCGCGAAATGCCTGCACGCGTTCCGCCAACGCTGCTGCACATGCAGTCGGCGTCTTCAGTGCGCTGTGCGCTACCTCGTCGGCAACGCTGCGATCAATCTCGTGGCCGAGTCCGGTGAACACGGGTAGCGCCGAGGTGGCTATCGCTGTCGCGATCGACTCGTGATCGAACGTCGCCAGCTCTGTTCTGCTACCGCCACCGCGGATGAGCACCACAACGTCGAGGTCGTCGTGGCGACCGAGTGCCCGCAGCGCTGCCGATACCTCGGCGACCGCACGTTCGCCCTGCACGCGAACGTCGACGAGTCGCAAAACAAATGCGAAACCGCTGCGTTCGAGCTCGTGCACAAAATCGGCCCACGCGGCGCTGGAACTGCTGGCAACGACGCCGACGCGCAGAGGAGTCGGCGGCACGGCGAGCTGCTTGTTGCGGTCGTACATGCCAGCCGCGACCAATCGACGCACAACATCGTCGCGCTGCATCGCGAGCTCGCCAAGCGTGAATCGCGGATCGATCCCGCTCATCTTCAGCCCGAGCTGACCGGAAGGCGCGAAGAAATCGAGGTGACCGAAGATGCGAACCTTCAGCCCATCGGCCAGCCGTAGCCGATGCTTCATCAGCAGCGGCTTCAACTTCATTTGCGACGGAGCAAAGAACTGAACGTTGAGGGTTGCCTTGCCATCGTCGCTTTCCTCGGCGAGCCGGAAGTAGGCGTGCGGGCCGCGTACGTTCCAGCCCTGAATCTCGCCGCGTACCCACACCCCGTCGGAGAACGAACGGCGCAGCGCACCGTTGATTGCGTCGGCGAGTTCGCGAACGGAAAACGTGGGCAGGCCAGCTTCGTCGCGCGTTTCGTCGTCGAACTCGAGATCGAAAGACGGTTGACTCATCGCGAGCACCACATGGGCCGAAGGTTAGGCGCGTGCGCGGCGGAAGCGCGTGGGGACGAGGGAGCTATGCGCCGAGTTCGTGCACGTTGTCGAACTCGGCCTCGTCGTCGGTTCCGAACAACTGGCCGTCGACTGGCAAGGCTTGCCGGCGGCGAAGGGTGTCGATCGAGTCGAGTGGCTTTTCCAATGCACGACGACGTGTCGTCGCAAGTTCGTCGAAGGCCCGGTTGACGGATTCGAACTGCTTTCGAACCTTCTCGACCTGCTCGGTGTACTTATTCCACTGCTGTCCGAACTTGCCGAGCAGCCCTAGAATTTCTTTGCTCGTCTGCTCGATCATGAAGTTGTCGAACGCCTGACGAATGACGCCGAGGAACGCAAACAACGTGAGCGGCGAGCAAATAACGATGTTCAGCGACATCGCCTCTTCGATCAGCCCGGTGTCGGACTCGTGGATGAAGGCGGCAAGGCTTTCGTTGGGCACGAACAGCAGGACGTTGTCGACCGTCGGGCGATCGTCGGTCTGCGCGTATTCGCGCTTGGCCAGTTCGCGCACTCGGGCGCGGACATCGCGGACGAATGTCGCACGATGAGCATCGCGTTCGGCGTCGGTGCCAGCTTCGAGGTACTTGAGGTACGACGCCATCGGAAACTTGACGTCCATGAACAGCACGTGGCCCTTGGGCAGCACAAACGTGAAGTCGGGAATACCCTTGCCGTCGCCGTCGATCGCTGTGCGCTTGAAGTAATTGACCCGCTCTTGCATGCCTGCCATGCGCAGCACGTCTTCGGCCATGCGCTCGCCCCACTGGCCGCGTGCGTTGCTAGACGCCAACGCTTCGCGCAGGCTGCTGGCCGTGCCCGCCAATGACTGGGTGATCTCGCTGTGCGCCTGCAAGGAGCTGTCAACCTGGCCGAAGCGCAGGGAGGTGGCATCGCCCAATTGCTGCACCAGGGCGGACAGCCGACCAAGATCGGCCTGCACGCCCGACTGCACCTCGCCCAACTTGGCGTCGATGAGCAGCTGGCGGCTGGCCAGCGATGCGTCGGCCGCGCTGGTGTGCGCGCCCAGGCGTTCGTTGGCGACTGCGATCGTTTGCTCGATGATCTCGAGCGTCGCCCGGCTGCCGTTGTCGACTGCGGGCGCTGCGCGACGGTTCGCCAGCAACCAGGCGATAGCCGCAGCGGCGGCCACCAAGAGAACGACAAGGAGAACAACGAGCACAGCTTCCATGCCATCCATCATGACGAGGGGGTGTCACAAGGTTCGCGGATGCCACGCGGCCGAGGGTTTGCTGCGGCTTTTGTGTAAACCTCGGCTGTACGAAACCCCTCGACAGCCTGCCGCTCAGCGTGATACGGGGCTTTCGCCGGCCCTGAGTTGGGCGGCGTACAAGCCGTCGAGGGCCATCAGTTGGTCGTGCGTGCCTTGCTCGACGATGCGGCCGTCGTCGAGCACGACAATGCGGTCGGCATCGCGGATCGTCGACAGCCGATGGGCGATGACGAGAGCCGTGCGGCCCTTCAGCGCTTCTTCGAAAGCCGCTTGCACGTGCGCCTCGTTCTCGTTGTCGAGATGACTGGTGGCTTCGTCGAGAATCATCAGCGCCGGGTTCTTCAACAACAACCGGGCAATTGCTAGCCGCTGCTTCTCGCCGCCACTCAACCTGTAGCCGCGTTCACCGACCACCGTGTCGTACCCATCGGGCATCGCGGCGATCACGTCGTGAATGCGCGCCCCACGACACGCGGCATCGAGTTCAGCGACCGTCGCATCGGGCCGCGCGTACAGCAGGTTTGCTCCGATCGATTCGTGGAACAGATGCGGATCTTGGCTGACGACCCCAATCGCCGCGCGTAGTGAGTGCTGTGTGAGGTCGCGGATGTCGTGGCCATCGATCATCAGCACGCCAGCAGTTACGTCGTAGAGCCGCGGTATCAAACTAGAGAGCGTCGTCTTCCCGGAGCCGGAGGCGCCCACCAGCGCGACGGTGTCGCCCGGCTCGATCACAAGCGACACGCCCTGCAGCACGTCGCGGTCGGGGTCGCTGCCGAGGATTGCGTTGGGGGCCTCAAGCGAGCGAACCGTCACTTCTTCGGCGGCGGGGTACCGGAACCAGACGTCGCGAAACTCGATGCGACCCTTCGGCGCCACAAGATCGATCGCGCCCGGCCGATCGGTGATCGGCTCTGGCGCATCGAGCACCTCAAACACGCGCTCGAAGCTGACCATCGCCGTCATCAGGTCGATTCGCGCATTGGTGAGGCCGGTGAGTGGTTGGTACACGCGAGTGACCAACGTCGCCAACGCAACAAGGTCGCCTACTTTGAGATCGCCGCTCACGACAAGGTGCGCACCAACGCCATAGATCGCAGCGGCACCAAGCGCGCCGACCAGGCCGAGCGCCACAAAGAAGATGCGGCCGTACATCGCCGCCTTCACACCCGTGTCGCGCACCTTTGAAGCGCGCCTGGAAAACACGTCGACCTCGTCGCGCTGACGGCCGAACAGTTTCACCAGCAGGGCTCCGGCGACGTTGAAGCGCTCGGCCATCTGCGAGTTCATCTCGGCGTTGGTCGACATGTTCTCGCGCGAGATGCCCTGCAGTCGGCGACCAACTCGCTTCGCCGGGATGATGAAGATCGGCAGCGCAACCAACGCCAATAGCGTGAGGCGCCACTCGAGAACCGCCATCGCAGCCAACGACGTGACCAGCACCACGACGTTGCTGACCACGCTACCCAGCGTGCTGGTCACCGCAGTCTGTGCGCCGATCACATCGTTGTTCAGCCGACTGGTCAGCGCACCGGTCTGCGTGCGCGTGAAGAACGCGATCGGCATGCGCTGCACCTTGGCGAACAGCGCTACGCGCAGGTCGTAGATCAGTCCTTCGCCGATACGCGCGCTACACCAACGCTGCACGATCGCCAAGCCGGCGCTAAAGAGCGCTGCCACGACTACGACGATTGCCAGGACGGTGATGAGGCTGCGGTCCTTCTGGGGAATCGCATCGTTCAGGATCGTTCGAAACGCGAAGGGTGCAACGAGGTCGACTAGTGCCGCCGCGATGATCGCCCCGAGGAACAGGATGATCGTGCCGCGATACGGGCGCGCGAATTGCCACGCCCGAACTAGCGAACGACGCTGCAGCTTCTTGCCTCTCACGGCATCGGAGTCGCCCGGCATCAACATGTGTGGGCCCATCCGCATGCGGTTGAGGATACGGACGGCGCCCCACACTTCTACGATGGGCGACATGCGCCGTCTCGCCCTTGTTGCCACTTGCTGTCTGTTCGTGGCTGCGTGCGGCGACGGAACCGATGAAGGGGCCAACGAGGGTCGCGGCGACCGCGGCACGATCGACGGCGTCACCCTCGACACGCCAAGCCCGCCAACAGACGAGACCGCGCCGGAGGGCTCCACACAAGAGACGACTCTCGACACACAGCCCTCCGACGACAACGAGTTCGCGTGGTCCCCAATCGGAGACGGCGTTGAGGACGGCACGCTGTCGGTGCCTTTGGACTACGACGATCCCAGCGGTGACGAGATCGTGCTGTACGTCGTGCGTCACCTGGCCGCCGATCCCGACCGACGCATCGGCACACTGCTGGTCAACCCCGGTGGTCCGGGGTTCGGGGGTTCCGGTTTGGCGTACGCCGCCGAGAACATCTATGGCCAGGCACTGCTCGACCGTTTCGACATCATCGGCTGGGATCCGCGGGGCACTGGGTCGAGCGAGCCCGCCGTCGACTGTGTTGAGAACTACGACCGTTTCTTCGGACTTGATTCGTCACCGGACACCGCGGCCGAACGGCAAGACCTGATCGATGCCGGCACTGAGTTCGGTGAAGCCTGCGAAGACGAGAATGCTGGCCTGCTACCGCACTTGGGTACTGCCGATTCTGCCCGCGACATGAACGCCATTCGCGAGGCGCTTGGCGAGACGACAATCAGCTACTTCGGCTTCAGTTACGGCAGCGAACTGGGTGCGACGTGGGCCACGATGTTCCCCGACACTGTGCGCGCGGCGGTGCTCGACGGTGCGGTGGACCCGACCGTCGGGTACCTGCAGCAAAACGTTCAGCAGGCCGCCGGCTTCGAAGCAACATTCGACGAGTTTCTTGCACAATGCAGCGAGGACAGCGATTGCGAATTCCACAACGGCGGCAACGCGCAGGATGCGTTCGACGAGCTGAGCCTGGAAATCGACGCACACCCGATCAGCGTCGACGCCGACCGTACCGATGTCACCCAGGCAGTCCTGTTCACCGCGGTCGCGCAGGCGATGTACGACCAGTCCTACTGGCCACGTTTGGAACTCGCACTCGCCGACCTACAGGACGGCAACGGTCGCGGCACGCTCGAGCTGTACGACGAGTACTTCGGTTATCGGTTCGAGGAGTGGGGCAACGAGCTGGAGGCGTACTTTGCCATCAACTGTCTCGACGATCCCGGCAGCAGTGGGCCCGACGATCTCTTCACGCACGAAGCAGAGTTCGCGGCGGCAGCTCCTCGCCTAGGGCGCGGCTGGATGGCCGAGTTGTTGTTCTGCGCGGTGTGGCCTGTGCCACCGGCAGCGCCGATCACCATCACCGGCGCAGGAGCGGGCCCCATCCTCGTGATGGGAACGACCGGCGACCCTGCAACGCCACTGAGCTCGACGCGCAACATGGCGCTCGCGTTGGAAGATGGGCACCTCGTGGTCGTCGATGCCGATCAACACACCGGCTACGGCGTCAACAACTGCGGCGACGAGACCGTGGACAATTACCTGGTCGATCCTTCAGCACCTCTTGACGACGAAATCAACTGCACGTGACGCGTTGAGGCCGTAGCGTGGCGCCCATGCGTCGTACCTCACTCACGTTCACTGCACTCGCCCTTACCGTCACGCTCGTCGGCACCATCGCCGCGTGCGCCGACAAGAAGGACACCTCGACAACGCCTGGATCAACGCCTGGATCAACGACGGCAGTCGACGACTCGACGCCGAGCACCGACCCGGCCACGTCCGACGCATTCGGGTTCGTCGAATTCGGCAGCGACGAGGTGCAGGTGGGCCATCTGGAAGTGCCATTGGACTATGCCGACCCCTCAATGGGCACCATCGATCTCTATGTCACGCGCCATCTGGCCGACCCTGCGCAGCGAATCGGAAGCCTGTTGGTCAACCCTGGCGGTCCCGGGTTCGGCGGTAGTGACTTTGCGATTTACGCCGACCAGATTTACAGCCAGGTGTTGCTCGACAGTTTCGACATCATCGGTTGGGATCCGCGTGGTACCGGCCTTAGCGAACCGGCGATCGATTGCGTCGACGACTACGACGACTACTTCGCCAACACCGACATCACACCCGACGACGACGCCGAGAGCCAGCAACTCATCGACCTGGCGCAGGAGTTCACGACCAAATGCGTGGACAACAACGCCGAACTGCTTCCGTACGTCGGCACCAACAACTCCGCGCGGGACATGAACGCCATCCGAGAGGCGCTTGGAGAAGAGACGATCTCATATTTCGGCTTCAGCTACGGCAGCGAACTTGGTGCCGCATGGGCAACGTTGTTTCCTGACACGGTGCGGGCCGCGGTCCTTGATGGAGCCGCCGACCCCGACGCCGACTTCGTCGAGAGTGGACTGCAGCAAGCTGCCGGTTTCGAGGGCAGCATCGCCACGTTCCTCGCGCAATGCAGTGCCGACGCCGACTGTGCCTTCTACAACGACGGCGATGCCGAAGGAGCGTTCGACGCGCTGATGCTCCAAATTGACGAGAACCCGATTCCATCCGTTCCCGGCCGCCCCGACCTGTCGCGCGGTATGGCACTGACCGGAGTCGCCGACGCGATGTACAGCGAGACGTTGTGGGCCCAGCTGGAACAGGCTTTGGCCGACGCACAAAATGGCGATGGCAGCGGATTGCTGGCGTTGTACGACGACTACTTCCAGCGCCAGCCTGACGGCACCTACGACAACTCGCTGGAGGCTTTCCAGGTGATCGTGTGCCAAGACGACCCGAGCCGTCTCACGGTTGCCGAAGACGACTCGACGGCCTACGACTACAACGTTGTTGCGCCGCGCTTTGCACCGGGCACCACCGGCTCGTACTTCTGCACGTTCTTCCCCGAGGCTCTCGACCCACGAGTCGCGATTACGGGAATCGGCGCCGGCCCAATCTTGGTGATGGGCACGACCGGTGACCCGGCGACTCCACTGCAGAGCACCGAGAACATGGCGGACGCCCTTGAGGACGGACGGTTCGTGATCGTGACCGCCGATCAGCACACGGGCTACGGCGTCAACCAGTGCGCGTACGACGTGATCGACAATTACCTGATCGACCCCGTCGCCAACGCCCCGGAAGATGGCTTCACCTGCAAGTGACGATGTGCCGACGTAGTCGCCGGAACGGCGCTCAGCAACAACGCATGTGACGCAATCCACCACGCCGCGTCCGAAGAAGTAGGGCACAACCAGGGTCTCAATGTTAGGTGTACTTTTCATCTGAGGAAAAGGTGTGATAACATCTGCTGATGAACTTTCGCCCGACTCTCACTGCCGCCCTCTTGATCTCGCTGGTTTCCATGACCGCTGCCTGCGGTGACGACAAGCCGGATTTGACGATCTACTCCGGCCGTACCGACGACCTGATCGGACCGCTGCTCGAGGAGTTCTCGAAGGAGACAGGGATCAAGGTTGAGGTGAAGTACGGGCAGTCGGCCGATCTCGCGCTCCTGATCGAAGAAGAGGCAGCAGCGGGCAGGTCGAACGTCGATGTCTTCATCTCGCAGAGTCCGGGTGCCATGGGCTACTTGGAAGATCGCGACCGTCTCGACACGTTGCCGAGCGAGGTGCTCGAGCTCGTGCCGGAGGCAGTTCGCGACGACGAAAGCCGGTGGGTCGGACTTACCGGCCGACAGCGCGTACTCGTGTACAACTCCGATCTCGTCGACGCCGCCACGTTGCCCACCTCGGTATTCGACCTGACCGACCCAGAGTGGCGCGGCAAGATCGGTGTCGCTCCGGGCAACGGTTCCTTTCAGGATTTCATTACGTCGATGCGCATCACGGCTGGTGACGACGCCACGATTGCGTTCCTTGATGGACTAGCCGCCAACGACCCGGTCACGTACGAGAACAACAATGCCATCGTCGAGGCCGTCGCCCGTGGCGAAGTGGCCGTGGGACTCGTCAACCACTACTACAACTACCGCCGACTGGTTGAAGTGCCCACTAGTCCGACCGCCAACCACCAATTCGCCGACGGGGACGCTGGTTCGCTGTTGATCATCACCGGCATTGCAATTCTCGCGAGCGCCGACGACAACGAAGACGCACTACAGCTTGTCGAATGGCTTCTCGGTGCCGAGGCACAGCTGTACTTCGCCGACGAGACGTTCGAGTATCCGTTGGCGATCGGTTCGTCACCTTCCTCAGGAATACCTGCCATCACGTTTGGTAATGTTGGCGATATCGACTTCTCTGATCTCGGCGACGGTCTGCAGCGCACTCGGGAGATGATTACGGAAGCGGGTCTGGCAGGCTGAGCCCCGTGCTGAAGAATGTGACGATTCGTCACGCAGGCTCAGGTCGACTTTCCCGTCAGTTCGTCGTCGTGGCGATCGCCGCGTTGTTTGTCGCGCCGGGCGTGCTGGTCGTCTGGCGGGCTTTCCACTTCGGCGGGTCAGCGGCCGACACGCTCGCCGAACTTCGGGAACCGGCGTGGCGCAGTCTGCAATTGGCCGTCTTAGTATCGCTCTCCGCGGCGATACTGGGCACGACGCTTGCTTGGCTGACGACCTGTAGTGACTTGCCAGGACGACGAATGTGGCGCCTGCTGTTGGTGTTGCCAATCGCGCTGCCGTCGTTCGTCGGCACCACTGCCATCTTGGCGGGCTTCACGCCCGGTGGATTGCTGGCATCACTTTGGGAAACCTTCGGTGCCGAGCCACCGCGTCGTATACGCGGCCTGTTCCCAGCTTGGCTGTTGCTCACCGTCTTCTCGTACCCGTTCGTACTGCTGCCAGTGTCGGCACGCCTGCGCGCGCTGCGACCAAGTCTCGACGAGAGCGCTCGGCTACTTGGTGCCTCTCCGATCGAAACCTTCATGCGCGTCACGCTTCCACAGATTCGAGCAGCGATCGTGGGCGGCACTCTGATCGTCGCGCTGTACATGCTGTCGGAGTTCGGTGCCGTGCAACTTCTCGGCTTCGACACGCTGACACGAGTGATCTACGCGACGCGGCAGGTCGACCGAGCGACTTCCTTCATGGCTGCCGCGATGCTGTTCGCTGCCTCGTTGGCCGTCGTCGCCATCGTTCGCGCGGGGCACGGGCGCGTCGCATCAGACGAGCGGGCAGGAACAGGTCCCACCAAAGTGGTGCGGCTTGGCTGGGCTGCGCCATTCGCGTTGCTCGCATGCGGTGGCGTCGTGGCGCTTGGGATCGGCGCGCCAATCTCAAGTCTCATCACCTGGGCCTCACGCGGAATTCGTGATGGCCGCGTGCAGCTCGATGATCTGTTGACGCCAATCCAGAACACTGCCCAGGTTGCAGTGATCACGGCGCTGATCACGCTGATCGTCGTATTGCCCGTCGCGATCAGCGCAACTCGTCATCGTGACTTCGCGGGTCGAGTCGCCAGCGTCGCGATCGTCAGTGGCTTCGCGCTGCCAGCGATTGTGATTGCACTGTCCATCGCCGTACTGGCGCTCAACACGCCAGCCCTCGATCGCTTCTACCAAACGATGCCGTTGCTGCTCGTTGCTTACGTGGTCCACTTCGGGAGTCAGGCACTGGGATCCGTCGAGCAGGGTGTTCGCGCCGTGTCGCCTGCCCTGCTCGACTCGAGTCGACTACTCGAACCGAGTTGGTGGCGGCGTCTCGCGCGCGTCGAGCTTCCGCTGATGCGCAACGGGCTTGTCGCCGGTGGCGGGCTCGTCATGTTGGCGGTCGTCAAGGAGCTACCAGCAACCTTGCTGCTGGCGCCGATCGGCTTCCGTACACTCGCGACAGACGTATGGGCATCGTTTGAAGAGGGATTTCTCGCCGACGCTGCCGTCGGATCGCTGGCCCTGCTCGCCGTGTCGGGTGCGTTGTCATGGCTGCTGGTGTTCAGAGGTGGAGTTACCCGTGACGTCTGACGCTGGCCCCATCAAGACTGCCGTAGCCATCGAGACGAGCGCGCTGATTGTCGCCTACGGCCGAGCCGATGCGGTCGTCTGCGATGTCTCGCTGCACGCGCGAGCAGGATCGATCACCGTCTTGCTCGGTCCATCCGGTTGCGGCAAGACCACGTTGCTGCGAGCAATCGCCGGTCTCGAACGACCCCGCTCGGGCACGGTTCGGCTGGGGAACGAGCTGGTCAGCGGCCCCGACTTGTGGGTCCCCCCGCAGCGCCGCAGCGTGGGCATGGTGTTCCAAGACCCATCGCTGTTTCCTCACCTCACTGTCGCGAGCAACATTGCCTTCGGGCTGCGCGGCACCGAGCGAGCTCAACGCGAAGCGCGTGTGACGGAGCTACTGGAACTCGTTGAGATGCGGGAGTTTGCCGATCGATTGCCCGGCACGCTGTCGGGTGGGCAGCAGCAACGCATCGCCCTCGCTCGTTCGTTGGCGCCGGAGCCAGCGGTGCTGCTGCTTGACGAACCGTTCTCGGCGCTGGACGCCAACCTACGCACACAACTGCGCGGCGACGTCGCTCGTATCGTGCGCGAGGTGGGGGTGACGACGGTGTTCGTCACCCACGATCAGGACGAAGCCTTCGTGATGGGCGACACCGTGGGCGTGATGCACGAGGGCCGACTGCGTCAGCTCGGTGCACCCGACGAGTTGTACACGCGCCCTGCCGACCGTTGGGTGGCCGAGTTCGTCGGCGAGGCCAATGTGTTGGCCGCAACATCGGCGGACGGATTCGCAGGGACGGTACTCGGGCGCGTGCCACTGGTCGCCACCGCAGCCAGTGGACGCGTGGCGGTGCTGGTTCGGCCCGAGGATGTGACCGTCAGTGCCGTGACCGTCAGCGACAAGGGAACCAACGACAAGGGAACGCCGGGTGTCGTCGAGCATCTCGACTTCTTTGGACACGACACGCGCCTGGCGATTCGCCTCGTCGACGGCACGTTGGTTGTCGCGCGGATGCGATCGCGCGAGGGGCTGCACCACGGCGCGCAGGTGGCCGTCGCCTATGCCGGCGGCAGCGCTGTGTCGTGGCCGGTCGCGTGAGATCCGGTCTGTAATGGCGGAAGGGGTGGGATTTGAACCCACGGAGGCTTGCACCTCGCACGCTTTCGAGGCGTGTCCCTTTGGCCGCTCGGGCACCCTTCCGGGCGGCACGCTAGCGGTCGCATAGGGCTGCGACACCCGACATTCGACAAGGGTTGGCCCGCGGCGCGCACGCGGTCACTGGCAACTACTCACCGCAAGATTCTCAAGATATGGTCAGGACGTGCCGAAAACCGGGTATGCAAGTGGACCTATTCGACGGTGAACCCCCCGCGTCGCGACCGGCGTGGCGCGTTATAGAGGCCGCCCGGCACGAGCATTTGACTGGCGAATTGGCCCTGTCGTCGAACCCGCCGACCAACGTGTACCTGATCAACGGCGAGGTTTATTTCGCCGAGCGCACCACGGACGGCGCCATCAGCGTTCGTCTGTTGGTCGAGGGCGTCATCAGTCGCAAGCAGATGAGCAAGGGTTCGGTGATGGTCAGCGGCGCCGAGCATCTCGGCCGCCTCTTCGAGCGCGACGCCTCGATCGACCGCGACGCAGTGGAATTGTGCGTCGAGCTAATGACCGACGACGTCCTCACCTCCGTGTCCAAGGAGATGGTCGACAGCTACGTCATGACGCTGTACAAGCGACACTCCAGTGGCATTGACCGCTGGTTGCCCAATCAATCGACTGCCGACGCGCCCCCGGTCAACGAAGAGCAACGGGAGGCAGCCTTCTCGGCGCTGCAGCCGCCGGTACTGAACGGCACATCTGTGGCCCATGTCGCGTTGCCCGAGCCAATCCTGGCCGAACCAACGCCGCTTCCCGAACCAACGCCGCTTCCCGAAACGACCCTGCCCGAAACGACCCTGCCCGAACCCATATGGGCACCCGCGATCAGTCAGCCGGTCCCCGCAACAGTGCTTCCTACCCTCGCCCCAATTTCGGCTCAGATCGCGGCACCGGCTCCGGTACCCACGCCCACCCCGGCACCTGTTCTTGAGCCGGCGCTCACCCCGTCGCCGGAACCCGTTGGCCGGACACCGGAACGGCTGCAACTTGCCGAGTGGCCGGTATCGGCGACCGAGCCAGCGGCGCAACACGCAACGCTGCCCAAGCGAGCGGTTCCAACGGGCGACAGCTACCCGACGCTGCAGGCAACAAACGGCACCACGCCGGCTGCTGCCCCGGCAAGTCCCGCGGCAGCCGTCCCGAGCACCATTGCCGCCGAGGTGGCCGATGCAGTTCGCCGGGCGCTTGCTGCGATTGACTCTGTGCTGACCCCTGGCGGCGACGACTCGGCCGACAAGTCGCCCCCACGTCCGCTGTAGTTAGCTGGTGTAGTTAGCTGGTGTAGTTAGCTGGTGTAGTTAGCTGGCCCGCCGGGCCGCGAAGAAATCCTTCAACAGGCGCGAGCTCTCCTCCGCCAAGACCCCACTCACAGTGGGCGGGCGATGATTCAGCCGCTCGTCGGCGCAGATTTGATAGATGCTGTCCACCGCACCAGCTTTCGGGTCGGTAGCCCCGTACACAATCCTGCCGATGCGGGCGTTTACGAGCGCACCGGCACACATTGTGCATGGCTCGAGCGTGACGTAGAGCGTGCAATCCATCAGCCGCCAATGCCCAACGATCGCAGCAGCATCACGGAGAGTGAGAATCTCGGCATGCGCCGTGGGATCGCCGGTCAATTCGCGTTCGTTGTGCCGCCGGGCGATCACCTGGCCATCGCGCACTACGACAGCTCCGATCGGGACGTCGCCGTGGGCCAACGCCGCAGTGGCTTCGGCGAGGGCGTGACGCATCAGCGCGACGTCGATCGGACCGTCGGTGCTGTCGGCGGCGGACTCAACGGCAGAGTTCATGAGCGGAGGGGGTGGGATTCGAACCCACGGAGGCTTGCACCTCACACGCTTTCCAAGCGTGCCGATTCGGCCGCTCTCGCACCCCTCCCGGGAGCCACGACACGGTAGCGGCACTAGCATGCGAGTCACCCGCTGAGTGTGGTGATGGTCGGGTCCTGTGCGACGAGCGTCCGGGAATCAGGTCAGGGCCGGAAGGCAGCAGCCTTCAACGGTGCCGCTTGTGTGCCGCAGATCACCTGGCCGTCACCACAGTCAGCGGGAAAGACAGTCAGCGGGAAAGACAGTCAGCGGGCGAGACAGTCAGCGGGCGAGACAGTCAGCGGGCGAGACAGTCAGCGGGCGAGACAGTCAGCGGGCAACGCGCTCGAAGACGCGCTGCGCTCGTGCACCGAGATCGGGTGCGCCGAGCGACGCCGCGTATGCGGCGAAGCCTTCCGTCGGTCCCTGCCAGCGCCAGTCGTCGACCGTGCCCACTGGAACATCCAACGCCACCGTGGCGATCACTCGGAACAGCAGTGCATCTGCCATCTGATCGCTCAGCGTGCGCGCCAGCTTCTCGGCGCCGCGCAACGCAGGTAAACCCCAATCGCCAGAGGAACGCGGAATCGCGTCGATCGAGCCGAACTTGGCGAGGACGGTAGAGGCACTCTTGGCGCCCCATCCGGGCAACCCGGGAAAGCCGTCGGCCGCATCGCCGACCAGCGCCAAATAGTCGGCGATCGAGGACGGCGGCACGCCGAACTTCGCGATCACCCCTACCTCGTCGACGATTTCGTCCTTACGACGGTCGTATTGCACCACGCGTGTTCCTCGTACGCATTGCCCCAGGTCCTTGTCGGGGGTGACGATCAGCACCTGCTCGACCCTCGGGTCGGCGTCGGCAACGGCGGCCGCAGCAGCAAGCGCATCGTCGGCCTCCCACTCGACCATCGGCCACGTGGCAAAACCGCACGCGACCAGCGCTTCTTCCATGATGGGTATTTGGCGCAGCAGCACGGGGTCCATGCCTTCGCTGGTCTTGTAGCCCGCGTACAGGTCGTTGCGGAAGCTCTCAATGATGTGGTCGCTGGCCACTGCCACGTGGGTCGCGCCACCGGTCACCAATTGCAGGGTGCTGGACACCACTCCGATCGCCGCATCGTTGGGGCCAGCATCGCCGTGGCGGCTGACTTGCCCGAAGTGCTGCCGGAACAGTTCGTAGGTGCCGTCGATCAAATGAACCCGCATTTGGCCACCGTATCTGACCAGCAATGTCTCAAGAGATGGGCAAGATCGCCCGATACCTCAGGTATGGCGATGCGAGAAATCGGCAATGCATACGCGGCCCCACGGAGGGGTTCTCAATGAGCGCGCCCACGCCGCAAGAAGTGATGGCCACTGCGATCGCGAACGCGGTCGAACGACAGTTGACCGAGCACGCCGCGAACATGACCAAGCAGTTTGAGGCGCGCCTCGCTGAATACCGTCAGCTCACACTGAACGAGTTGAACAACAGAATCATCGAGTCGGCCGCGCAAAGTGCAGATGCCGGTGGCGGTGGCGCTGGCGGTATTGACTCTGGAGAACTGGTAACGCTGCGCGAACAGATCGATAGTTCGAGCGCCGCTTCGCACGCGCGCATCGACGAACTCGCCAAGTCAGCACGTCGCTTCGACGAGCAGGCATCGGCACTGGTACAGCACGTCAACGACACGTCGCAAGCACTCACTCTGCGGATGGACGACGGCAACCAGGCTTTGGCTACGGCAGTAGAAGAACGCTTCGGCATCGTACGCACCACGTTGGAGGCCTTCGGTCCCGAGATTTCGCGGCAACTTGCTGAGCAGGCGCAGGCTCTCGCCCATCGAGTCGAATTCACCGAGAACAAGATCACCGACCGCATGCTGGAAATGGAAGCCCGCGTCGTCGAGCAGAACGGCACCAAGATCGCAGGCTTCGAAGCGACGATCGGCCGCATCGGCTCTGGATTCGACGAAGCAATCGCGGCTTTGTCGCAGCGCATGCTTGAGTTGGAAAACGGTCTCAGCCAAGTGATTCTTCACACCAATGTACTGACCGAGCAGATCGGCCAAGTCGATGCCAAGGCAATCGAAGGCATCAGGGAACAACTCTCCGCGGCGGTTGGTGAGGCGATGCTGGTTCGCATCGAGATCGATCGCGTCGCCGCGACCACCGACGAACGTCTTGATCGGGCCGGTCTGCGAATGGCAGAAATCGAAAGCCTCCTGACCGACGAGATGGATGTCAGCGCGTCGGTGCAACTGGAACGCCTCGACGAACTCGAGCGCGCCATCTCGGCGTTGGACCCCGATCAGTTTGTTCGCAAGGTCGACCCCGGCGCGGCGGCCGCTGCCCAGCCGGCCGCTGCTGGCGCAACAGAACGGAGCCTCTCGTCGTTCTGACGATCGGAACAAGCCATGGCAATTTTCAAAGGATCCAAAGAAGCAGCCGCAGGTCTCGAAGGTGAATCCGGCGCGGAGTGCATGAAAGTCGGCCAGACTCTCGTTGAGGGTGGCCAACTGACCCCCGAGAACCTGGCGCAGGCATTGAACCAGGCCAACGGCGACCTGCTGCAGTTCGCCGACATCGCGCTCAGCCGCTACAGCGTTGAGCGAACCGAGCTAGCAATCGCGCTCTCGCAGGCCACAAACGTTGCCGCCGTCGATACCAAAGACATCGTCATCCCCGACGACATCAAGCGGTTGTTGCCGGAAGCGACCGTGCGCGAACACTGCGCGGTGGCCGTTGCCGCCGAAGGCAACACGCTCATCGTGCTCTGCAGTGACCCGGCCCCGAAGCGTCGAGCCGCCATCGAAGCCGCCGCTGGCCGCCCGGTGAAGTTCTTCGTTTCCGACCCGCTGACCGTACGCACGTTCATCGATCAGGTGTATCGCGCCGACGAGGAAATCGACCGATTGGTCCACTCACTGGAACTCGGCGATGACCAAGCAAAGATTGCCGCGGTCGCGGCCGAGGTCAAACTCGACGATCAAGCACCCGTGATTCAACTCGTGAACCGCATCGTCAGTCAGGCGATGCGCGACCGTGCCAGCGACATCCACCTGGAACCACAGGACGAAGAAGTCCGAGTGCGGTTTCGCATCGACGGGCACCTTGTCGAAGCTTTCTTTCTGCCAATGGGCGCTCATGCGGCACTGACGAGTCGCCTCAAGATCATGAGCGGCATGAACATCGTCGAAAAGCGCCGCCCACAGGACGGGCAGTTCTCGACGGTGATCGATGGCAAGGAAGTCGACGTACGCGTCGCCAGCGTCGCCACTGTCTTTGGCGAGAAGATCGTTATGCGAATTCTCGACAAGACACGCTCGATGATCGGTTTGTCCGAGCTCGGCTTCCCCCGCGAGACGTACCTGCACTACTCGAAGATGATCCATTCACCGTTCGGAATGGTGATCTGCGCCGGCCCAACGGGTGCTGGTAAGACCACGACCCTGTACGCATCACTGCTTGAGGTGAACTCGTCGGGCGTGAACATCACCACCGTCGAAGATCCGGTTGAGTACGTCTTCCCCGGTATCAACCAGATCCAGACGAACGACCAGGCAGGTTTGACCTTCGCCACCGGTCTGAAGGCCATCTTGCGCCAAGACCCCGACGTCATCCTCGTCGGTGAGATTCGTGATGCCGACACTGCGCGTATCGCGGTGCAGTCCGCGCTCACCGGTCACCTTGTGTTGTCCTCACTTCACGGCACCGACAGTGTCGCCGCGCTCCACCGTTTCCTCGACATGGGCATCGAGGCCTTCCTCATCGCTTCGTCGGTGGTGGGCGTCATCGGCCAGCGTCTGCTGCGTCGTGTCTGCGACAGCTGCAAAGAGCCCTACACACCGGGCGCCGACGAACTCGCCGTCTTCCGCCAGCACAGTGGCGGCAGCGAAAAGAGCGTGTTCTACCGCGGCAACGGCTGCAACTTCTGCGCCAACACTGGTTATCGCGACCGTATTGGCGTATACGAGCTGCTGCGCATTACTCCGGAACTTCGTCGCCTGATCGTTGGCTGGGCGACCACTGAAGAACTCCGTCGACTCGCCGTCGCTCAAGGCATGCGCACGATGTTGCGCGAAGCCATGGCGCTGGTCGAGGCCGACGTCACCACAATCCCCGAAGTCGTCAAGACACTCTTCGCCAGCTAGGAGCAAGTCATGCCCAAGTTCGCATACGCAGCAATCGACGTCAGCGGTTCCGCCGTTGAAGGCGTCACCAAGGCCGACACGATCGGGGCGGCACGCGCCAGTCTTCTCGAGCGAAACCTCTACCCAGTCAAGATCGAAGAAAAGCGCGGTATGGGTTCGATCGAACTGACGAAGAAGAAGGTGAAGAAGAAGGAGTTGATGCACTTCACTCGTCAGCTCGCGGTCTTCATGAAGGCTGGCATTCCAGTGACGGAAGCGATGGAGGTCATCGGCGACGAGACCACCGACGTCGTGCTGCAACGCACAATCTCAACGATGGTCGAAGACCTGCGCAACGGCGACACGCTCGCTGGCGCGGCCAAAAAGCATCCGCAGACGTTCCCGAACTACTACATCGGCATTCTCGGTTCGGCCGAGCTGACCGGCAAGCTCGACGAAACGCTGGAGAGCCTCGCCGAATACCTCGAACGTGAACTCGACACGCGCTCGAAAGTTGTCGCCGCGCTCTCGTATCCCGGTGTCGTCATGATTCTGTCGATCTTCACCGTCGCCGCACTCGCTGGCTACGTGTTGCCGCAGTTCAAACCGCTCTTTGAAGAACTCAACGCCGACCTTCCGCTAGCGACGAGGTCACTGTTGTTCGTTGCCGACATCTTCACCATTTATTGGTACTTCCCGCTCACGTTCTTCCTCGGAGTGATTGGCTTCTTCCTTTGGATGAGCCGCACCGAACCCGGCAAGGAACTTCGCGACAAGCTTGTTCTGCGAATGCCGGTGCTGAGCGGCATCGTCGAATACGCAATCCTCGAACGGTTCTGTCGCATCCTCGGCGCAATGATTCGAGCCGGCGTTCCGCTGCCCGATGCAATGCGCACGACGACCGAGGCGACCAACAACCGCGTGTTCAAGGCGCGGTTGATCATCGCTCAGGAACAGATCCTTGAAGGTGGCGGCTTCGCCAAGCCACTGGCCCGCACCGAATTGTTCCCGGGTGCGGCACGCCAGATGTTCAAGGTTGGCGAAGAGACGGGAACACTCGACCGTCAATTGGAAGTCGCGGCCATCTTCTTCGACCGCGAACTCGAGAGCCGTATCAAGCGCTTCACCGCGATGTTCGAGCCGATCATGATCGTGGCGGTCGGCGTCATCGTCGGCTTCGTCGCCATCGCGTTGGTGCAAGCCATGTACGGAGTGCTCGCAGGCGTCAAGTCCGACTCATAAGTCGACCGAGGGGCGGCCGTTCAGTGGGCGAGTACCGCTAGCGGGCAAGGACAATGTCGACGTAGTCCTGGCCGATGAAGATCGTCACTACGGTGCCGAGCGCCATGAAGGGGCCAAACGGCACTTTCATCTTGCGGTCGCCTTTCAGCACGATCAGCAGCACCACGCCAATGACGGCGCCCGTGAGGAACCCGAAGAACAGCCCAACAAGGGCAAACCCCGGGTTGAGGAAGCCCAGGTAGCCACCGAGCAGGGGCGCCAGGCGGACATCGCCATCGCCCATGCCGCCACGGCTACCCCAATAAATCAACGCCATCACGGCCAGCGAAATGGCCGCGCCGAGCGCCAACATCCAGATCCGCTTGGGCTCGTGTTCGACGAAAGCAGCCACGCAGAGTAGTGGGAAACCGACCGCTGCGGTGGCGTAGATGATCTCCCGCGGGAGCCGCCGGGTGTGCAGATCAATCCAGCTCAGAGCCACTAAACCGGCCATCAGGGCACAGAACGCGGCGGTGCGCCAGGTGAGCCCAAAATGCCACCCCATGAGGCCGAAAAGAAGCGCCGTTGACAACTCAAGGACGATCGGTTCGATGCCGATACTTGTATGGCATTGACGGCACTTGCCGCGCAGCGCCAACCAACTCACCACAGGAATCAGATCGAGGGGACCAAGCTCCAGGCCGCAGTTCCCGCACGCCGAACCGGGGCGGACGACCGATTTGCCACGCGGCACGCGGTCCACCACCACGGTGAGGAAAGAACCGAAGAGCAGCCCGATGAGGGCACAAGTTGCAGTTGCCATAAGCGAAAGTCAACGGAGGCTAGTCGCAATGTTCAATCCGGATCCGACATTGGTCACGCTGCTACAGGCGACTGTTAACGCTGGCGCGAGCGACTTGCACCTCACCGTCGGTCGCCCGCCGACGGCTCGGCGCGACGGCGTGCTGGTGCCCTTCGAAGGCGTTCCGCTGTTGCGGCCGGCCGATGCCGAGCGCATGGTGTACTCCGTATTGAAGGAAGCACAGATTGAGGAGTTCGAAGCAAACTCGCAGGTCGACTTCTCGTTCGGCATCGAATCGATCGGCCGCTTCCGCGCCAACGCCTACAAGCAGCGCAACAGTTGCGCGCTGGCCTTGCGCGTGATTCCCTTCCGCGTTCGTTCGCTCGACGAACTCGGCGCACCGTGGGCCGCCACCGATCTGCTGCAGCGCCCTTTCGGTCTCGTGCTAGTCGTGGGGCCAACCGGTTCCGGTAAGAGCACGACTCTCGCCGCGATGATCGATCGCATCAACGAAACTCGCCCCGTCCACATTCTCACGATCGAAGACCCCGTCGAGTATTTGCACCATCACAAAGTCGCGATGGTGAACCAACGCGAAGTGGGAACCGACGTCACCTCATTCACCGAGGGCTTGCGCAGCGCACTGCGTGAAGACCCCGACGTCATTCTGCTCGGTGAAATGCGCGATCTCGACTCGATCGCGATCACCCTTACCCTTGCCGAGACCGGTCACCTCGTCTTCGCAACGTTGCACACCAACGACGCGTCGCAGGCGCTCGACCGTATCGTCGACGTGTTTCCCGCCGAACGACGCGACCAGATTCAGATCATGCTCGCAGGCTCGCTGCAGGGCGTTATTAGCCAGCGCTTGTTGCCTGCCGAAGGTGGCGGACGCGTCGCCGCTTACGAAGTGCTCGTTGCAAACGACGCTGTGCGCAACCTGTTGCGTGAAGGCAAGACCCGTCAGCTGCGCAACACGATGATCTCTGGCCAGCAAGAAGGCATGCAGACCATGGAGATGGACCTTGCCCGCCTTGTGTCGAGCGGCATCCTGTCGTTCGAGAATGCGGCCGAGGTCAGTCAGTACCCGAAGGAAATCCTGGCTCAGGCAGCCACCATGCGCTCGCAACTGCAGGCGCAGGCAACGGTGGATGCAGGCCAGCAGGCCACCACCGGCGCCGGCACTTACATCAACGCCTGAAACGACAACCCCACATGATCGCAACCAAGCTTCCCTACAAGATCCTCGGTGGCATCGTGCCGTGCCCGGGTGGTTGGCTGATCCTGCCTGCCCGGCTCGCCGGCGTGACAGTCGTTGCCGACGAGCCGGAAGTCGTACCCACGTTGCTCGATGTGTTGGAGTACAAGCCGAAGTTCGATGCGGCAGCGATCTATTGCCCGATCGGCTTCCACGACAGCCCATCAGCGCCGTATCGAATTTGCGACGACGAGGCGCGAGCGATGGTCGGTTGGCCGCGATCCATCGCCGTTCGGCCGACACCGTCGCGTGCTTCGCTGCAGGCGGGCACGCGCGCGGAGGCGCAAGCGATCGAGCCGTGGCTGACCCGCGATGACTTCCGGCGCTTCCGCTGGCTACGCGAGGCGCAACGAGAGTTCCAACCGTTTCATCAGCGCACCTTCTTTGCTGCGCACCCCGACTTGACGTACGTGCAGCTCAACGATGATCGTCCGTTGCTCTCCTCGCCGTATCAGCAGGACGGCATGCTCGAGCGCATTGCGCTGATCCGCGACAAGCTGCCCGGCATCGAAGAGGTCGCAAGTCGTACACCGCCGCCAGGCTCGGCGCAGGTGCATCTGGTGCAGGCCATCGGCTTGTTGTGGACCGCCCGACGCATCGCTGGGCGAGCCATGCAACGAGTGCCGCTTGATCCCGATTGGGATACCTCTGGCATGCGGATGGAACTCGTCCGCTAACGCCAGTCCGACTTTTCAGTCGAACGACCACTGGCAAGTCAGCCGGCGCTGGTTACCCAGGAGTTCACGGCGAACTCTCCGAAGTCGTTGACCTGCACGATTGCGATCGACGTGATCTTCGGCGTGCCCGACGTCGTCGTCGACACGATCTTGAAGGTCTTCTGCACGATGCGGTTCACCATGCCGAGCTGATTGTCGGCCGGGACATCGACCGACTGCGTGAACACAGCGGCCAACACACCACCGATCATCTGAATGCTCTTGTTGACACCCATGCCAGCTCCGACGGTGATGTTGATGGCGCCTTGCGGAGTGCTCACATAACCAGGGATATAGATGGAGGCCGCATTCACGCCGGTGAGTTGGATGTCGATGACCGCAGCAACCGGCAGCGCCGGCGCGACAGTTGGCACCAGCGTTGAAGGGTGATAGCCCGTCGACGCAGCGTCCACCGGCGCCGTCGCATCGCCTGGGTTCGTTTCCGTCGTCGATCTCGGCACGTTCAGTTGGCCCACGAGCAGCAAGTCGGTGCTCGACGTAACGCCTGCTTGTACACCGTTGACGGTCTCGATGGAAACGCCAGCGGAGACAAGATTGCCGACATCGGTCGGACCGACGAGACGTGCGTTGAAGAGCACTCTTGGCCCGTTGGCGGTACCGCTGTCGGTGATGACCAAACGGCCAGCTCCACCGAACACAAACGTGCCGCCAAGACCCGAGATGTTGATCTGGTTGGGGGCGTTGAGCGCATAGAAGGCCGCCTCCGAGTTCGTCGTGCAGCCGTCGATCGCACCTTCGCCGACGACGACGTTGGAACCAGCGCCGAAGGTGAGTGTGTTTTCGAAGTAGTAGACGCCCGACGTGAACAAGGTCGGAATCGTGTCGGCAATGGTCACTGGATCGGTGTACGTGCCAGGGAAGAACACGCGGCATGAACCCGCCCACGCCGGCATCATGAAACCGGATGTTGCCGCGTGGTTGGTGCCATGCGATGGCAAAGGCGGCAAGAAGATCTTCCCGCCTTCGCTGCCTGCGGTGGTATCAGCCCACCACCCGCCGATGTTGGCACTGCCGGAACCGGCGTACGGAGCACCCGTTACACCAATAGGTGCGATCGAGCCAGTCTGCACCAGCCCCATCGCCACGCGGAGATCCGACGGGTCCAACTCGGCAGCGTCAGCCAGCGTCGTGCACTCGGTAGCCACCGGCACCCCGAGGTTTGGAGCAGCTAGCGCCACTTCGGTGTGCAGGCCACTTGCGGAGCATGCAACGTACAGCGCACCTGGGTCGGCGAGCGTGACGCGCAGAGCGCCGCGCACGGCCTCGGCCCGCATCGCCTTTTCTTGTTGCACTCGATCGCCACGCAGCACTACCGACACATAGCTCATCATCGGGAGCAGCATCATCGAGCCGATGATGATGAACACCAGCGCGAAGATCAGCGCCGATCCAGCGTCGCTGGCATCCCCAGATTTGGCATCTTTCAGACCCTTCATTTCAGCGCCACCGCCAGCACACACGAGATCGCCGTGTTAGGAGCGACACTCAGGGTGATCTTCGTCCAGGGACTGCCAACTGCAATGGGAGCGGTTGTGAACGGGTAGTTGACCCCACCCGCCTTACACGTCCACGCACCGGGGTTGTAATCGCTCAGCGTCGACGTTTCCATCGGGCTAATCGTGGCCGTGACCGCGACACCGGAACTGAGTTCGTAGTCGAAGGTGCCGCTGCGGTACAGCGCACTCGTTGTCGCTGTCGTGAGGTCGATCGAGTTTTGGTAGGTGAAGGGGTCGGATGCGTTCGTTGCACCGATCTTCGTCTGCAGCGTGACCGTGCCACCGCACTCGGCGAGCGCCATGCTGGTCATCGCGTCCGCGAACTGATTCCAGTTCGGAAGCTCGTAGTAAGTGGCCTGCGCCGAGTTCGTATAGACCCCACCGGACTGAACAGCAGGAACAGCGCCGCTCGGCGCAACGAACTGCTTCAAGATGTCTCGGTTTGGCCGGTAGTAACTCGCGGAGCCTTCGTGGAAGGTGAACGGCTCGGTATACGCCTTGGTCGCGTCGTAACCGTCGCTGGTGCCAGTCGAGGTGTTGCCCGCGTTGTAGATCGCCTCGGTTGTTGCCTCCCACACTGACCAGGGGCTCGTGTAGTTCTTCAGCTCGCGCCAACTGTCCGACTCGTCAGGGGTGGTGTTGCCGGCGTTGTACTGCGACGCCGTCACAGTTGCCCACGTGGTGAACGGGGCAGAGTACACCGTCGTGGCACGCCACCCGTCGCTCTCGGTACTGTTGGTGTTGTTTGAGTTGTACTCCGACTCTGTCACCGATTCCCAGAAGTCGTAGCCGTCGTTGTAGTCCTTCACAGCTCGAAACCCATCGGCATCCGTGTTCGGCGGGTTCAGGTTGCTGTTGTTGAAGTTTTGCTCGGACGTCGTTCTCCAACTTCCCAACGTCCCGGTTACTCGTGCCCGCCAACCATCGCTGTCACCCGGAACATCGTTGTTGTTCTCGTAGCTGCTGCGCGACGTTGAGTTCCAGTTGTTACCAACCTTCTTCTCATACGACATCCCACTATTCGAACGCTGATAATTCAGGCTGTAGCCGCGCTCCCAGTTGGCAGCATGCGAGCCGCGCTGGTATTCGAGGTGATACGCGCGTACGAAGTTCTCGAGGTGGTATCCCGCCCCCTGTTGAACCCACAACGACTGACCGTTGACGTCGTTGCCAACGTAGACACCGATCATGCGCTCAAGGTCGACCTCAAACTCGCGGGCGACGCGGTTGGCGCGGTTCCACGACAGCTGGCTATAGGAACTTCCGGTCCCGTTTGGAAGCCCCGAGTCGTCGGCATGCGCCACAGGCGGCGAGCTCGCACTTGTGCTGTTGAAACGGCTGTATGTCGGGATGCCGTCGGTAAAGAAGATCATCGTGCCAGGAAGTGCAGCCTGAACGGTGCCATCTGAGTTGCGGAACATGCGGAACATGCCGTCCTCCCAGTTTGTTCCACCGGTGCTATTGAGTCCTGCAACCAGCGACTTCAGAGCGGTGACATCGGACTCGACGAGCATGTCGTAGTACTTGGTCCAGGCGGCACCGGCTCCGAGCGTCGTTGCCGTCGTAGCGAACGTCACGACCTGCAACTTGATGGGAGTACCAGCGAAGGCGTCGATGAAGGCCGCCACACCGGTTCGCACATACGAAATGTTCGAACTGATACTGCCCGACGTATCGATGACGAGGCCGAAGTTGCCGCCACATCGCGACCGAGTGGCTGAGAATGTCGGCGCACCGGTGAGGTTGGTCGTACCCAATTCCGTCTCGCGGTTAGTACCACCTGCGCTGAGGGTCACCGAATCGCCACCACCACCCGCGCCAGCAAGGTCGCCCCCGCCGTTGATTGTCACCGTGACTCGGCGACCGTTCTTGACGTAATAGGTGGGGTCTCCCCCTGCCTCCGTTCCGTCGCCAGGCGCAGCCGGGTCGGTCGCCAGCGTCACCAACATCACCCATACGGGCGGGGTTACACCGGCGTAGTACTCGATGCCGGGCGGCGGCCCGGAGACATCGTGCAAAACGACGACTTGCGAACACGTTGGCGCTGCGGAGTCCACCGAGTAGCACGACACGCGAATGACTTGCCACTCGAGGGTCGCGGTTTGGATGTACCGGTACGAAACTATTGTCTGCGTTGGGATCGGCGTAGTTGTGCCTGCGATCGAACCGGTCCACGTCAGCATCAGCGCGTTGGTGCCGCTGACGTTGACATTCGCTGGGCAACTCGCACCGCATGGTGAGGCGCCCGCGTCCGTGTTGACGACCTCGGCCGAAGCGAGATCGGCTGGCATCCAGATGCCAATACTTTGCTCAGAGCGCGAGTTGTTGATGCGGCCTCGGCTGTTGTCGACCTGACGCAAGATCACCGTGGTCGCCATCGCCATCGACGCCACCAACATGCCGGTGACGGTGACGCTGATCAAGACCTCCGGCAACGTCATGCCGCGGTCGCTTCGCGTGTTGTTCTTGGGATCGTGCTGCCGGTTCGCCCGGCGCGCTGAAAGACTCTTGAACGCTGAAAGACCGTTAAACATCGCTCTTCACCATCGCAATCGTTCGTGTTGGATGACCGTTTGGACCGGTCACGGTGATCGTGACCTTCTGTACGAGGCCATCGGGGCGGTTACCGGGAGGGCAAGCGCCCGCCACCCAGGTTCCGAGGGTGGTCGGCGATGCCGCAGGTACGTAATAGCTGTAGGTCGCCGCCGCTTGCGTGGCTGTCCAACCCTCGGCGAGAGCGGCAGCCTGCACGTAGACGTCGTAGTTGCAACTCTCGCCAGCGCGGTTCACTCGATCGGCGGCGTTGGCGAGAACCGTCTCGACGCGCGCCACGGTTCGCGACGTGGCACTGGCTTTGATGGTCACGATTCCCGCCGTCATGATCGGCATGATCGCGACGCCCATCAGGACAATCGCGACCAAGACCTCGGTGAGCGTGTAGCCGCGATCACGCGACTCCTCAAGTTGGGGTTCTCGAACCCTTGCAAACTTCATCGAATTTGTGCTCCCGAACCTTCTGATAGGTCATCCATTCATCGGCATCGCGAGCAGGCCAGTTGAGCCAGTTGTCTCAAGAGATCGTCAAGAACTGCTCGATACGCCAAAACGTAAGAAGGGCCGGGGCTGATCGCCCCGGCCCTTCTCAACTAGCTACTTCACGAACTCCCGTATTAGGCGGTGGTCGTGGTCGCCGGCACGTCGCAGGCGCCGAGCGCCGTCGGGGTGATGGTCGGGGGGCTCCCGGCCGTCAGTTCCCAGCGGGCCGACGGATCGGTGCGCAAGTAGCTGCCGACGAGCTGCGACATGAGAGTGGCATCCGTGCCCTTGTCAGCGAAGTACGCCTCGGTGGCGGTCTCAAT